>JAABUJ010000352.1_pt1 | contig 95172 bp, 123 predicted proteins | sample 5559131 | NCBI WGS metagenome assembly JAABUJ01 (sample SAMN10711875, study PRJNA513366) | rock metagenome | isolation source: Antarctica rocks | place: Antarctica: Victoria Land, Mt New Zealand nord | collected 2016-01-07
GTTGCGGCGGTAAACCCCCCCCCCCCCCCCCCCCCCCCGCGGGTTGAGCAAATGGCATCACTCGCTCAAGTCGCAGTCCTCGGAGCCGGTCGAGCAGACAGGAGCGGCCCTTCACCTTTGCGCATGCACATACGTGGCATCCATGCTTCCATGCGCGACAAGTTCGAATTAGGTGTGAGGGAGAGTTCGGGCTACCCTAACCGCACGCCAAAGCGCGCAGGTACCGCGGCCGCACGATCGCCATCTCCGACTCGGCCGTGATCGCGCGGCGTGACGGCATCATGAAGTTCATGTTCCGCGTGGCCGACTTCCGGCGCACGCCGGTGCGCGCTTGCCGCCGCCGCGCCCCGTTCTTGTGATGGCGACCGCTTGCTGCTGCTGCACTCTGTCTGCGATGCGATGGTGAGCAGCAGGAAGCAGGGAGCGTCGACGCATGCCTGATGCCTGTGCTGAACCCGAAACCAGCGCTGTGTCACTTGGCGCCACCGCCTGCGGAGCGCCTTGCGAGCGCCTTGTGCCATGCGTCACAAGGCGAGGCAGCAAACCGGGGTCGGATGCGGACGTCGCTGAGCCCCGGCGCGGCCTGCAGGTGGTGGAGCCAAAGGCCAAAGCGTGCGCCCCCCGTGCGGCGCTCCGTCTTGCTCTGGCGTACCCTGTCGTTGTGCTAACACCCCCCACGCGTGCGCCGGCCTGCGCTCCCGCCTGCCACCCATGCGACCAGCGCACAGCATGTCGTTTTCACTTGGCACCCCGGCCCACTGCGGCGTTGCGCCTGTGTCCGCACCTCAGATCTGTGCGTGAGACCCCGTGGGCGCGCCGGCTCGTTGCAGCGGCGCGGGAGTCTGACCGAGCCGGGGCATGCCTGCTCGGGCTCACGCGCGGCGGGGCCGTGCAGGTACCTGTACACGTGGGGCCAGGGGCGGACCACGTCGGAGGGCGAGTGCGTGCCCCACCAACTCGTCGACCGACCTTGTGCTAGCACAAACGCATTCCAGAGAAATTCACGTGGCCAACTGTGGCGCGGTTGGAGTCTGGCAAGGCGTAAAAACCGTTTAGATCTGCGTTTGAGAGTGTGTGGAGCCGCGACATTAAGGCTAGACGTGTAGTGTGTATGAAGTGCTGGTGCATCGCCCTGGCCTGACTGCTTGCCGGGTTGGCAATTACGTGCCGAAGCGGGCGTCCAAACAGTGTGCGGGTGCAGGTACATCCCCGTACGCGTGGAGGAGCTGAACATCGGCTACATTGACGGCATGCTGTGAGCCCCGCGCGCATGGCCGCGCATGCGCTGCAGTTGGCTGTGCCCACGCCTGCTTTAAATCTGTGCCCTAGTTTCAAGTGGATGCAGAGGGCGCGTGGCCTGTGTGTTTGCGCACTCCGCATGCATGCCTTCCAAGCCATGCAAGCGTGACAGCACGACAAGTCCTATCTGCCCATGCATGGGCCAGGCTGTGTGATGGTAGCGCCACCGCGCGCGCAGGCTGCTGCCGCTGATCATTGAGCACACCATCGACGAGCGCTCGCCGCTCATCGGCCACACTTACGAGTCCCTCATGGCGGTAAGAGCCCCATGGTCAACCGCCACGGGGGTCCCGGATAGGCGCGCGCGCCAGCAGCGCTGGCTGCTTGTGTGCCCCGCAGCGAGCGCATCTCTGGCATGCGCCAGCCGAGCTGGCGCTGTGTGCCTCAACGCTCGTGCGCTCGTGCGGTCCGCCGTGGGCACTGGGCATGCATCGCTGCAGGCAAGCACCTGGCATGCAGAGGGGTGGCTCGCCGCACAGCTGAGCGCATCGCATGCTGATGTCTGGGTGATTGCGCAGGGACGTTGCGTGTGCTCAATTGGCCCATAAGCCTCTTACCAATGATCCTGAGACTAGCCCTGAGCGGTCTGCCCTCGTAGGCCGACGCCGAGATCATCGTGACGTTTGAGGCCACGACCGAGTTCGGCAACCCCTTCTTGTCCCGGCAGTCCTACCTGCCCAACGAGATCCACTGGCGCGCGGCCTGATCCCTACTTCAACCCTTCATGACGAGTCGTGTCAGCAAGCATGCGTGCTGCAGGGGCCATGTGCTTCCCTGTGCCCTGCTGGACAGCGATGCAGTCATCCCGCCAAGCTTGGCGTGTGGTCAGCATTGAAGGTCGCTGAGCGTTTGTGTCAACGTGCCGATTCCTCGCTGGTGCATGTCTATATTGCGGAGGGTGGCTGTCCTATGTCGCATTGCGGGGCCCCTCTGTGGCGTCACACAGCATATGAGCGCCCAGAGCGCCAGTGCCGTGCAGCGTCTGCTGCTCGAACAGGACTGCGCTGAATGTCCTCGTGGTCTTGTGCTCGGCAGGGGCCACCAGTTTGCGCAGATGATCCACCACCCTGACCCGGGCGAGACGAACTACATCGTCGACATCAGCCGGTGCGCGCCGCTCGCGGCCCGCCCTTGGCATCACAGCCCGCAGCACAGCCCGCAGCCCTGTGTGTACGTGCCGTACACCTGGTTGTCGTGACACGCCGCTGGGCCAGGCGCGCGGCGCGTGCGCCTTTGGGGAGAGGTCGAGGATGATGCGCCTATTTCTTAGATTGCTGCCGCACACACGTAGAGCAACAGGAGAGCGGCAGCCCGCCACACCGTGCAGCATGTGCGCGGGAGGCTGCAACACGTCAAGAGTGTTGTGAGGAGCTGAGGAAGATCTTGCGTGTCGTTGAGCAGTCAGCCAGTGCATGCCAGGGCGGCGCGAGGGCGCAGAGACTAGCCCGATCGCAAAGGTGCAGCAGGAGTGAGCAGCAGGCATGAGCAGCAAATGACACTGCCGATTGTGTTCCTTGCAGTTTTCAAAACAGGCTGAGCGCGGCGCGCGCGTGTGGCAGGCTGCACGACGTGGAGCCGCAGGAGGGCCTGGAGATGATGCCGCCGGTCACGCTGTCGCGCCTGGTCGCGAGCAAGGCCATGCGCACCGTGCCCTACCCGGCGCGCCCTCCCCTAACCTCCCCCTCGGTGCACGCTGAGCTGGTAGCTTTTTAAGCTTAGAGTTAAGGTTAAGGGTCCGTGTGAACGTGAAGGGCGCCACAGCCGCGCCTCAGAGGGTGAGCTGCTGGCAGTCCTCCGGACTGTGCTGTCTGCCTAAGGGGCGCACCGGCAGCGGCGTCCGGGCCATGGGCACTACCGGTGCGCTTGGCACAAAGGGCGTGGCCAGGATCCGTGGCAAGGTTGGAGGACCGTATGTGCCCGCCCGTGTCTGAAGCCGGGTGCTGTCGGCCGCGCAGCTGCTGGGCGAGAACACGCTGACGATCGCCGACACGCTCGTGCTGGCGCCGGACGAGAACGGCAACCTAGCGCTCATGTTCCGGCGCGCCCGCCGATGCCGCTGCATCACATGCGTCGCCCTTTTTCTCAATGTGTATGCGTAACAGAGCAATTATGTGTGTGTGTATGTGTGTGCACATGTTGTGATGTGGTCTTCTGCAGGTCATTTTTTCCGTGCCGAGCCGCTCTGCAAAGAGCAGCGGCAGCGCTGGAGCTCGAGCGTCCTGCTGATACGCGCGCGCTGCCGTCCAGCGTGGGCGGCACGCACCGCCCTGAACCTGCCAAGCACCTGAACCTACCCCTTGCCACGCAGGGTGGGCGACACGTACCCCAACCAGCACCTGGAGGTGGTCGTGCGCTGCTACCTGTACCGCTGGAAGGTGGAGCGCAAGCCGGGCGAGTCCGGCATGCCCAACGTGCGCCGCCCTCCACGCTTTCGGCCGAAATTTTGTATGCTGCTGACCCGCCTTGTTCGCAAGGTGGGTCGGGCGTCGAGCATGGTGCTTCGTCTGCACATCACCAGCACGACTTTGCCAGGGCGGGGCGTGCTGATACGGAGCGCACAAAGAAGGGGTAGGGGCCGGGCATGCGACCGGCGCGCCAGCGCGTGGGGCGCTGCAGTGGCGCAGCGCGCAGACGCGGGGCGGCTGGGCGCGCAGGACTATGATGTGACCATGCTGGAGGTGGGCTACGAGGACGGGTGCGCCCACGATCGCACCGTGCACCTCCCCCTGCTGTCACCGGCCGTGGTGCACGCAGGCCCCGTCGTCATGGTGCCCGACTTGGCGCAGTCATGCCACGGCCGTAGAACGTTGTGTCCTGCCCGCACTGGACTGGCAGGTTAAGCGTCCAAGAGGTGGAGTGACGCGTTGAGCATCGGCCATGTAGCCGTCGCAAGCTTCATGCCGCTCTGCTGCTGAGAAGAGTGCGGCCGCGTTCCGGCCGTGGGCCACCGCGTTGGTGGTGGCGCAGCTGGTTTGTCACACAGCCCGGGTCGGTCATGCCGGGTCGCGCGGCGCAGGCGGGAGCGGCTGCTGCTCTGGCTGCCGGTCATCGGCAAGCACGTCATCACGCCGGAGAGCCCGATCGCCTCCTGGGCCACCCCGGCGGGCCTCATGTCCGATGCGGACGCCGCCATCGTGCTCGTGGTGCGCCCTGCGGCCCGAACTACCCTTGCTGAGTCAGCACCGCGCCAGGCCAATGCCACAGTCAAAGTCTTTCAATGTGCCAAGCGTCCTCGCCTCACTGCCAGCTCTGCACACCTTTTACGTGAAGCCCGAGCCTGCTGAGCCACACCTGCGCCTGTGCAGTGTCCATGCAAGTGTTGACAGGCCCTCCACAGGCGCGCACTGCCTGAGGGAGCACAGCCAGCGGAGCTTTGACGCGTCTCAAGGGCGAGCGCACTCCGCCAGTGCGCTGTGCCAACGGCGCTTCGTTGCAGATGATAGGGTTAGGTTAAGCTGACATGCGCGCGCGCAGGTGGGAGGGCTACCAGTGCGCAAGTGCCTTGTGCTGACGACGCACTATTGCAGCGGTTAGGGATAGCGTTAGCTGGCTGGGAAATAATGGCCTGCATGCGCGCAGGTGGAGGGCTACCAGTACGCCAGCGCCGGCAACCGCATGCGCCTGCGCATGTTCAACGTGCTGGACGACGTCAAGCGCGACTACGCGTTCGCGCCTATCGTCACGGTCCCCTCTGGTGCGCCACCCAGGCATGCGGCCGCTCGGGCAGCGAGCTCCCTGACACCCCTCGGTGCTATGTGCCTTGGTGCAGCAGGAGCGCACCGCTGAAGCATGTGTGCACGTAACAGAGGGCCTGCAGAGTGCAGGGTAAGAACCTTAACAGTGCTGGCAGTTAATTGGCGTGTATGCTTGCCAGCCGGGGGTACGCAGGTCACACCGCTCCGTCCCTACCATATATCATAAACCCTAAACATAACCTAAATTGACGCAGAGTCCCCGGACTACAAGCCGCGCATTAACTGGAGCCGCTTCCATGAGACGATGCCGCTGGAGGAGGCCGCGCGCACGGGCGGGCGCGTGACCGTGGAGGACCTGCAGCGCAGCGCGTCCATGCCGCTTGAGGACGCCGAGGGCGGCCGCGGGCAGACCATGGGCGCGCTCGGTGCGCGTGCCTCTGCTCACATGCCCGCTTGGAGGCTGCGTAACGGTTGGTCGAGCAGGTCTGCAGGCAGACCATGGGCGCGCTCGGTGCGCGCGCCCCTGCCCACATGGTTGCTTGGAGGCTGGCGTGACGACAGGTCAAGCAGGGCGTGCGTGGTTTCGTCGTTACGGCCTGGGGCAGGGCGCCGGCCAGCCAGGATGCAACGGCGCGTCCGACTCAGCAGCGGGATGGCATTTGATATTTCTGATGGCTTGGGTGTGTGCTGCTGTGCTGAGAGCGCTGCGCGCCGAGCGCCTAGTTGTCACCAGAGGGATGCACATCTGCGCTGGCCTGAGCGCCCCACATGTAGCAGCAGTGAGCAGGCAGGCGCGGCACTTTGCCGCACGCCTTGCTCAGCCGTGCTTGCACTGCTGCGGACCGAGCATAGAAACGCCGCTGGCCGCCCCACCAGGACGCGGCCTGCCCGTCCCGCTCCTGCACCAAAGCCCACCCGCGACGCGCAACCCTACCCCAACCCCACCCGCGCCGGCCGCGCGCAGCGGAGCGCCTGCGTGCGCAGCTGGCGGAGGGCGCCGCGCGCTCGCACCGCACGCTGCCGCCGGAGGCCAGCCACACGCACCTCACGCCCGACACCGACCCCTCCTTCTCCACGTTCTCGCTGCGGCGCACTGCGCGCCGCCCGCGCGTGGCCCTCGACGCCTTCGACGAAGCGCCCAGCCTGGCCGCCGGGGGCGGCGCCGCAACCATGAGCCGGCGCGGCGGCGGCGGCGGCGGCGGCGGCGGCGGCGGCGGCGGCGATGGCGGCAGGCCGCCGCTGGGGCCGCGCGGGCCCGGACTGGTGTAGGCCCTCCGGGCCCTGGGCACACGTCGACGACGCACTCACCCTGGCGGGGCTGGCAGCTGTGGTGGGGCTGAGCCTGGGCAGGCGTGCTTGCAGCGGCGGCCGCGGCGACAGGCCCCTGGCGGCGCCGCACAGCCTGTGTAATCGTCACGTTCAGAGTTGGGCATGCATCGTGGGGATTGCGGCACTTTGTCCGTCCACCCCCAATGATGGCGCCTAGCCTGGGCGCTGCTGGCCTCACATCATGTGGCATCCTAGCGAAGCGCCGGGGCGGGAGCTGTAGCGGAGGCACCTGCCGTCGGCAATGCCGGCGCCGGCAAAGTTTTAGTGATCTTAGAAATGGGATTGTCCGAAGATGTCCAGTAGCCCGGGCGAGGCAACTTTTGCTGCCGCGTATCGGCAGCAGCGCTGCATGCCGGGCTCGCTTGTACTGACACCTGGCTTTCTGGGAGGTTGTGCCGAAGCATAGGAGTCTCCTCGCGCGTTTTCGGTGATGCTCTGTGCGCTTTGACCTGCTTCCAACCAGCCGTGCTGTACGTTCTATTGTAAGAACGTTATACGTGGCTGCGCCATCTGTACGGGTGGCTGCACGGGTCTTGGCATGGACATGATGCCGCCCTGTAGCGGAGCTGGCAGTGGTGCTGACCTTATTGGGTGCGTCTGCGGCATTTTGAGACTGCAGAGTCCGGAATCGTCCTGGTGGCCAGAGCTTTTCATGGCTGCTGTTGCTGCGCATCACTGCGCTGCCACCATGAGCTCTCAGCTGGCAAGCAGGTGCCTTGAGCTTCAGAATTGTATTGCTTTTTCATCACCAGCAATGCACAATGCTGTAAAAGACCTTCAGCCAATATGCCGAGTGTTGATGCATCTCTGGTCTGAGTGTGTTGCTGTACGCGGTGATTTACATGCCTGGGCTGTTGACTCACGTATCAGCTCTGCGGAAGTCGCACCTCACAGTCCGCCATCCTGGAGTTGCATGCCTATGGTGCACCACGAGGTCATTCACTCCTGACAGGTTGCCGCTGCATGAGCCTGGATATGAGGATCACATTGACTGAGTGCACAGTCATGACATGCATGCAAAGAGGGTATGTCAGCAGGATAGGACACCCAAGGGCCCTTGGTAAGCAGGGCGCAGCAGAGTCCGCCGTGAGAGTTTCCCTGGTGCTGCAGAGCTGTTTGCTACGATGCTGAGGACATGCCAGGGCTGTGAGCCAGCTGCCGCGGCTGCAAAACTTGCCAGTATCTTTTAATATTCTGACCAGTTGTGCAGCAGCGGCTGGCTGGTACAGACATGCATGCACTGTACGCGGCAAAGAGCGGCGGGGAGACAGTCATCCTTATAGCCATATGTATTGGTCTCACGCTCCTGGCAGGCCTCGTGTCAGGCCTCACGCTGGGCCTCATGTCCCTGGGTGATTGCCCCTCTGCAAGCCGTCAAGTCTGCGAGCTGCTATGTTACACAGTGCTTTCATTTTGGAGTGCCGTTTCATATATTGCGTGCCTGCTATCTTGCTGAGCAGAAAAGTCACATCTGTGTGCGCGTGCATACAGACATGATCGACCTAGAGATGCTGAAGCGCAGCGGAACTGCCCGGGAGAAGGTCCACGCTGAGCGCATTACGCCGGTACGTTGCGATGTTGCACCAGCTCACTGAGGACGCGTGCGAACTTGTGCTGCTAACTTGACATAGCTGCAATTGCAGTCTCTGCAGTAGGAAACACGCGCTTGCCAACCTCTGCAGCTGAGAAAGTGGCCTGCGCGTGCAGGTATTGCGAAGGCCGCACATGCTCCTGGTGACGCTCCTGCTAACAAACGCGGCTGCTATGGAGGCAAGTCGCCTGCTTCAGCCTGCTGCACCACCCCGCAGCATGCTGTTAGGCTGTGCTTGACCAGCAGCGTGTCAGGGCATGGTTGTGGTCGCCAGAAGTATGTCTCCGCTCGACTTCAGGCCTCGCGTGGCAGGCTCTGCCCATATTCTTGGACCGCCTGGTGGACCCTGTCACGGCCATCATCGTCAGTGTCACGGCAGTGCTGGTGTTTGGTGCGCCTCGCTTGCCGGCAACAGATTTGGCCTGCCCGTCCCAAGTCTGCAGCCCGCACCTTTGCTTGTGATTCATGCTCTGTGCTGACATGCATTTGCTGCTGCACAAAGACTGTGCAGATACTGTTAGCGCCTGCATCAGGCCTCTTTCTGCTTTGCAGCATACATTGTGACTGGCTCCATGCTTGCCGCTCGTTCAAGGTGCCGGGGGTGCTGCTGCAGGAGAGATCATTCCACAGGCGCTGTGCACTCGCTATGGGCTGCAAATTGGCGCATACAGTGCCTGGTTTGTGCGCGGGCTCATGGCTCTGACGTCGCCGCTGACCTTCCCCATCTCCAAGATCCTGGACTGCCTGCTCGGCACGGAGCATGGGGTGCGCAGGCCCTGAGCAAGCGGTGCTCATGGCCACTGTTTTTAGTGAGGCTTCGAGGAGGGTACCTCTGTAATTGCATATGTTATGCTCCAACGCTGTGTTTGACATGCCTGGCCTTATGGCCCGTGCGCGGCTCACTGACGGTGTCCTGGTGTCCAGGTATGAATATGTGTTGCTTGCTAGTGCCATGTGGTGAGTGCAGCGCATGCCCTGTCCGTCCATGTGCTGCTGAGTGATGAGCCCATACCCTGCTGCTTGTAGACAGCTCTCGCAGCTCTGTGCCGCGTCCGAGCTTTCGCAATGGGCTTGCTGCTGGCCGGTGCAGGCGCTGTTCCGACCGGCGCAGCTCAAGGCATTGGTGGACATCCATGCCGCCGAGGAGGGCCTTCCAGAGGGCTACCTGTCGACGGGGGTGAGCGACCTGCCGTGTGTGATATCTGCACAATATGCGAACAAGCAAAATGCATTGCGCTTTACGACAGCCAGAGGGGCATTGCGGAATGACGACACGTGCGCAGACTGGGCAAATTTCTGGGTCACCTCTTAGCCTGGGCGTGCAAATCATCCATGTGAGTGAGCACCCAACGCACCTCACCCGCAACCCGCGCTGCGGTGGCGAGCAGGAGGTCAACGTCATCCGCGGCGCGCTCGACCTCACCGCCAAGCAGGCCATCGTGGGCATGACGCCGATAGACAAGGTGTGCACCGCGCGGCTGAGCAGCAACGCTCAACTCCAGCGGCTGCGAAGGGATAGCGCAGCGTTTGGGCAGCGACGCTCGTGTGCATGCGCAGCCTGGGCGCAGCATGTTCCAGCGAGTAACCCTAGCTGCAGCGGCGTGCGTGGGCAGAGGCTCATTTGCTGCATCCTGCGAGGCTCATCTGCTGCTCCACCATGTTTCGGGACATGCATGACAATGGTCACCCTCTCACCCAGACCTTACCCCTGACCCTTCCAGCCTAGTGCACAGGTCTTTATGGTGGCGCACGACGCGGTGCTGGACAAGCCGCTGCTGCGCAAGATCATTGCCTCCGGGCACAGCCGCATCCCGGTGCACCGGCCGGGCAAGCCGTGCGCCCCTGGCTGGACAGCCAGGCCATCACGATGTAAAAAGCAGGAACGCGCTAGGCTGCATGAGATGCAGAAAGGCACACTGCGGCAGGTGGTCCAGGCTTCTGTTGCTGATCTCGCCCGCGAGCGCGTCGGGGCTTGCAGGACACATAACATCACATGCAGTGCGCAGCAACCTGCAGGCGTACAGACGCCTGGGATTGCAGCAGCTCTATGCACGCGCGACACCGCGAGGCCTGCCTGTGCGGCGCCGCAGCAATGAGGTGCTGGGCCTCATCCTGGTCAAGGACCTGGTGCTGATCGACGAGGGTCTGCGCGTCTCCGACATCCGCATGCGCCCGCTGCCCTTCCTGCGCGCGGACACACCCATGTACGACCTGCTGCAGGCGCGCGGCGCGGTCCTACCCTACCTTATCCCACCCGATGCTACTGGTGAGGCACATTTGTGCAAATGTCTGTGTCTTGCCACAGAGCTTGTGGACGCTTGCCCGCCGGCATGCGTGGCTACTGTCTGCTGCAGGCAACATTCCTGGCAGCAGATGTGCAGCAGCTGCTGAACTTTACTGCACCAGCTGTGCAGCGTGCGCCTGCAGCCGGCAGCGCTTGCAGCTTCTCTTGCACGTGCTGTCGGCGCCTTGTGTCCTGGCACTCACAGCGGCCCTGCATGCGCAGCTCTTCGAGACCGGCCGGAGCCACATGGTGGTGCTGACGCGGCCGCACCCGCCCTCGGCAGCGGCGCCAAACGCAGCCACAGACCCCGTCGGCGCCGGCACGCCTGCAGCCGCCGGCGCGGCGGCAGCGCAGCCGCACGCGGCGCCTGCGGCTGCTCCCAGCAACGGCATGGCAGCCGGCTCGTCGCATCCAGGCGAAGACAACGCAGTGGCGGCTAGCAGGTTCTCCGCAGCGGCAGCGGGCAAGGGCGAGGGCTTTGACCAGGGCGTGGCGGGGTCCAGCCAGGGCGGGGAGGAGTCCGCGCCCAGCTGCAGCAGCTATGCGCGGTCGCAGCAGGCGGCGGGGGACATGGCGGGCGCGGGCGGCAGCACTGCCAGCCTACGCAGCGCAAGCACGTTTGCCAATGGGGGACCTGCAGAAGGCGGTCTGGAGGACGCTGGCGCGGCGAACGGTGAGGTCGCTATAACCATCGGGCCGCCGCGCGAGGGCGAACAGGCGGAGCCGCGGCTGGACCCTGCGAGGCCGCCGAGCGCGCAGCCGCAGGTCCGCGCTTGTCCTGTCAGTGACCTGGAGTATTAAGTGCTGCAGACCCAGGTCGGCGGCGTGCTTGCGCTGTATGTGCCTGCAGATGCCATCAGGTGCTTGCCACTGAGCTATCGGCGCGCTGAGGTGCGGCCACGGTGGCGGTGGCTACTGTCAAATGTTGCGAGCATGGGCTACCATCGACTACAATCAACATGCACACAGCGCCTGTCAGTACTGGCGCTTGACCCCTCGTACCGGCTAGCACCAACAGGCAGGGCTCTCACTCCCGCGGCATGCGCGCAGGCGCCCGCCGTCATGATGGCACGCGCGCTGAGCACGCGCCTGGACGGCGACCCGCTCGGCATCATCACCATCGAGGACGTGTTGGAGGAGATCCTGCAGCAGGAGATCGTCGACGAGACCGACCGCTTCGTTGACAATGACCAGCGCCATAAGGTGCGGCGCCTCACCCATCAGTCCCTCAGCATCCGGTGCCGTTTGGAACGCCTTTGACCACCTATGCTCCCCAGCTAGCAAGCAGTGTCGGAGTGACTTGACAGAGGCTTGTTGTAAAGCTGGTGTGCTGTGTATAACACCAACATGCCTGTATCGACTTTGCTCTTTCAGGCATGGAGTGGCCGTGTGACCGTGTAGTTAACTTGTAGTCCGTGCATATAGTGTGATGCTGCCGGAGTCCCGTGTGGGCTGCTGTGGCATACAGAGCCTTCTTGCCCGCATCATCAGCCATAGACAAAGGCGCAATAGCGCCTGCAGCTGTTCCGTCGCGCAAGACTATCTCGCTTGCCAGTCGCCGCCCTCCCCGAGCTGCCCCCGCCGAGCGCGGCGCTGGCGCGCAGGTGAACGTCGCAATGCTGCTGAAGGACCTGCCGCCGCACCTGCGCCGCAGCCTGCTGCACTCGCGCGGCGCGCCGCCCGCTGCGGCGCCCGCCGCGCACGGGCCCGCCCCGCCGGCCAACGCAGCGCCCGCCTCTGCGTCCCCGACCCCGCTGTCGAGCGCCGGCGGCGCCGCGACGCCGCCCCCCCCGTCCGGCACTGACGCATCCGCGGCGGCGGCGGTGGCGGCTGTGGACGCAGCGGCGGTGGTGGCGGCCGCGGCGACCCCGCCGCGCCGGCGGGGCAAGGGCGGGCAGGGGGGTGCGGGCGGGCGTGGCAGCGGCGGGGCCGGCACCAGCAGGTCAGAAATGTCGCAGCCCCTGCTCGACCGCGGCGCGCCTGACGCGTGACGCTCGGCGCCGCACGCGCCTGATGCATGGCGCCCGGCGACACTGGCTGATTGCGGCTGGAGGGCAGGCGCCATGTGGCAGGATCACTAGCGCCGAGCCGTGACCACCGCAGCGGCGCCTCTCAGGGCGGCATGGCTGAGCAGTGAGACGATTCGTGGCAGCAAAGAGTATGGCAATGTGGAAAAAAAGTGTGTGTAGAGCTATGTGGGCCAGGGTGGGAGGGAAAGAGGCTGGGCGAAGGCAGACATGGGGCGCATGCGGGGCTTAGGCAAGGCTGTGCCTAAGGCGATAGCGGAGTGCTCGTGCAGGCACTGTTGAATTTTTGCTCACAGCATGCACTTGAGACGACGTTCGTGGTGGTGGGGGTTGCGGCTACCAATATACAGATGGTGGCAGGGCAAGGGCAGCAGGCAAGCAGCCGCAGACGGGCGCAACAAATGAGCGCCTCCAGCAGCAGCCGCTGGTGATAGCAATAGGGATTGTATCCTGCTTTCCCTTTTTTAACGGTGTGCCGCTTCCCGGGACGCTCTGAGAGCTTGTCAGCACATCGTCTTAGGACTATCAGTATTGAATTTTACAACCTCGACTGGCCGCCCGTGCAGCGCTGCGCAGCATCTCACTTCTACTCGTCTTCAATACGTGTACACACCCATCTCTAAAATTCACATCCTGCAGACCAAAACACAGTGGCGCTAGGTACTAGCAGCCTTAATGCATGTCCGCGGCGCTTAACAGAGAGGCGCATCCCAAACGCACTGCGCGTGCCAGCTCACAAATGCAGAGCAATCAGTGCGAACATATTGACCTCCTAAGTTCTTGGCTCACAGCGCCACGCAATGTACACATGAAAGTGCAGCAAACGGGTACCCGTGCGCCTCGCTGTCTGTTTTGCTGGCTCCGCTTGATGGCGGCTACGCGCGCGCAGCCCCTCCATGGTGCATGGCGACCGTCGGCCCCGCCCTCTCATTCCGCACCCCAGCCCCTTCGCTACCACGAGGCAGCTGGCGCGACCCCTGGGACACCCCCTGACCCGACCCACTCACGCAGGGCGCGCTTCTCACACCCCCGCCTCGCCGCTCGTCCTGTCAGCCACCTGCTCCGCAACGTCGCGCGCTCTGCCGCCGCCCGGCGTCCCGCCGCCGTCTGCTTCGCCCTCCCCCTCCTCGTCTGCCCCCCTCTCCATCTTCCAGGCCCCTTCCCCGGGCCCACCGCCGCCCTGGGCCCCCTCCTGCGAGCGCGCGCCCCCCGCGTCCGCGCGCGCGCGCGCGGCCTCCTCGCCCTCGGCCTCCTCTTCTTCGGCGCGCTCCGCATCGCGCGTAAGGTTCCCGCACCCTAGCGCCTGCGCCGCATGATCGTGATGATGTCGCGCACCGCACGCCATGCTGGAGACAGACAAGCTTCTCTGAAGCTCAGGGGTGCCTGCTTAAACAAACAGCATGAATCTGGAAGGAGTGCGCCCCATCCTGTGGACCCTGCACACAGCAGAGGGAGCGGGCGCTCGCGGAACAGAGGACGAGCACGCCGCAACATCCCAACGCGCAAGCGGACACCTCGCGGCGGGCCTACCAGGTGTAGGGTGATGTGAATGTTTTCCTTAGCCTGATCCTACCCGACCGCACACTTAACGGGCCCCGCATACGCGCCTCAAAGTATGTCGCCGTGAGGTGGTCGGACACGATGCGGCTGGTCACGCGGATGTCCGCGAGCGCGGGGTCCTCGCCCGTCAGCAGAGCGCGCACCCAATGCTGCTCGAAGCCCTCCTCTTCCTGGCGCTCGGCCTCCCGCGGCCGGTCGGCGTCGTCGCCGGCGGCGGCGGCATGCAGCCTGCAGAGCGCGCCCCCAGTGTCAAGGCACGTTTCGCGCGAGGAGCGTCAGCAGCGAGCCCAGGCAGCTCAGGGCGCGCCCACAGCTGTCGAGGCCCCGTTGATGACACACGACCTGCTTTCTGCTTCACGGGGTTACCGCGGGGCCCAACATGGGGCTACAGGCTACAGCAGAGCCCGGCACGCGCCGCGAGGCGCATGAGCCTTTAAAGCTTTGCGACATCGTGCACGCTCGCCATTAATATCACTGTGGCGTCATAACTTTGGCACACATAAGCGCGCAGATGGGGGGCCACGAGCAGGCATGAGCTGGTCGCAACGCCATCGACAGCCAGAGGGTCTGCAGGGGATCTGCGCTGGAAAACCTGGCAGCCCCGGGCCCTGCAGGGCGCGCGCCGCTCGATGAACACCACGCGGCCCGGCACGCAGGGCTCGTACGCCTCTGCGCTAGTCTCGTCCTTGTCCTCCCTCTCCTTGTCCTCGTCCTCGTCTTCCCTGTCTTCGTCCCCCCTGTCCTCGTCCCCCTTGTCTGCATGCCCATGCGCTCCGCCGCCCTGCTTGTCCTTGTACTTGTCCCCCCTTTCCTCGTCCTCCTTGCCTTCACGCACACGCGCCCCGCCGCCCTGCCCCCCTCCCCCTCCGGCGTCTCCTGCCTGCTCCATCGGCTCCCGAGCGGCCGCCTGCTCGGCTTTATCTCCACCCCCGCCGACCCCGCGCCGCTCCGCCTCGCCGCCGGCGCCGCCCTGCCCCCGCTCGGTCGCGCCGCTCGCGCCGGCGCCGTCCCGCCCTCGCTCGCCGCTGGCGCCGCCCCGCCCCCGCTCGCCGCCGGCGCCGCCCGTCTCAGCTTTCTCGCTGGCGCCGCGCTCTGCGTCCGCGTGCGCGTCCCCACCGCCGCCCAGGGCAGCGGGCCAGCGCAGCTGCTGCATCGCCTGGAGCGCGCCCATCATGCGCGTGATGGCCTGCATCTCCGGCGTTAGGTCGTCCTGCGCGGATGCAGCAGCGGCGTCACGGCCCAGTCGCAGGACATCACTCGTGCCGCGCTCTCTTGCGCATCGCGCACACCCCGCACGAGCGGCGGGGCGCGTGCGACAGCGCCCCGGAGCGATGCGGCTCGGTGCGGCCGGCAGCGCGGAGCCTGCACAAGTCAACAGGTGCGGCCCTTGCAGCAGCTGCCCAGCCCTACGCCGCGCCCCTGCATGCACACGGTCCTACTCCTGGCACACGGGCGCGCACAACCCGCCCGCGGGCCTCGCCTGTGGGAGGTCTGGCTGCGGGGCACGCGGTGTCAAGGCGCCACCTCATGGACCTCGACAGGAGGCAAATTTTTGGGGCCAGGACGGCGCGTGGGCCAGGCACCTCGTGGACCTCGTCGGGAGACATGTCCGCCAGGCTTGCGTGCAGGCGCGCGAGCGCGGCGGGCGAGAAGCGCGCGATCACGTCGTCGGCGACGACCACCGACGTAACGTAGTCCGCGCAGCCGGCCGCCAGGCGCTTGGCCACGCACGCGGGCGGCGCAAACGCATACGCCCGGCACTCCAGCTCCCTGCGCGGCCGCCGCGCATGTCGCGGGGCGCGCCGCCGCTGCCCGAGACGGGCGGTGCAAGGTGTACGCCGGGCGCTCCAGCTCCCCGCTGGGAAGCCGCGCACATCACAGGAGCGCACCGCCACCCCAAGATGCAATGGCTATCACAGGGCTGGCAGGCGCGTCGTCTGCCGCCAGACACAGCACATCGTGGCCCGCACAGCCTGCCAATGCGCTGACATGCGCCTACACGCTATGCGTATGCAGGAAACACAGATGCACCTGCCCCGCACCCCACCACCCCCATCACATGTCATGGCCCAGTCAATGCATGCCGCCGAGCACTGTGCGGCGCGGCACGCGCCTCAAACCCAGCGTGCCCCTCACTGCCTCAACACTAGTGCTTGAACTCTGTCACCGGCTGCCAGGTATAAGTGCTTCCCCGCCCGCTCATTTCGCGATGCAGGTGCTGGATCGACAGGGGAGGGGGCAATATCACACGTGGGGCACTGATCAGGGCCCGAGCGAGGTCGCGCACTCAGCGTGCAGCAGCATGGCCAGCAGCGCGGCGGTCCCCGCGCCCAGCGAGTGGCCGGTTAGCGTCACGCGGTAGCCGCCGCGCACCACTGCCTGCCCCGCAGCACGGCAGGGATCACGCCCGCGATGCACGGCAGAGCGGCTGGCGACGCGGCCACGCCGGCGTAGCACGACAGCATGCCTATGAGGGCGCAGAACGGCCAAGGCGGCTAGCAGGGCCAGGCGCGGGAGGCAGGACGGCATGCGCATCCTGCAGACTCTCAGCGGTTCACATTCTGCGCGACAGCGGCCGCCTCTGGCGCCCGCGACAGGCGGCCTGGAGATAGATGCAGGCATGCGCGAGCGCCCCGTCCGGCTGCACGTGCTGCAGGCGGGCGCGCGGGCGCGGCGGCGCCACGCGCGCACGCGCACCCGCAGCAGCGTGCTGAGGCGCTGGCAGAGCCACAGCGCGGCGCGCTGCATGCCGCTGTGCGCCAGCATCCCCGTCTCGCCAAACACCTGCGGGGTGGGGCGTGTGTGAGCCCTCGGGTAACCTCCTCGCCCGGTCCTTGCGCCCACCAACCTCACGCACTGTGTACATGACCTCGAACACAGTTCACGCACGGCCGGCAGCCAGCCGATGTGCAGCAACCGAGCCGGCCCCGTGCCAGGCAGCCGGCCCCCCGCCCTGCTCAGCCGAGAATAGGGTATATCATAGGGTAAGGCAGGGTTTGCGCCTCAGGCAGGGCGGTGAGGTCGGTGACGACGTCCTCCAGCTGCGCGGTGCCGCGCACGGCCACGACCACCTCGCGCCGCCGTGCGTGCGTGGCCATGAAGAAGGCCGGCTGGTGGTCCGCCCATGTGGCCGCCAGCTTGACATAGTTGAGCGCGAAGCCTGCGCGCCGCGGCGCGCGCCGGTCAGGCCGGGCGCTCCTGGACAGTGTCTCTCCTGTAGCACCCCGGCGGCCCCGCCGTGCGGCGCCGCGCTGAGCCGCGCTGCAGAGCCGCTCCTGCGCGCGGCAGCCGAGCGCAGGAGCGGCCAGTCACCGGTCGCGGCACGGCCGCTGCAAGGGCAAACAAGCAGCACGCGAGCCTGCGCTTGCCGCGCGCACTCAGTCAGCACGCCGCGGCACACCGTCCTCTCTCCCGCCCTGCTGAAGGCGCCCCAGTGCGCGCGCTCGCCGCTGGCAGAGCCCAGCACGCAGCTTGGGTCGCCGGCCAACGCGAGCGAGGGCAGGAAGCGCAGCGCGGCGTGCAGGGCGCGCGCCCTTGCGCTGCAGGCGCCGCGACAGCTGCGCCTCGGTCGCGCCCTCGTAGCTCTGGTCGGCCAGGTACAGGTAGTCCGCGAGCTCGTGCAGCAGGTCGTCCGCGACCGGCGCCGCGCCGCCGCCGGCGCCCAGGTCCGCCGCGGGCGGCTCGCGCGCGCACTTGGCGAACAGGTGGACCAGCCGCGTGGCCAGCTCGGTGAGCGGCAGCGGCTGCAGCTCTTTCAGCTCCGGGAACTGGTCGTTCACCCTGTGGGGGGGCGCGACGGCGCGCCGCGCATGAGCCGGGGTAGGGTAGAACTAGGGTAGAGGCAACTCTACCCTTTGCACGACTCATTCTCAGTGAGCAGGCAGAGCTGAGACAGGCCTAAGGCGCCTTGCTCGCGAAAGGCGGGGTCCGAGACGGCGGCCAGCAGGCTGCGCGTGCCAGGCCTGCAGCCCTATAGCAGACCGGCCGGCTGCGCCTCTGCTGACCGGCCGGCTGCGCCTCCTGACCCGTGCAGGTTGCAGGCAGGCCTCCCCGGCAGACATGCATGAACAGGGGCGGCGGCGGCCGCGGCGGCCACCTGCTGAGCGTGAGCGCCAGCTCGCGCACGACCGTCCACGCGCCGGAGCCGCCCAGGTCGCCCGGCGGCTGCCAGTCCCACACGCTTGACAGGTCCTTCTGCTCCGCCTGCGCGCGCGGGCGGCGCAGGTCGCGGCTTCGATTCGGCGGGGGGCGCAGCAGGCCGGGGCAAACAGGCTTGATGTTGCCCCCTGACGGGTGTTGGCCGCTGCCTGCCTGCACTGCCTGCATCCGCCGCCTCTGTCCGGACACACTCACAGACAGGCACAGCCCTCGTGCCTGTGCTGCCTCACCAATGTCTGGTCCGTGCACGCCCTCAAAACAGACAGGTATATGATCCATAGAGCAGCAGTGACGTCAGCGGGTGTCCACCCTGCCGTGCACGCTGCAAGCCCCGAAACCCGCAGGCCAGCGCGCGCGCCGCACCTCCCCCGGCGCGCTGTTGACCAGCACCTCACAGAACTTGTACCCCGCGGTCGCCAGCGCGACCTTGAACGTAAGCGACGCGGTGCGGCTGGGGCCCAAGTAGAAGCATATCGCCACGCCGTGAACGGCCAGCACGGTCCGGAAGCCTGCAGGGCGCAGCACTGAGTGGCAAAGCACTTGTGACATAACCATGCTCCTGCATATGAGCACGTCTGGTCTAATCTGCTGTTGCAGTGGTCACCTGGCACGGTGCAGACAAAGGCGCAGCCTTCGATTGCCGCGTGGAGCAAGCGAGCAGACCAGACGCCGACGCGCCCGGCCGCAGTCTCCACAGGCTTGCTGGAGTTGGTCATAGCTACGCCGGAGAGGCTCACGCAAGCAACGCAGCCAGCGTACGCGGTAATAGCATAAACATATTAGATGGATGTCATGATCAGCATGCGGCCTTGGATGCTGGACAGACCCCGAGCACAAGCACCTTGTACAGCGCAAGAGGTGCCAATAGAAGGGAAAGGAAAGGCTTGCTTTGTGTCATAAGCGCGGGCTGCAAGGGGTAGGGTAATTCAAAATTCGCTGCTTTTGCGTTCAGACTCGCGTCACAGCGCCAACCCAACGCAGTCACGAGCCGCTACACCTGGAAGAGCGTCCTAGCCAAACAGCTGCTGCAGTGCCTGCGGCCGCACCACCGTGCACCTCAGCTGCCGCGCGTTGCAACACGTTGCCTCTTGCATAAGCAGGGGCGGGGGCACGCACAGCGACGGCCGCGCTACCAGGATCCACACTGGAGCCAGTGAGGCCAGCAAGTGCTGCGCTGCCCAGCGCGCTCAGCTGGCCTGCGGCGCACATCGATTTAGAGCCTCTACCACGCTTTACGTTAGCAACTGACCAGCCACCACCTTGCTCGGGGCGGCAGTGTTCAGTGCCTGCGCCGCTGACGACAGATGACAGCGACAGCGGCGTTTGCAGCGCTGCGCCCAGTGCGCCAGCGACGCTCGCCGCCTGTGCGGCGGCGGCGGCGAGGCTGCCCACGCTGTCGCTGGACGAGGCTGTCGAGAGCGTTGCCGCTGCCGGTCGCCCGGACGCCTGTGTGTCCAGTGCGGGCAGCGCGGCGGATCCAGTCTGCGCAGCAGGCCACGCCAGAGACGGACAGATATCAAGAGGCTTACACGCATCAACGCAGTGATCCTAGGTGGCCAGTCCTGCATATGCTTGAGAGTCCTGCGAGCACGCCCGAGCAGGGACCTGCGCGTTGCGCGCACCAGGGACGGCCCTGCGAGCGTGAAGGCTGCATGGACTGACAGAGTCTGCGCGGCCTGGGCCGCCGCAGCGTCCGCCACGGAAGCAGTGTTGAGCTCTGCGAGCGTGTTGTTCCACAGCTTTCCCAGCAGCGCGTTGCAGAGGGGCAGCTTGCAGTCTGGGCCTGCTCTCACCACGCACTTCTTAGCTCTGTCAGTGGTAGTGTACCGGAGCACGAGCGTGTGCAAGCGCACCCACAGCAGCTGACGCAACGGCGTCTGCCGCGCTGCTGGCCAGGTCAAGGGGCCCCTTCAGAGTGGCGGCGCCCTGCTGCGGCGAGGAGCTGCCTGGCAGCGCGTTTGCGCCCTGCCCCAGGCCGGCCGCTCCGCTCGGCAGGGCTGTGGCGAAGGACGTGGTCACCTGCACCCGGTGCCGGTGAGCTCGACCAAGGAAGCTTGTCTCACCGGGTGCGGACCTTGATCAGCCAAACTCTGGTTCAAGGTTGGCCCCTCAGCTTGCGACCTGCTGGCGGGCCAGACGGAACAGCAGTGGCTGACGACCTGCGAGATGGAGCGCGAGCTGGCGGAGATGCCGTGCAGCGAGATTGCATATATCAAGATGGCGGCCAGTGCACGCCGCATGAGAGACTCCTGCAGTAATCCTGTATGGCCAAGCCAGCTCAAGCCCACATGCATGCGGGCTCACGCAGAGGACGGCGAGCCAGGCAAACCTCGGCAGAAGCGCGGGAGCCTGTCTTTGCTCGTCAAGATATTTTGAAAACATTTGGCTTTGGGGAATAGCGCTGTGAGTCATGTCATGCATGTGCTTTGTCTTTGCACGACAGATCCCTTACACCAGCTGCTCTATCCACGCATTGCGCTGCGCATGGAGCGGCGTATCAGCGGCCAGCGCTCAGCTACTCTTTTTGTCGCCCGTACGGTGTGACGCGGCGAAAGAGGGGTCGCTGCGGGCCAGCCTGCGCTTCAGCTCATCATTTGCCGCGAGCAGGCGGTCATACTCCGCCTCTAGCCCCTGCATGCCCGACGCTGCCACGCTCGAGCGATGGTGTTGTGGGAAGCTAGCATGCGGGGGCAACCTGCGTGCAGACCATACCTTGGCCTGTGACTGCAGCGCGTCTGCGTTGGCGAGAGCGGTCGCCCGCGCTTTTTCCGCCTTGCTCAGCTTGCCCTGCATCACGGGGCACGTAAGCTAGCCTGCAAATCCATGCAACGACCGCGTGTCGACACAGCAGGAGCACGTCGACAGCCTGCTGCACAACTTTTTTCAACACAGCGGCTCTGGGCACCTGTAGGTCGCCGAGCGAGGCTTGGGCGTCGTCCAGCGCGGCGCGCAGCGGCGCCGCGTCGCTGCTGCCGGCGCTGGTCCCGGCGCCCTTGTCCGCGTGCAGCCGGTTGTACTCGGCGCGCAGGCTCTCGCTCTGCTTCACGAGGAAGCGCTCGTTCAGCTTGGCGCGCTCGATGGCGCCGAGCGTGAGCGCCAGCTTGCGCAGGATGAAGATCAGCAGCAGGTCCGCCCCGGCCAGGACGCCGCTGGCGAGCGCCTGCGCCTCGGTGAGCCTGCGGTGGTGCGCGTCTGCCGCGTCGCCGGGCCCGGGCTGGCCCTGAAGCTCCAGCGCGGAGAACGCGAGCAGCGTCGCCAGTATTACAGAGACGGTGCCGAGCACCGTGGCGCCTGCAAGTGAGTGTGCATCAGGACATGCTAAGCGGACTCGAGTCAGTGAGCAAAGTGTGCCAGTGCACCGTACCAGCGGGAGCCTGTGACAGCTTTGCCAGGGCCACCACAGGATAGGAGCACCCGGGAATGAGCAGCAAGACCGCCAAGATGAGCAGCACAGCCGCAAAAGCCGCAAGCGCGGTGAAGAGGGGATTCAACATCGTGCCTCAATGAGCCAGTCCAGCTGGGATGGGCAGTCTGGGCCCCTCTGCTCGCTGGGCTCCTCGTTGTTCTTCTTCAGCTTTGCCACCTGATGCAAAGTACTGTTTTGGAGTACCTGCACGATTGCAGCATAGCAGCATAGCAGCGTAACAGCGACTTGAGCGCGCCCGCCAGCAGGAGTGACATTCTGGCGGTGGAGGACCGGCGATGAGCTGATTGCCTGAGCAGCAATGTCTCATAAGCCCGATGTCAAGTCGCTGTTCAAGGCTGCCAGGGCGCAGCGGGAGAGCACGGGCCCTGCCAAGCTGGTGTGCCTGCAACACTCCTCTGAAGGCCTCATAAGCACTCGGCTTGTAATGCTGAGTGAACCAGGCTGTGCTCGGGGCAACCGCAGTCGAAGGAGCAGCTGCGGGCGCTGAAGGCGCAGCGCGCCGCGGCGGCAGCCAGGGAAGCGGAGCAGCGGGCTGCCGAGGAGGCGTGCCCGATGGCCGCACTGCCCCATGCCGCTTGCTCGCCAGGCAATGCCTGCCAGGCGGAGGCTGCTCACATGCCCTGCATGCTTGGTTTGGCAGTGCTGCTGGCAACCGCACATGCTGCCTAGCGCGGCAAGCGGCGGGCCGATGGAGCCTGCAATGGACGGTGTGCAGACACTGGGAGGCCGGGGCGCGAGCCCAGATCAACTGTATGCACACGTCATCGGGGTGCGCAGGCGGCAGCGGCGAGGGCCGCGGAGCTGGCACGTGCGGCCGCGCGCGCGGCCGCGGCCGCGCCAGCCTCGCAGGCGCAGCCAGCGCGGCCGGCTGGGGCGGCGCAGCGGCCCGCCGCGCCCCCGCCGCGCTTTGCCGCGCCGGCGCCGCCGGCGTTCAGCGCCGCGTCGCAGGCCACGCGGGCGGACAGCGGCGGCGGCGACGCGGAGCCGTCCTCGGCCTCCTTCAACGGCGAGCCCTCCAGAGAGCCGCCCCAGGGCCTCAGATTGAGAGCATCCCTGGGCGGTCCAGCCTAGGCTTAGTCCGACAGCCCCCCACCCTGGTGGCCCTCGCTCCGACAAAGTTGCGGGACCATGTGCAGCCTTGGTAGTGCCCCAGTCCCAAGTCCCCATGTCAGCATGAGGCCTGAGCATAGACACCGTGCTAGAGTCCACCTCTTCAGCTTCAGTGTCGCCTGGCTGCGCTCGGAACACTGCACATGCCTGCGAGAGACTGTCGTGCTGGGCACCTGGAGCGTGGAGCCGGCCTGCGTGCGCAGGCGCGGTGGCGCGCGCGGGAACGCCGCTTGCGGCCGCCGCAAGCGGCGTTCCGCCGGGCTTCTTCGAGCTGGGCGCAGGCGCGGGCGCGCCGGCTGACGGCCGCGGCGCCGGCGCGGGCGCCGGGCCGCCCGGCGCGGCGCGCGCGGACTCGCTGGAGAGCGCGGGCGCGCCGGCCGGCGTCCCGGCCGGCTTCTTCGAGGTGCGCCGCAGCGAGGTGCATGCGTGTGGTGGCGGAGGTCGGGTGCACTTGGCGCCCACACCCAGCACGCCGTCTTGCATGGCCATGCTGCCGCGCGCGCAGCGCGGGGCTCCCGCTGCCGCGGCTGCCCCCTTGCTGCAGCGCCGCCGGGCGCGCCGGCCAGCGCAGGCCGCAGCGCGCGTGCATTGCTGCTCGCTCCAGCCTGCTTGCAGGCGCCACGCAGAGACGCTGGAGCATCACCAGCAGCAGCGTGAGTCCGGGGCTGATGGCGCGGGCGCCGCAGGCGCAGGCGGCGGCTGCAGCGCCCCCTGAAGCCGATGCGGCGGACGCCGGCCCGCCCGCCAAGCGCCAGCGCGCGGGCGCCGGCGCCGCCCCGCCTGCAGCGGACGCGCCCGGCGCCCTGCCCAAGGGTGCGGCGCCTGCCGTACGCTGGGGGCTCCAGCTTCAGGCGTTCTCAGGGGCGCTGGGGAGCGCTCCCTGCGAACTTTGAGCGGGCTCGGCAGAGAGGCGCGGGGATGTGCTGCTGCGCCCGAGCCAGGTGATGTGACGCAGCAGTTCCTGTTGCAGGGTGACTCGTGACAGGTTGTCATGCCGTCAGGCCGTGACCCAGGCCATGACCCCTGAAGCAGGCCGGTGGCCGACGGAGGCGGGCGTGGTGCCTATCACCGCCAGGGGAGCCGCTCCGTCACAATGCGGATGACTGCTGAAGCGCACCGCACCCCGCGCACGATGCCGGCCCCCACGCGCCGCGCGCGCCGCGCGCAGGCTTCTTCCAGGACAAGGTCGCGGACGCGCGCGCGCGCGGCGAGGCGCCTGCCAAGAAGCGGACCGCCGCGGAGGAGTACGCTGACTTCATGACGGGCGTGGCGGCCGACGTCGCGGCTGTGGAGCAGCGCGAGGAGGCCGAGGCCGCCGACGCGGCCGCCGAGCGTGCCGCGCGCGAGGCGTTTGAGCAGCAGTGCGCGCCCGCCGGCTGCAGGGTTGCAGGGTCATGACCCTGGGCGCAAAGGTCACACGCCCGAGGCCGCCGAGGCGGCCGCCGAGCGCGCCGCGCGCGAGGCGTTCGAGCAGCAGTGCGCGCCCGCAGGCTGCAGGGCTCATGGCCTTGAGCTCGTGGGTCGCACGCCCGGGGCTGCCGTGCGGCCGCCGCGCGCTCCGTGCTCGAGGCTGCAAGCGGCACTGAAGGATGTGTGTCGGGCGTTGTCCTGGGCCACAAGTCGGGCTGGGGCATGCAGCCCGTGCGTGAGCCTGTCAGACGCTGAAGGACTGGTTAAGAGACTGCGGGGTCGAGCAGGGGGAACAGCAGCTCAAGCGGCAGCGCCTACTTGCGCCTAACGCCTAGCAAGCGCCCAAGCAAGGAAGGCCACGTGCTACACGCGCGACGCACCTTTGCGCTAGTGGTTGGGGGCGGTGCGCCTGACCCGCGCGCCGCGCCTGCGCGCGCAGGGTGCGCCTGCAGCGCGTGCTGGGCCTGCGCGCGGCCGTGGACGCGCGCGGGGAGCCGGCGCCGGTGCCGCTCGCCGTCGACCCGCTCTACGCCGCAGAGCCCGTCTCGGCCGCCGCCGACGCGGACGCGGGGGCGTTGGCGCTGGGCCTGGGGCCGGAGCCGGCGGCCCGCCAGCGGCGGCGCGAGCTCGCCGCGCTGCTGGACGGCGGCGGCGGCGGCGGCGGCGGCGGGGCGGGGGAGGATGAGGAGGAGGCGGAGGAGGATGAGGACGCGGAGGACGCGCTGCTCGACTGGCGCGCCAAGGCGTTCTGATCAGGCAAGGGCGGGTGCTAGACTTGCAGAGCGTTGTGGTCCCAGCTTGGCAAGGGCGCCATGGTGCAGATCCAGGGACCTGCGAGCCCGCAGGCAGGTGTTGCGCGGTCTGTCTGAGAGGGCAGGCTGCGGCCATGCTGCAATCTGGCCAGGCGTGCACGCGCTTCCAACGGCCTGAGCAACATGCAACACCCGTTAAACCCGTTACTCATAACGACCAGCATGTAGCCACGTCATTCGTGGGGTGCTAGGGTCTTTTGGTTTGAAGCCGGGCTGCCCGCCTGCCGGGCAGTGAGGCAATGCCTCCCCGGCCAGGTGATTGCGTATCTAAGAGCTAACGCATCTCCTGCAACGCCCTTGTCATTCGCGCTGCCATCCACACTGATCAGTACTGACAACGAACAGCAGGAGACTCAGCGCCACGCGAGGAGAGCGCGTCTCGGCCTGCTCGCTTCACTTGCAGCTTCTTGACGCCGGACAACGCCCGGCCACACGAGTTCGCTGAAAGCTGGTCCGTCGAACAGCTCTCGAAGCCACCAGGCCCGCTGCGACTGGCTGCTTGGCTGGGCGCCCTGCTTCCAGAGGTGCGCGCGGTGCGTTGCACCCACTGGCGCACTCAGAGGAGAGAGCTAGCTTCTCCTTCAACCTGTCACCGCCCCTCACCCACTGAGTCGGGTCAGAGGATGCCAGTGGGCGTAACCGCTCGCGCACAATGACAAACTTTGTGAACCTTGTGCGCTTGGTGCCCACTGCCACACGCACAGAGCGGTGCTGAGAGCGCAGTGCCACCCCCAGCGGACCAAAGGGGGGCAGCAGCGGCGTGAGCTGCCGCCTTGGGACAAGGGCAGTCGTTCGCCTTCCCGGCTGCCAGGCCAGCTGCTGCAGGCACTCACGCTCCGGCCCCGAGCGCGCAGGCGTCATGTGTGCGGCTGACCCTCTGCTGGAAGCCCTGCCGCTGTTCTGCCAGCCGCTGCCGGCGGCCGCGCCGCACGATGGCGCGGCCTGGGCCTGCACGCTGCGCAAGCTGAGCGCGCCGCTGCCAGCGGACGTCTGGGAGGCGCCGCTGGACAGCGTGGACGGGCTGTGCTGGTCGCTGCGCAGCTGTTGGGAGACGTCGCCCCTGCTTGTTGGCCTCCCGAGCCGCCCCGCGCCCCCCGCGGCAGAGAAGCCTGCCCCGCCGCGCTGCAGCGGGATGCCAGTTCTGCCGCTGGAGGTGTGGGCGCGGCCGGAGGCGGACGCGCTGAGCGACGGCTACACAATGGACGACGTGTCATGCAGCGAAGGCGGCCCCAGCGAGGAGGACGCGGAAAGCGAGGACGAGCGGCGAGCGGCCGCGCCTCTCCGCGCAGCCGCGACGGCCATGTGGGAGCGCGCTGCACGGCTGGAGCGCGGCAGCAGCGGGTGGGCTGCGTTTGCGCTGCCTCCTGCCCACCCCCTCCGCGGTGGATGGCACATGCTGCGCCTGCGCCCTATCTTATGTTGAGCAGCACCTGATGTTTTTGACATATGGCCCCTTTCTCAAATCCTCCGTGGCGCTTTGCTTAAAGTCGCTGTCAAGGCTGTGTGCCAGCAGGTTGCATGCATTGATACAAACGTGCTGCCGGGGGCCGCAGGGCGGTGTCGGGCGGCGCGTCACCGGTCTGCGTGCTGCGCCACCACCTGGCCGACACGCCGCCGAGCTCCGCCTCGCCGCTGCCGAGCCCGCGCAGCCCCGCGGCCACACAGGCGCCCGCCGGCTCACCCTCGTGCTGCATCCACGGGCAGCAGAGCAGCGCTGTCCTACGCAGCGGCCGCGCCGGTATCGACACATGGCACTTCATGGTTGCGGCTGGCCGCGCCGACAGCGCGCCAGCTGGCTGCAGTTTTGAGGCTGGCCAGGGATACACCGCCGAGGGCATACGGAAGGGCGTGCATGCAGAGGTAATACCGGCGGATGCGCGCGCTGGCGCCGCGGCCTCGTGCGGCGCCGGCCCTGAAGAGGACCCTGCTGCCGCAAAGGCGACCGGCGCAATGCAGCTGTATGGTCGGCGTGCCAAGGTGTGATCCGCCGCGAGTTTGCAAGTGGGCTCGCATGTGGTGGCAGTGTCTCGTTATATTTTTGCACCTGAAGAGCATAAGCTTATGGGAGGGGAGGGACTTACCCTGCCTTGAACAGCAGCGGTGCCATACAGGTGCGCCGGGTGAACGGCCGCTTCGGCAACGCGCCGCAGCCCGACAAGGCCGCCAGCGCCGAGTGGGTCGGCATCCAGGCGGTGAGCGTGCTGGTCGCATGCACGCAGGTGCGGCCACTGCTTATGCATGGCCCTGCCCTGTGCGCATGGGGCCATGATAGGGTGCAGGCCAGCGCTGCACGCACAGCTCGCGGGCACAGCCATGCTGCGCCCGTGCCTCGTGCAGGGTCTTGCAGACGTGTGCAGAGCGCCCGCCCCCCCCACGTGTCAGGGCCGTTCAGAAAGGCACCAGTGTGCGAACGGTTTGCTGATAAGCACCCTGGGTGATTGGGCGAGCTCTGCTGCGCAGGCGTGGACTCGCTGGGCGCCGCGGATGCTGCAGCGCGCGCACGGGCGGGTACCGCGCGCCCCGTATCAGGCTGCCTGGTGCGCTGCACGCGGGCCCACAGACACCACGCATGCCCTTGTGCCGGCCGCCAGTGCAGGCGCGACCGCCGGCGCCTGCGATCCTCCGGGAACCCGGTTGGCAGGTCAGGGCCCACGCAATCCCTGCGGCGCCGCAGGAGCCTGCGCGGCGCGCGCGCCTGCTGACACCCAGCTGCGCACCCTGGCGCAGGCCTGCCGACCCGCTGAGCGGCGCGGTGGTGGCCGCGGCCGTGCGCGCCGTCGCCTGCATCGCGCTCGCCGCCGCGCTGCCCGTCGGCCCCGCGGAGCCGCCCTGGGCCGGCGGCGCGCTGCTGGACGCCGGGCTGTCCTGCTGCGCGGCCGTGCTCATGCGCCTGAGCCCCGCCACGCTGTGGCGCTGGGGCGTGCCGGCCTGCCTGGCGCTGCATGCGGCGGCCTCCGCGCCCAAGGCGCGCGCGTGTGCTTTGATTTAGGTGCTTGTTTTGGCACTGGAGGGAGGGCGCGGAAGTACACGGTGTCCGAGGTGGCGGTCTGACACGGTGACTGAAGTGAGGCCGACACGAATTGCACCTGAGAGACCATGTTGTCAGTGCTCCACCAGCCCCTGCCGAGTGCCGCAAGCTCGACGGCATTGCCAAGCCGGCCCGAGGGTGAAGTGCTCTGACGCGCCGCCGCTGCCCGCGCGCAGCTGTGCCGCGCGGCAAGCGCGGTGCGCCCGCTGCTGCTGCAGGTGTGGGGCAGCGCCGCGCTGGGCGCGCTGATGCAGGGCGTCCTGGCCGCACACCGCCTGTGAGTGCCGCCTCTTGCGCCCGCCAGGAAAGGGCGGCCTGGGGAGCGCCCGCCTACCCCAGCAAGTGAGGGCTGCGCTGCGTGGGGCTGCTGCGCATGGCGCGCCTGCATGCCAACCGTATACCCTACCTTGGCTGCTCCAGGCACCCAGCGCTTTGCTGCAGGTGCATGGAGTGCCTCGCTGGCAGTCATGGGGACCTGGGTGGTCTAAAGGTGCAGCTTCTGGGCAGCGAGCGCGCGCATCTGTCAGTGCTCCCTTTGGCTGTATTCATTGCTGGCTAGCGTGGCCCTCAACAAGCTGGTAACAGACCTTGCAGCACCCCCCTTTGTTTAGTTTGTTTCTCATGTCTGTCCCGAAGAGTTATCTGCAGGCCGGCTGCAACACAGGGTAGGGTAGCTGCGTGCCGAGACCTGAGCTGCGCCCGACGTTTAGGGTCCAGCCTCATCCCGGCGTGTGGCGTAACCCTGCTGTTGCATGTGCGGTAGCAGCGCTGCGCCTGAGGCAGACTCTGCTAGGTTGTCCCAGCGCGGTAGCGCTAGGCTGACCCGGGCTGTTGATGAGCGTGTACAGTGTCTGCGGCGCGCGCGCGTCTTTGAGAGTCTGCGTGTGCGTAGGTAGGTGTGCTGGGGCCGCCCCTGGGGCAAGATTTTGGGTACGCACATGCGTGCAGGGGATTGTGCTGTTTGACAGGCTGCTTATGGAGTTGGTTGTTCCCTTCCGTCCGGCTGCGGCTTCGCAGCAAGGCCCTTCAGTCCGTACCTAGGTTCAGGCGTTGGGCCGCTAGGGCACAGGCGCAGCTCCCCCGCTGACCAGTGGCGGGATCCGGCACGAGCGGGGAACCAATGCGGTGACGTTTACAGCTCCACAGAGGCCGGCCGCAGCGGCAGCGCCAGGGCTGCTTGGAGCTGCCTGCTCGACCCTGTGGCCTGTATCGCATGGGTGTAATGCTGCACACACTGCCTCTCGCGCGCCGGCACGGGCAGCTCGCCCGAACAGCGTGCCCACGGGTAGGTGTCAGCATTGCAGTCATGTATAGCAGCAGTCACATGGGGGTTGTGCGGGGTGGGAGCCGGTGTGTCCTGGTGTTGGTGTTGGCTCAGGTTTAGAGGTCAGTGGGAATCGCACTTGGCAGCCCTTTCCAGGTGGCTAGCATCTATTCTGCTGTATGGTTCCAACGTAGCATATGGGAGGAATGGGATGTGGGCGATGGGGCGGGCATGGGTGTGCCGACCGTCCCGCACGCACTTGCGCTGCCTGCCATGCAAGAACACCGACACCAGCCGATTGCCTCGTGCGTATGAAGTGTTGAAAGGCAAGGGGTGTGGGAGGCCGCTTGATGCATCAGAATGTGTTCCTGCTCTCGAGCGCGAGCAGAGCCGGCAGGCTGCGCAACTGGGACCTCTCATGTGGGAGTACACTTATGCCCGACAGGAAAGGGGCAACGTGCAAGGGACATGCTGTGCAGAGCATGTGGACATGCAAGCATACATTGCAGAGCGCAGCGCATGCTGTATTCGTCATGTGGACCTGGGGGAGGGATCTGAAAGGCCGAGGGGTGTGCATAGAGGCACGGGGAAGTGAGGGCAGGAGGCAGTACTCAGACAGCTGGCGTCATGCTCATGCGCCATTCTTGACAAGCCGTACAAAGAGATCTTTGGTGGTGGAAAAGTTTGACCGTTTCGCTGCACTGTGAATGTTGTGTATGCTTGTTGTGGTCACTGCAATGGACACCGCGGAGTGATCCGGCATGAACCCTGCGCACAGCAGGCGTGTTTCTGCCCCGGACTTGCTGGCATGCTGCTTCTACCTGCACTTGCTGCCACTGTCTGTGTGCGCATGCGTGCAGGACTTTGAACTTGAACTTTTCTTGTCGCCTGAGCATTATTGGAAAGTTTTGGTGAGGCTGCCAGCATTGCTCTTTTTGGTGCAAACCTGCCTGTTTGTTTGATGCTGCGTTGCGTTTCAACGAGCACGGGTGCTGTAAGCCTGGTCACTATCCAGCTGGCATGCTCTGGTACACAGCCCTGCTTGCGCACAATGTGCGCCGCACATGAAGGGCAGGGAACTTGCCATTCAGCGCAACTGACTACTTGCAAAGGCTCGCACACCCACCTGCAGGCAGCGGACAGACGAGCGCCGCAACAACTGAAACACATATGCTGCTTGCTGTTGCATGAAAGTGTGCACTGCGCTTCGATCGTGATCCCCGCATGAGGTTGCTCGATCACCACATGAACCGGGCGATGCTCCCGTCCGGCCACCGGAAGGGCCGGAACAGGAACAGGGCGATGGTGGCCGCGTTGACCACTGCAAAGGCCGCCGCCGTCCAGAGAAGCTCCGGCCGGCTCGCGGGCCGCGCATGCAGCGCCGCCAGCACCGCCGGCACTGTGAAGTACCTGCAGCGCGAGCGGGAGCCGTACTCAGGGTCATGCTGTGCATGCTGAGGGCTGGCGCACCCGGGCAGGCCGCTCAACCCACCAGTGCCTTGCAATACAAGGCTGCAGTCAAGCCTGGCAGCGGCCCCGCTCGCCTGACCGCCGAGCCTGCGAGCGCAGGGCACCTGCACAGGCCGAGCGCTGCACACCTCATGCTGCTGCTCTCGATCATACCTGGCCCTCTCTCCCAGCCTGGCCAGCAGCTGTGACAGCACGGAGCCTGCATGGGTCGCAACATGCAACCCCCGCCTGCCTGGTGAGCTCTGTGTGCGCGCGCCGCACAGCGGCAAGCCAGGGCGCGAGCCCTGCAGTGCGCAGGCTATGAGATGGTGCAGCCTCAGCCGCCAGGCAAGGTGTGCGCTGCCTCGCGGCGCAGACACATCCGGTGTCGACAGCTGTGCTGCATCGCGCGCCTGAACTCGACGAGCGGCGCGGGCACGAGCACGGCGGCGGCGCACGCGGCGAGCCCGGCGGCCCAGAGGCCGGGCCGCGGGCCGCCGGCCAGCGCCTCGCCCAGCGACCAAGCGGCGAACGCGTACAGCGGCGCCAGCGCGTACCGCGCCGCCGGGTGCGCCTGGAACACGTCCTTCCAGATGTAGAACGCGTAGTGCCTGCGCGCATCACCCTATACCGCTCTGATACCCTACCCTAACCCAGGCGGCGGCATGTCGCCCTGCAGGCGGGCGAAACGGATCCTCTGGCTGCGCTTGCGGCGAGCGCAGCACTCTGCCCGCGACCAGGCGCGGCGCGCGCTCGGCGCGGCGCGCGCGGCGCGCGCACACGCTCCGCCGCGGCGCCGCGCGATGGCTGCCTGGCGCAGGCGGTGTGCTTGGAGCGCAAAGCGCTCTGCGCAGCCCGGTTGTGGAAGCTCTTGTCTTGAAGCCTGGAGCAGGGTGTTGCTGACTGCCGTTGCGGAATGGTCCTACATGCAGGTCGCCAATCCGCGCTGCACGCCTGCACAGCAGGTGGCAGAATACGTGCCGACACCGACCCGCAGCAGTGCAAGTCCGTGCCTGGAGCCTGCTCAGCAGCCGTTGAGCATCGCGCGCGGCCCACTGCTGCGCGGCACGGCGGCTGTGTCGCTCTGGCCTGCAGCCCCGCGGCGCGGCGCACTAATTGTCTGCGACCAGGAACGTGTGCGCCAGCACACTACCCTCCCAACTATAACCCTACCCTACCCTATGGCCCGCGCAGCTGCAGCCGCGCGCGCACCGATTGTCTGCCAGCAGGAACGGGTGTGCCAGCGTGCCGTAGCGGATGCCGTAGCCGATCACCAGCACGGCCATGGCCGCCGCGCGCGCCAGCCGCCGCGGCCGCGCCCGCGCCGCGTGCTTGAGCGCCCGCGCCGCCTGCAGCAGCCTGCATGCAGGCAGCGCCCGTTTGATCCAACTCCTGGAGCGCCCGCCTCACAGCCAGGCGCGAGGCGCGAGAGCAAGCGCAAGGATACACCAGGTAGCTATACACAGCATGTGCGATTCAAGGTGCCTTTTTGATTGACCGCCCACAACCCGGGCGTGCGCCAGGGGCGCGCGCCTGCGCGGGCGGAAGTGCACGGGCGCAAAAGCGGCGGCTGCGAACAGCAGCGCGTACAGCGGCTGCGCCCAGTGCGCCGCCGGCGCGTGGTGCGCGCGGTCGCCGACCACGACGCCGCCATTGACGACCATGAAGGCCGCGAACGCGGCCGGCACCAGCGCCAGGCTCCACAGCTCGGCCGCGAGCTCGCGCTTGCGCTGGACGCAGGCGGGCGGGCGCGGGTTGGTATGGCCGCTGGCTCGACTCACCCCACGGGTGTCGGCCACGAGTGGGTTGCACTGGACGCCCTCGCACCACGCTTGAGCAGGGCACGCCCAGCAACGGCCCCCGGGACGACAGCACTCCGCTCGGCGCATGCGCATGACTGCAGGAATGCACGCCCCGTCCTCGCCTGTCCTGGCACGGCTGCCCGGGTGGCAGGTGACGTGCGGCGCAGCGCAGGGTCTGCCTCGCCATGCCCTACCTCCGACCCTAGCCGAGCACCTGCCAGGCGGCGCGCAGCGCATACTTGAGCTGCGCCTCCGCGGACGCGCCCGCCCAGCGCCGCGGGTCGTCGCCCAGCGTGCGCCGCAGCACCGCCGTACCCAGAATGAGCGCCGCCCACACGGCGTTGGTCTGCCGGAACGCGACTGCGCCCGCCGCCGCCGCCGCCGCCAGGTGCGGCCGCCCCCGCAGGCTGGCCTGCAGAGCGCACGCGCTTTGGGCCAGACATTCAGTCGTTAATGCAAAGCTAGTGCAGCGTTGTCCTGACTGAGGAGCAGCAGCATCCATTCCGGATCCTCGGATTGGTATAAGTGTTCACTCGTTGGCTCATCAGCTAGTTAGCTACGTGTCTGCTCGTCGCCGCGTGTGCCGACCGTGCATTCCACATGCTGGGTAGCGCCATGAGCGAGCGGCGGGGCGGCGCAGGCACGTCCGGCAGCGGCCGGGGGCGTCGCGGGGGCGGCGCACCAGGTAGGCCGCCAGGACGAGCGTGAGCGAGCCCACGTCGGTGTAGAAGAGGAAGATGAAGAAGAAGTGCGTTGGCAGCAGCGTCAGCACGGCCGCCTGCGGTGCGCGGCCGGGCCGTCAGCCTGCGGCCTGCGCGCAGGCGCCGCGCGCGCCGCGGCTGACCGCGCCCGCCCAAGCGGCTGCCCGGCGCTCGCGCCTGCGGTCCGCCGCTGCGCGCAGGAGGCGCGGGCCCGGAGCGGCGGCAGATGCAGAGCCCGGCACAAGCTTCCACATCATGCTCAAGCCCCAAGGCCCAGCGTCGGCCAGCAGCACTCACTGCGATCACGGCCTGGCCGGGCGCAGCGCTGGCCGCGCCACGGGAGGGCGAGCTGCGCATGTTGGACACGCAGGGCGCCTAAGCAACGCAGCTATTCTCACAGGCAGCCTGACCTGGGCCTGTGCGCCGCCAGGGGCCGCGTGCGCGGGGCGCGCCAGCAGCGCCGCGTAGTCGCGGCCCTGGCGCGGGTGCAGGGCGAGCGCCAGCGCGCGCGTGACCAGGAAGCACGCGCCGGCGAGCAGCGCGTTGAGGCCGCGCAGCGCGCTCGCGCCGCACGCCGCGCCCGGCGGCAGCGGCCGCCCGAGCAGGCGGCTGGCCGCATGCAGCGCGCGGCCGAAGCCCGCGCCCGCCACGTACAGCCCCGGAAAGGTGGTGATCTTGGGGTCCCAGTGCGCAAAGTCGCCGGCGCAGTAGCGCTGCGTCTGCGGCACGTGGAACGGCTCGTCCTGCGGCGCAGCAGGCCGCGCTGGCGGCTTGGCGGCGGGTGCGACCGTGGTGCGCCTGCAGGCTGCCGGCCTCCCGCTTCTGCTCTGGTGTGCGCGCGCTCAAAGAGGCCGTATAGCTCCAACTCATACACATAACACTCCCAGGTGGTTCCCGTGCAGTGCGTGGCCAAGATGGCAAGTTGACGTGGACTGCGGTGCAGCAGGTCGCGGGTGCACACGCATCCAGCAGCAGGTAATGTGCCGGCGGCGAGCCGGAGACGACTCTGAAAGGCACATGCCTTTCCAGACTGTCAGCATTGGGCTACAGTGATGGGCCCTGTATGCACCATGTAAGGCGCCGGCGCGTAGCGATGGAACAGGAACGCGACCGCGCCGCAGCCAAACGTGACCGCGAGCGCATCCAGCAGAGGGGTGTCTGGCGGTGCTGGGGCGCGGCCGCGGTCTGACTGCTGCGGCTGCGGCTGAGCGCCGCGCTTGCTCGGCAGTGCTGCTGACTTCTGGTGCCCGGCCTGCGCCATCTCTGGCAAGCGCTGAGCTACAGGGCTGGCGCCGCACGCAGCATTGGCACGTCAAACAGTGCCATAGTTCTCATCAGAGCTCCTGCTCAAAAAGCTGGTAAGCGTAGCACGTGCAGCAAAGCAGGACCAGCGACATCAGCTACTCATTGGCAATACTTTGTGCATGAGATGCTGTGGATACAAGCCTGGAGGTAGCTACCTTGAGCTCTCACGCATGCTGGTATGCCTGTCACAGCTTCACGTCCAGACCATGCTGCACATGCACATGTATCAAGGTGCAGATTGGAGGCCAGGTAAACGCACTGGGCGGCACACCGGGTAGCCCAGTGCTTTAACAGTCGGGCTCCCTCGCTGTCCGCAAAGGCAGCTTCTTGTTTTTGATCGGGAGAGGTCTGTACCTGTGCTAAAACAGTTGTCCAGTGGCACCTTGCCGTGAGCTTTAGCGTGGGCTGGCAGTTCTTGCGTACACGCGTTCTTGAAGTTTGTACCGCATATGGCAGTTGCTGCAATGCTTGCCTGTGCCCCTGCCAGCTTACCTGTGGAGACGCGGGGCGGGCGCGCCTGCACGTCAGCAGCGCACGTGCGCAGCTGTGTGCCCCTGCGCGCTGCTGGCTCACAGCCTCCCGAGCGTCTGAGGCGGTCGTTCGCGGGAGGCAGCCTGCCGTGGGGCAGGTGCTCGCCTTTATTCCCGCATCGCTCTGCGAAGCGCCTTGTCATATATGTAGCTCACTGTGTGAAGCAGTGTTGGCCAATTGACAACGCTGACTTGCTTCGCAACGCTGACGCTTCCCGCTCTGTTCGTGCCGCCCCTGCAGGCCCGACACGCTTTGCAGCGCCTGACTCTGAACCAGCGACACCACTGCGTGCCTGCAGGCCGTCGGCGCTGCGGGCTGCGCCGCGCTGCGCGTCCCGCGCCGCACGCAGCGCCTGGGGCGACCGCGACGACCGCGTCGGCGCAGAGGCGCGCCGCCTGGCGGAGCGGGCGACCGCGGAGGCCGAGCGCGAGGTGCGCGGGCAGCTGAGAGTGTTGGCCTGTGGCCTGCCTTGGCAGCTGTGGCCTGCCAGCGAGCCCTGAGCCCTGCCAGCACTGCCGAGCAGCTGCAGAGCGCTGGGTGCCTGCAATGCAGCAGGCAGCACCTGTACAATGCGTAATGCCAGCCAGCCTCAGTGTCCGCTGCCGCGCCTGGTCAAGGCACGGACCCCAACATAACCTGGCGCGCCTGCGCCGCGCAGGTGGCGTTCGCGCGGCGGCAGCTGGCGCGCGCGGAGGACGAGGCGCGCGCGCAGCGGCGCCGCGTGGCCGACTTTGTCGAGCGGCGCGGCTGGGGCGCGGTCGCGGCGCCCGCGCTCGGCGTCTTTGTGCTAGCCTCGCTCTTCGGTGCGCGGCCGCCTGTGCCCCTGTGCTCCCCCGCGCTGTCGAGGCGCGCGCCTGGCGGTCTCGCGAGCCTCGTTGCACAAGCTGCGTGCGGCGGAGCGCTGCGCCTCGAGTAGCGTTGCGCGGTTAGCTCCTCTAATACCCTAAAAATGAACATATGGCAGATACTATGCGACTCGCATGGTCGCCGGCGCACAGACGGACGTGCTTGCGCACAAGACGCGCCCGTGCCTGTTGAAGCGCAGGCCAGTGACAGGCTGCCGCGGCGTGCAGGGCCGCTCATCCTGGGCGTGCTCTTCTCGGGCGTCGCGCTGGCCGGCGGCGTGGCTTTCATGGGCCTGCTGCCGGCCATCATCCTGGGCTCGCTCGCGTTCGGCGGGCTGGCGTTCGGGCTGGGCCTGTTCGCGACGGCCACCGCGGTCGTGCTGCCGTCCATCCTGGCCGCGGTGCGCCTGCGCGCGGTGCTGGCTGCACTTGTCCTGTGGTCTGCCGCACAGCGACGTGGCGCAGGAGCTGGTCATTTGATACTGTGTTGTAGATGCTTAGGTGTGCACATGTGCACATCTCCTTGTGTGAGCGCGAAAGTGCCGCCGGGAACAGGAGGGTGGTCGGATCGAGCCTTTTGCCTTCTCTCGGCCAGGCGCCGCGCTCCCAGTCACGCGCCTTACTGCGGATGCGGCCTTGTGCTGACCGCAGTGGCTTGCGTGCCAGGTCGCCGTGGCGGGCGGCCTGGCGCTGGGCTCGTCCCTGCTCCGCGCGGCGGCCGCGCCCAGCACGGGCTCTGCAGCCGGGCCGGGCAGCGCGCGCGCGCGCGGCGGCGCCCGCAGCATGGCGGCAGAGGGTGCGGACAGCTGCTGTTGCATGGCCTTCACGCCGCACTGCGCATGTGTGCCCGAGCCTGCGACTGGCGACCCCGCTCTGCTCCATGCCGTCCATGCTCTGGCTGCACTGCGGCTCCCGGTGCTGCGACGGGCGCACGCGCGCCGTTGCCAGCATCATGCAAGCGCGCGCTCTTCTGTGCCAGTATGCGGCATGCACGCATGCGAGTGCGCTCGCGCATATGCGCCCAGATTGTGCCACAGGAGTCTGTGCGTGGCAGCTCACAGGCATAGGCCACAAGTAGTTGCTTGCTCTTGTGTTTTTTTAAACACCCTTGTGAAGCCCTGATGATTGTACCAATGCTCTTCCACTGTGCGGCGCAGCGGACGCGCGGCGCGCGCGCGAGGCGGCCGAGGATGAGGACCTTGCGGCTGCGGCGGCGCGCGAGCTGCGCCGCTTCGACTCCGAGCTGGACGAGCGCGAGCGCCGGCGGCAGGTCCGCGGCCCGCCCTGGGCGGCTGGCTGATCGCTCGGCTTGCGTGTGCGGCGCGGCGGAGCCGGCCCGGGTGTGGCCTCAGCGCGCGCCAAGCTTGCCTGGCACCGACGGCGTGCGGGCCGGGCAGAGCGGGTGCGCTGGCCAAGGGCTGGGCAGCTCATGCAGCAGCACTGCTGGGCGCTGTTTCGTCAGCCGCCTGGGGTGCAGAGCTGGGTGCAAGAGCAAGGCCGCGGAAAAGTAGCCCTGCTCGGAAGGCAGAATGGCGGGCTGACGAGAAGAGCCGGCGCTGGAGCAAGCAGTCAATGGGCTGTCCGTGGGTGGCAGGTGGACGATGGCACGCGCTGGACCCGCTGAGGCGCAGACAAGGGCAAGCGCACGCCTCCTCCGCGGTACCTGTCAACGGACGCTTTCATTGAAGTTCGGGTTGACAGGCAGCGAGGCGCCCCAGATACAGAGCTTTAGGTGGGCGGGCTTCAGTAACGCATGTGGGTGCGGAGGCAAGGGGTTAGCACCAGTTGGGCGTCTGCGCAGGGCAGAAGAAAAATGGAAAAAAAATCAGCGGGTTTCATGAGGGAGGCCTGGTCCTGAGCCGTCCATGCGGTGCCCCCTTGGTGCTGCGCACTGCCGGACGGGCAGTGGCTCAGCAGGCGCATGTACACATGCCAGGTGGGCTTGGTTGCACGCAGTAAGGGGTGCTCTAATTTCACAAGCCCGCTACCTTTGTAGGTCATGCATGTCCCGGCGGACTTCAGCATCAAAGTGCGTACCTACGAATGGAATAGCTAGTGATAGACATGAGAAGCTGTGGCACAGTTGTGTACATCTTGAAGTACAATAGCAAGGGGAAGCCCTGCCATCAAGTGGCTGATGTCTGGGGTGCTTGCAAAGGGTGCGGCGCTCTCCCTGTGCTTACATGTCAGCGCACAGCGCACAGCCACGCACTGCAACAGTGCGCCCAGCAAGCGTTGTGCTGAGCACCATGTCATTCGCGGGGCCTGACATTGTTCTGCAACACGATTTGTGTGGGGCATGCGTTCCTCGACACGCGGAAGGGCAGCAGTGCGGCTTCCAGGATGTCGTTGGTCCTCATCATCTCTTCTGGTTGAAACCTCTTGCTGCCCCTGCCAACGCAAACACAGAATGCTACTGTCTATCCTCACTTGAAGCATAACAAGTGTGCGCATGCACTGCAAAAGACAGGGAGCACTCCACATGAATGGCCATGCAGGCTGCTGCTTGGTCGTGAAGAGCATTGACCTGATCAGAAAGTGTAAAAGGACACCAAGTTGTTCCCCAATGCACAGTCTTGCAGAATTGTTTGCTGTAAGGTCCATGTTTGTGGCAGCAAGCCAGCTGCAAGGAAGCGCCGCACTGTGTCATCTCCGTGGCGACGAATGCCGGGAAGATGGTTGTGACCCTGATGCGGCCCTTCAAGGCGTCCGCCATGGACTCGCTGAACCTGCGCGCGCGCGGCAGCCTTGTCAGGCACTCCACAAGCCTTCCGCCTTCCTGTGCGTGACGGATCAGAAGCCCAGGGACCCATCCTGCGCAAGCCAAATCACGTGCGAAAGCACTTTTGCCCTGTGCAGCCCAACCTCCAGGGCGTGCAAGCCCTGCAGTCAGCATGGCGCACACTATGTGCACACGCAATGTGACATACTAGGTGTTTGCCCGGGGCATTTAGCCCTGTGGTATGTCAGGATATCATAGCGCTGGTATATAATGAGCCTTGACATTTACGTGACTACTCTCAGGACTCGGAATGCCAACCGAGTCCTGCCGTGCACGTTCAACCATTGTGAGTCAGAGGGGAGGCGGATCACCGGGGCCAGGAACATCACCTAGGCTGCCAACCGGTGGACGTCAGAGCAGCCCGCGAGGGAGAACGCTCCAGTGGGTGCGGCAGCGGCCGCCCACATGCACGGGTGCATTTGATGGGTAGCTGAGGTTTCGGGCGACAAGCGAGGTTGCCTGTCACACACAATGCCGGGTTGAAGGGAAGGGGGTGTGGGGGGTGAGAAGCGGGGGAGGAGCGCGCCCGGTCAGGCCCCACTTGGAGGTCGCATAGCCGACCGCGTGCGGCCGCGAGTACAGGCCGGCCACGGAGGAGATGTTGATGACGACCGCGTCGGGCTTCGCCGCCATGCCGGGGCCCAGCAGGCGCAGCAGGCGCATGGGCGCGGCAAGGTTGACGGCCAGCATCGCGTCCCAGTCGTCCGGGTCGTTCTCCAGCGGCGGCTGCCCGAAGCCCGCCGCGATGCCCGCATTATTCACCAGGACGGATACCTGGTTCACCGCGCGAGACCGCCGCGATCAGTGCGGGCGCTGCACGGGCGCCGGGGCCCGGCGGGCGCGCGGCGGCGGCCGGGCTCCCCGGCGGCACGGCCGCACAGGCATCTGCGTCCAGCAGCTGACGCGGCGGCTCTTTCTCTGCGTCCATGGCCATGGTCAAGCATGCAGCTGTCGCATGTCTGCGCTGTGCGCGCCCACTTGTGAGCAGCGTCCTGCAGCGCTGCACGTAAACACTCAAACTGACTTGGCGGACCAGGCGAAGCAAGCGAGTTCCAGCACACCACAGCAACTGCTCCAGCCCTGTCATTTCTATTCCTCCTCTTGTTGTTTACACAAACCAGGAGTACATGTATAATGGTGAGCATGCGTTATAGTCAAATTTGCGATTACGATAGCCAAAAGCACCGCCCTGCAAGCCGGCTGGCGTGCTGCAGCTGCGGGTACAGCGCGCGCTGTGCCAGATGGATGCCGAGATATATGCACCAGCGCTTTGCAGAAGTAGGTCAGCTGCAGCCAGTGCCTGCTTGTCCAAAACCGCTAAAGCTGTTCCTCCCTCACAGGCCAGGTGCGCGACGGGGCGCTCGCTCAGTGCTCTGCGTTTGGCAGGCCGGCCAGGTGAGGGCACACCTTGCCCTCGACCGCCTTGGCCAGTGCCATGACAGACTCCTTGCTGCTGGCGTCCATCTCATGCAGCTCGACGGCGCCGCTCCCCGCCGCTCTGCACGCCTCTGCTACCTGCCGCACACCAAAAGGTATTTGGTCAGCACCAGACAGCACAGATTGGTTATGAAGGCAGCAGAGCAGCCCTTTGTCAGTTGTGGCTGTCCTGCACAATTGGTTGTGTGTACCCATGTAATGTCCTCGTGGGTAACGAGGACGCACATTGGTAATATACATGGAACACAGTGGTCACCTCTGCCATGCCCGCCGCCTTGCGAGCCACGAGGATGACGTTGGCGCCATGCTGTGCAAACCCCACGGCTATGGCCTTCCCTATGCCCTTTGAGGCGCCGGTGATGAGCGCGGTGTGGCCATGCAACAGGCCCTCAGACATCTGGAGAGCCGTGCAGGTGTGTTGTGTCTTCCTGCCGCGCGTGGACCTTGTGGACCACTTGTGCACCACCGGGCTATGACTTTCCAAAGTCATATGTTATGTAAGCGCGATGCATATAACCCAGAAGCCCTTTTGTGTCAGGTGCTGCTCAAGGACAACTTTTGAGTTCAGAGCGCCTGAGCAGTGTGAGAAGCTTGTCGTGAGCGCCCTCCCCCCACTCAAATCCTGCGACGCGGGAGCCAGCGTTCATCATCATGGTGTCGGAGGGCCTGCTCACAGGCCACACAGTGCTCGTGACCGGCGCTTCAAAAGGTATTGGGAAGGCTATCAGCATCGGCTTTGCAGAGCAGGGCGCCGGCCTCGTCCTGGTCGCCCGGAAGAAGGAAAATATGGCCGAGGTGCGCTTATGCCGGTGGGGCGTTGCTGCTTGGTGCTGCACACTGCTCGCGCACCTGATATGCTGAGCTGCTCTGTGAGCCAGCCCTGTGAGCGGCATCCAGCTGGTGCGCACGGGCGACTCGCAGGTCGCGGATGCCTGCCGAGCGGCCGGAAGCGGCAGCGTGGAGCTCTACGAGATGGATGCCGGCAGCAAGGAGTCTGTCACGGCTCTAGCTAAGGCCATGGAGGGCAAGGTGCTGCTCAGCCTGTACTGCTTGAAGAGGGGGGTAGCTAGGCGTAAGCAGCACATGACTCACAACAGCGTCCGTGGACGACCATGACAGCATGGGAAGCATGCCTTTTGTCAAGTGCAGCTGCAGCTGCGCGCAAGCATGCTGCATGTTGTACATATGACGGGCACTGTGTTTACTGCGTCAGGCTCCGGCCAGCAGTGGGCGGTCCCTGGTACGGCCTGCACTGCTGGAGCCACAGGCATGCTGCAGGCGCCGGGCGCTCGCAGGGCGTGAGCGTCCTCGTGAACAACGCGGGCGTGGTGGCTTCGGCCGGCCGCCCCTGGAGGCCGACGTGGAGGACTGGGACACCATGCTGGCGGTGAACTTGGCCGCGCCCATGCGCCTCGTGCGCCTGCTGGGCCCCGGCATGGTCGGCGAGCGCGACCCCGTCATCCTCAACATCTCCTCGATCTCCGGCGTGGACCCGGTGCCCAACTCTGCGGGCTATGCCACCTCAAAGTGGGGCCTGACCGGGTGCGCCGGCCTCCTCGCTGCAGGCCCAAGCGGCCTCTTGGCTGCAAGCCTATGCATACAGAGCAGACCAGTCTGCTGCAGCTCACCCTTGCAATGCCTGCTGAAGTCGGGACAGCCCAGCAGTGGATGGTGCTGTGCATTCCCGCATGCGCTGTGCATGCCCAAGACCATCCCCGCGCATCTCTGGATGCATTGAATGCCACATCTGGTAAGTGACCGACCAGATAGTGCGCTGGGCGGCGCGACCATGCAGGTTCAACGAGTCGATCGTACAAGCCCTGCAGGGCAAGATCAGGGTCGTCACCATCTTCCCGGGCTTTGTCGCGACGCCCATGACCGAGTGCGCCCGCCGCAGCCGCCCGCATGGTCCCGGGTGTGCTGCACTTGCCTGCATTGCGTGGCCTGCATGACTCTGCGCTGTCAGGCTCGGTGACTCGCAGCAGCTCTGCAGCTTGTGGATCTTGCGGTGTGGAGCACAGGTCTGGAAAAGCTTTGCAGTGCATGCAATTCACGCACTTTTGGCGGGCACGGCCGCAGGGCTGTGGACTTCATATCCGCAGACGACATGATCACACCCAAAGACATTGTGGAGGCCGCCCTTCTGCCCTTCAGCATGACGAGCAGAGCGTGCCCCACCAACATCGTGGTACGTAACACTGTACCTTACACTCAGTGAGTCTGAAGGCCTGAATGCTTTGCTGCGTGCTGAGCGGGTTGGGGCGGTGGCAGTTGTCAGCGAGTGTCTGCAGCGTGTGACGTGTGGTGTGTGGGCTGTTTTCCAGAGGCTTTGGGTGGTCCGTGTATGCGGGATCATGGTCTTGGCCAACAAATTGCCCAAGGCGGGAAGCCGTCTGTAAAATTCAAATTCAAATTAAAGTGAGCAATACGGATGCGCTGTCGTGTGGACCTGTGTCAGCTGTGACACTTTTGACTCTGCTTTACACACGAGGTACATACAGCGCCTTCAGCACACACAAACTATCTTGTGCACTTGAACACGGCGAGATGGTGACACAGGGCCTGCTTAGAGGCCACACAGTGCTTATCACCGGCGCAAGGTGCGCGCAGAACGCGCTGCCTGGCTCAGGAGCTGTGTGTGGCTTGCGTGCGCCTGCGTTTTGCAACTCGCCCATAATACCGGTCATGAGCTGTATTACTCTTGGTCATCAGCACGGGCGTTGGCTTGTTCGGCCGAAGTCAGTGCCTTAAGCTCAGTGGTGTGCTGCGCGCAGTAAGGCGCGACGGCCTCGCCAAACTCTGCTACTCTCAGTCTTCGGCCTGAGCCGCAGCCTAGAGCCTTGTTTTGCATACCACGCTGCTTGTGCTTCACGGCCTGCTTCACTTGCAACAAGCCAACGGCGGGTGGGTGCGCACAGGGCATCGGCAAGGCCATCAGTATTGGTTTTGCCGAGCAGGGCGCAGATGTCATTCTTGTGGCTCGCAAGAAGGAAAACATGGCCGAGGTGAGGTCCTGGCTTGTGTGCTGCATGCACACCCTGCGCTGGCAGCCTGGTGCTCGCCTGTGGCGCTGCCACGCGCTTGGGAAAGTCGCTGCTGGGGCCCGGCAGGTGGCAGAGGCCTGCAAGGCCGCGGGAAGCAGCAGTGTGGAGCTGCATGAGATGGACGCCAGCAGCAAGGAGTCGGTCGTGGCCCTGGCCAGCGCCGTGGAGGGCAAGGTCAGCGTGCTCGTGAACAACGCCGGCGTGCTGACGGGCCTGGGCGTGCCGCCGCTGGAGAACGACCCGGACGAGTGGGACACGATGCTGGCGGTCAACCTGGCCGCGCCCATGCGCCTCGTGCGCCTGCTGGGCCCCGGCATGGCCGAGAAGGGCAACGGCGTCATCATAAACATCTCCTCTGTGGCCGGGCTGGACCCCAAGCCGCTCGTGTCGGGCTACGCCACCTCCAAGTGGGGCCTGACCGGGTGCGGCGCCGGTATTTCACAGTCCCTGCATGCGCAGGGCTGAATCGACGCGACAGGCGCTGTGCATTAAGAGCATGTATATGCGTTGACGAGTGCAGACAGCACTATTGCTGGAGACCATGCGTGCGCACCGGGATGCTTAACCAATGATTGGGGCCTGACTTAGGCGCTTCTGGGTGTGGTGCGGTGCACCAAGGCATCTGCCTGTGATTCTGCATTCTACCATGCGGTAAGGGCTTCGACTTTGCTGTTGAGGACGTCGCGCGGGCGGGGCCGGGAATGCTCGCTCGGCAGCGTTACGAGCGCTGTTCATCGTGCGCGCGTGCAGGTTCAGCGAATCCATCGCGGAGGCACTTAAGGGCAAGATCAGGGTCATGACCATCTTCCCGGCCATGGTGGTCACGGAAATGACCAAGTGCGCCGCTGCTGTGGGTTGCCAGTGTCATGTGCAGTGCATGCTTGTGCCTGAATGCAGTCGCTGCGCGCTGTGGCCCTCAAGGGTGATCCAGCTGCTGCACGCCATCGGCCCTCGAGGGTGATAACGGTAGTGGCTGCCGCGCAGGGGCATGGTCGACAGGCTGCGCCCGGAGGAGATGATCACGACCCAGGACATCATGGAAGCGGCTCTGCTGCCGTTCCGCATGTCCAGCAAGGCCTGCCCCACGCGGGTAGTGATCCAAAACACCACCAAGGCACGGGGGTAAGCGGCTGGAGGCAGCGAGCGTTGGGTTGGTGTCGGAATTGCAGCACCTGACTTGGTGAACCTGTAACTTAACGCCCGCTCGAGCTGGAAGGGTTACCACGCATTGCAGTACAGAATCCTCGGAACATGCTAGGAGGGAATGTTCATTCAGCCTGAATCGTTAGGAGTGACACCTCTGTCGATGAGATAGGAGCTTGAGCGCATTGTGTGAAGCGCTCTACAGCCGCCGTCCGCCACTTGGAACCAAATGACAGACATGACAGGCGGCAAGCTCCCTGCCAACGGTCATGCCAGCAACGGCAAAGCTTATGCTACTGGTGAGCGAGGAGCCTAAACACTGGGGTCTCACACTTATCCTTGGTGTCGCAGACAAAGCGCATTGAGCTATGACATGCGCGTCTCAGCTGGACACGTTTCGCCTAGACTGTGGTCAAGTCACGAAGTACAGTGTCAGTCATGCTTGAAACAGCAGTGTGAGCGCGTCACGCACCGTGCAGGCCCAGAGGTGCCTCCGGCGAACGGCTCGAACGGCTCCGCAAAGGCACACGGAGCTGAAGAGCTGCGCAGGGCAGGCCTTGGCGAGCTGCTGTTTCTCCTGCCGTCCGTGGCGAGCCGCGAGGTGCCTGCTGCTGCTCAATTGCACTGTTGCGCTCCTGCACACCTGCGCGGCCGGACCAGGTGGCCGCTCACCGAGGACCTCTCCCACTGCACAGGCCGTGGTGGAGGCGGTGCTGCAAGACCGGGAGGCCTGCAGGGCGCCGCCTGGCGAGCTGCACTTTCCCGGTCACAGCAGCCTTATGTCGCGCCTCAAGGCGCTTGCGCTGCTGGTGCTGGTCGCGTTCTCGCTGCCGGTCTCGCTGGCGCTGGCGGTCACCGCCGTGGTGCGCGACTACCTGCGCCTGCAGCGGAGCGGGAGGACCGCGCAGTTCTGGCACCGCGTCCAGAGCCCCATCCTGCGGACCTCGTGGCGAGGCACGGCGGTCGTCAGCGGTGCGCGCCGGTAGCACAGCGTGTCGAACAGCCAACCCACGCTGTGTCCAGTGCGTGCTGCTTGGCGGCGCTCAAGCGCTGACGCGACAGTGCGTGCTCATGCAGGGGCCAAGAGCACCAAGGGGCTGCATGTGTGCCGCCAGCTGCACCGCGCCGGCTGGCGCGTGATCCTCGTCGACACACACAAGTGCGCGACAGGACAGTGCAGCTGGCCTCGAGCGCGTCACTGTGTGCATGGACTTCGCGTGTGTCTGTGCGTGTGCATGGACTCCGCATGTGTCTTCGCACGTGCCTGGCCAGTAGGCCTGGCGTCTTATTCGACACGCCATGTGGTGACTTGCATGCGCGAGTGCAGGAACTGGGCCAGCGGCTCGCGCCTGTCCTTCTGCGTGGCAGGCTTCCGCACGACGCCGATCCCGAACAAGGACCCGGTCGGCTACCTCAAGGTGCCGAGCACGCCTGCGTAGCGTAGGTGCTGCCTGAGTCCTGCCCTGCACAGCTGCTGAGCAAGCCAGCGGCATGTGTGCACGCGACAAGCGCGCGTGCGGGGGCAGGCGCTGCGCGAGATCGTCACCAGCGAGCACGCGCGGCTCTTCGTGCCGGTGTCCATTGCGCAGTTCAGGTGCGGAGGATGGCGCCCTTGACATCCCGGCGCCCGCAGCTCAGGACACCCAGGTTGTTCCTGCGACCGCCAGCCTGTGCCTTGCCTTGTGCGTGTACTTCTGCGTCTGTAGCGCAGGCGCAGACGGGCGAGACAATAGGTCATTCTGAAATATAGCCATTCTGTACCCTTATTCTTGGCTTTGGCATTTTCAGGTAGCAGAGTAGCAGAACAAAAAGGGCTGGCTTCCATGCGACATAGCGGGGGCCCAAAATGAACATCAATGCGCCGCCATTCTTGCCCAGCGTGTATGAGGCGCTGGCTGCGGAGCAGGCGCAGATGGGCGAGATAAGAGGTCAATGTTAATGCGCCGCCGCTCTGCGCAGCGTGTATGAGGCGCTGGCCGCGGAGCTGGTCGAGCCGCTGGGCTGCGCGTGCTGCACGCTGGACGCGGAGGCGGTCGCGGTGCTGAACGACAAGAACCAGTTCAGCGCCGTTTGCGAGCGCATGGGCATGCGCGTGCCGCACTCCTTCGCCATCACCAGCCGCATGCGCCTGCTCGAGATCAACGAGCGGTGCAGTCCTGCGCGCTCTCCTGGATGCATGTGGGGTGTCCCTGCTCCCGGGAGTTGTGCCTCTTTGAAATGAAAGAGAGGTGGAACCGTGCTGGAGAAAAGCTGCACGCTGTCCTGACTGCACATGGGTGCTTTTGCGATGTGATTGTGCTGGCGCAAGCGGTGCTCAGAGGCGGTTGATGTTATACCCAGTTTTCTGCACGCGTCTCTCTACGCATGGTATTCAGAGTGCTCTGTGCTTGCAGGCCCGAGCAGTTCAGCAACCAGCGCTTCTTGCTGAAGAGCATCCACTACGCGGCGACGCATCGCGCCGACATGTTCACGCTGCCGTGCGCGTCAAAGGTACGCACTGACATGCGTGCAGGCGGCGGGCAGCTGTCTGTGTCGCATGCCATCAGACCTGGGGCGCGGAGGTCTGGGAGCAAGCGATGATGAAGTCGACCTGCAGAAAGGCTGCCCTGTGTGCACCTGGCGGGCCTGATGGTGTCAGCCGCCACCTGCGGCTGTATTGCTCAGCAGGGGGCAACCATGCTCTGGGAAGACATGTGCGGCGCGCCACAGCCCCACGCGGCCCGCCAGGTGCTGGAGCGGTACACGCGCGCGCTGGACATCTCGCCGGCCGCGCCGTGGCAGCTGCAGCAGCTGCTGAGCGGGCGCGAGTTCTCGTGCTACACCGTCGCGCACCGGGGCCGCGTGGTCGCGCACGCCGACACCGAGGCCCGCCTGTCCAACCTCTACTACCGCCACATCGGCGTGCCGCAGGTGCGCCCGGCGGCCGCAGTGCGCTCGCAGAGTTTGGAGGCGTTACTGTTTGAGCTATGCTCTGGCGTCTCTGGATGTCGTGGCAGGCGTACTCCTTATGCCAGCAGAGGCCAGCGTATGTGCGAGAGGGTAGTTCAAAGGCAGTTTATAAAGTGTACTTGGGCCGTGTGGTAATTCAGCGGATGTTTTCAGGCGTGAAGTGGAGCCACCTAACAGCACCAGGTCCACGGGATGGGGTGCGGCCAAGCCTAACGGGCGGGATGGCCAGACGACGCATGCGGCAGTCGCGTCCTTAGTGGAGCATACGGGCGAGTGCGCATGGCGGCGCTGAGTGTGATGCTGTCGGCAGATCTTCGAGTGGGTGACGGACTTCTGCCAGCGCACCAAGGCCAGCGGCCAGCTGTGCTTCGACTTCATGCTCAACGCCGCCGACGGGCAGCTCTACGCGTTCGAGTGCAACCCGCGCACGAGCACCGTGCTGCTCGAGTACCACGACCACCCGGCCTTTGCCGACGCGCTGTACAACCCTGAGGCGCGCCCCGGGCCGCCCTGCCTCGGCGCGAAACGCACCTCGGTGCCGAGACGGACACAGACTGTGGAGCACCTGTCAGCGAACGCGTCCCAGCCGTGGTGCAGCCTGTGAAGGCCTGCCTGCCTGCTGCTGCTCGTCACTGCTTGCCATGCTCACGCCTGAGGGACTGTACGGCCAGTGCCTCAGGCCTGTGCGCGCATGTGGTGACCCGCGGGGCGCACGCCGCGGCAGGCGGTGCTGGCGTCGGGCGCGGCGCCCATCACGCCGCTGCCGCGCAGCGCGCCCGTGTACTGGCTCTGGAACGAGGTGGCCGACCTGCTATTCAGTGCGCTGCCGCGCGCGCTGCTCAGCTGGCAGCTGTTCTCCGCCGCGCCGGCGGCCGTGGACGCCACGTTCGCGCGGCTGCGCGGCGGCGTGGACGCCGTGCTGGACGCCGAGGACCCGCTGCCCTTCCTGGCGCTGCACTACGGGCAGGCGCGCAGCCCCCGGCGGCCGCCCACACACATTACTCACAGCAGGCTGGCTGATTTGTAAGTGTCCGCTCGTTGTTAACTGTCTCCTGCTCTTGCAAAAGTGCTTGCTGCTGAAAACCTGCTGCTATTCCAGCTGCTGCGCCATGGCCTTGGGAGCAGCCTCGTGTCTGCCAATAGCTCGTTGGTATGTACTAACTGCGTGGCGCTGCTAGGTGGCGCTGCCTCAAAAAATTTGGGTGTCGCAGACTGCCAGGTAGCGCTTGTAGGGCTGTGCAAGACCCTAGCGGCAAGCCTCGGAGAGCATGCATGCAGCGCCATCCGGGTCCTGCGCTGGCTCCGGCTTGCGTGACAGCTGTGCCTGCGGCGGGCTTTGCAGGTGCCCCTCCTGCTCGTGCGCGCGATCCGCAACGGCAACCCCTGGATCAAGGTCGACCTGTGCACCGGCAAGCTCGTCGAGCTGGGCGGCGACTAGCCAAGCAACGAGCGCCGCCCTGCAGCCTTCGCGGCACGCTGCAGCATGTGTCGGCAGTTTACTGCAGTGGCCGACCAACATGACGTGCACATGAAGTGCAGCTGCTGGGCCGGCTTTTGCTACTCATCACCGACTTCTTGGGTCCATGCGAAGTGTGCATGCATGCGTGTGGGACAACGACGAGCGACGTGCGTAGACGGTGGAAGGCAGCTGCAGACACCATTTTGGCCTTCTTGTTGGGGTCATCCTGGGCTCCCTGAACTCTGCACTTGACAACACCCTGCATGTGCACCTTGTGTGTTTAGTCCATGCGCCCATTTTAATCGTGGGCTTTGGGGTCAGAAGGGGATGAGCCTAGTAGAGAACTGAACTGGTCGCTCATGTGCGGCATTTTGTGGCAGGCGAAATGGGTCTTTGGACTTTTTGAGTGAGCCAGGTGAGGGGTTTGTTGTAGTGGTATTGCTTTATTCTACATGTTGAATAGGTGATGCGTGTCTGCAGTGCGCTTGACAGGGCCAGTACTCATTAAATTTACTTAACTAGCTGACAGGACGGACATGCATGTGCAGGCCCTGCCTGCCCTGCCTGCCTCGTCAGGACGATGCCAGTGCCGCTTGCAGCGCCAGCGTGCGCGCGGCCGCATTCCAGCCGGACAGCTGCAGGCGTGTGGCGTTGCGCAGCGGCGCCGGCCAGTCCAGCCTCACGGCCATGGCCTCCAGCGGCGCCAGCGTGATGTAGTTGTCCGAGTAGAAGGCTGGCAGGATGCGCCTGGTGTGCGCAGGACAACAGTTAATAAAAATCATAAGGATCATGCAATCAATGCGGGGTTGCCATGGATGGCACTGGCTTTTGGTATGCGTGCATGCCGCTAGCGCAGCAGGCCAACATGAGGTGGCTGTGCCTCGAGCGCACTTTGGCACTGCACATGTCCACCAAAGCCAGTCGATCAGGCTTGCTCTCCCTCCTTCTATCACAGGCAACCCAGTCTAGAGAGAGCAGCGGCGCGGCACACGTGGGGGCGCAGCCAGCGCCGCACTCGTCCACCAGCGCCAGCTTGACCCAGTACGCGACGGTGGCGGGCTCAGTGTTGTTCAGCTGCAGCGTCGCGTTGCAGCGGTCTGCGCCGCACGCCACGCCTGTGACGGCGGCCGCCAGCGCGGCCGGGTGCGACGCCGCCCACGCGCGCAGCGCGCGGAAGTCGCCGCGGGGGCGCTCCGGCAGCCAGTACCTGCGCGCGGGACGGGGCAGTGCTTGTGCTTATTTGCTCATGCTTCTTTGGATGTAGTGACCTGGTTCTACTAGACTGTTGGCACATGCTGACAGCAGGCCCCCCGCACAAAAGGAGCAGTGGTGATAAGAACACATAAGACCACAGACTTTCCATCACCCAGCATGTGCCACAGTGACTGTTGCGCGACGGAGCAGTCCCGCAGGCGTCAGAGCCCTCTGCACACGAGTTGTTCGGCAGCGCTGCCTTTGACCTCAGCTTGCTGCTGCGGGTCAGCTATCCGGCAGTCGCTGCGCTGCTTTGCGACGCAAGCTAAGCGGGGGCATGGCGCCAGCCACCGGTGAACTGGCAGCTGCAGTGCTAACACGCGCAGGCACGGCACACACTGCGCAGCCCGCCGGCGAGGTCGACCGCATGCACGGCCACGCACGAAGCAATCTGCAGGCCCAACCAGCCACCCCACGAGGAGGCGCGCACGCGTTGCGCGACAGCAGCCCGCCGCCCGCGTCGCGCAGCCAGAGGAACACAAACCAGACGGCGCCGTCGCCCGCGCTGCCGCCGCCGCCGCCGCCGCCGCGCGGCGCCAGTGGGTCCCAGCGCCAGCCGCTCACACTCGTTGCGCTGTTTGCCGCCGCCGCCGCCAGCGGCAGCCGCAGCGGCGCCGTGGCATTGCGCGCGCCCTGGGTGTCGTTCAGCGCCGGCGCGGCAGCGAACGACGCCACTTCCACCGTCAGGTTGCGCGCTGCGGACAGCGCCAAATTCACCACCTCCGCCTGCGCACGGAAACACAGTTTGTGATATATACATTATATATAATGCTGCCACTGTGACCGCGTGCGCCAGCGCATCACATGTCCACGGACCTCATAACGTGCGTCTGGATACGCGTTGCCACGCCCCTCCTGTTGTTGACATGACCATGCAGACCCGGCCTTGAGCCGCAGCGCAGGCATGCAGCGGCTGTGCATCTCCACGCTCACCAGAGCGCAGCGCAACGCAGCTCTCCGCCTCTGGCATTCTAACGCTGCGCCACCCACGACCCGTGTGCATGGCGCACTCGCGCCGCGCACGTCGGCGGCGCGCCTGCAGCGTGTGCAGGCTGAGCTGCACGTGCATGGCACACGTTTGCTGCACTGTTGCCGCTCGGAACGGCGGCGCGCCTGCAGCGTGTGCAGGTTGAGCTGCACGTGCAGCGGCTCGCAGGCGGCGCGCGCGCCGTACAGGCCGCCCGTCTGCGCGAGCAGCCAGTCGTACAGCTGCCCGCGCAGGCCGGCCCAGGGGTTCTGCGTCTTCCAGATGACCATGCCGCTGTAGCGCGTCCACATGCCCGACGCCCAGCCCTCCAGCAGCGCCCTGCGCGGCGGGTCGCCTGGAAAAGGGGCCGCAGGCCCCATGGGCGTGGCGCATGGGCTCGGCTGCTTGCCCGGCGCGGCACGCTGCCACGCCCCAGCAGAGGTCTAGGCATCTGCATGTGCCATGTTTGTGGTGGAATTCCAGCGGAGCCTGGATCCAGTCGGACGAGGTGCGAACGTTTCAGCAGATGCAAGCAGCAGCTTTATGCATGGCATGCGCTGTAAAGAGATATCGGCTGTACACGGCCTGACGCTCCGTTAAGCAGGCGGTGACCTGCAGAGAGCCTTCGGTGCGCGTGCAAGGGAGGGGCGGCGCAGGGCGCGCCTGTACTGCACATAGTTGACGATCTGCGCCACGTCGCAGTAGTCCTGCAGCGACTGCGGGGCCTGGTAGAGCCAGATCTGGTTGCGCGTGTACGGGTGCTTGACGATGTCCTCGCGCGAGCGGTTCGGCTGCCCGTACGGCAGGAACGTGTGGTTCACCCACGCCTTGTTCGGGACCTCCTGCGCGGCCCCGGCGCAGCCGCTGGCCCCGGCCGCCCTGGTGCGAGCCTGGTCTGCGAGCCGCCTGGCATTGCAGGCAGCCGCTTGCTGCATGCCCGCAGCTGGACGGGGCAGCGCCTGCGGCGAGCCTCTGGCGCGCAAACTTCAGGAAAATTTTAGGAAAAACCTTGGCAGAATACAGGAACAGCATTGGCATAGGGTTACGGTTAAGGTCAGGGTTGGCACGGATGCAGTGCGGCGCGGCGCGCCAGCGCGTCCGCAGAGTCGTTGCCCGGCAGCGGCTGGAAGGCCGGCGGCTCCGCGTCGCCCGGGTCGGGGAACATGGCGCGCATGCTGGCCGCCTCGGGCACGCCAACCGAGCCCAGCTGCGGCGCGGCACACGTGGCGCATGTTTGCTTTGCATGGGGTTAGCTTTTGCTGGTAATCCCAGCTGCGGCGCCCCCACGCGTGGCGCATGAGCGCGTGCGCCCCTTGGCCGCTGTGCACCTAGCATGCCTGCGCAGCTGCCTCTACGGCCACACATGGCGCATATGTGCGTGCGCCCCCCTTGGCTGATCTGCACCTGGCATGCATGCGGAGCTGCCTCTGTGGCACACCCTCGGTCCGGCTGCATCACAGTCCCCAATGCATCGTAGACACCCAGCTGGTTGCAGTCCCAGACAGCCACCGCTCTGACTCTCACGTCCAGTAGTGCACAAAGAGCTGCAGACGTGGAAGTGCCAACACAGCCATTGTCAAAGCGTGCAAATACGCGCCTGGAGGGACAAAGCAACTCCTGCTCGGCCCTCTGCATCATGCGCTGAGGGGCTGCATGAGATGCAGAGAGGCGGTGCCTGACGCACATTCAAGCGAGCGTACCTCGGGGTTGAAGGAGTAGTTGTAGAAGTCCGGGAGGAAGAAGCGCTCGGGCTCTTGGATCTCGTACGGGCCTGTGACAGGGCTCACGCTTGCTTCCAGCCTTCGCCCAGTCATTGACTGAGCGGAGTGAGCGCGAGGCTCAGAACCCCTCAGAAACCCTCTTGTTCCAAGCCCAACCTTTCTTCAGCCACCTGAGACATGATGCTGTGAGAGCTGCTGAGCGCGCGCGGGCGACGCGAGGGCGCGGCGCCGCGCATGCGGGGGCCGCGCACCGTCGGTGAAGTTCCCGCGGCCGTTGCCCAGGCCCGCCCACAGCGAGCCGGGCACGTAGCTGCGCGTCGCGTCCAGCGCCTGCAGGCCGTCCAGCAGCGCCGACGCGCCTGCGCGGGGCGGGGCCCGCCGGTAAGGGGGCACCACGTCGAGCCGCCTGCTCCCTCAGCTGGCGTCGGCATGGCGTGCGTGCAGTGCCTGCTCCGCGCATGGGCAGGCCGGCCTGCCCAACTCTTGCAGCAGGCCTTTAGCAATAATAACACATGTAGCATGACTGAAGGTTCGAGCGCACTTTGCCAAGTACCCTCTGCTGTGCATGCCCGTCTTGCGTAACATGGCCGGCGCACCATCGCTGGGCGTGTCGTCCTGCCAGTTGGCCGGCGCGGTGGGCAGCATCCTCCGCAGCGCCGCGTTCAGGTCCGGCGCCGGCACCTGTGAGTCGAGGGGCGGCGAATCAGCAGGTGCTGTCGAGCAGCACGAACAAAGACATTGAGCCTGGCTACAGAGGGGCACTGCACACGTTGACAGCAGAAATAGCCTGCGCATGACCCCCTGATCGCATGCTTGCGACTACACATCATGACAGCTGACAGACCTTGAATTGCACACTTGCCTTTTGAGCATACCAGGGGAGGCCATGCCGCGGCCCGCGCCTGTTCGTTGCCGCCGCACCAGATTGCCAGGCAGGCGTGGTTGCGCAGCCGGCGGATTGTGTCTGCCGCGCTGGCAATGAACAACCTATGGTCGAGTGGCCACGATGCGTTGGAGACCGGGGAGTCCTGCGCGCGGTCAGCTTCACGGCTCAGTGCGCTCCTGTGCACGACCCCACAGCAGGCAGGGGTGCACAGGTAGGCGGGGCACGCGCACCGGCGTGACTCCCCTGCCGTGCGTGTCGCCTGCAATCCAGAACTCCTGCCACACCTGTGAGTGCATGGCCGCCCCCTTAATGTGTAACAGGCGCCTCCCCACAGCGTGCCGGAGAGTGTGAAAGCGCATTGTGCAAGCTGAAGCGCGCGTCTTGATGTAGGGTCTCGCCATGTCAGCACTTTGCACATTTGCGGACCTGCCAGGGCAGGACCGAGCAACCTGATGCTTTCCGTTTGTCTGCATGCTGGTAATCCGTACGATGCTGCGTTCTGAGCAGTCTGGGCAGGCGCTTCATCGTGCACAGCACACAAGCATGAATGCATTGGACAAGCGCGGTGTGCTTGGGGAGCGCGCCAGGATGCCGGCCTCGTCGCAGGCGTCATAGAAGGCATCGCGCGCGACCGCCGCGCCGCCCCAGAGCCGGATCATGTTCAGGCCGGCCTGACGCACGCGCGCCCGAGGCGGCTCGCCGCCGTGACCAGCACCTGCTCCTGCCTGCCAGGGCTGGAGCACAGCTGGGCAGGCATGGCATGCACGCGCATGCACGACGGGAGGCAGGCCACATGCGGCGCTCTGCGAAGCGGCGCCTTACCCGCCCTAACCCATCGTCACATCATTCCTGCTTGACGGACGGGTGGCATGTGCGGGCTCCACCTTCCACGCCTGACGCGAGCACGGTCGGCAGCCCTGGGCGCGCGCCGCGAGCGGGCGCGGCGGCGGGCGCGCACCTCGGCGTGCATGCGGACCTCGGCGCGGTAGCGCGGCGCCGAGAAGCGCAGCATCCAGTCCGAGGCGATCCAGTTGCCGCCGCGGATGAAGACCTGCGGGGCGCCCGGGGCGCGCTTGCACGGAGGCTGCGCTGCATGCTCTGATACTGGCGACGGGCATAGATGCAACAGAAGCAGAGCACAAGCAGCCTTCGTCTCGTCCCCCAGCGCAGCAGCCCAGAGCCTCTGACTGGGATCCTCCCGCATGCACGCGTGAGTGTTGATGCCGGCCAAGCCATCAGCATCCCCCGAGCCTGTCCCGAGCGCGGGGGCGCGCCCGCTGGCTGTTGACCGAAAACACGTGGCCCTTGAGCACCGGGTCGACCTCGGAGCGGATGTCGCGCACGCCAAAGCGCGCGGCCGCGCTGTCCGATGCGACGTGGCCGTCCAGCTCCAAGCGCAGCGTGAGCCGGTACAGCGCCTGCGCGCCGCTTAGTGTTGGGGTAGGGCCGCCCGCAGCCTGGCCGCGCCCGCGGAGCGCCGCCGCACACCTGCTGCTCAACCGTTCCCAGAGGGGACTCGAGCATGCAAAGGCTCGCACCCGCCGCTCCACCCCTGCTCACCACAGCGCGGTCGTGACAGCGGGGGCGGCCGCGCGAGTCAGCACAGACCTAGCACGAGCACCCGTCCGCCGGCGCGCGGCGCTGGGTGCGGTGATGCCGTCACGGGCGGGCCCGGCCGTCGCGCGCCTGGTCGCCCAGGTGCAGGGGCCACCACAGGCGCGGCGCGCGCAGCTGCTGCGGCTGCAGCGCGTGCACGCTCTCGCCCGGCGGCACCACCACGGCCTCGCGCCACTCCAGCACGGGCGTGCGCTCCTCGCCGGCCGCGCCGCCTGCGGGGGCGTGCGGGGCGCTGAGCGCGGGGGCCGCGCGAGGTGGCGAACCGGGTTTCCGCCGCTGCGTCGCCTTGCTGGCCTTTGCGGAGCAGGGAGCCACGTCTGGTGGTGTTGACCCTGGATGCTCCTGCCCATCAACAGACGACCACATGCTGAACATGCTTGTATGCACGCTCCAGACATACTGCAGACCGCACTGACATGCGCCAGGCCCCTCCAGCACGCTCCATGCTGTGCAAGTCTGTAAAACTCGGTGTCGCAGATTGAGTCAGTCATGCAGGTATGAGGCGCAGGGTGTGGCGGCACCGCCGCGCAGGCCGGCATGCGGCGCCTCCGCAACGCTCGCGACGAGCACGCCGCGCAGCGGCGCTGCGCCCGCACTGACAAATGTGACCTCGCCGCTCAGGCGCGCGGCGGCGGCGGCAGCGGGGAACCCTGGCCCTGGCGCAGGGCCTGCCGCCGCGGCCTCCAGGCCCTGCAGCTGGTCGACCACCACGCCCGGGTCCTGCAGCGCGACCGGGCCGACCAGCGCGAGCTCGACGGAGTCAAAGACGCCGGTGTCGCGGTCGCGCACCGGCTGCATCCAGTCCCAGCCCTCAGTGAACAGCGCGGTCACGTCGCGCGCGATCATGTGGTCGCCGCCCTGGCCCCTGCGGATGCAAAGTACGCCTAAATGCGAGGCGTGACTGCATAGAGCTGCAGTTCGGTCCTGACCTCGGTGCAACCTGCGCGCACAGAACGCGCAGTGCTGCGCTTGCTGCAGCGGTTCCCAGCGCAACGCGATATTGTTGAACACCGATATGACCATGGGGACCTAATTTCATGTGCAGCCGCAGTCCCTGAAATACCGCAAGGTTGTTGGCTTGTGTGCGGCGCTATGTAAGGCGCATCCGCCCAAACCCTGCAGCTCTGTCATCATAAGCGCCCATTGCTCAGCAGCTATGCAGGCAGCCCACATGCTCAGCCAGCCATGCTCGGTGGCAAGCACGGATGCACTGCAGCGCTCATCGCACGGAGGACGCACCCGCGGTCGACGTCGCCCACGTTGTCGGGCGGCGCCACGAGCACCGTCAGCGTCACGTTGGCCGCCGCCTGGGACGCCGGCAGCGCCGCCGTCACGTCCACGCGCCGCCGCAGGAACATGCCGCGCGGCTCGGGCAGCGCAACCTCCTGGCCGTCGACGAATACCCTGGCGCGCGCGCAGCGGCGCCCGCTCGCAGCTCAGCATGTGCGGCCTAGCCAGACAGTGTGTACGAGCCGGACATGACCCACTCATGCTGCCGAGGTATAAGATCCTAAAACGATATCTGGATGCTGCAGCAAGTGCTTTTCATGTTTCCCCCCATACCTGCTCGCTTACAGAGAAGCAGGAAAACAATGACAAGCGAGGCTGGACGAGACCTCTTCGCTATGGCGGCTCTCGCCATCGGGCTGGCACATCTCAGGCACAACCCGTCGCACGACAGGGGCGCAACGTGGACCTGCCGCGCCCTCGCCCCACCTGGCGCTGTAGTTGATGCCGAGGAAGGTGAGGCGCGCGCGGCGCCCGCCCGCGGTCGCATTGGCCGGCAGCGTGAAGTTGGTGGTGAACCAGTAGGTGTAGAAGCAGCGGCCGGCGTGGAAGACGTCCGGGATGTGCAGGTTGGTCGCGCCAATGTTCGGGTCTCCAAACGTCCCGTTGCTGACCAGCGTTGTCAGCACCTGCACGGCGGCTGCATCACCTCCCATGCGCTCGCACTCCCGGTCACGTGCGCTTGCTGCAGCGGCCATATACTCAAGAAACAGGAGCAGCTCGCAGAGGCGCACACCGTGCCCGGCACCACTGCGGGTATCCAGCCGCCCCGCCCCTGCAAAGCAGCCAGCCCAGTCACAAACACTGCTTTGCAGCGGCTGCAAGCTCCCATACGGCAGTCTCCTTCTCTCAGCCCGCACCATGCTGGAGTGCCTGGGCGCCACCAGGCCGCCTGTGGCCTCGCACTCTGCTGCGCGAGCTGGCAGAGCAAACCACTGCCCGCTGTCAAACAGCAGCGTGCCCATGCCATTGCTTCCTGCCTGTTCAGGAGCGCCTAGGCATGAGCTGGCAGCCAACAGCGCCGCCAGCAGCAGGCGCAGGCAGGTGATCGCCTGCTGGCCACCCAGCATGGCTCACTGGTTGAGCGAGCGGTGACTCATATAGCCCCTGCTTGAGTATGCCGGCTAGGCTTTTTGTGCAGGACCTGCTACAGACGTTCCGTGATGCGGTGATGATCTGGCAATGCAATATGCAGCGGCGGTTCTGCTGCCGTGCTACTTTCGCACTGTCTTGAGCAAGTGCATCAGAGGGCGCAACGCATGGAAACCAATCTGGCACATTTTGTGGTTTCGCTAGTACAGTTCGGAAAGCTGTCGAGGAGGGTAAGTAGCAAGGGCTTTTTTTGAGCTTGTTTCCTTTCTCTGACGCCCAAGTTTGGCTGACACACGGTTGTATTTCATTAATTCTGAGCAAGCAGCAGTTCTGCACGCAGCAGCCGCACAAAGCAATCATTTACAAGCAGTCAACACCAGACAGGCTGAGACCAGCCTGAAAATATGCTGTCGTTATGAGCGCCGACAGGCAGGCACCGCAATACTTCTCTCACCAGAGTCCGGCACAGGCATATGCACCATGCGCTAGTACATACACACCTACCTACACAACACGCAAATGTTTAGCAGCAGGCACACATATCTGCTGATACGCCTTAGGCACCAGAGCATGATCAAATTCAGGTGTGCTAAAACACCAACAGGGGAGCATGATCCGCACGCTGAAAAGCGATTAGCAAACCATGCATTCTTGCAACCAGTCTCCAGTACTAAACCTGCACAGGGCACTGATTCCTTAAAATCAAGAACAGGGCAGCAACTCAGCCAGGCCTATCTTGCGCTCACAAATGGATGCGCACACTCGGAAGGTGCCTCACACTGCACGCATGCACGCTGGTAGAGGAACAAGAAAGCTCTGCCATGGACCCAGCCAGGGCTTGAAAGGCCATGACGGCAGGCAGCGCCTTGGCTGCGCTTGCCACAGTGCTCGCACAAGCACAAACATGCACATGCTCGTTGCCCAGCACAAGCGACCCTCCAAGCGCTTACAACCCGGCCTTGGTCGCACCCACCGTAGCAGCAACGACGTGCGCGTGCGCGCCGCCGGCACCCCGCCGGTCGGCAGCCCCGGCCGCCTGGTCGGGCGCGTCCTCTTCGCCCCCCAGCTCTGTGCTGCTCAGCTCAGCGCCAGGCGGCAGCAGGCCCATGTCACTGGCTGTGGACGGCTTTGTCTCCAGGCTCAGGGCGCGGACCGGGTAAGAGGCCGTTAAGGGCGCCGCTAAGGGCGCGGGGACCTCCGGGTCGCCTGCGGACGCTCTGCAAACAAGGCGCGTCAGAGGCAGCCTGGCAAGCTCATGCCCTGTTGCTGTTCTCGAACTGAGGTGAAAGCGAGCACCATCTGTCAAGCCATGCGGCGCCCAGACTGGCAGTGGCAGCGCGCCTGGCTGCAGAGATCACAGCACGGAGAGACAGCAGCCTACCTGCGCACCCGGTGCGCTCGCAGAGACTTCTTCCGGTTGCAGGGCAACAAATTACTGCCTGATGCTGGCAGGGCGCCGGCAGGCCAGGGGGTGCGCACCTGGGTGGCTGGCTGCGGAAGAGGCAGCAGAGCGCGACCTGGAACAGCGCGAGCGCCGCGCCGAACGCATTGGGCCCGTACACGAACGGCTGGCCGGTCGCGCTGCCGTACGCGGTCCACAGCAGCCCGTTGAGCAGGTTCATGCCGCAGAGGGGCGCGTACAGCGACGCCGCGCTCCGCGTCCTGAACACCTGCCGCGCGGGCACAGGGTAGGGTGGGATTAGAATAGGGTAGGGTGGGCGCGCCATCTCCTCTCCAACAACGGCTGTTACACCACTGCGTTGAACAGCACGAGCACACACGGCACCCCTTCCAGCAGGATACAGGGCAGCGCATGCTGACAAAACCGGCATGTGCCTTGCATGCAACCCATGCTGTCTTCCCATGCGCATCACCAGCCGCGCCGCACCCACACTTCAGACGCTATAGTACTGCTCGGGAGACTGCGGGGTTGAGGCGAGGGGACAGCAGCCCGAGCGGCGACCAGGGCGCAAGCGCCCATGTAACAAAGGCGGCGAGCTGCCAAAACAGCGCACCTTAGCGATGGTGGTCAAGGGCGAAGCGTAGTAGCACAACATGATGATGGTGCTCGTCAGGCCCCTGCACCAGGTGCCACAGAGGTGTGGTGCCATCACAGACTGTGAGGGAGCCAGGGGCACACCAGAGGCACAGCACAGGAGGGCTAGCCCTGGCGAAACGCAGCAAATGCGTCAAGTGTTCTGAGAGCTGGTTCTGAGCGCAACAAGTGAACAAACCACCGGTGGTCAGGGTGGCAGATGGGACGGGGCGCGCCATATCAAGACGTTCTCTGCCCTGGGCTGGTGCGCAAAGCTTGTGAAGCCCCCGACAGCCAGCAGGAGCGTCGCAAACGTCATGGACACCTGCATGATGCGGTCCTGAGCCTGCGCGCGCGCCGGCCACTCAGCATGCACTGCAGAAGCCAGGCTGCTTAGGATATGGCGCAGCTGCAGCACGCAGTGCAAAGTGCCAGGCAACTATCTTGCGGGCCAGCTCAGCCCGCAAGCGTAGTCACGGAGGCGGCGCGCCTGCTGGTCGGCAAAGGATATGATGCTCAGGGTGTAGAAGACGCCCAGCAGCAGGCCCACCGCGTTCGGCACAAACAGAAACGCGTCCCCCAGCGTCATGCCATACCCCAGCCAGCCCGCGCAGTTGGCGAGGATGACCGGGAAGATGAGGGGGTTGAGCTCCTGTGAGCAAGGTGCAGTTTGGTGAGCTATTCAGGCACATAATCTGGGACGCCAGAAGCGCGCAGACTGCATGGGGAGTTCTGCACGCACACGAGCTGCGCAGGCAACAGCACTGTGTCTGCTGCTGCGTCACGTTTGTGCCACCCAGGAGGTGCTATCCAGCACGCGCAAGTCCGGTGGTTAGTGGAGCAGGTGCCTTGAACAGCAGCGACGCTCACTGGCCACGCCTTCTGCAACAAGCAGTTGCAGCTTACTGCGCCTGTACCAGCAGAGATCTGGTGGAGGAGCTCTGCAAGAGTCACAACTGGCTTCCCTTGCTTGACAGCGATACATGTGCAGGGAGGGGACGCTGCGCACCCCAATCAGGTGCGTGCGGCGCAGCTGCAGGACGGCGCGCATGGGGGAGCAGAACATCCCCACCGCAACCGCCCCGCCCAGCACAGGCACGACCTGAGCGAGCGGCAACGGTTAAACGCTGTCTCAGCCTGCTTCAACGGCTGCGCTCAGGGCGCAGGGTGCATGCTTGCTCTCCAATGCTGTTCCATACACTCACCTCCTGCAGCACCACAGAGCTGGCCGTGGGCGTAGCCATAGTCCTGAGCTCTGACGGTACAAGGTGGTCAGAGGATCAAGCACATTGGCAGCGTCAAGCTTGCTGCTTGGCACCACTCCTACACATTTGAATGTGCGCACATTGGTCCTGAAATCAATCCAGGCTGTCTCGCTGGTTTGTACTTCACGGCTCTGACTCAGTGAGTGCTGCTCAGTGAGTGCTGCTCTAGCTGCAACTCCTTTAGGGTGTAGGGTTGGACACTCCCAGTGCACGTGCGCGGGTGCACAACAATGGAACACACTTGCAGAAAAGGTACCGATGGAGCTGCAAGAGGCCCTGCGCCGGCTAGAAGTCCCCGCCAAGTCACGGCACAGTGCATCCAAGTATGACTTTGTGAAGGTGCGGCAACCTCTTTCTTTGCTCATAAATAGGACACGGCAATCACTTTCTGCGCCATCCTTGTTTGCTCCAGCGAGTCAAGGATGTTGCGGAAACATGCACAGCAACAACCGCCTTCATGTGACACTTGTAACACTCTTTGCAGGTCAAGGTGTGGCTTGGGGAGAACCAAGACCACTACTACGTGCTGTCACGCTTTCTTATCAGCCGCATGCTGACCGTAACCAAGGTGCCAATGAACAAGGTGAGGGAGTGGCCCGGGCGTAAAGACGCTCACAGGCAGGTCCGTGCGTCACCTGAGTCTGACTGACACTTCCGTTGCAGGCTATCAAGATAAGCTTGGAGGTCAAGAAGTACCTGGTTGACAGCGAGCGCCTGGACATCTCACAGGTGCACACTACTTGCAGCTGAGCACCGCGCGCACCTCGCACCTCACGTCCTACCCCCCCTCCTTGCTGCTCAGAGACAATGCGAGGCACTTATAATGCACGAAACACTGTTTTGACGACCCTGCTCTGCAGGACCACCTGGAGGCGATACTGTTTGGCGTAATGCGCTCGCGCGGCTACGACGACACATACGTGCAGCGCTACAAGATGGTCACCAGCTTCTTCCAGCAGCGCCGGCCGCTCATCATCCTCATCTGCGGCGTGCCGTGCACAGGCATGCTGACCAGCTGGTTCGCGCGGGGCAGTGGCAAGCGCTGCTGCCTTGTGCCAAGCAGCGAGTGTGCATTGGCCTCGTGAGGCTTTGCGGAATGCATCTGTAGTATGCTCACTACGCGCACTACTGATGCACACAGGCAAGTCGACGCTGGCGCAGCAGCTGGCTTCGCGCCTCAACCTGCCCAACGTTCTGCAGACGGACATCGTTTACGAGGTTTGTCCAGTCGCTTGCTCGCAGCACTGCATGTCCTTGTCATGCATCCATGCTCTGCCGCAGGAGCAGGCCTGCTGCTCCTGCATGTCGACAGACGAGTCCGATGTGCTGCTCATGCTGCACGATTGGGTGCATGCGGTTGCAGGTCAGTGCACATTTGTGGTCCTCATGGTGCTCAAGCGCCAGCGTGTCAGGTTGAATGCAGTATCGCCAGGAGCATGACCACACGTCTCTGTCATGCTGCATGCTGTGCATGGGCGCGCGCGCAGCTGCTGCGCGGCGCGGGGGACAGCCCGCTGGCGGCCGCCCCGCTGTGGGAGCGCGCGGGCCTGGCGCCGGCCGCCCTGGTCGGCGAGTTCCAGCGCGAGTGCCGCGTGATACGCAAGGGCGTCGACGGCGACCTCCACAAGGCGCGCCGCGGCACGCCCTGGCAGCACCTGGAGAGTCCTGACTGTAGGGCGCAGCGTGTGATGACTCGTTACTGGCCATGTCACAGAAACAAGTGCCGTCTCGATTGGATGTACGGGGCCTACATTATACTCAAATAAATAAGTTGAGTGCACCTCGCATGCTTTTATTTGCTTGCATCTGCTGTGCGCCTGGGCTTGCGGTGAGCGCTGCCATGGCGTGCAGTGGGAATGCGGAGGCATGCCGCCTCACCAATGTACCTGCCAATGCGAGTATGCCAATGCGCGTTCATTGTTGACCGACATGATTATTTGCCCGCAGCAACAGAGCTGCGGTGCTGACAGGAATAGCATGCCACAGCAAGGCTGCACGGCTTACGCAGTCTGTGCGGCACCCGCTCGCAGTGCCTCCGTGACGGCAAGTCGATCATCATGGAGGGCCTGCACCTGGACCCGGGCCTGTACCTGTACGAGTTTGGCCGCTACGGCCAGGCGCACCTGCTGGACCGCCCGCCGCCGCCGTCTGCCGCGCAGCTTGCCCCCGGTCCTGCCCCGCCTGCCGAGCCAGGCCGCTCTGACATGCACGCTCCGTCAGGCAGGCCCGTGGACGCGCATGCTGCATTGGCACCAGGAACAGGCCGCCGAGCAGCGCACGAAGCAGAAAAGCAGCATGAGCCAGAGCTCAGAGATGGCACAGGCCCCGACCCGGCAGCGGCGGCGACAGCGGTGCCAGCGTCCCAGCAGCATCCGCGAGGCGGCCGGCCCATGGCGAGGGAAGCGGGCGCTCGCGCCCAGGGGCCCAATAGCGGCGAGGAATGGGCTCAGTGGGAGGCGGGAGCCCTGCGCGATGGCAGCGCTGCGCGGCCGTGCGCGGGCGCAGAGGCTCGCGCGGGCAACGGAGCAAACTGGCTGGGCGGTGACGACGCGCGCGCTGACAGGTCCAGCCTGGGCTTATTGTCAGTTGTGTGTTTGTGCTAAAATCCTCTCACTTTGTGCTCTCTTCCCATATCTGCACAACAAAGCTTATGAGACGCCGAGCTGCCATCTGCTTTACAATGTTGACCAGACCTTGTGTTTATTTTTGCCACCCTGGGCAACCTGGAGCACTTTCTCTGTACTTGTGGCGTGTGGTGAGTGTTGGCGAGGAGGCTGTTGTGGTCGGCTGCTATCTGCCATGTTGACATGTGGGCCGTTGCGTGCAGGTCAGCCGCGCTGCCGCTGCCGCGCGGCTCGGCATCTTTCATGCTGACCCCTGCGGGCCTACGCCTGGCTCCCGTGCTGGCCACGCTGGACGACGCGCGCCGCCGTGCCGCAGACGATGCGCTGGCACACCCACACCCTGACCCTCGCAGTGCGCCTGCGCCGGGCGCCCGTAGCCGCTCCGTGCCAGCCTCGCCAGCGGCCGCGGCGGCGGCGGCCGCGGCGGCAGCCTTTGGAAGCCTCGTTCAGGCAGCGTCCAGCCAGAGGGGAGGCGCCTTCCCGCTAGGCTCGCCGACCACCGCATGGCTGGCCGACGCGGCGGCCGCTGCCGCGGCCGGGGGCACCGCGGGTGGCGGGGCTGCGCAAGGGCGCTGCGACGCGTCAGGCCATGCAGCGGGCGGTAGCAGTGCTGGCGGCGAAGGCGGGGCCAGGGACCCTGCCGGCGGCCAGGCTGAAGCCCCCTCGCCGGCGGCGCCAGCGCCAGGCATGGCGCTGCCGCTCGCGCCCCTGGCGAGCAGCAGCACAGCTGCAGGGAGGCCACGCGAGCGCGCCAGCGGGGGCACAGGCGTGGGCGGCCAGTCCCCGCGGCCCGGCTGCAGCCCCTCAGAGCCAGCGGCGGCACTCAGACAGGGCCGCGGCGAACAAGCGGCACAGCTTTCACCTGCGCAGGCGGCCCTCGACAGGGGCTCTGGAGCGGGCCCCGGCGCTGTTGCGCCCGCAGGCTCCCCGCCTGAGGGCCTGGACCCTGCAGCCGGGAGCGCGTGCGCGGCAGCACCACGGGAGCGCGAGCCAGCAGACCCTGCCGAGCGCGCCGGGGTAACTGCCGCTGCCGCGCTCCCCGAACGTCCCCGTGGCGAGGGGCCCGGGCGCCCTCAGGCAGGCGTGGGCGGCAAGGAGCGCGAGGGCCTGCGCATGGGGCCAGTGTTCGTGCCGATCGTGCTGTGCATGGACGAGGCTGACCATGCCCTGCTGGTGCGCGAGTGGTACGCGCGGGGGGAGCAGGCGCGGCCCCGGCGCTGAGGCGCACCTCAAGAAGATCTGCTCGTCTGCTTGGATGGCACATCAGGAGTGGGAGGCTGGGGCGCGAAATGGGATGGAGCCGCTTGCCTGGTGCCGTGCATGGGTGAGGCGGACCCTGACAGCTGGTACGCGGGTGCGATGTGCAGCAGGGGCGCAGGTCGCTGATGATCGTGCACGCGTGCATAGCTGCATGGAAGCGTGGGAGGCAGGCGGCCTCTCACGGGCAACCCGCATGGCATGGGCGCAATGTGCATCGCGCCGTGCAGGCCGCCTGCAGCAAGGACGCGCCGCAGCGCCCGCGCGTGGACACAGCTGATGCGCTCGCGCGGCTGCACATGCTGCAGGTGCTGTTGCTCTGCACCCTCTCGCTCTCGTCGGGCGCCATGCACCCAAAGCCAGGCCAGAGCAGCGCTTGAGATGGGGCCGTGACCAGTGGCCGTCGGCCGCCGCTCCAGCGCTCCGCTGGCAGCGTGAGTCTGACATGCTGCTGTCGCCATCACCGCTACCCTAAGTTAAGCCCTACCCAAGCAGGAGTACCCAAGGGAGGCGCGCGCGGCGCAGGCCCACCTGTGCGGGTACGCGGCGCGCGCAGTGCCGGTGGTGCGCACGGGCCTCGGCGGCTTTGGCGACACGCTGGACCGCCTGCACGACTACCTGCTCACCTGCATCGAGATGGCGCTAGCGCAGCGCGCCTGATGCGCTCGGGCTCGGGGCGCGGCGCGGCGGCGCGCTGGCGCAGCCGCCAGCGTCCGCTCGCCCGCGTAATTGTGGCGTTGGTGTGGCCCACATGACACGGTCAAGGGCGTGTCTGTCCTTGCATGCTTTTGTGTGTGATATCATCCCAGGCTACGCCAAATTGCTGTCAAACACATAGTGCCTCGTTGCGCATGTGCTGCTTCCACACCAGCTGCACCCCGCGGGTCAAGTATATGACAGAGGTCTGAAAGAAGTGAATGCATGTTTGCAATGTACTCTGGAGCCTGCTTCGCGGCAAGTCAGTGTTTCAGATTTATCCGCGGTTTACCTGCCCACTTGTCAAAATATGCAGGCAAACCAGGCTTGCAGGCAGCTGGACATCCCAGCCAGCCCCCGCCTACGCGCGGCTTACCGCCCATCCTGCCACCCTACACCACAAGTGCCCTCCTGCAGCCTCATCAGGGCCGGACGTGCAGCACACAAGCCGCTCACTATGCGGCAGGGCTGCGTGGTCTGCCTCAGGCAGCGTCACACCTGCAGACCTACATCTTCGAACTGGGGAGTGCGAGGCAATCAAAGTGCGAGCTGAGTGGCAGTTCAGACCAGCCCTTATTGGACAATTGGCGACGCTGGGCCATGGGTGTGTCAGCCAGCGCATGGCCCGGCGGCGCAACATGGCGCAGGCGCTCCGCAGCGCTGCGCGCCATGCTGCTGTCATGCCGGACACTTCTCTCTGGGACACTATGTCGTGACACGTCCTGAGGTCCTGTCCCACCGGGTTGGGCGCCCCTGTGCCGGCGGTGAGACATGCATAAAACTGCAGCACGCCCGCTCAGAACGCAAACACGGACGTCGTGGCGGCCATGGCATTGTACACGAGCGCGCCGGGCAGCGGCACAAACTGGCGCGTGAGCAGCTTGATGGCCTCCTGCGCGGCGGCCGCGCCGATGACCGCCGCCACAACGTGCAGCTCGCATGCGCCGCAGCGCACCAGCTCGCCAACCAGGTCGTCTGCGACCGCGCCGCTGGGCGCGCCGGCCTCGGCCAGCAGCGGCGCGAGCGCGCCGCGCAGCAGCGCCACGTCCTCCTCCAGGCCGCTGCGCGGGCGACCCATAGGTATGGACTAGGGTAGGGCTATGGTTAGTGTATATGACCATGTTTTTTTTGCAACACGCGGCCGCTGCAAGGCGCCACTGCGGCACAAGCGCTGGCACCCACGCGCGAACGCGCGCGCGGCAGGCACCTCGGCGCGCCGGGGAAGCCGCGGGTCGCCCGCCCGACCGCACAGCGGCGCACAGGCGCCGCCGGGCCCAGGGCGCGCGCCTGTCATAGGCGCCCGGGAAGCGGCTGTGTGCGGCGTGGAAGCGGTCGGCCGCGCGCAGCAGCAGCAGCAGGCCCGCGTTGGTGCACGTGTCCTCGGCCGCCAGCGCCGCGCGCACCGCGTCCGCGCGGCCCGGCCCCGCGTCCTCGCTCAGCCGCCGCCAGCGCACCACCCTGCCAGCCGACAGCACCGTGAGGGTGCCGCACCCGAGCTGCCCTGCAGGCTGAAGCCACGGCCGCAGGCAGCCTGCAAGCAGCGGCTCGGACATGCGCACATACCAGCATCCATGCCAGGACAGACTTGTCCGGATGGCCTCGAGCGCAGACGGGCTGCTTGGCGCCGATCCGCCGACAGGACACAGTGCAGCGGCCAGCGAGCCTGCCGCGCACAGCCGCGGGCGGGGCGCGCACCGCAGATTGCGCGCGTTCTTCGCAAACAGGCGCGCGGTGCTGCGCTGCAAGTGCCCGGGCTCGCGGCCGAGGCCCTTGAGCAGCGCGCGCGCGCGCGCCTCCACGGCCGCCGCGTCGGCCTCGGCGCGCTCGCGGTACAGCCGCTGCAGCGCCAGGAACGCCTCTGTGGACGCCGTCATGTCTGGGATGGAGCCCTGCCGGCAGCCACTAAGTCAGGGTGTGCGCACTAACAGTGCTTACACACTGCTAGTACCTGGTTGGTTTTTGCTCCCCAAGCACATACGAGTGGTGCTCAGCAAAGTGCACTTGCTCATCCATGGTTCCTGTTGATTCCGAGCATGTAGTACTGCTATGCAGCTCACTGGGTGGCACTCTGAACGTCGTAGATCGGGCCTGCACACATACCCGCTGCCAAGGCGTGCTGCTAGCAAGACGCGCTCGCAGGTGCGTTGGCACACCTCCAGCAGGACATTACGGCCGCCCTGGGCCTCAACAAAGCCCCAGCAGCAAGACATCCTCATAGGCTTCTGCACAACCCTTGCAGGTGATCGCCGCCGCCTTGCCTTTGACCAAGCCCTGCAGTAAAAGACCCGAACAGCGTTACACGCACTTCCAGCGGGAGGTCGCCGCCGCCCTCCGCCTCGACAAAGCCCCGCAGCGCGGCCGCCAGCACCCAGAATGTGTCGGACGCGGGCGTGAGCGCGGTCGCGCACTCGTCGCGCATGATCTCCGCCACCTCCGCCGCTGCGCATGGCACAGGCGGCGCGCGCGTGAGGGCTTGCTGCACAGGTGCGCCGGTCTGGCCCCTGATGTCACTTGGGCGTTGCTAGCTGAGCTGCTAGCTGCTAGCTCCTGACAGGGCACAGAGACCGCCCGTCACCATTTGGGTGCAGCACTTCCGTGTACCACATGTTTCCAGCATCTGATGCACTCTTGCTCTTGGCATGCACACCACGCATCCAGTGATGCCAACTGCACCTGCCTCCAGCTGGTGCACGCTCCCCCCTTCGAAAGCGTGCCAGTGGCGGGCCGCGCACGGATGGTGGGCGGCGCAAAGACCTTGCGCACATGCTCCTGCGCCTCTCTGAAGTTGTCCTCGTCCTGCGCCCCAAAGCGGCTGCAGCCCAAGCATGGGTCCCAGGCGTCCATATCGAGCAAGCGTCCATGTCGAGCAGTGTGTGTCATGGCGAAGCATGCATGCCGCTGCACGATCTGCGCGACCTGCACAGCCAATAGGTGGGGCGCTCGAGCAGCGCAGCCGCACCAGCGCGGGGCCGTCGCCGCCGCCGCCGCGCTGCCAGGAGCGCAGCAGCGCGCGGAAGCGCTCCTTCTCGTCCCGCGTCGCCGGCAGCCGGCCCATATGCTCCTCATTCCAGGCCGCCAGCGCCTGGATGAGGAGCACGGCTGCGCGCAGCGGTAGGGTTAGGGTATCTAGGGGTAGGGTCAGGACAGCTGCAATGCAGCTCCGCCACGATGGCAGCTTCATGCTTGAACAAAGAGTGCCTGGGGAAGCAGGGGCCGTACCCCACGGTATGTGCCGGTGCGTGACGTCGTCCACTGTGGCCAGGTCGAACGACCGCGCAAATGCCTCCAGCTCCGGCCAGGGCCGGTGCAGCCTGCGCGCCAGAGGAGCGCTGTCAGGGGCCGGCCCTGTCGGGCTCCCAAGCACTGGCCTCCAGCCAGCACTGCTGGTGCACGCATGCGCGGGGATCAGGTGCCCTTACGGTGCAGGTCCGAGTCACACCCGCTGCGCACAAGCCTCCAGCTCTGGCTGGGTGTGCGCAGGGGCCTGCACGCAAGCCCCTTAGGGAGCACCCCTGGTTACGACAAGGAGCGGCTCTTACTTCATAGAGCGGCGATTACGACAAAGAGCGGCGACTACGACAAAGAGCAGCGCTTATGACACGGAGCGGCGATTACGGCAAAGAGCGGCAAAGAGCGGCGGAAGCCTCACTTCACTCACTGCGATGTGCCTGCTCCAACATGCAGGAATCGCACCGCAGGTCCTCGATCGTGTTGTCCGGCTTGGACTCCACCCCTGTGTGCTCCGGCAGGCTGGCGCGCAGGTAGCCCACCAGGCCGTACGCGCGCGCGCACAGCAGCGGCACGCCGAGCTCACGGCACACGTCGTCCAGGCGCACCATCTGCGCCTGCCCCATCTGCGGCAGCGACCAGCTCTGCATCAGCGCGGGAGCGCTCATGCAGAGCTCATGCTCAGCGCTCACGCACGCGCACAGCAGCGGCGTGCCCAAGTTGCAAGACGAATGTCCGCATGCGCCGCGTCTGCCGGGCTCGCTGTCGCGTGGCGGGCACGCAGGCGAACCGCGGCGCGAGAGGGTCGTCGGCAGGCAGGCTGCACATCCCGGCAACCAGAGCCCTCTGGCATGCGCGGTCACTGCCGAGCGCTTACTGCCCGCATGCCATGCGTCACACCAGCTGCACTCCATGAGCAAACCTGATATGCAATGACACTTGGCTCCCTTCTGAGGACACTCTGGCCAGGGTGCCGGCAAGAACTTGTGCAGCACAGCGCTAAGCATGGTCTGCTCCATGGCCCGCACAGCCCGCCGCCAGCTCAGCAGACAGGCGGCGACCGCCTGGCCCGCAGCGGCACCCCTGTGGATGTCCGTGACCAACTACATACTAGTTTAGGCACGTGTGGATCATCAGGCTGCTTCCCATGCCCTAGGACCAAGAGCCTGCACGGGGTGCCGAGCGCGGCGCGCGCCTGCGTGGCGATGACGAGCGCGAAGCCGTCCAGGAAGCGCGGATTGGCGAGCAGCAGCGCCTCGGGCGCCTCGTCCACATAGCTGCCCGCCACCGCGTCGTTCAGCTCCTGCAGCAGCGCGGTGACCGCGGCCGCGCGCGCCTGGCGCGCCGTCACACAGGAGTTAGTGCAAAGGAAGTGTTTACAGAGAATTGCTGTCAGTAGTCCAACGAGTCCACCCTGGTGGGACTCTCAAGCCACAGGCAGGTGGCCGCCCGCGACTCTTCCGTTCCAGCAATGTAGAGCGCCTTGTCGGGCCCCGCCATACTCTAGTGGCGCTGAGCAGTGTCTGAGGTGCCAGCACGCGGGCGACTATTGCAATCGTGCCAAAGCACTGCAGGAGCGATACAGCGCTCTTGCAACAGCGCTGGCACAGCTTGCAGTGAAGCGTCCACTGCGCACATCAAGTCGGAGCTGCTATATACCAAGTGAGCACTGGCCATCAATCGCGTAAACCTGGTGTGCCTGGTTAGGAGGCAAGCGCCGGCTCTGCCTGTTGATTGCGCAGTACTGCTTGATGACCATCACTTCCCATCTGCTTCTGCTTGAGGAGAAGCACCATGGTGCTGGGGCAAACGGCATGGAGTGGACCCGCACACCTGCCCTAGCGAGCCAGCCTCCAGCATGAAGTTGTTACCGAGGTCGCGCGCCCCGACGCGCACGTCATCGACCACGGTGAAGCCGGCGATGCCGGCGAGCACCAGATTCTTCAGCGCCTCGGTCGCCGTGGGCCCGCTGCCGAGCACGCAGATGCGTGCGCTCTCCAGCGCGGCCTGGCCGTGCGCGCCCCAGATGCGCAGCTGCCGGTCATACTTCTTCGCCTCGGTGCTGCTCGGCACCTTGCCGTCCTCCCGGCTCTCGCTGCTGCGCGCCATGGCCGCCTCCGCCAGGGCCCGGCTGCCCTTGCTGAGCCAAGCTGGCCTTGCGTCGCGGCCAGGGCCAAGGCCTTTCCTGGCCTGTCACAGAGTGGACAGCTCTGTCCTGACCAGCTCGAGAGGAGCTACAAGCACAAGCAAGTGCTCCGAGTTTGTGGCACTGCTGCTCTAGTAGTGCATCTCAAGCCTTTTTACAAGTGCATGACCTCTCAATGCAGGGCATGCAAACCTGCATCGCCCCGCCATGCTGAGAGCAGACATGTTACATCACTACAAGTTCATATAACCCCTGAAATACAGCAGTGTCGGCGCGCACACGCACCAAGCAACCAACCTCCCGGTGCGCGCGCGCGCCCACTCCGCGCGCCCCCTCACTTCACATAGCGGTTCAGGAAGCGGCGGTGGAAGTCGTTGCGGATGGTGTCGTTGATCATGGTCTTCTGCGCCTTGGGCTCGCCGCGCGTCTGGTTCTTGAACACCACGTCGTCGTCCCAGCGCCGCTTCACCTGCGCGCGCGCCGCGCTCCGCGCTGCAGGCATGGGCGCTCGCCCGCACAGCGACCCGGGACCCCGACCCTGCCTCCCCCGGCGCGCCTGCCGCCGTGGCAGACGCAGCCTGCCGGACCCGCGCGCTGCGCCACAACACCACGGCACCCGGCGACATGCCTGGGCTGAGACCGCTGCTTGAGTGTCTTCAGAGCGGCTGATAGCGTCTGAGAGCGCGCGAGACAGCCTTGGATATGCCGGGCAGCCACCTTGCAACCGTCGCCGCACACTAAACACACCTATGGAGCACTTTTGTCGTCCGGTGAAGCGCACGCGCGCGCTTGAGAAGGACAGCGCCGTTCTTAATGAGCGAGTCGCCGCGCAGAGTGCACCCTCGGGCGCGCGCCTGGAACGCCGCGGCGCCGCCCAGGATGAGCGGGTTGCCGCGCACGAGCTCATCGCGCGCGCTCGCCTCCGCGCCGGCGGCCTCCTCGGCCGTCTTGCGCGCGGCCTCCGCCGCGCGCTCCTTCTTTATGCGCTCCAGCTCCGCCAGCAGCTCCGCCTCCTCGTCCTGCGCGCCTCAGAGCAGAGTCTGAAGCCAGGATGGTGCACACTCTTGTGCACATGGCTCCGCAGCGCGCTTCTTTACGCGCTCTAGCTCCGCCAGCAGCGCCGCCTCCTCGTCTTGCGCGTGCCGATGCACGGCATGGTGCGCGCGGCCTCCGCGCCGCGCCCCTCCCCGACGCTCGCCGGCTCCGCGGCCTCGCGCCCGCAGCACAGACAGCCGCGGCGCGCGTGCCCGGCCCGCGGCGCGGCGCGCGCCTCGTCGTCGTCGTCAGAGCTGTCGCTCTCGGCGTCCTCGTCGTCGTCCGCGTCCAGCGCCTTGGGCACGAGCACCTTGCCCCGGCTCAGCGTGCCGCCGCCGCCGCCCGGCGCGGCCTCCAGCAGCTTCAGGTCGCTCTCCCGCTCCACTGCGCCCGCGCGCGGGCAGGTCTCAAGGCCAGGCTCGGTGTGCGGCGCGAGAGGGCGGAGCTCGATGCTCATGTTCAAGTGGCGTAGCCGCCGTCCGGCGGGAGCCTTCATCACCTGCAGGCCGCATGCGCGCTCCACCGCAGGAGCACACCAGCGCAGGGGTTCATGTGAGCTCCATAAAAACAACAGCAACAGGAAATGCCCCCGGCCATGCAGGGGTCCCTGCAGCGATCCCGCACTGCATGATGGCCATGAGCTGGCCGGCCTCCCAGGCGTGCGGGGCGAGCCCGCGCCCCTGCAGGCAGCGGCTGCAGGCGCGCCTGGCACAGCTGCTCACCGCCGTGTTCAAGGCACCCAAACATGGGTGGCGCTTGTAATAGTGCACACCAAGCACGGAGCCTTGGCATTCCTTGGCCTTCCCTTTTCAGGGGCGCACCCTCAAATCAGGGGCGCACCCTCAAAGTTGGCCGCGTTCTTTTCCCGAGCGTGCTTCTGCTCCTTCTCCTCCAGCTCCGCCTGCCCGCCGCAAATCTAACTTTGTCATGCACTTTGTCTTTGACGCCAGCAGGCCCGTTTTCAGCACGGCCTCCCTTGCCCAGTAGAACACCAACAGAACACGCGCAGTACCAGCGCATGCTTTCACAGCTGGGCGAGCGCAGGCTTCCTGCCGGCGGGGTGGTGGGCAACGCAGGTTACTGAGGCTCGCAAACAGGCAGCCAGGCCGCGCTCCCAACCGAGCAAGCACAGGCCACACGCAGCCGTCGCCAACAGGCCTAGCAAACAACAGGCCTAGCAGAACCCGCGAACCCGGCGCACCAGCAGGTCCCGTCGCCGCACGTCGCCCGGCGCGGCCTGGCCTGGCTGCCTGCGCCAGCCGCGCGGCTGTCACTGCCCCGGTGAGCAACAGCAGCCAGAAGTGTGCACCCGCCTCACCGCTTCCAGCCGCCTGCACGGGCCCGCAGAGCAGGCCGCCCCGCCGCGGCGCGCTGCGCTGCAGCTTCCCAGGGGACCAGCGTCCGGCCACGCCACTCGCGCCAGCAGGCCGCGCACCGGAACTTGAGCTGGGTGTGCGAGCTCTGGTCCTTGGCGGAGGTCTGCCGGGAGGGCGCGTAGACGCGCGTGCCGGCCGCCTGCTCCCCGCCCTTGGCGGGGGCCCATGTCGGCCGGTGCGCGGTGGACATGCTGCCGCACGCCGCGGCACCAGCGCCAGACCGCGGCGCGCCGCTGGCCGGCTGTCGGTGCGCAGATCCTCTCCGTGCGCTCTGTAAGTCAAAGCTGATAGCTGACTGGTTGCACCCGTGAGGCTGCCTGTCCTGTCCCGCAAAGCGTACTAGGCCGGTTCGGTGTACTAGGCCGGTTCGTCTGCCGGTTCCTCTACTTATAACCCTGCTAGGTCGTGCATTCAGAGGAAGGATGGCAGGAGGCCGTAAGCAGCCCAAGTTTGGCTGACACACGGTTGTAATTCATTCAAGGCGGTCCGTGCATCCTGCCCGGTGGATGAGGACGAGCGTGTACACAGTCTCCGCGCTTGCGGCCCTGTCACTGTGCGGCTGCGTGTGGGTATTTGCGCTGAGCGCCGCACAGCATGACGAGCCCGTGCACACGCTGCCGCAGGGGCGCCTACTGGCCGCGCGGGGGCAGGCACTGGCGCGCGGCAGTCGAGCGTCGGTTGCGGAAGAGGCAGCACCTGATCCCCGCCCGCGCAAACGCGTGCTGGCCTTTGTGGGTGTGCAGGTGTGAACACAAGGCTGAGAGCTTGAACGATGCCTCTGTTCCCACTTGTCGAACAAACGCTGAGCTTCGCTGACCACTGCTGCGTTGATCCTAGTCCAATGCGTCAGTGATCTGCGCTCTATTATGTTGGGTCAGGGCATGGGGTGCTGCTGTCGCTTGCGGCCACTTTGTGTACCGCCGCCAGCGTCAAGTCGCGAGTGCATGATCTTGGCATGATCATGTTCACAGCAAGCATTGACCACGCATCTACCGCGTGACGGCAAGCGCTCCAAGCGGCCGCGCGCAGTCGGGCTTCACGCGGCCGGGCGCGGCCGCGCGCTACGACTACGCGCGCCGGCGCGCGGCGCTGCGCGCCAGCTGGTTCCCGGGCTCCGCCGCGGCGCTGGCGGCGGAGGAGGCGCGCGGCGTCGTGCTGCGCTTTGTGGTCGGCCGCGCCGCCGGCGCCGGCCAGGAGGCCGCGCTCGCCGCCGAGGAGCGCGCGCACGGCGACTTCCTGCGCCTCGACCTGCAGGCGCGGCGCCGCGGCCCCCCACGGCGCACCCGCCAGGACCGCGCCTGCACACCCCGGAGGGCAGGCTCCTTTTATAGGCGTTTCCCTCAGTGTGTCTGCTCCAGTCATGGGGCCCACGGCATCCCGACTCGCTGTGAAGGTGGACAATGCTGACCAGCGCAGGAGGCGTACCTGGGCCTGGCGCACAAAACGCTGGCGTTCCTACGCGCGGTGTCAGCTGGCTTCGACGCCGAGTACGTCGTCAAGGTGGACGATGACGTGTACCTGCGCCTGGACCGGCTGCCCGCGGCCGCGGCGCAGTGGGCGGCGCGCCGCGCGGGCGCGCCCCGGCGCCGGCGCGGGCGTGGCGGGGGCGCCATCGGCCGCGCCACACATTGCAGCCAGCCGGAGTCCCAGAACTCGATGGGGAGACGCAGCGGCCTGTAATCGGGAGTTTCATTTCTGTTACGCGCAGAGGGAGGTGTATGCAGCCGAAGTGCTTGACACGGGTGGCCGATACAGGGTGCAGGTAGTCTGACCTGAGTCAGGTCACCTGACCTGCACCAGATAAGGGCGCGCGCTGAGGCACAGCCGGCGGGGCCGCGCCGGCGCGCAGACTACGTCGGCTGCATGAAGAATGGGCCCGTGTACGCCGACCGCGCGCAGCGCTGGTTTGAGCCTGCGCACGCGCTGCTGGGCGCCGAATACTTCACGCACGCGTGGGGCTCGCTGTACGTGCTGAGCGGGCGCGCGGCGGCGGCCGCCGCCGCGCTGCCGCCGGGCGCGCTGCGCTTCTTCAACAACGAGGGCGCGCGCGCCCCTCCGGGGGCGCCCTCTGTGTGCCGGGCGGCCTGGCCACACGCATCCGAGAGCAGGAGGGCCGCCTGTGGCTGGGAGCGGCAGCATCCAGGCCCTGGTGCGTGACAGCAGGGGAAAGCGTGGTGCAGTTTCTCATGCATGCAAGCGGAGAAGGCGCAGGCTTGTAGTCCTTATATCAGAAATGCCAGTTGAAACTTTCAAGACTGGAAGCTCATTCGCGCGTTTGCAGAAACACTGCACACGCAGACGCGACACTGCCGAGCGTGCGCAGCCGCGCCCCGTGTCCTGCTGAGCATGCGGCCGACGCCGGGCCTCTGCCGTCGCCGCGCAGACGTGACCGTTGGCAGCTGGATGCTGGCATTCAACGTTACGCACTTTGACGACCGGCGCCTGTGCGAGCCGGCGTGCTCCGCGACCAGCATCGGCGTGTGCGCCCCCGCCGCTCCCTGGGGGGGCTGCTGCCGGCACGGACGGCGCTGCGGGCAGTGCCGCGAGGTTTTGAATTGCATGCGCTCAGTCACGCGCGACCCATGTCAGAACCACAGGCGAGCCGCCTCCTGGCAGGCCTGCCGAGCGCGCGCCTGGGCGCTCGGCGGCCGGGACTCGCAGCCGGCGGGCGCTAGCCGTGTGACGCGGGGCGCGCCGGCCGGGCGGCAGGTACGATTACCCGGCGTGCGCGGGCCTGTGCGAGCCGCTGGATGCGCTGCCGCGGCTGCACGCGCGCGCCGAGTGCCGGCCGCCCGGCCGCGGCCGCGCGGAGCGCCTGCCGATGCTGCCGCATATCATCGATGCCGGCTGAGCGTCGCGGGGCGCGGCGGGGCAGAAGTAGGGTTAGGGTTACGAGGCCGGTCCTGGGGTTTATGACCCGCTCGTGGGTATGCGAGCCGCTGGATGCGCTGCCGCGGCTGCACGCGCGCGCCGAGTGCCGGCCGCCCGGCCGCGGCCACGCGGAGCGCCTGCCGCTGCTGCCGCAGATCATTGACGCCGGCTGAGAGCGCGAGGCCTGGCGGGGGCGCGGGGCAGGGTTTAATTACGAGGCAGAGCCTGGATGTCATGACCTGCGCGTGGCCGCGCGGGCCCTGTTGTATGCTGCGCTGCAGAGCGCGCACCGTCCCTGCCTGCAACCAGGACTGCTCGTCGACGGTTTACTCAGTCGCGCGCGTGGCACGCGCTCGGGCGCCCCCCCCACGCCGGTTCTGGAGCCAGAGCAGGAGCTGCTGCAGCACCTGGGTGCTGTCAGTGTGCTGACGGCCAGTGGGCGGCTTGATAGCTGTGTGCACCGCTTGCCTGTGGGCCTGCTCGCACGTCCGGGAGGGGCACCTGCTAACCCACTGATTTCTGCTGCCGAACTAAACAGTGCTGGGCAGTGAGTGAACATGCAACAACGTTGCCTTTTGGAGAGAGTACGCCGTGCGGAAACAAGCAGCTACCTGTGCCTCCCCGTGTCCTTATTGCCTTGCGGCCACAACAACAGCTCTGTTATCTACGCTGGTTGTGGCCAGATGCGCTCGGCCACACGCGGACTACCGTGGTGGCCACCAACCTCAGTCACTCGCGCAGTCATATGAGTATTTGTGACATAGAAGGCGCCAGCAGCCGAGTTGACGTATTTGTTGGCACGACCAAGGATACAATGCATGATGTTTGGTGTTCTTGGCACAACCAAGGATACAATGCATGATATTTGGTGTTCTGTCTGAAGAGACAGGCTGCACGGAAAATGCGCCAGTCAGTAAGTTTGTTGCGCCTGGCGCGTGAGTCCCTATGGCTGCAACTCTTCCACTCCTTCCAAATTGTCTGTAAGAGCACCGCACACATGGTGACAGCAAGCTGCCAGGGACTCCTGTGTCCTTGTGTCACACACCCAGTTATGCTGCTGGGGCAGCCCGCCAAGTAAACCTGACCACAGTGGCGATGCTGTTTGTGCCCAAGGACCGGAAGGTCGCGGCGCGTCTCCAGGATGTCTGCAGGAACAGAACGGGGTGAACACGCGGAGCTGAATGAGTTTCCTGCTTTGTGTGCAAGAGCTGGACAACCAGGCCTAGCGGCTGCCAACTCGCGTCTGTTTGCACATACCTCGCTTGCCACTTCCTAACTGCAGGGCTGTCCGCGGGCGCCCAGGCGGCAGCACGGCGGCCAGTCGATCGACGTGCGCAGCAACGACGTCGTGTTCAGCATCCACGCCAACGCGGCCACCGCGCTGACGCTGGTGCAGATCTGCGTCTACCAGCGCGGCGACCAGCTGGATGTGGCACCCGCGGCGCAGAATCAATGAATGACAAGCATCATCGAACGGGCAGGGCGATCAAAGGCATAGCAGGGTGCAGGTTTAGGTCATGCCAGACTGAGAGTGACAGCAGCGATGCGCCTCGAGAGCTGTGCCGGGCCCGAGGACGCCAGAGCAGGTGGGAGGGGCGGAGACCGCGTGGTAGGCAGGCCCAGCCGAGGGAACCGATGGAGACGGCCGCGCCGGCGGAGCTGATGGATTGCGCGTCGGACGACCTGAAGAGCAAACGGCCGCGGCGCTTGAGCGACATCCGGGCGTTCTCTGTCAATACCTCGTTCACGGACAGGGCGAGCAGCGCCTCGAACGAGGTGAGAGCTAACTATTAGCTGGCAGTCTGGCTATCCGTGTCCAGGTTTTGCTGCCTGGCTCCATCCAGTGCTGGCCAGGCTGGCTGGCGCAGTGCCAAGGGTTCTGGCCTGGCCTGCGGCGCCCGGGCCTGCGCGAGGCGAGCGCCGACGCGCACTGAGTTCCTTAATTGCTGGCAGGAGGCGCCCGTGTGCTGGATTTGCCTGGACACCGCGCGGCCGGGGCAGCCGCTGCAGCGGCCGTGCGCATGCCCGCGCTATGTGCACATGGCCTGCATCTCGCGCTGGTGTCTGCAATCTGCCGGCAGCCGGTGCGCGCCCCCATCATCGCACGTGAGCGCGCCCGGGGGTGCGGCAGCGACCGGCGCTCTTGAGCCGACTCAGCCTGCGCAGAGCGCTGCTGCAGGCCCGGCCACTTGCCTCCAGGCTGTGCATGGGCAGTAGGGTTGTTCTTGTAAGGCCTTGCCTGTCTTGCTCCGCCTCTCGGGTCGTGCAGGTGGAATGAGGTGCGAGTAGGCAGACCGAGGATGTCTGTGAGTTGCCCGGGCGTGCGCGGTCCTGTCTGCTGCGAACGACCTGAACGCGCAGACTAGCAGCTCGGCTCCTCAACGATCCGGTGCCCGGCCACGGCACGTTCTGACCAGCCTGGACCGCTGGGCAGAGCCGCGCAGCTGCAACAGGAGCACGCTGGGCCTCTGGGGGCCCTGAGCCTGGCGTGCTGGGTGGCGTGCAGGAAGGAGACGCATTGCGAGTTTTGCGACTCCGCGCTTCCAGACTGGAAGCAGACGCTGACGCCCACCTGCGGGGCGAACGCGCCGGCCGTCATGAACGTCAACTTTGACGGCCGGACGTACAGCTTTGAGGTGAAGCCGGGGCCGGACGGCTACCGGCAGTTCACCGAGGCCATACGCCGCGCGTTCAACCTGCCGGAGGATAGCGAGCTGAACATCACCTTCACGTGCGACGAGCCCAGCACGCAGTGGGAGGCGGAGCCGGCGCCAAGTGCGCGCCCTGCGCTGACGCAGCCCCGGGTGATTGTGAGTCACTGCGCGCTCTTGCGTCACCTGCTGCGCCGGCTGCGGTGGCCCGGCCTGCGCTGGGCCGCGCGCTGGGCCGCGCCAGCGGAGGCCGGGCGCGGGCTGGCCAGCAGGGCGTGCCGCGCCTGAGACGGCGGCTGGTTTCGCGGCGTCAGGGCAGCGGGTTTGCCGCTGCACGGCTCGTGCTTGGCTGCAGGGATGTCACAGGGTGGCACAGGTTGGGGGTGTTCAAGTCTGGGGCTTGCTTCACTGACAGTGCCATGCTTGCAGCGCGCCAAACTAGCGCAGCACATGACGTAGTCACGTGGCATATTACATGCGGCACTTGTTGCTTGTGCTTGCGGCACGGCGCGCGTCGTGCTGTGCATGCGGGTGTGCTGCAGCGCGGCAGGGCGCAGGCGCTGCAAGTGAAGGTTGTAGCTGAGCTTACTGCCAGCGTGCACAACACTGCTGGTTGTGTTTTTGTGTCGTGGCTGCGCAGCGAAAGCCGTTTCTTTGGGAAGAGCGGTCTGAAGGAATCACCTGTGACTGTGCGCGTGGCACAGTGCGCGTCAAGGGGGCGCGCTGCCGCTTGCGAAGGGGCGTGTGGACAGGGTCGGCCGCTCACGCTGATGGCGGTGTTGCGAGCAGCTTGTCAAGGAGGCAACTACTGAGCGGGCGCTGACGCCTTCTGTGCGCTTGGCGCTCAGCGTACGTGGACCCTGTGCGTGCAGGCTCGCTGCTCACGCTGCAGGGCGCGGGTGCGTACGACGCGGCCGTGCACTGCGCGTCAGTGTCCGCCGCGCGGCGAATCCTGCAGCAGCGCGCGTCCGGCGACTCGCCCACGTTTGCGGGCGGCGGCCTGCGCGGCGGCGCCGGCGGGTTCGACATGCTCTCGCCGGCGACGCCGCGCGGCGGTGGCAGCGGCGCCGGCGCCGGCGGCGCGCACACCAGCAGCAGCGGCAGCCTCGGCGGCGGGGCGGGCGGCGGCGGCGGCGGCGCGGGGCCCTCTGGCGGCGTCGCGGCGCCGCCGCCGCCGGCGGGCGCGGCAGCGCCGGCCGAGGCGTCGCCGGGCGCCGCGTCGTCGACCTCCGACCCGGGGCCGAACGGCAAGAAGCGCCTGGCGGGCTTTGGGCGGAAGATCCGCTCCGCGCTGTGCGACCTGCTCACCATAAAACAGTGAGGCGCGCGCACGGCCGGGCGCGCGGACGGGGCGTTGGTAGGGCTGCGGGGAGGCGAGCGCGCCTGCGGCAGATTGTGTCAACATAGGCAGGGACGGCGGCGGTGGGCGCCGGCGTTTGGGCGAGGGGCGGGGCATGACTGGGGCGCGGGGAAGGCCCGCGGGGGCCGCCCTGCGCCCTGCCAGCGCCAGCGCACTGTTTCTGGTTTTCTTTAGGCTGCCGCCGCTCTGCCAGCCTGCCCTGCCCTGCGCGACTTTGCTCTGCAGCACATCAGCGCAGGGCCCCCGCGGCAGCCGCGCGGCGGCGGCGCGCCGCGGCGCATACAGCCGCCCGGGGGCCGGGGCCCGCTTGCGAGCGGCGCCCCGGCAGCGCGTGTTGACGCGCCTGCGCCCTGTCTGGGCCGGGCGCCGCCCGCTCGGCGCGGCGGCGCGGCCTGCCCCGCCGCGCCAGGCTGCGGGCGGGCTGCGGGAGGGGAGAGGGCGTCATCAGTCCGGGGCCTGGCCAGGCTGGCGCGCCCGCGAGAGCGCGCACGGCGGGCCCCTCTTTGTTCCTGGCGCGCTGGGGGCGCTGTTGGCTGGGGGAGGGGGCTCATTGTTAGCGCGTGTCATGCGTGGAGTGGAAGACATAGGTCCAGCCCAGCGCGCTGCTCCCGGGCGAGCAGCAGCCAGCAAATTTAATCCCCTTGCCCCGTGCAGCACGGCGTTTTTCTTGCATATGCACGCCGGCCTTTGCGTCCTGGGTTGCGGAGGATTTATAGATGCCCGGGCGGGAGGGCGCTGCAGGCGGGCCCTGCAGAGGGCGGGGCGCCGCATTTGCGGCGCGCGTCCGCAGCCTGTTCGCCTTGGGGGGACACGCTGCATGCAGCAACCCGGCTTCACGAAGCCTGGTTGCGTCGCCGCGCGCGTCGCCGCGCGCGCTCGCGTGCGGCCGGGGCGCAGCCATAGGAGCAGTGAAACTAATAAAGTTTGGCAAGCGTGCGGCGTTGAGTGGCCCCCTTGATTGCAACCATCGGGGGGCGCCCGGCCAGGTGTGAGGGTCAGCCCCGTGCTCGAGCCAGAAGTGTGCCGGGTGTGTGCGTTGTTTACCGTGGTGCTTGCGCTGTTCACGCTGTTGTAACATAGCACCGACCGGGATTTTGCAGCCTGCTGTAAGTACTGAGAGAGCGGACAGTTTCCTTGTCATGTGCATTATCCAGGTGATCTGCTCACAGGAGCGCCAGAGCCTGGTCAGGCGCCGCCATGCATGACAGCGACACGGCACTCGAGTGGGTCAGAAGGAGATATGCTGCACGTGACATGCGGGCAGCTGCAGCCTTGCCTGACCACAGCGTCGTGCAACCACCGCTTTGCATTTGTGACGAGCCCGGCCGTCCTTATCTGGCATCCCAAGGGTCGATGAAGTGTCGACCCGGCTCGCGAGCAGCCAGCAAGCCCCAAGTCCAGTGCAGTCCAGTTCAGCTGAGTAGGGACTCTCTCTCTTACAACCAGCGCTGGGGTCGCACTTGCAGAGGAGCTCACCTTCAGGAGCTGCAATGCAGAGGGGCATGGGCCTGGCGTCTTGCTCGGCCCCCGGCGCGGCGCTTGCGGCCAGGACAGGTGACAGAGCCCTGGGCATGCGCGTTTCTCTGTGCCAGCAGCTGGACCTGGGTCTGCACAGCACTGTCGGGCGGCTGGCCTCGGCCAGGCTGCTGTTCCGCTTGTGGCAGCGGCGGGGGCCGCTGCGCGGGGTCCTGAAGTGCTGTGTGCCGCTGCTGCAGGCTTCTGCGGGAACGCTGCAGCGTTTTCGTCCCGACCAGCGGCGTGCGCTGCAGCCAGGCCGGCGGCCCTGGCCATCCAGTGCGCACCCAGCCGACCCGCGCCCCGCATGTTCAGGCATCTGTGAGCCTGCCTGCGTGCGTGCACGCCAGAACATCCGCGCTCCTGCTGCGTGTGGGCGCGGCCCTGGCGCCTGGCAGCTCCGAGCGGCGCGAGCGAGACCTGAACAGCATGGTCACCTTGTGGCGCACCCGCCGCCCAGCTGACAGCCGCCAGGCCACAGCGCCGCGCCGGCCGCGGGGCTGCTGCCAGCGCGCACGCGCCTGGCCGGCAGCCGTCCCACACGCCAGGCCGCAGTGTCGAGCCCGTCCCCCGGAAATTTTGCAGGGAGGTGCTGTGCAGCCGGCGGTGTTGATTGTATGGCGCGGGCGCGCAGGGCGCGCTTCCGCGGCTACAACACCGACCTGAGCAAGGTCGCGCAGTTCAAGCGCGATGCGGGCGACGTGGGGTCGACCGAGGTGCAGGTCGCGCAGCTGACCGCGCGCGTGTCGCAGCTGACCACGCACCTGCAGGAGCACCGCAAGGACTTTGCGTGCCGGCGCGGCCTCGTCATCCTGCTGGGCCAGCGCCGGCGGCTCATGAAGTACCTGTACATGACCAACCGGCGCGCCCCTTGCGTAAGCGGAGTTCCGCGCGCGCTCGTGGCGGGCCTGTCTTGCCAGCTCCGGCGCCGCCTCGCAGCGGTTTTGTGTCTGGGCCTGAGTGCTGTGCCACCAACTAGCCAGTGCTGCAGGGAGCAATTGCAGCGTGGGAGAATGCATGTGCTGTGTAGGTCTTTGCTAGCCTCAGTGGCGCTGTGTCAAGCCCACTGCAGTGTGCGGTGAATTTGTTGCGACGCTCTGCTCGCACTTGGTTACTGGAGGCACGCGCGTGCTCGCACTGTGGCGCTGTGGGGGACACCGCTGGGGAGGAATGGCTGCATGCTGCGCCGCCGCTCGCAGGCGCCAGCGCTGCTGCCAGCTCCGACGCAGCTGCCGCATGTAGCCATGCACGCCGCGGCGCCGGAGCGCGCCGCCAAGCGTGCCACCCTGCGACCCTGCCACCCCTGACCCTAGGGTTCACTGTGTGGTTGTGCCGTACAGGGTCGAGTGTGACGAGGTGCTGAAGACGCTGGGCGTGCGGCCGCTGAAGATGCAGGCCCTGCTAATCCTGACCGTGAGGTTTACCCGAGTGGCCGCGCCGCGCAGGGTCAAGTATGACGAGGTGCTGAAGACGCTGGGCGTGCGGCCGCTGAAGATGCAGGCGGCGCGCGGCGTGATGATCAAGCTGACCGCGGAGGACCAGCCAACGGTGCTGGTCGGTGAGAACGTGGACGAGGCGCCGGCTGTATAGGGGTTTGCTGGGTTACGGGCGGCGCTAACCCTGACCCGGGCTCAGCGCAATGCAAAGGCGCCGACCGCGGTGCCGGCGCTCCCTGGGTGCCAGCGCGCGGCGCAGGGCCTGCTGTGACAGTGGGGCCTGCATGGGTGTGCACGCGCGCGCCTCGGTGGCAGCGCGGGGGAGGGCGCGAGCCTGGGTAAAGCGGCGCAGCCTGATGTTGTTGGACGGGTGGTGTCCCAGCATGCTCGGCAGGGCGGGGGCTCTCGTGCGCCAAGCAAGGCGCCTACCGTGAGCATGGCGCCTCGCCCTTCTGGTTTGTGGTCCGCAAGGGCCTGAGTTTTTTACAGCCTCTTAGGCGACCGCGGGTTGTAAGTATTGCAGGCTGCTGGCCATCACTTTCACCGTGTTCCAATAGTAGTGCCACAGCCGCTCTACCTCTGTGTGCCCGCAGCAATGCTGGACAGACAAGTGCGCCATACCGCCACCGCCTCTTTTGCCCTTTGCGCACACCGAAGCTCTGCACAGCCTGCACTGCACTGGTGCACTGTACTGGTCATCACGCATCTTTTTCCTATGACCCCAAACGAAGCGCAACTGCAGTCCACCCGGCTTGCTATAATAAGATGCGCCTAGCGTGTTCAAGCTCATACCCGCATGTGCAGGCCTGAGGCGCGCTGGACGCTTGCTGATAAGGCAGAATCGGTAATAAGAAAAGCAGTGGAGAGCGGCACAGGGTGTGTGCAGCCCGGGCAGTGCAGCCCAGCACACTCCCGCGCACAGCGCACGACTCAGCAGTCCCCCCCTGCATCAGGCCAGCCGACCAGTGTAAACGAGCAGCGAGGCTGCAGGCAGGCTGGACGCCTCGGAAAACCGCTGCATGGGATCGCGAGCTGTGGCGTGCCCGACTATGCAGGCTGCCGGCGTCACGTGACTTACAGACAACCAGCAAGCCTGCGCATGCGCAGGGGGAGGCGCCGTGCGCATGCGCGACCTGATAGCACCCAGGCGCGCCCGAGCGCGCTGCATGCGCAGCCGCGGCGCGCCCACACATGCGCGCTCACCGAGCCAGCCCGTTGCGGGGGCAGCGCACAGCGCGTGCCAGCCCCCAGGCGCCTCTGTGTGTGGCGAGCGTCGAGGCATCGCCTTTCAGAACGGGGCCGCGGAGTGGTCGCGCGCTGGGCCACGCAGGCGCGCTAGGACAGGCCCACGATCTGCTCCGTGTCCGGGTCGATGTCGATTTCGTAGAAGATGGGCCGCGTCGGCAGGCCGGGCCTGCGGACCGCGCGCTCTCACCAGTTTCAACCCTATCCCCGTGCCAACCTCCGGTCCCCGCCCACACACGCCGCCATCGGCAGGAGGCCGGCGCTGGGCGGCAGGCGCCAAGCATGCCAGAGCCGCAGGGGCGAACGTGGAAGGCATCACGCGGGACGCGTTCAGGCCTGAGCAACCAGCATGACGACTCACAGGTGCTCAGCCCATCTGAGCTGCAGGTCAGCGAGCAAGCGCTGCAGCCCGCCCAGCACAGCCGCGCGGGGCAGCGCGGTATGCGCGGCGGGCGCGGCGGGCGCGGCGGGCGCGGCGGGCGCGCACATCATCATCATGGTCCCGACGAGCGGCACGAGGAAGCCGGCGCCGACGGACGCGCGCACGTCGCGGATGGGCAGCACGAAGCCGCTCGGCGCGCCCTTCGCCTCCGCCTTGTCCGAGAAGGAGTACTGCGCCGCGGCGCGCGCCCTGGCTCACTGCAGGCCGTGCAGGTCGCTGCATGGTGCGACAATCCATATAAATTCCATGAGGGTGGTTGCTTGACGATGATGATGACAAGGGTTTGGAGTGTAGGTCCGACCCTAAATCAGGATTAAAAGTCGGGCGGCGCGGCTGGTGGGGCGCGCCCTGCATGCGCGCCGGCCCACCGACTCCCATGCCCGGCAGGCAAGCGCGAGCGCCAGGCAGCCCAAAACTGTGCCCGGCGCGCCACACAGCGCCCGCACACCCGGCGCGCGCGCGTGCGCCGGGCGGCCGCGCCTGCGTTTTGGCCATGCAGATGGGCAGCCCGGCGAAGCCCATGCGCGTGTACAGCTCGATCTGCTTCTCGGCCTGCGGCAGGTACTCCACGCTGCCAGCCTTGTACGTCTGCTTCGCGATGACCTCAATCTTCTCCTGCGTACAGAAAAGGAAATAAAGAAGGAGATGAATCTGGCATGCAGATGAGTATGGGCATGACAGCGCGCCCGCAAATGGACCGGCCTCGCTCAGCGTACCCACGCTCAGCGCACCCAGGTGCGGTTGAGCGCCAGGGTGTTTGCGAGCCCTGGCAGCCGGCGAGCGCATGCTTGGCCTGGATCACAGTCGCGGTGGTGCTTGCACGCCTGAACCTAGGCCGGCAGCGCGCGCCTCATGGCGAGGACCGGCTGACACTGGAGGCAGAGGGCGACTGCAGGGCGGGGCCCGGCAGCTGCAGGAGAGGCAGAGGGCGGCTGCATGCATGCGCACGCGCGCATGGCTGGTCTGCAGCACAGCCGCAGGCGCTGGAACGCACCTGGACGTGTGGGGTTGAGCGGGTGCGGGCAGCGCAGGTTCAGTGCTGCATACCCTACACAGAGAAAGAGTCCTGTGCGCGCCTTGATGGAGAGCTCGAGCGGGTACAGGAAGCGGAACTCCGCCGGCTGCGCGCACGCGGCCGCCAGCGCGCGGCCCAGGTCGGCCGCGCCCTCGCCGCCACGCGCATGGTGCCAGCACACCACCGCGTCGAACGCGCCTGCGCGCGCCGCCGCGCGCGCAGCCCTCGCGCCGCGCCCCGGACCGTGCCCAGCGAGCGCCAGGCGCACGACATGCGGCAACCAAGGACCAAGAGCCTGTCGCCGCGCCAAGCTGCCGCGCTCGCCCGGGACTGCATCCCGCCGCCGCGCCGCCGGGCAGCGGGGCGACTCGCAGGCGGACATGCCGCCGCTACTGCAGGTCCCTTGGAAGCCTATTTTTGGAAGCCGGGCGATCCGCATCAGCTCAGTACCCTAATCCTACCCTGGCGCGCATGCAGGGCCCGGCGCGCCGCCCGTGCCGCGAGCCGCGCCTGCCGCGAGCGACGCCTCGCGCACGGCGGCCAGCTCGGCGGGCGTGTCGGTCGCAAACTTGTTGACCGCGACGACGACCGGCACGCCGTACGCGCGCGCGTTCTCCACATGGCGCTGCAAGTTGGCCGCGCCGGCCTTCACCTGCGCATTGCGGGCTCGGTAGGGTCAGGATACCTATATCCTAAACCTAAGAAGCATCATCACTCCTCGCCACAGCGCATCCTCAGTGCATGGTCGCTGGGCGGAGTCCCCGCAAGCGGACAGCTCCCGGCGAGGCGGAGCACAGCCTGTGCGCAGCGCGCGTGCAGCGGGCTGGCCGAGAGAAGTGGCACAGGCATGCGTGCGGACCGCGCATACACACCCGCCCGCCAGTGCCTGCACCCATGGGAAAGCAGGACACGCAGGGGCTCTTGCCAAGGCATGTGCCCCAGGACCCATGCCAGGACTGCCGCCTCCCTCCCCACAGCTCAGCGAGCAGCCGCCATGTGCAGGCGGGCCGCTCGCTGCTATCAGCTGCCCAGCTGGACACATGTGCCGCATGAGCAGTCGCTGCGCCCCGCTCGCTCGCCGGCGCCTGCTCCACGCTCGCCGCGCCGCAGAGGTGTTTGCTGTGTCCATTCGATCCCAGCTTAAATCACGCATTCAGCAGCGACACGCGGCAGCGGCGGCGCACCAGCTCGACGTTCTCGGTGCGGTAGGCCGCGTCCAGCGGCTTGCCCGCCACCACCGGCGGGCCACCGCCGTGCATCTTCAGCGCGCGCACTGCGCGGGGCGCCCCGGGGGCAGGCTCGGCGCCGGAGCGCCTGGGAGAGTGGGTTAGAAAACATACTTAGGTCTAAAGTACGCAGCTAGGATCGGAGCGCCTGGGCGCACAGGGGTGCGCCGGGAGTGGCGGGGACTTGGTGCGCGGACGCAGACGTGCGTGCTCAGCTGCGGGCACAGCCTGTCACCCTCGCACGTCTGCCCCCGCAGCAAGCAACCGCCCTGGCGCGCCGCAACAGTGCCAGGCACAGCGCCCCATGGCCGCCGCCAGGTGCTGCGAGGGTGCCCGCCCACATCCCAGCGCAGTGGTGCTTCTGCCAGTGCCCAGAGCAATACAGAGCAACCCGCGACAAGGAGGAGCGCGCGGGGCGCGGCGCGTGCCCGTGGCTACAATGACGGCCGCGCTGGGCGTCAGGCCGCTGTAGCGGCACTTGATGTTCATGAACTTCTCCATGCCGATGTCCGCGCCGAAGCCCGCCTGGCGCGCGCGGGCCAGCCACGTCAGCGCTGGCACCCTGCAAGGGCGACGGCTGCTGCAGCTGCATGGTGCTTGTCCCCAGATGCACACCAGCGACGTCCACAGGTGCCGCGCGCGTGGCTTCACCCGTGCATGTATAGTGGCAGACATGTTTCTTTCTTGAGCAGCCGTAAGCACAAGTTTCATGGCATCAAATGGAGGCGTGCAGAGCCGCCGCTCGCCCGCCCTGCAGGGACACTGCCGCATGTGGATGCGCAGCCGGACGGGCGCGCCTCGGTGACCACAAAGCCGTCGGCGCCGACCAGCTTGAGCGCGACGCGGTCGGCGACCACGCTGGAGTTGCCGGTCGCGATGTTGGCGAAGGGTCCCGCATGCACCAGTACCGGCGTCTCCTCCAGAGTCTGCGGGGCAGAACTAGGTTAGGGTTAGAAAAAACGCTCAACTTGCCGGTCGCGATGTTGGCGAACGGCCCCGCGTGCACCAGCACCAGCGTCTCCTCCTGCGGGCGCTGCTAGGGTTTGGGTTAGGGACAGGCTCAGCCCGGGAGCTGCTGGTCGCGTTGTTGGCGAACGGCCCCGCATGCACCAGCACCGGCGTCTCCTCCAGCGTCTGCGGGCGCGGCCATGGTAGGGTTAGGGGCAAGGATAGGGCAGAATCAGAGTTGCCGGTCGCGATGTTGGCGAAGGGTCCCGCGTGCACTAGCACCGGCATCTTATCGTATATGAGTTTCAGCCAGCTAGGGCTGCTTGGGTGGGGAGTCCGCGCGCCTGCATGAGCGTGGGCGAGATCGCGTCCTTCATCAGAACGGTCAGCGCGCCGCCCACGCCCAGGTCGTCCGCCGTGACCGGCTCGCCTGCGCGCGGGCGCGCGCCGCGTCAGCGCGCGCCCCATCCCCGCACCCTGCGCGGCCCCCGCCCCTGCTGCCTGCCGCTGGCGGTCCTCCCTGCAAGTCAGCAGCGCGCACACATGCGCGGGGGGTCAGGCAGCAGCCGGCCAGCGGCAAGCGAGCGGTGCCGCCAGCGTAGCGCAGGCTTGCTCTGTTATAGCCCGCGCGACCAGCAGACGCGCGCGCTGAGCGCCGTGCGCGGAGCTGCGCGCGCGGGGCTGCGCGGCGCCAGGTCGCGCGCGCGGGGACGCGGGTGAAGCCTGCTAGGCGCCTGCCCGTCTGTACGCGCACACCACGAGCCGCTGCCGAGCGTGCGCGCGTGCGCGCGAACGGCGTGCGCATCCCCGCACGGGCGCTCCCGCAGCTGATGGCCTGACCCGCGATGGAGCGATCGTGAGCCTGTGCAGGCGCGCGCGGGGGGTGAGGCGCGCCTTCGCGGCTGCTGGCGACCACCATGGCGCCCAGGCGCTCGCGCATGTCGGCCAGCGAGGTGGTCAGCGCGAGCACGGCCATGATCTCCGACGACACGGTGATGTCGAAGCCCGTCTCGCGCGTCATGCCCTTCTCCGTCGGCGCCTGCAGACCCGCGCGAGCCACCTTTTGCGGTCGCGCCCTCGCGCGAAGAACGCAGGCGCGCGCGCGCGCCGCGCCCACGCCCGACGCGCGCCCGGCCGCCCTCCAGGCGCGGGCGGCGGCAGCGCCGCCCGCGCTCGGGTGCTGCGCCTCTGGCTCGGCACTGGCGCCGGGCGGCTGCACACGCGCCTCGCACCCCAGCCTGAGGCCGGATCACGAAATCTCCCAATCACCAAAGAACCCTCACCCTAACCCTGACCACAGGCGCCCGCCTGGCCGGTGGTGATGGTGCGCAGGAAGCGGTCGTTAACGTCCAGCACGCGCCGCCATGTGACCGCCTCCGGGTCGATGTCCAGGCGCACGAAGCTGCAAGCGCGCGGCCGCAGGTTAGGGTAGGGTAGGTTAGGCCCATGCGCTGACGTGCGGCCGGTGTGCGCAGCGAACGCGCGCGCCGTCGCAGCGCCCTCTGGAGCATGACTCACAGGCAGGAGCAGAAAAGCGCAGATGAGCAAACACGCAACGCGGACATGCTGTTCGAACATAGTCTGGGGCATGTGGTAGATGGCACCGGGCCGTGCAGCAGCTGCAGCCGCTCCTGTCAACGCAACCCGAGCGCCGGCCTGACACCACACAGGCTCCGGCCCGTGCCCGCACGCTTCCCGGCCAGGCAGCAGGCGGGCGCCCGCACCGGCTCTGCTCCTCGGGCGTGAGCTCGTCCGGGTCGGTCTTCGGGATGCCCAGCTTGCGCAGGCGGCGCAGCATCACGGGCGCGAACGCGCGCGCGCCGTCGCGCCCCGGCGGGCACAGGCGCCCGTACAGCGCCTTGTCGCTCTGCCGGCCATCGCGCCGGCGCCCGTGTCAGGCCGTCCCGCATCGAGCATGCATGTGTGAACCCAAGCATCCACCGGCACCGTCCGCATGCGGCCTGGCCAACACTGGTCCGCCTACCCCTGCCCCTGTCGGACTTCTGCTGGCCTGCCAGCCCGCTGCCGCCACCGCAACAGCAGCGCATTTGCCGCCCAGCCGGTGGACACCCGGTGCCACGCCCGGCACCATGATGCCCCCGCCGGCACTCGGCGGTCTGCTTTGGCTTTGGGAGCATGCGGCAGTGAGGGCTGGCAGTGGGTGCCGCAGCAGGGCGGGGGCGGCGCGCCAGCGCGGGCCTCACAGAGCATGCGCACTTTCACTGCCAAGAGAGCTTGGCATGGGTTCAGGCAGGCGCCTGGCGGCAGCGCGCCTGCGTGGCCTCGTGGAACATGAGCTTGGATGCCCAGAAGGTAGGGTACTTCAGGGTAGAGGCTAGCCTCTGTTTAGGCAGGGGCCAGGACGCGGCGTGCCTGCGTGGACTCGTGGAACATGCGCGCGTCGATCGCGGCCGCCAGCAGGTTGTTGGCGGCCCCGATGGCGTGGATGTCGCCGGTCAGGTGCAGGTTCATCTCCTCCATGGGCACGACCTGGCGGGGTGCAGGGTAGGGTAGGGCAGCCGTCTCTTCCCAGGCACGCAAGGCGCCCCGCACAGGCTCTTGCCTGTCATTGCCTGTTGCTGCATGCCACGACAACGCAGGCATCGAGGCATGCGCACGGGCTGTCAGGGTTGCAGGATTGGCTGCTGTGGGCCGTGGGCTGTGATATTCCTGGGGAACCCTAGGACAGATTGGAAGCAGCACAGAGCGCCGCCACTTTTTGTTTTTTGTTGATAAAAAACAGTCGTGCATCGGCGCCAGGGCGGCTGCGCAGCGCATCGCGTGTGCGGCAGGCCACAGCAGCGGGGCTGCCCGGCTGCTGCAGGGGCCGCGGCGGGCGGGCGGCGGCCGCGCCTGGCTGTACCCGCCGCCCGCGGCGCCGCCCTTGATGCCGAATGTGGGCCCCTGGCTGGGCTGCCGGATGACGGTGACGACCTTCTTGCCCAGGACCGCGCCCAGCGCCTGCGCGCCGCCCAGCAGCCCCATGATGTGGCCCCCGCAGAGTCGACCATCGGCCCAGCAGGGGCTGACAGCTAGGTGCGGGGGCTCAGCGCGCGGGCGTGCAGCCATGGCACTCCCTGGCACGGTGGTACTACCGCAGTGGTACTACGGTAGTGGAACGGACGCTGCCTGTGGGCCCGGTCCGATCCGCTTACAGCTGCAGCCTCATCATGTAGAAATGAGGCAGGCGCGCCTGGCAGACGCCCACAGTGGTGGTCGACTTGCCCTCGCCCAGCGGCGTGGGCGTGATGCCGCCCACGACCACGTACTTGCCGTTGGGCCGCTCGCCGAGGCGCTTGAGCACGGAGAGGCGGACCTGCGGGGCAGCTGGGCAGCGTCGCGCTGACCCCTGGGAGGCAGCGGTGCTTGGCAAGACAACGGGGCCCGGTTCGTGCCTGTGCTGGTAACGCTTGCGCGGAAAGAATGCACACACCGCCCCGTCTGTTTTGCGCAGGGAGCAGATTGGTTTAAGCCTCAACATGCGCACGTGCCGCATCTCCCTGCCAGTGCGGGGCACCCTCCCCTCTGGACCTCAATAAATTACTGTACCCCCACAACACAAGAGGAGCAGCAGCTTAGGCGCCAGCACACATACAGCGCACCATCCTATCAATTAATACTGCAATGTGCACCATGGTGGCTGCCACACTTGATAACTAATTAACTGTACTACTCTCTGGCACCTTGCATGCGAGCTCACTCCAGGCCTGTTTGTATACCACTGGTACCTGCAACGCACACCTTTGCTTTTGTTGTGCCATACGGCTCCAAGTCCTCACTCGGGATGCCAAGGCTGTCCGCTATCTGGCTGATTGGCACTGTAGCCACTGACTGCGCAATCTCTATGTCTGATGGCACGGGGTCCTTGAACTGTAGCTTGCCCATGCTGGCTGCCGCGGAGCTCACAGTGCGGCGCGCAACCAGGTAGGGCAGCAGGCGTCTCAGGCCCAGCGTATGTGCTTACACTTCGACAATACTATCAGCACATCATCCCGGGCATCTGGTATATTTTCAGCCTTCAGCACTGACCAGGCACCTGCATGGCAGTGACCAGGGCCTAAGCAAGGGTTTATCTCGGAACGTAACCTGCCGGCGTTACTAGCGTGCCCATGCCTGTGCCATCATCAGCCAGCCTCGCACTGGCTGGGCTGATGCTTTTGAGCTCTTCCTTTCCTGTGCCAAGATCGTGAGGAGGTTGCTGCAGCAGGCATGGCAGCGACCGGCGGCGACTTTGCCATCCCCGACGGCCTGCCCGCGCTGCTGAAGGACTTTGCAAAGGAGGTGCTGCGGGCGCAGGCGCGGAAGCTCCATGCGTCGCCTCTGCAGGCCGTCTGCCTTGCGAGAAAGGTCCTGACCGCGGAGCACGCTGCGCAGCCCGCGGACCTGCACGCGTTTGCAGCGCAGTACTTTACCGACCTTGCCGGGCGGCGCGCTGCGCCCGGCGCGCCGGCGCCGCCGCCGCCAGCGCAGGCGGCCGAGGGTGCAAAAACTGCGGAGGAGGAGTTTATGGAGGCGCGCAGCAGGGATGCGGCGGAGGCCGCTGCGGCCGCAGCAGCGCTGGCCGGCGCTGCGCTGGAGGCGCGCCCTCAGTGCCGGCACACGGGGTTTGCCGAGCCTAAGTGGGTGCTGGCTGCTCGCCGGGGCTGTTTGTGTGTGCGGCTGCTGTGGCTGACCCGTCCTCGCCCAACTGGCACTGACGCCAGCTCTGCCAGGCAGAGCCTGGCAGGCCGCCTGCATGCGCACGATCTACGCTGTCGTTAATGCTGGCTCATCACTTGTGCGCAGGACGGCTCTGAGCCTCCGCCGGCGGTCGCTGAATAGCGCGTGCGGCGTCATGATGATGTCAGCGGGACGACAAGTGCAGGTGACAGGGAGTGGGCAATCGGGAGGCACGCGCTTTGCAGTATTGTATTGCAGGGATGCTTACAGAGGGCACATAGTGAAGGGGATGCGCATGGCACAGGCAGTCAGCGAGCGGCAATCGCGGCGCAGCACAGACTGAAAGTAAGCAATTCTTGACGCAGCGGCGGAGCTGACACAACTGTCGCCCACTGTCCCGCGCCTGGCGGCATCCAGCCAGCGGCTGCCAGGACATTTAGCTTTTATGACATCAAGCACGCCCGCAAGTGCACCTTGCCCTGACCCTCAGCTATACAGGCCTGCAGGGCGACCGCCTGCAGCACCACCACCCTACACGAACCTGGTCTGCAAGCCATGTCGCAGCCCCGCCAGCGCCCGCCGCTGCCGTCGGCCAAGGAACCGCGTTTGGGGACACGCCATGCTGCTGCAGCGCTCGCAGCTGCCCCCAAGGTCCACCGCAGCCGGAGCGCGCTCCCGCGCCCGGCTGCACTTCCTCGCGCCCGCCCGGCTCGCCGCACCGGCCCTCAGCCGCGCCAGTGGCCCAAACCCTAGCCGCGCCAGTGGCCGCCGCTGCCGTTGGGCACGGCAAGCACGGCCGGGCGTACGCCGGGCGGCAGGCAGACCGCGTTGTCGTAGCACACGCGGCTGCCCGACAGGTCAAGGACGGCCAGGCCGGCCGGCAGCGACCCGAGCTCTGCGAGCTCGTAGCCGTCGAGCCGCAGCTCGGCCAAGCTCGCCAAGCCGGCGAGCCAGGCGCTGCAGAAGCGCGCGCGCGGCGCACCCGCCGGCGGCGCCAGCGCGCCGCCGCCGCCGCCCGGCGGCGCGCGCGCGGGGCTGCCGCGCCGCGCCGGGCTGCCGCGGCGCTGGCGCATTGGGCTGCTGCCGCCGGGCACCGCCCAGGCGGCGCGCGCGCTGCCGCCGGGCTCCGCCCAGACGCCGCCGGGGTCGTCATCGTCCCAGCCGGCGCCGGCGGTGCAGCACGCGCCGGGCGCGACCAGCGCCAGCGTGCGCAGCGAGGAAAAGTCGGCGGCCGCCGCGGCAAACGCCGGCCCGGATGCCGCGTCCAGGCACAGGCCGCGCAGCGCGCGCAGGTGGCGCGCCTGCCGGCGCCTGCGAGCGCAAGGGGTGTTGGCACCGGCTGCGGGCGTGCCGGTAACAGAGGCATGGCAGGCTCTGAGAGAACAGAGCGGACGATATAGCTGGCTGGGCGTCGCACCCTCTGAACCATGCATCTACGCAGACTGGCCCAAAAGCGGGGGTGTTTTTGACGGCAGGGGCATGACTGTGACCGCTCACAACGTGCACGGAGAAACTCAGCTGGAAAACAGGGTGTTCACTGGCTTCATGCCTCTCAGCAGAGCGATAGGTGCCGCTCGACAGCAGAGGTACACTGGCCCACTGCAGCTAAGCAGGTACAGGCGCTCACAGGCGGCACTCAAGCACTTGAAACACAGCAGAGTACGGAGCAGGTGAGTGAGTCCCCGTACCTGAACGCAGGCGACAGCACGGCGTCCGTGGCCGCCTCGTCGCCCGGCGGCAGCTCCAGCGCGCCCAGGCGCGGGCGCAGGCGCGCGAGCGCGTCGCCGCGCGCCCCCGCCGCCCAGCCCGGCGCCAGCCGCAGCGCAATCGGCTGCGGCGCGAGCGCCGCGCGGAACGCCGCGTTCAGGCCGCTCAGCGCCAGCCACTCCGCGAGCGGCCAGCAGCCGTCGCCGTCGCCGGGCAGCATCGCAAGCGTGATCGCCCAGGCGAGGTCCGCGTCGGCCAGGACCTGCTCCGCCAGGCTGCACGGCCGGGGCAGGCGCGCGTCAGCGCCAGTGCAAGGGAGCGGCTCATGTCAAGGGAGGCAAATGCCGACAGTTTGCGAGGCGACAGCTTGCGTGCGGGCGCACGCGCGCGCCGCCTGCGGCGCTGCAGGCCAGTCAGGCAGCCCGTCGCGCCGAGGGGCACGAGAAGATGTTTGCCAGCGCCGGGCCAGGTGGCTGCTTCCCGCAATTAGCGGGCACGCGGTGACTACGCAGCCAACAAGCGTGGGCACAGGCGCTGCTCAGCCCGTCTGTCAGGTCCCATAAAACGCCACAGAAAGAGAGGCTACTTAATGAAGCCGTGCCTGCACAAAATGAGGGGCTAGGCGTGGGCAGGCGCGAAACAGCGCGCTGACGATGCCAAGCCTACTACTACCTCAAGACTGCCGTTCTCCCGAGCCGAGGGCCCACAGCGCCAGCATCACCCAGCAAGGCACTGCAGCCTGGCCTCCCGACACAGCCAACAGGCGCGCGCTGCGCCGTGGAATAAGTTTGAGTCGAACAGGTGCCTCCTCTGGCAGAGGCGGGCCGACAGAAGGGCGGCGCACTGCGTGTGACAGGTGCTGCACGGCCTCTCCATGCTGCTCTGCGCAGCCTGGCTCTGGTGGCAAGCGGGAGCGGTGTTCCCCGCCACAGGCATAGCTTGTGCCAGGCCGCGTTACCAAGGCAGGCTCTGCGGCAAGGGCGCGCTGTCGTGCGCGGCAAGCGTTTGTGGGAGTAAGACTAACTCAGTATTTAGTCTTGTGATAGAGGGGGGTTTTGGAGAACCGCCCACGAGCGCGACATCGCCAATTTCAGCCCCTGTAGCCGCTCCGCAGCCGATTTGACGCTTGCGTTGGTGTTCCTATATGCCCAGGCTGCCGCTGGTAGCGGG
>JAABUJ010000353.1_pt1 | contig 95116 bp, 110 predicted proteins | sample 5559131 | NCBI WGS metagenome assembly JAABUJ01 (sample SAMN10711875, study PRJNA513366) | rock metagenome | isolation source: Antarctica rocks | place: Antarctica: Victoria Land, Mt New Zealand nord | collected 2016-01-07
ATCCCCCACCGTCCCACGCATCCCCCACACTCGCTGCTGGCGCGCACACGCACCTCCACCTCACACGCCGCCTGCTTGAGCGCGGCCGTGGCGGCGTCGGCGCGGCCGCCGGCCGCGGCGGCCTCGCGGCGGGCGGCCTCCGCGTCAGACCTGGCCGCCTCCAGGGCGCCCCGCGCTGCCGAGGCCTGCGGCAGGCGCCGCGTGTCTGGCGTGCAGCAGGACATGATTCGGGCTCTCATGCCGCTACTGCCATGTTTGAAATTGCTGCTTCAGCGGTGTTCAGCAGAAGGTGGATGTTGCCTGCCCGCGCACCTCTGCGGCGGCGGCCGCGGCGGCGGCGCGCGCGTCGCCGACCAGGCGGCGCTCCTTCTCCTCGAACAGGCCCTTGACGCGCTCAACCTCCTCGCCCACATACCGCAGCATCTCGTCTTTCTCCTGGTGGGCGGGCGGCGGGCGGTCAGGCGGACCCTAGGTCTTGCACATGTCCAGACCTAGGGTCTCATACACGAAGCCTCGCGTCCTTCTCGTGGTCGGCGGGCGCTCAAGCGCTTAGACAGCGCAGACGCAGACCTGGGGCTTCAGACATGCAGCATCGCGGCCTTTTCCCTGGTGGGCGGGCGACTGGCGCTCATGCGGGACATGTCCTGACCTAGGGTTTCAGACATGCAGCAGCACGTCCTGCTCCTGGCGGGCCGACGACCGGCGCGCCGCAGTGCCTCAGGGTGGAGCACTACAGGCCTGAAACTTTTCAGACGCGGCTGCCTGGAAGTGCAGCACCCATGCTCCTTCAGAGGGCCGGTCCGACATGCGCAGGTCTAAGGCAGCCTGCACTCTCCCGTCGCTACACGCGCTTCAAAGTCCAACGACGTCGTCAGGGCGGCCCGCCCGCCTCCACAGCCAGACTCAGCACCTGGCTCTGCACGCGCGCGCGCAGCGCTGCCGACCGCATGTTTGCACACACGCCCTGTGCAGACGGGCGCAGGCGCGCCTGCAGCGCATCCCGCGCGGCGCTGGCCTCGCGCTCGGCCTCGCCGGCGCGCGCGCCCGCGGCCTCGGCAGCCTTCTCCAGCGCGCCCGCTGCCGCCTCCAGGTCGGCCACCTCCTGCCTGCGCGCCCATAGGCGCCTGACCTCGTGCCCTACCCCATCCTACCCCTAATTACACCTTATCCACATCCTAATCGCGGACTCACAGCCTTCTCCAGCGAATCCGCGGCTGCCTCCAGCTCTGCCACCTCCTGCCTGCGCGGGGCGAGGCTCTGACCTCAAAGATGGCGCAGCATGATGCTGCGTGGCCATTCAGCAGCCTCAATCGTTCACGTCATCCCGTGGTGGCTGGCGGCCCTGGAGCAGGGACGGCGCACATATGGCACGGGCCGCGCCAGCTTTTATTTCAATCAATCAATCAATGTATACTTTTCAAGCTGGCGCTGGCCCAGGGGTGGGGCGCGGGTACTGGGATGACCGCGCAAGTGGGACGCGTTTAGGCTTAGGGTGGGGTGCTTGAGCGGGTCGGGATGTAGTAGGTCGGGGCGCACCGCAGGCACTGGCACTCGGCGCCCTCCTCGGCCGCGCGGTCGCGCGCGCCGGCGCGCGCCGCGGCGGCCGCGGCCGCGCCCTCGGCCGCCTCGGCCTCGGCCGCCGCCAGCGCGCCGCGCAGCCGCGACACGCTTTTGTTGGCGCTGTCCACCATCGCCGCCTTGACCTGCGCGCGAGCGCATGCCTGCCCCTGACATCGGAGCGCATGCTGGCCAACAGCGTGCGGATGCCGCACATGCAGGGCTGCCTGGACATGGCGGCAAGGCCCCACATCACCAGACCCTCAGTAACAGGACAACCTTCACCCTCCTTGTTGTGGTCCGCCGCAGGTTGGCACCACAAGTTAAGTTGTCCTGCCGCGCGAGGGCGTTTGTCTTGCAAGCCTGGACCAGAGCTGCGCAGGCGGCCGACAGAGGCCACAGCGCAGCACGAGGGGCTGCACCCTGACGGCGTCCTCCGCCGCCGCCAGCTTGGCCGCCAGCGCCTTTGCTGCGGCGACCGCCTTTGAGGCCGCCGTCTCGGCCGCGGCGCGCGCGGCCCGCTCCGCCGCCGCGGCCGCCGTCGCGGCCGTCAGGCGCTCACCGGCGGCGGCGGCCGCGGCGCCGGCGGCCGCGGCCGCATGCTGCGCGGCCTGTTCGGCCTGCAGGCGCTGCGCACGTTCCTGCGCCGCCTGCTCCTGCGAGCGGGGCCGAGGGGGTTACTAGGCTTTAGATTATGGACCAGGGCAGCTTTGCGCTGCCGGTCCTCGCTGCTTGGTGCGCGGCGGGCGGCGCCCGCGGCAGGCGGAGCAAGGGCGCGCCGCACGCCTGCCGCGCCCGCAGGCGCGCTCTGCAACACGCATGTGCGGCGAGCCTGGGTTCAGTTGCAGAGCGCTGGGCTCCTAGGCGCTAACCCCGGTGTGTGGCTTGCCGTCCCGTGCAAGCTCCAACCCTACGTGCCAACAAGGGCTCACGAAGGCGGCGCTCAGGCGGCCGTGCAGCTCCGCCAGCCCAGCCCTGCAAGCCCCAATCCTGAGTGTCCTCAAAGGGGCTCACGGAGGCAGCGCCCAGGCGGCCGTGCAGCTCCGCCAGCTCGGCGCCCAGCCGCCGGCGCTCGCTGGGCTCCATGGCCGCGGCGGCCGCGGCCGCCGCGTCGCGCGCGGCCGCGGCCAGGCGCGCCTGCAGCCGCTGCACGGCCGCCGTCAGCTCCGCCACGATGCCGTCCTGCTCCTGCGCGGACGGCAGCGCACGATTTTGTAAGTGTGCAAGGTCGCGCATCGTGCAGGCACAGCGCATAACGTGTGGCTTCTTTGCATGCGCTTGAGCTGCCGGCCGCGGCTCCCCTCCCTTTGAGGCGCAAGTAGCACACTGTTGCACCAGGCATGCCCGCACTGCTGTCGGGGCGGTGCAGCCCAGCAACCACACAGCTATTGCATGCCATGCACTGCAATGCAGTGTGACACCCTGCTGCCGCCCCGACGCCATCCCTTGCTGTGAGGCCAAACATTCAAGGAAAGCATGCACTCCGAGGTAGTGAGGCTGAGGCAGAGCCGGCCCGTCGTGGCCGCGGCAGGCGCGCGCACCCGCTGCCGGCGCGCTGCGGCGCCCAGCGCGCTGCGCAGCTGGCCGGCCTCCGCCGCGGCTGCCTGCGCGGCGTCGCGCTGCCGGGCCACCTCCTGCGCGCTCTCCTGCAGTGCGCCGCAGCATGGGCAACTCACTGGAGCGCCCTTGGTCCTCTCCCCTCCGGAGCTCGTAGCCCTGCCAGCAGGACGTGCAGGCCGGCACATGTCCCGCGCATGAGCGCACAAGTCAGCGAGGCGATGGGTTTGCTGTGCAGCCAGGCCACGTGCGCGCTCCTGTCCGTCTTTGCGCACCGTGCGGCCCTGTGGCCTCCTTGCTGCCACCGCTACAAGAGACCATGCGCGCACTGTCAAGCTGCCGGCTGTGGTCGCATCCATGTTGTGAGCAGCCCGGTGCTGACACGGAGACATTGATCAAAGCGCACCCGCAGGGCCGCCTCCGACTGGGCTGCCGCGGAGGTGAGCTGGGCGCGCAGCGCGTCGAGCTCGCCGCCCGCGCGCGCCGCGGCCGCCGCCGCAGCCTCCTCCGCGGCCGCCCGTGCCGCGTGCTCATGCTGCAGCGCCTTTGCATGCGCTGCGGCCTCCGCTTCCTGCTGCCTCTGCTCCCACGCCATGTGCAGATTGGTAGCAGTAATACCGAACAAAATGCCCTGGTCGTCATGGTGTGGCAGATGCAAGCTTGGCTATCGGCAAACACACCATCGGGGCCGACAAGGCTCACACACAAAGCAGCGACATGACGCGCTGCAGGCAGCCGGCAGACGTGATCTGCCTGGTCGTAAGCGTGTGAGGGCAGCAGCAATAGCATCGGGGTATCCCTAACCCTACACCCCTGCTCACCTGGGTCTCGGTGCGCATGGCGGCCAGCTGCGCGTCGGCCTGGCGCGCCCGCTCCTCGGCAGCTGCAGCGCGCGCCTGCGCAGCCGATGCGCGCGCCTCCGCGTTGCACAGCGCGGCCTCCGCCGCCTCCGCGCGCCCGCCGGCCGCCGCCGCCGCCGCGGCGGCGCGCTCGGCAGCGGCGCGCTGCTCCTCGAGATCGGCGCTGTGCGCCGCCGCTGCGGCCTCCAACTCGGCGCGCTCGCTCTCTACGGCTGCCCGCCCCGCCTGCAGGACGTGCAGCATGTTTGAGGTGCCTGGAGCAATGCAGACAGACATTGCCTTGCGCCTGAAGCTGCAGCACGCACCCCAGAGCTCTGCAGCGTAGCATACAGCGCTGCCTGTATAGTTTACGTATGCAACACGCGCATGAAGCAGAGACGCCCGCTTTACGTCCAGTGTGCAAGCTCGTGCGTGGGGCTTTGAGCTCAGCACCAGACATTCACTTCGGAGGTTGTATGGCCCCTTTGGGCGCTGCGGCGGGCGTGCTGGCATGACCTCCATCAGATAGCGCCGTTTAACAAAGCTTCTGAGCACCCTTACTAATCTCTCAATGAAGTACAAATACAGCAATGCCCTGTTCACCCGCGGCGCGCGCGCCTCGGCAGCAGCGGCCTGCACGCGCAGCGCATCCGCCTCGCCGGCTGCCGCCGCAGCGGCGGCCGCGGCGTCACGCCGGGCGGCGTCCAGCTCAGCCGCTCCCTGCTGCGCGGCCGCGGCCGCTGCGGCCGCCGCGGCGCGCCCCGCCTCCCGCGCGGCGACCGCCTCGCGCTGCAGCGCCGCCAGCTGCCCCGCCAGGGACTCTGCCAGCGCGCCCGCGGCCGCGGCCTGCAAGCGCGCGCCGCGCCCGGCTCTGCCGGCTCCAAGGGACAGCCACGGATGCGCGCTGTACCAATCAAGCTGGGAGGGGAAGCGCAGGCCTTGTGACGGCGCTACGCGGTGCATGGTTTTCGCGCGAGCGGAGGCGCGCGGCGCGCCTGCTGCTCGGCCTGGCCGGCGCGGCGCTCGGCGGCGTCCAGCTCCGCGCGCGCCTGCCGCAGCGCCGCGTTGGCCTGCCCGCGCACCTCCGCCACCTGCGACCGGCGCCCCATGCATGTGGGCTTTCACGCCTGAGCGGGCGCCGCCCGCCCTGACGCGGTTCGCGCCTACTTGGGCTTACCATGCAGCGCGATCACGCACGACCCATGTCATGGCAAGTCAATTGGCCGGGCGCTCGCCCGCACCGATCGCGCGCGCAAGCGCCGCATGGGCCTGCTCGCGCACTCACGCCGCCGGCACCATGGCCTGACACAATACATGTGCGCAGATACGAGGAACCTTCTCGACAAGAGCTCCGACGCTAGTGATGACAGATGCAGATACTGCATGTAGCCCCAAGCAGGGCAATGTGCATCAGTATCCAGGTTGCCTCGGCGAGCCTGCAGCTGCTTGCCGCGTACTGTCAGTCAGCCGAGCTAGGTTGCACGCATGGCACGCCAGCGCCGAGGCCAGGACTGTACGGACCGCGCAGCCCGTAAGCTTATCGCACCCTGGCCTCTGCAGCCTCGTGCGCGGCGCGCGTGGCCTCCTCTGCGGCCGCGTCGCTGCGCCGCTGCGCGGCGGCGCGCCGGCTGAGCTCCTCGACGAGCGCCGCCAGCTCGCGCCGCACCGCAACGGCCTCCGCCTGCCGCGCGATCGTGCCCGGAGTTGTTTGCGCATCGCATGCGCGGCCGCGGCTCAATGCCGGCAGAGCGCGCGCTGCGGTGCGCTGCACGCCATCGCTGCATGGTGGGCCAAATGGAGGCGAGAGCGCCGTATAGTGGATGCTGACGCCTGGCTGAGCCCCAACCAGAGACGCACTGCGGCGCAGAGCACGCGCGTGAGAAGTGCATGCCATGGTCTCCGCTGCGGTGGGTGCCTATAGCCGCTCTGCGTCCTACCGTACCCTACACTACCCTACCCTACAGGGCTCACCTGCAGTCGCTCCAGCTGGCGCCCATCCTCCTCGGTCTGCGTGGTGGCCTCATGCCTGACGGCACCTCGAGCGCCTCCCCCGGCCCGCCCGCCGCGCCTGCCCGGCGCGGCGCCCGCCGCGGGGCAGCTGGCGGCCGGCGCTGCACCGGGCTCGCCGGCGGGGCCCGGGGCGTTGTCCGCCTCGCGCGCGGCTGCGGTGATATGCTGGCGGCCCTCTGCTGCGAGCAGGCCGCCAAGCCTCTCCTCAATCTGGGCGATGCGCGCCTCATGGTCTGGCGCAGCGCGCGTCGGTTCAGGGCCTGGGACATGTAGGGCCTGTGCCTCGCGCTGCGGCGCGGCAGCGCCCGGCGCGCCCGGCGGCCCGGCCGCGCGGTCGGCGAGCGCGCACACGGGGTCCGCTTGAGAGGCCGTCGTCGCACAGCGCAGCGGGGGAGGGCAGCAAGGCTCGCTGCTGCATGATGCGCTCGCCGGCGGGCCTGCCGGCCCATGCGGCGCGCAGGGCGCTGGCTGGAAGGCCTGCAGCTGCAGCGCCGCCAGCAGCTGCGCGCCAGGGCCGCGCTGTCAGCGCGCATGCTGGCAGCGCCCGGGCGTGGCGCGGGGGTGCGCCCAATCCAGGACATGCCTGGCAACGACGTATTCAAATGGAGCAGCTTGGGGACCTGAAACATCACCGTCCCAAAACGCCGCCCAGCTCGTCATGCCTGGCGTCAACACTTCAGCATTAAACGACAGCCGCTGCTTGCAGTGTCTGCTGGGCTTGAGAAAATCAGCAAAACGCACACTGGCGCAGGCGCCGCGCTGTACATGCTGCCGCGCCTCGCTGGCTGTGCGGGGGTGCTCTGAACCTGGTTTACGAGCGCATGAGCCACCCTGCTTTGCTACAGACTTTTGTGGCAGCGGGCGACCCCGCAGCGGGCGGTACACTGCCGTGTCGGGCGCGCTACCTGCGCAGAGGCAGCCGGCTCTGCCGCGGCCGGGAGCGCCGCGCGCTCCGGCGCCAGCGGCGCGCCGTCCAGCGCGCGCAGCTGCGGCAGCGCGGCGGCCAGCGCGGCGCGCAGGCCGGGCAGGGCGCACAGCGGGTTGGGTGCAGGGGCCGGCGCGGGGCGGGCGCTGCCGCCGCTGCACGCGCGCCCGGACAGGAGCAACAGTTCGCGCAGGTGCGGGCAGCCTGCCAGCACCGCCAGCTCCGGCAGGCGGCCCAGGCGGTTGCCGCGCAGGTCCAGGCTGGCCAGCGCGCACTCGTCGCCCTGCGCGCGCCAGCTGCGCCATTGTGGTTCGGTGAACGCAGGCTGTGCTGGCCGAGGCGCCAGGCCGAGGCGCCAGGCCGAGGCGCCAGGCCGAGGCGCCGGCGCGGGCTGGCGCGCGCCTGCAGGGCGGCCAGGCCGGGCAGCGCGGCCAGCTGGTTGTGCGCCAGGCTGAGGCGGCGCAGCGCACGCAGGCCGTCCAGGCCGGCCAGCTCGCGCAGGCGGTTGGCTGCCAGGTCCAGCGCGGTCAGCCGGCTCAGCCCGGCCAGGCCCTCCACCGCGGTGAGCGCGTTGGCCGACAGGTTCAGGTCCGTCAGCTGCCGCGCCTGCGCCGCCAGCGGGCTGCCTGACGCCGCAGGCCGGGCAGCGCACGCGCCCGCTCTAGCACCAGAGCCACAGCAGCGCTTCACATTGGGGAGGGGTGTTCTGCGTTAACGCAGGGCGCGCGAAGGGGGTGTGCGCCTCATGCAGGCCCTCGATGCGCGTGATGGCGTTGCCGTGCAGGCACAGCGTGGTCAGGCTGGCGGCGTGCGCGTGAAGCTCGGGCAGCTGGCGCATGGATGTGATCCCCGCGCCAATACGCGACAGGCATGCGCCGTCGGACTCCGCGGCGCTAGCATGCTCTTCGTCGCTGTCACCTTGCTGCTGGCGCAGGCTACCCATCACGTTATATATATGTACGAAGCATGCGCGCTCTCACAGCCACGTGCTGGCGTGCCAATGCAGCGCAGCGATGCCGCTGACTTTGTTGCACAACAGGTCTGCTCGATGCTGCTGATCAGCTAGCGGGCAGCTTTTGCTCCCCCACATACATGGGGTTTGGAAACGAGGATGCTGACCTAAGCAGCGGGTGTCCAAGCAAGTGCTTGTTAAAAGCGAAACAAGCGCTGGATGTGAAGGACGGTGGAAGGAGCAAGCGTCACAGCCACAGGCATCGGGCACAGCTCGTGCAGTGTGGGGCGGGCCCCAGTCTGATGTGGGGCGCTGCGCTCCCTGTCGCGCCCCCCGGCACCGCGCATTGCACAGGGCGTCGGTGTCCAGCGGTGCCGTCGCAGCACCAGCGGCGCACTGCTACGCGCGCAGCTCCGGATGCGCCTCAGAGCGCCAGCGAGCCGGACGATGGGCGGCAGGTTGTGGGCGACTGGCGCGCCTTCCGCGCGAGCCTTGTGGCGAAGGAGAGCTGTGCGCACCGCGGAGCTCGCCGACGCGAGCTTTACATAATCTGACGTGTTTTGCGCCTTCACATCATACGCCTGTGTTTGCAATGCTTGTAGGGCCGCATGCGGCTGTCTTGCTGGCCTTATTAATTGTGCGTACCTCTGCAGAGGTTGGGACTGCCTGGCCAGCTGCTGGAATCTGCGCTGGTAGCATGCAATACAGGTGCACCGGACTGATTCTTCACCCGGGCGTGTGCGCAGCGGAGAAGGGCGCAGACCCTTGGGCGCTCCGGGTGTCCCAGGAGAACCTGGAGCTCTTCCAGTCGCAGGTGCGCGCGGCCGGTGCGCACCTGCTGTGCATGGTCCTTGTGCGCCTAGTTACATTCCGCTATGTGCTGCACGTGAGGCAACGAAGCAGCCAGCGGGCTTGTGGTGGTGCAATGTCGCTCACTCGCACTTGCTGTACAACCTGAAGCTGAGTCCGGCGCTGGGGCGCGCGCCAGGACCCGCACCTCGCGAAGGAGCCCTTCTGGGTGCATGCGACCACCGCTCCGGAGCAGGGCGGGCTGCTGCTTGCGCGCCCCCGCTGCGCGGCCATCCTGGACCCGCGCTACCACCAGGTGAGACAGCGCCGACTTTGCTGCACGCGCGCAGCTGCGTATAGCCTTGATGCATGTGATCAAGCAGACACCATGTTTGCCCCTGTAACGACTCGCTGACCTCCTGGCGTGTGATGGATGGCCGGCTAATGCTGTTTCCAGGCACACATCTCGGCGTGGCATTGGCGGAAGTGGTGCTCGACTGGTGCACCTGCTGTGGTATCTTGTGTCGGCTTGAACGACATACAATGCCGAGCGCTTATATCACCCATCAACCGTCCTGTCTTCTTCCTGCGCCAGCTTGTGGTCTTCCTGGCCAAGCACGACCGCGAGGGCTCCGTGGGGTTCATCCTCAACCGCCCCGCGCCTGTGACCATCGGCGGCCTCATGGGCTGGGGCTTTGCGCGGCCGGAGGTGCGCAGCCGCGCACCCCGCCCTGGTTCCAGGGTTGGGGCGGCGCCCTGATGCGGCTGTGCAAGGCGTGCCCCTGGTGAAGACTGCTATTGGGGAATTGCACTTGCAGCAGTTGTCGCTGGCCTGTTCAGGCTGCCGGGCAATGTCTGCCGCCGGGTGCGCGCCGTGCGGCCGGTGGCCGACTGCGCTGCGCGGCGCCGCGCGCGCGCAGGGCGCGCAGGGCATGCAGCAGGTGCAGGAGGCCTTTGCGCCCGCGCCCGTGTACCACGGCGGCTTCTACCCGCCCAACCGCATTACGTCCCAGGCGCGCCCGCGCTAACCCTAAACGTAGCCCCGCTGATCTGGCTACTCATTGCGCCTGCATGGCGGAGCCGGGGGCAGACGCAAGAGCTGCTTGGCCGCGCGGCGGCTGACTGCAGCGTGCAGTGGGATGCGCCGCCGCATTCAGGGGCCCGGGAAGGGGTTTGGGAGGGCCGCATGCAGGACGGCGAACGGCCGTCCGCCCAGAGCCTCGCCCCAGCTAGACCCTTGCAGGGTCCCAGGTCGCGCTGCCATGCGGGCGCCCAGAGCGCGGGCGCCCCGCGGCTCAGGCCTCGGCGCGCGCGCGCGCAGACGGTGAGCCTGCTGCACGGCCAGGCGCACCTGGACAGCGCGCGCGAGCTGGCGCCCGGCATCTTCACCGGCGGTGCGCGCTGCTGCCAGCCGCGCCGCTGCGCGAGGCGCAGGGGGCCCCTCCGTTGGATGTCATCACATGAGCTCTTTCTTGTCGGCGGTATGCATGCACATGAGCAGGCGCCCTCGTCGCCATCTGCCGCGTCCCCGAGCGCCCGCCGGCTGGCGCTGAGCGGGCGGGAGCGCTCCGCGCGGCGCGCTCGGCAGCCGCAGGCAGCAGAGCGGCCAGTGTGACACAGAGCGCCAACGAGGTTGGAAGGGGAGCGCCGAGCCGCGCGCGCGGGCCGCACAGGCGAGGTGGCGGCCGCGCGCGCGGTGCTGGAGGGCAGCCTGCGGCCGGCGGTGCACTTCCGCTTCTTCCTGAGCGCGCTGCGCTGGGGCCCCGGCGCGCTCGACCAGGAGATCGACCAGGGCGCCTGGCGCGCGGCCCGCGCGGCGCCCGCGCTCCATGCCTGCTATTCCGTATCTGCTGCGATGCTTTGCTATCGCGTGTTGGCGTGGAGACCAGGGCTCGCCAGGCGAGGAAGTGGCAGCGCTCTAGCTGTGGTCCCGGCTTGGCGCGTTGGATTTCAAGTTCACTGCCAGGTCTGTACACGACTCCTGACGTCCGCGGCTTGTGCGGCCGACCCTGGGGAGGCCGCTGCGGGAGTGCGGCGCACGCGCACGGCCATGAGCGGCAGCCAGCTGTGCTCTTCTGGAGGCCGTGTCGTGCCAGGGAGGAATTAGGGTTCGGGATCAGGGAACCTGAGAAGGTAGCCGGTCCGGCAAAGAGGCCGCCTCCCAGGGCGCAGACCGGGCGGGCGGCGCAGGTACACGGGCGCGAGCTCGCGCGCGGTCGTGCTGCGGCAGTGCATCCAGCTGCCGACGCCGCTGTGGCGCGAGTGCCTGGCGCTAATGGGCGGCCAGCACGCCGAGGAGGCGCGCAGCTAGGCAGCTCAGCGCCAGCGCGGCGCGCCCGCGCACGTGCCCGGCCGGGCGGCGGCCGCCGGCTACGTGGGCAGCTGGCGTGCGGAGCATGCGCACAGCGAGCCCACAGTGGGCGGCCCTTGGCACCCTGGGCGCCGCCGCTTGTGCGGCCGGCCGCCGAGGGGTGTCGCAGGGGTCGCAGGGTGCCGCACGAGTGTGCCTCGGAGTGCACGCACCTGCGGTGCTGACGCCGGTGCCCTTTGTGGCGGGCAGCAGCGCCGTTGCGGTGCCGCATGGCCACTGCTTCCCATATGGTGTAGGGTAGGGTAGGGTATGATAGGGTATGATAGGGTATCATACCTATCCTACCCTGTATATATGTCGCATGGCCACTGCTTCCCATGCGGCATGCGTGAGCTGTTGCTTCGTCATGCGGCATGTGTGAGCTGCAACGGGGAGCCCTGGTGTTGGAAGGGATCATGCAGCGGCGGGCACCTGCAAGACATGCACCGGGCAGCAGAGGCACCCGCTGCTGTTCACCAGCAACGGTGCCTGACCTGCGGGCACGGTCCAGATTGACTGTGATCTGTCAGGTTGCACTGGCCGCTCCGAAAGTGATTGCATAAGGCGCCTGGTGCGAAGAGCGAGGGCGCGGAGGTGCACACCCGCACCACGGCAGCGGAGCCGTGCGGGGCCTGCGGCGCCGCACGAACTGTGCAATGACACAAGCACAGGCTGGCTGCCGCGCTCTGCTGCAGGCTGCACTGCGGGTTGGGCGGCGCAGCCGGCGCGCGCTGACACAGCTCGTCCCGAGCCACGCGCAGCGCGATGGGCCATCAACGCATGCGCTGTCCGCGCTGTGGGAGGCTGACGTGCCGCATCCTGCGCCGCAGCAGCTGGCACATGTACATTTACTACGTGTAACTTGGACAGCGCACTCCACCCTTATTTTGCACCAGGTCCTGTGTGTGTTGACTCTAAGGGAACTCACATCTGCAAGGATAGCGACAGCCACAACGCACACTTATTGCATGGAATAATTAATGTCCAGGGCAGGCAGGCAGGCAGGACTCACACTGGCCCTGCCTGCCTGAGGTCCGATCACCACACCCAACACTTACACCAAAACCCTTGCGCCCGGGAGCATGCCCGACTGCCAAAACGAGTGCCATGCGTGCCGACCCAAGGCCCGCCGGCCTACTCAGACTGTCTCACGCGGCCACCCCAACGTACCATGAAGTAGGGGTCGGGTGGCAGACAAGCGCATGCGCACACAGGGTCTATGGTGTGCGGAAGCCCTCGCAGGAGCGCGGCAGGGCAGAAGTGTGAAGTAGGGACCGCAGTCGCGCGCGATGCTGGACAGGCGTCCACCACAGCGCAGGCTACACACGGCACGTGCTGTGCGCCTCACGACCTTTGCGTGCGGCGTTCTGGCGCGGCCCAGCAAGCCGCCTGACTGATAAAACAGCCTGGTGATGCAGAGCCCGACCGTACACCACACACGCACAGCTCCCATGCGGTGCAGGCCCCCACGCGGCAGGACGTAATGCAGTGTCATCAAAACATGCTCGTCCCGTGCCGGGTAGGCCATCCTCTATCGTACAGCACGACATCCACAGGAGTGCGAGCAAAGCATCACAGCCCTGAGGTCCCTGCAGGGGCGCCAAAGCGCCCAGCTCTGGACCCATGGCCTGCCAGAGTGCGGGGCAGTCGCAAAAATGCAGAGCAGCCTCTGCAGCGCCGCCAGTGCAGGCGCACGCCGGTCCAGCTGGGACCAAATTGGATGGAACGACACACTGGCGATCCGCTGCAGCGCCTCATGTCTGTCCCATGTCTGTCTCGTAAGCTGGGCGCAGGGGTAGGGCTAAGCACGCCAGTCCAGGAACAGCTTATTGCGCCAGACGGGCCAGGACCAGGGCGGCGCAGCTCAGAGCGCTAGGTTAGGCCAGCTGGATGTTCAGCTTAGTGGGCGCGCTTCCAGACGCCCTGCACACGCCCGCCACGCTGAGAGGCGCCTGCACCCCGGCAGCAGGAGAGGTGGACCCTCCAAAGATACCCTTTGCAGGTTCAGCGCCGCTGTTCAGCGCCAGGCCAGCTCAAGCGGCACGGGCGCGGCCCCGGGCGCCAGCTCGGCGTCGCATGGGGCAGCGCCGCCGGGCGGCGCCGCCGCCGCACCGGCCATCAGCCGCGCGGCCTTCTGCCCGGGCGGCTGCCCGGCAGCGCTGCCGTGCGCATCGCGCGTGCGCGCGCGCGCGGCCGCCGCGCGGCAGCGCAGGTATTGTGCGTGCGCGTCCGGCCGCTGTAGGAGCGCCTCCACGTACTCGAGCGCCTGTGCGAAATGGGGCAGGGCAGGGTTCACGGGGGGTGACTGACCCTCATCGGCTGCGGTGCTGCTGCTGTAGTTGCCAGGCGCTTTCTGCCGCAGCAGAGCGACAGCATGCAATCCTGGGCGCGTGCCGCACGGCAGTGCGGCTGCCGCGCTGGCGTGTCTGGCTGCCGCGGCTCATGACCCACCCTGCTTGCGCTCATACGGTCGGTGGCTTTGTCTCAACTTTGCTGCCTACCGCCACCAGCGCCCACCACACAGAGACACTACCGAATACAAGGACGCTGAAGGATGCTGTGCCGGACGCAGGCGGCCGGGGCTCGCGCGCCTGCCGCAGCGCAGTGCCGTCCATTACGGGCGCATGCTCCGGGGAGCCCGGCGGCCGCGGCACCGCCAGCATGCTCGCCGCGGCCGCCGTTAGCCCCGACGCGGCGCTCCCAGACGTCTTGAGCTCGCCCAAGGCCTGCCGCGCGCCGCCCGGCCCGGGCCTGCCCGGCGGCGGCCCCGCCGCGCCCGGGCCCCGGAGGCCCTCGCGGCCGGCGCCCGAGAGGTGCGCGGGCGCGCCGCCCAGCGGCGACGGGCCCGCGGGCGCCCCTCTGCCGCTGCCGCCGGGCCCCCCCGGAACCCCCGGGTTTCCCGGAACCCCGGCTGGGCCCAGCAGCTGGTCCAGGTTCCCAGACGGCGCGGGCGTCGGCGGCAGCCGCGGCGCGAGCCTGGATGCCGCCAGCGCGTGCGCGCCCCCGGAGCTGCCCAGCGACGGCAGGCCCGACTGGATGAACGCGCGCAGGTCCACCAGATCACAGTCCGGCAGCGACACGCCGATGGGCGCATCCAGCACAGTCATGACCGCGTCGCCATCGGCCAGGCCGCCGCGGCCGCCGCCGCCGCCGCCGCCGCTGTCGCCGCCGCCAGAGCCGTCGCTCGGGCTGCTCGCCCAGGGCGCGTCCGCGCGGCCGCGCGCGGCGGCGAACGCGCTGGCCGGCGCGCCGCCGCCGGCATCGCGGCCTGCCGCGGCGGGCGGCGGCGACGGCGCTGGGCCGCGCGGCGAGTCCGCTACGAGCACGTCCGGCATGGGCAGCGGCCCGGCCTTGTCCGCCAGGAACGCGCGCAGCTCCGCGTCGGACAGCGGCTCCACGCTGCGCCTACGCGCCAAGCGCGCGCCAGCCGGTCTGAAGTAGGGTAGGGCAGGGTCTCTTGCAGACCGTGTGCTGTACGTTTGCAATAAAACTTACACTCACTACAGAGGGCGAGCGCATGCGGCCGCCGCGCACGGGGGTGCCAAAGGGCCGCACAGGCTGCTGCTCTTGCGGCGTGAGTCGCGCAGGTGGCGCAGCGAGCGGTTGCGCTGCGTCACGCCCTGCCCGCCTGCGCCGCCCATCTCGGAGTCGGACCCGTAGCCGGCGCCCGCGCGCGGCGCCGGCGCGGGCGGCGGCGCGGGCGCGCCAACGCGCTCGGCCGCGGGCGCGCCGCTGCCCGCGCTGCGCTGCGAGGCCAGCGCGCACGCGGACGTCCGCAGCGAGTGCCTGCGCCCCGCACAGCGGCTCAGCTCCAGGTTGCCGATCGCGGCTGATGGCAGCGGTCCTCCAGCCTGCACACAGAATGGCGCGGCCTCGTTGCTCGGCGCAGATCAGTGCAGGCCCCTCGTCCCCATGACCCGAGCACGTGAGCTTGAGCCCAAGCACCAAAGGAAAAGCACCCCAGGTGCACACGCCGCACCTTGCCCCCGCTGCCCTGCCAGCGCCTCCGCCCCGTGCGACCAGCAGGGCCCGCGCCGCGGCGGGCGCGCGTGGCGGGATCCCGGGCGCGCACTGCAGCAGCGCGTTCAGGCGCACGATGCGCTCGCCGAGCGCGAGGAAGCGGCCCAGCGGTGCGTCCGGCCCGGCGCCGGCGGCACGCATCTCGCGCTCCGCGATCCCGCGCACGTCCTGCCAGGTGCGGCTGCTGTCCGCCATGCGCGCCAGCGCCTCTGCGGCCCTGCGTACGGGGGCCCTGGGTTTTGCGGCGTAGCAGGCGGCGGCGAAGAGCGGCCTGATCTGGCACCGCCCGAGGATCGGGGGCGTCGCGCCCCTCGCATGCACGCACGCGGCAGAGACGGGGCACACAGTGTGCGCGGGGGGCAGCACAGCTGCCGCGCCCGTTTGCGCGCACGCTGAGCGTCCCTCGCATGCCCACTCACGCACCGTCGCCGGGCGCTCACGCGCTTGCGTGCGTCGCTGAGAGGGCACGCTCGCGCGCCGGGGGCCTGGGCCTTCCAATAAATGACATGGCACCCTGCCCTGTCCTGCGCGCGGCGGTCGGCGCACCGCGTGGCGATGCGCTCGCGCCGCTCCTCGCGCGTCGCGCGCCGCCGCGCCAACTTCGCCTGCGCGCCGCCGATGCGCTCCGCGGCCGCGCGCGCGCGCGCCACCACCTCCCGCGCCGACGGCTCGCCTGCGCAGCGCGGCAGGCCTCATGCCTGCGGGCGTACGCAGGCCGCGCAGCAGGCCGCCCCCGGCCGCGAACCAGCACACAGGACAACCTGCTGTGCCCATGCAGAGTAGGCGCCAGGCCCCGCGCCTGCGCTGTCCTCCGACACAGGCCCCAGCGCGAGCTCGCCGCTGCCCCGCAGCAGCCAGCCGTCCGCGGCGCCGCCGCCGTCCGCGGCGCCCAGCGCCAGGCTGGCGCGCAGCTCGTCCAGCGGAGGCTCCGCCTGCAGGCCGTCCCCGGCGTCCCGCCCCGGCAGCGGCGCCAGGCCCAGCGCCTCGTCGGTCAGCTCGCTGTGGCCGGTCGACAGCGCGCGCCGCATGCGCCCGGGCCCGAGCGCGGCCGCGCGCAGGCTGCGCTGCCGCTTGCGGATCTGCCGCGCCGCATCACCGCCCTTGCTCACCCCCCAAACAGACAGCAATGCAACCATTTTTTGGGTTTTTAGGTAGGGTGGGGTAGGGTATCATACCTTACGTGTCTGGTCAGAGCATACCGGACCGCCCTTCAACAGGAGGCAGCAGCATCGCACATGCATGCAACGTGTGAAACAGCAAGCCAGAGGCAGTAGGTACCTAAGAGGGCTTAATGGGACCCTCTGCGCACCGCCAGGTTTTTGGACAGCAGGCAGGGGCCCATCGCGTCCGCGTCGGCCCCCGGCGCCGCGTCCCCGCGCCGGCCGCGCGCGCAGCACGCGGCCTGGCACTGCAGAATGGCCGCCTCGGAGAGGAAGGCGGCAATGCCAGCGTGGCCGGCGCCGGCGGCCGCGCCCGCGGGCGTGGCGGCGCCCGCCGGCGGCGCGCCGCCGGACAGCGCCGGCGGCGCGCCGCGCGCGAGCAGCACGCCCACCGTCTCCTCGTGCCCCCGCGCCGCCGCCCAGTGCAGCGGCGTACGGCCCTGCGTGTCCTGCGTAGGCGGAGTGGCGGTGACTAGGGGCAGGGGTGTCCACGCACGGGTGCGCCGGCCGTCTGCGGACAGCCTCTGCCCGCTCCGCACCCCAGCAGCAACGCTGTACCCTGGGACGCGCGCAAGCCGTGCCCAGCCTTGCGCCAGCCATGACCAGGCCGGCCCGCAAGCTGCGCCTGCACCTGCGCCGCGCAGCACCCTGAAAACCCTGGCCATAACAGCGCGCGCACCCGCATGTCCGGACGCGCGCCGGCCGTCAGCAGCGCGCCCACCGCCCAGCCGTAGCCGAGGCCGGCCGCCAGGTGCAGCAGCGCGGCGCCCACGCTGCCGCCGCGCGCGCCGAGCAGCGCGCGGCCCCGGCCGCTCGGCGCGCCCGGCGGCGCGGCGCCGCCGGCCTCGTGCCGCCGCCGCTCCGCCGAGTACTCCGCGATGCACTTCTTCAGCATGCTCTGCACGCGCTCCTCCGCCTGCCGGGCCCGACACAGGCCTAGGGTTAGGGCCGCGGTCTGTCCGGGCGGGCCGCGGCTTGCCTTGACCTGGTGATGAGCCGATCACCAAACCTGCAGCGCACGTCGCTGCTTGTGAGGAGCATGGCGAGAGCTTGTAATGTGACAGCTGCCGGGGACCACGGGCGAGGGCGGGGCGCCTGCCTCCGACTCGGCGAGCGCGAGCTGCCGCGACGCGGCCTCTGGCGCGGGCGCGGCGCCGCCGTTGCCGCCGCCCGACACGGCGCCCGCGCCCAGCAGCTCCTCCATGCCGGCCGCCAGGTCGCGCACCGGCAGCGCCAGCGAGCCCGCCCTGCCGCAGACGAGGCCAAATTTTTATATAAGATTTCCATGGTTTCTTTCTCTACCGAGACGTGACAAATGTGACAGCGCTGCGCCCGTCGAGGCTGGCAGGCCGATGCCCGCTGCGCATTCTCGGTCGACAGCTGCCAGAGGGCGTGCATGCGCACTCTAGCGGAGCGTGGCAAGCACGCGGTGCAGCTGCGCTGGGCTGACTGCGGGCGGTCGGTGGCGGGGTGTATTACAGCACCCAATGCGACGAGGGCGCTGCAAGCGCAAGAGCGCCATGCGCATTGGCCTGCGCGTGGGGGGGGCAGGAGGCGGGAGCGGGAGGCGGGAGGCGCACGCGTCGGCGTTCGCGGCCGCTGCGGCGGGCGCGCGGAAGCGGAAGGGCAGCGCGTTGCTGCGCGGGCGCGCGTCGCCGTCCAGCGCCAGGCACAGCCGCACGGCGCCCGGCGCGTGCGGCGGCGCCGCGCAGCGCAGCACGCCCGGGCGCAGCACCTCGGTGGGCACCTGCGCGGGCGGCGGGAGACACTCGAGTTTTCAACCATGTCGAGAGGGCGAAGCTGAGTTGCTGCGGCGGCGCGCATCGCCCGCTCTGCCGCTGGGCGCAGCCGCTCAGAGCTTCGCAGCGCGTCCGGCAGCACAAAGCGGCACGGCACGCTGCGGCACGATGCCAGGGCGGGTGCCTGCCATGCGGCATGCGGCACGCTGGCAAGACAGGGGCGGCAGACGGTTGTGAGAAGGGGCGCGCCAGCGCGTCGCCAAACATCACGCAGGGCGGCCCGGGCGGCGCGGCGGTGCTGCCCGCGGCGCTCCAGGTGACCGTCACGGCAGCGCCGCCGGCCGCCGCGTCCCAGTCCGGCCAGAAATCGAGCACCTCGAACGCTGCCATGCCCGGCTCCGCGCCTGCGCGCCGCGCGGCTGCGTTGCCAAGGCAGTTTCGCCTCTGCGTCCCCACTCCTAGTCCGGATTCGGCAGGGCGGCACGCCATTGCGTGCCCAGGTAGACCTTCACTGTCAGCCTGCTGGGTTCACAAAGCAGAGCTACATTGCTTCAATGCGGCGCATGCACACCTATGATATTGCTGCAGGCGCGCTCTTTGCACCCTGAGACCCTGCTCGCAACGTGATCAACGCAGGCGGCTGCTGATGCACGAACAGGCGCCGCGCCCACACAGCAGAGGGGGCACGGGAGCGCAGCTACCTGCCAGCGCGGGCGGCGACCCAATGTTGTCCCCGTCGCTGAACCCGTGCTCGGCCGCGGACTGGGCGCCCTGCCGCGCGCGGCCAGCAGCTTCAGCTGGCATGCGTGCAGAAGCGCCAAGACAGCCGTGCGCGCGGCCATGCTTGCTCGCCGCGCGCTCCAGGCGGTGACTCCTGAGGCTCCGCGGAGCGCGTCCCAGCCCCGCCACGAGCGCTGAGCAGCGGGCCGTGCGTTACAGGGCATGTAAGAGGAAAAAATGCATTCTAATGCCCAATTTCCATATACACAACTTTAGAAAGTATCGACGGTGAGACACCGTGGTTTGCGCGCCGGCCAGGCACAGACTGTGCAGGATGCCCTAAACCTAGCCTCAGACCCTAGGCTCGCCTGGTCGGATTCGGATGCATTCTCCAGGTGCTGCGCGCCCGCCTCCACGCGCGTCAGGTCGTCCTCCAGCTGCCGCACCTGCGTCGCGGCGGCGCGTGGTCACGCAGCCGTCAGCAAACCCTTGATACCCTAGCTTACCACACCGGGCATGCCCGAGCGATCGCCTGAGTTTGTGGCCTTCAAGCGCCCAGCGCTCCGGACGCGCTCTGATGCCCCCGCAGCGCGCAAGCACCGCCCGCTTACGCCGCCACCAGCGGCCGAGCCCCGCGCACATGGCAACGCCTCCGGGCGCGACAAGTAGGTGCGCATGGGCAGCGCGGCGCGTGCTGCGCGCGTGGCGCGCCTTCTCGTCCAGCGCGGGCTGCGCGGCGCCCGCGTCGCCCGCCTGGCGCGTCATCAGCTGCTCCATGACCTGCCGGTCCAGGCCCGCCAGCGCGGCCTCCAGCGCCAGCATCTGCGGATAGGATTAGGGTTAGGGGCGCAGGCTGTGAGTACTTCACGTTGGCCTGGCAGTGCATAGTGAAATAAGTGCTCGATTGCTCGATCCCATGCCGCGCGGCCCAGCGCGGCGGCCGCGCTGTGCCGGTGTGCACGGAGGCGCCGCGCCGAAAGGAGCCGGCTGGCGAGTGAAGGGAGCTAGTTGGCGAGCGTGCGCGCCGGCCAGCGCGCGCTCGCCCTGGCGCCCGCGCGGCGCTAGCGGCCGCCCCCCAAACAGCCCCGGGCCTGCGCCTGACACCCGGCACAGGACCAGCCTGCAGGCCGAGCCAGACATGCCCCAAACCCAGCAGCACTCCGCGGCCACCGCCCCTGCTCTCCGCCGGCGGCAGAGCCGCCTTGTCTGCACGCTGCCTGCATGATGGGGTGGCGGCACACCTGCGACGTCTTGAAGCCCGCGGCCCCGCGCCACACACGCGCCCCAAGCGGCGCCGCGTCGCCGGGCCCGCCTCCTCGCCCCGGCGCCTGCAGCGCTCCCCGCCATGCACTCGGACGCACGCGAGGGCTTACTGTGACAACCCGCCGCGCCGCAGCTCCCCTCTCTGCTTGGTAACAAGCGCCAGACTCGCAGGACCCGTCCTCGGCGCACGCGCACCAGAGCAAGCACCCAACAGCATGTGCCCCATGACGCAATGGACCAAAGTCTGCAGCCGCCTGTCCAAGCATGCGCGAGGGCGCTGGCACGCGCCGCGACGATCTGCATCGCATCGACCGCGCCGACGCACGCCTGGCCGCCCTCGCTTTTTACGCGCGCCGGGCCGGGCGAGCCGTCGCCGGCGGGCGCCTGCGCCGCGGCCCGCAGGCGCTCCGGGCCGGCCGCCTGCAGGTGCCCCGCATGCGCTCGCGCGGCGGCCGCCAGCGCCGGCGCGGCCGCGCCGGGCTCCGGCGGCAGCGGTGGCGCGGCCTCGTGCAGGGGCAGCTGCGCCGCGAGCCGCTGCGCGGCCGCCGGCGCGGCCGCCGGCGCGGCCGGCGCGGCCGGCGGCGGCGTGGCGAGCGCCGCGCGTATGGCATCGCGCGGCGCCACCTCGCGGCGGTCGCCCGAGTTGCTATGGCGCAGGGCGCGGCCGGGGTCAGGGTTGCGCGCCAGGGCGCCGCCCGGCCCGGGCGTCATGTCGGCCAGCACGGCGAGCGCCTCGGCCGCCGCGCTGCCGCCGCCGCCGGACGTTGTGGGCGAGCCGCGGCTCAGGCCGCCCGCCGCGGCGGAGCCGCCGCGGCTCGCGCTCGCGCTGGCGCCGGAGCCGCCCGAGGCGGCGGGCGACGTCGGGCGCTGCGCGCCCGGCCGGCCGTCGCCGCCCGGCGCGCCGGCGGCCCAGGCGCTGCTGCGCGTCAGCGCCGCGCGCGCGGCCGCCTGCTGTAGCCGGAACGCATGCGCCCACTCGGCCTGGCCGGGCGCGCTCGCGGCGGGCGGCGGCGGCGGCGGCGGCGGGCTGGGCGAGAGCGGCCCGCCGGCCAGGCCGCCGTAGTGCGGCTGCAGCAGCCTGGCTGACAGCCCGGCCGACAGCGCCGCCTGCGCCGCGGCGGCCTGCGAGGCCGGCGCGCCTGGCAGCGGCGGTGGCGGCTGCGGCAGCGCCACGCCACCCGGCAGCGCGCCCTGCAGCAGCAGCCGCTGCTGCAGCGCGAGCAGGTGCGCCAATGGCGTGGTGCCCGCGCCCGCGCCTGCACCCCCGTACGCACTCGCGCCCGCGCCCGCATACGCGCCCGCGCCATGCCCCTGCGCAGGCCCGCCCGCGCCGCCGCCACCGTGTGCGGCGTGCGGCCCGCCGACCGCCCGGTGCGCGTGCGGCGGGCGCCAGTCCAGCCCGCCCCGCAACAGCTCGTGGCCGGGCGCGTGGCCGGGCGCGGGCGCGCCGCGCAGACCATACACGCCGTGCATCGCCTGCGCGTGCGCGGCGGCCGCCGCCTGCGCTGCCGCCGCCGCCTGCGCCGCCGCCGCCGCCTGCGCCGCCGCTGCCGCGCGCAGCTGCGCCGAAGCCGCGGCCGCCTGCGCGCGGTGCAGCCACGGGCTCTCAGGCATGCTGCGGAGCACACGGTCTGGCGCGTGCGGCGCCGCCCTGCTCCTTGCCGCCGCGCGACACCCGGCTGCCCGACCAAAACTGTCACCGGATGCGGCGGACGCAAGAGCCCACACCAAACGAGCGGGAAAGCGCGGCGCGGCATGCCGACGCCGCTTGACGCGCCAGCGTAAGCGCCTGCGGGAGCCACTCATGGCGGCAGGGGCGATGCGGGCGTGCAGGCGCCGCGGCGCAGCGAGCGCAGCGCCGCACCTGCCGCGCCTCAAGGCTGGGCGTGCGCATGGCGTCCGCATCGCCGCCGAGCGCCCAGGCGCCCGCGTCGCCGCCGCCGCCGCCGCCGCCGCCGCCGCCGCCCCCGGCCTCGGCCGGCGCCCCAGTTACGCTGCTGTCCAGGCTCGGCATCATCGCGCGCAGCGTGTCGGCACCCAGCAGCGCCTGCGGAGCGCCCGGCGCCCCCGCGTCAGCATCCAGCGCGGCCGTGCGCTGCCAGGTTGCGCGAGCGGCTTGCGGCTGCAAGTGGCTGGCGCACTGGGCTGAGGCGCAGGCACGCCCCCAAGGCCGCAGCAGTGCGGAGCTGCGCGCATACCCTGCAATCCTGCAACAGAGCCCCGCGGCCGGCCCGCCCCCCACGCGCACCCGTGCACGCCCGCGCGCCGCCGTGCGCAACCGTGCACGCCCGCCGGCCGCCCCGCGCGCGCACCTGCCAGTCGCCGACGCTGCCGAGCGAGTCGAGCGAGGGCACGAGCCCCTGCGCGAGCATGGCCAGGCCGCGGCTGGAGCCGCGCGAGCCGCTGCCGCTGCGGCTGACGCCCAGCTCGTCCCACGCCGCCAGCAGCGCGTCCGGCGCCGGCGCCGGCGCGGCGGCCGGCGCGCGCGCGCCCGCGCCGTTCCCGTTGGCGCCGCCGCCGAAGAAAGCCTCAAAGGACATGGTGGGCAGCAGCGGCACGAAGGGGTCGCCCGCGCCGTGCGGCGGCGGCACGATGCTGCGCAGCAGGTGCGGCGGCGGCGGCGCGCCCAGCTGCGCGGCGTGCCCGCGGGTCAGGCGCCGCCCTGCCTTGCGTTGCGGCCGAGCAGGGGGCGCCTGAGGCTGGCGCGCGCGGGGCGCCCCAGACCTGACGGCCTGACAGGGGGATCGCGCGGGCGAGCGGGCTTGCTGGCGGGCAGCAGCCTCCGCGGAAGCACAGGCCGGCTGTGAGGGTGGGCAGCGCGCTGTTGGGGTGGCGGGGAGGGGGCTCCGCACAGCTCCGCACAGCGGGCGGCTGGCCGGGGGCGCACCGGGGCCACGCCCGACGTGACCGTGGTGCCCAGGCGGCGCACGAGGTCGTGCTCGATGCCGGGCGGCGCCTCCTCGGGGCGCCCCTTGGACTTGTCGACGTTGAGGTAGTGCACCAGCACGATGTCGTCCTCGCTCTCCAGCAGCCAGTAGCAGCGCCGCTGCAGGCGCGGGCCCTGCGCGGCGCCCGCGCCGCGTGAGCGCGCGCCCGCACCACCGCATGCTCTGCGCCCGCCGTGAGGCGCGGCTCTGACCCGCGGTCGGCGCGGCCGAGTCGCGCGCACGTCCGAGCGGCGCACGCGCGGGGGTCTGCGGTGAGCGCTGCTGCGGCGGCCAGCACCCCGGCCCAGCTTTTCATGCTGGACGACGCGCGCTCACGGCGGCGCACGCGGGCCGCGTTCGCGCTTGGGGTGGCAGGGCCTGCAGCCCCGCGGCGGCGGCGCGAACCGCACCGGCGCACCCCTTGCGACAGCGCAGGGACGCGGGGGTCACCTGTGCGCCATCATCCTGCTCCGCATGCGCGTAATAGCAGTTGAGCATGTCCGCGTTGCCGACCTGCGAGCGGACAAGCGCTCAGGCCCGGGACGTGCAGCACGCTGTCGACGGACGGCGCCAACGCACGGCACATGCGCGCGCCTTGAGCTTCTCGTGCGTCTCGCGCACGGTTTTGCCGTCGGCCTTCTTGCGCCAGTTGTGGCCATCCTTGCGGAAGAAGCGCACGGCGCGCCGGTCGAACAGGTAGACTGTGCCACCTGATCGTTGGAGTGCACCCACCCCATGGGTCTCTGGTGCAAGTCGGGGCACGGCAGATACCGCCCGCCAGCCCGGGCTGCGGCCTGACTGCAGCTGCAGGCCGCACCTGGGGGCTGGTTGGGCGGCTCCCGCGACACGGGCAGGAGGTACTCCACATGCCTGGTAAGGAGCTCGACCACCTCCGTGTTCTTGAGCCAGCACACCTCGGCCTTGATCAGTATCTTCTTCGCTTCCGGGAACGGGCACGCCGCCAGGCTCAGCGGCACGCTTGCCGGGCCCAGCGAACTCATCTACGGCAACCTGCCTCTGCCCCGGTCCAGGCTGCGATGCAGGCTGCCTCGCATCTCGCCCTGCCCAGCAGCCTCCTCTGCGCGGGATCGGCTGCTTAGGTGGAACCTTGTGCACTCTGGTGCAACCCCAGTGCAGGCCTAATTTGGTGGGCCCTCCTCTCGACTTAACTCGCTAGCATGCGGAGGCATAATCCACGACGATCGCCGCCTGCTCGCGTAGGCTGCGCGCACGCAGCCGCCGCCTCACACGTGGAGTCGCCGCTGCAGCGCCCAGCGCCCGCCCCCACCTGTGCGAGGCATCCCTGCCAGTGAGCCAGGCGCGCTCCCGTGGTCTCTCGTCAGCGCGCGTGCACCGAGTGGGACCTGAGCGCCAGCCGCCCGGACAGCAATTGACAGCTGCGGAGCGGGGTGCGGCACTTCAAACAACCTTGGCTTGGCCGTGTTGCCTCACGAGCTTGCTGGGGCTGCGAGGGCTGGCTGTCGGCTGGCCTGTGAGAGGTGAGCTGTTGCAGGCCAGCGCGCTTGGTCATCCTGCTTACCGTGCGGGCGCCAGCAAGCTATCTTGCTGGCAGGCAGGCATGCTGCCGGGGTGACCAGGCGTCGGCCCCCCTGCTCTCAACTTGCCTGCAGCGTCCAATCCGCCGAGCCTTGGCGGGCAGCGCTCGCTGACCGGGGGTCGCAAGCAAGGGCCGTAAAGGGGTGATTGCCAGTGATGCCAGTGATGGGAAAAGTATGAGCGCAGCTCGGTGCCCAACGCAGCGCAAAGCGCTCCACAGCGCCTGGTCTGGCGCCTGCTTGCTGTCGGCAAGGGGACATGATGGCGCTGGACGCAGGCGCTGATGGCCAGGCAGCTGGGCCGCAGCGCCCCCGCAGGGCGCAAGAGCCTGAGCGGTGCTGGTTTCACCCCAGTGAGTGTGCTGGGTCAGCGTGTGGCGTTCCAAGACAGCACGCAGCGCTGGCAGTCCCTTGCAGAGTCTGCTTGCTGGTGACGCGTGCGCGAGCGCAGACGCAGCTGATGCGCAGTGGTGCAACGGCTCTCGTGATGCAGGCACGGCCGTGTTTCAGGCTCAGCGGCGGCATGCCAGACCAGACGCGCGCAGACTTAGCACTACTAGGGTCACCTCCGTCGCCAGCAGCCCCAACTGGGTTTGCTTGCTGCCCGCAGGCGCCGCAGGCCGAGAGGAGCCGGGACCGCAAGCCGCGCTGACGACGGCAGGCGCAAGCACGGCGCCGGCCGGGCGGCACGCACGCGCCGGGCGCCCCCGCGCCGTGCGTAGATGCTGCCGGTGAGCACCGCGCCGGAGGCCCGGAGACGCACGCACGCGGGGCCTGAGGACGCCGGCGCGGAGGCCGCGCACGACGAGACCGCGCAGGCGCTGCTGACCGCCTGGCCCCCGCTTGACAAGGCGCAGGCGCGGCCCCAGGCCCGCCCCGCCCCGCCCCGCGCCGCTGACCGTGAACAGCCTCCCGTGATTTCCCTGGCTGCCGGCACAGTGTGCGCCGGTGGCTTGGAAGGCATGCGCACGCGGCCAGAGCACTGCGGCCGAGCAGGCGCTCCTGCTGGCATGACCCCGCTCAACGCTGCACGGGCTCGCGTGAAGAGCTCTTTGTGAGACTATGCAACGGCACTGTCTGCCGTTCACTCCAAACATGTGAAGCGCGGCGCAGAGCGCGCCCAGCTCTGCGGAGGGCGACCGCTACTTCGACTCTGAAAAGGAGCCCGGCGGCGGCGGCGGCGGCGGCGGCGGCCCAGCGGGCGGCGGCGGCGGCGGCCCAGCGGGCGGCGGCGGCGGCGCCCCAGGCACCATGCGGCGCTCGACGACGCGCTGCTGCGGCTTTGCGCTGGCGGCGCTGCTGGTCGGCTCGATGGCCGCGTTCCTGTACTGGCCGTCGGCCAACTCGCTGTTCGGCGAGGTCGCCGTCGACGACAGCGAGCGCTTTGTGGCCGTCGACGGCACGCAGGCGCGCCCGGCGCCGCGCCGCGCCGCGCCTCGCAGCCGTGGACCTTTTACAGCGAAGTAAGAAAAGCTGGATCCCTCGATTTGCAAAATAGACCTTTCAATCCAGTTGGTATAACTGGATTGATAGCAGTGGCGCAAGCGCGCCGACGCCGACGACAGCGCCGCGGCCCGGCCGCTCGCTGACGCCGCGCGGCCGCGCCGGCAGTTCACGCTGGACTGCCGCCCCTTCCACGTGGCGGGCTTCAACGCGCACGACGTGGTGCCCAAGTCCATGGCGGAGCTGTACGACCACCAGACCATCGGTGCGGGTAGCCCTACCCTACCCTATGGCTGTGCTGGCCCTGCATGCCCACAGCCTGCTGTCCCTACCTGCTGGAGAATACTGTGACCGTGCTTCCCCCCCCCTTGTCCTGGGGGTTTGCTGCTGCGTGGGGCGCTGGCCTTACCCACCGACGCCGCCGCTGCCTCACACTGTTGTCGTCTCACACGCCAGCCGCGGCGTGTGCTCTGCAGGCGCAACAGTATCTGGAACACCAGGGGGAATGCAGCGGCTCGTTTGTGCGCGGCAGCGAGCATGCACGCAATCTTGGCGATGCGGCAGGCACTGCTCGGGGCCTGACAGGCAGGGCCGCTCGTGCGCAGGCAACCGGCGCGGCTACGACATCGTTCACGAGCTGTTTGCCAACGCGACGCGCGCGCGCCTGAACGTGGTCCGCCTGTACGCGCACACGACCGACCCGGACCACCCTTTCCAGGTGCGGCGCACCCCGCGGCACCAAACTGGCCGGGCCTCTCCACCTCGTTCCCGCACACCCGCTTGTGCTAGCTGCGTGCAGCCTGGGCTGGCCCATGCATGCGGCTGGCAGATGCGAGCGGGCGCCAGGGGGCGCGAGCTCAGCACGCCGCCACTCTGACGCCCGCGGGCCGCTTGGGGCGCCGGTCTTATGTCCTGTCAAGCGCGGGCGCGCCTAAAGCCTAGCTGGGCTTTGCAGGAGGGCCCGGGGCGTTACAGCGCGGCCGCGTGGGAGGCGCTGGACCGCGTGCTGGACCTGGCGCGCGCGGCGGGCCTCAAGGTCATGGTCTCGCTGCTGGACAACTGGAAGTACAACGGTGCGCGCAGTCGCTGCCCTTACCCTACCCTAGCCCTAAACTCATGGCGTAGTGCGACCGCGCGCGGCGCGGCACGGCCGCCCGCCCCCTGCGCCGAGCCGGCTGGCTGCGGGCAGCGCGGGATGCGCCGGCGGCAGCAGGCGCTGCTGCGCCTGGCCGGCACTTTGTGAGGAGTCTCTTCTGTTCGTGGCGGTGCGGAAGGGGTCTGCGCGACACAAATTCCGCTGCTTGGCAAAAGGCCCCCTCTGCGCGCCTGCCGGTCGTTCCCGCATCGGGCCATGATCACAGCTGGAGGCCTGTCCAGGTGCAGGGCGCGTCGAGACAGGCGGGGCGGGCGCGCCAGACGCCAGGCATACCGGGGCAATGGGGCGGTAAGCCGCACTGCCTGGGGCGGCATGGGGGCCAGTGCTCAGCTGCGCCTGGCGGCTGCGAGTGCGTGCTGATGCGCGCGCCTGCCAGGCGGCGTGGGCCAGCTGGTGCATAAGTGCAGGGTAGGGTTAGGGAACCCATCGCGCCTGACGCGGCGCGCCTGCCAGGCGGCGTGGACCAGCTGGTGGACTGGAGCAAGACGGCGCCGGCGCGCACGCAGGCGCGCCCGGACGACAAGGAGGGCGACTTCAACGACACGGCGCGCCCCGCGCGCGCATGCTGAGCTGCGCGCTGCGTCACCCAATGTCAGCGTGAAATAAGAGCACATGCTGCCTGGGAGTGCATGTATTTACGAGTGCGCTGCGCCCGTGGGCGGCTGTTGCGCGGCCGTGGCCGTGAGACACACAGGTTGCGTGCCGACAGCAACCGCATGCAGCGCGCCTTGGACCGCCTTGGCACACACCGCGGGCCTGACAGATGGGCTGGGCGGCGATAGATGGTGACGGTGCCTTGAGCAAGTCGATTGCAGGCCCGCGCGCTGCGGCTCCACCCACCGTCAGATGCGTTGCGACTCAGACCAGAATGCAGAGCGGTCCGCCTGCAGGCGCCCTGCCCGAGGGCAGAGCGCGCGCGCGATGCGGCGGGCGGCCGCGCGGCAGGGCGTCGGCATGGGCGTCAGGGACTATGAGATCCGCCGCCACGCGCTCTTCTTCACCGACGCGGGCGCGCGAGCGCTGTACCGCCAGAACGCGCGCCAGGCGCTGCTGCGGCGCAACACTGTGAACGGGCGCCTGTACCGCGACGACCCCACCATCATGGCCTGGGGCCTGCTCAACGAGCCGCGCTGCGAGGCCTGGAAGGCGCGCCCGCGCCCCGGGCGGCGCGGCCGCAGCCCCCGCCCCGCCCGCCGTCGGCCACACGACGCCCCGGCAGGCTCCTGCCCTGGTCGAGGTTTGGGCGCGTTGCAGCTGCCGCGCCGTCACGGCGTGGAGTCTGTGCAGCGGCCCGTGCTGCAGGACCCAGCATCACGCCGAGCCGCCGATATATTCCCACACAGGCCTATGCATGGGCGCCGATGCCCGCAGTTCCACGCGCTCGCAGCGCATGCACGGCGCGCTCTTGGTGCGCGTGCACGGCTGCAGCGCCTCCAGCGTCAGCGCCGAGCGGCGAACGCGGGCGCGCGCCAGGTGCCGGAGTGCCCAGAGCATGTGCAGGCCTGGGTGGCCGAGATGGCCGCCTTTGTGAAGCGCATCGACCCCAACCACCTGGTCACCATCGGCGAGGAGGGCTTCTTCGCCGCCGAGCGCCCCGAGGTGCGGAAACCTGGCGCGGTGTAAAGTCCTAGCGCGGCGTGAAAACCTAGCGCCAAACGCGCGGCGGCGGCGCCTGGATGGGTCGGGAATGCACGGTGGCGTATGCGCGTGGGCTGTGACAGAGGCCACGTCTGCGTCCGGGCGCGCCTGCCTGCTGCGCCGAAGCGTGCGCGCGCACTGCGGGTGAGCGCCGGCGGGCCAGAGTGGCGCGGCACCAGGGGCCCGAGGCGGCGCGCCTGCTGCCGCAGGCGCGCCACAACCCGGCGACCTGGGCGGGCCAGGCCGGGCAGGACTTTGAGCGCGACCACGCCGCGCCGGGCGTCGACTTTGCCACCGTGCACGTGTGGCCGGACAACTGGAACAAGTGCGCAGCCCGGCCTGTCTGCGTGTTGCGGGAGCATTGCTGCTGGCAGACAGCCAGGCAGGGCTGCTCTGCTTTGCATGCAGTTTGCTTGGTCTGCTGCATGAGCCCTGCAGTGAATCAATACGCGCGCGCATCCTCTGTACAGCTTGTTCACAGGATGGTGCTCCGCCGTAGCAGGAGAATGCTTGAGCAATGTCCTCTGATTCCGGCCGGGCAGCGCATTACGTTAGGCCGCGCAGCGGGCACCATGCGGCCCGGTGCGGAAGCAGTGGCGCGGTGTGAGCGCGCGCCGCGCGCCAGGAGCGCGTCAGAGTACCACGTGGACTGGCTGGAGGCGCACATGGCGGCGGCGGAGGCGCGCCTGGGCAAGCCGCTGCTGCTGGAGGAGTTTGGCAAGCGCCTGGCGCCGGGCGAGGCCAGCGACGAGGCCATTACGCGCCTGCGCGACCCGGTGTACCAGACCAGCTTCGCCGCCGTGGCCAAGTCCATCGCCATGTGCGCGCGCGCCCCATATGGGGTAGGGTAGGGGGTTAGTGTTGAAAAGGCATCATGCGCCTGTGCAACCCGGTGTACAAGACAGATTTGCAGCCGTGGCCAAGTCCATTGCCATGTGCGCGCTTGGCCCCCTTCCCCAGGCCTGGCCGCGAGCGGCATCCAGCGGCTTTGTCCGCGGTGCGTGCTCCAAGCAACGAGAGCGGCAGTGCAGCGTCAGCACCTGCACGCCTGTGCCGTGCCGGGACGCAGCGCCGAGGCGGCGAGCTGCATGCCGACCGAGCGAGCGCGGCGTGCACGCAGGGACCGGCCGCTGCGCGGCATGCTGTTCTGGCGCCTGGAGCTGCTCGTGTACGCGGGCGAGCCGGTCACCGACTACGGCGTGCAGGCGCGCTGCCCGCCCGCGCCCGCAGCGACGGCTACATTGCGTCGCGCCGAGCCCTGAATGGGCAAGTTGCCAGTCACAGGATAGTAGATTTTCTGGGTGGGAAGTTTAATTGTCGGTCGCCCACGGCGCTTGGCAATAGAGCGCAGACACGGTGCCCGGGCGGGGCGGCAGGCGCGCGACTCAACGATGGCGCTCGTGGTGGCCAACGCGGCGGCGGTGCGGCGCGCGACGGCTGTGCGCCCGCCCGGCGAGGCATGCGGTGGCGGCTGCTGGGCGGCCGACACTTCGTCCAGCCATGCGCGGTGCGCCCTGTAGGTCGATTGCACTCCGCCGCGGTGCCTGAAGGGGCAAGCGCTGAGCGGCTGGCATGCGCCCAGCCCGCCTGCGCCCAGCCCGGCCGCCCAGCCGCCCAGCTCGAGCTGCTGCAGACACGTACACCTGTCCTCGCCCGTGCGGCTATGGTGAGGTTCGGGCTGAGCGGGTGCGCAACAGCGCATGACACATGCACAGCTCCAGGCTCAGCAAGCCCGGCACAGCGCTCTGCGCAGAGCGCGGCCAGGCGCTGACAGCGCCGGGCGTGCCGGGCCGAGACGCGTCGAGCCCGTGCTTGCTGTCCACTGAGCGCTGCTGGGGTGCTAAGCACAAGCGTGCGGTGCTGGGCGCAGGTGCGTGAGCCGGCCGGCGCTGTGCGCGGAGCAGGGGCAGGCGCTGGCGGAGGACCCCGCGCAGCTGCAGTCGGAGGGCCTGGCCGAGCTCTTCGCCAGCCACACGGCGTGCTGCCGGCCGGGCCTGGGCGCGTTCTCTGAGGGCTGCAGTCACGCGGATGCATGAGAGCTGGAGCGGATGAGGCGAAGCTGCGTGAGCTGACGCTCAGCTGCGCCGCATGCTGCCGTCCAGGCCTGGGCCGGTCCACGAGACCAGCAGCCGCGCATTTGCGTGGCATGCGGGTGGCTGCTGCGAAGTGTTGACCGGCCACGCTGCATGCTGCTGGCCTGACAAGGCCGCTGCGGCCGAGGGCAGTCAGGCTGCGTAGGGGCATGGCGGGAGCGGAGCTGCATGTCAGCAACAGAGACAGGTGCACTGCTGTGACTGTACCAGTGCTGATGTGTGCCGGAACTGCGAGATGACAAGGCGTGGAAAGGAGCCACTTGTCATGCTGTAAGGACAGATGCATGCACGCTCGAGAGCCATGCGCTTACACGAGCAAGGTGCGAATCGACTCCGGCAGAGCTGAACACTGCCAACTGGCGCAGGGGCGGTTGGTGGCTTCTGCTGCACAGATTGGGACGTTGACAGCGCCCGGGTGGCCGGGAAGGCTGGCCTAAGAGGCGCATGACATTGATGTGGTTGCGAGCTGCCTGAGCTGTCATGGCACTACAGCCTGCCGGCACGCTGTGACAGCAGAGGTGCACGCAGGACAGGGAAGTGACGTTGCTCCATGGTTGGCCGAATCTGACACCCTGGATGTCACTTTTTGTCTGGCTCTTAGAGGAGGTGCTGCTTGCATCGGCGGAAGCGGTGGCAAGTAAATTGTGGATGACACACAGGCTAGAGCGGTTTCTGGAGCTGGATGGCAACAGTGTTTCTGTTGAGAAACCTTGCACACAAGCTTGGAGCGGCACTGGCGCATCTGCAAGCCTCAAACATTGCTTACGACAAAGGCGAGGCTAATCCGTGAAGCTGCGACCCATACAGCAAAGATATGCATGATGCACAGCTGCATGTCTTCCCCTATCATGTCACTGCATATTTAGTACTAATAAAGCGCAGCACAGCATGTGCGCACTGCTAACACGTAAATGTAGATGCTGTTAGCATAAATATAGACCCTATAGCATATAAATGCAGACGCTGTTCACCCGCAAATAGCTGATAGTCATAGCTCACGCTGTGCACCAGCGCTGACGCTGCAGTGCACAGCAAGAAATCAACCGGCTCAACAGACATGAAAGTAACACCTGTTGTTTATAGTAGTAACTACATATAGACCAAGCTGCATGCGCATGGCGTATGGGAGTAGCAGATCTGCTGCGAGGCGCCGACCAAGCGCCTCGCGCAGGCCTGCAAATAGTAGGTGGGCTGGATGAGCCAGCAGCGCATGCTCTACCAGAGCATGCCCCAGTAGCAAAGGATTAACCAAAACCGTCAAACTGAGCTGCCACATGGGCCAGGTCGTGAGAACCCAAAATTGCACCCTGTTGTCCGCATGCCCAACGGCCGCGCATGCACATGCACATGCGTGACGCCATGGAGCGCACAGGGCCTGTAAAGATGCCAGATAATGAGACGCATGAACAAGTCAATCTGGAGAAAGACACGACACGACCAAGGTGAGCAGCTGCGCTGGTCATGGTGCTGTCCAGTTGAGCGGCCATGGCTGTGATGGGACCTGGCAGCCGAGCAAGCTACCCGCCCTCCCTGCCAGGCCGAGGCTGCCGGCAGCTGGGTGCGCGGGCAGATGCGGCATTGCAGCTGCCATGATAAAAGACAGGGCGCTGATCATGCGATGACCGCGTGTGCACAGCAAGGCGTCACCACTCTCGGTCGTGAGCAGCTTGGCATGCAGACTGCGCTGCCGCAGCAGCCACAGCTGCCGCGCTGGCGACTTGTTGACACACGCTATGATTGGCAAACCTGCACGCTGGGCGGCGGGGGCGGAGCCACCCGCCGCAGGCCCATCCTGCGAGCGACCGCGTCCCGTGGCGCGCCCTGGCAGAGAACAGTCACGTCGCGAGCAGCCTGGCGCGCCGGTGGAAGAGCTGCCGCCGCCGCCGCAGCAGCCGCAGCCGCCTCCGGCCCCTGGCCGCCGCAAACTGGTCGGTCGCGCCATTTGCGGGCTGCACGCTGGCCGCCGACTGCACGCTGGCGATGGCCAGCGTCCGGTTCGCCAGGGGCGCATCCTGCGGGGCCGGGTCTTCCTGCACGCGCGTGTAGTAGGTCACCGGCACGACGCCGCCTGCCGCGGCGCTGCCGGACAGCGCGGGCGCGGCGCCGGGCTCCACGGCGGCGGAGGCGGCGCCCGCGGCGTTGAGTGCGCCGCGCGCGAGCGCGGGCGGCGAGGGCGGCTGCGCGAGCGCCGGCGCGGCCAGCAGCGCGTCGATGGTCGGCTTCAGGCAGTCAAAGATGAGGCGGTAGCCTGCCGCGGCACAGCTCACAGGGTCGGGCGCTGCTGCACGGTGGGTGACCCGGCATGCAAGCGCCCCAGACGAGACAAGTAGACAGAGGCAGCTGCATGACAGCGCTACCAGGCCAGCAGCGCTGCCCGCTCCCCAAGCACTAGCTGGGCAGAGCGGGTGACAGCCTGAGCTGCCCCGGGTCAGGCGACGTGCAGCGCTGCGAGGTAAGCATGCGCCGTCCGCCCCAGGGGCCCACCGTAAGGCGTGGGGTGGATGCCATCCGGGAGCAGGTCGGAGCGGATTGCGGTGGCGGTCGCGAACGGAGCGCCGCAGTACGCGTAGCTGACAGCGCCGTCCGGCGTTGACATTGCCTGCGGCGGCCGCGCTCAGCCGTAGCCGTGACACGGGTGCTGCACGCAGGCTACCTTCTGACAGCACCTCGCGGGCCCAGATGGCCAAGGCCGCAGCAGATGGAGAAGGGTATATGAATGTCGCCCACACAGGTCATCACAGAGCGAGGGCAATGCGTCGAGTGTTCCCCTCAGCTTCTGCATGATGACAGCAGACGCACGCGGGCACACACACCCAGTCTCGCTCGCGCGCGAGGTGCTGCGCTGTGCGCCAAGCGACGCGCGGCGCAAGGCGCGCATGCTTAGCAGCCGCTCTGGAAGCGCGGCCCGAGGTGCGCATGCCGAGCAGCCGCCCGGGACACGCCTTCCATGCAGCAACCCTGCATCGAGATGCATGTGTGGTGACGGTTGTTGGAGCCCAGCGGGCGCGCACCTGGAAAGCGTCCGCCAGCGCCTGCAGCGGCCGCGTGTACGCGTTGGGCCAGATGTACCGCTCCGCCGGGAGCCAGTAGCGGGCGCCGCGCGGCATGTTGCCGACCTGGTGGCAGCCAGAGCAGCCGGGTCAACGCGAAGGCCACATCAGAGGCGCTCCAAATACAGCCCTAGCACTCCATACAAGCCTCGGATATCACACAAACAGGTGCATGTATAGGCGCCTTCAACACTAGAGAGCGCATTTGCGCAGAGCGGGCAGCATCAGCCGCCACTCCGCGGCAGCGGGCGATTGCGCATGCGGCAAGCGCGCGCACCAGCAGGATGCGCGAGGACGGCAGCCGGTCGCGCCACACAGCCACGATCTGGGCCACGCTGCGCGCGCGCGCCAGAACGCTGTTAGAGCGCGGCGCCCGTACGCACGCCAGAGCATTGGGGTAGCTTGCAGATGGAGGGGCTGTACTATGAGCGCGCCAATTGGCCTGTCGGGCAGGACGGGGGGGTCCTTCTGGCAGCACCGCCGCAGTGGGCCCCAGCGCACCGCGAGACGATGCCAGGCACGGCGGCCATCAGGATGGCGTCATCACTGCCGCACTGCGCGGCGCTGAGGTCGTTGGAGCCGATGTATATCACCACCAGCTTGGGCGCGTGCACCTGCGCATAAAAGAACAAACCATACTTGAATGTGTCACAACAGTCACGCTTGTGGTCTCAAACAGCGCCAACATTCACAGTTAGTTCTCGCATACTTTGAGTGGCATCAAATTATGACATGCACAATAATGCAGCTGCATGGCGAACCTTGCAGTGTGCATCATGGCATGGGCCAGGGAGGAGCAGGGCTGAGAGCTGGGCACACCACCGGCATCTCCCCGCCATACTGGATGCGCCACAGCAGGCTTCCCGTGTAGTCGCCTGGTCAGAAAAAGAAGACACTGTCGGTCAGCAAAATGTCCCAGTTGCAAGGCAGCGGCGCAGTCCAGCTTGAAAGGCAGGATGTGACAGGCGGCAGTGTGCAGGCGGCCACCTGATATGGCAGATATGTACGAGTTGATGTTGCCAAAGTACTGCTTGTATACAGATATATAGTCCTGCGTCCCAGAGAATGTGGCGCCAATCGACACGCCGCGCATAAGCTCCAGGACAGAGTCGCCGCTCCAGAACAGGTCAAACCCCTGCGAGAGCCTCCATGTGAGCACTGCACTTCCTATGCACTCCAGACAGCACAAACAGAGGCAAACATCCAGGCAACAAATCGTTTCACAAGGACACGAGTCGCCGCAGCGCACAGGGCACCTTTGCGCGGTCTGCTGCTGCTATCTCAGCGGCTAGCTGCTCCTGCCAGGCTACCTGTGAGGCGTTGCCTGGGTGAGTTCAAGCCTGGGCGCTAGACGCCGGTGCTCACGCGCAAGCAAGCAGAGGGACACACCCAGCCTTGCTTGTCCAACCGCGGCTCTGGTCCCTGCGGGGGACCGGTGCACTGTGCTGCAGAGTTTGGGGTGCATAGCACTGCAACCGCCGCGGCCAAGACGAGGCTGGTCGCAGCCAGGCGCATGACGGAATTGCTGTGCTGCGCTTCCCGCACCATTGTACAGCGACCCACACTTTAGCTAATCATATATATTGCAACGGCATGAGCTCGGCCATGCACACCACTGGTCTGCGTTCAAATATGCCCCTGGCTCAAACACATCTTCACGAGCCCTCCTAACACGTCTATGTGCCTGCACACTTGTTCTTGCAGTCTGCGTGCTTGGCAGGCACGTCTTGCCTTGGGTGGGCTACCCTGGACATGTATGACTCATACTCTTTGAGTTGTAACTCCTGTGTGTCAACGTTCCATGAACCCTGTTCCGAGACGAGCTGTACCGGCGTATACATCGGACATCGTGCCCCAAATGGCGCTGTTACATGTTGCATGCAGCTCGCCGTTCGAGAGGCAGGACGGACACCCTGGTGGGCAAGCAACATCCAATGACGACACCGGAGAACTGCAGTTGTACGCACGAGCCAGGTATCGGGCACACTCCTTGCACACAGCTGGGCAAGCGCTGCAGGCAGCTCGGGAAGAATTGGCCATGCCACGCCGCCCAGGTCCACAGCAGCACCACGACCCACCAAAAAATCCCAGTTCAGCATGGGATACCCTATAATAGCCCACACAAAAGCAGTGAGCGAGTCGCTGCGCGCGCCGGTGCGCGCCAGGTGCCCCTCGGCACAAGGATAATGGAATTGTAGCCTGTACAACGTGTACGCCTCAGGGAACGGGGCGCAGCCGCCCAGGGCGCTGCAACCCTGGCAAGCATACTCTTTAGCAGATTCGGCGTGGTGCTCATGCGCGGGTGCCTGCTCAGCACGCGTCGCCGATCCAAGCGACAGCAAGGACCAGGAGCGGCTTGGCGTACAGGCAGCCAGATCTCACACCAGACACATCATCACAAGCCTGACCATGTGGTGACGCTGCGCAACACCACAGCCCGATCGGGGCCACGCCCTGGCTGTCGTTTCAAGGTCGTAAAAATATACCACAGACACCAACGCGCAGCAGCCGCAGGCCCAGCGCCACAAGCTTCGCAACAGCGCATGCCACTCAGAGGGCAGCGGGGAAGGCACTCCAAGCGGCAAAGAAAATCAGCCGCTCCAGCAGCGCAAACAACCACCTGTGCAGCTTCAACAGCGCGAGGGAGCACATGTGCAGCCGGCGGTGATGGCCAGAGCTGCCAGCATGTGCGTGCCAAAACAAGTAGCGCGTGCACTTCGGTGCCGGCACATGCGCCCAAACACTAAAGGCGAGCGCCCATGCAGCACCCAGCTCTCGATTAAGCTCCCAACAAAGGCTGCACTGCAGCATCTGACACAGCACGGCCAGCTGGGCGTTGCGCCAACCAGCCCTGACCGTCATGCCCAGGGCGCAGCCCAGCCTGCTGCAAAAAAGGGGGACGCGGCATGGCCACCCCCCGCCCACCGAGCCCCTCTCACAGCTGCGGCAAGTATGCGGACGGGTCGTAACCGAGCGCCAGCGCATCGGCAGACCCGTGATCCGAGATGGCCCGCAGCACAGGGTGCGGCGCAAGCTGGGCGGGCGCCGCCGACGGGCCGCCGCTGCTGCCTATCGCGGAGCTGCTGCTGCCCGACGCGCAGCCGATGTCGCCGCAGAAGGCAGGCGGCTGCAGCGGCGCTGACAGCGTCACCTGCTTGGGCGCGCCGGCGCTGGCCATGCCGGCCGGCGCCAGCGTGCGATACCGCCTGCGAGCGCAGCAGGCAACATGAGCACTCCTGGCCATGCAGACGCCCAGCCCTGGTAGCCGCGCCTCGCATACACAGCTGCACCATGCGTGTCAAGATGTGATTCCCGAGCCAGGGTTGCAGCTGACAAGGCCCGCCTTACGTGACCCTCCCAGGCGGCTGACACTATGCGCGGGAGCGTCGACAGCTCCTGCGCCACACCAGGGAGGGCGCCCCACCTGGCGACATCCTCCAGGCCGGCCGAGCCGGCGCTGTCATGCATGGACAGCTTGCGCGCGGGCGGCTGCGCCTGCGGCGCCGGGGCGCTGCTGTAGCGCCGGTACAGCGCCTGCAGGTCGGCCGCGCTGCCCACGCTGCCCATGGGCGGCCCCGCGCTCAGCGACAGCGCGCCGCCAATCGGGCAGCCGCTGCCGCCAATCGGGCAGCCGCTGCCGCCGCCGTCCGCCGGGTGGCCCCCCAGCGGCGGCGCGCTTATGCTCATGCCGGCCGCGCCCTGCACGCGCGCGAACGCTCCGCCGTCGCGCAGCAGCGGGCACGCGGTGAGCGGCGCGGTGAGCGACGCGGCCGGCGCGAGCGGCGGCGCCGCCGGCGCCTCGCCGCTCGCGGACGAGTAGTCTCCCGAGCGCCCGATCGGCGACGCGCCGATGGGCGGCCGCGCCAGGCTGCGCGCCGCGCCCGCGTCGGCGAGCGACAGGTCGTCCAGCGCCGGCGGCGGCGGCGGTGCGTCCTCGGCCACTTCCGTCGTGCCCATGGCCTTGCGCACCATCTGCTTCAGCAGGTCCTCGGGGTCTGCGCACGCGCGCCGCTGCGCCTCAGCCACCGCTCCGCCTCCGCTGCCGCGCTACATACACTGTATTCTCGCAGTCTTTGCCCCCGGGCTGGAGCGCAGGCTGCAGCGGCCCTGGGTGCGACAGACGCCAGGCCGCTGCACGCAGGACACCCTAGCATGACCCTCGGGCCGGCAGGACAGGCCGGCCCACGAGGTGGAATCCAGGGGGAGCGCGCGCCGTAGAAAATCTCCAGCTTTGTGATCTTCATGCCCTTGTCCAGCACCGCGACGGCCATGCCATACACCTGCACGCCCGCGACGACGTTGCACCGCACCCCAGCATAGCAGTTAGGCTAACCTGTGTGCTGAACACGACAGAGCGCGAGTGCCAGCCGACATCGCAGAGCACAATAAGTGGCACGCCCCCAGGCTGGGCGCTGCAGCGCGCCTGGATCTTCTGGCCGGTCGCGGAGGCCGACAGCTCCTGGCCATGGCCCAGCGGGCAGCGCAGCGGCCCTTGCATCACGCCCCAATGCCGCCACTTGAACGTGACGATGGGCGGCCTGCGGGGCAGGGGCCAGTCATACTACAGAGCGCAGCGTTGCGCGGGGTGCGCTGGCAGGGCATTGTGCGACGCGCGCAAGGCCGTGGTACGCTGCCGTTTGTTGCCGCCGGCGCAGCGCAGCAGGCGCTGGGCACGACTGCGCCCGGGCTGTGCACGGGGCGCACCCTGAGTAGACCTCAGTGACCTCCCAGGCGAAGCCGTTGGGCATGGCCTCCCGGAACACGCGGTGCGACTCCTCAAACCCTGCGCGGCGCCCAGGCCTCACGCACAGCGGCGCGCTGCCAGGAACTCTCACGCACAGGCCTCACGCACAGCGGCGCTGACAAACACCTCACGCATGCCGCACGCCCGCAGCGAGCGCACCCGTGACGGATGCGGAGTACAGCGTGGTGTCGCCGATGAGCGCGTTGTATGTGCCGATCCGCATCATGTGCTCCACAGTGTACTGCGGCGCGCGGCGCGTGCGTCAGCCGGGCAGCGGCCGGGGGGCGCGGCGCGCCCGGTGTCAGGCGGGGCGGCTGAAGGCCCGTCCACCCACAGACCTCTGCAGTTCATAACCTGGGAGCGCAAGGCCTCCGCACGCCTGCACGCCTATGTTCTAAACAAAGTACCTCCGGCCCGCCAGCGCAGGAGGCACCTCTGGGCCGCCGTTGCAGGAGAAGCGGTACTTCACGGGGTCGATGGTGCGCCACTCGCTGCTGCGCAGCTTATAGGACGCCTCCTTCTCCCAGTTCTTGACCAGGTTGGACACCTGGTCCTCCAGCGACCCCGCCGCCCAGGTCTTTGTCTTCTCTGCGCGCCGCATCCGCCTCCCGGTCAGCGCCTTGGGACAGCACGCAAGAAGCTGGTGGATCCTTCTCTGACTACATCTTGCTTAGTCCGGCGAAGAGGTGAGCAAATGCCCTGCTTTCAACGCTAGCACAGTGCAGGACCTCGCAGGCTGGTGGGATTGCTGCAAGGGCGGCAGCTGGGATGCGACAGGATGCGGAAGCGAGCCTGCCAGGGCGGGCGCACCCAGGGCAAAGTTCAGGTTGGCCTTAGTATAGTCTGGGACCTGCGCATGCGCAGCACGAGCACCTCAGCGCCGCATGTGGGGCGCCGCGTGGCGCGCAAACCCCGCCCCAGTCGAGGCGCATGCCCCGCGGCCAGCTGCAAGCGCGCCGCACCCGCCCGTAGCGCCAGTGCGCGTTGTCGCTCAACACGGCGTTGCCGTCCACCAGGTAGTCCGGCTGCGCCGCGGGTCGCGCCGCGGCCTCCGCCATGGCCGCGGGTGACGCGCGGCTCCGCGGGCGCTGCTAGGCGCAGCTCCGTCCGGCGCTCACGCCTCGACCTCAGGCCATGGGGCGCCGCCTTCCTGGTCGCTCGGCGCTTGCGCCTCTCGCGGACCGCACTCCCGGCCTGCTGCTGCTCTTGCTTCCTGAGCCCTCACCCACCCAGGCCCAGATGCTGCCGCGCAGCGCACAGCCTACGCGCAGCCGCGTTGGAGCGCTCGCAGACTCGGAGCCCTCTTGTGCCTGGCTTCTGCTCAGCAGGCGCGTGAACCTCAGCACGTTGAACAGCACTGGACGCGATAACTTGCATCTCAGCACGCTGGGCGATTGCAGGACTGTACCTCTTCTTGCCTAGCCGCGCTCTGCTAGCTGTGTGTAGGTTCTCTGGCGACCCTCTGCTTGCCCCGATGCCTTGTTGACATTGAGAGGGCCGTTGGAGCCGCTGCAGAGGCGCCATGGTCGGCAGCAGCCCGGGCCCAGCCGCGCCGCAGCCGTCACACTCGGGCGTGTCCGCGCAGCGCGGGTCCACCTGCGGCACGGAGCAGGTGGAGAGCATCGCAGCGCGCCCGGACTCGCACTCGGGCAGCTGCTATGGCGGGCCGGTGGTGGACATCTTGGCGCTGTCGCCCGCGCAGAACGTTGAAGTCTCTTCGCGGCCCACCGACGAGGAGATTATAGCGCAGGAGAATGCGATACGGTGACCTCCGCACCGCCCCGGTGCATGGAAGTGCTGCCGCGCAGCCCCGGCTGGCACCGAGCCGCGAGCGCAGGTGCCGCGGCGCTGACCGGCGTCCCCTGACGCTGCCTGGCGCCTGCACCCGCAGGGCGAGCGAGGCAGAGAAGCTGAGCTTCGTGGGAGAAGTGGAGCCGCTCTCAGCGCTCGTGAAGGGTGCGCTGCTCCTTTCGCAGCCGTGCAGACTCTGCGTCGATCCGCAGAGGGTGGCTGGCGACGTGCCCCTCAGCGCCCCTCGTCTGTCTCCTGACCTGGTTGCAGCGTCCGAGCGCCGGACCAGTCTGCGCCGCGCAGCACCCTGTGCGTCTGCGGTGGCTGTCCTGTGGATGTTACTCTTGTTGCGGCACAGCGTCGGCTGGTAAGCAAGGCGCCTGTTCAGCAGTGCAGAGCGCTGATGACACCGCGCGTGGCGCCGCAGAGTACGAGGCGGGCAGCGAGGTGTTTGTGCGCAAAATCCGGAGCCTGGAGAGTATGTACAGGTCTATGCGGCGCGCGCGGGGCGACGGAAACTGCTTCTTCAGGCGCGCCCCGCGGCCGCTAGCCGCGCCCGGCCGGTCAGGCCTGCGCGCGCGGGCTGAGATGCCGTGCTCTGGGAGGACTGGGGCCCAGGCGGCTGTGCGAGCGGTGCGGGCGGGTGAAGCGGCTGTGCGCGTGGTGCGGGCGGGTGAAGCGGGTCGCTTGCCGGAGCTGTGCCGCTTCCCTGTCTATGTTACTTTGCACTCAGTCTGGCAGTTGTGGTGGAAGCCTCCACAGTGGCACCACGTTTGCGTGCGCCCTTGTTTGGGACGTGCGTGCCAGCGAGCGCGTGCTTCGCTGCGCCCGGCCGCGCCTCCGCAGCACCCGCTTTTCTGGCGGCCAAGCACAGGTCTGCGACAGGAATCGCTGCTGTGCTCACCCACCGCCGGCTGTGCTCAACCCACCGCCGGCAGAGTTCACCCAGCTGCTTGGCGCGCGCAGGTCGTTCATCTTCGCGTACATGGAGCTGCTGGTCGCCACCAACGACCTGGCCGAGCGGAATAGGTGCGGCGCCTCCTCTCCTGGCTCGGGCGCACCGCACCGCCGCAGCCCGCCGCGGCTCGGGTGCACTGCACGCAGCAGCATGATCCGGCGCTGCCGCGCGGCCACATCAAGTCTGCCTCTCCCTCCGCCCATCCGCGTGCCTTCTTCGTTCCTTCCGACCGCAGCCGCGTGCGCGTCAGCGCGGCGTGCGGGCCTCGCAGAGCGCCTCTGACGCGCCGCAGCGGGCGGCGTGCGTTTCAGGGTGGTCACGTGCCTGCGCCAGTGGCGGCCCAAGCTGGTGGAGACCGGCTTTCAGGAGCTGGTGTTTGAGGACGCGCTGGAGGTGCGCGCGCTTTAGCTCCCCTGCGCGCGTACTAGCTCCCCTGCGCGCGTCCCGCTGGGCGTGCGCAGTGTCAGGGCTGGCGGGCAAAGCCGAGCCCTTGGCGGGCCCCGCGCGGCCGTCAGGGCCTGCTGAACGGCACTTTCAAGGCGTGTTTTTGCCAAGGTTTAGCAATGGCTAGGCACGGCCAGATACACGTTATGCAATACACCAAACGGCTTGCGGGGCGCGGCGCAGGTGCTGATTGACCAGCTGAACTCGCTGGGCACGGGCGAGCCGCTGACGGTGCGGCAGCTGGAGGACAATATGCGCGATGCGTCGCTGTCGCCCATGATTGTGATGCTGCTGCGCATGCTGGCCAGCGCGGAGATCCAGCGGCGCGGCGACTTCTTCTACCCCTTTATCCTGGCGCGCCGCGGCCCGGGCGTGCTCTCATGCATGCAGGGTTGTGAGGATGCTGCGTGTGCTGTGGCAAGCATGGAAACGCAGCTTGCACCAGCATGGCGAGCATCTGTGGGTAAATGCTGCTCGGGCCTGCTGTTTCGGGCCTGCTGATTGCCGCGCAGGGCATGCGCGACGCAGTTCTGAGCGGGCTGCTTACGAGCCTCAGCCCGCGCAGGGCATGAGCGACGAGGCGATCACCGTGGAGCAGTTCTGCCGGCGCTACGTGGAGCCGATGGGGGAGGAGAGCGACCACGTGCACATCGTCGCGCTCACCGATGCGCTTCAGGCAAAAACTCTGACCCTAACCTATCCCATGCACTGCCCCCTGCCCGGCCCCGGCCTGTTCGCGCGCGCTGCCGCTGCGCGCGTGGCTGGTCGGGCCGGCATCGGCGTGTCTTGCCTGCGCTGCTGTGACGCCGTGCGCACAGGCATGTGCAGCCCGTCTGCAGCCTGCGCAGCTCGCCATCAAGGCGCAGGCGCTGGTGCCGTGCTCAGCCTGAAGCCTGCAGGCCCTGGCGGCGATTTTTCGTACCAGTGTGCACGCTGCACCCGGACTGGCGGGTCACGCTGGGCGAGGGCGGCTGCAGGGCGTGCGGTGGTGACCCAGAAGCAGTACGGGCGCGTTGACGCCCGCCTTGCGCCGCAGGTGCCGACCCGCGTGGTGTACCTCGACCGCACCGCCATGCCAGGCGAGGGCGGCTCCAGCGCGGTGGCCACGTACGACTTTGCGCCCGAGGCATGCGCGGGCGCGACGCCCCGCGTGCACCTGCTCTACCGCCCCGGGCACTATGATGTGCTGTACCTCGCGCCGCCTGCGCCCGCGGCTTCCGCGTGAGCAGCGCCGCCGCCCCATAGTCCCCTGCCCCGGCTGCTGTGTCATCTTACGCCACCTGATCTGCCGGACATCTGCGGCATGGCCTCGCCCCCGCGTGTCGGCCACCGCATGCCAACTCACGGCATGCGCTGCAAGCGCGCCGCCCGCGCCTGTATTTGCTGCATGAGCGGCGCTGCCTGCTGCGACGCCACAGCCTGTCTGCACTGGGCGCGTTGCGCGTGCGGCTGTGCAGATCCGCTCCCACAAATAACCCTACTGGCGCATATTCGTTAGTGCAGGGGCAGCATTGCGCCTGGGAAGACCGATGTGCGAGTACGTCTGACCGTTTGTGCGGCAGAAGCGCGCATGGCGTTATATGCCTCGTCAAAGGATGTGCTTTGTGCGAGGGGTTGGTGTGCTCAGACTGTTAACGTGGCTAGTAGCTCCAGCCGGCTTGTCGCGTGATTTTGTACGTGACGTGAGTGTCCTGGTGTACCCAGGGGATGGAGTTCCAGTTTGGCCAGGCCATGGCTTATAGCTAGTAGGCGTCGCTTATGCTTGTAAGAGCATGTGCTGCCGCCCTCAACGCTATGTACTGCGCCCTCGGGCACACCCCAAGCTTCTACACATTTTCCTCTTAGGTGACTTTGCCTTGCTTTTCGGGCACTGCTCACCTTCATACACCAGCTGCCTGCCAGTATCCGCCCTGCAAGGCAATGGTTGCCGTACACCTCTCCAGCATTGGCTCAGACCCAAAATGCACACATAAGAGGCAGAAGCACGGCAGTTTTGTGCATGTGCAGGGTGAGGCCCTTGCAAAGCGCCCAGCAACACTGCACGAGCGGCCCTCTAATGCTTCTCGCTTGTGTATGCGCTGCACATGCCCTGCTGGCGCCAGGAGTCCTCAGGAGCCGAGGCTGGTGCCTTACGCTGTCCTGAACAGGGATTTTGACATAGTCAGCGTACGGAGGCTTGCCAGCTGCATGTGCAACCCTCCAAACACCCACGAACTGTGTGAAGCCAGAAGTCACTGAGCCGCACACCATACAGGTCCTCAGGTAGAGGCCTGAGCCTTCACCGGGCCAAACTCACAGATTTCTTGCGCGCCCTCTCCAGCTCCGCGTGCGCCCGCAGACAGCCGCTTTTGCACCCTGTGCACTTGCTCCCCGCGCGTGGCTGCCCCTGCAGCGGCCCGTGCCCAGCTTCTTCTTCCCCGCTGTGTTAATCAATGAATGAAAGTGTGCTGCAGGGCATGGAGCGCCGCGCTCGGGCGTCTCCCGGCTGCACACAGCCGCCCAGCGCGCCCGGCCTTGTGCTGGAGGGCCTGCGCGCCGGCCGCCTCGCCCACACCTGCCACGCCTGCACTTCTGTGTGGGGGCTGCCGCCACCGCCGCCGCCGCGCTCACGCATGCTGGATTGGTTCCCTACTCACCCACCAACCAGGAAGAGCGCTTCTAGGCGTCTGCGGGCTGCACAAAGACGCCCAGGCCGGCCAGCTTGGCGCGCAGACCCTCCAGCTCCGCCTGCGCCGCGGTCAGCCGCGCGCGCAGGTCGCACGCCTCCGCGTCCCGCGCGGCCGCTTCCGCCGCCGTCGGCGCGCCCAGGCTCGCCTTGACAAACTCGAGCGCGTTCTCCGGCCGGGTCCCCTCCTCGTACAGCGCCACCAGGACTGCGCCCCGCAACGGCGCAGCTGTTGCACTCTGCTGTGCCAGGGGTGCTGTGGACGGAAGGACGGCGCAGAGCGCTGGGGCGCGCGTTTGGTGGTGAAGGCCAGCACGCCAGAGTCGCTCAGGTACGTGCGGAAAGACTGCTGCCTGTCGGCCTCAGTTGCCATGGCATGCGCCCCCGCTTGACCAAGCGATTTGTTTCGTCCCTGTTCTGTAACCGGACTGCACGACTCTCTGTAACCGATGCAGGGCTATGACCTGCAATGTCTTTTCTCGCACACGCACTTGCATTCCTTGTGTGCACGCCTGGCGCTGGATGGACGTGAGGCTGTGCGGCAGACTGCTCACCAGCCTGTACGCTCGCGTGCCAGGATTCCAGGGCCGCACGGTTGCAGCAGGCGGCGTCTGCAGGCAGTGCGCGCGGCACGGCAGCCGGAGCTGGCGCTTGCGGCAGCAGCAGCCAATGTCTGTGTCGGCAGGGGCGGCTGCGCTGGACGTGAGCAGCCTGCCGCTCACTACCACCAGCACAGACTGCTATGAGGAGCAGCTGGCGGCCAAGGTGGCCGCGGTGCGCAGCCGCTTTGCAGGCGTGCAGCTGCCGGAGCTCGAGGTGGTGGAGAGCGCGCGGGAGCACTACCGGATGCGCGCAGAGTTTACGGTGTGGCGCGAAAAGGGCGACCTGTTCTACGTCATGTTCGACAAGCCGGAGGCGGTGCGCAGCTCCAAGGCTTGTGCCGCCGCGTGCCTGCGCTCATGCGTGACCTCACCCGCCTTCACCTGCATGCGTGAGTGCGCACTGTAGAGCAGGCCTGGCGTGCGCTGTCATGTCGCAGGGCTCTGCAAAGAAGCGTACTGCGCACAGGCTGCCAAGGAGAACGGCAGTGGCAGGGCAGCCAAGACGCGTGTGCGCGTCGATAACTTCCCCGTCGGCTCTCGGCTCTTGAACAGCCTGATGACGGGCGTGATTATGGCTGCCCGCAGCAACAACGAGCTGCAGCACAAGCTGTTCCAGGTGCGCCGGGTCTGCAACTGTAGCAAGCAGTGCGTGCGCCGCACGCTCCCGTTTCCAACCAGCCTCCCCCTGCCGTCTAGCTTCTGGCTGGCTGTGTGCTGTATCCAGCGCACGCCCATGACGCAGCGGCCCGTGCAGGCCGGCCGCCTCACGCACGCCGGCCCACAGGTGAACTTCCATACCACGCTGAGCGGCGAGGCGATGGTGACGATGCTGTACCACCGGCGCCTGGGCCCGCCGTGGGAGGCGGCGGCCGGCGAGCTGCGCGCAAGCCTGCTGGCCACGTGCGCCGAGGCGACCGGGCAGCTGACGCTGGCGGGGCGCAGCCGCGGGCAGAAGCTGGCGCTGGGGCCGGGCCACGTCACTGAGTGCCTGCGCGTGGCCGGCCGGCCGCTCCTCTACAGGCAGGTGCGGCCGGGCGCGGTACCTCATCGGCTATGATGGGCTTTCCCAGGGTGCGCAGGGCGGCAGGCGCGCCAAATGGCCTTGCAGAGTTGGATGTGGGGCGGGAGCTGCGTGGAAACAAGGGCGCGCATCCAACTGGGGAGGCAGCGCTGGGCGAGGCCCTGCGTGTTTCGACCGCTCCCCGCCGGCGCAGTCTGCTTGCGGCGGGGCATGTAGCGGGGCAGAGAGCATGGACTGAGCACTCACGGAGTGAGTTCAATTCAGGTCACGGCGGTTTAGGACAGAGCACTCGCAGGCAGAGAGCCAGGCTGCAGGGGTCCAGCCTGTGCCCTAACCCTATCATGGGCCAGGTGGAGGGCGCATTCAGCCAGCCGAACGCGGGCGTGTGCGAGCGCATGATCGAGTGGGCGCACGCCGCCACGGCCGGCAGCCACGACGGCGACCTGCTGGAGCTCTACTGCGGTGCGCATCAGGCCACGGGTTACGCCGTTGTCACCGCAGACGATACGCTGTGTTTGGGGATTGCCGTTTTAGGTTCGCTTCGTACTGCGAGCCAGAGCATCAGCGCTGCTACACGCTGGCTCGAGTCCAGAGGTTAAATTGGTAGAGAGTGGCATGGAGGGAGCGCGCCGCTTTCCAATGCGGACCAGATGCACTGGGCCTGTCTCCGCGCGGGTGAGGCAGGGGTGTGCTGGCAGGGCGCCTCGCATCATGCCGGATCGCTCGCCGCCTGAGGTGACCGCTGGATGCTGCTGCAGGAAACGGCAACTTCACGGTTGCGCTGGCGGAGAACTTTAGGTGCGCCCCGGCCACTGGCCGGGCGCTCGTGCTGTGTACCGCGTCCCGGAAGGGTGGGTCCTGTAGCACCTCCATCATGTCTCACCCAGTGGGTCGGCCTGGGAGCGCACCTGAGGCAGCAGCACTCGCACGAGGTTGTGCATGTGGGTGTGGAGTGACATGTTTGTTAGGTGCGAGTACCTGTCGCGGTCTCTCCGCGTCAGCCGCCTGGATGGCTTCATGCAGGGCTCGATGTGCACAGCGGCGCGCCCCCCTGCCAGCCGCAGCGTCAACGGTGACCCCGTGTTCTCACCCCTCACACCATGGCACGGGGCTCCTCGGGGCTGCACTGTGCACAGAGCCGGCGCGGGGTGGCGTGCGGCGCGCGTCCTGTTGGCGGGCGGTGTCACACCATGCAGCTTGGCCGCGCAGGCGCGTCCTGGCGACCGAGGTGTCCAAGACCGCGGTCGCAGCTGCGGTGGCTAATTTGACGGCCAACGGCGCGGGCAACGTGGCCATCGCGCGGCTGACGGCAGAGGAGTTTGGTACCGCCTGGCGCGGCGAGCGCGCGTTCGAGCGCCTGCGCGCGGCCGGCGTCGACCTGGCCGCGCTGCGGTTCAGCACCATCCTGGCGCGCGCCGCCCCGGCAGCACCGGCATGCGGCTGCCTCGTGTGTGCCGGCTCGTGTGCGACGCGCCTGGCACGCGCGCAAGCCGGCCCGGGCCTGGCTCGGCCTCTGTTCGGAGGCGCGGGCCAGGGCAAGAGAAAAGGAGCGTGCTGGGGAATGATGCTGGGTATGTGTGAAATGCATCACGCGCTCGTGCCCAGCACACCAGCTTCCCTGGTGTGCTGCCACCCCACTCCCCACCACTGCCCCCCCACTGCCCCCTGGTGTGTGTGCAGCCCCCCAAAATAGCAGAGCCATGCGGGCGCCAGGTGGACCCGCCGCGCGCGGGCCTGGACGCGGCAACCGAGGCGCTGCTGCCCGAGTTCGAGCGCGTCGTGTACGTCTCCTGCAACCCGGCCACGCTGGAGGCCAACCTGCGGCCACTGCTCGCGACGCACGCGCTGCGGCGCTTTGCCGTGTTCGACCAGGCGCGCGCCCGCCGGCCCGGGCCCTGCCGGCGCCGTCCCTGCCAGACAGCGCCTGCTGCTCGCCCCCGATGGGCTGGCGCCGTGGACGCATTGCAGGGCGTGCGAAAGAGCCGGCCCTGAGCCCCAGGATCCCTCCATGGCAGCGCACTGCATGGACGGGCGCCCCGGCGTCCCCAGAGCTCTGGGCAGTGTCATGTCATGCATTCGCACACCCTGTGCACTCACTGCACGCCAGGGCCAGCGCTTTCAGCCCCAACATGTCCGCCTTGGGTCCCTCATGCACTGACGGGCTGCGCCTGCGAGGGGGCTGACCGGCGGGCGCCGCGCCGCCCGCAGTTTCCGTACACACACCACGTGGAGTGCGGCGTGTATCTGACGCGCAAGGAAGCGGTGCAGCCAGCGTGACGAGGCTCCAGAGCGCTCAGCGGTTTTCATGCGCTTATATGCGTAGCGCCAGTGTGTGGCCACCAGGAGCGCAGCCGGGCGCGTGCGCAATACGCACTGAAGGAGTGTGTGCTTTGCAAGCGCGTGCTGTGCGTATGCACACTGCCGTGAAGAGTGCGCTGCGCTGAGTGCGGTCTCGGCGGTCAGCTGTGCCTGCGGCCCTCTCTGCTCCAGCATCTGGCAGCGGACGGTCACTCCAGAGATGGTGTGCTGGTAAGCGACATGCACACATGCGCCTGCTGACAGAGATCTGAGAGACTGAGTGTTCTTATAAGAAATGTATTTATGCCGTTACAGAAGTCATTTTTGTATGTGTCTGCCTCATATGCAGCACGCATGCAGCACCCACGTCGTAGCACGACTTAGGACTGCACCACGACCTGCTGGCAAGGGCGAAGGGTGTGCCACATACTATGCCCACCTCATGATATGTATCCCGGCCTAATCGCACCCAGATGCAGCGAGAAGCTCGCCCGTTGCTGTTGACATCCGTGTGACAATCACAGCACAACTCCCTAAATAACGCCCAGTAGCTGCATACCAGCATGCGTGAATGCCAGCGCTGTAAAAACATGGGCCGCCCGCCCCCAGACATACACACGCACACGCCGTCCAGTGGTGCACAGCGCACCACATGTGAGGGCTGCTGCGCACCCAGGTATGCAACTGGAAAGCAAAAACCTAAACACAAAACACCACCCTGTGTTGCGGCGGCCCGCGCGCTTGCATGGCGGCAGCGAACAGGCCATGGACTTTGGTGGCTGCTACCCTCTCCGCACAACGTGAGGGCCTGCCAGGGCAAGCACTGCGCTGCACACAATAGGCCAGCTCAGCTGCGGGTCTGGCAACATTAGGTTGCTGACGCAAACATACCGGGCATTGTGACCCTGTTCTGGCTAGCTCGATCAAAAACAGTCCGCACAATACCCTTCCTGCCCGGCGCCGACGCGCGCCCTCAAATGCTATCCGTGCATCCCAAGCAGCATCCCAAGGCAATGCGGCGGGTCCGCGCGAGTCTCCGCACTAGCGGCTGCTGCCCGCCAGCTGGTAGACGGCGGGGCTGAGCTGGCCGCGAAGCTCGCCCGAGACTGGGTGGTTGTCGCTCCACAGCACCACGTATGCGCCCTGCACGCCCTGGTGTGCATCAAGCCCAGACGCCCTGGCAGGCGTCGGCGGGCCTGCCCACGGCACGCCTGCAGCTCTGCCATGCGGGGAGCCCGAGGTTTGGGAGGCACCCAAGGGAAGCATGGGCCTTCATGGGGCAAGGAGCGCACACAGCCCTCCTGCCACCATCAGGAGGGCCTGCCCTCTCATGGTAGGCCCTCTCATGGTAGGCCTTGCAAGACTGAGCACACCACGCACTCGCACCCACACAATCATGCTGCGGAACGATGCCTGTTGAGACTCACTCTTGATAAGGTGCTTGTGCCGCGCCTGCAGGGGCAGCGCGAGGCCGTTGATGGTGTAGTTGGTGCGGCCCGCCAGCAGATCAAAGAAGCTGTCGACCGAGGTCTGGGCCTGCAGCGCAGACGGCAGAGCGGTCAGCACGGGACCACCCTCGAGAAGGTATTGCCAGAACATGCAACAAGGCGCCCATTTGTTTCGCCGAAGCTGCGCTTGCGTCAAGCCAAGCAGCCTCGTTGCAAAGCTGCCGCACCAACAGGCTGCCAAGGACATGCTGCACAGAGTCCGGGTAGCCCCGGCAGGTTCGGCTGACATGCAAGGCGCCATCCTACATGACAGACCACCGCACTGGCTCAGGCCGCTGACAGGAGGCAAGAGCGGCGGGGCGGGCGTGCCAGCATGCCGACGAGGTTGGCGCTGCCAAAGGTGCCGCGGCGCACGACGTAGCTGCCGGAGCCCGTGTAGTTGTCGGCAGCGCCGCCGGCCAGCACCACCACGGCGCCGCCGGGCGGGTTTAGGTTTGCGGGGTAGGCCACGCCTGGGCCGCCTGCCGACCGCGCCCCAGCGCGCCGTCACGCAGCGGCGGCCACGCTTATCTCACACAGTGCAAGTCATGGAGCCCGGTGCATGCCTGGCTGGATCTGCACGCTGCGCAGCGCGTTGCCGGCGGCCCAGCCGGCGACGCTCACGTTGTATGTCACCTCGTCGCTGCCGGTGCGCTGCAGGAAGACATAGCTCCGCGCGGCCGTGGGCGGGTCGGTGACCACGCCGCAGTAGCTCGCCGGCTGCGCGGTCGCGCGCTGCGTCTTGTCGCTGAGCAGCAGCGGCGTGCCCTGCACGCCGTCCGGCCGAGCTCACTGCCGGCCCCTCGGCCGCTGCCGCCGCTGCAGCATGGTCGTATGCACTTCGGGGCGCCTGTGGCGGGCCGGGCCAAAGAGCTAGTAGCTCCTGGTCCGAGTTGCGCGAGGCACCACGCGCGCACTCAGCTCTCAGCTGCCCAGCAACAGCGCTCGGTGGCAGTCCACCCCTCACCTTTCCGTGTGCTCGCCTACCCCTCAGCAGAGACGGCAGCCTGAAGAAGCAGGGCTGCCCAGGCTTGACGCCACCTACGAAGCAGGCAGGCGCACAGGCAGCGCGTCGCCGGAGGCGTTGACCGCGACGGGGCTGCAGAACCAGCCTGTCGCCTGGGTCCACCATACGTCGCCGACAGCGGCTGACGGCGGCGCCGCGGGTGCGCTGCTCGGCCCCGCCGGCGTGCCGTCCGTCGGCCCGAATATCTGCCCGTTCGCCAGCGCTGCCAGGCCGAGCACCAGCACGGCGCTCAGCCGCACGGCTGGCCTGCAGCAGGGACGCCGTGCGGCGCGCATCATGTGCAGATGATGCGCCGCTGCCGCCAGTCCTAAGCAATTCCGCCGCTGCTGGCAGTCCTGAGCAAGGACGGTCTTCCGCGTGAAACCTTCTCACGCGGTGCCTGCAACCGGACAGTCCGGTACGGCGCAAGTCAGCGCTGCAGCACTTAGCAATGTTCACAATTGCAGGTACAGCGAGCTTTACATTGTGACCCAGGAGCTGCGCCTGGAGTTGACGAGCAGCGCGGGAGCCAAACCTGTGTGGGGCGGTGCTGTAGTCATCAGCTGAGGCTTAGCAAGGCTGAGCAGCACATGAGCCCGTGCGATACACGCGTCTGTATGCTTCTGTGTCCAGAGTGATCAAGCACGCACCAAAGTCACGCGCTGATGTCTTGCCATGCAGTGTTAGCAGCAGCATGCGCTTGCCAGGCACTTGCCTGTGGGTGCAGCACTGGGTACCAGGTGCATCTGGTTGCTGCCCTGAGTTTCTCTAGTATTTCGCAATGTGAGGTAAGCATGGTACATGCGTACAATTCGGGCACAACAGCGTTCATGCAGGCTAGCCCAGTGCGTCACAGGCTTGGCAGCTTGCTGGGATACTGGTGAAAGTGCTTGGTGCGAGCTTGGATATGGCATATCCGACATGCTGACCGGCCAGGCATGCATTTCTATAGGTAATTCTTGCTGACTTACAATCTGTGCTGCAGTGCATACGCAGTAACCTCGGCCATGCCAGCTGGGTGGAATGCGGACCAGGCACTCTGCATGAGTGCAGGACAGGGCCAGCGTTGTCAAAGGACAACAACACGTTGCGGAATGCAACACTCACAATGAACACCTCTAGACACTATGACATAACCTGCATCAGTACATTCCATGCAGCCTTGCTGCACTGCCTGGCGCATGCGTGCTGGACCACATGCTGTCCGGCCGACTACTACTCAGCTACACTACACTACTGCGCGCCTGGACGCGCCGGCAAAGCAACGCACTCTGGTCGCAGGCACTCTACTTCATCCATACCTGCCATGCCCTGCCGCAGCTGGCCTCGGGTGCACAAGCCAGAACGCCGAGCCGCCAAAATACACTGCACAGCCACCGCAGAGTAGGTCGTTGGACAGCAAGGGCGCATGCAAGCTGCCCAGCCGCACATCCCCTGGTGCTCTGCTGCGCAAGCGGACCCGGTGTAAGAGCCTCAGCCTAAACCTTGACCAAACGCTTTGCATCATCCACCCTCACACCGCACATACGCAGACGTAGATGCTCAAAAATTCTTGGCCAGAGCTGCAGGAAAAATGGGGTTTGCCCGCCTTGCGCCCCTCATGCCTGCAAGCCAGCTAGCCGTTGCAGACTTCTACATGCTCAACACTGCCCTTGCGGAACCCCGTGCGGCCCTGTCTGCAGCCAGGTTGCAGGCGGCGCATGCCAGCGCCCGCCGCAGCGCTCGCAGCGGAGACTGTCCCTGGCCCCAGCGCCCGCTCCTGGCCCGAGGCACCCCCCGCCCCGTCACAGCTTGCCGCCTAGCTGCACAAGGGACTGCGCCAACGCGTCCAGGCGCTCGTGCAGCGCTCGCACATCCGCGCTGGGGCCGGGCGCTGCGCCAGTGCGCAGCAGGATGGCCACCTGCGCGCGCAAGCGCCGCATGCCTGTGTGAGCAAGGTCGCTGATATCGCAGCGTTTGCGCGCGCAGAGGACCGTGCGCAGCTGCCTCGCGGGACTCTCAGGCCGCTGTAGTTGCCAGGGCATGTGCGCGCTCGCCAGGCTCAGCAGGCACGCGCGCCAGAGGCTGATCAGGCGCCGCTCCAACATGCCCAGGCTTGGCCAGGAGGCAGGGTATAGGGTTTAGGCTGGGTGTGGATTTGCATGGCGTCCGCGGGAGCACGGCAGGGACGGCACCTGCAGGAGGAGGACCGCAGCGATGCCGGCCAGCAGCAGCCAGTGCGGCGGCGGCACAGCCCCGGGCGCTGGCTTCCGCACGGCCTCGGCCGGCGCGCTAGGCTCCCGCCACAGCGCGCGCGGCGTGCCCGCAGACGCCTCGGACGACGCCCCCCGCCTGCACCCACATGCTTTAGCGCGCATCGGCACTCGCTGCAAACAGACTTCTGTCCTGCGAGCGCAGCAGCGGAGCGCACACGCGGACTGGCAAGCATGGAAACAGAGACTTGCTGCTCGCTCTCCTTGCCACTGCAGGTATGGTAAGGCTTAGGTACGCCCTGGCGTGTCGCCGAGCCACCACGTCGTCACCGCACGCACCCCGGCGAGAAGGCCATCTGGCGGGCAACCTTGGCACACACCCCGGCAAGAAGGCTGTCTGGCAGGCAACCCTGGCGCACACCCCGGCGAGAAGGCTGTCTGGCGGGAGCGCTGCCGCGTGCGCGGCGTGCGCGCGTCGCCGCGCAGCTTGGACCGCGGCGTGCGCGCGTGCGCGTCCCCGCGCTGGCGCGCGCCGGGCCGCCGCGCGCGCGCCGGTGTCTGCAGCCCCGCCGAGCCGCCCGTCGCCTGCGCAGTGGCCGAGTCCACTGCTCAGCTTTGCAACCACAGCATAGAATCATAGCTGGCGCGGTCGGAAGCTGGCCTTGCGCAGGCCGCAATGCAACCTCTGACTCATTTCCGCACTCGTGCACAACTATTCAAAGCAGCAGCAATACCTGCTAATGCAAGACACAGATTCCCTGCTACCACAGTGTGCTACGACAGTGTGGGCGCGCGGGTCTGTCCGCACCACGTGTGCGAGCTCGGGGCGTCCATTCGGCCCGCCCTGTCGCCCGCCCGCCTGCTCGTGCGCGGGGCCCTGCCCGCCCGGCTGCTGGCCCCGGGCGCCCTGCGCGCCCTCGGCGCTCGCCGCCGCGCCGCCGCCGGAGCTGCCGCCGAGCGGGCTGTCGGCCTGGAAGAAAAGGGTCTGGCGCGGGGAGGCGGGGTCGGGGCTCGGCTTGGCGCCCGCATCGGCCGCCATGCTGGCGCCCGCCGCGGCCAGCAGCGCCGCATGCGCCTCGCGGCTGCCGGCCAGCGTGGAGCGCACGATCATGGCGCGGTACAGCGTGGCCTTTGAAAACGGGATCGACACGTGCGACGTCACCTGCGCGCGCGCGCCGCGTGGCCGTAAGCGCGGGGGCAGCAGCGTCGCCCGTGCTGATCCTGCGCTGTCAAACGTTGGGCAGTGACTTCTATATGCAGATTGACGTGCCCGAATGCAACAAAGCATGCAGGAGCCCACCGTAGCCACTGCTGCCGGCCCAGGCGTCTTGTTTCAAACAGCACTGCAACGCCAGCAGGCAATGGCTTTGCAAGGCAGCGGCGGCTACTGAGACGTCAAGCCCAGTACTCCTTGTAAACCAGCCTGTCTGGGGCCGCCAAGACTTTATTTCCACGCATTGCAACCATGGCCTGGATGCCAGGCGCTGTGGAGAGCGCAGAGGGGCATGCCCGGCAGCGGGGGGGCCCGTCAGGCGCGGACGGCTCGGCTACGACATCCCACCGCGTTTCCACAGAGAAGTACTCTCCAAAGGGGATCTCCGGCATGGCTGCGCGCCGCCGGGCCCACACAGTCAGCCCCTGCCACAGGCACGCTTGCCGCCCAGCGCTGTGAGCGCTGCAGGCTCCGAGCAGGCAGCAGCGCGCGGCGCAGGCGGCGCGGCCTCCAACCCGCGCGCCGCTGTGCAGCCCACCGCAGCAGCAGTCCCGAGGCGTCCTCCGGGTCGGCAGTCCTTAGGGCAACAGGCAGCACGCACGAGCTCCCAACCAGCAGGAGTGTGATGGGCTGCCGCCAGGTCTCCGAGTGAGGCTCGCCTGTGGCGGGAGACGCGCGTGGGAGGGCGGGCGCCGCGGGCGGGCCGCGCACTCTGCGTCGTCTCCAGCACCAGGTGGCCGCCGCCGCCAAACACGCTGCAGCGCTGCGCCTGGTGGCAGTGCGCGCGCGGCGGGCCCAGGCGGCCTTTGAGCTGCGACACAAACTGCAGCTCGCGCAACGTGCCCACGCCCGGCAGCCGCCGCCAGCGCGACAGGCTGACGCGCAGGTCGCCGCGGCCCTCGTGGAAGCGGCGGAAGAACTCGCACTGCGCGTGGTGCAGGGCGGGCTCAGGGCGCCGCTCCCACGGCCGGCTGACACTCTGTCCGGCGGGCTCTGCTCCCAGGGTGGCATGAAATGGGCTGGCGACCGCGCACAGGCAGGCGTCCGCTGCAGGGCGCGCCCCATCGCACACGCAGCTTCATGCGCGAAGCGGCAGTGTAGAGTCCCGTGTGCTGCTTCAGACAGAACCTGGGGCCGGGGCCAGACGCGCACGTGCCGTGTACGGTCATGCGGTCACGCTCAGGGGCGCCGCGGCCGTGAGCGCAGCCCGCGCGCGCGCGCGCACCTCGTCGCAGAGCACGTGCCGGAAGAAGGCGAGTGGGTCGCCGGGCAGCGCGGCGGCGTCCACCACGCGCTCCCACTCGCCCTCCGGCATGGCGGGCGCGGCCCCGGGCAGCGGCGCCCAGGCGCGGTCACCGCATGAGCGGGCGCCCGCGTCGGCGCCCGCATCCGAGGCCGCTGCCGACGCCGCTGTGTCGCTATCGCCAGGCGCCGGCGAGTCGCCGGCCTCACCGGGCGCGCCGCGCGCCTGTGGCTGGCGGGGCCGCACGGCGCGCAGGCTGTCAGTGAGCAGCGTGGCGCCGGTCTGCAGGGAACAACAACCAGGGTCCTGTTTCGACCGCTGCCAGTTTCCAAGCGAAGCAGCGCGGCGCACGGCCAGCCACACAGGCTCGGTGCAGGGTGCTAGCTGCTAACCAGCAGTCGCAGCGGCGTTGGATGCGCACCGGCTGGCGCGAGCGCGGCACGCGCTGGCCCGCCGCCGCCAGCGCGCCGCCCGCGAGGCCCGTGCCACAGCTGCTGCAGTCGGACGCCCCCAGCGAGCTGCGGCGCGCGTCCAGCGCGGCGCCGCGCCCAGCAGGATCGGCTGGGGACACGGAGCGGTCTGCGGGGTCTGCAGACCCCGGCGGCCGCAGCAGCGCGCTCAGGCCGCGCGCGAGCGGCGTTAGCTCGCCGGGCGCGGACGGCGCGCGGCGCAGCGGCGGGCGCGCGGCGGACGCGGACGCGGAGCTCGCGGCGGGGCTGGCGGCCCACGGCGCCGGCATGCTGGCGACGCGGTCGAAGTTGGCGTCCGCCTGCAGCCACGGCGGCGGGCTCGCGCCGCACGCCCGCCTGGCCGGCGCGCGCGCTGTCAGGCGCCGCCCGTGTGGGGGCGCGGGGCAAGTCCGCCGCCACGCCGTCTGCGGCGCCTGGCTGTGTGCCTTGCAGTGAGCGCCAGCCCCAACATGGCCAGCAGTGCGCGGAGCCCAGGAAGGCTGGAAACGTCTGGGACCCGCTTCGACAGTGCGCGTGCGCAGAAGGGTGACAGAGTTCAGCAGGAGGCGGCGGGCGTGCTCTACACACTTTCCTCCACACAGCGCTCCCGATGCGCGCCGCAGGGGCGTGGGACGCACCGGCACTGCTGCCAGTTGTGCGAGATGAGGCGCAGCGCCTCGTTGCGCGACAGGAACGAGGTCAGGAACGCGGTCTTGGCCTTGCCGCTCGCGGAGCGCCAGCTGAGCTCCAGGCTGCTGTTGAAGCTCAGGTAGGACTGCTTGCGCACGGCCAGCGTCGCCTGGCGCTCGCCGGCCGCGGTCAGCGACGCGGACGCGCTGGCCAGGCCAGCGTGGGGCGACAGCAGGCCGCCACGCCGCGGGTGCGCGTGGGGCGCGCCTGCAGCGGTATGCGCAGCGTCGTGACGACGCCAAACAGCTTGGAGTGGAAGCACACAAAGCGCTCAAAGATGAAGAGCTGCCCCTGGAGCAGCAGGCCACGCCGCAGGAATGCGCAGCTAAACTGGTCGCACACCAGCTGCGCGACGCCACCAGGTGTCAGCGGCGCGGCCGGCAGCTCGTCCCGCGGCCCAGGGCATGCAGGGGGAGGCCGCGGGCGCGGACCTCGGTGGGCGGCAGGTCAAACAGGCGGCGCAGCTCCTGCTGGCGCAGCTCCACGCGCGACACCCAGGTGCACGCCGGGCGCTCCTCCTCGTCGATGCCCTCGGCAGCAGAGTCCTCACCGTGCGCAGGCGCGGGTTGCGCCATGCCTGCGCAGAGGGGGTGGGCGCCGTGCTCAGGGGGGAGTCATTGAAACACATTGGGCGCTGTCCTCGCAACCCCCGGTCGACTGGGTCTTGCCTGAGCCTGTGCGCGACGGGCTAAGCTGCATCGACCTTGTTCTGGTCGTCTCAGTTGCTTGGTCCCATGTGTGCGCGGGCGCTAGCGGGCACCTGCTGCGTGGTGCTGTGCGAGCACGCCTTGCAAGCTGTGCGTCACCTCACTGTGAGTAGGTTCGGCCTCGCCTTCAAGGGGGCCTGTTACAAGGCACGCGACACCACGATGCACGCAAGGGACAGCTGATCAGCATTTTGAGCTCACATCTCCCTCGAGGCTCTGCATGACTCACATGTGTCATGCAATGACTTGCCCATGCTTCTGCCCCTAGGGAGGAGGCAGTTGTACTTGGCTGCACAGTATGCATGTACTGTGGCTGCACAGCATGCAGAGTTTTCATCATCATCACCGAGTGGTCCTGTGCCCCGCAGCAAGATTTCGCAAAATTTACAGCGGCGCTTGTGCCCTGGCGCCTGCGCGGTGGCAGGCTCTATCATACACACAACGGCGTCCTCGCGCAGCGCATGCAATGCAGCGCCGCAACGGGTAAGAATGTGCGGCAGCGCGCGCGCGCCCGCGCGCGCGCCCAAACCAAAGCGGAACTGCAGAGCACGACTCCTGACCTGCACACCTACCAGCATTCCGCGTTGTCCGGTTCGTGCATTATTGCTGCTGCGTTGCTGCTCTGACAGTCTGGTGTCCCTGGGCCGAGTGCCGCCACACCGCCTCCCTTCTTGTACAGAGCGGCGCGCAGCCTGGACCCCATGCTGTGGACCGGCCAGCCCCGCGCCCCTGCAGAGATTTAACCGCATTCCTCCCGTCGCGCGGCGCTGCTGCGGGTTATGCTACATACAAACAAGCAGCGGTCAGCCGCCTTGTGCCCACGCCCCCGCCAGAGCAGCGAGGGCTTGCGGCAGCCCGGGGCCGCTGCACGCGTCAGATCTACGGATGCGGCACGCTGTTCTGCCGGGAGAGCAGCCAGGGGTGTGCAGTACCCTAGACGACTTCAAGCTGGAATCTGAACGAGCGCCTGCCAGGCCGGTTATGCATATCCTGCAAAATAGGCCGGCCACGGCCTCATATGCGCACTCCCGCCAGGCCCTTCCCGCGCCTCTACTCTGAACGGCGGCCCGGGGGCGCAGCGCCTCAGGAGCTCACTGCGGCAGCAGTAGCGCACGTCGTTGCTCATGCCGGCGAGCCCGGGCCTGGCTGCCTGTCACGCTGTGCGGACGCCTGATCAGGCGCCGCATCCAGCCCTGCCGCCACGCGGCTGTGCTGCGCCAGCCCCGCGGCACGCGCGCCTGCGACCGGGCCCCCTCCCCGGCGGCCCCCTAAGCCTCCATCCGCGCCCGACGGGGCTCTGCCCAGGAGCCCCTCGCTGGATGCTGCGCCATAGCCAGCCGCGCCGCGATCCTGGTTGTCCGATGCTCCAGGGACCGCGGCAGAGCTGGGAGGGGCGCCTCTGGCGCGAACGCTGCCACCCGCCGCGCTCGGAGCGCCCGGCGCCGCAGCAAATGGGGTGGCGGCCCGCGGCATGTCCGGCACGGGGACGGGCGCTGCGGGGGGGGCCGGCGGAGCGGGCAGGGGCGTGCGCGCCGCGGCCGCGGACGCCTGCACAGCCGTGCGGCTCAGGTGCGCCTCCAGCTGGCGGATCCTGCGCGCCGCGCCGCACCGCCTTGCTGCAAAGCCCCAGCCGAGTAATGGCAGCAACGGCGGCGAGCGGCAACGGGCCGACTCAAGCTGCCAACTGCTGGCAGGGCACGGCATGCTGGGTACCACTGCTCACCCTTGCCGATCTGGCCGCCAGCACGCCGATCTCGCTGGCCCGTGCGTCTCTGCGCAATACAGCGCGGCCCCACGGCACCTAATAACGCCTAACCCAAGCGGAACGAAACAAGAGGCGTGCCCCGCGAGCCAGGCAGCGCTGCCGCGGGGCGTGCGCGCGCCCGGGCCGGCGCGCGGCTGCGGGACGCACCGGGCCTCGTACGCGGCGGCCTGCGACCGCGCGGCCGCCAGCTCCGCGTCCAGCTGGCCGCTCAGCTCCTCGCGCGCCGCGAGCGCGGCGCGGAAGGCCGCCGCCGCCGCCGTTCCGCCGCCGCCGCCGCCGCCGCCGCCGCCGCCGCCGCCGCCGGCAGGGCGGTCCGCCAGGTCGGCCGCGCGGTCGCCCGCCTCGAGCTCCGCCGCGGCCCTCGCGGCCACCTGGGCGGGGCGCGGGCGCTGAGCGGCGGCAGTGAGCAGGCCGACCTCGGTCTCATACCATGCTGCCTCCAGAGCTAGCAGCGAGGCCGCCCTCCCATGACTGTTGCTGCGGCTGCGCGAGAGCCCAACAAGCTGCGCGGCCCCGCCCGCTCTCGAGCAGGCGCCGCTTGACAGCCACGGCCCCAGCCTCGCGCTCAGGTGAGCAGCAGCGCATGGCATTGCTGCCATCCTAGTTGAGGCTGCCGTCCAGTGTGACCTGAAACGCTCCAGCCCTCTGGCTGGGCGGCCGCGAGCGCCGACGCACCTGCTCGGCCAGCTCGGAGCGCAGCCGCGCATTCTCCAGCTGCAGGCTCTGCGCGGGGGTGGCGGCCGCGTCGGCGCCCTCGCCGTCGCCCGGCCCCGCGCCCGCGCCCTCGCTGTCGGGGCTGTCTGGAGCGCCGCCCGCTGCGTCGCCCGCGCCGCCGCCGGCGCCCTCGCGCGCCGCTGCAGCGGCCGCGCGCGTCTGCACGGGCGGCCCCGCCCTCGGCCCGGCGCCCTGCGCCGAGCTGGGCGCCAGCTGCGCCGGCTGTGCCACCGCGCCCGTACGCTCGCGGAGCGGAGCACCCTGTGGCGCGCGTGCATGCGCACATATGGGACGTGCCAGGATGCCACATGCGCGTCATTAACAACAGCCGCATGTTTCGTGCAGCAGCCGGCAGATGTGGGCCTGCAGCAGCCACCATCAGCAGCCAGCACTGGACGGCCGCGGCCAGGCCGCCGTGCGACTACAACCCTGCAGGATACGCAAGGACTGCCGGGCAGGAGGGTCCAAAGCCAAGGGGCGCGCCTCGCCGGCGAGAGGCAGGCGCCGCAGGTCCTCCGGCGTGACGCGCAGCAGGCCAGGCTCGGGCGCCGGCAGGCTGACCTGGCACCAGGGCGGCTCGCCGGTCAGCCCCAGCGCGGCCAGCAGCGCGGGCGGCACCGCGCGCTCGACGCGCGCGCGGAACGCGCCGCGCCGGCCGGCCTCCTTGTCGCGCAGGCGCGCCAGCCGCTCCGCCACCGCCGCCGCCTGGCCCGCGTAGATCTCCGCGAACGCGCCCCTGCGCACGGCGCGCGCCCGCTCAGCCGCCCCGGCTCGTGGCGTAGCCCCACCCCAAGCTCGCGCTTTCCCACATCAGTAATGCACAGGCAAAGTGCGTCACTGATCTCATCTGCCTAGTCACAGCGGCTGCGATGCGCGCTGCCTGCCGCCCTGCCATCTAGCTCTATCACTGCCGGAGACCCTGGGCACGTCGCAGCGCCTCCAGTGCAGCCCATTGATCAATGCGCGCGGCGCCCAGCGAGGGGCCAGCGCGCACCGCCGCATGCACTCCGCCAGGCACTGCGAGTAGGCGGCCGCGGCGGCGCGCACGGCGCGAAACTCGCCCAGCGCATCCGCGTGCCGGCCGGCTGCCTCGCGCAGGATGGCCAGCTTGTTGCGCAGGCCGCGGATCTTGCTCTGCTGCGCGCTGATCGCGCGCAGGTGCGCCAGCACGTCGCGCGTCATGCGGTTCTGCGCGCGCGCGGCGCGGTTTTGCCCCACGTCCTCCTATACTACGCTAATCACGGGCGGCGCGCGCGCACGCACGGCGCGGCGGGCACACAGTTGTAACGGGCGCGCAGGCCCAGGCAGGCGGGCGCGCGAGGTGGGCGGGCGCGGCGCCGGGCTGGCGGGCAGGCGGGCGTGGGCGGGGCGCGCCTTGCACTCCAGGCAGTGCTTCGCGAGCGCAGCGAGCGCAGCGCCGGCCGCACGCGCGCGCGGCAGCAGCTGCGCGCTGTGGTTATCGTTCATCTGCTCCATCAGCTGGCAGCGGTCCAGCGGCGTGACCGCGCTGGCCGCCAGCGCGGCGCTCAGCTGCGCGACCGCGTCGCCGACCAGCCGCTCCACCTGCCCGCAGTCGGCCTCCAGAAGCTGCAGGATGCTCACCTGCGTGCTCAGGAAGAGGTAGGGTAGGGTATATGGTAGGGTATGGGGCGCTGGCGCACAGCGGGCCCTGTTGAGCGCTCCGCAGGCATGCCCGGCCACAGCCAGCCAGCCAACAAAGTTTGACCGCGCGCTCCCTGGAGCTGGCATTCAGGCAAAGCGCCATGCAGTGAGGCTCCGCCCTCGCCAGGGGGCTCGAGCCGGGGGCTGACAGCCAGCAGCTGGCCTGAGCAGGGGGCCGCGGCCCCGACCTGGCTGTCCGCGTGGCGGTGCGCGTCGGCCACCTCGTGCGCCAGCTCCGCCAGGTTGACGCTGGGCGCGGTCATGAACAGCGCCTCCACGTCCACCTTGAGCGCCACAAACACGGCCTCCACCTCGCCCACCTGCGCGGCGCCAACCCTATCCCTATTTGATACTACAAGCACGACCTCCACTAGCATTTCACAGGTCTCATGAGGCCAGGGCCGCGCGCTGCGTCAGGACGTCTCTGCGCGACGCTTGTGACCCAACACACCACGGCTCTCGCAGTCTGGTGCTCCCTCTCGCTTGTGTGCGCTCCGACATGCGACACACATTATGGCTGACAGGCGCCAGCGGCGGCGCGCGGCGCGCCTTGTCGTTCAGCGCGGCGTGCGCCGCGCGGCACTGGCCCGCCCACTCGCGCAGCTGCCCCTCCGGCAGCAGGTCCGACGCGCGCCGCAGGCCCGGCGCCTGCGCCTGCCGCGGCAGCTCCGCGGCCGCCAGCGCGGCCATGTCGCGCTCAAAGCGCGCCAGCACGTCTGCATGCGCGCCGCGCTGCGCAGCGTACCTGCGCGCGGGCCGCAAGGTTATTATGGTTGGGCACCGGAGGCTGATGATATCCCTTGTCACATCGGGGCCGGTCCTCACATGGTTGCACGCTCCCGGCGCAGAGTTCTGGCTCGGTGCGCGCCGGCGGCTCGAGCCGGGCGGTACGGCGCGCGGCCGCTCGCACACGGTGCGAAAGCATGACTCTTCATGTGACCCCAGAAGTGACGGCGCTGGAAGCACGCCGTCGCGGCCTTACGTCCGGGCCGCCGGCGCATGCAGCAGGAGCCGAGGCGCGATTCGATACAGCAACCAGAGCTCGCCGGTGGCAGCCTGAGGCGACTGCACAGTGGGGTTTTCAAGCACCGGGTGTGATGTGATGACGGGGGTGTGGGAGGCGCGGGTGCGGGGGGGCGGGGGCGCGCGCGCGCCTGCGCTGGAACTCGTCCACCTGCGCGCAGATGTACGCGTAGTGCGTCTCCACGTTCCCGCGCGCCGCCTCGATCGCGCGCGCCTGGCCGCGGCGCGCCCGGCGCACAGCCGTCACGGCGCCGCGCAGGCTGCCCATGGGCGGCCAGTGCTGGCTGGCTGCAGCGCGTCCGCGGCCCTCCAGCGGCGCCTTTGTGCATCCGTATGGTACCACTAAGGGTCCTAAACCAGCATCTCACCCAAGGAGCAGCCTGTGACATCACGACAACACATCCATGCTTGCATACGAGCTCCGCTTGTTCGTGCCCAATCGGGTCAGGGGGGCAGGGAGAGGGGCGCGGCGGCGCCGCCCCGCGGCGCACCTGGACCTCCATCTCGTTGGCCAGCCGCACGGCGGCCGCCAGGCGCTGCCGCCCCGCGCCCGCCGCCGCGGCCGCCTCCGCCAGGTGGTCCCGGAAGCCGCGCTCGTACTGCGGCAGCGCGCGCACGAGCGGCGACGCCGCCGCGTCCAGCGCGTGCGGCGGCTGCGCGCCGGCGCCCGGCGCCGGCGGCTCTGCGCGCGCGCCGCAAGCCGTGAGCCGCCAGGGGCACGCTGGCGGCGAGCGCGCGCGCGTCTGTGCTCTCGCGGCGCGCGTTAGCGGGGGGCACGGCGCGGCCCCTGTCGGCCTGCCTGCGCGCGCTCTGTCTCCCGCACGGCCATGCATACAACTAGAGCACACATGAGCACTGGGGGATGTGCACTACCCCCAGAGCTGCCAGCCCGCGACTGGACCTCGCCCTATGGTTTGGCACGGCGGCGCGCGCTCACCCGGCACGTCCAAGGGCGGCAGCGCCTCCGGCTGCAGCGGCGGCCCGCTCGCACGCAGGTGCGCCTTGCTGTACAGGAACACATCCGTGGCCGGGTCGTCCTCGGCCCCCTGCGCGGCAACCAAGCAGCCAGGCTCGCTGTCCGCATGGGCACCGCGATGAGACTGAGACTGATGGGGTGGGGTGGACGGAGGCAGGACGGCCGCGCAGGCAGCCCCCGCCGACTGGGTTGGGTGGAAAGCGTGTTATGCGTGCGTGCGGCACACCAAGGCAGAGACAGGGCGGGCACGCAGGCGGGCGCGCGTGGGGTCCCAGCGCCGCGCAGTCGACCAATGCAGCAGCACGAGCGTGTGGGCACTCAGGCCTGGGCGAGCAGGCGGCTGAAGGCAGGGTGCGGCAATGCTGCGCCAGCGCCTTGGGCCTGCGCAGACGGGGCGAGCGGGGCAGCGCGGTCAGGGCGCGGGCAGGCGCGCGCCGGGGCATTGGGCAGGCGGTAGGCGGACAGCGGCTGCCGGGCGTCGAGGGGGGTGCCGTTGACGATAAGGATCTGCTCGCCGGCGGCGATGTCGGTCAGCGTCGCCAGCGCGTGCTGCACGGCCTCCACCCTGGCGGCGGCGGCGCACGCATATCAGGCCGCGCAGCCGCTGCCGAGCGCGCTCGGCCCGACGCCTTGCGCATGGCCTCGGTGTGTCGCATGCGCGCGCGCGCAGCCCGCGCCGGCAGACCTGCTGCTGACCATCTGTGGGCTGTCTGACTCGGACGCGGCAGCTGCTCCTACAGCTGTCGGAGATGCCATGGCAGTTGACAGCGCCCCCCGCGGTGCCCCAGCCTCGCGGGGGAGCTCAGCGGTCAGGCGCTGCAGAGGGTGTCGTGCGGGAGGCAGCACGCTGCGCGCTCATGAAGCGGGCCGCTATGACCGGGCGCGAGACAGGATTGAGCAGCTTCCGCCCCGACGCAGATTGCACCTGGGCCATGCGGCCTGCGCAGGGCGGCAGGCGGGCCGGCGACAGGCGCCACGACTCACATGAGCTGCCCCGCCGCCGCATGCCTCAATATTCCCCAGAGCGCACGGCACGCCGCGGCCTGCCTGGCCCCGCGCGCTGGGCAGCGCACCGCGTGGAGGCCTCGACCGGCAGCTCATACGAGCGGCCGTTGTGCGCGCTGTACACGATCATGGCGCCTCCGCCGCGCACGCCCACGCCGCGTCGCTGCCGCGGCGCGACACGGACCGCACGCGCGACCTGAGATGCCTATCCAGGCGCCTGCCCGAGCGCGCGCCGCGCCGCTGCCGCATATACGGGGCGGCGCGGACACGCGCGCGCCACGCCAGCAGATGCGCGCCTCGCGCGGTTCTCCCTCGCCGCCGCTGGCTGTGCCGGTGGGTCAGGCGCCGCGGGTCGCCAGGGCGCCCAACCGCGCAGGGCGGCCCAGGGCCGCGCACAGGCAGGGCGTGCACGTCACGCACACGCGCTGCAAACAGCCATCAGAGACGGCACACGAGGAGCGTGTGGTGATATATCCCGAGATCTTGAGAGTGTGGGCACTGTATCAGTCACTGAGTGTGAGCCCAAGGTTCTGAGCAGGGTTCCAGTGCTCGGGAGTCCTTGGTGGCACTGCAAACTTAAGGCGATCTGAGAAGCCCGCTTGGCCCGCACTGCACGTCGCAGAGTGATGCTTGACTGAGCAGGCAGCAGGGGACGAGCGGGCGCCTCTGTCTGGCCGGGCGCAGATGGCAAAGACGAAGGAGGGCGAGGCTGCGAAGAAGGCCGCGGCCGAGGCGGCCGCCGCGCCGCCCGAGGCGCCGCCGCCGCCGCCGCCGACGCCGATCGAGCAGCTGCGCGCCAACACCGAGCTCCTGGAGAAGGCCGTGCGCGCGAAGGAGACGCGCGTGCTGTCCGGGCGGCTGCTGCGCCAGACGGCGGCCGTGCGGCGCGCGCTGGACGCAGACACGCTCGCCGGCTACGTGCGGGAGGCGCTGCCGGCGGGGCTGCCGGCGCGCGACATGCTGCTGGACGCCCTCAGCAAGGCGCGCGCCGGCTCGCAGCGGCGGCAGCAGCGCCGCTGCAGCTTGCTTGCGCGGACTGCGGGACAAGAGCCGGATTGCACTGCTTCGGTGCCGATCGTGCGCTGCCACACTTCTGTGCAGCATGTGCGGCACACGTCGCCGCAGCACTGGACGCCAGGTCCCCAGTCAGGCGGCAGGAGCCAGACATTCGCCGCGCCTGGGCGCCGAGCCGCAGCGCGCGCCGCGCAGGCCGGGGACGGGATGGAGACAGACGCCGCGGCGCCGCCCGCGGCGCCGGCCGAGAACGGCGCCGGCGCGGTGGGGCTGCTGCCGGAGGTGGAGGCGTACGCGTTCCTGCTGGTCGTCACGCTGCTGGTCGACCGCAAGCAGTACCCCGAGGTCCGCGCCCAGCCGCGGCGCGCCCTGCGTGCCCGGACGCGCGCGCGCTGGCGCGGCCGCGCGGCGCACGCTGCTCGCAGCCTGCGACCGGCCGCGCCCGGTCCGGTGCGGGGGGTGTGTGCGGGGGGGTGTGTGCTGCAGGGCTTGCTGTACGGTGGGGTTGTGGTGTGGTGGGAGGCTCTCACTCTGCACGGCTGTGTGTCGCAGGCAAAGGCGCTCGTCACGGAGGCGCTGAAGCGGCTGGCGGGCTTCAACCGGCGCACGCTGGACGCGCTGGCCGCGCGGCTGTACTTTTACTACTCCTGGGCGCACGAGTGCACTGGCACGCTGGCAGACATCCGCAGGTGGCGCCCCCGGCCCCTGCGCCCGGCTGCGCCCGGCACGCCTTGGACCCAGACGCGCATCCTTTAGCTCCCGGTCTCAACGCGCAAGGCCTGTGCAGCGCGGCGCACACCTGCTGCCATGCATGCAGGCCTGCTGGTGCCAGGCCAGGGCGCAGGGCATGGCGGCCCTGCGCACGCTCGAGCGGAGCTGCACACAGGGCCGTGAGGGCCCCGGCGCAGTCGCGCTTGGAGCGGCGGGCTCGCGCGGCGCACGCGCCGCGCGCCCGGCGGCCCTCCAGTCGCGGCGCTGACGTGTGCGGCGCGGCGCGCAGCGCGCTGCTGGCGCTGCACCGGACCGCGGTGCTGCGGCACGACGAGGTCGGCCAGGAGACGCTGCTGAACCTGCTGCTGCGCAACTACCTGCACTACAACCTGTATGACCAGGCGCGCCCCCGCCCGGTTGGACAATGCGCCCGCGCACGCCCGCCGCGCGCAAAATGATCGTGCCCGGGCCGTAGGCCGCGAAACGAGCGTGCATGCATGATTGTCTCTGTGCACCCGGCAGCAGGCTGCTGGGCGGCTGATCTATGTCCGGTCAGCGGGGCTGAGAGCGCAGCGAAAGGCCCGCGCCCGCACGGGCCGCACGACTCGGCAAAGCGCTCGCGCAGCGCTCCATGGGCCAGGCGCGCGCGTCGGCCGCAGCGCCTGCCCCTCGACCGGCCGCCGACGCGCCGCGCCCGCGCCGCGACGTGCGCAGGCGGAGAAGTTGCGCAGCAAGGCGCAGCGGCCGGAGACGGCGCGCAGCACGCAGCAGCAGTGCCGCTACCTGCTCTACCTCGGCCGCATCCGCGCCATCCAGCTCGAGTACACCGACGCCAAGGACTGCCTGCAGCAGGCCGCGCGCAAGGCGCGCGCCCCGGCCCGGCCTAAGGGTTACGGTTATAGCCAAACCTGCCCGCGCCGGGGCCGCGCAGCGCCGGCCGCGCAGTGCCGGCACGGGCGCATCCTGTTCGGGGCGCGTAGGGTGGGGCGTGATCCTACCCTACCCTGTGTGTGACCCCGCGCGCGGCCGTGGCGGCGCAGGCGCCCGCGGGCGCGCTCGGGTTCCGGCTGGCGGCGGCCAAGTGGCTGGCGCTGGTGCGGCTGCTGCTGGGCGAGGTCCCGGAGCACGCGGAGCTGACCGCGCAGGGCCTGGCGCCGCCGCTGGCGCCCTACCTCGCGCTCGCGCAGGCCGTGCGCTCCGGCGACCTCGCCGCCTTCCAGTGCGCGGCGTCGCCCTGCCTTGTCAGGGGACGGGGGGCGGCGCTGGGCGAGCCTGTTGCGTAGCTCCTGCTGCGCCTCCGGGCGCTCGTGGTATCCGGTGCAGGCCGCGCTCTGGCTGCCAGCATGCACACATTGCTGTGTGCATGTGACAAGAGCCTGCTGAGCCTGGCTGTCCGATCGCCCGTGGCCACGCAACAAGTGCCCGAGCCGGGCGCCTAGGGGTAGAGGAACCGCCTGGGTGTGACCGCTGTCTCGTGCGGTCAGGCGCGGGCGTGCACCGCGCTGCACCGCCGGGGGCTGCGCGCCGCGCAGGCGCGTCGCGCAGGAGCACGGCGCAACGTTCGCGGCCGACAAGACCGCCAACCTGGTGGCGCGCCTGCGGCACAACGTCATCCGCGCGGGCCTGCGGCGCATCAACCTCGCCTACTCGCGCATCTCGCTCGAGGACGTCGCCGCGAAGCTGGGTGCGCGCGCAGGGCCGGCCGCGCGGCGCGCGGCGCTGCCTGCCGGCCAGCTTGCCGGCCGGCAGGGCCGGACATGGGCAGTGCTCTGTACCGGAAGCCGGTTGAGAGCCTGCAAAGAGGCGGTGTCCAGTTTGGACACTGCGGTGGCAGGAGCAAAGACGACCCCTGGTTTGGCTGAGAGATGTGCTGCGGTCCCTGCTGCGCCGCTGCGCGCCATGCGCTGCGCGGGCTGCCGGCTGGGGCGGCTGCTCGGCGCGGTCGCCCGCGCGTGCGCGGCGCGCTGACGGCCGGGCCGCGCGGCAGGCCTGGCGAGCGTGGAGGACACCGAGTGCATCGTGGCCAAGGCCATCCGCGACGGCGGCGTCGACGCGACGCTGGACCACGCGGCGCGCACGATGGCCAGCCGCGCGACGGCCGACGTGTATGCCACGCCCGAGCCCGCGGCCGCCTTCCACGCGCGCGTCGCCTTCTGCCTGGACATCCACAATGAGGTGCGGCGGTAGGTTTGAGGTAAGGAATAGGGTCCTGGACGGACGCGCCAACGCCGGCGCTGCACGCGATCGCCGCACGCCCGCTGCTCTGTATTCTGTCGTGCATCGCGCGGCAGCATGCGCGCGCGTTCGCTCGGCGCGGCGGTCCGCCGCCGGGCGTGCACGGGATGCGGGGGTGCGGCTCGCCGGGCCGCTGGCTGGCGCAGGCCGGAGGGTCTGAGGGCGCTGCCGCGACGGCGCGGCGCAGGCGGTGCGCGCAATGCGGTTCGAGGCGGGCGCGAACAAGCGGGCGCTGGAGACCGCCGAGAGCGCGCGGCAGCGCGCGATTGACGAGGAGGAGCTGGCCAAGGAGCTGGAGGAGGAGGACGGGCCGCTGTGAGCAGGGTCTCGTCAGGGTCTGCTGCAAGCAGGACTGGCCGCTGTGGGCAGAGCCCTGAGATTCGAGTCCAACTGAGCGAACTGGCAAGGCGTGTGGAAGCGTTCCAGTGCTTTTTTATGGGGTTTGACTGGAGGGCGTTGCCTCTGCATTTCTCAACCAGTCATGCTGGTTGGGGGCCGTGTGAAGCCCCCATGGGACCCCCTGGCCAGGTAATGCACCCATGTCCTGCAGCATCATTGTCTCATATGTGTATGCGGCCAAGCGCACGGAAGACCACCAGGCATGCTGCACACCAACAGAAGGCCTGTAGTCGGCCACACACAGAGAACACTCAGGAGCAGCCAACATCACATGAGTTCACGATAAGCGGGTGCTCCAATAAAAACTGCAGCCGAGCCCCTGCACCGCGGCCCCAGCAGTGCAGGCGCCTAGGGGAAGAAGTCGTGGTGGTGCCGGAAGAATGCGGGGAGGCTGTCGCTGCTGGCAACCGCTCGCCGGTACTCGCCGCACCCGTCGCACCTGGCAGGTATTTCTGGTGTGAGATTTATACGCGCAACAATGTTCTGCGGAGAACAGCGAGCGCTGCCGCCTGGCAGCGCGGCCGCGCGCCGAGAATTCGGACACAGGCAAGGAGAACGTGAAGACCATCAGGGAGCGGAATAAAATTGAATAAAAGGCGGGCGCGCGCCAGCCGTCGTTCAGGCCGTAGCCGGAGCCGCCCGTGGACACGCCCAGCAGCGTCATCTCCTGGTACTGCGCCGCGAAGGCGGCCACCCAGGCCGCCTGCCCCGTCCGGAAGCGCTCAAACATGCCCGCGGTGGCCGAGCCGTTGGAGAGCAGGCGGTCGCTGAAGAGCAGGCGCTGGCGCGGGTAGGCGCTCGGGTCGGCGGCCACGTCGTAGTAGTGGTTGTCGAGCGCGCTGCTGCTGGGCGTCATGGGCCCCTGTCGAGCAGAGGTGCGTCACGCGAGCGCTGGCGCGCGTCCGGCAAGCCGCCGCCAGCAAGCACAAGCAAACGCTGATGCATTGCAGCGGGTGGCTGTGTGCTGCATAACAAGTCATCATCACGGGCTGGTAGCGGCTGCGCAGCGATGGGCATGCCGTGCACAAGCCACGCATGAGGCACTCCACTTCAGCGTAGTTAATAACATCTGATTTGTTGCGACCCAGAAGGAGCTCGGGTGAGCTGGGGCACGCCGTGCCGAGCTTGCAGTTGTTGACGGGCTCCACGCGGACGGTGCCGATGCCGTGCGCGCTGCTGAGCGCGACCGCCGCGGTGGTGGGGTCACGCATGCCCGCCTCTCCTGCAGAGCGCGCCATCCCAGGGTGTGAGCTGAGCATGGTCGCTCAGTGAACACCAGCAGGGAGTCAATTGGGGACGCCATGCAGTCAGATGGACGGGCTGCGTACCCCAGAACCTGACCTGCCCGTCGGAGTCGGAGCACTCGCTGACAAACCCTGCGGGCCGTCCACACATGGCTTGCGTCCATGCACATCCCCAGCTCCGCTGGGCTTTGCATCCTCCAGACAGGCGAGGGCTGATGGCAGGCGGTGCGAGCGCCGTGCACTCAGCAAGCGCCGCGCGCGTGACGGGGCCCCAAGCACGCGAACAGATGAGGCATCATGCATGGCAGGAGCTGCACAGGAGAGCTGGGGTCACCATCCACGTCGTCAAAGGCTGTCAGGTTGTCCGGCCGGCCCAGGACCATGGGAATGGACTGGAAGCCGGCCATTTCGGCGGCCGCCGCGCCTGCCGCCCCGGCAGGCCGCCGCCCGCGCTCACCCATAGCCACACAGGCCCTGAGCAGCTTGTGAGATGACACAACGGCCGTTGTGTGCAACACCTGCCCTGCAATTTGCAGCTCACGAGGTCATGCATGGGTTTGCGCGGTGTTGAGAAGCCCGATGCACTTGAACCAGGCGAAGGGCGCGCGCGAGGGTGGAGAAGTCGAATGAGAGCATTTGGTGCGCACCAAGGACTGCAATGGCGTCCGCGTAGGTCAGCTCAGGGCACGCGTCCGCGCGGACGCGCGGCACAATGTCCAGGACCTTGCCGCGGCAGATGTCCAGGCCGGCATGGGCGGAGTAGTTGCCCGCCGCTATCTCATTCAGGACCGACCCGTTCGCCCTGCGGCGGCACAGCACGTTGAGTGCCCTTGGCGGACACCAGTGTGAAGCGGGCGCGGTGTTCCCTGCATGCGCAGGCCGTCTCATCATGGACAGACTGCGTGTGGCGGGCGGGCAAGCGCACCCGCCTTTGTCGCGGGATTTCCTGTACCTGCGCGACCAGGCACACCCTGTCAGCGGCAGCACGCACACTGCGTGTATGGCCCTGTCTTGGAAGCGCTCAGGCTGCCAGCCGCTCCAGATGACCGCGACCGCTATACCAATGCAGCAGTGGGGAGGCAAGCTCGCGTATGCACGCTGCGTGGCAGTGGCCTCCTGCAGCGGGCGCACGTCGCTGCGTCGTGGAACGCCAGGCGCAGGCAGTTGGGGACGCTGCCGTCGCTGAAGTCCAGGTTGCTGTAGGCTGCCAGGCGGAGGGCTCGCATGCACGCCTTGGCGTGCTGCAGGCGGCGCCCAGGTGAGGTACCAGATGGCGAGAGTGTGAAAGCCAGTGCTGCGCTCACACAGTGCAGAAGCGCAAACGCTGCGCAGGCGTGCTGTGCAGCCAAGTGAAAGGCACGGAGCGCAGGCACTGAGGTGGCAGCATGCACGCTGCTGCGGAGGTCAGCAGGCCCCAATGCGGGCTACTGCGCACCTCATACGAGCCATATATGCCTGCTGGCTGCAGCGTATTCTTGCACCTGCGGGCCCACGCACCGCCGCTCGTGAGTTGTGGGCCGGATCAGCCCCATCAGCCGGAGTCCGACTCCTTGCCGTCACGGCCGTACGACTGGCAGAGCAAGCTTGATCCAGTGGAAGCGGTGGAAAGTGCAAGGCCCCTCACTCGACGACCGCCAGGGCGAGGAGGCCCAGGGACAGTGCGCTGACGACAGCCACGCCTCGGCGCATACTACTGGGCAAGCGACGACCTTGCGCTCGTGTGTTGCAACGTGACTTCTGCTTGACTGGAGCACTCTAACACGCTTGTGCTGCGACCTGCCGGCGCCTGTGCCGCTGAGCGCGAGCCTGGCAGGCTGGAAATCGAGCTCGACAGCTGGGGCTTTGGGGTTTGCCTCAGCAGCAGGCCTTTCTTTAAAAAAGCGAGTGCAACGAGCTGACGAGGTCCTCTAGGGACAGCTAGCGCAGGCAATGTCGCAGGTGTACAACACCGAACCGCCCACCAGCGGGAAGGTGCGCCCCCGCCGTGCGCTCGCGCGCTGCAGTGCTAGATCCAGCTGCCTGGCCGTGAGGCTCCTACACGCTCGCGCCTGCACGCAGGTCATCCTGAAGACCTCGCTGGGAGACCTCGACATCGAGCTCTGGCCGAAGGAGGCGCCGAAGGCGCGCCTCCCCCTCCCGCACCTTACTCTGCGACAGCGCCTGTGTGGGAGCAAGCTGTAGGGACACTCGTTGCTTGTGTGCTCAGCGCACCAACAAACAGGAGCGTGGCTCCGTGAAGAAAGTGAGCAGGCTGCAGCTGGCCCGATGCGCCTCCAAGTCCTGCACCTTTCACTGCAGCAGGGCCTGTGTTGGAGCAAGCTCTACGGACACCCGGTGCTTGCTTGCCCAGCGCACCAGCAAGCGGGAGCGTGGCCCCATGTCTGAAGCGAGCAGGCAACACAGTTGGATGGTGCGCAGGCGGTGCGCAACTTTGTGCAGCTGTGCCTGGAGGGCTACTACGATGGCTGCATCTTCCACCGCGTCATACACGGCTTCCTCGCGCAGAGCGGCGACCCCACCGGCGCGGGCACCGGCGGCGAGTCCATCTACGGCCGCCCCTTCCCGGACGAGTTCCACTCGCGCCTGCGCTTCTGCCACAGGCGCGGCGCACCGCTTGCGCCGCGCCTTTCGCGCGCTGGGCAGTCTTTTCGCCGACGCTGCACCATATGCTGGCTTGGTACTGCACCCACCCCGGAGCGCTGGCCCCGATGACGAGTCGTTCCCGAAGCTGCGCCTCTCCGGCACGCCTCCGTGCGCTGCAGTAGTGCCTCTATACAGCACAGTGTGCCTCCAATGCCGCATGATTCGTAAGGTAGCCGTACGAGACAGCGGCGGCGCTTGTCCGCTCTGCCGTGCTAACACTCCCGGTGGTGCCTGTACCGCCGCATGTGTCGAAAGTGGCGGCGCCGCAGTGTGCGTGCTGTGCCGGCTTGTGTTGATCGCGGCTACGGCCGTGAGGGCACGCAGCCGGGCAGGCGCGCCGCCGTGCCCAGAGTGGAGGCGGGAGCCGGCGGCTGGGGCGGCGGGCGAGTCGCGCCACTCACGCACGCGCTCGCGGCCGCGGCAGCGCAGCGCGCGGCCCTGAGCGCGCGCGGCGGCCGCGCAGGGGCCTGGTGGCGTGCGCCAACGCCAATGCGCCGCACACCAACGGATCGCAATTCTTCTTCACGTTCGACCGCTGCGACCACCTGGACCGCAAGAACACGATCTTCGGGCGCATCACCGGCGAGTCCATCTACAATGCGATGAGCTTTGGCGAGCTCGACGTGCGCCGCCCGGGCGCATGCAACTCCGCCTACGGCCCGCTCTGACGAGCTCCTTGTGATTCTTTCTTGGCTCAGCATAGGCAAGTGTTTCATGGTCATGTCTGTCATTTTGTGCATTGCAGACAGAATAGCTGAGCTACATGGTGGCGGCGACGGACTGCAGGCTCCATGGCTCACGCTCTTGGTGGCCACGGTAACGCCGGCGGGGTCCTTCTGCCCGCGATCGTGCTGGGCGCGAAGGCCGTTGTGCACGCTCAGGTGGGCGAGGATGACCGGCCCATGCAGCCGCCGACGGTGACAGGCGCCGACGTGCTGTGGAACCCCTTTGAGGACATCGTGCCCCGCACGACGCGCGAAGACCGCGATGCCGCCGCTGCAGAGGCGCGGTGCGGCCACTCTGGCTAGAGAATGGACCCTGAATAGACGCCCTGTCACAGCTGGGTCGCTTGCAGTGGGTGGCGCTATTGCTGAGGGTCCTGCAGTTGCCTCTTTGAAAGACCAAATATGTAATTTATAATTCCTTCACGGGTTACACTGATGCGCAGAGAGCACTGATGCGCAGAGAGCGCGAGGAGGAGGCCGCGCGCGCGGAGAAGAAGGGGCGCAAGAAGAACCTGGCGCTGCTCTCATTCGCGGAGGACGAGGGCGGCGGCGGCGACGATGGCGGCGGCGACGGCGGCGGCGCGCCAGCGGCCGCGCCGCGCGGCATTGCGTCCGCGCACGACCGCCTGGAGGACGCTCGGTGCGCCCGCCGCAGGCGGCGCGGTCGCCGCTTGGGGCCGAGCCGGCCGGGCGCCCCGCACCAGGCTGATCGGTTGCCGGGCTCCGCGCTGCCATGCGGCCGCCATGCTGGAGCCGCGGCTCGCTGGCGGTCGCGCAGTCCGGGCTCGTCCCGCCTAGCATGCATGTGCCCCATGCCGCAGATGGGTGCGCGCGCGTGGCGGAGCGTGCGCCCGCGCCCGTGAGCGAGCGCATACATACACCTACCCTACCTACCCTACCCTGAGCCCAGCCGCGCGCAGGCTGGTGCGCGATAACACGGACGCCGCGGTGGACCTGGCCGCGCGCGAGGCAGCCGCCGAGGAGGAGCGCAGGCGCGTGCGCGCGCGCCTGTCGCGCCCGGTGCGCGCCCCGGCCGGGCCTCCGTGGCCGGGCCGCCGCGGCTTGTCTCCAAATGCTGTCAGATAGAGTGCAAGGTTGGTGCGCGCCGTGCGCTGCTGCGGACACTGCGAGACCGCCAGAACGCCAGGAGAGCCGATGCAAATTTTCAGGACTATGTGTTCACAGTCCCCGGCTGCTGCATGCAGGCCGCGCCCCCGCCGGCGGCGGCGGCGGGCGCCAGCGAGGTGCCCAGCGCCGATGACGGGCCCGCGGCGGCCGCCGGTGCGGGCGGCAGGGAGGCCGGCAGCTTCGGCGCGTCCATGCATGCGCAGGCGCTTGCGCGGCGCCGCGCGATGGGCGACGAGCCGCGGCCGCGCGCGGCGCGCCCCGGCTTGCAGGCTCACCCCCATCAGCGCTGTAAGGCTCCGGGCTTGCTGTGGTGCTTGGAGCGCGCGCATGCGCGCCGGGCGAGCAGCGACGGGCGCTGCGCGCTCTGCGGACCAGAGGCGGCCTTGTCAACGGTGGGCGGAGGCTTGGGCAGAGCTGGGCGCGGGCTGCGCTCAGCGCTTTGCAACCAGTGCCATAAGGTGCTCTGTGAGCTGGCGCAGTGCAGTGTGTGGTCCGCGCTTTGCCACACGGCGCATGGGGTGCTGACTGCTTCATCTCGCTGACCTCTACTGCCACCCCCAGGTGCGCTGCCAGAGCGCACTCCATGAAAGACAGCTCCTGACGCGCGCGCGCCGTGCAGGACGGCGATGGCGCGCAGCCGCCCGGCGCCGGCGCCAGCCGGGGCGGCAGCGATGCTGACGACGATGACGACGACGACGATGACGACGACGCCGCGCCGGGCCCGACCAGCACGGCCGTGCGGCGGGACGAGGCGCTGCGCGGCACGGCCACCGCGGCCGTCATACGGCCGTCCAAGCAGGTGCCTGTGCGCGGTCACGCAGGCGCCTGTTCACCGCGCCGGGCGCCGACGCACGGAGGCTTGCGTTCTATCTACAAGGAGAGAGGTACATTTGAAAAAGGTTGAGGGTGCGGGAGGAGTATTGTGTATTGTGTTTCGTATCAATCGACATTGCAATTGTGTCAAGGTGAGTGCGCGCGGGCCGCGGCCGCTGCGCCGGAGCCGCAGCCCGCCCCCGAGACGCGCGGTCGCATACGTCCGCGCGTCCTCAACCCTAAACCTAAACCTGCAGCTGACCGGGCGACGGCGCGCGCGCGCGCGCGCAGGTGCTGCTGGAGGACGCGGCGCTGCTGACGGACTGGCAGCGGCGCCAGGCGGAGTACAAGGCCAAGCGCAAGCTGACCGGCAAGCGCGAGGCGGACATCCTGTCGCGGCTCACCTCCTTCCAGACCAAGGTGCCGCGCCGCGCCCGCGCGGGGCCCCGGCTCATAACAAGGGGCAAGGGCCGGGGCGCTGCTGCGTGACTTTTTTGCGCGCAAGGACGCTTTTGAGGGGCGCAGAGCAGGCTCTGCTGCACGGCAGCACCAGCGGCAAGTCCGTCGGGCTGACGCAGCCGTTGAGGAGCTGGTCGGCGGGCGTGCCCACTGCGGCAGCACAGGCCCGTAGCGCGCCGCGTAGCATGCGCCGTCGTGTGCGGCGAGCAGGTGCGTCGAAGCGATGCAGGCGCCTCCTTGCGCGGCGCCGCCGCCAGCAGTGCGCCTGCCGCTGGGGTGGAGGACCGGAGCGGGCAGGCCGCCAGCAGCGAGGAGGTGCGGGCGTGGACTACATTTCTGCTGCATGCTGCTGCTTGTTGCCTCCTTGCTGGCGTGCCCACATCCACATGCGGCGCATTATCTGACCTGTAGGGTGAGGGCGTCTGCCATACTTGCTTGCTGGCTGGCACAGGCGGTACGGGAGGTTTGCAGCACAGCCGCTGCGACAGGAGCGTGCTTGAAACAAGCATGATCACAACACGTTCCAGCACAACACGAGCGCATGCATGGACACAGTGCCGCGAGGTGGCCCGGGGCGAGGACGGCTGCTCTGACGGTGGAGCGCAGAACGCTCGCTGTCCGCGCAGTGCACACCTGTCACGCTGCGACGGCCCGCCGCCAATCTGCCCACTGCTCGTGCACATCCTGATGAAGCGGGCATGCAGGCGTATGCGGGGCGCGTGCGCGGCGACGTGGACCACGAGGCGCTCAAGCCGGCGGCGTGGCGCGTGGACGGCTACCTGGAGGGCGTGGAGGAGGAAGACTTATCAATGGACGCGCTGCGCGGGCACCACCTGGCGTTTGCCAAAGCGCCCGACGCGCGCGACAAGATGGCGCGCCGCGACGACGGCGACGACCTGTTGGTGCGCGTGGCCGGGGCCGCATTGGGAGCTGTTATGGGTGTAGTATTTGGGAAAGACAGGGTGTGCGCGTCACCCTTACCCCTACCCTTGACTGAAGGGTTTGCGCGTCATTGTGTATGCATGCGGACTGCGGCCCTGTTGGAGGCGCTTCACATGTGTGCTGTGAGCGCGCCCTGCAACGGCGCAGCATGCGGTGCAGCAAGACTAACACTCACCGCTTTCTCTGTGGTCGCGCGTCTGCGCCGCCAGCACTCCATGCGCATGCTGGGGCCTCAGATGGGAGCCTGTCATGGGTCACATGGGCTAGGTGTCAGGGTGTGGACCTGGGCGCCTGGGATGCCAGAGCGGCAGGGCGCGCAGGTGGTGGACCCGCTGCTGGAGAAGGGCAAGGCCAAGTGGAACAAGGCGCAGGCCAAGCTGAAGAAGCGGCAGACGGAGTGGGCCGGGCGCGCGCGCGCCCAGGGCTAGCGTCGCGCGCGCAGGTGCATGCCTCCTGCGGTGGTCATTGTCGCATGGTCTTTTGGTGCGTGCTTTGAGCGCATCTGACTTGCATGCAGGTGCCACGTTGTATAGACGGTCGAGGCGAGGTGCACATGCTGCTGAATCCACTGGATGCAAGTTTTACCGTCAGTGCCGCCACAGCACTCTGCTCAACAAGCTCCTGCCAGTGCGCATGCCCTGTGGGTCAGCCTGCGCGCCTGGCCTACCCGCCCCCCCCCCCCCCCCCCGCCCCCCCGTGCTTGACTTCCCCCGCAAATTTTATCCACACACGTACAGAACTCTGTACATGCCCATTACAGTCAGTGCTGTCCTGCCTCAAAACTGCTCACACCAGTCATCTATCTGTCAGCATCGCAACACAAGCCACCTGTCAGCGTCACAAGCACATACTTTACACCTGGCATTGCATAGCTGCCCCGGTCCCCGCGCATAGGTGCTCTCATCCTCACCACTGCGCAAACTCAGGTTGCCATGTGTGATACTACACAGAGCGCGTAGCAATGCCGCCAGCCAGCTTGTGGCCAGCCTCATCTCAACAGCACTTCAGTCTTCACATCAACATGCATGTGCCCTGTCGGCCTTGCCTGCCTCTCTGCTGGAGGCCAAGCTCGCTCGTCACAACCAGTCCCCGATACTTATGCTCCCTGGCCTGGAGAATGCAGCCGGCTCGCCTGGTCATTGTTCCCGGCACCGGCCTGCTCAGCGCGGTGAGGACTGCGGCAGGGCGGATCCCAGGCGCTGTGCCCCTGCCAGCCAGCCACACACCACGCATGGTCTGCACCACACACCGGCCATGCCTCCATTTGCAGCGTGCTGCGGCGCTTTACACCTGTGGCATCGCCCGCGGCCACGCACCCTAAACAGAGCGCGCGGCGCCTCGGGTGCGATCGCCAGCAGCGCCAGCGGGCCGCCGCGCAGCACGCGATAACCCTCATGCAGCACAGGCGAGGGCCTATGGCGCGGAGTTCAATCCGCGCCCCGCAAGCCTCAAAACCGCCGACTGTCGGCTGCACCGCCCATCAGGCGAAGCCGCCGGTCTGCGGCCCCAGCGGGAAGCCGCCGCGCGAGGAGCGCAGCCGCCGGCGCGAGCTGACCGACTGCCGCGCCGTGCGCACAGCCTTCCAGCGCAGCACAGGCGAGCAGCGCGCCGGGTCGTTCAGCACGCTGCGCTCCAGCAGCAGCACAGCCGCCAGCACGTTGCCGCGCTGCAGCTCCATGAGGCCCCACGCCTGCGGGGGCGCGCCAGAGTGTAAGGTAGGGTAGGGTAGGGTGTTCTCATGTGTAGCTGCGCCGGAGTCGGCACCCGGTGCCTTGGCTGACCAGCAATCCCACACGTGAGGCGCAGCGGTGGCGCGCAGGGAGCCAGGGTGTGTTTGGTGAGCCTGGCTGCTCACAGGCGCTGCCCAGCGCAGCAGTGGGTCTCGCCGGCCACGCTCACTTCGGGCCCGTGGTGCGCGCGCACAGGCTGCCGATGTGAGGCGGGGAGTGGTGCGGCCAGCAGAGGTGCGCATCATGCGGACGAAGCATGCGACCAAGCTCTACCGCCGTGCTGCAGCAGCTGCGCGCTCAGCGCCATCGAGCGCACTGTGCGCGCCCTGGCCAAGGGCTCTGCTGGGGTGGCCGTGGCACCAGTGTACGCGCTGCTGTGCATGATGGTGCACGCCGAATGAGGCTGTGGCAGGCGCGGTGCGCGCCTGGCAGAGGGGCGCGCTGTCGGGGTTGAGCGTCAGGCCCTGCTGCAGCACCATACGGCAGCGCGCCACGTGGTCGCCCGCACCCGCCGCGCGCGAGCGCTTCTCCATCTGCCACGCGCGCGCGCGAGTTATGGCCGTGCGCCACTCCATCACTGGATCACTCGGGGGTCGCGCATCACTGCAACGCCAGCGGCCTTCTACACAGCGTCTGCGCCACTGTCTGCTGCTGGCGGTTCTCTCCCGCATGGGCCACTGTGTGTTCCACCCAGCAGCACACCAGGTCAGGCGTGTACGCGGCTCTCGCTCTGGGCCCCATGCCCTGCATAAGCCCGCAGCAGGTGTGGTCCTGGCAGTCGCATTCGATCAGCACAGGGGGCACAGGGGGAGGGGCAGACCTGCGCCCAGGACACCCAGGCCTTCCCGTAGGACGGGCAGATCTGCACGCACTCCTGGAAGGCGCGCCGCGCGCCGGCATAGTCCTGCGCAGGCGCCGCCCGCCGCGTCAGGATGCCTGTGGCGCTTGCGCAGGCCAGGCTGGCCGGCCTGCGCGTGACGCAAGGCAGCTGTGGAGCTGCCTGTGCACAGGCACGCGGGCGTGCGCAGGGCGCGCCTCGCCGCGTGCGCGCTGCAGGGCGGCGGCGTAGAGCACACTGCACTTGGCGGCGCACGCCCCGGCGGTGGCAAGCACCGCGCGCCTGCGCACGGTCTGCTCCTGCCTGGCAGCGTCGCCGGCCCGGTTTGCCGCCAGGCAGACCGCGCTGACTGGCGCGGGTCGCAGCAGCGACCGTGTGTGCTGGCGCCACGCCGGGCACACGCTCGTGCCCTGCCAGCGCAGCGCGAGCGCAGGCCGGTCGTGCGCCATCAGTGACCGCAAGTCCAGAGCGTGCCAGCTCCGTATGCTCCTCGTGCTGCACGCATGCCGAGCTCCAGCTCAGTGGAGTTTGTCTGTAAGGTTTGCAAACTGCTGGTGCGGACTCGGCGTGCCGCGACGCCGGGTGTACAAACACTTGACCAGGCACACGGGCTTCCTGGCACGCTTGCACTGGCAGCGCAACTCACCGTGCGAGTCACAGCCCGCGTCGCACGCTCATAGACAGCATCTTGTTTATTTTTCAATGCCGGTGACGCCGCAAGCGGCCAGCTCTGCGCGCAGCACTCCCACACCGTATGCAAGCTGTGGCTCTGATGGGTTCTGTCATCAACCGTTTAAGTAGCTGCGAGCCGCGCGCAAAGCCGAGAAGCGGGGGGCCCACTCTGTGCAGGGCCCTAAATGCCCAGACGAAAGCTCATGACACGGAGGGCAGGAGTAGTGTGCCGAGAGCAACTGAACGAGTGTTTTGTGGCTGCTCACAAACGGTTTACTGATAGAGCGCTTACACAGAATTACCAAGGGGTGCTTGCATTTTCCATGATGCACCGCAGCACCTTGCAGGTTGGCAGCCCAGCAGCAGCAACGCAGTTCACGTCCACCTCTGGCACAGCACGTATGACGATTACTTACTTGGCGCACGACAAGCGTGCAGGCATGCAGGGCCCCGTGCACTCTGCATGCAGGAGTCCGCCCTGTGCAGCGGTGCATGTGGACGCCAACTTCTGGCTGGCGTTGCACGAAGCGCTCCGCGCGCTGTAGAGCACAAAAGCTCACCGTGCAGGTGCACGCCGAGCTCAGTCTCGCTTGGCGTTGCAGCTCTCCGCGCAGGCATGCATGCGGCAGTCAGTGGATGCCTCGGTGTGCAGGCTGCAGCCGCTGGTGTGCAGCACAAGAGCAGTGACGAGCTGAAGCGGCAGCTGCTGAGCGCCATCAAGGCGAACGAGGGCCCGATGCGGTGCGCATGTTAATATGCACGTGGACCAGAGCTCGCATATAGTTGCACAGAAGTATGCCTGCCTGGCCGTGGTGCCGCTCGGCAGCCTCACGGCTGCTACCAGTGCCATGCAAGCGCGATCAGGAGAAGCTTCAGTCCTTTTTGAGCAATTTTATTGGCAGTGCACCCAGTTTCTGCAAAGCATCACCACACCGGGTCGAGCTGAGTGCAGGACGGGGCGCCTGACGCCCGATGTGCAAGCGGCCGTGGAGGAGATTGAGGCCGTGAACGAGGCGCAGCCGCTGCAGCTGCGGCCGGGCGCGGTGGACGGCCGGTTCGAGGGCATGCTCAACACGACCAACTACCTGGACGATGACGCGTGCAGCACGCTCGGCACGCTGACCTTCCAGCAGTTTGGCCCGAACGACCTCCGGGCGCGCCGCGCTCGCGCCCGCCCGGCTGCGGACGCCCGTCGTGCAGCCAGCCCTGGTCTCCCAGGCGTGCCTTGGGCGAGGGCGAGACGCTGGCGACCCGCGCAGACTGGCTCGGCGCCGCTTAGCAGAGCTGCGGCGGGCGCAGGTGCGCGTGTTCAACACGGAGGTGCTGACCGGCGTGGACACGCCCGCGCAGTACTGCACCAAGGCCTACTTTAAGGCGCGCGCGCCGGCGCTCGGGAGGCGTGTGGTCCAGGCTGGAAGTGCAGAGGTTGTGCACAAGCTGTGCAAACGCAGGTCTGGCGCGGATCCCTCGCACTGGTCGTGACAGGCGAGGAGCGCCGCGCAGGCGGCTGCTGCCCTGGTGGCATGGGCTGGCTGGGTGCCACCTGCATGAAAATGAGTTTTTATGATTTGGAGTGAAAGTGCCACATGGACTGAAAGTGCCACGAGCAGTGCTTGTTCTGTACGGTGCCGGTGTGGGCCAGGTCGCGACAGCGGCTGCGTGGCCATGCGGCGAGAGTGGGCGCGCCGCGTGCAGGTGACGGACTGCGAGGCCGAGGGCCTGGAGGGCGTGCAGTCGGCGCTGGGCGAGTACGAGCTGGATGCCGACAACCCCGCGCGCCAGAATGTCTACTTCACCGGCATCCGCATCGAGCCCAGCAGCAGCGACCCGGCCGCGCTGCGCGCCTGGGTGGCCCTCCTGCGCGACAGCAACCCAACCATGGCGCGGCCCCTGCGCCGCATGCGCTGCCGGGGCATGTGTGACCACTGGCCGCTATGGGATCCCGGGTTGTATGTCAAGTGTGCAGAGCGCTGGGCATTTGTGCTGCATGTTTGTCACTGACGGAGTGGCGCCAGGGGCTAGGCCTATTTCGTAGTGCTGGTAGACCTGGCGAAGTCCAACTGTGCGCACGTGGCCCCACTCACCTCGCGCCACCCCTCTTGTGACGTAAAGCGCCTAAATATGCAGCACTGCTGCCTGCTGGGCTGCTGCTGAGCGGGCGCGGGCGCTGCAGGAGCCGAGCACAGGCGTCGCAGAGATAACGTTCCCTAAGAAGATCAAAGGCACGCGCGACTTTGTGTTCCTGGACGATGAGCTGCAGGCGCGCCCTGCCATGCGCGCAGGCCGCGCGACGAAACAAGGTTGCTGCTGGCTGTGCACACGGTTGCTGCAACCCTGGATTATGACAAGCTGCTGCGTGCAGGTCACAATGGGCAACCGCGGCAGTCTGGTCATCATCCGGAAAAAGTAACCGCCGCCATCATCATGCTTTAGGGCCGACCCGCCACTTGCAACAGGCTCACTATTGCATAGCTGATGAATGGTGCTCATTAGGCCTGGCCGTGTAGGCAAGTACAGAAGCTCCCGCTCTTGCATGATGCGTGTAGTGCTCACTGGCTGACGCACCATGTTCAGTACAGGATGTGTGATGTTGTGCTAGACTGCAAGGTAGGATTTGAGGCGACTCGCCATGCCGCACTGCGTTCACTCGAGTTCAGTCGATTACACTCCGCTGCGTGCAGGCCCGCAGCCTGCCCACAGCTGCAGGCCCGCATCCTCTGCCGTTCGCATGCTGCCGCTCACTTGGCTGTCCCCCTCTCCTTTGCCTTCTGCAGCTTCAGAACCTGCGCGCCCGCGGTTCCTGGGTCACGCACTGCTGACAGGCAATCAAACACGGGCAGAAGGTAATACAGGTGGCGCACAGGACGCTGCAACATACCTACAACACTGTGGAACCAACACCACAGCGGCAGGCACCGCCAGGGCAGGCGCGCACCTTCTTCACAATCTTCTGCTCCTCGATCAGGAACGCGCGGATGATCCGCTCGCGCACCACCTTGTGGTCCAGGTGGCCGCCATAGATGCGGTGCACGGTCTTGTGCTTCCGCGACAGCCGCTTGTTGCTCATCTCCTTCGGGCGCAGCGCGGGAATCTGCGCCGGCAGGCTCCTCTTGGCCGCTGTCCTTCGCGCTGCTCCACAGAGCCAACGTCCCAGCAACACTCCTCCGAGACGATCAGCACACACTCGGCGCCGCGCGCACCCCATTGAGTCGCACGCCGGTCGCGCCGCAGATGCGGGGCGAGGGCTGCTTCCGTGTGTAGTGCACAACGAGCTTGCCTCCTGCGCGGCGGGCGCCACGGCCTCACATTTGCCGCTCGCCGCGCAGCACCCACTCGCAAACACACACCACCGCCGCCGCGCGCACGCTCACACCTCCAGCACGTCAGGCTGCTACTCGCCGATACAAGGAAGCAGGTTGGCGGTCTCTGTCAGTCAGCGACGCCCCGGCACGCAGTGCAGCCGCAGACGAAGTGGTACCCAAAGCAGCCTGCGCACTCACAGTCCCACATGCCTGCGGGAGCCGCGCACCTGGCGTCTTGACCTTCTTTACTTTGTTGGACTTTGTAGCATAGCAGTGCCGCCTCCTGTACGTCAGGCGCTGCACCATCGTGCCCCCTGTCGCCTCCTACAATGCCTGTTCGCAACAAGAGAGCAAGGCGGCTCGCTCTTTATTTTGCTCAAGGGTTTTGTTGACAGGGTAGGCAGCAGCTGTTCTCGCACTCACGGTACGCTCATGCTGCTCTTTGATCGGGAGCCTTGTAAGCAATAAGCTGCCAGGACCGGGACGCGCAAGTGCCAGGTGCCGGCGAAAGGCAGTGCACGTGCTCGCATGGCATCACTGGTCAGACGGCTGGCGCCCAGCGGCTCTGCCGCTGAGCAAGCGGAGGCTGCGCACGCGCTGGCGCGCCTGTGCTCTGACAAGAGCCCAAATAGGGAGTATGTGAGAGGCTGCGGGGGCGTTGCGGCGCTCGTCGGGCTGCTGGCGCCCTGCGGCTCTGCTGCCGTGCACGGTGAGGCTGCCGCGGCACTGCGCAACCTGTGCATTGGCAGTGCACAGAACCAGGACACCGTGCGGGAGTGCGGGGGCGTCGCGGCGCTGGTCGGGCTGCTCGCGCCCGGCGGCTCGCCTGCCGTGCAGGAGCGGGCTGCTGCGGCGCTGCGCAACATGTGCTTCGACAACAAACAAGGCCAGGACGGCGTCAGGGAGGGCGGGGGCGTCGCGGCGCTGGTCGGGCTGCTTGTGCCCGGCGGCTCTGCGGCTGTGCAGTGGGAGGCAGCTGGGGCGCTGACAGACCTGTGCTTGGGGAATGCCAAGAACAGGGACAGCTTGCGGGAGTGCGGAGGCGTGGCCGCGCTGGTCGGGCTGCTGGCGCCCGGCCGCCCTGCTGCCGTGCAAGAAGCGGCTGTCACGGCGCTGGCCAACCAGTGCAAAGAAGGCCTCGACAACAAAAAGAGCGTGGAGGAGTGCGGGGGCGTGGCAGCGCTGGTGGGCCTGCTGGCGCCCGGCGGCCCTGCTGCCGTGCAGGAGCTGGCCGCATGTGCGCTGGGGAACCTGTGCTTTGAAAACACTCAGACGGACAGCGTGCGGGAGTGCGGAGGGATCGCGGCGCTGGTCGCGCTGCTGGCGCCCGGCTGCTCCGCCAGCACACAAAAGCAGGCTGCAGGCGCGCTGGGGAACTTGTGCGTCGGAAACACCCAGAACCAGGACAGCGTGCGGGAGTGCGGGGGCGTTGCGGCGCTGGTCGGGCTGCTGGCGACTGGGCGCTCCGCGGGCGTACAGAAGCGGGCCGCGGCCGCGCTGGGAAACCTGTGCTCTGATGGCATCCAGAACAAGGACAGCGTGCGGGAGTGCGGAGGCGTCGCGGCGCCCGTTGGGCTGCTGGCGCCCGGCAATTCTGCCGGTGTTCATGAGCAGGCTGCCAGGGCGCTGCGCAACTTGTGCACTGACAACTTGCAGATTCAGGACAGCATGCGGGAGTGCGGGGGCGTTGCGGTGCTGGTGCGGCTGCTGGTGCCTGGCGGGACCGGTGACGTGCATGAGCACGCTGCCGCGGCGCTGTGGAGCTTGGGCATAGAAAACACCAGGAACCAGGACAGCGTGCGGGAGTGCGAGGTTGTGTCGGCGCTGGTGCGGCTGCTGGCGTCCGCATGTCCTGCTACTGTGCACCAGATCGCCGCCGGTGCCTTGTTTGCGTTGTCTAGCGCATTTGGGCAGAGCCAGGACGGCGTCCAAGGCAGCCCTGGAGCGTGTGCTTGCATGCGCCAGCTAAGCGGCGACCTGGCAGCCGCACGCGCGGGCGGCGGCTGCGCTGCGCAACCTGGGGCATGTCTAGCAGGTTGTTGGGCGACTCACGCCAGTCAGGCTGAATCGGACGCGCTCGCTGAAACAGGCTGTTCACCTACCACGCCTGGGTGCGCGCCGAAAGGCGCGCGCGCTCAGAGCCTTTTCTTGCCTATCCTGAGCAGCAACAGACTTACCTATTGCATCACAACACGCCGCACTGCAACACACTGCCCCGCGCTCCACGCTTGCAGCCGCAGCGCGCGCTTGTTGCACGCGCGGCCCTCCCGCTCTCGCGCGCTACACAACGCCCCACTTGTCCTCCAGCGCGTTGGTGATGCGGCCCAGGCAGCAGGCCGCGGAGAGCGGGAACTCCGACACGGCCACCCACTCGTCCACGTACGCGACCTCCAGCGCGCCGTGCGCCATGGCGCCGACCACAAACACGGCCGGCGCGCCCTCCGGCAGCGCCTTCACGTACTCGCGGAAGCTGACCAGGCTGGGCGCGGCGCGGCTGAAGCCCACGCGCCGGCAGCCGGCCGGCAGCAGCTTGGTGACGGGCCCCTTGACAACCTGCGTCCGGCCGGCGCGCGGCGTCAGAGGCCGGGCGCGCGCGCGAGCGTGCGCCGCCTCACAAAAGTGCCAGGCAGCAGCGTGCGGGCACCGCCGAGCGCGCGCCCGTGTCCAGCAGCTAGCAGGCAAGGGGCAGGCACGTGCCTATGTTCAAGCCCCAAGCGTTATGCCATGCCGGGCGGCATGCACCATGCACTGGGCTACGCACACCCGCGCATGCAAAGTGCAGGGCACGCATGCGGCCGCATGTACGGCGGGGGGGACCGACCCTGTTGCAGCCGGGCGGGAACGTGCTGCGCCACACACGAGCCGGCTCTGAAGGAGGGACCGCAGCAACCAGGGACCGCAACCAGGGACCGCACCTGCAGCGGCGCGGCGAGCGGGCACGCAGTGGTGCAACGAGCGCTTGCGCACCCGGTGGAGCCCGCGACCAGGAGCAGGGGGGCCCACCTTCAGCAGCTTGTCGGGGCCGTTGGTCGCGCGGATGCTCAGCTTCTGCAGCAGCTGCACCATCAGGCCGCAGAAGCGCTTGAACGTGCGCGGCAGCCGCACCTGTGGATTCACCTGCACCTGCGCACCCCCGGCAGCACGGCTGCTCTTCCGAAACGGCCGACAGGCTGCGACCCAGCCGCGCATGCAGCAGCAGGCAACGCTCAGCCATGAAAATGTACACTTTTCGGACTGGACCATGAAGGGGAGGCGCACCAGCACATTGCGCGTCGTGTGCACGTACAGCGCCTGCGCGAACACGCCGTGTCAGCTTGCAAGCTCGGCACTGGCCAGGGCCGGCAGCGCGCCAGCGCGGGGCCCCGCGCGCCTTGAGGCGCCCAGACTTGGCGAGCGGGCTGTCGAGGATAGCGAGCAGCGCCTGGTGCGCAATGTCCGGCCGGTACAGCGCCGGGTCCTTGCCGTGCTTGCGCAGGAACGTGGCGTGGTCATCGCAGTTGAGCAGCTGGTAGCCCTGCGCGGCGCACATGCTCGCGTGAGTCGCGCGAGCACCCACCGCTCTGGCCCGGTGCACAAGTCAGGCGTCCGCATGCGGCGCTCCTCGCGAGGGGCCCGCCTTGCCGACTTTGGCGGTCTCCAAGCTGGCGCTCTCGAGCACAAAGACGACGCCCTGGCGCTGCGCGGCCTCGGCGCGCGCCTCCTCCTCTTCACTCGGCGGCGCCAAGCCGCCGACCATGCGTGGGGTGCGCTCTGGGGCAAAACCAGCTAGTGCAGCGCAGCTCCGTGCAAAGGACTGACCCTCTGCGTGGCGCTGGCCTAGAGCGCTCCTCCCAAGTCAGCGAAGCGGGGCTGCTGCTGACGGATGCGGTGGTATGCACTTCTCACGCCGGAAGTCTGCAACGCTCCGTGGCCCTAGTCCGACCTCACCCCTGTGTGCCGCCTGCTAGCCTAGAATGCCTCGAGCGCTTGCACGTTCTTTGTCACACCCCTGAGGTGTATGCCGCCAAATAGGAATGTGATAAGGGCAGAGACTGGCGTTGCAGAGGCGGGCCAGACGCGCAAGCTGCTTCAAGTAGGAAGGAAGTAAAGAAGCAGCCCCGGCCGGGGGGCCCTGTGCTGCCTGAAGGGCCCTGTGCTGAAGAGGAAGCTCGAGGGTCCAGGGCTTGGAAGGCGGGAGTCGCTCCGGGAAAACGGAGCACGAACTGAACTTCGGGCCAGCGCCGTGGGCAGGGCGCGCTGCGATGCGCATAGAGCGGTTGCAAGGGGCGCTGCTGTTTGGGCTGCTTGTGCACTCAGCCTCTGCGGCGGTCCACTCATACAACCAGGAGCTCTTCTACTCAGTCGCTGATGCGTTCATATACCGAGGCGGAAGGCAAGATGCTACCTGGCTGGTTTTCCTGGCTGGATGAACCGGCAGAAATATGAATTGCGGCAGTGACTGATGATTGGCGCCCGCTTGCAGGGAAGGCCTGTACGCCTCGACGAAAGAGGTGAGAAATGCACAGAGGGTGGTTGCAGCACCTTGGAGCTGCCGTTCTTTGTGCATTGGTTTCACCGCGCTGGTTCAAAATGTCAACTTGCCTGTCGAGGCCGTAGGCTAGGTTGGTGATTGCCGCAGGGGCTAGGCATGGGCCGAAAGTGCTTGGACCTCAGGAAGTGCTGTGGCAACCGCCGGGAGTCGAGTCCAAGGCATGGGTTTGTTGCGCAGACTGAGCTGGTCGTGGCAGACACGGCATATGGCACGCGCCGATCCACCACTTAGCTACTGAGTTTCTATCTGCTAATGTGAGGGGTTGGGCGAGGCGTGCAGACCCGGTCAGCAGGCTAACTGAAAGGCCACTGCGTGCGGTGTGCGCTTTGGCGGGTCGGCTGCCGTTCCGAGCCCGCCCCCAGCGTCCTGGTCGAAGCAGACGCGGCCTGAGCAGCCCCCGCAGCATGCTGTTTGTGAAAGCGAGCCGGAGTCGGGGCGCGCCTGTGATCTCACAGTCTGAGACAGCTCCCTGGCCCGTTCACACCTCTGGGGAGCCGTGACCTTGTGTCGCGCCCACGACAAGCCCGCGGCCGCAGGGCGGGCCTGCGGCTCACGGCGCAACTGCAGGCGCTGGAGGCTTGGGACGCCCAGGGGCCCTGGGCGCGCCGGCAGGGCCGGGCGGCCGAGCAAGACGAAGTGTGACCGAGCTGGGGCTCTTGTTCTGACAATCTGTGTGTTGCACAGCAGGACAGCGAGCGTGCACGCGGAGGTCCGGCCGCCCGGGGCGGGGCGGCAGAAGCTGGGAGGCGCGGGGCGGTAGGGGTCACCCGGGCACACTGGCGCTGGTCGATGGTTGGAGCGGGAAGGGGCCGCAGAGGCGGGAGTCAGCGTTCAGGGTCCCAAACAGGCGCGCGCCAGACACGGCGGCGCTGCAGGCGGCGCCTGAGCCGCGCCGGCGCCGCGGCAGGCGCTGGAGAAGTGGGGCAACTGGGGCCAGCCGGGCGCGCCGGCGCTGTCCAACGGCCAGAGCGAGATAAAGTTCACGAAGCTGCAGTTTGCGCGCCCGGGCGACGTGGCCAACCAGTACGCGCCGGACGACGGCTACACGGGCGCGCCCCCGCCGGCCCCGGGCAGCGCCCACTGCTGTGCGGCATGCCGGCGCACAAGCACCCTGCGCATGTTCGGGCGCTCCTGCGGCTCTGCCAAAGTGGCGAGGCCATGCGCGCGGCCGGTCTGTGGCCGCGCTGATGCCGCGGGAGACGCCTCACACAGGGCGAGCGCAAGTGCGCAACACGCTCACAAAGCTGGGCCGCGATCAAATGTGTCTGGAAGCGCAGGGCGCTGGCCCTGGCCCGGGCCCGGGCTCGGCGGGCCGGTCTTAGGCGAAGGCTCGCGGCCGCCCCGCGGGGCTGACGGCTGGGGCGCAGGGCCAGGCGCTGATCAATTTCACTACATGTTGTTGGCTTTTACCTGAGGAGCGCCCCCCTCCCCGCCCGCGCAGGCCTGGTCCAGGCGGTGCTGTTCGAGGTGCATGACCGCGACCTGATCGGCCACCCGACGCCCGGCGGGCACCGCTACTGCTGCACCAAGGAGCTCGTGCCCAAGACCAAGTGCTTCCAGGACCGCCTGATCTACCAGGCGGGCGCCCTGCCCCAACCCCAACCACACACCCGCCTCCCAGCACCCCCCTCGCGCATGCTCTGTCACGTGCCGCCGCCGTGCGGCGGCGCTGGCCCCCGCGCGCTCCCCGCCGGGCCGGCCGGGCGCGCTGCTGGTGCTGCAAGGCGCGACCCTGCCGGCGCACCTGCCGCAGACACTGGCCTGCCTGTCTTTTTCCTCATCACGACATTGACGCAAAGGCGTGGGTTGCTCGAGGACGCAGGCAGCAAGCAGGTCGATGCAATGCTCGTCTTTGTGTCACATGAACGCAGTGCTGCCTGCCTGCGGTGCTTCAATCTGCCTGCTGATCACATCAAGGCCCCGCGCCCGGAGCTGACAGTTGCTGTGCCCTGCAGGAGAAGGAGGATGGCTGGCCAAAGGTGCGGCGCACGCATGTCGCTGCGGCGCACTGCGCGCCGGCCGGCAGGAGCACTAGCAGCGCGCGCTGCCTGCCATGCGCAGCGGGCCGCACGAGCTGCGTCATGTGGTGCAGTGCCTGGCATGCTTGCACGTGGTGCTTGTGGGACGTCCTAGTGGCAGAGTGCCGCGCATCCTCTCACGCTTGCTTTTCTTGCACAGTCGGAGCAGGGCGGTGTGCAATGAGAGATCGTGTGTTTGCATGCCTGAGGCAGGTTGCGGGTGGGAGCACATCCCGGCAGCCGCAAGGGCGCTTGCGCACTGGCGCAAGGCTCATGGTGACCAAAATGCGACCGCAGCGCGACCAAGACCCGCGCAGGTGCTGGACATCTACTTCAAGGACAACGAGACGGTCGCCTTCAGCTGGGAGGAGGCGATCACGATCGAGGAGACCGGGCTGTACTACCTCTGGTTCGTCATCTGCGACGCGGAGCTGAGCGCGGCCACCGTGAGCGGCGCCACCATCTGGAAGAACCCAACCGGCGCGCCGCCCGCCTTGCGCCTGGCCCCTGCCGCCCCGCGCCGCCCGGCCGATGTGCTCCGGCTGCCAGAGGCGGGCAGCCGGCGCGCTGGGAGCCGGGGAGGCGGCCTGCATACGCATGCATCTGTCCGCGCTCGCTCGGCACGGACTCGCCGGGCTCTGACCGCGCGGGCGCCGGCGGCGCCGCGCAGGCTACCTGCCCGGCATGATGCTGCCGCACACGCGCTTCTTCGGCGTCATGGCGCTCGCGTACCTGGGCCTGGCCGCGCTCTGGGCCGGCCTGTACGCCTGGCACTGGCGCGAGGTGTTCACGCTGCAGCACTGCATCTCCGCCGTCATCGCGCTGGGCCTCATGGAGATGAGCACCTGGCGCGCCCCGCCTTGAGCCCTACCCCTGCACAATGCTCGCGGCCGCCCCACCTCCGGGACACGCCGACTGTGTCAATTGAAGCGCTGCTGGCCTTGCTGATAGCGCCGCGGGCGTTACAACTGTGGTGCCCCTTTGGTGTAGGCCTGTGAGTAAGGGCAGCGCCTGGGGGCTGCCCGACCTGGAAGCAAGATCAAGTGCCTACTCAGCATGCATGCAGACGACCTGCCCCCACTGTGCGCTGGGGTATGCTGCCGCCTCGGCCAGACGCTGAGGGCGTGTTCCCGGGGCGCCCACGCAGGTACTTTGACTACGTCAACTTCAACGCGACGGGCTACCGGCCGCTGATCACCACGCTGTACGCGGTGGTGCTGGGCTGCCTGCGCAAGACGTTCTCGCGGCTGCTGGTGCTGATCGTGGCCATGGGCTACGGCGTGGTGCTGCCGTACCTGGGCGCCGTGCAGAAGAAGGCGCGCGCTGCCCTGCATTAACCCAGCTGGCACCCTTCCTTTGGCCTCCCACGTTGCAGAATACCTTCCAAGCCAAGGAATTTATTCATGCCAAGCTTGTTTACATCCAGTGACCACCAGGCACAAGATGCGGCCTCACTAGCTGGCTGCCCTTTTCTGGGGACTGCGCATCGTGCTGAGAGCTGCCAAAGTCATGCGCCCGCGCGCCTCGACGGCACGTCATGGACGCCGTGATCACATTCTGTCCTGCGCACGTCACTCTGCATCGCAGAGACATGGTTTTCATCCGCCTGGCGCCCTCTAGCGTCCCCATACCCCATGCATGCTGGAAACGGCAGGGGCGCGGCGCGCAGATCATCGCGCTGGGCGTGGCGTACTTTGTGGCGGTGACCGCGCTGGACGTGGTCACCAACGTGGGCGCCATCGACGACCTGACCAGCACCGCGCGCATCGTGCTGGTGCCGCCCCCGGCCCGCGGCTGCTTTCTGGATAGTTCAGGGTACCCTACCCTACCCACAGCCAGATCCCCCTCGGCGTTGCCGTGCTCGGCCCGCGAGGGCCCGCCCGCTCGGCGCTGCGCGGCCTGCGCTCCCTGCAGGCGGCGCTGCCGCGCGCGCCTCAGCGCAGGCGAGGCCGCCCTGCAGAGCTGCCCATGCCGAGGTGCCCGTCTGCAGAGGCAGATAAACGCGTGCAGTTGGGCAGGCAGAGAGCGCGCCCTCCGTGTGCGCATGCGCCCTCTTGCATGCCCCTCTCACACATAGGTCCAGAGTAGGGCCCAACCTACCCCACCCCACACCCATGCTCCGCCCTGCGCGCGCAGGTGCTGCCGGTCGCGGTCCTTGACGGCGGGCTGATCCTGTGGGTGTTCACCAGCCTGTCCCGGACGCTGCCGCAGCTGCAGGCGCGCCGCGCGGGCGCCAAGCTGGACCTGTACAGGCGCGGGGTCCCCCGCACCCAGTGCGTGCAGGCCCTTGCGCACTTGCCCTGTTAGGGTAGTGAGTGTCTGCATGCTGCGCATGCATGCCATGCACGCGTGCTCGGGGCCCGCGCGACCTAGCGCAGTGCGTGATTTTGTGGACCGGAGCGTATGTCTGGAGCGCGCCCGACGCAAACACCCCGCGCCTCCTGAGGCTGCCAGACTTGCTCCAGGCCGCTGACAGGGCGCGGGGCGCGCGCGGCGGGGCAGGCGGTTCACCAACACACTGGCGCTGATGGTGTGGGTGGCCGTGGCCTGGATCGCGTACGAGATGTTTTTCAAGGCGCGTGCAGGGGACCCTTGCTTGCGGACCGCGCATGCATGGCCGACGCCGTGCCACGCATCCGGCTCCGACGCCGCCAGCGATGTTTGCACAACACATAGCGCTTCCTTCATGTCATGCATGATTGGCGGCATGACATGGCAGCCAATGGAGCGGCTTGCGCAAGCCGTCCTGTGTTCGATTTGCCCGCCAAACCCAGTCGCCGGGTGCAGCCCAGGGTGTCAGGCAGCGCGCCAGCCGCATGCGCGCTCGGGGCCCATGCGCGCCCGCCGCGTGCAGGTGTCGGACCAGTACAACCTGAAGTGGCGCTGGGACTGGATCATCGCAGACTTCTGGCGCGCGCCTCCCCCAACCCGGCGCCCCGCGCGGCCCGCGACCCCGCCGCTGCTGCCGCGCTTGCAGCAGGGTTGCATTAGGGTTTGCGCAGGGTTTGCATACCCGGGTATAGGGGCAGGCCTACCCCGACCGCGCCCGGGGCGCGCGCAGGCACGTGCAGAACCTGTTCTTCCTGTGCATCGTCTGCGTCCTGTTCCGCCCCAGCTTCAACTCCACGCGCTACGCGTACAGCGAGCTGGAAGGCGCGCGCGCGGCCCCGGCCCCGCGCCGCCTCGCTCTGCAGCCAGCCCAGGCTGGCCATGAACCGCGGTGCTGACCAGGGCCGCGCTGCCTTGCCTCGGCCTGCTCAGAGCACCTTGGCGCCGCACCTTGCAGCTCTGGACATGGCGCTGCATGGCAACCAGCGCACTCTGCATGGCAGGCCGCTTGTGAGCCATGCGGGCACGCCGCCTGTGACGCGGCGGTGTCATGTCGGTCGGGGCTTGCGCGTGTGCTGTCCTGCCGCTCTACCCCCGCTGCGCAGCCGGCCCTCCCTCTCAGCCGGCCTGGCAGGCCAAGCGCGTGGCCCCCGTCCAGCGGCTGAGGTGGGGCTGGGGCGCACAACACAGGGTCATTCTGGGTCAGCGCGCCGCCAGGCGAGGAGGCCGGGTATGTGGCGGTGGAGGCCGGCCAGCCCGCGCGCAAGGCCGACGACGGCGCCGGCGAGCCCGGCAAGCTGGAGTGAGGCGCCCTTGCGCATGTGATGGGCGGGATGGCGCTCAGGGGCAGCCGCTCCATGTGCGTTGGGGTGGCGGTGGGCCGATAAGTTGATTCGCGGGTGCTTTCAGCTATTGCGCGGTGTTGTGCACTGCACGCATGTCCGAGGGCGCTGGTGGGTCCAGCGAGCGGTTGCTGTGCATGGCCAGTGGGACACTGCAGGGTGTCGGGGTCGTGTTGAGCTGACGGCCGGTGCGCCTGAACGCAACCGCCGGGCCAGGAGGGGCCAGCCAAGAAGTGCAGCTGCGCATAGCCGTGGCCGTTGTTTCACTGACTGGCGCGCAGCCCTGTCCTGGGTCTGCCAGGCCCGGAGCAGGGCACCATGGGCAGCGCCCATGTCACAGCGACATCAGAGAGCATGTCGTAGCTAGCTTGTCTGAGGGCGTCGCCGGGACCTGAGGGCGTCCCTGCTGCCGTTTCCTTTTGCCTGTTTCCCGCATCCTTGTCGCTTGTGCTGTGCACAAGCTTGCTGCACGGAGGCTCGGCTCGGATCACTAAGGCACGGACGGCTGCAGTGCCAGCAGCGCATATAGCGCCTGACGCTACCCGCACTCAAGAAGAGCGTGCTGCTGTAAGCATAGCCGTGTGCGCGGGTCCTGCAAGCCATGCGCAGCAGAGGGCATGTCTGACCATAGCATGTTGCTCAGCTCCCACATCAAGCGTCCTGCCTGAGCCTTACACAAAGGGCACATCACTGCCCAATCTGCACACACCGCAGCGCTGGTGTGCATGTGTTTCGGCGTACATGCAGCCGCTCAGTATGGCAGGAGCGGCTCTCTTAACTAGCTGAGTGCCATGTTACAGACACGGCGCAGCCGCACATGCGCCCCGCCACAGGTCCGCCGCAGGTTGTCCTGCACGCGGCATTATCCCATAAGGTTGCCCTATCTCATCACAGGCGCGCCTGACCGCCGCCGCGCGCTCCAGCTGCCGCTTGTTGCACCAGCACGGAGACCCCGCCCTCGGGGTCGGCCAGGGCGCCTGATGAGGGCGGCCGCGCACAGCCCGGGCTGTCCGGCGCCGGCGCGCCGCGCGCGCGCGGCGCACGTGCAGCGCGCTTGGGGCGCCCGGGCGCGGGCATGTGCGCCGGCGTGGGCGCGTCCTCCAACAGGGCCGCCAGCTGCCGCTTGTTGGCAGCGATACGTGCGTGCCGCTCCGCCTCGAATGCATTGGGCGCCTCGCAGGCGCCGGGCGCCGCGGGCGCGGCGGGGCCGCGGCCGCGCCTGTCGCTGCGGCCGCCCGAGGCGCGCCTCTCGAGGTGCGCCCCGCCCTGCGCGCCCGGGCAGCAGAGTCCTATGTAAAGGGGCCATGCATGTGTTGCGCAACAGATTACCGCCCGCCGCGCGCCTCCCGTTGGGTTATCGTTCAGCTGAGCACTGCGCATTGGGCTGCGTGCGCAGCGCGGGCCGCCCCGTTCGTTCAGGCAAGGCCCTCGCATGCTCGACTAGCGAGAGTCTTTCAGGCGATCTGCAGGCTGAGCAATGAGCGCCGTCCGGTGCAGGAGGCGGGTGCGCATAAGCTCTTCACCCGCAGTGGCTGTCGGGGAGCCAGTCGAGGCGTCCACGGCGTAGCCGGGCGCCGCAGTCAGGCCCCCCTGATGCCAGCGCCGGGGGGCGGGGGGGGGGGGGGGGGGGGTCCCCCACAAA
>JAABUJ010000358.1_pt1 | contig 93477 bp, 85 predicted proteins | sample 5559131 | NCBI WGS metagenome assembly JAABUJ01 (sample SAMN10711875, study PRJNA513366) | rock metagenome | isolation source: Antarctica rocks | place: Antarctica: Victoria Land, Mt New Zealand nord | collected 2016-01-07
CTTTGGCCATCGTGGTGCCTTTCGTTGAAGATTGTGCTGCAAAAACAACCTTCGCCAGGAGCCACGGTGGCTGCCCTCTACCCTACGAGGACCGCGCCCCATACACCACGTCCCGGGACACGATCGTAAAGTTCGTGAAGTGCCAGATTGCCTGTAGCTCACGAACGGCTTCGATCGAACCCTGGGTCGAACCGAAGAAGTAGCTGATGACGCCCACCCAAATGAACGGCAACGCGTACGATCGTCGAATCGTCGACCACTGGCCGTTCATCGTCATCCAAAAGTTTCCGACCGCAGCCCAGACCGGTACGATCATGCCGATGCTAAAGATCACGGCGAGCGTTTGAATCCACCATGGCAGCGGCGAAAACTCGAAGTGATGCGCGCCGATCATCGGATAGAATAACAACTGGGTCCAAAAACCCAACACGCCGAGTGAATACGAGTAAATCGGTTTGTTGAGCAGTTTGGGGAGCACGTAATATGTCACGCCGAGACCGAGGAACGTAAACCACATCCCCACCGCGTTATGGATGTAGAAACCCTGAACGGCTACCTGGCCGAGTCCTTTTTGGTAACCCGGCAGTAACGCGGTCACGGCGATCATCGAGATGAAGATGAAGCCCCCCGCGATATACCAATTCCCGATATATATTTCGCGATCGCGCCGTTTGGCGATCGTAGAGAATACGACGACCGCGCTACAGAGAATCGCGCCGACGAGAAAAGCGTAAACCGGGAAAATCCACTCGCGATACTCTTGGCTGCCATTACTGAGCCCGCTATCGAGGGTAATGCTTCCCAGCGCCGTGGCGATGTTAAATAACCACAAAGCGGTCCAGGCAAATCGAACGTTTTGCAGGCGCACGCCTGAGGACCGTGCGACCGCCCACATTGCAGTTCCGATGAGCGCCATAGTGGCCCAGCCGAAAAATGTGCCGTTGGTATGCATCGCGCGCAGGCGCCCAAAGGACATCCACGCGTGCGCTCCCAGATCCGGATATGAAAACTCGAAGCTCGCGAGCAAGCCCGCTGCCGTCATCACCAACAGCCACACGGTGGACGAAACCGTAAAAGCAACGAACACGCGCGCTTCCGGAGACCGTTCGGACGACGAAGCGACCATAGACCCCCCGCCGGTGCTCGATCGGCTGACGTAACGAAGCGTTAGAAAAGGTTACCACGAAGCGAGGCCGGCACTCGATACGTCTTGGTTCCTCCTTGTTAATGGGAAGCCTGCTGCGTAACGGACTCCTTGACGCGGCGGCTAAGTCGTGCGTAATTAAAGATACGTTTCCGAAAGAGGCCGAGGCGCGTGATAACGACATCCAACGAATTCGCTTCGGCCGATCGCGCGACGCTTAGCGACGAAGAGGTCGCGAAGATCGATGCATATTGGCGTGCCGCCAACTACCTCTGCGTCGGTATGGTCTATCTACGCGAGAATCCGCTGCTTCACGTAGCGCTGCAGCCCGAGCATGTGAAGAATCGGCTCCTCGGACATTTCGGCTCGGACCCGGGCCAAACGTTCGCATGGGTTCACCTCAATCGGGTTATCAAAAAACACGATCTCGACGTCGTCTACATCTCGGGGCCCGGTCACGGCGCTCCCGCCGTCTTAGCAAACGCCTACCTCGAGGGAACCTACACGGAGATCTATCCGGACAAGACGCTCGACGAAGACGGCATGCGACGCTTCTTCCGCCAGTTTTCGTTTCCGGGCGGCATCGGCAGCCACTGCACGCCCGAAACTCCGGGGTCGATTCACGAAGGCGGCGAGCTCGGCTACAGTCTCTCGCATGCGTTCGGCGCGGCGTTCGATAATCCGGACCTCATCGTCGCGACCGTCGTCGGTGACGGTGAAGCGGAAACGGGTCCGCTCGCGACGTCGTGGCATTCGAATAAATTTTTGAACCCGATCCACGACGGCGCGGTACTGCCGATTCTCCATCTCAACGGCTACAAGATCGCGAACCCCACGATCCTCGCGCGTATCTCGTCCGAAGAACTCGAGGATCTCTTCAAAGGCTACGGCTGGACGCCGCACGTCGTCGAGGGCTCCGACCCGGCGACGATGCATCGCGAGATGGCCGCTACGCTCGAGCGCTGCGTGAGCGAAATCAAACGCGTGCAAAGCGAGGCGCGCCGCACGGGTGAGTTTACGCGTCCGCGCTGGCCGATGATCGTGCTGCGCACGCCCAAAGGGTGGACCGCTCCAAAAGAGCTCGACGGCCATCGCCTCGAGGGCTCTTGGCGCTCGCACCAAGTTCCCGTTCCCGACGTCAAGGCGAACCCAGCGCATCTGGCGATCGTGGAAACGTGGATGCGCGGCTATCGCCCCGAGGAATTGTTCACCGAATCGGGGGCGCTCGTCGCCGAACTCGCGGCACTCTCGCCGAGCGGGCCGCGACGCATGAGCGCGAATCCGCATGCCAATGGCGGCGTGCTTCGTAAGGCGCTGCGGCTCCCCGATTTTCGCGACTACGGCGTCGCCGTCCCGACGCCGGGCACGGGCGCGCTGTCGCCGACCGCGGTTCTCGGTGCGTTTCTCCGCGACACGATGCGTCAAAACATGACGAACTTTCGCGTCTTCGGCCCCGATGAGACGGCCTCGAACCGGCTCGAAGCGATCTACGAAGCGAGTAAGAAAACGTGGGTCGCCGACTACCGGCCCGAGGACGCGGACGGCGGCGAGCTTTCCACCGAAGGCCGCGTCATGGAGATGCTCAGCGAAACGACGCTCGAAGGCTGGTTCGAAGGCTACGTGCTGACGGGACGTCACGGGCTCTTCGCAACGTACGAAGCGTTCGTGCACATCATCGATTCGATGTTCAACCAACACGCGAAGTGGCTCGAGGCGAGCAAGAAAGAACTTCCCTGGCGCGCGCCGATCTCGTCCATAAATCTCTTGATCACGTCGCTGGTCTGGCGTCAGGATCACAACGGCTTCTCACATCAAGATCCCGGCTTTCTCGATATCGTATCGAACAAAAGTGCCGAGGTCACACGAATCTATCTGCCCCCGGACGCGAACTGCCTCTTGAGCGTCGCCGATCACTGCTTGCGCAGTACGGATTACATCAACGTGATCGTCGCGGATAAGCAGCCGCATCTGCAGTACCTGGATAGCGAAGCAGCGGTGAAGCACTGCACCAAAGGAATCGGGATCTGGGAGTGGGCCAGTAACGACGAAGGTCTCGAACCCGATGTCGTCATGGCGACGGCGGGCGACATCGCGACGATGGAATCGCTCGCCGCCGTCGCGATCCTGCGCGAGGCGTTTCCGGAGCTTCGCATCCGCTTCGTCAACGTCGTCGATCTGTTTCGGTTACAGCCCGATACCGAACATCCACATGGACTCTCGCAGCGCGATTTCGATAGCCTCTTTACCATCGATAAGCCGGTCATCTTCAACTTCCACGCGTACCCGTCGCTCATTCACAAACTCACCTATCGCCGCACCAATCACGCCAACATCCACGTGCGCGGGTACAAAGAGAAAGGCAATATCAACACGCCGCTCGAGCTTGCGATCCGCAATCAAGTCGATCGCTACAACCTCACGATCGACGTCATCGACCGCGTCGCAGCGTTGCAGTCGCGCGGCGCGCACCTCAAGGACCGTATGAAAAGCGCGATCATCGAAAGCGTGCGCTACGCCCACGAGTACGGGATCGATCGACCGGAAATCCGCGACTGGGCGTGGCCGTCGGTGAGCTGATCGCGATGCACGTGCTCACCGTCAACGCCGGCTCGACATCGTTGAAGCTGGAACGATACGAGCTCCCGCCGGCACCGGGCGCGCTAGCCGCCCCGCTCGCTGCGACATATACGGTTGCGACGACTCTGAACGCCGCGGAATCCGCCCTCGCCGAAGCGATTCGCGATCCCATCGACGCGATCGCACATCGCTTCGTCCGAGTTCCCGATGGGTCTCCCGCGGTGTTCCCGCTGGACGCCGGCACCATCGACCGCATCGCGGCAGTCGGCGTCGATGCTCCGCTGCACGATGCCAGCGCGTTGCGTGCCGTCGACATCGTCGGGCGGCTGCGGCCGGACCTCCCGCAGTTCGCCGTATCCGATAGCGCGTATCACCAGACGATGTCGCAAGCCGCGGCAACATACGCTTTGCCCTACGAGCTCACGCGCTCGGGGTTACGGCGCATCGGTTACCACGGCCTCAGTCACCAATACGCGGCCCATCGCGGCTGCGCGCTGGCGGGGCTGGACGTGCGTCACGCCCGCGTCGTCACCGCGCACCTCGGCGGCGGCTCGTCGCTCTGTGCCACACGGGACGGCGCGAGCGTGGATACCACCATGGGGTACACGCCGCTGGAAGGTCTGCCGATGGCAACGCGGAGCGGGTCGGTCGATCCCGGATTGCTGCTCCATCTTCTTCGAACCGGGATGTCGGTGGATTCGCTCGAGGAGATGCTGGAACACCGCTCCGGACTGCTCGGCGTTTCCGCGTTCAGTGGCGACGTGCGCGAGTTACTCGCCGCCGGCGCCGGGCCGGGGGCGCGACAGGCGCTCGATGTTTTAAGTTGGCGGCTGCGTTCGTCGCTCGGTGCGATGGTCGCCGTTCTCGGCGGCGTGGATCTCATCGCGTTCACCGGCGGCATCGGCGAACACGCCCCGGAGATTCGGGCAGCCGCCCTCGATGGGGGGCTCGGCGTGGGAGCTGCGTTAGATCGCAAGCGAAACGCGACGACCACGATCGATGGGCGCATATCCGGCGACGATGCGGCCGTCGCGCTTTACGTCGTTACCGCACGCGAGGGGTGGCAGCTCGCGCGCGCCGCAGCGTCCGCCTCGGCTCACGTTTTGGGTTGAAAGTCGGGATCTCCAAACTGCCAGAAGAGAAACGCCAACTCGTCGGCGGATGTCGCCACCGATTGTGATTTCGAGGAGCCGATGCCGCCGTGGCCGCCGTCGTAATCGATGCGCAGCAGGATCGGTTTCCCGCTGCCCGTGGCGGCGCCGAGGGCCGCCGCCATCTTCGCCGCTTGCCACGGGTCGACGCGCGGATCGTTGATACCGGTGGTCAACATGACCGCCGGATATTTGGTACCGGCCACGATGTGGTGGAACGCGCTCGTCGCATACAGGTTCTTGAATCCGGCATCGCTCTTCACGCTACCGAATTCGGGAACGTTCGCCGGACCGTTCGCGGTCGTCTCGATGCGCAATTGATCCGATACCGGAACTTCGTCGAGTACGGCTGCGAAGAGCTGCGGCGCGGTATCGATCGACATACCCATCGTGATCCCGCCCGCGCTGCCGCCGCGCGCACCGAGTTTCGCGGGCGAGGTGTAACGCTGTTTCTCCAGATACGCCGCACAGTCGACGAAGTCGTTGACGGTGTTAATTTTGTTTGCGTCTTTGCCGGCGAGATGCCACTCTTCGCCATACTCGCCGCCACCGCGGACGTGCGCGAAGGCGTAGATGCCGCCGCGTTCGAGAAACGCGAGCCGGCCAGCGATAAAGCCCGCTTGCGTCGAGATTCCGTACGAGCCGTAGGCGTAGAGCAGCGTCGGATTGTTACCGTCGCGCTTGAGATCTTTGCGATGGACGATCGAGAGCGGCACCAGCGTACCGTCGCGCGCGGGAACCTTGACTTCCTCGGCGACGATCGCCGAGTAATCGACGCTCGCCGGAGCGTCGAGCTTGGTGTCGGCGACGATGCCCTTCGCCGGATCGTATGCAAGCCAGAGCGGCGACGCCGTCCACGATTCGAGACGCGCGATGAAGCCGGGACGATCGAATTCGGTCTGGAGGCCGCTCACGGTGCCGTTGACCGGTAAGGGAATGTCGGTGACCTTTCCGTCCGCGTAGCCGACGCGGGACACGCGGCCGAGACCATCCTCGCGTGAAGCGACGTACAGCGCGTCGCTGGCCGTCGCAACTTCATCGATCACGCGCGTTCCGGATGCGATGACGTCTTTGGCGGTCGCGACCGAGCCGCCAATATCGAAGGCGATGATCTTGAAGCGCGGCGCGTTTTTCGCCGTGCGCGCATAGATCGTCGACCCGTGAAGGGCGGCCCCCGTAATTTTGTCTTCGGGACGAATGATGAGCTTCCAAGGAATCGTCGCCGGGTTCGCAAGGGACGCTTTGGGCGCCGTGTAGACGGTGACGAAGCGGTCGACGCCGTTGACGATGACGCCGCCGATATACGGCGACTCCGGCGAGACTTGCAGGAACGCAAACTGAGTCGGCGCGACCACCACGGCGGGGTTCAGACCGGCGCCGAAGACCGGCGCGTCACGTTCCGGGGGCGAACCGACCACGTGCGCGTAGGTTTTTACGTTGAAATACTTCGCCGTCGGCGCTTCGCCCGGGGCGATCGCTTGACGCTTCAAATAGTAAAACGACGTCCCATCGTCGCTCCACGACGTCACGCCGAAATCGGCGCGATCGGAGACGTCGGGAAGCATCGTGCCGGTCGCAACGTCGACGACGTGGACGTTCGTATTTTCCGAACCGCCGGCGGCGAGCCCGACGGCGACCTTCGTACCGTCGTTCGACGGCACGAAGTATCCGATCGCCTGACGCGGTCCCGTCATCGCATCGGGGTCGACCAAAAGCTTCTCCGTGCCGGTCGCGCCGACGCGCACGAAGAGTTTCGCCGAATTCGCACCCTGTGGCGTACGCTCGTAAAAAAACGTGCCGTGCCGCAGGACGACGCCCGTCGATTGCACCGACGTTTCGGCGAGTTGCGTGATGCGCTGGACCAATTTCGCGCGCCCGGGCAGCGAATCGAGGATCGACCGGGTGCGCTCGGCGTTGGCCTTGAGATACGCCGCAAACTCGGGGGTTTGCGGCGTCGTCTCCATCCAGCGATACGGGTCGACGACGCTCGTTCCGAAATACGTATCCGAGACGGGAACTTTTCTTGCGACCGGCAGCGGAGGGATCGCGGCGGCAACCAGCGTGGTGGTCATACCGATAGCCGCTACGGTGGCAAGCACGTAGTTACGCATCGCCGCTAATCCCCTACCGTCGCGACCCGTCCCTGCGCGTGTCCGTCCGTGGCGCCCCGGGCGGCACGTGAGCGACTTCATGTTGACTTCTCCGGCCTTGCGGTATAGCGCTTGCGATGACGAACTCGCGAGCTCTCGAGCCTAAACTTTTCACCACGGCCTTCGGCGCATGCCTCGACGATCGAGCGCCGACGCTAGCCGGGGCGCTTTCGTTCTCGACGATCTTCGCGCTGGCCCCGCTTTTCGTCATCGTCATGGCGCTCACGGGACGGATCGTCAATAGCGATGCCGTGGAAGCGCACCTGGTCAATCAGGTGAGCCATTCCGTCGGCCACGATGCGGCGACTGCGCTGCAAGCGATGGTCAATGCGTCGCGGGCGAACGCCAGACGGGCAGCCTGCTCGGGGCCATCGGCTGGGTCGTCCTCGCCGGAGCCGCGTCGGGAATCTTTTTGACGTTGCAAGACGCGCTCAACATCATCTGGCACGTCACGCCGCCCAAGAACGTTCCGCTGGGTCGCGTCTTACGCGAACGCGCCCGGGCGCTGGCGATGGTGTTCGTGATGGCGCTCATGCTCGTGCTGACGTTTTCCGCCGACGCCGCCGTCGCCGTCGTCGTCACGTATCTGGACAAATTTCCGCTCGTTGCGAAGGTCGCCTGGCTCCTGCCGATTGCGAGCACCCTCATCTCGATCGCCGTCGCGACGCTGCTCTTCGCGACGGCGTTTAAAGTGCTGCCGCAGGTCGAGGTGCGTTGGCGCGACGTGTGGCCAGGTGCGGCGGTTACCGCGCTGCTCTTCATCGGCGGCCAATGGGCGATCTCGCTCTTCTTGGCCCATGCCGGCTTGACGCAAGGGTACGGCGCCGCCGGATCGGTCCTCGCTTTGCTGATGTGGGTCTATGTTTCGGCGATGTTCCTCTTCTACGGCGCCGAAATATCGAAGATGTACGCAGGCAACGACGTTCCCGCGGCGGCCGCAGAAAGGCCGGCGTTCGCGACGTAAACGACGTAGGGCCGTAGGCCGGCTTACACGCATCGCGCACCGCCGCGAGGTATGCTCGCGGCATGTTGGACTCGTTCGCACTGCAAACGTACGGAAAGCTCGGATACGATGCCGAAACCGCAGCCGTCGGGCAGCGAGGGGCGGGCATGGAAAACAAAGTCTGGTATTTGCGGCAGAATCGGTTGTTCGCACGCGCGGGCGACGATGCCGTCGAAAATAGCGAGCACATTTTCAAGACCTGCATCTTTCCGAAGAAATCGCTCGTTTTCGATCAGGGCGACCCGACTCGGGTCGTCTATCTCGTCAAGCGCGGGAAAGTACGCCTGACGCGCGCTACGGCCGACGGCAAAGAAGTCACCGTCGCGATTCTCGGCGCGGGCGACATTTTCGGGGAAGAGACGCTTTTCGACAACGAGCCGCGCACGACGCACGCCGTGTGTTTGGAAGAGTGCCTCCTCTGCACCGCCAAAGCGGACGACCTTTTCGCGCTGCTCGCCGGCAACCCGACGCTCGCGATGAACGTCGCGAAAGTCCTCAACGATCGGCTCGTCGATGCCTCGGCGACGATGGAAGATCTGGCCTACGCGAAAATCCCCGATCGCCTGATGCACCTCTTCTCGCGACTCGCGGTCGAACACGGCATCGAAACGCCCGCCGGCATCGTCCTGGACATACGGTTGACGCACGCGGATATCGCGTCGCTCATCGGCAGCACTCGCGAAACCGTCTCCCTCGAAATGTCCAATCTTATCAAGGCGGGACGAATCTCTTCAGACGGAAAAGCGATTACGATTCCGCGGAACGAACTCGAAGCGGGCGCGTCGTAGCGAACGAACCTACCGCCCCGCACCGAGATGCGCGACGGCCTTCTCGAAAAAGTTGGTGCTGCCGAAATTTCCGGATTTTAGTGCGAGCGCGATCGGCGGATCCGCAAGCGTCAGCGTCGCGGGAACGCCCGGGTCGATTTGCGTGCCGATGCGCATGGCGCGTACGCCGAGCGCCTGCACGACGGCCCCCGACGTCTCGCCGCCCGCCACCACGAACTTGCGCACGCCGCGTTCCAACGCCGCCTGCGCGACCTCGGCGAGCGCATTTTCCACGAGCGCTCCGGCCCGCGCGACGCCCAGTGCGGTTTGCACGGCCTTGACGTCGGCCGGCGGCGACGTCGCATAAATCAACACGGCGGAACGGCCCGCGTGTTCGCCCGCGAATGCGAGCGCCCGCTCGACGATCGGTTCGCCGCGATCGAGGGCGAGCGGATCGATACGAAAGGACGGACGCCGTGCGCTCCACGCTTCGACCTGGGCGTTGGTTGCCTGCGACGAACTGCCCGCGAGCACGAGCGCGTCGCCCGGGATAGGCGGTAAGGCCCCCGCGTCTGCGACGTCGGCGAGCGAGCCGTCGCGCCGAAAGTTCGCCGGTAGACCGAGCGCGATGCCGGACCCGCCGGTGACGAGCGTCAGCGACGCGAGCGCGGCCCCGAGCGCGCGCAGATCGCCGTCGCCGAGCGCATCGGCGATGGCGATGCGCACGCCGCGCGCACGTAGCGTGGCGACGTCGCTGCGAATCGCGTCGGCCCCGCGCGCGACGGTGTCGTAGCGCAGTAAGCCCACCTGCGACGCCGTCTGCCGCTGTAGCACGCGCACGAGATTCGCATCGGCCATGGGCGTGAGCGGATGATCCTGCATTCCCGATTCGTTCAGCAGCGCGTCGCCAACGAAGAGATGGCCGCGATAGACGGTCCGTCCGGTTTTGGGAAACGCCGGACATGCGACCGTAAAATCGGTCTCGAGTTCGCGCATCAGCGCGTCGATGACGGGCCCGATGTTGCCCGCGTCCGTCGAATCGAAGGTCGAGCAATATTTAAAGAAAAACTGCCGGCAGCCGCGTTCCGCGAGCCAGCGTAACGCCTCCAGCGACCGGGCGACGGCGTCGCCCGCCGCGATCGTGCGAGACTTGAGCGCGACGACGAGCGCGTCGGCCGCCGCGCCTATTGGATCTTCGGGCGGAATACCGATCGTTTGAATCGTTCGCATGCCGCCGCGAACGAGCTCGTTTGCGAGATCGGTCGCGCCGGTAAAATCATCTGCGATGCACCCTAAGAGCGGAGACGGGGGCGCACTCACACCAAGGCCGTCGGCAACTCGATTCCCGGAAAAATTTTCACGACGGCGGAGTCGTCTTCGGAGCCGTGTCCCGCCGTCGACGCCATCATGAACATCTGGTGCGCCGCGGCGGCCAGCGGCAATGGAAAATTCGACGCTCGCGCGGTATCGAGCACGAGCCCGAGGTCTTTCACGAAAATATCGACCGCAGAGAGCGGCGTGTAGTCCGCCGCTAGAATATGCGGCACGCGATTCTCGAACATCCAGGAATTTCCGGCGCTATGCGTGATCACGTCGTAGAGCGCCGCCGGATCGACCCCTTCGCGTAAGCCCAGCGCCATCGCTTCGGCGGCGGCCGCGATATGCACGCCGGCGAGCAGCTGATTGATGATCTTCACTTTCGAGCCGGCGCCATGCTCGGGCGCGAGCCGGTACACCTTGCTCGCGATCGCGGCGAGGACGTCTTCGCAAGCCGCGTACGCCTCCGGCGGACCCGACGTCATCATCGTCATCTCGCCCGATGCGGCGCGTGCCGCGCCGCCCGAGACGGGGGCGTCGAGCATGGCAAAACCGGCAGCACCGAGACGGCGTGCGAGGGCGGCCGCAAAATCGGGCCCGACCGTGGCGCTTGCGATCACGACGCTGCCCGGCTTTAGGGTGGCCGCCGCGCCGCGCTCGCCGAATAACACGTCTTCGGTTTGCGCGGCGTTGATCACGAGGGTGATGACGACATCGCAGAGCGCGCCGAGCGCCGCCGGATCGTCGCATGCGATGCCGCCTTCGGAGGCAAACGCCGCGATCACATCCTTGCGGAGATCGCACGCATGCGTGTGGAAACCCGCGCGAAGCAACGATCGCGCGACCCCCAGGCCCATCGCTCCGAGCCCGATGACTCCAACGTTTTTCGGCATCGTGGAAAACGATGTACCGGAACTCCGAAGGCATCTCCTGTGGATCGCACGCGGCTCAGCGACTCGTATCGGCACGTTCGCGCGCCGGAGCGGTGCCGCGCGAAAGATTGAAGCCGCTATTGATCAGTCCGACGTGTGAGAAGGCTTGCGGAAAGTTTCCGACCTGTCGCTTCGCTTGCGAATCGTATTCTTCGGCGAGTAAACCCACGTCGTTACAGAGCCCGACGAGGCGTTCGTAAAGCGCCTGCGCTTCGGCCGTGCGTTCGGCAAGTGCGTAATTGTCGACGAGCCAAAAACTGCAGGCGAGAAAGGCGCCCTCGCCCGGCGGCAGGCCGTCGGCAGCGTCGTCGCGCTGCGTGTACCGATAGACCAAACCGTCGCGCAGCAGCTCTCGTTCGATCGCGAGGACCGTGCCGCGAACGCGCTCGTCCGATGCGGGCAGAAAGCCCACGATCGGGATCAGCAGCGTGCTCGCATCGAGTTCTTTCGACCCGTACGACTGCACGAACGCGTTGCGTTCCGGATCGAAAGCTCGCGCACAGACGTCGGCGTGGATGGTATCGCGAATGGTCCGCCACCGTTCGAGCGGGCCGTCCAAACCGAATTCCTCGACCGAGCGCACGGCACGATCGAGGGCTACCCACGCCATGACCTTCGAGTGGGTGAAATGCCGCGCATCGCCGCGCACTTCCCAGAGCCCCCGATCGGGTTTCGACCAGCGCTCTTCGACGGCCGCAATCACCGCCTTGGAGAGCCGCCACTCGTCGTCGGTATGCTCGATGCCGAAGCGGTGCGACGCGTAGAGCAGATCGACGACCTCGCCGTAGACGTCGAGCTGAAACTGTCCATGCGCGTCGTTACCGATGCGCACGGGCGTAGCGCCTTCGTAGCCCGCAAGCCACGGCAAGGCCGTTTCGGGCAAACGCCGCGCGCCGCGGATGCTGTACACGATCTGCAGATCGCTCGGGGAGCCCGCAACGGCGCGTAAGAGCCAATTGCGCCAATCCCGGGCGGCGTCGATGTAGCCCGCCGCAAGCAGCGCGTAAAGCGTAAACGTGGCGTCGCGTAACCAGCAATAGCGATAGTCCCAGTTGCGCACGCCACCGAGCCGTTCCGGCAGCGACGCCGTCGGTGCGGCCACGATGCCGCCCGTCGGCGCGTAGGTTAAGGCCTTGAGCGTTATGAGCGAACGCTCCACGATTTCGCGATAGGGCCCCGCGTACGAGCAGCCGGCCGTCCACGTGCCCCACGTCGCCGCGGTTGCCGCGAGCGCGTCGCCCGTCAAGCGCGCCTCGGGCCACGGCTCGTGTGAGGCGAAGTACGTGAGTTCGAACGTCGCGCGTTCGTTTGGGCCGAGTTCGAAGTCCGCGACCGTCGTCAAGCCCTCGGCTCGCGTTTCCACGTCGCCTGCGAGCAGCAGAGCGTCCGGGCCGGCGACCGCAAGCAGCCCTTTTTCGGTCCGCCGCACCCACGGGACGATCGAACCATAATCGAAGCGGACGACGTATTCGAGGCGCAAGCGCACGCGCCCGGAATCGCTGCGCGCGATGCGCACCAGCCGCGGATGTTCGGCGCCGAGCACCATGAAATCGATCAGCGTCACCGCTCCGCTCGCGCACGTGAAAGTCGTTTCGAGCACGAGCGTCCCCGGTCGGTACTTGCGCGTTACCGTCGTCGGCGCTTCGCTCGGAGCGATGCGCCAATAGCCGTTGCTTTGGTCGCCGACGATGGCGGCGAAAGCTGCCGGGCTATCGAAGCGCGGTAGGCAGAGCCAGTCGATCGAACCGTTCGTGCCGACCAGCGCCGCGGTCACCGTATCGCCGATGAGTGCGTAATCTTCGATGCGTTGCGTCACGTATGTCCTCGAGCCGCCAGTCGCGCGGCGGAAAGCCGCCGGCGCGACGGGTATATGTCGCGCGTGAAGCGTCTCATCGTTCCGATCGCCGTCCTCCTCTTCGCCGCGCTTGGAAACGTGCTCGCCCCGCGCACCAGTTTACGAGCGGGCGACGCTCCCCTCACGGTGCCGGCGGGCTTCGAAATCGAGACGATCGCGCAGGTCGATGGGCCGCGCGAACTCGCGGTCGCGAGCAACGGCGATTTAATCGCCGGCACGCGCGGCAGCGCGATCGAGATCGTTGCCGATGCGACCGGTACGCCGGCAAAGCCGGCCGTCTTCGCGACGATTCCCGATCGCATCGCGGCGGGCGTGACGCTCGGGCCGAACGTGTTGTACGTCGGCTCGTTCAACGGCGTTTGGCGCATCCCGTACGCGCCCGGCGACCGGACGGCGCGCGGCGCACCGAAGCAGATCGCAACGGTGCGTTCCGGCGGCGGCCGCGGCCACGAAACGACGAGCGTCGCGATTGCGGGCGACCGGCTCTACGCGAGCGTCGGCTCGTCGTGCAACGTTTGCGACGAGACCGATCCGACCCGCGCGACGATTCAGGAGATGTCCCTCGACGGTCGCGACATGCACCCACGCGCGACCCACCTTCGCAACGCGATCGCACTCGCCGTCGATCCGCGCACGAAAGCGCTGTGGGCCGGAAGCGCGGGTCAAGACGAGCTCGCACACGGTCATCCGTACGAAATTTTTGACGACGTCACCGCACATGCCGGCACGCCGAACTACGGCTGGCCCGTGTGCTATGAGAACCACCGCGCCGTCGACGGCAAACGCGACTGTTCGGCGCAAGCCGTTGCGCTCGTCGCATTTCCCGCCTACGAAACGCCCATCGGTGCGGCCTTCTATAACGTGCCGGCTGCCGCCGCACATGCGTTTCCAACCGCATATCGCGACGGGATTTTCGTCGCGTTGCACGGCTCGTGGCATACGCCGCCGGTACCGCCGCGCGTCGTCTTCGTACCGCTCGCCCGCGATGCGCCCGCGACTGCGGTCGATTGGAACGATCCGGACAAACAATGGCGCCCGTTCGTCGACGGATTCCAACGCTCCGCAGGTTCGCGCGCCGGCCGGCCGACGGGCGTTGCGGTAGCTTCCGACGGCAGTCTCTTCGTCGCCGACGACGACGCGAATGCGATCTACCGCATTCGCCCCGTCACGCGCCGGCGTCCCTAGAAACTTTTAGAGCGGCGCCTACGTCCTCGCGCCGTGGACCACGACGTTGGAGACTTCGAATCCGAGCCAGTACAACGCTTGAGCGATGCTGCCATCGATGCCTAGATTTTCCGGCGACTGCGCGCCGGCCCGTTCGCGTGCGGACGCACCGCTCAAGATACCGTGCCAGAGTGCCGAGCCCCACGATTTCATGTCATTCCTATCCGCGCGTAGCGTGCCGTCGAGTTACAGCATGCGTACCGCACGAAGCCCGCGATTCCCGCGCACTTCGACGCCGTAACACGTGGGACACGTAGCGCTCATGGCAGCGGCGCAGTATCGCGGTCATGTCCACTCTGTCGAGTTCGAGCGAGGCGCTCATCTGCGGCGGGTCGCGGGAGGCCGCCGGCGCCGTCGCAACGGTGCTGGCACGTTTCGGCGAACCGGCGCTTGCGTATGCGAGCCACCACGGCATCCGCATCGTTCCGCTGCTGCGCCGCGAGCGCTATCGCGACGCCTCCGCTGCGCTGCGCCGGCTCGGGGTCGACGTCGACACATGGCCCGTTCCGCCCGCAGGGCTCTTCGTTGTGGAAGAGCGCACGGTGTATCTGCGCGCCGCGACGGCCATGACCGTCGCTCACGAGTTCGGCCACGCTTTGGATTGTGCGCTCGGCGGCGGCGTTTACCGCAGCGGCTACGATACCACGATTCGTGCCGCGTTCTCCCGCGCTCGCGCCTTCGTTACGCCGTACGCCGCCACCGGTCTCGACGAATATTTCGCCGAAGCCGTGCGCGCACACATCGAAATCAACGACGCCGATTCACCGTGGCCGAAAGCGACGCGCGAACGGCTCCGAGCCGTCGACGAGCCCATGGCCGATTTCATCGAAGCGCTTTTTAGAGACGAATTAGCGGCGGGTGAGCGGCAAATAAGCGAGCACTAGGCCTTTTGTCTAGCTAACGAGGGACCTTTGGTCTGCGACGCTCTGCCCCAATGACGATAGGCTAGGCGTTATGACGCTTTTGTCACGGCGGGTGGACATTTCGTTCCAATGGGAACGCGACGTCTTTTGCCGCCTCATCGCCGCCCTTACGAAACTTTCGCGCAACGTGTGCCGGCGCGACACGCGATCCATCGTCTCATCACTGCGGCCCGCGCATAGCCCGGGTGCCCAACGGCACGAGGATCCGTCGACGCTGGCGAGTCGCCGGGCACCGACCGCGAAGGCCAGCCAGTACCTAGCCACGCTGAACGATGCATACGGGCCCCTTCCAGCGAGCGCGCTCGCCTTAGACGTGCCGTGTGTGGACACGCTCGTACTCGACGCATCCGCGCTGAGCGCACTTGCCGACGGTAACGTGGAGGCACGTGCGTATGTCACGCGGGCCGCCAGCTCCCTGGCTCACATTCTGGTCCCCGCAACGGAGCTGCGAAACGCGACGCATCAGCGCATCGCCGAAGCGCTGGCCGTCATCGTTCCGATCGATCGCTCACGAGCCAGTTTCGCCGCCATGCTGCTCGCGCGCACGCCGGGTGCCGATCCGTACGAGGCATTGACGGTCGCCGCAGCTGCCGCGCGCGCAGAGCGCGCCGCAATCGTGACGACGGCGACGCAAAGCGTCGAGCGACTGGTCCGGGCGGCCGAACGCCCGCATCTCTACGTCTTTGCGCTCTGACCGCGCGCCGGCGCGACGCGTTCGCTACCGATCGCCCAGACGAGTGCGATCAAAAGAAAATTGGCAACGAGCGAGCTGCCGCCATACGAAAAGAATGGCAGCGTAATTCCCGTCAGCGGAAACAGACCCAGGACGCCACCCGCGATAATGAAGACTTGAAAACCGAGCGTCGCCGCCAGCCCGCTTGCGAGCAGTTTCGCGTAGAGATCCGGCTGCGCGCGCGCGATTGCGAACGAGCGCGCGAGGACGACGAAGAATGCGCCGACGAGTACGGCGCCGCCGAGCGCCCCGAACTCTTCGCTCCACGCCGCGTAGATATAATCGGTACTGGCTTCGGGAACGAAGCCGGGATGTCCGAGGCCGTAACCCGTCCCGAACAGCCCTCCGGCCGCCAGTGAGAAAATGCCTTGCAGCGCCTGATACCCGCGGCCGAGCGGATCGGCGAAGGGGTCCCGCCACGCGGCAAAGCGCGCGATAACGTACGAATAATGTTGCACGGCGGCCCATACGGCTAAACTGAAAAACGCGGCCCCGCCGAGGATGAGATCGACGCGGCGCGTCGCGACGTAGAGCATCGCCGCGAAGGTCGCGAGCAAAAGCGATGCCATGCCGATATCGCGTTCGAAGACGAGAATCCCCATCGAGGTCGCCCAGCCGATGAAGAGCGGTCCGAGGTATTTGAGGTTCGCGCGGAGCGACCACGCCCGCGTGGCGGCGAGCACGTCGGACGTTTCGGCCAGGTACCCCGCCATGAACAACACGATAAAGAGCTTGATCAATTCCACGGGCTCGTATTGCACGGGACCGATCCGAATCCATAACCTTGCACCGTTGACTTCCTGACCGAAGACGGCGACGAGGCCGAAGAGCACGATCGAGCCGAGAACCCAAATATATTTGTACGCCGAAAAACGCCGGAACGCATCGAAGGTGGGCCCGGCGGCAATCGCGATCCCGAGCGAGAGCAAGATCCAAATCTCTTGCCGGTGGGCGAGATCGCTCGAAAGCCGCGCTACCGTCGCGAGACCGAGCGCGCTGATCAGCACTGCCATTGCCGGCAGAATGTCGTCGCGACGCGCATCGAGCGGGGCACGCAAAACCCACGCGAACGACGCCGCTACGAGCAGCGCCAGCAGCCACGGCGGTCCGACCGACGCGTGCGGCGCGAGTGAAAGCGCGAAGCCGCCGATGGCGAGCGCGATCGCCATCGGGCCCACGCGGCGGCTAATGGTGCGGAAGCGTGATATGGAGGGAACGATCGACGTACCCGACTCGAATGGCGAGCGCGCCTCCTAAAAGCAACGCGACCATCGCTACGACGGCGAGCGCGACGCGCAGCGGCCGCATGCGCCCAGAAAACGAGCGCTTCGGCGAGGCCGAGGCGGCGAGGACATCCCGCGCGACGAGGACCGTCGCATGATCGAGATTGCCGCGCGAACGCATCGTTGCGAGCAATCGCGCTACGACATCGTCGGCGGCGGCGTCCTCATCGCGCAGCGCGTCGCACATCTCGGCGTGGTCGACGCAGCGATGCGCCCCATCGGTACACAGCAGGAGCCGATCGCCCGCGAGCAATTCGACGTGCGCGATCGACGCTTCGAGCTTGGCTTGCGTGCCGAGGCTGCGCCAAAGGAGACCGCGCGTGCGCGGCCGGGCCAGCGCCGGCATCTTCGCACTGCTCACGGCCGCATCGGCAAACATCGCGTCGTCGGCCGTCAGCATTTCCAGCCGGCCGAGCCGGGCCAAATACGCGCGTGCATCGCCGACGTGTCCGACGAAGGCGTGCGCGCCGACGACGAGCACGACGGTCAAGGACGTCCCGCTCGCCACGAAGTCTTCGTGGCTGCCGCTCTGCTCGTACAGCCGCGCATTTGCATGATCGAGGGCCGCCAGCAACATCGCGCGTACGCCGCCGGGCGATACGTTGCGATCGAAAGAGCCGGCACGATGACGCCGACGCACGTATTCGCGCACCGTCGCGAGCGCCAGCGGCGCCGTCGCGTTGCCGCGCCCGATCTCGCCGAATCCATCGGCGACAGCGACGAGCGTAACGCCGGGCGGAAACGATTCGACGATGTGGGCGTCGCTCGGCACCCCGCGCAAGAGGCCGAGTTCGCTGCCGAACGCTACTTCCACGCGCCGACTCCCGAAAATACGATACGCGTCGTTCCGATATCGATCTCGTCGCCGGCAACGAGCGGCGTCGGACCGTCGATCGGCCGCGCATTGACGAGCGTTCCGTTCCGACTGTCGAGATCGAGAACGCTGAGGACGCCATCGGAGAAATCGATTCGTGCGTGCATCCGGCTCACTTGCGCGTCGGGAACAACGAGCGTTGCGGCCGACGCGCGGCCGATGGTAATCGGCACGGGCGATCGCACCGTACGGCTACCGTCATAGTCCTCCACACGCAGAACGACCGCCTGCATCGCTGACATGCTGTCGTCACGGGTCCGGCGCCGCCGGGGCCAAGCGGCCAGCAAGGCAAACGCGACGGCTGCAAGCACCTCGAGGCTACCGCTGCGCGCGTGGGCGTAGGCACTCATTCCGCCGCCTCGACGACGAGTTCGCAATCGCCGACGACGAGAACGTCGCCGAGCGCGAGCGCTCCGGTTTCGCGGCGCACGCCATTGAGCGCCGTCCCATTTGAAGAGCCGAGATCGTGGAAGGCGAGCCCCTCCCGCGTGACGTCGATGGCGCAGTGCCGGCGGGAAACGCGCGGATCGACTAGCGGCAGATCGCAGGCCGGATCGCGCCCGAGCGTCACGGTCCCCGCCAAAGCGACGGCGGCGTTTGGGGGAACGCCGCGACGAACCCGTAGCGCCAAGCGCGCGGGTTGCGCCAGCGCCTCGACGACGATCGCGACCGTCCCGGTCGCGACGCCGGGGCCGATTTCCGCCCGCACGTCGGGCGCACGCTGCGGATGTCCGGACCGTTCGGCCAAGCGCGCGAGCATCGTCCGCCATTGCGTTTCCAGATAACTGCGATCGCGTTCGAGGCGCGCGTAATCGGCGGCACTGAGCGTTACGATGAAACGCCGGCCGCTGCGTCCGCTCGTCGCCGCACCGGATTCGTACGCAGCGACGAGCTTGCGCGCGATCTGCACGGGTTCCAGCGCGCTCGGAAACGCGAGCGCGAACGTGCGCTCGACGACGTTCGCACACGCCGCTTCGACTCGCGCGAAGAAGCTCAAAGCGCGCGCTACGCGGTCGCGCGCACGAGCGATGCGATGTAGAAACCGTCGCGACCGCCGATGCCCGCAGGCACGACGACGTCGCCGCTGCTTGCAAATCCGGCGTAACGCGGGGGTAGCGCGGCTCGAGCGAACGCTGCATCTCCCGCGAGAAACGTATCGACGACCGCGCGGCCTTCGCGCGGATCCGTCGAGCACACGCTATACACGATTCGTCCGCCCGGCACCGTGCGTGCGGCGGCGGCCCGCAGTAAATCGGATTGCAATTCGGCCAGGCGCGCGCCGTCTTCGGGCGTTTTTCGCCAACGCGCTTCGGGATGACGGCCGATGATGCCGATGCCCGAACATGGCGCGTCGAGCAACACCGCCTGCGCCGTCACGTCGGCGGCGGCGCTGCGCGCATCGCCCGCGACGACGCCGACGTTCGTAACGTCGCAACGTTCGAGCGTCTCACGTAATACGCGAATCTTCTTATCGTCGATCTCGACACAGACGAGCGTCCCTTCGCCGCCCATCCGTGCGGCGAGTTGCACCGATTTATTTCCGCGACCGCTGCAGAGTTCGAGGACCGTCTCTCCCGCTTGGGGCGCCAGAAGGTCGACCGGCATCGTCGCAGCTTCGCCCTGCACCGACCACCGCCCGGCCGCATCGTCGCCGACCGTTCCCGAATCGACCAACAGCGATTCTTCGACGAAGGGCGAGCTTGCGACGCCGACGCCCCGTGCGGTCAGTGCGGCCCGTACGGTCTCGATATCGGTCCGTAGCGCGTTGACGCGAACGGCATGTTGCGGGGCCGCGTTGATGCCCGCGAGCGCGTCTTCGGCGGCGTCGCCGTACGCGCCGAGAAACTGGCCCGCGATCCACGACGGCACCGAATATTTAACACCGAAGTAATCGTTCCAGTTTTTAAACGCATGCTCGTCGAGCTGGAGCGGACCGTCGGCGAGCATCCGCCGTAAGACGGCGTTGACGAGGCCGGCCGTCCCTTTATGGCCGTGCTTCCAGGCGAGGTTGACGGTTTCGGAAACCGCAGCGTGATCGTCGACGCCCGACATGTAGCGCACCTGATACACGCCCAGCCGTAGGACCTCGGCGATCGCGGGCGGCAACGCCTTGTCGCGAACGCCGACGTACGGCGCGAGTTCGTGGTCGATCCGGCGGCGTTGCTTGATGGAACCGTAGGCGAGCTCCGCTGCGAACGCGCGATCGCGCGCATCGAGCTCGGCTTTGCGCGCCCGGACGTCGAAGGCGGCTTGCGCGCCGCGCTGATCTTCGCCGAAAACGTCCCCGACGACTTGAAAGGCGACCTCGCGCGAGAGCACTTTCGTGCGGGCGGCGTTTGCGGCCGGCGATTGGTTCATCGGGCGAGCTCGCGCGCGTTTCTCGCAGCGAGATAGGCGCGGCCCGTCATCGCGCCGCGGTTCGGTGGCACCAGCCGTTCGATTGCGACGCGAGCGCCATCGCCGCACACGATGGTAAATTCGCCCGCGCTCGTCGCATCGCTCGCGAGACGCGCTTCTAAAATCTTCACAGCCGTCGCTTCGCCGTCGAGCGTCGCGCGCGCTCCCGGTTGCGGCGAGAGGGATCGGATATGATCGACGACGCGGCGGGCGGGCCGCGTCCAATCGACGATCAAGTCTTCTTTGCGCAGCGGCCGCGTCAGCGTCGCCGCGGCGATGGCAGGATCGTCGCGGCCGTCCTGCGGCGTCCGCGTCGCGCGGCCGGCGCACACGAGCTCGCACGCTTGGCCGAGTAATTCGGCTCCGAGCCGTGCGAAGCGTTCGTGCAATTCGCCGTAGGTTTCGGCGGGGCCGATGCTGCGCTCGGCGCGCACGACGATATCGCCCGTATCCATGCCCGCATCCATCGCGATGATCGTCACGCCGCCGAGCGCCACGCCGTCGCGCAATTGCGCTTGCAGCGGCGTGGCGCCGCGGTAGCGCGGCAACAGACTCGGATGCACGTTGAGCGCGCCTAGGGGCGGCAGATCCAACAGCGTCTGCGGCACGATCTTTCCGTACGACGCGACCGCGTAGAGCTCCGCATCGAGCGCGCGCAGGATTGCGAACGCATCGCGCAGCTTCTCGGGTTCGATCGTCGGAATGCCCAGCTCGCGGGCCGCCGTCTTGACCGGCGTGGGCTGCAGTTTGTGGCCGCGACCGGCGGGACGATCGGGTTGCGTGACCGCGAGCGCGCAGTCGACGTGCACCGCGAACGTCTGCAGCGCCGGCACGGCAAAAGCGCTCGTGCCGAAAAAAATTCCGCGCGGCTTAGGCAGTGGCGGCTTCGGCGATACGTTCAGGCGCTTGCGCTTGCCCGTCGACTTCAGCGAGCGCCGCTTTTTCTTCGTCGGTGTGCGCCGGGCGGATGTTCTGCGCCTTATCGATGTAGAGCACGCCGTCGAGGTGGTCCATTTCGTGCTGCAGGCAGCGTCCGAAAAGCCCGGTTCCCTCGACTTCGACCTTCTTACCGAACCGGTCGAGGCCGGTACAAACGACGCGCTCGTGGCGCTTGAGATCGCCGATCATCCCGGGCACGGAGAGGCAGCCTTCGATCGATTCGATCTCACCCTCGGTCGTCGAGAACTTGGGATTGACGACGACGAGCGGGCCGTGCTCGTCGTTGTCGTCCTGGAGGTCAACGACGAAGAGCCGCTTGCCGATATTGACTTGCGGCGCCGCCAGCCCGATGCCCGGCGCGTGATACATCGTCTCGAACATATCGTCGATGAGCTGCTGGAAAAGCGGATCGCGAAGTTCGTCGAGCCGCACCTTTTTGGCAACCTTGCGCAGCGTGGGATGCCCCTCGTGGATAATTTCGCGTATGTATGGCACGGCTTCGATTATAACCCGATTTGCCGCCGCATAGCTGCGACGCTTGACGAATCCAACGTCGTGTTGTATTTCTACAATAGTGTCATGGACAGATGCATAAATTAAGCTGACTCCTACTGCAAAGGCTACGATCTTCAATCGGATCGCCGTGCTGCGGGCCGAGCGCGGGCAATCGCGCCGGCAGCTGGCCGCCGCGCTCGGCATCAACCCGCAAACCGTCGGGTATCTCGAGCGCGGCGAGTATAATCCGAGCTTAGATCTCGCCTTTCGGATCGCCGACTACTTCGGCGTCCCGCTCGAGGCGGCGTTCTCGCGGACGCCGCTCGGGCCGATGAGCGCCGAACTCTACGGAAGCCGCGCTCATAGGATGTAGGTGCTGAGGTTAGCGCTCTCCACGATGTCGGAGAGGCGCTCGCGGACGTAGGCGGCGTCCACGTTCACCGCGCCGTGCTCTTCGGGCGCCGCGAACGAGACGTCTTCCAGGAGACGCTCGAGCACCGTATGCAAACGTCGCGCGCCGATGTTTTCGGTTTGCTCGTTGACCTTCATCGCGTAGGTCGCAAGCTGCTCGATGCCGTCGGGTGCGAAGGTCAATGCCACGCCTTCGACGGCGAGCAGCTGCACGTACTGTTGCGTGAGCGCGTTCTTTGGCTGCGTGAGGATCGTCTTGAAGTCATCGACCGAGAGCGAATCGAGCTCGACGCGGATGGGAAAGCGGCCCTGCAGCTCCGGAATGAGATCCGACGGCTTGCTCATGTGGAAAGCGCCCGCCGCGATGAAGAGGACGTGGTCGGTCTTAACCGCGCCGTGTTTGGTCGTCACGGTGCTGCCTTCGACGATCGGCAAGATATCGCGCTGCACGCCTTCCCGCGACACGTCGGGTCCGCGACCCCCGCCGCCCCCGCCGCCCGCGACCTTGTCGATCTCATCGATAAAGATGATGCCGTTTCCGCCGGCCCGATGTAGCGCTTCGCGCTTGACCGCATCCATGTCGATGAGTTTGCTCGCTTCTTCTTGCGCGAATAAGCGGCGCGCTTCCACGACGGTCAGGCGTTTGCGGGATTTTTTCTTCGGCAGTAAATTGCCGAGCATCTCGCTCATGTCGGCGCCGCCGCCCATCTGCGGATCCATCCCGCCCATCATACCGATCGGCAGCTGCGCCGATTCCTCGACATCGACGTCGATCATCCGCACGTCGAAGAAGCCGCGCAGGACGTCCGCGCGAGCCTGCTCGCGAATGCTCCTGGTTTGGTCGGACGGCTGCGACGCTCCCGACGATTGTGCCGACTGCGCCGTCGCTTGCGGCTGTTGGAACGAGTTGCCGAAGATCGATCCGAGCGATTGCGCGAAGGCGTTCATCGGGGGCGCCGCGCTCGGCGGACGCGTGTCGGGATAGAGCGCATCGACGATTCGCTCGACGGCGGCCGCATCGGCGGCTTCACGAACGTCTTCGCGGCGTTCGTCCTGCACCATCCGGATCGCCGCTTCGACGAGATCGCGAACCATCGATTCGACGTCGCGGCCGACGTAGCCGACCTCCGTGTATTTCGTCGCCTCGACCTTGACGAACGGAGCGCCCGCGAGGGTCGCGAGCCGCCGCGCGATCTCGGTTTTTCCGACACCGGTCGGCCCGATCATCAGGATGTTCTTCGGAATGATCTCGCCGCGCATCTCGTCGCCGAGGCGCTCGCGGCGATAGCGATTACGCATCGCGATCGCGACCGCGCGCTTCGCTTTGGCTTGGCCGACGATGTAACGATCGAGTTCGACGACGATTTGGCGCGGCGTGAGTTCGTGCATCGCCGGCATCACAGCGCCTCGGCGAGTTCGTCGTAAAGATACGTCATCGTTTCGATGCCGCCGTAGAATTGGCCGAGATCGAATTTTTCGTTCGGCGCGTGGATCGCATCGTCGGGCAAGCCGACGCCGATGAGGACCTGCGGGAGATGTAAGATGCGATCGAACGACGAGACCGGACCGATCGTGCCGCCGGTGCCGATGAACACCGGCGGCTTTCCGAAGCCGCGCTCCATCGCACGCGCCGCGGCTGCCACCGCCGGATGATCGCGCGACGTGCTGACGGCGCGCGTATCGCCGTCACTTGCAATTTCGACGCGCACGCCGGGCGGCGCGACCCCTTCGAGGTGTTCGCGCACCACACGCTTGACGTGCGCGGGATCTTGCCCGGCGACCAGGCGCGCGGAAATCTTGGCATGCGCGAAGCTTGGCACGATCGTCTTCCCGCCCGGCCCCTGGTAGCCGCCGTAGATGCCGTTGAGTTCGAGCGTCGGCCGCACCCACATCCGTTCCAGCGGCAAACGCTCGCGTTCGCCGCCCGCGAGTTCGGAGACGCCGAGCGCCCGCGCTTCCTTCGACACGTCGAACGGTAAGGCGGCGATTTCCGCGCGTTCGCTCGCGCCGAGCTCGCGCACGCCGTCGTAAAAGCCCGGTACGCTCACGCGGCCCGCATCGTCGCGCAGCGTGGCGATCATGCGTGCGAGCGCCTCGATCGGATTGGCCACGATACCGCCGAAGTAGCCCGAGTGCAGATCGCTCGCCGGTCCGCTGACCCGCACGTCCCAGTGCACGAGGCCGCGCAGCGAGACCGTCAGCGACGGCACGTCTTCGGCGAACACGGCCGTATCCGAGACGACGACCACGTCACAGGCGAGCCGTTCTTTTTCGCGGGCGAGAAACGCCTCGAAGCTCGGCGAGCCGATCTCTTCTTCACCTTCGACGACGACCTTGACGTTAATCGGCAGCTTGCCGCGCACGCGCAGGTGCGCTTCCAGTGCGGCGAGATGCATCAGCACTTGGCCCTTGTCGTCGACCGCACCGCGGCCGTAGATCTTCGCGTCGCGGACGGTGCCTTGGAAGGGCGGCGAATGCCAGAGGGCGAGCGGATCTTCGGGCTGCACGTCGTGGTGGCCGTAGATCAATACCGTCGGTGCGCCGGGCGCGTGCTGCCACGAGCCGTAGGCGATGGGAAGTCCGTCGGTCTCGAGCACCTCCGCTTCCGTGAGACCTGCGGCGCGCATGCGCGCCACGGCGACTTCGGCCGACCGCCGCACGTCGGCGTGTCGCGCGGGGTCCGCGGATACGGACGGACACGCAATCCAGGCGCCGAGCTCGCCGAGATAGCGCTCGCGATTGGCGCGCACGAATTCGATGAGGTCGTCGGTAGCGATCATGGCGCCGAAATTCGCGATACGCCCGAGTGCTCCGCCCGGCGCCTTACGGCCGTTGCCGGCCGAGCAACTCCCCCGTTCGTCGGGGTCGAGAATACTCTAGCGCCCCATCCGCCGGTATTCATCTCACTCATCGGGATATCGCATCTAGAAATGACGAACGTGGTTTCGCGGACGTTTCGAGCTTCCTCGAATTTGCGTCAGGGTGACGAGGCGTGGAAAGCGAAGGGACGCGCGTGAAGCTGCTCCTGCGCCTCTTCGTCATGCTCGCATTCGTGTGCATCGTACGCCTCTCGGCACACGCGGCAGACTGGCCCGCTCCCGTCGACGGGAGCTTCGTGGTGCCGCAGTTCCGGTTCGCCGACGGCGAGACGCTGCGCGACCTGCGCCTGCACTACGTCACCCTCGGCACGCCGCACCGCGACGCCCGCGGCCGCGTGAGCAACGCGGTGCTGATCCTCCACGGTACCGGGGGCGACGCACACCAATTCCTCAACGATCGCTTCGCCGGCGTCCTGTTCGTCCCGGGCGGCATCCTCGATGCGAGCAAATATTTCATCGTGCTGCCGGATTCAATCGGCCACGGCAGCTCGTCCAAGCCCAGCGACGGCCTGCACGCGCGCTTCCCGCATTACGGGTATCGCGACATGGTCGCGGCGGACCACGCGGTGCTCGCCGACGCGTTACACGTCGACCACCTGCGCCTCGTCATGGGCACCTCGATGGGCGGCATGCAGACGTGGCTCTGGGGCGAGACCTATCCCGCGGAGATGGACGCGCTGCTGCCGCTGGCGAGCCTGCCGATCGCGATCAGCGGGCGCAATCGCGTGTGGCGCGACATGATCGTCGACGCGTTACGGGAAGACCCGGAGTATGCGGGCGGTGAGTACGCGCGCGAGCCGCTCCACGGCTTGCGCGCGGCTTGGAACATCGAGTGGATCTTTGGATCCGCGCCGCTGTACGACCAGGCGCTCATGCCGACGCAGACGGCATCCGACGCATACTTCACCGAACACGTCAAACCGGTCGCCGAGCACCTCGACGCCAACGACATGATCTATCAATTCGAGGCCTCGCGCGATTACGACCCGCAGCCCCGGCTCGGTGCGATTCGCGCGCCGCTGCTCGCCATCAACAGCGCCGACGATCAGATCAACCCACCTGAACTCGGGATCTTCGATCGCGAGATGCGCAACGTCCCGCACGGGCGCTTCGTCCTGCTGCCGATCACTCCGCAAACGCGCGGGCACGGCACCCACACGCTGCCCGCGATCTGGGGCTCGTACTTGACCGACCTGCTCGCGCACTCGTAGCGACTAGACGACTTCGCAGACGATATCGTCGTTGGTATAGATGTCGATGCGGCCGGCGACCTGCAGCGCCGCCCGCGCGATGCCTTCCGCATCGAGGGAACTGTGGCGCAGCAGCGCCATCGCGGCAGCTTGCGCGTACGGGCCGCCGCTTCCGATCGCCGCGATGCCCTCGTCGGGTTCGATCACGTCGCCGTTGCCGCTGAGCACGAAGAGATGTTCGGAGGTTCCGACGACGAGCAGCGCCTCGAGCCTGCGTAGCGCGCGATCTTGACGCCATTCCTTGGCGAGTTCGATCGACGCACGCACGATGTTGTTTTTATACTCCGCGAGCTTGCCTTCGAATTTCTCCAGGAGCGTGATTCCGTCGGCCGCGCTGCCGGCGAAGCCGGCGAGAACCGCGCCGCCGGCGATACGGCGAACCTTATGTGCGCCGTGTTTCATGATCGTCTTATCGAACGTCACTTGGCCGTCGCCCGCGATCGCTAGTTTGCCGTCGCGCCTGACGGCGAGGATGGTCGTGGAACGGATACGCATCGCGCTCTATCCCGCGCGGACGGCGCCGGTTCATGCCTGGGCGAGCAACGCGTCGTAAATCGCCTCGAAGTCGAATTGCAATCCATCCGGCGCGTCGCCGTACGCGAAATACTCTCGCGCCACGGGATCGATAGCGAGCGCGCAACGCGCGCCGTACGCAATGTAGCGAGCGAAGTTACGACGGACGTTTTCGACGCGATCGCTCGGTCCGCTGACTTCGACTGCGATATCGGGCACGATCGGAGCGTAGCGTCGATCCACGAAGCGTCCGGCGACAGTGCGGCGCCGTCGGGCATGGTGAACCCCGAAGACGATTCGAAGACGAAGGCGGAGCGTGCTCCACTTGCCAGCCCCGGGTCGCCTGCAGATACCACGGCACGTCGTTCCTTACGGCGCTAGCGCGAGAACCTCGCACCCGTCGCGCGCAGCGAGCGATTCGCGCCATGCGTCGATCTTCGTAAGCGCGCGTTCGGCGAGTTTGGCGCGCCGCTCGCGCTTATCGCGAATCGGCTTGCCCGGCAGCGGCGTGAAGAACGTCCAGCTCACGTTGGCGGGTTGAAAGTTATCGGTCTGCGCGTTTTGCAGATGGGCGACCACCGCACCGAGCGCGGTATCCGCGGGCACCGCAACCGGCGGCAAGCCGGAGAGCGAACGCGACGCCGCGAGCGCTGCGAGAAGGCCGCAGGCGGCCGCTTCCACGTAGCCTTCAGCGCCGGTAATCTGCCCCGCGAACCAGATCGGACCGTCGCCGCGCAAACGCAAATCCGCCAGCAGATAGCGGGGCGAATCGATGAACGAGTTACGGTGCATCACCCCGAGCCGCACCCACTCGGCGTTCGCGAGCCCCGGAAGTTTGCCGAACGCTTCTTTCTGCGCCGGCCACGTCAAGCGCGTTTGAAAGCCGACGAGATTGTACGCGGTGCCCGCGCCGTTCTCTTTGCGCAATTGCACGACCGCATACGGCATTACGAGCGTTTCGGGATGGCGCAGACCGACGGGTTTGAGCGGGCCGAAGCGCATCGCGTCCTCGCCGCGCAGCGCCATCTCTTCGATCGGCAGGCACCCCTCGAAGTACGGCGCTTTGCCGCCGGCGGCATCGGCCTCGAACTCTTTGGGCGCGTGCTTGGGCAGCGCACGCAAGTCGTCGACGAAGGTAAGGTACTGTTCGCGGGTCAGCGGGATGTTGAGGTAATCGGCGCCGTCGCCCTTATCGTAACGCGACTTCTCGTACATCTGCGTGAGATCGAGGGATTCGGTCGCGACGATCGGCGAGGCCGCATCGTAATAATGCAGCCGCGAGCGTTCGCTCGGGAGTTCGAGCGGCACGCTCGCGAGCAGCGCGTCGATCGCGGCCGAGAGGGGACTCGAGGGCAACGGCCCGCACGCGACGATCGTCGGGACGCTCGCATCGAGCGACGTAACCTCTTCGCGATGCACGGCGACGCGCGGATGGCCGGCGAGCCGGCTTTCGACGAGGTTCGCGAAGACGTCGCGGTCGACCGCGAGCGCGCCGCCGGCCGGCACCGCGGCTTCGCGCGCGCTCGCGACGATGAGCGAGTCCATGCGGGCGAGTTCTTCTTTGAGCAAGCCGACCGCATTTTCGAGTGCAGCTCCGCGCAGCGAGTTGCTGCACACGAGCTCCGCGAAGCGATCGGTTTGGTGGGCGGGACCGCGCACGAGCGGACGCATCTCGTACAAATCGACGTCGCAGCCGCGCTGCGCGGCCTGCCACGCGGCCTCGCATCCCGCCAAGCCCGCGCCGATCACGCGCAGCCTCGCGCCGCCGACGCTCATACTTCCAGCGGCTCGGCTTCGCGGTCGCCGGCCTCCGAATCGCTGCCGTCGGCGGCGTCGCCGCCGGCACCGATCGCGCTCGTATCGTGCTCCTTGTCCTTGGAACACACGAAGGCTACGACGCCCCGTTTCGATTTTGCGACGACGTAGGAACCGCAGATCGGACAAGGCTCGGCGATGACCCGGTCCCACGAGACGAAATCGCACGCCGGGTAATTCGCGCAACCGAAAAACGTGCGGCCGCGCTTGGACTTACGCTCGACGACCATCCCACCGTCTTTGGGGCAGATCGCGCCCGTGTCTTTGAGGATCGGTTTGGTCGTTTTACATTCGGGATAGCCCGTGCACGAAATGAACCGCCCGAAGCGACCGGTCTTGATCACCATCGGTTTGCCGCAGTTGACGCAGATCTCGTCCGTCGGCTCGTCGACGAGTTCGACTTTCGGCAGCTTCTTCTCGGCTTCTACGAGATCGCGTTCGAACGGCGTGTAAAATTCGCCGAGCACGGCACGCCAATCGCGGCCGTTTCCCTCGACCTCGTCGAGCTCGCTCTCCATCTTGGCCGTGTACTGCAAGTCCATGATGTCCTTGAAGTGCTCGGCGAGCAGGTCGTTAACTTGCATGCCGATATCGGTCGGATGGAAACGCCGATCGAGTTGCTCGACGTACTGTCGCGCCTGAATCGTCTCGACGATCGAACTATACGTCGAGGGCCGCCCGATGCCGTTCTCTTCGAGCGCCTTGACGAGCGTCGCTTCGGTAAAGCGCGGCGGAGGTTCCGTGAAGTGCTGCTTGGAGTCGAGTGACTGCTTCTCGAGCGCATCTTCGGCCGCGAGCGCCGGCAGCAGGATGCGGCCGCCCTTGCCCCTTGCGTCCCCAGTGGCCGCGGCCGGCGCTTCGTCATCCTTGCCTTCTTCGTAGACCGCGGTGTAGCCGGCGAATTTCAGGACGCTGCCCGTCGCGCGGAACGCGTATTTCGTCGCACCGCGTAGCGGCGTCGCCGCGATATCGACCGAGGTCTGATCGTAGACGGCGGCCGCCATTTGCGACGCCACGAAGCGCTCCCAAACGAGCTGGTAGAACCGCAATTCGTCGCGCTTGAGCACCTTCGCCAGGGACGCGGGCGTTCGGGTGACCGACGTCGGCCGGATCGCTTCGTGGGCGTCTTGCGCGCCCTCTTTGACTTTGAACGCCTTCGTGCCGCCGTGGAACTCCGGGCCGTAGGTCGCCTCGATGTACGCTTTGGCGGCATCGCGGGCGCTTTCCGAAATGCGCGTCGAGTCGGTCCGCATGTAGGTGATGAGGCCTTGCGTGCCTTCGGAGCCGAGATCGACGCCCTCGTAGAGCGCCTGCGCGGTTTGCATCGTCTTACGGACGCGAAATTTGAGCTTCCGGGATGCTTCCTGTTGGATCGTCGAGGTCGTGAACGGTGCCGCCGCGTTACGCCGCGTTTCCCGCTGTTTGACGCTCGCGATCGCATATCGGGCATCTAGAAGGTCGGCTACGATTTGATCGGCGCGGCCGCCGTTGGTAATCTCGAACTTCTCGCCATCGATCTCGAAGAGATCGCCCCAAAAGGCGTGCTGCGAGCCTTCTTTATTGAAGATCGCGCCGATCGTCCAGTACTCGCGCGCTAAGAACGCTTTGATCTCGCGTTCCCGATCGACGATCAGCTTCACCGCGACCGACTGGACGCGCCCGGCCGAAAGCCCGCCGCGGACTTTCGCCCACAGCAGCGGCGAGATCTTATAGCCCACGAGGCGATCGAGAATCCGTCGCGCCTGCTGCGCGTTGACGCGCGGCATATCGATTTCGTGGGCGGTTTCGATCGCGTGGAGCGCCGCTTCTTTGGTTATTTCGTGCAGTTCGATACGCTTGGGGTTAGGAAGCTTCAGCAGTTCCGCGAGATGCCAAGCGATGGCTTCGCCTTCACGATCGGGGTCGGTCGCGAGGAAGACATCGGTCGCGGATTTGACCGCGGCCTTGAGCTCTTTGATGAGGTCGCCCTTACCTTTAATAGTCAGATAACGCGGCTCGAAACCGTGCTCGACGTCGACGCCGAGCGTGCTTTTGGGAAGATCGCGGACATGGCCGACCGATGCCTTGACCACGTAGCGTGGCGGCAAGAACTTCTTGATGGTGCGCGCCTTCGTCGGCGATTCGACGATGATCAGCGGCTTCTTCAAACGTTCCTCGTTCCTATCGGTCCCTCGACCCGGGTCTTGCGAAAACGCCCTAAGTATAGCGCCGCCGTCAAGCCCGAGGCTAAAATCGGCCACACGCTACGGGCCGCACCGCGGCGCGCGAAACGTGCCGAACGCCGCTCGCGGGGCCTGCGACGGCGTAACGTTACGCCGCTTTCCAGCACCGTCGCTCGACGCGCCGTGCCACGCTATCGCAGCGAATAAATCTTGCAATAATCGCGTACGCAGTATAAGATGCTTCCAAAGACGTTGGCAAAACAACGTGTCAACGTTTCCACGCATCGATCGTTCCGCTGCAGCGGACGAGGGGGATTAGTTGGACAACGACATGATGGAGCCGGGCGAAATGCCGGCCGACGAAGCTTCCGCTACGAAGCCGCGTCGTAAGGCGACCCGCAAGAAAGCGGCTCCCGCCGCCCGCAAGAAAACCGCCGCTAAGAAGAGCGCCGGCACACGCAAGAAAGCCACTCCGGGACGCAAGAAGTCCGCAGTGAAAAAGACGGCCAAAAAGACGGCGAAGAAAGCCGGCACCCGTAAGAAGACCGCAAAAAAGACGTCGGGCGCCAAGAAATCGACCGTTAAAAAGACCGCCGGTCGTAAGAAGACTGCCGCCAAGAAAGCGCCCGGGCGTAAAAAAGCAGCTCCCGGCCGCAAAAAGGCCGTTGCCAAAAAGACCACCGCGCGCAAGACCACGAGACGCAAGAAAGCCTAGTCCCGCGCTTCACGAGCGCTAAACGAGAAGGAGCGATCGCCGATGCGATCGCTCCTTCTCGTTACACGCCGAACGGCGGCTAGGCGAGAACCTTCGGGCCGGCCGTCAGGTCGGGTGCCGTGCCGTTATGTTCCTCGACCCAATGGCAGGCAGCGACGTGGCCCGTCGCATACGATTTTAGCGGCGGCACTTCGATCTTGCAGCGGTCGAACGCCACGGGGCAACGCGTGTGGAAGCGACAGCCCGAGGGCGGATTGACGGGCGACGGGATGTCGCCGGCGATGATGATCCGCTTGCGCCGCCCCTCGACGGCGGGATCGGGAATCGGAATCGCCGAGAGCAACGCCTGCGTGTACGGGTGGAGCGGGTTCTCGTACAAAGCGTCGCGATCGGCGATTTCGACGATCTTCCCCACGTACATCACGGCGACGCGCGTCGAGATATGTCGCACGACCGAGAGATCGTGCGCGATGAAGAGGAACGTCAATCCGAATTGCGCTTGCAAGTCTTGCAGCAGGTTGATGACCTGTGCTTGAATCGAGACATCGAGCGCCGAAACCGGTTCGTCGGCAACGATAAACTTCGGGCTTACCGCGAGCGCTCGGGCGATGCCGATGCGCTGCCGTTGACCGCCGGAAAATTCGTGCGGGTAGCGATTGGCATGGTACGGCTGCAGGCCGACGAGCCGCAAGAGTTCCTGCACGCGCGTTTCGGCTTCGCGACCCTTCGCAAGGTGGTGAATTTGCAGCGGCTCTTTGACGATGTCGCCGACCGTCATGCGCGGATTGAGCGACGCGTAGGGATCTTGAAAGATGATCTGCATCTCCTTACGGAGTTTGCGGATCTCTTCGCGGCCGAGTTCGCCGATGTTTCGGCCTGCGAAGAGTACGTCGCCCTTCGTCGCCTCGAGCAATTTGAGCACGACGCGCCCCGCGGTCGTCTTACCCGAGCCCGATTCACCGACGAGCCCGAGCGTTTCGCCCTTGCGGATCGTGAAATCGATTCCGTCGACCGCTTTGACGTCGCCCACGTGACGCGAGAAAACGCCGGCATTGATCGGGAAATATTTGTAGAGATCGCGGACTTCGACCAAATCCGGCTCCGGGATCCCGCCGTTCATGCGACCGCCGTTTCGGGAGCCGCACCGGCCGCGGTATCGGGAAGCGACGGCGCGGTGGCGACCGCGAGCGTCCGCTCGCCTTCGGTCCGCTCGTCGTACAAGAAGCACCGTGCGACGTGACCGCCGCCGAAATCGTAGAGCGGCACGGGCCGATCGCAGATCGGCATGCGGTATTTGCAGCGCGGCGCGAACGAACAGCCGGGCGGAATACGTAAGAGGTTGGGCGGTTGTCCTTCGATCGGCACGAGCCGGCCGTGTTCCCGGTCGTCGAGGCGCGGCACCGACGCCAGCAGTCCCATCGTATAGGGGTGCTTCGGCTCGCCGAAGATCTGCGTGGCGGAGCCGTATTCGATCATGTTGCCGGCGTACATGACGAGCACGTTCTGGCACGTTTCGGCGACGACTCCGAGATCGTGGGTGATCATCACGATCGCCGAACCCAAACGCTGCTGCATCTCGTTCATGAGGTCGATGATCTGGGCCTGAATCGTAACGTCGAGGGCCGTCGTCGGTTCGTCGGCGATCAGAACGTCGGGATCACACGAAAGCGCCATCGCGATCATCACGCGTTGCCGCATGCCGCCGGAAAGCTGATGCGGATACTCGCGAACCCGCTTTTCCGGAAGCGGCATGCGCACGACTCGCAGCATGTCGACGGTCTTGGTGAACGCATCTTTTTTATTGAGTTTGAGATGCAGCGCGACGGCTTCGGAAATCTGGTCGCCCACGGTTAGAACCGGATTGAGCGACGTCATCGGGTCCTGAAAGATCATCGCGATATCCTTACCGCGGATCTTGCGCATCTCGGCTTCGCTTTTCTGTAAGAGGTTCGCGCCGCGTAGCGAGATCGTGCCGCCATCGATGCGCCCGGGAGGCATCGGGATGAGGCGCATGATGGAGAGCGCGTTGACCGATTTGCCCGAACCCGATTCGCCGACGATGCCGAGCGTCGAGCCGCTATCGACGGAGTACGAGAGGCCGTTGACCGCGCTGACGAAACCGTCGTCGGTTTTGAAGCCGACGCGGAGATTGCGAACTTCCAGGAGCGCCAAGGTACGCTAAATTCCCGTGATGCTCAATACGACGGCAAAGAACACCATGGCGATCGCGACGTAGCTCGTCAGCCGCGCGAGCTGCTGATCGAAGCCCAGCCGTGGCCGATAGGCCGATTCGACCCGGCCGCCGATGGTACCCGAGAGCCCTTCTTGCTTTGTCGTTTGGAACGCAAGCAGTAAGACGAGTCCGACCGCGAGGATCAAGAACGAGGCGGCGAAGGTGTGCGTGAGCCACGGCGCGTTGGCAGCGAGACCCGACTTGTGCGCGAATTGAAACGCCTGAAGTTGTTTGAGCACTTCGGGGTTCAACGTCGCCGACGGGTTCGGCAACGACTTGCCGGCCGCGCCGAGCGGTGCTCCCTGCGGCGGGGCGAGCGGCCCGGCGCCCGTCGTGGCGGCGGCGATGAACGTGGTTGCGAGCTGCGATATCACGGTGGTACTGCGTTCCCCTCGGACGATATGGCTCCGAGCGCGACGAGGCGGCCCGAACCGAACCTGGGTTCTGGTTGCGCGGGCGCGCTCCCGCTGGCCCTAACGGACGGCCGGCGCCCCCGCGATGCTCCGAATGCGCGCGGCGATGCTTTCACCCGAAAGCCCGAAGCTCGCGCGCTGGAGCGGCTGCTTGTCGTGCTGGATTAGGATATTCGGTACGCCGATACGTTCGACGTTCACGCCGAGATCGCGGTCGGCGACGAACTCGACCACGGCCGACCCGAACCCCCCGGCTAGCGAATGTTCCTCGAGCGTGATAAATTTGCGATGCGTTTGCGCGAGTTCGACCAGCAGCGCTTCGTCGAGCGGTTTGACGAAGCGCATATTGACGACCGTCGGCTTCATGCCGGGATCGCCGATGAGATCGTAGGCGTCGAGCGCGTAATCGCAGGTGTTGCCCAGCGCGAGGAGCGCGATGCCGCTGCCCTCGCGCAGCACTTCGCCACGACCGTGCGCGATTGCCGCCGGCGCTTCGAGATGATTGCCCTGCGAGTTGCCGCGGGGATAGCGGATCGCGACCGGCGTGCCGAGCGAGATCGCGTGCTCGAGCATCGGCAACACTTCCGCTTCCATGCGCGGCGCCATGATCGTGATGTACGGCAACGTGCGCATGAAGGCGATATCGTACAGGCCCATGTGGGTCGGACCGTCGTCGCCCGCGACCCCGGCGCGGTCCATACAAAGCACGACGGGCAGATTTTGAATGACGATATCGTGCACGACTTGATCGTAGGCGCGTTGCATGAACGTCGAGTAGATCGCGACGACCGGCCGCAGACCCGCGGTTGCGGCTCCGGCGGCGAAGCACACCCCGTGCGCCTCGGCGATGCCGACATCGAAGTACCGGTCGGGATGCTTCTTGGCGAAGCGCTTCAGTTGCGTACCGTCGGGCATCGCGGCGGTGACCGCGACGATGCGCCGGTCCCGATCCGCCAAGGTCACGAGCGCGTCGGCGAACGCCTCGGAGAACGTCGCGCGAGCACTGGACTTAAATTCGATCTTGCCGTTTTCGAGTTCGAAGGGGCCGACGCCGTGAAACGTGCGCTTATCGAGCTCGGCGGGCTCAAAGCCCTTGCCCTTGACCGTGCGGACGTGCAGCAACACCGGGCCCGCGATCTTCTTTGCATTGGTGATGACGTCGACGAGCGTATCGTAATCGTGACCGTCGATCGGGCCGACGTAGCGAAATCCCATCTCTTCGAAGATGACGGCGGCTTTCGGTTCGCTCGAAACGAAGCGCATGCCGGCCTCTTCCGCCGTCGAGAGCGCCTTTCGCGCGGTATCGCCGAAGGGCACGTGACCGAGCAGATCTTTTATCTTCTCGCGCGCGGTGTTGAACAGCGGTTTGGAACGCAGCGTGCCGAGGTACTTATCGAGCGCACCGACGTTGGGCGCGATCGACATCTCGTTGTCGTTGAGAATGACGATGAAGTTCGACTTGAGCTGGCCCGCGTTGTTGATCGCTTCGAAGGCGAGGCCGCCCGTGAGGGCGCCGTCGCCGATGATCGCGACGACCGTCTCGTTGGTGCCGGCGAGATCGCGCGCCTGCGCCATGCCCAGCGCCGCCGAGATCGACGTCGATGCGTGGCCCGCTCCGAAGCAGTCATACTCGGATTCCGAACGCATCGCGAACCCACTGAGGCCGCCGCCGGTGCGGATCGTCATCATTTGGCCGGCGCGGCCGGTCAACATCTTATGGACGTAAATCTGATGGCTGACGTCCCAAACGATCTTGTCCCTGGGCGCGTCGAGCACTTTGTGCAGCGCCAGCGACAGTTCCACGACGCCGAGATTCGGGCCGAGGTGGCCGCCGTTCTTCGAGCATGCCTCGACCAGCAATTCGCGGATTTCGCTCGCTAGTACGTCGATCTCTGGACGCGGAAGCGCTTTGAGATCGCGCGGGGAGGCAATACGTTCCAGTACCATTTCACGATCTTAGACGGCGGCAGGCGCAAACCCCACGCCCGGTGCAGAGGCTCTCAATGACGACCGCTCCGGACGCACCGCAGGCGACGCCGATCCACGTGGGCCGGCGGCGGCGGGTGCTGACCGATGTCGCGCGGATCTTTTCGACGGTCCTCAATCCGTTTCTCACGGCCCTCGCGCTCTTCGTCATCCTCGCGCATGCGAAAGCGACCGATGCCGTTTCGTTCTGGTACTTACTGTTCGGCAGTACGTTCTTTACGTCGGTCGGGCCGATGCTCTACGTGCTCTGGCTCTACGCGACGGGCCGCATCACCGATCTCGATATGTCGGTCCGCGCCGAGCGGCAGAAGGTGTTCGGGGCGTTCGTTATTTTCTACGCGGCCGGCACGGTCGCGCTCTACGTAACCCACGCACCGGCGCTCATGACGGCCTCGATGGCGGGCTACACCGCGGCTTCCCTCATCGTCCAGTTCATCACGCGAACGTGGAAGATCTCGACGCATGCGCTCGGCATCACCGCCCCCCTCGTCGTGCTGATCTATATGTACGGTCCGCAGCCGCTGCCGTTTCTCGTGCTGATCCCGATCGTCGGCTGGTCCCGCATCTGGCTCAAAGCGCACACGCTCTTACAAGTCGTCGCGGGCACGGCGCTCGGCGCTCTCTCCGTCCTCTTCTTCCTACGCGTGTTCCGGCTCTTTTAGAGCGCCCTCACCCCGGGGTGCGCACTCCGACGCGCGCGGCGCTGTCGACGCTATCGCCCTCGCGCACGACGGCCAACGTCTCGATTAAGGCGTGACGGAAGGCCCCAAGCGAGCCCGTCGTCAGAAACCGCGTGCGACCGGAACCTCGAAGGTTCTCGTTCGAGCGAACGAACGCCGCCGCGCGGGCGGTCTGCGCGAGCGCGGGATCGATGACGCGCACGTCGGGCGGGAGTAACGCCGCGAAGTGCGTTTCCAACAGCGGGTAATGGGTGCATCCGAGGACCAGCGTATCGAGGGGCACGAGGAAAGGAACGAGCGCGGCCGCTACAGCTGCGCGTGCCGCGGGACCCGTGAGGATTCCGGCTTCGACCAGCGGCACGAGCGCGGGAGCGCCGACTTCTTGCACGACGGCATCGTTTGCGCGCGCGCGGATCGCGTCGCCATAGGCGCCCGACGACGCCGTCGCATTGGTCGCGATGACGCCGATACGGCGTGCCCCGGTTGCGACGACGTCATCCGCGGCCGCGACGATCAGATCGAGAATCGGCACGCGCGACGGTGGCCAGCCGTGCTTCGCGGCCACCGCGCACGTCGTGTTACAGCCCATGACGATCGCGTCGACGCCGGCCGCTTCCAGCATCGCGACGTTGTCGCGGGTCAACGCGACGATCGCCTCCGGCGACTTATCGCCGTATGGAACGTGCGCCTGATCCGCCAAATAGATCACGTCTTGGTCCGGCAATTGCGCGCGAACGTGACGCAGGACCGTCAGCCCGCCGAGTCCGGAATCGAAGATGCCGAGAATGTTACCGGTCGTCCACGGAGGTTGCCGACGATACCGACGTCGGGGACGCGGCGTAATCGCCGACGCCGTCGGCGATCGCCGTCGCGATTTTGGCCATGAACGCGCTCGTACGCAGGAACTCGGCGTCGGCCCGATTCGATATGAAAGCCGTCTCGATCAAGATCGACGGCATCGACGCGTGGTGGATCACGTAGAAGTTTTCCTTGCGAATGCCGTCGTCTTTGGTGGGCAGCGTGGCCGCGAAACGCGCGTGAACGAATTGGGCGAGCGGGTAGGACGCCGCCGTGTAGTAGTACGTCGTCGTCCCGTTGAGCGAACCGGACGTAAAACTGTTCGTGTGCATGCTGATGAGAAGCCGCGCGCCGGCGGCATTGGCGATGTCGTCGCGCGCCTGCAGTTCGTCGTGCGCCGAGTCGTTGGGAGCGAAGACATCGACGTCGGTCTCGCGCGTCAGCTTTACCTGCCAGCCGCGGGCTACGAGCACGTTGCGCAAGCGCTTGGAGAGATCGAGGTTGAGATCTTTTTCGACGAGCCCATTTTGCGCCGCACCCCCATCGCTTCCGCCGTGACCCGGGTCGATGACGATGAGTCTGCCGTTTCCGGCCGCCATCGGCGCGGGCCCGGGCGCGAACTTCCACGCAGGGCCGGGCGTATCGCCGGCCTCCGGAGCGGGCGTCGGCGGCGGAACGATCGACGAGACGATCTTGCCGTTGGTAACCTCGCCGTATCCGACGCGTTGCCCGTTCGTATCGTCGCGTGCATCGACGGCAACGGTCAGGCCGCCCGGTTCCGGCACGATCGTTACGACGCGCGGCGTCGCAAGCGTGAAGGCCAGGCGAACCGTTTGCAGCCGATCGGTCGGACCGACGAACGATTTCATGCGCAACGATTGCACGGCGGAATTTTGTAAGGGCAGTTCCTGCGTCGGGATGGTGAGCGTAGCCGGCTTTAGATCGACGTACCAGCGGCTATCGGGCAGCCGATGCCACTCGTACGTGACGTCGCCCGAAATCTTGAGATGCACGCGCAATCCGTCATCGGTATCGTCGGACGAAAAATCGGTGATCTGCGCGACGCCGAGCCCCGCGGCGGTCGGCGTCGCTGCCGACGCGACCGCGACCGGCGGCAGCGTCTGACGCAGGCCGCCGCGTACGGGTCCGGAGACGACGGGTGGCGGCGAAGCCGGCGCGACGCCGCGCGCATCGCGCACGACGAGCGGGGTAAGCGCGACCGTCGACCCGCCGTCGGCCGGGATGTTGGTCCCGCCGAGCGCGACGCCCGGCGGCGCGAACGCAAGCGAAACGGTGTTGGCCGAATCGCTCGGCACGAGGACGTGCGTACTGCCGGGCGCGGTCGCGAAATCGACGATGGTCATCGGATTCTTGGGAGTTCCGCCGACGGCGACCGAGACGCCCTTGAGCCCAGCTCCCGCAATTCCACGGTCGCGTTCCAGAGTCGATCCGATGCCGAGGAACGCGAGCGAAACGTTATCGTCGGTAGCATCGGAGAGACGTTTGAAATGCAACGGAGACGCGCCGTGAAAAGTCAGGATCGTGACGCGGCTCTCCGTGCGGACGTCGAGACCCGCGAGCTGCGGCTGGAGTACCGTCGTCGTGCCGTCGTCGACAGGTACGACGTGAAGCGCTCGTGCGAGGTCCAGAAACGGCATGAAGACGACGCCGCCCGAGACGTACGGCGCAAACCGTGCGGCCTGGGAGATGCCGTCGACGCTGTAACGTGTGTCGCCGATCGTCAACGTGACGGTCTTACGATCGCCGCCCGTAACGATAACGTATTTCTGCCCCGGCTGATACGCGATCGTGGCACCGAGTTTGCTTAAGAAGCGTCCGAGACCGGGGTCGTCGCTGCCGATCGCGAGCGCCCCGGCGCGCAGTTGTGGACGTTCGAATAGCAATTGCGTTCCCGCGTACCAGAAACTCGCGGCCGCGTTTCCGGTCGCAGCACGCGCCGGAAGAACGCTCGTCGCTACGAGCGTTGCGAGGACGGAAAGAGCGCTAAAAGCTCTGACGCGTGAGCGGTTCATCGAGCTCAAGGTGACCTCCAGGAAGCGTGGAAACGCGCGCTCCATCGACGCGTACCTGTACGGCCGTAATGCCGGACAGCGACGTCAACGTCCAAACCAGCGCTTTGAACTCGCCGCTCTCACCGTAGCTTCCACTTTGCGGAGTTGCGACGGCACCGCCGAGATCGACGGTCGCAGTCGTACCGGCAACGCGCACGGAGCGCGCGATGGTTCCCGTCGGAAAACGTATGGCGGGCGTTTCGGCCGGCGGGCCGGCGAGAACTTGGGCAGTCGCGTAGAAAGCCACACTATCTATATCGGTAGCTTTGGGACTGAGCGATACCGACCACTTCGCGAGCGTATCGGATTGAGGCTTTACGTAATAGACCGCGACCGACCGGCCGGCTTCATCTGCAGTGGGACGGACGACGAACCGATACCCGATGAATACGGCGACGGCGAGCAGCGCGACGACGACGAGAGCGCGCAGCACCTTCATTAGGTGTTTCGATTCGTCGTCGCCGCGTGAGGCTACTGCAAGTAGGTTTCGACCGTGCCCTCAGCGCGAAGCTTCGCGGCCTCATTATCCTGACCGAATTCTGCGCGCGCGCGCCGTTGGCGCAACAGATCGTAGTACCGGTCGAGTTCGACTTGAACGTCGCTCAGACGCTTTCGTTCGGTGGCGTCGAGCGCGCGCTCCGCAGCCGCGTCGAAGAGCCGGTGCTCTTCGGCGACGAGTTGCTCGATGTGGCCGTGGATATCGGTATCGTTCATACCGTGCCGCTCTCGGCATCGCCGATGCTTGCGTCGACGAGCGTGACCTGCTGGGTGACCATGCCCGTGTCGTCGGCGGCCGTCACCGCTTCCCGGGCGTCATCCTCGCGCTCGGTTTCGGGCGTCAGTCGTTCGATATCGTCGTTATGCATGAGCGCCTCGTACCCAAAGCGCCGCCGAACGTACGCGTTGCACCCGCCCACCGAGCGGTCGATCGGCGCCAGACATGGCGTCGTTCGTGCGCGCCGTCGACCGGCTAAACGCTCCCGTGCGTCGCTGTCGCGATGAGGCGCGCGGCATTGCCGTGCATGATCGCCCGCACAACCGCCGGGCCGAAACCTAACGCCGCGATACCTTGCGACTCGCTCGCGTAGGCGTGCGGAAAGACCGGAAAATCCGTGCCGTAGAGCACGCGCTCGGCATGCTCCTCGATGAGCGTTCGAAACGACGCGAGATCGAGCGTTCCGTGCATCGGGGAATCGGGCGCGAAGACCATCGTCGTATCGAGATGCAGCTGCGGATAACGTTTCATCAGCGCGAAATAGCCGGCGGTATCGGGAGCGCCGAAATGGGCGACGACCACGTTTAACGCCGGATGCGCCTCGAGTACGCGCCCGATGCGTGCGATACCGGCGCCAGGCTCGTGACGCCACGGAATCGGCCCGGCGTGCACGAGTAAGAACGCTCCGCGCCGCGCGAGCTCGTCATAGACGGGCGCGAAACGCACGTCGTCGGCGGCGAGCCGCTGCACGTCTTCGTGCAGTTTTAGCCCGATGCAGCCGTCGTCGAGCGCGGCCCGCACATCGTGCACGTACGCAACGTCGTCGAGATGGACGGTCGCAAGGGGCAATCCGAAGCGATCCAGCGAGCGCGACGTTTGAGCGAGCCACGCGTTGAGGTCGCGCGCCATGCCCGGTTTGTGAGCGTAACTGCAGAAGACGAAGCGCTCGCAGCCGTTCGCACGCAGGACGGCCGCAACCTCGCCAGGCTCGCTCGGCTGCGCGCTCAGATCCCACGAGCTGTGCTCCGCGAACCAGCGCCGGATCGCCGCAAACAATGTCGGCGGATGCAGATGCGTGTGAACGTCGATCATGAAACGTCGCCGTGGATGCCCGCTGGGTCCGCCCGTAAGAACGCTTCGCGCCCGGCGGCGACGCGGCGTGCGAACCGTGCGCCGCTCACGATCGTGCGCCGATGGCGCGCGGCTCCCACGACGCCGGTCGCATCGGATGCGACGATCTCGAACTCGACGCCCGTTTCATCGACGGCGACGACCGTGGCGACGGCTCGCACCGGAATGCCGGAGGCGGTCGGCGCGGTGTGCGTCATGTCGACCCGGACGCCCAAACTGTGTTCGTCTTCAGCGAGGTACGGCAAGATCGTCTCGAGAGCCGCCCACTCCATGATCGCGACGAGCATCTTGGTGGCGAGCACGCGCGGCATCCCGGCCCAGCTCGGAATTTCCGGAAGCAGACCCGGAACGGTAAACCGTTCGGCGACGACGATTTCCACGGTATGCGAGATGCCGACGGGAATCGGCCGCATCAACCGTTGCCGGCGCGCAACACGAGCTGCTCGGGATAGCAGCCGAACGGCAAGCCTGCATTCACGTTCGCGACCTCGACCCGCCCCTGCGCGCGCTTGCGATTGGCAGCGCTCCTCGATCGGCGCCGAATGACCGTGGCGTACATACCGTCCCTTGCCGAGCTCGCGTGCAACGGCGTGAGAATCCCGCTTACGTCCCGTTAGACCTGCCATCACGTAGAGGCGTCGCGTGCGGCCGTGTGGGCGTCGGCGTCAGAGCCGCTTCAGCGCGCGTCGCCGGACGTAATCCAAGACGACGCCGTACGCGACGTGCGACGCCCAGGCGTTGAGGCGTTCGCTGCGCGAGTACCGATCCCAACTCCGGCCGAGTTTGAGCATCGGAATCAGGATCCGGTCCGATAGGACGAAAAGACCGGTGCCGAAGGCGACGCCGCCGCCGGCAGCGAGCCATCCGAACGGTCGCGTCGCCGCCACGTACGCGCATGCGAACGCGATGCCGAACGCGTAGTGCAACGCACGAGCGGTCACGTGGGAACGTCGTTCGCTCGCGAGCCCGGGTACGAACGTTTCGACGAGCCGGACGACGGCCTCGATCGCCTCGACCTCTTCGTCGCGATCGTCGCTCTCACGATCGCGTTCGAGGAGCGTCGCCAAGCCGTCTTGCACGACGTCCATCGCGAACGCCGCAGCCACGCCGGCCGCCGTCCCGACGAGCGCCGTTCGCGCTACCGGCTTCACCGTAAAGTTTCCATCTCGCTCGTCAGACGACGAACGTCGGGGAAACGGCGCGGAGTATCGCGGTGGTGCGGAGTATGGCCCGTGTAATGGGACCGCGCGTGTACAATCTGTTCCCGACCTTAGCCGGGCCGCTTGCGACGTGGCCGTCGCACTTCGAGCGAATCGCGGCCATGGGCTTCGATTGGGTGTATGTCAATCCGATTCACGCGACGGGGGGCTCGGGGAGTCTCTACGCGGTCGCAGACTACTATAAACTCAATCCACTTTTGCGCGGCGCGAGCCTGCACGATGACGACGATCAGATTCGAGCGATGGTCGGCGCGGCCCGCGAACGCGGACTCGCCATCATGTTCGATCTCGTCATGAATCACACCGCGAACGACTCGCACCTCGTGCGCGAGCATCCCGCTTGGTACGCACGCGACGCCGCGGGCGCCGTACGCGCCCCCTGCGCAGTCGATTCGGAAACGGGCGACGCCACGGTGTGGGGCGATCTTGCGGAGCTCGATTTCGGCGCTCGGCCCGAGCGGGCGGAGATCGTCGCCTATTTCGCCGCTGTCGTGCGGCACTACATCGGCCTCGGCGTGCGGGGCTTCCGCTGCGATGCCGCTTATCAGGTTCCGGGCGACGTGTGGTCGGCGCTCATCGCGGCGGCGCGCGAGACCGAACCGGCCACGGTGTTCGCCGCCGAAACGCTCGGCGGGCGGCTCGAGGAGGTCGCGCAACTCGGGCCCGCCGGCTTCGATTTCTTCTTCAACAGCTCGAAGTGGTGGGACTTTCGCTCGAGCTGGCTGCTCGAGCAGTACGAACTTTTTCGGCACGTCGCGCCGTCGATCGCTTTTCCCGAAAGTCACGACACGCCGCGCGTCGCCGCCGAGCTGACCGGCCGCGACGATGCCACGATCGAAGCGGAGTATCGCTTCCGCTATCTCTTCTCGGCGTTCTTCTCCAGCGGCGTGATGATGCCGATGGGCTTCGAATTCGGCTTCGCGCGCAAGCTCGACGTCGTAACGACGCGCCCGAGCGATTGGGAAACGCCGCGCTTCGATCTGCAGCCGTTCATCGCCGACGTCAATGCGATGAAAGCCGCGCTCCCCGCCCTCAACGAAGAAGGCGCGGAACGGCTGCGGCCGCTCGGAGGCGATGCGATCGCGCTCGTGCGCTCCGGCGCAGCCGCGGGCGATGTTACGGTCGCGGTGCTCAATCCGTCGGACGACGTAGCGGCGCACGTCGAGTGGACCGTCCTTGCTGAGACGCTCGCGGGGACGCCGCGCGACGTGACGCCGCACGTCAGCGCGAAACGCCGCAGCGGCGATGGCGCCGTCGAATTGCAACCGTGGGAGATGCGCGTGTTCGCTCGCGAAGAGCCGGCCGCGCGAGAACCGGCCTCCGATATGGCGCCGCAAGACCGGGTACGCCCGGTCGTCATCGAACGCGTTACGCCGCAACTCGACGGCGGGCGCTTTCCGATCAAACGGGTCTTAGGCGAGACGGTCGTCGTCGAGGCCGACGTCTTCCGTGAAGGTCACGACGCGCTCGCGGCTCGGCTGCTCTTTCGCGAAGCCGGCGCCGCCGAATGGCACGAAAGCGAACTCGCCTATCTTACGAACGATCGCTACCGCGGATCGTTCGAGGTCGCGCAGATCGGACGCTATACGTATACGATCGAAGCGTGGCCCGATGCGTTCGCGACGTGGCGCCACGATGTCGCGTTGAAACGCGCCGCAGGTCAGACGCTTCATACCGAACTCGCGGAAGGCCGAACGCTCGTCGCCGCAGCCGCACGGCGGGCCGTGCCGAGCGACGCGGCGACGCTGCGAACCTTCGACCGCGACCTCGATGCGCTCGCAAACGACGGAGCTCGCGCCGACGTGCTCTGCAGCGACGCGCTCGCGGCGCTCGTCGCGCGCGCCCCCGACCGGTCGCTCGCGACGCGCCACGTTCCCGCATTCGACGTGGATGTCGACCGTACGGCGGCGCGCTTTTCCGCGTGGTACGAGCTTTTTCCCCGGTCGCAGAGCACCACGCCGGGGCGGGACGGAACCTTTGCGGATGCGGCGCGGCGACTGCCCGCCATCGCGGCGATGGGCTTCGATATCGTGTATCTACCGCCGATTCACCCGATCGGGCACGCCTTTCGTAAGGGACCGAATAATACGCTCGCGGTCGGGCCGGACGACCCCGGCAGTCCCTGGGCGATCGGCAACGCCGATGGCGGACATACCGCGATCGAACCCAAACTCGGCACGCTTGCGGATTTCCGGCGCTTCGTCGCCGCGGCGCGCGCGAACGGTCTCGACGTGGCACTCGACTATGCCCTGCAATGCTCGCCCGACCATCCCTACGTACGCGAGCATCCCGAGTGGTTCGCGTTCCGCAGCGACGGCACGATCAAATACGCTGAGAATCCCCCCAAAAAGTATCAGGACATCGTCAACTTCGATTGGTACGGGCCTGCGATTCCGGCCCTCTTCGCCGAACTTCGCGACGTCGTGGAATTCTGGATTGCGAGCGGCGTGCGCGTCTTCCGCGTCGACAACCCGCACACCAAGCCGTTCGCATTCTGGGAATGGATGATCGCCGACGTGCGCTCCCGTCATCCCGAAACGCTCTTTCTCGCCGAAGCGTTCACCAGACCCAAAATCATGGCGCGTCTCGCGAAAGCCGGCTTCTCGCAATCCTACACCTATTTTACGTGGCGCAACACGAAGGACGAACTGACCGCTTATACGACCGAACTCGCCGGAAGCGAAATGGCCGACTATTTCCGGCCGAACTTCTGGCCGAACACGCCCGATATTCTGCCACCGTTCCTGCAGACGGGCGGACGGGCCGCATTCCGCATCCGCCTGGCGCTCGCAGCGACCCTCGCGAGTTCGTACGGGATCTACAGCGGTTTCGAACTTTGTGAAAATGCGGCGCTGCCCGAGCGCGAAGAATACGCCGATTCCGAAAAATACGAGATCCGTCAACGCGCGTACGACGCACCCGGCAATCTTTCATCGGAAATCGCACGCATTAATGCGATCCGGCGCGAGAACCCGGCCCTCCAGGATTGGCGCAACGCCACGTTCTACCGCGCGGACGACGACGCGGTGCTATTCTACGGAAAACGAACCGGCCGCAACGTCATTCTCGTTGCGATCAACCTCGATCCGTTTGCGGCGCGCGACGCGGTACTCTGGCTCCCGACGGGCGAACTCGGCATCGCGGACGACGAGCCGTACGCGGTCGGCGAGCTCCTCGCGCAGACCCGGCACGTGTGGCGCGGCTCGGCGCACCGCTGGCGGCTCGACCCGCAAACCAACCCCGCGGCGATCTTCCGCATCGACGTGGCGCCCAAATGAACGATGCGAACGATCCGCTGTGGTTTAAGGACGCCGTGATCTATCAAGTCCACGTCAAGGCGTTCTTCGATGCGAGCGGCGACGGCATCGGCGACTTCCGCGGGCTGACGGAGAAACTGGACTACATCAAAGATCTCGGCGCGACGTGCGTTTGGCTCTTGCCGTTCTTTCCGTCACCCATGCGCGACGACGGCTACGACATCGCGGATTACCGCAACGTCAATCCGGCCTTCGGCACGATGCACGATTTCCGGGCCTTCGTCAAAGCCGCGCACGAACGGGATATCCGCGTGCTCATCGAGCTCGTCGTCAATCATACGTCGGATCAGCATGCGTGGTTTCAACGCGCGCGCCGCGCCAAACCCGGGTCCGTTTGGCGCGATTTCTACGTCTGGAGCGACACGGACCAAAAGTACGCGGGCACGCGCATCATCTTCACCGATACCGAGACGTCGAATTGGACGTGGGATCCGATCGCCGGCCAGTACTATTGGCATCGCTTCTTCTCCCATCAGCCCGATCTCAATTTCGACAATCCGCGCGTAATCGAAGCGCTTTTGAACGTGATGCGCTTTTGGCTCGATACCGGCGTCGACGGCTTGCGGCTCGACGCCGTTCCGTATCTCTGCGAACGCGAAGGCACCAATAACGAAAACCTTCCCGAGACGCACGGCGTGATCAAGATCATGCGCGCGGTACTCGATAACGAATACGCAGACAAAGTCTTCCTCGCCGAAGCGAACCAGTGGCCCGAAGACGTACGTCCCTATTTCGGCGACGGCGACGAATGCCACATGGCGTTTCACTTCCCATTGATGCCGCGCATGTTTATGGCGATCGCGGAAGAAGACCGCTACCCGATCATCGACATCATGCGTCAAACGCCGGAAATTCCGGCGACGTGCCAGTGGGCGATCTTCCTGCGCAACCACGACGAGATGACGCTCGAAATGGTCACCGAGCGCGAACGCGATAAGATGTATGCGATCTACGCGACCGAAGCACGCGCGCGCATCAACGTCGGCATTCGCCGGCGCCTCGCGCCGCTTATGGAAAACGATCGACGCCGTATCGAACTCCTACTGGGATTGCTCCTTTCGATGCCGGGGACGCCGATCGTGTATTACGGCGACGAACTGGGCATGGGGGACAACATCTTTTTAAGCGATCGCGACGGCGTGCGCACGCCGATGCAATGGTCGATCGACCGCAACGGCGGCTTCTCGCGGGCGGATCCCGCGCGGCTCTTCTTGCCGCCGATCATGGATCCGGTGTACGGATTCCAGAGCGTCAACGTCGAGTCGCAAGGACGCAGCCCGTCGTCGCTCATCAATTGGCTGCGCAAGCTGATCGCCGTGCGCCAAGGCTACAAGGTGTTCGGGCGTGGCACCCTCGATTTCCTGACACCGACCAATCGCAAAGTGATCGCCTACGTACGCGCCCACGGAAACGAACGCGTCCTCTGCGTCGCCAACCTCTCGCGCACGGCGCAGCAGGTCGCGCTCGACCTCAGCGCGTACGCCGGCCTCGTTCCGGTCGAAATGATCGGGTGGAGCCCCTTTGCGGCCATCGGCGACGAGCGATACGTGCTGACGTTGCCGGGCCATGGATTCTTTTGGTTCTTCCTCTCGGAAACGGCGCTCGCGCCGGCCTGGGCGGCCGAATTGCCGGGGCAATTGCCGGAGTTACATACGCTGGTTCTGCCCCGCGAGGTCGATGCGTCGCATCTCGGCGGCAAAGCGCTAGCGCTCTTCGAACGCGATATTTTGCCCGCCTATTTGCCCAAACAGCGCTGGTTTGCAGATAAGGACGCGACCGTTACGGACGCGGAGCTGATCGACGTCGTACGGCTCGAGGGTAAGGACGTCGCCGCGTATTTTGCGATCGTCGACGCGCATCAGCGCTATTTCGTTCCGATGGTGATCGACGACGAAGGCGCTGACGACGAACGCACGGCCGCGCTCGCGCGCGCGACGCTCGCGCGAACGCGGCGCGGAGCGCAGAGCGGTTATCTCTACGACGCCTTCGCGATCGATGCGTTCGTCGTCGCGCTGTTGGACGACGTTCGTGCGGGACGCGAAACCGTATCCACGCGCGGCGGCACCTTCGTCGCGACTCCGTCGCGCGCCCTCGCCGGCGTGGAACATAGCGAGCGGCCGCGCGTGCGCCGCATGGACGTAGAACAGAGCAATACCTCCGTCGTCGTCGACGAGCGGCTCGTCATCAAGGGGTACCGGCGCGTACATGCGGGCGCGCAACCCGAACTCGAGATCGCGCGTTTCCTCGACGTCGTCGGCTACGACAACACGCCGGCACTCTACGGCTACGTCGAATATCGCGACGCCGCCGGCGCTTCGACTGCCGTCGCAATCGTGCAGCAGTACGTCGAGAGTCAAGGCGACGGCTGGGCGGCGACGACCGCCTATCTCGAACGCTTCTTCGACCGGCAGCGCGAAACGATGGGGACGCCCGCGGCGCCCGCTCCCGACGATTACCATGCGATCTTCATGCAGCGCGCGCACCGTCTGGGCGTGCGGACCGCGGAAGTGCATCGCGCGTTCGCAACCTCGACCGGCGATCCGGCCTTCGAACCCGAGCCCGCTACGCAAGCCGATCTCGATACCTGGAGCGCCCAAGCCCGCACGAGCGCACAACGAGCGCTCGATACGCTCGCGCTTGCGCTCGAACGCGTCCCGGCCGATCTGCGCGAATTCGCCCATGGGTTGCTCCCGCGTCGCGGCGAAATAGCCGAGCGGCTGACGTTGCCGCCGCTGGGCGATACGTCGGTCATGAAAACGCGATTCCACGGCGATTATCATCTCGGTCAAGTCCTCGTACTCGCCGACGACTTCATGATCGTCGATTTCGAAGGCGAACCCGGTCGCCCGCTCGACGAACGGCGCCGCAAATCGTCGCCCCTGCGCGACGTCGCGGGCATGTTGCGTTCGATCGATTACGCGGCCGTGAGCGGCATGCGCGGTGCCGCGAGCGGGCGCGCCGAGGATACGAGCGCGCTCGAACCGCTCGCGCACGATTGGGAACGCCGCACCGTCGAAGCGTTTCTCGCCGGCTACCGCGAGACGATCGTCGGCTCGCCGTCCTATCCGGCAGACGCCGCGCTTGCGGAGCGGCTACTCGAACTCTTCGTGCTCGAAAAGGCGTTCTACGAAATGTCGTACGAACTCGCGAATCGTCCCGGGTGGGTACGCATCCCGCTCGAAGGCATTCGCGGGCTGCTCGATGGCCGCGACGCGGCGGAACTCGCACATGTACGCTAACCTCGACACCGCAGCGGTCGCCTCGATCGTTCGCGGCACGCACGGCGATCCGTTTTCGGTGCTCGGCATGCACGCGACGCGCGGCGGCGCCGTGACGGTGCGCGCGTTTCTCCCCGACGCGACGCGCGTCGCCGTCGTCGCCCTCGCTTCGAATACCGTCTCGTTCGACTTGACGCGCATCGACGGCGCGGGCTTCTTTGCAGGCGATGGTGCGGCGCGCGCACCGTTCGCCTATCGGCTGCGCGTAACGTCAGGCGCGACGACGAGCGACATCGAAGATCCGTATCGCTTCGCGCCCGTGCTCGGCGAACTCGATCTGCATCTCATCGGCGAGGGCCGCCATGCCCGGCTCTGGGAAAAGTTCGGCGCCCATCCGATGCGTCTCGACGGCGTCGAGGGCGTGGCGTTTGCGCTCTGGGCGCCCAACGCTCGCCGGGCGAGCGTCGTCGGCGATTGGAACGCATGGGACGGGCGCCGCAATCCGATGCGCTTCCATCCCGGCGCCGGCGTGTGGGAACTTTTCGTCCCCGCCGCGCGCTTGGGTAGCGTCTACAAATACGAACTACTGGCCCGCGACGGGACGCTGCTGCCGCTACGCTCGGATCCGTACGGGTTCGCGGCGGAACGACTGCCCGGAACGGCGTCGATCGTCGCGCGGCCGGGAGCGCGGGCCTGGCACGACGCGGAGTGGCTCGCGCTGCGCGCCGGTGCGCAGCGTCGCGACGCGCCGATGAGTATCTACGAAGTGCATCTCGGATCGTGGAAGCGCGCGGACGGTAATCGCTATCTGACGTATCGCGAATTAGCCGACGACCTCGTGCCGTATGCGTCGTCGCTGGGATTCACCCATATCGAACTGTTACCGATCGCCGAACATCCCTTCGACGGCTCGTGGGGCTATCAGGTGATCGGAATGTTCGCACCGACGAGCCGCTTCGGCACGCCCGAAGACTTCGCGTATTTCGTGGACCGCGCGCATCGGGCCGGGCTCGGCGTCTTACTCGATTGGGTGCCCGGGCACTTCCCGACCGACACGTTCGGCCTCGGTAATTTCGACGGCACGCACCTCTACGAGCACGCCGACCCGCGGCAAGGCTTCCAACCCGACTGGAACACGCTCATCTACAATTTCGATCGCAACGAAGTGGTGAATTACCTCGTCGCGAACGCCCTTTTTTGGCTCGACTGCTATCACGTCGACGGTCTCCGCGTCGATGCCGTCGCGTCGATGCTCTATCTCGACTACAGCCGCAACGCCGGAGAGTGGATTCCCAATACGCACGGTGGACGCGAGAATCTCGGCGCGGTCGAATTTCTCCGGCGTACCAACACGGCGGTCTACGGCGCGGAACCGGGCGCCATTACGGTGGCGGAAGAATCGACGTCGTGGCCGCAGGTTTCCCAACCCGTCTACGCGGGCGGCCTCGGCTTCGGCTACAAGTGGAACATGGGTTGGATGCACGATACGCTCGCGTACATGCACGCCGATCCCCTCTACCGGGGCCATCACGCGAGCGAGTTGACGTTCGGTTTCGTGTACGCCTTCAGCGAAAATTTCGTCTTGCCGCTCTCGCACGACGAAGTCGTTCACGGCAAGGGATCGCTGCTCGGGAAGATGCCGGGCGATGCCTGGCAGCGCTTCGCGAATCTGCGCGCTTACTACGGCTACATGTTCGCACATCCGGGAAAAAAATTGCTCTTCATGGGCTGCGAGTTCGCGCAAGTCGCCGAATGGAATCACGACGCGAGCCTCGATTGGCACCTGACGCAATGGGCCGAACATGCGGGGGTACTACGGCTGGTCGGCGATCTCAATCGGACGTATCGCGGCCTAACCGCGTTGCACCGCGATGCCGATCCTGCCGGCTTCGAATGGATCCTCTCCGACGCCGATGCGAGCGTCATCGCGTTCGTTCGGCGCGGCACGGATTCCGACGATTTCGTCGTCGCGATCAGCAACTTCACGCCCGTCGTTCGCGAGCGCTACCGCGTCGGGGTTCCGGCAGGCGGCCGTTACGTCGAAGCGCTCAACACGGATTCCGGCGACTACGGCGGCAGCGGTGTGCGCAACGGGCCACTCGAGGCCGAGCCCTTCGGCGCTCACGATAAGCCGTTTTCGCTCTCGTTGACGTTGCCGCCGCTCGCGACGCTGATCCTCAAACGCGAACGCCGACCGCGCCCGGCTTAACGCAGAGCCGCGACTCCCGCCACGAGGCGGGCGGTTTCCGCCGCGGTCGTATACATCGCGATGCCCGCGCGTACGACGCCTTCGCCTGCCGCCAGTGCCGGGGCGACGGTCGCGACGGCCGTCGCTGCATAAAAGTTACCGTGCGACACGAAAACGCCGCGCTCGTCGCTCAAACGCCGCGCCACGACGTCGGCGGCGATGCCATCGACTGCGAAGGCGACCGTCGGATGGCACGGGACACCCTCGGGCGGCCCGAACACGGTCACGCCGTCGCTCGCACGCAAGCCGCCGACGAGCGAACCAAAGAGTGCCGCTTCTTCCGTCGCGAGCGCCTGTAGCGACGTGACGATTCGCTCGCGAAACGATCCGGCAGCATTCGGTGCGAGGCTCGCGATGAAATCGAGTGCCGCACCGACACCGGCGATGCCTTCGAAGTTCTGCGTCCCGCTCTCGGCACGTTTGGCACCGTACGATGCCTGCGGGGCGAGTTTTGGAACGTCGAGCCGTGCGAGCACGGCATCGCGCACGTACGCGATCCCGACGTGCGGGCCGTAGAACTTGTACGCCGAGCAGGCCAGGAAATCCGCATCGAGCCCGCGGACGTCGAGCGGCGCGTGGGCCGCCGCGTGCACCGCATCGACGTAGACGGGCGCGCCGACGGCGTGCGCGTCCGCGATCATCTCCCCCACGGGATTGATCGTACCGAACGCGTTGGAAGACATACCGACGGCGACGAGCTTCGTGCGCGACGAGAGCGCGGCGCGATACGCTCCGAGGTCGAGCAGGGGCTGCGCCCCGCGTAGCGGTACGCGCACGATCGTCGCCCCATAGTCCCGCGCGAGCGCGACCCACGGATCGACGTTGGCGTGGTGGTCTAAATCGGTAACGACGATTTCGTCGCCCGGCGCGAGCGACCGTCCGACCGCACGCGCGAGCGCGAACGTCAACGTCGTCATGTTCGCACCGAACACGATTTCGTCGGGGCTCGACGCGTTGAGAAACGCGGCAACCTTCGTGCGCGCGCCCGAAACGACGGTGTCGGTCTCGCGACTCGTCGCGTACGCCCACCCGTCGTTCGCATTGGTTCCGGTCAAGTATGCCGAGATCGCAGCGACAACCGCTTGCGGCACCTGCGTGCCGCCGGGTCCGTCGAAATAGGCGACCGGGACGCCCGCGATCTCGCGAGCCAAAGCGGGAAATGCGGCCCGGATGCGGACGATGTTGCTCGTAGCGAAGGCAGTCGACATACGGCTAGCTTTCGGATGCACTCGCTCGAAGCTTTCCGAGCCGGAGGCAACGAGCCAGGCCGCACGAACGCCCTGGCGATGACCGCCAGCGCAACGAACCGCCAAATCAAACTCGCCGCGCGTCCCGTCGGGATGCCTAAGCGCAGCGATTGGGAGATCGCGGACGCTGCCGTCGGCGAACCGGGCCCGGGCGAGGTGCTCGTTAAAGTCGCGTATATCTCGCTCGATCCCGCGATGCGCGGTTGGATGAACGAGGGCAAATCGTATATCGCCCCGGTGAAGATCGGCGACGTCATGCGCGCCGGCGGCGTGGGCGGGGTGATCGCGAGCAACGATCCGGCTTTTTCGATCGGCGATAGCGTCGTCGGCATGACGGGCGTTCAGCGTTTCGCCGTCGGGCGAGCTGCCGGATTCGCGAAAATCGATCCGAAGGTCGCAGCGCTGCCCGTGTATTTGAGTACGCTCGGCATGCCGGGCATGACCGCCTACTTCGGTCTGCTCGATATCGCGAAACCCGAGCCGGGACAGACGGTCGTCGTCTCGGGCGCCTCGGGTGCCGTAGGCTCCGTCGTCGGTCAGATCGCGAAGCTCAAAGGCTGTCGCGTCGTCGGCATCGCGGGCGGCTCGGAGAAGTGCGCGTATCTCACGAAGGAGCTCGGCTTCGACGCGGCCATCGACTACAAATCCGAAGCGCTCGATGCGGCGCTGCGGGCCCACTGCCCGAACGGCATCGACGTGTATTTCGACAACGTCGGCGGCGAAACGCTCGATGCGTGTCTCGCCCGACTCTCGCTGCACGCGCGCGTGGTCGTCTGCGGCGCGATCTCGCAATACAACAACACGACGCCGGTCAAAGGCCCGAGCAACTATCTCTCGCTGCTCGTGAACCGCGCTTCGATGACGGGCATGGTCGTCTTCGACTACGCGCAGCGCTATGCCGATGGCGTGCGCGAACTCGGCGGCTGGCTCGCGAGCGGCAAACTAAAAACCCGGGAAGACATCGTTGCCGGTCTCGACACGTTTCCCGAGACGCTGCTCATGCTCTTCAAGGGCGAGAATTTCGGCAAGCTCGTCCTCAAAGTCGAAGACTAGCCGCAGCCGGCCGATGCGTTCGCTCGGCGTTCTGATCTGGCACGTGCACGGCTCGTATCTTGAAACGTTCGTCCGCGGCAAGCACCGCTATCTCTTGCCGGTGCGCGACGGCAGCCCGGCGGGCCGGCGCCGCGCGCACTGGCCGCGCAACGTCGTCGAAATCACGCCGGAGGCCGCCCGCGAAGAAACGATCGACGTCGTCGTTTTGCAGCGTTGGGAAGAAGTCGCTGACGTCGTCGCCTATTTGGGCGGCCGCATTCCTGGCCGCGACGTGCCGACGATCTTCCTGGAACACAATGCGCCGCAAGGCCGCATCAACGAGATGGTTCATCCGTTCGCAGATCGCGACGACGTCACGATCGTGCACGTGACGCATTTCAACGCGCTTCTTTGGGCGACGGGCTCGACGCGCACCGTCGTCGTCGAGCACGGCGTCGCCGATCCCGGAACGCTCTATACGGGCGAACTCGCGCGCTGCGCCATCGTGATCAACGAAGCGAAGCGGCGCGGACGCGTGACGGGGACGGATCTCCTCCCGGCCATCGACGCCGTCGCACCGGTCGATCTCTACGGCATCGGCACCGACCGCGACCTACCGCAACGCGAGCTTTACGCCGACATGTCGCGGCGACGCGTGTACGTGCATCCGTTTCGCTGGACGTCGCTCGGCCTGGCGCTATTGGAAGCGATGGCGTGCGGGATGCCGGTCGTCGCGCTCGCGACGACGGAAGTGCCCGCCGCCGTGCCGCCGGACTGCGGTGTCGTGAGCAACCGGCTCGACGCGATCGCAAGCGGCATCCGGCGCTTCATGAGCGACCCCGCCGACGCACGTGCGGTGGGCGCGCGCGCGCGCTCCCACGTGCTCGCCCACTACGGTCTCCCAAAGTTTCTTGCGGCGTGGGACGACGTGCTGCGCGCCGTTACGCGGACCCCGCCGGATTCGTAACGGGCGCGAGCATCGGCGGTCCCGCGAGTTCGATTTCGCGCGCGTGCAGCGACGCGACGAGCGCGAGGTTGACGGCGTGCTGCACGTCCATGTAGAGATTGTATTCCGGCGAAAGCACGAAGTACACGTTCTCGAACACGAAGCCGGCTTCGGTAAACGATAGCCAGTGCGACCGGTCGAAACGCACGAGCGCCTGCGCTTCGATCGCCGCGCGCACCAATCCGGGAAGTTCGCGGAGGTGCTCCGCCGGCGTCGCGTGCGAAACGGTAAACGTGAAGACGATACGCCGTTCCTGCATGCGCGTATAGTTACGCAACCGTGCGTTCGCGACGTCGCTATTGGGGATCGTCACTTCTTCACCCGAGAGACTGCGCATCCGAATCGAACGCATGCCGATCGCGTCGACCGTGCCGGTGTACTCCGGGCCGACTTGCACGAAGTGACCGATTTCAAACGGCCGGTCCGAGACCAGGGCGATATAGCCGAACCAATCGCGTAAGATGGATTGAGCCGCGAGCGCGACGGCCACGCCGCCGATTCCCAAGCCCGCGACGATGGTGGACACGTGGAAGCCCCACTGGTCGAGTACGAACACGACGGCGACGCCCCAGCCGAGGATCGTGACGAACGGCACGAACGAACGCAGATTCGCACCCGACAGCCCACGTTCGGCGCTGCGTGCGATCGACGCTTCGACCCAGAAGCGAAAGAGTCCGATGCCGATGCGCACGAGCGCCCACGCCCCGACGCCGATGCCGACTTGGCGCAGCACGTGCCGCGCCGCGTTATCGAGATGCAGCGTCGAAAACGCAACGAAGACCGCCACCACGTAAGCGAGCGGCACGAACGTCGTTTCGATCTGTGCGAGCAGATACGTATCGAAGGGGCGCGCGCTTCCGCGCTCGCGGCGGCGGCGTAGAGACTGCGCGAGCGGGCCATACCGCGCGAGCAGCGCGATCGCGATGGAGAGCGCGAGAAACGTCCCGAGCGCGATCGCATAGTTTTCCGGCTCGTTGCCGTAAAAAAGGCCATCGGCCGGGGCGGCGGCAATCACGGCGTCGCCGAGGCTGCCGGCGGGGTGGGCGCCGGCGCTACCGCAGTAGGCGTCGGGGATACGGCCGCGGGCGCCGCCTGCGAAGCAGAGGGCACGGGGGCCGCCGTCGCAGCCGGCGGTGTCTTCGGCGTACAGGCGTCGGGCGAATACGGCCCCGGCGGCGGCGACGGCGGCGTCGCGGTCAGCCCGAACAGCAACGGAAAATACGACGTGCCGTCGGTCATGTATTCGCCCGTGACCGTACGCATCTCGCCCGCCGCGAGTTCGAACTCTTTAATAGCGTAGCGACTGGTCGGAACGCGCACGCACGCGATCTCCGTCGGCGCGGGGTCGCCCGTGAACCACATGGTCGTCGTCGCGTTCCCACCGGCGGGCGCTTCGTAAAAGTACACGTTCGCCACGTTCGCGGTCGGATTGCGTAATTGCAATGCGACCTCGCGCAAAACGCCGTAATCGCCGCCGAGAGCGCGACCGCCGGGCCGCAGATTCGCGAGCGTCGGCGCGCCGATCGAATATATCGATTGAGCCGCAGGTGGTGCGGTTTCCGGCGCGCCTGCAGTATAGCTCAGTGCGAGCGGCGGCACGTCGACGAGCGAGAACTCGCCTCGCCGCCCGTGACCGTCACCCGTCAATTCTGGGCCCGCGACGACTTCGAGCGGATCGCGATCGCCGGTCACCGCGACGACGCTGACGGTGAGCGCGGCGCCGTCGAGCGCGCGCAAATCGAAGATGGAGGCAACGAGATCGCCCGCGCGCATGGCGCGCCCGGAAAGCGGCACGAGGATGGGTGCATCCCCGCCCGGCACGTCGAGCACGTAGCTCTCCTGCGCGCCGCGTTCCAGCAAGTACTGCAGCGTGGAGCGATGTCCGACGAAGCTAAACGCGTTTTCCGGTCCCGCACTATACCCGAGCACCTGTACGCGTTCCGGCGCGCCGGCGCTTTGCAGCACGAGAAAGAGCCGCCGATCCGGGGCGTCGGAGACGTGATACACGTAGGCGCGCGCGGAGCGGCCCGCGTCGACGGTCGCGCGATAGAGCACGCCGTCCGCCGCGGCATCGAGCCGCTCGGGATCGTCGCTGTAGAGCAGCACCTGCGGATCGAGTTTCGGGTACGCGTCGACGCGCAGGTGGACGTTCGTGGTTCCGGTCGTATCGACGAACGTACCGCCGCCGTCGATCTTTACGCGGGCCACCGCATCGAGCCGGTCGCCGGCGCGTAGGCCGTTCGGGACCGTTACGCCATGCACGTCGATCGTCGCGCCCGGCTGCAGCTGCGCGTCGCGCACGACGAGCGCGTTCGCGCGCGCGAGCGCGAACGCCGCGGAGACGTTGCCCCCGAGCTGCACGGTTACGTCGCCGGATATGACTCCCGCTGGGGGCGCGACGAGCACCGCGATATCGGCCCGCTGGCCGGTGGCATCGAAAACGGTTACGATCGCGGTACCGGGCATGCGCGCAAAAAGCCGCATGCGATGAGAGGGGCCGTCGTAGGTCGCATCGACGCTCGCGCTGGACGAGCGAACGCCGATCGCTCCCGCTCCGCCCGAAATCGCGATCGCAAGCGACGCCCCCGGCACGATACCGGCATGCGAGCGATCGAGGTGCAGGGGCCGCGCCGGAACGCGCGGTGCCTGCGTCGGCCCGGAACTCGGCGTCGCACTCGGCGTCGCGGGCGTCTCGGGCGTCTCGGATGTCGCGGGCGTCGCATTTGCCGTCGCTAGCGCCGTCGGGCTCGCGCTCGGCGAAGGCGCGGACGTTACGTCCGGCGAGGGCGGCGGATCGAGGGCGACGGCCCCGGCGGTACCGGATGAAAGCGCGAGCGCGGCACACGCGAAGAGCACCGCAGTAAACGGTGCGGTCGCGCGTTCGAAGAAACGTTCGGTCATCGTCGCTACGCGTTCGCGGACCGCCCGAGCATTCTTCGTCACGCGCCGCGGGCTAGGTGATTGCGTACGCGTAAGGCGTCGCATCGGCATCGCGCGCAACGAGCCCGCATGCGCGCGCCGCTTCGAGGTGCGCGAGCGTTTCCGCGACCGCAAACTGCTGGTGCGCCGGCGCGAGCTCGTCGAAAGGACGCTCGCGGCGCGTCCAAGGAATAGCGCGTGCGACCGTCGTCGCATCGCCGGCCCCGCGCGTCAGGGCCGCGAGCACCTGCGCCTGCCGGCCCGCCTCGTGCGCGAGCAGTTCGTCCACGCGGCGCTGCAGATCCGCAAAGGGCTCGCCGTGGGCCGGGAGCACGCCGCTCGCGCCGAGCGCGGCAACTTTGTGCAACGACGCGACGTAGGCGTCGAGCGGATTCTCGCCGCGCTCGCCCCAGACGCCAACGTGCGGCGTGATCGGATCGAGGATATGGTCGCCCGTGAGCATCTTACCGCTGCGCGTATCTAGGAAACACAGATGGCCCGGCGTATGCCCGGGCGTCCACACCGCGCGTAAACGGCCGATGCGATCGCCATCTTCGAGCAGCTGCGTCGGTTCGGTCAATTCGCTCAGGCGACCGTGGACATCGTCGAAAGGTTCGTCGATGCGCAGGCCGTTGCGCGCGATCCACTCGTCGGCCGCCCGATCGGTCGCGGCCGGATCGGTCAAAAGCAAACGCGCGAATGCCCAATCCAAGCGGTGCAACAGCAGCTCGGGCAACCCCGAGCGGCGCAGTGTTCCGGCCAAACCGTAATGATCGTAGTGGGCGTGCGTGACGAGCACGCGCGTCACGTCTTTGAGCGCGATGCCGCAACGTGCGAGACCTTCATGCAATGCCGCGAGGACGTCGCCGCAGTTCCAGCCGCAATCGACGAGCGTGTAACCACCGTCGTCCTCGAGCAGGTAGGAATTGACGTACCGCAGCGGGCTACCGGCCATCGGAAGCCGGAGCTGCACGATTGCGTCCCCCAGCTGCGTTGTAAGGTCGAACGTATGGTCCACGCCCGCGGGTTCGGCGACGTGCGGGAATACTTTGCGAGTATCGAACGTTAGCCAGAGCATGCGAGCGTTACATCTTCTCGTCGTCTTGGCGCTCGTCGCCTTACCCGTCGCGGGTTCCGCGGCCGGACGTCCGCAAGCGGTGAGCTTGGAAGTCACCCGCCTCGCCGGGGCCTGGGAGTGCTTCGGCTCGACGCCCGGGAGTAGCGCGATCGAAACGTACTCGCGCGCCGCCGACGGGTCGCTGCTGCTCGACAACGACGTGCATACATCGACCGGCGCCGTGGGAATCGTCCAAGAAAGCTTCGTCTACGATCGCGGGAGTCAGGCCTGGCGCCTGAGCGCGCCCGCGAACCGCTTTTTCGACGGCATGCAGCTCACGGCTCCGTCGTGGACCGGCACGCAGTGGATCTTCACCGGCAGCGAGGTCGTTCGCCGTGCGTCGCGCCCGGTGCGCATCGTCTACACGCTGGTCAGCGGCGACCAGTTCCGGCGCGAGCACCAGCGTCAACAAGACGGCAGCTGGGTCGACGACGGCGAGTACATCTGCCATCGCACGAGCGCCGTCGCCCAAGCGCACCCGGCGGTCCCATCCCCGAGCCCGGTAGCTTCCGCGAAGACAGTGGCACCCCGGCGCATCGCCGTAGCAGCGACCCCTGTTCCGACGCCGCGTCCGACGCCGGTCCCCACGCCGCGGCCAACTCCCACGCCCCTTCCGACACCCGTCCCGACGCCGCGGCCGACAGCGACGCCGCGCCCGACGCCCGTGCCAACCCCCATCCCGACGCCGCGGCCAACCGCGACGCCGCGCCCGACGCCCCTGCCAACGCCAGTCCCGACGCCACGCCCGACTGCGACCCCGCGCCCGACGCCGCTGCCAACGCCAATCCCGACGCCACGCCCGACCGCGACGCCGCGCCCAACGCCCCTGCCGACCCCCATCCCGACGCCACGGCCGACTGCGACGCCACGCCCGACCCCGGAACCCACGCCCGTTCCGACGCCGCGCCCGACGCCGACCCCGCACCCTGTCTTCACGCCGCTGCCCACGTTGCCGCCTCCGCCAACGCCGGCCCCCACGCCCGTCCCTACGCCCGCCGCGACCCTGGTGCCGACCGCGACGCCCGCGCGCTCTACCGACGTGACCCTCGCCGGCCCGCCGGCAAGCGTTTCGACGCCGCGCCGGGCGCGCAGGGGCCGAGCCAGCGCCACGCCCACGCCGACCGTCGCTCCAACGCCCCTGCCGACCGAGGTGCCGACGCCACTGCCCACCGTCGCGCCGCGGGACACGCCGGTCCCGCTAACGATCGTCACGGAAACCCCCACCCATAGGCCGCCCATGATCACGCCGATGACGGCGCCAACCGTCGCTTCTCGAGCTCCTAAGCGCGTCGCGCTCAAGGAACGCCCGTCCACCGCTGCCGCGCCCACGCGCGATCGTGCGCTCTCGCTCGTCGGCGGCTCATGGTCGTGTTCCACGGGATCCGGCCAGCCGGCGAAGCACGTCTACACGCGCGCCGCCGACGGCACGATCAAATTGCACAGCGAACTGGTGATCGCCAAAAAAGTATTCGGTATCGACGAAGTGTACCGCTTCGATAAGAGCAAAGGGGAGTGGGATACCCAAACGCAGGGCAACGCCTATGCGGGCGTCGCGCCTCCCTGGCAGGGGACCGACTGGGTATTTGTGGGCACCGTGCCGCACGGAAACTCGCGAGTTCCCGTGCGCATGGTCTACGGCTCCCTCGGATCGAACGCATTCGAGCGCGAATTCCAACGCAGCGAGAACGGCGATTGGAAGACGTTCACGTCGGAGACATGCCGGAGGCACTGAGACCCGTGCGCTTTCCGGCGCAGCGGATGACATCGCGCACGGAAGCCGGCGGTACGCGCGTCTTCCGTTCCCCGCTGTCGCTCGAGCCGCTTCCGCGCAATGCGAACGTCGCTCTCGAGCGCGGCGCAGCCGCTCATCCGCAACGGGCGTTTCTCGTCGCACGGGACGCGGCGGATGGGTGGACGGCGCTACGCTACGGCGACGCGTTGCGGCGCGTTCGAGCGATCGCAGCGGGGCTGCTCGAACTCGGCGCGACACCGGAGCGGCCGCTCCTGGTCGTTGCGCCCAACGGCATTGCAAGCGGCCTCGTGACGCTGGCCGCACTGCACGTCGGTATTCCCATCGCACCCATTCCACCGGAGTACGCGCGTGCCGGCGTCGACCCCGCGCGGCTCGCGCGGCTCGCCGCCGCGGTGCATCCGGCGCTCGCCTACGTCGATGCATCGCTCGCGGAATGTGATTTCGGGCTTACCGGCGCCGGCCTCACGCGCGTGGCCGATATCGCGACGCTCGAACGCGGTGCGACGGGGGCGGTCGAAACGGCGGCGCGAAGCGTTACGCTCGACACCGTCGCGAAGATCCTCTTCACGAGCGGGTCGACCGGCGAGCCCAAAGGCGTGATCACGACGCATCGCATGATCGTGGCCAATCAAGTCGCCTTCGCGCAGATCTGGCCGCCAGGCGACGAGCCGCCCGTGATCGTCGATTGGCTGCCGTGGTCGCACTCGTTCGGCGGCAACAAAGTCTTCAATCTCGCGCTGCATCGTGGCGGAACGCTGTATGTCGACGAGGGCCGTCCGACCGCCGCTGGATTCGCGCGCACGTTGCGCAATTTGCGCGAGATCGCACCGTCGATGTATTTCGGCGTACCGCGTTCCTTCGCGCTTCTCGTCCCGGCGCTCGCGAACGATGAAGCTCTACGCGAGCGCTTCTTCTCGAACCTCGATTTCGCGTTCAGCGCGGCCGCGGCGCTGCCGCAGCCGCTCGTCGCGGCGTTCGCGTCCGTGGCGCGCGCGGCGACGCCGCGGATCGTTCCACTCTTCGGCGGCTGGGGTGCGACGGAAACGGCGCCCGGTGCGACGTGCGAGCACGAGGTCGCGGCGCGCGGAGCGTCGCTCGGCGTCCCCTTGCCCGGCGTCGAGATCGCGCTCGTACCCGTTGCCGGCGGTCGGGAGTTGCGCGTGCGCGGCCCCAACGTCACGCCCGGATATTGGCGCGATGCCGGCGCGACCGGCGCTGCCTTCGATGCGAGCGGCTTCTATCGCTCGGGCGATGCGGGAACGCTCGTCGACGAAGGCGTCCCGGACGCGGGATTCGCCTTTGCCGGCCGCTTGGCGGAACATTTCAAATTATCGTCGGGTTCGTGGGTCGTCGCGTCGGCCTTGCGTTCGGCGTTTCTCGAAGCGGCGTCGCCGCTGGCGTTCGATGCCGTCATTACCGGCGCCGACCGCGACGACGTCGGAGCGCTCGTCTATCTCGATCTCGCAGCCACGCGAGCGTTCGCCGGATCGCCGTCGCTCGATTGCGCCGTACTCGCGGCCGATCCGAGCGTCCGACGGCACATCGCTCGGGCCCTCCGATCGGTCAACGCGGGACGGCGCGACCGCGCGGAACGCCTGGCCCGCGCCGCGATCGTCGGCGAGGCGCCACTTTCGACGACGGGTGAATTGACAGCGAAGGGAACGATCGCGCGAGCGGCAGCGCTGCGTTTGCGGGCGAACGCGATCGCGGCTATGCACGATGACGCCGTCGCGGGCGAGCGCATCACGCCGGACCTTTAGCGAACGCTCAGCGCAGCCAAGGTCCCGGATCGTCCGTGGCGATGCCGTAACGTGCGATCGCTTCGGCGACCGTCGTCCGCGTGACCTCGCCACGACGTTCGAGCGCCGAGAGCGAGGCGAGAACGATGTGATGGCGATCGACCTCGAAGAACGCGCGCAGCGCGGCACGCGTATCGCTACGCCCGAACCCGTCGGTTCCGAGCGCGACGAAGGCCGCATCGCAATACGTCGCGATCGACTGCACGTGCGAACGCACGTAATCGCTCGCGGCGACGATCGGCGCATCTCCCGGCAGCAACGCGGCGATGTGAGAGGTGCGCCGCTCCGCGAGCGGCTGCAGGACGTTCGAGCGCTCGCACGCGCGCGCATCGCGCGCGAGTTCGGAATAACTCGTCACGCTGAAGACTTCAATCGCGACGTTCCAATCGCGCGCGAGCAGTTCGGCTGCGGCGATCGTCTCCCGCAGGATCGCTCCGGAACCCAGGAGCCGGACGCGACCGGCCGCCCGGCGCAGGTCGTGCGCGGCGAAGCGGTACATGCCGCGAACGACGTCCCCTTCCGCGCCGCTCGGTAACGCCGGCTGCGCGTAGTTTTCATTCATGACCGTAATATAGTAAAAGACGTCTTCTTGCCGTTCGAGCATCGCGCGCGCGCCCGCATCGACGATGACCGCGAGTTCGCTTGCGAATGCGGGATCGTACGCACGACAGTTCGGTACCGTGGCCGCAACGACGTGACTCGAGCCGTCTTGGTGCTGCAAGCCCTCGCCGCCGAGGGTCGTGCGCCCGGCCGTCGCGCCGACGAGAAAACCGCGCGAACGTTGGTCGGCCGCGGCCCAGATCAGATCGCCGACGCGTTGGAAACCGAACATCGAATAGTAGATGTAGAACGGCAGCATCGGCGTACCGTGGACGCTGTACGAGGTCGCGGCGGCGACCCACGACGAAAGCGCACCGGCTTCGGTAATGCCTTCTTCGAGCAACTGGCCGTCTTTCGCTTCGCGGTAGAACAACATCGAGCCGGCATCTTGCGGCTCGTACAGTTGGCCCAGCGGCGAATAGATGCCGACTTGGCGGAACAGATTATCCATGCCGAACGTCCGCGCTTCGTCGGCCACGATCGGCACGACGCGCGGGCCGAACTCCGGGGCGCGCATGAGACCGGAGAGCAGACGTACGAGCGCCATCGTCGTCGAGGTTTCTTTGTCGCTTCCGGCAACGGCGAAAGCCGCGTACGATTCGAGCGCGGGAACGGCGAGCGTGGGAGCGATGGCGCTGCGCGCCGGCAGATACCCGCCGAGCGCGGCACGGCGCTCGTGCAAGTAACGCGCTTCGGCGCTCCCGGGCTCGGGCCGATAGAACTGCATCCCCGCGAGATCTTCGTCGCCGAGCGGTAAAGCGAATCGATCGCGCATGTCGCGCAAGGCGTCGAGATCGAGCTTCTTGTGCGAGTGCGCCGTCATACGCGACTCCGCGCGCGCGATACCGTAGCCTTTCTTCGTCTTCACGAGAACCACGGTCGGCCGCCCGACGTGCGCCTTCGCCGCAGTGAAGGCGGCGTAGAGCTTGCGGAAATCGTGGCCCCCGCGTTTGAGCCCGTCGATGTCGGCGGGCGTCATCGTCTCTGCGAGCGTTTGCAATTCGGGATCGACGTCGAAGAAGTGCTCCTTATTATATTCGCCATCGTTGGCACCGAGGGTCTGATACGCGCCATCGACCGTCGCAGCGAAGCGGCGCAACAGTGCGTGTTGCGTATCGCGGGCGAACAGCGCATCCCACTCCGAGCCCCAGAGCACTTTGATCACGTTCCAACCCGCGCCCGCGAATAACGCCTCGAGCTCCGCAACGATCTGACCGTTGCCGCGCACCGGGCCATCGAGCCGTTGCAGGTTGCAGTTGATCACGAAGGTGAGATTGTCGAGCCGCTCGCGCGACGCGAGGGTGAGGGCGCCGATCGATTCCGGTTCATCCATCTCGCCATCGCCGAAGACGCCCCAGACGTGACGGCCCGCCGTCTGCGCGATGCCGCGATGCTCGAGGTAGCGCATGAAACGCGCGTGGTAGATCGCGCTGATCGGCCCGATTCCCATGGAGCCGGTCGGAAACTGCCAAAAGCCGGGCATCAGCCAAGGATGCGGATACGAGCAGAGCCCGCTTCCATCGATCTCGCGCCGAAAATTGGCGAGCGCAGGTGCCTCCAGCCGGCCCTCGAGAAAGGCGCGCGCGTAGACGCCCGGGGCCGAATGCGGTTGAAAGAAAACGAGATCGCCGCGGCGATCTCCCGTGGATCCCCGGAAGAAATGATTGAATCCGATTTCGAAGATTTCGGCGGCCGACGCGTAGCTCGCGATATGGCCGCCAAGCTCGCCATAGGCTTCGTTCGCACGGACGACCATCGCGAGCGCGTTCCAACGCACGATCGCCGTGATCTTCTCTTCGAGCGCGAGATTGCCGGGATAGGCGCCTTGCCGATCGAGAGCGATCGTGTTGCGATAGGCCGAAAACGGTGCGCCGTGCGTTTCCAAGCCGAGATCGCGAGCGTCGGCGTTGAGACGTTCCAACAGAAAACGCGCGCGCTCGGAGCCTTCGCTCTCGATCACTGCCCGTAGTGCATCGAGCCACTCTCGCGTCTCGGCGGGGTCGGAATCGGTGGCGAGGCCGCGTTGAGAGATCATCGCCCGCGAAGAGTGCGCTTCGTCGAACGTTCGTTCCCCCGGGCGACCGCGCGACGAAGGTCAGTCAAAGCGAAGGTGTGCCGGCCAATCGCGATGGTTGAAAACGTGACCTTCCAACGACGTCGTCCGTCACGCGCGCCACGAACGCCTCGATGTCGCCCGCGTTGGAGGCTGCGTAATAGCGTTCGATCACGCCGCGCGCGGCATCGCTCATCGCCTCGTTCCCGTATGAGATTGCATCGCCGTCGTGCTTTCCCGGCCGCGGGCGGCGTGCCTACGAATCGGGCCTAGAGCTGCACCCGCAGACCGAGCGCGACGGCACTCGGGTCGATGCCCGTAACGCGGGGCAGCTTTTTGTAGTCGGCTTGCAGCGAAACGCTGGTGCCGCCGGGCAGACCGATGATGCGCTCGCCCACGTAAAAATCCGTCGCGATGCCGGTCGCGTTCGTCGTAAACGCGGCCGCCGCATCGGGCCGCACGTTGATCGTAACGAGCGACAGGCCGGCGCCCGCATAGATCGGCGTGGTCAACCGTACCGCGCCGCCGGCGGCGAAGACGTTGATGCGGCCGTTGCCGCGCGAGCCGTTGGCATCGTCGAGGTGCAGCGAAGCGCGGAGCGGGACGATCGTCTGCGGACCGAGATCGTAGTCGAGGCCGAAGGCGGTTTGCGCCGACCCGCCGGCGTTACGCCCGCTGTCGGCGAGCGGGAACTGCGCGGCAGCTTCGACGGAAACCGGCGTCGCCGCAGACGCGCGCGTCGCGACGGAGGCGAACGTCGCGACGCAGGCGGCACATGCGGCAGCGGCGAGGACGAGCGAAGGCTGACGAAATGGCATCGCGTTCGATACCGACGGCGATATGCTCGGGCCTGCCGAGACGGCGTGCGATGAAATCCGCAGCCGGAAGCGAAATGCCAGCTTCACATGTTGCACCGCGCTCCGGACTATATGCGACTTCGTGCCGGATTTTCGTGGCGCATTCCGGAGTATTACAACATCGCGGACGACATCTGCGACCGGCATGCCGCCTACTCGGGGAGTCCGGCACTGATCGTCGTCGAGCGCGGCGGGCAGGTCGCGGTTCACACCTTCGACGACGTCCGGCGCCAGTCGAATCGGCTCGCGAACGTCTTACTCGCGCACGGCGCGCAACGCGCCGACCGCCTCGCCATCCTGCTGCCGCAGGCCCCGGAGACGCTGTTCGCGCACGTCGCGGCGTTCAAAGCCGGGCTGGTGTCGGTTCCGCTCTTTTCGCTGTTCGGCGCAGATGCGCTCGAATATCGCCTCGCCAATAGCGGCGCACGTTTCCTCGTAACCGACGAAGCGAGCCTCCTCAATATCGAGCCGCTGCGCGGACGTCTCCCCGAGCTGCGCTTGGTACTCGTCATCGGCGACCCTCGCAGCTACGGCGCTGGGACCGAAAGTTTTACCGAGACGCTCGCTCGCGCATCCGACCACTTCGTTAACGTGCGCACGCGAGCCGAAGATCCGGCTCTCATCATCTACACCTCGGGAACGACCGGAAATCCGCGCGGCGCGCTGCACGCGCATCGCGTGCTACTCGGTCATCTTCCCGGCGTCGAGCTATCGCACGACTTTTTTCCGCAGGCCGGTGACGTAGCGTGGACCCCGGCCGATTGGGCCTGGATCGGCGGGCTGCTCGATATTCTATTACCGTCGCTGCACCACGGCATACCGGTCGTGGCGTACCGAGCGCGCAAGTTCGATCCCGAAGAGGCGTATTGGCTCATGGCGAGCCGGCGCATTAGAAACGTGTTCTTGCCGCCGACGGCGCTTAAGCTGATGCGGCAAGCCGACGCGCGGGCGCTCGGCGCCCATCGGATCCGCTCGGTGGCTAGCGGCGGCGAACCCCTCGGCGACGATTTACTCGAATGGGGCCGGCGGACGTTCGGCGTGACGATCAACGAATTCTACGGACAGACCGAATGCAACATGGTCGTCTGCAACGACGCCGAGCTGTTCGCGGTAAAGCCCGGCTCGATGGGACGGGCCGTTCCCGGCCACGACGTCCGCGTCGTCGACGAGACCGGGACGCCGGTCGCTACGGGCGCGACCGGCATGCTCGGGATCCGCCGGCCCGATCCCGTCATGTTTTTGGGATACTGGCGCGACGACGCCGCGACGACCGCGAAGTACGCGGGCGACTTCTTGCTGACTGGAGACCACGGCCGCGAGGACGAGGACGGCTACCTCTGGTTCGAGGGACGATCCGACGATCTGATCACGAGCGCCGGGTACCGCATCGGACCCGTCGAAATCGAAGAGTGTCTCCTCAAGCATCCTGCGGTCGCAATCGCCGCCGTCGTCGGCGTTCCGGATCCGGTGCGGACGCAGCTCGTCAAAGCCGTCATCGTGCTCGGGGCAGGCGCCGTCGCGTCGCCCGAGCTCGCGCGCGAAATCCAAGAATTCGTGAAGCTCCGTTTGGCTGCGCACGAGTACCCGCGCATCGTGGAATTTGTCGCGGAGCTGCCGTTGACGATCAGCGGCAAGATCATGCGACGGGAGCTCCGTGCCAAGCATGCCGCGCCGAGCGACGCGACGGCGCGGTAGGTAAAGCTCGCGCGGCGTCGCTACGACGATGCGATGCGGCGTTTACTGCTCCGCCGGTGCCGACGCGTACGTCGTGGCCGGCGCTAGAGCCGTCGCGCGATCCTCCGAGCGCGACGACTGCGGCCTTGTCGCTTTTCGGTAGCGGCGCACCGAATTTGATCATCTTGCTCACTTCGGCGTCTCGCTACCGGCCGTTTTATCGAACAACGCGATGACGTCCTCATGCTTGGCAATGCCGGCGTCGGCGTACGATTGCGCGCGATCGTTTGGGGGCGCTGGGCGAGCAGATCGAGCAGCTCCAGGCGCTTCGGACTAGCCACCGCAGCGCCGACACGGGCGCATTCGCCGTAGAGCTCGTCTTTGGACTTCCTACTGATCGATTCGCATACTCAAGAATTTACTTGAGTATGCGATCGACCTGACGATGCTTGACCCCTCGACGGTCACCGCTTTCTCGCCGCAGGAACGTGCCGCGCAAAAACCGCTACGTGCCCGGCGGATACTCGTTCGCGCCGCAGCCGCTGTATCGCAGCGCCGTTCGCCAACGCGCGGCTTGAACCAGAAGCGCGACGGCACCCGGCGCGAAACGAGCTGAACGTGCGTCCGCGACTACGTAACGGTAATGTACGAATACGAATATTTGTGTTGCAGCAGCGTAACGACCGTAACCATTGCCGGCACGACGAAGGTGCCGGGAATCAGATGCGTGAGAAAATCGTCGCCGATTTCCCTAGCCGTCATGCCTTTGGGAGCGTACTCGGTTTTGCTGACCGCACGGGCCTGCTCTTCAGTTGCGGTATGTCAAGTGAAGAACGAGACGTTACGGCGTTGCAACCCCTCGATGCTCGTGTCTTGATAGATGCTCTTTTCATCCTGTTGGTCCGTCGACCCGTTCGAAGACCCATGTAGCCAGATGTTTCTGGTCGCAGGCTTGCCGCTCTTTGGATCGTCTATTTTGAGCCATTCGCCGAGCCGGTATTTTTCCCACATTTCATCGCTAAAATTCGCCGTGTTCGCAGGCCCATGTAGGGCCATCACCATGTGAGTCTGGCCCGGACCGAAATTGAAGCCGAAATGGTAGTCGTTGAGAGCGTTCTTGACGTTGCCGAACGCCTTACCGATCTTCGTTAGATCCCAGACCACATTGTATGGTGCCGGTTTAGAGACGATTTTATTAAAAGCGGCGAGGTCGAAATCGGAGGCCGATTCGACGAGCGCAGATCCGCCCGGAATCGCCTTATTCTGCGCCTGCGCGGACGTGGCGGCAAGGGTGACGGAGACCCCCGCGACAGCGCCGAGGAACTCACGACGAGGTAACATCTTTCTCCTTATTGCGACGTTACGGCTTAAAGCCGTAACGCGCGAAAATCGCAAAGGCTTGCGGTGTTTGAAGGAACTCGAGCCAGAGCTTTGCGGCTTCCCGGTGCGCGGCGCCGTGGACGAGCGCCGCACCATACACCGCCGTGGTGTTATCTTCGGGCAGAATGTCGACGTGACCGAGCGGGTTGCCGATCTGTTCTTGGAAGATGGCTTCGGACTTCCACGTAATTCCGCAAACGCCGAGGCCCTGCATCAAAAACAGCGGCGTCTGGCGATGATGGATGTGCGTCAACATGGTCGACCCGTCCGCCACCTTCGTATCGTAGACTTCCTTGACGAGGTCCGGCCCGCCCGCCTTGGCAAGCGCAATTTTGATCTGACGCGCTACCCCTTCAAACTTCGGATTGGGCATAACGAGTTTGACGTTTGGTTTTCCGTGATCTCTAAGCGACGTGATGCGTCCCGGGTTGCCCGCCGGGACCATCATCGTCAACGTGTTCGTCGCGTAGGCGATCGCCGGCGCATCCAACGCGCCTTCGGCTACGAGACCGTCGACCTTTTTCTTACCGGCAGCGTATACGTCGGGATGAACGGTAAAGGTCATATTACCGGAAGTAAATGTATCGCCGTGCTTCATCGCGTCCACGAGCAAGCCCGGCGGGATCGTGACGTAGAACAGCTTGCCTTCAAATTCGGGATGCTGCTTCTCGAACTCGTGCGCTAAGGGAGCCATTGCGAAAAAATAATTGCCGCCTACGAAAAGGACGAGTTTGGGGTCGCTCAAGCTCCCGTGAAAATCCGCCATAACGTCGACCTGGGGAACCGTGAATTCTAATCCTCGAGCATTGGCCGGATTGTTATCACCGTGACTCCACGGCGGAAAGGCGACTGGCCCCGAATTCGTTGCGGCAGTCACGAGCAGCGGAAAAACGGCAACCAGACGGCCACCGCCGTCCCGAAAGCGAAGAATTTCAAAAACGGCTCCTTAGGTAAGTCGCGAATACGCCGACTTTTAGGCACGATAGTCCCTCCGACGCAGGGCACCTTCGAGCCAGTAAAACCGATCGACGATAGACGGTATCCCGTGATACGCGAATCGGCGATATGCTTTGAGAAGGTGAAGCGCGAACCTCATCGCGGTGTCGATATTTCACGCCACCTTCCTTGCCGTCGTGCTGTCCGCTCAAACCGTGGCATTGCCGACCGGTCCGATATCGCGCGGCCGATCTTCGCTGGGCTCGAAATTGGAATCGTTAAATGGGCTGCGATTGCGACCGCATCGGGTGCGATCGACGTGCGGCGCTACCGTGGGAAAGTTCTCTACGTAAATTTTTTCGCGTCGTGGTGCCCCCCGTGTAACAGAGAAGCTCCGCTCCTTGCCGTGCTTGCACGCAAATACGCTTCACGCGGACTTGTGGTACTCGGCATCGACGAGGGGGAAGATGCCGGGCACGCGCTGGGCTTTCGTAAGCGGTACGGGTTGCCGTATGCGATCGCGCTCGATCCCTCGAGCTCGGCTGAGGCTCCCTTCGGAGAGGCGTCCCTGCCAATGCACGTCTTCTTCGACCGTAGCGGCGCGCTTACGGTAACGCAGAGCGGAGTGCTCGATGCGACGTCCGCCGCAAGTACCATCGAACTGCTTCTCGACGCCGCCTCCTGAAATAGATCGAGCGCCATTCAGCGAGGAGCGGGGGCTTCACATGCCCCGGCGCCGGTTTTAGGCTCCGCTTTCAACGAACGTTCGGCCTCGTCGAGTAAGCCCCAGAATTGTTCGTTACCGGCGTATCCGGTGATGCGGCGGAATTCGAGGCCGCAGTGCATCACCACGAACGTCGGCGTAAAACGAACGCCGGCGATCGCCTGAAGGTCTGCCGCTCGCTGCGCGTGGATATCGACGCGCCGAAGCGGCAGCGACTTCCCCTCATCCGTCTTCCCGTACGCGGGCCCAACTTCACGGTTCCACAACGCGCAATACGGACATCCCGCCTGTTCGAACATAACCAGTTCGTCGGCCGGAGCGATCGACGGAAAGCCTACGAACGTCAACGCGGCGATAATAAACGAACCGACGAAACCGCGTGGCATCGAAGAGACGCTCACGGCCGTACGTAAATCCAACCGCGAGCTTGACGCTCGACGATTTCGGGAATGCCGTTCGGCACGATGCGCACGCCATCGATGAGATCGCTCGACACTTTGTTCAGAGACGCCATAGTGGCTTGACATGCTAAGATCTCGACACCGATCGATACCAATCCCGCGATCCGGTCTTTGACGGTGCTTTCGCCTTTAAGAAGAGCATGCACGCCCGGGCCATACACGACGAGCGCAATTTTCACATTGTCGGCACCGTAATACCGCTGGATGTTGCCGACATTACCGATCACCTCGTTCACGCGAGCCGGTTCCCGTTCCGAAAGGCTCAGGACGATTCGGCGCGGGTGGTCGATCGTCGCGGGCGTTGCCGTCGCCTCCGTGCCGGGCGATTTCAGCGGCGGGGCTGCCACGGCTTGAAGCGATGGCACGAGCATCGCCAGAAGCAAAGGTAAGAGAACGCGAATCATCCGAATCTCCCAAGCGCAGGAGCGTGTTGCAAAATCCAACCGCTCACATTCGAAAGCGAACCTCCGATGATAAGCACACGGGTTGCGATCATCATGGTACCCATCGAGATTTCTATCCAGCGCATGCGCCGCTTAAGGCTGGTCGCGACTCGCATGAAAGGCTCGACGAAAGCTGCCGCAAGCAGAAACGGGACACCGATGCCTGCCGAATACGCGGTGAGAAGAAGTGCGCCTTTCCAGACCGAGGACTCATTTGCGGCAAACGACAGGATGGTTGCGAGTACCGGACCTACGCAGGGCGTCCATCCAAAACCGAAGGACAGACCGATCAGATAGGCACCGGCCATACCGGCGTTTACATGCCGGCTGTGAATGCGCTTCTCGAGATCGAAATAGCGCACGCGAATCAGCCCCGTGTAGTGCAGCCCGAACAGAACGATGAGCACGCCCGACGCGACGTCGAGCACATCGAGATGCGCTGAGAGGAAACGCCCGAGCGCCGTCGCCGTCGCTCCAAGTATCGTAAAGACGGTCGCAAAGCCGAAGACGAACGAGACGGCGGCGAGCATGACGCGACGCGCGATCGCCGGCGTGCGGTCTCCGGCCGACACGTCGGAAAACGAGACGCCCGCTAAAAACGATAGGTAGGCCGGAACGAGCGGCAACACGCAGGGAGACGCAAAACTAAGCATCCCGGCGATGAACGCGCCTGGATAGCCGACGTTCACGGTGTTGGTGCGCCTGCGGCGATCCATTGCCCTAAAAGCGCGCGTTCTTTGTCGGTCATTTTCGTAACGTTGCCGATCGGCATTTGATGCGACGAAACGGCCTGCGTCTTGATCTGCGACGCGAGCGAGTGAATTTTCTCCGGCGTGTCGAGCCGGATACCCATCAGGGCGGAAGTGAAGCCGGCCTGCGTCGGTTTCGCAGCATGGCAGGTCGCACATCGCTGAGCGACGATCGGCGCGATCTGCGCGAACGTTACGGTCGCCGCCGGCGCGGCGGGCGCCACGACCGTCCCAGCTTTTCCCGCAGGCGCCGCATTGGAAAGCGCATCCATCGAAGAAGCGTCGCCCTTCGCCGACTTCGCACTCGTCTTCGCCGGTGCGGTGGACTCGTCGATATCGAGATGCGCCGCGTCGCTCGTCACGCTCGGCGTGACCCCGAGCGTGCGCGCGAGATCGCTCGTAATTTGCGGCGGCGCGGGCTTGCAGTTCTTCATGCATGCGACGGCATGCGTGTCCGGCTTGAGATGGACGTCGATGAAGCCGTTGCGGTTGGGCATCTTGATGGCGGCCAGCTTCGCGGCATCGAGATCGGCGTTCGCAGGTACGATGTTATTGACATTGAGTACGAATGCCGTCAAGGCGTACGTTTGATCGTTCGTCAGCGTCCCGGGCGTCGGAAACGGCATCGCCCGCCGGATGTAATCGTAGAGCGTGGGCGCGTAGGGCCAGTAGCTGCCGACGGTCTGTACGGGTCGGTCCGCCTTTAACGTCCCGTTACCCCCGGCGAGCGCCGGATACCGTCCGGCACCTTCGCCGAAGTCACCATGGCACGACGCGCACTGCGAGGCGTACAGCGTCTGGCCATCCTTGACCGATCCGTGACCGGGTGGAAGCCCCTTGCCATCGCCGCGGACGTCGTCACTCCACTTCGCAGCTTCGTTCGGGGGCAAGACTTTTCCGAAGCCGTAGGATTGCGACGCGTCCGCGATAAGCGTGCTTGCGACGAGCGCGCTCGCAAGCAGCAGCCCCGTCGCGAAAAGCGGACTAACCGACTTGGACATTGTCCACCTTACCGTCGGGATTCACGTGCCACGTTTGAATCGAATTATTATTATACACGGCATTGGTACCCCGTACGGCGCGCAATTCGGCGATCGACGGCTGCACGTATCCCGTTTCGTCGGTAGCGCGGCTCTGCAGTAACGCGCTCTTTCCTTCGAAATGCCACGGAAGCCGGAAACGCGTCAAGCATTTTGAAAGAACCGGTTCCTGCAACGCGGCGGGGGTCCAATTTACGCCCCCGTCCAGCGAGACGTCGACGGCCTTGATCTTCCCCCGGCCAGACCACGCGAGCCCATTTATTTCGACGAAACCGCGCCCCTTGACCATCTTTTCCGGGCACGGATTCGTAATGACCGATTTCGCTTCTAATACATACGCGAATTGCTTGGCGCGACCATCGGCGAGCAGATCCGTGTATTTCGACGTCTCTTCACGCGTCATCCACGGCGCATCGCCGAATTTCAAGCGACGCAGCCACTTTACGTTTTGATTACCTTGCCAACCCGGAACGATGAGCCGCACCGGATACCCATTGGAAGGTCGTAACCGTTCGCCGTTCTGCGAATACGCGACCATAACGTCGTCCAGCGCCTTCTCGACCGGAATACTGCGGGTCATAGCGGCGGCGTCCGCACCCTCGGCGAGCATCCACGTTGCACCAGGCTTTACGCCCACTTCCTTCATTAAGGTCGAGAGCTTTACACCCGTCCATTCACAGCAGTGAATCATGCCGTGCGTGAATTGCAAACTTTCGAGCTGTGCGCCGCGCCACTCCATGCCGCCGTTTGCGGGGCATTCGACGAAATGCGTGTGGCTCTCGGACGGAAAGCGCTTGAGGTCGTCCATCGACAGGAGTAGCGGCTTATCGACCATGCCTTCGATGAGCAGTTGATGCTTCGCAGGATCGATCGTGTACGGTGTCCCGCCGTGATCGCGGATGAAGCACAGGCCGTTGGGCGTGATGATGCCGTCGAGATCCTGCAACGGTGTAAAGCTGACGTCGGAGTATTTCTGCCCCGTTAAGAAAGGCACGTCCCGGCGTATGACGTTTTTTTCGAACGTAGACGGCATACCGTATGGATGCGCGACGACCGTTTCGCCGAGTTCGTTCATAGAAGGAGCGCGAATCAGCGCGGGCGAGCCTTCGGCACTCGCTGCGTCCGATTCCGCCGACACTCCGGCAGCGAGCGCACCGGCGAGCAACGCTGTCCGTTTGAGAAACGATGCGCGGGCGACCGGTGGCTCCTGGGATAACGACTCGTCGGATGCTTGACTCAACGAAACTCCTCTCTCACGAAGCCATACCGCGCTTGTCAGCCCCGACTACATGAACGAGTTGGCGATCCGGAATGTCGATGGTTTTCGTCGCTTCGATATACTTTTGCACGACGTCGTAAACTGGCGGCCCTTGGGTGGCTTGGTTGACGGAAGCCCAGCCGGAAACCACGTAGGAGGCGGCCGGATCGACGGCCTTCCCGTTTCGTAGCAGCGTCATATTTCCGATCCGGGATCCGATCGGTTTCGAAACGTCGATCGAGTACGACATCCCGCCCACGCGTACCATGTCGCCGCCCTGCTGGTAATACGGATCGGGATTGAAAAGATTGTCAGCGACGTCTTCAAAGATCGCTTTGAGATTGGCCCCCGTCATCGTTTGCCGGTACGCGGCAGGGTACGTGATCGACGTTTGATTGTACACGTCTTCGAGACGAATGTCTTGGCCGGGAACCAGCGTCGCGCCCCAACGAAAGCCCGGCGATAGCGAGATCTCCGCGTTGCGCTCGGTAAGGAGCGCGTTACAGATGAGATCGTCGAACGTCCCATTGAAATTACCGCGACGATAGAGCAGGCTCTGCGTACGCCCGAGCACTTTGTTGAGGTCGCTTTCGTACGGCTGGCGTAACTGGGCGACCATCTTCGCCATTTCCGGATCAGGCGCAATCGCGTCGCTAAATACCGGTATGAGCTGATAGCGATGTGCGACGACTTGACGCCCTTTGATGTCCAGGTCGAGCCGCGATAAAAACTTACCGTGCGAGCCCGAGGCGACGAGGATCGTCTTACCGACGATCGTCGTACGAGGAATCGCATCGTGCGTATGACCCGTAAGAATGACGTCGATACCGTGAACGCGCGCCGCCATCTTACGATCGACGTCGAAGCCGTTGTGACTGAGAAGCACCACGAGATCGACGTTCTTGGCACGCAGGGCATCGACCGATTTTTGCACCCCTTCTTCGTCGATGCCGAACGACCAGTCCGGCATCTGCCAGCGCGGATTCGCTATGGGCGTGTACGGGAAAGCCTGGCCGATCACGCCGATCTGGAGGCCGTTTCGCACGAACACCTTGGAGCCGTCGAAAACGGGTTCGCCGAAGGTCGTGTCTTTTACGTTTCCGCACAGGAACGGAAACGAGAGCTTCGCACGAAGCTCTTTGACGCGGTCCTGGCCATACGTGAACTCCCAGTGTCCCGTCATCGCCTCGACGCCGAGCGCGTTCATTGCGGTGACCATATCGTCGCCCCGCGTCTTCAAAGACGTATAGGAGCCTTGCCACGTGTCTCCGCCGTCCAATAAAAGCGTCTTACCGGCGCGTTCGGCGCGAATCGCCTTTACCAGCGTCGCCATACGATCGAGGCCGCCGAGCCTTCCGTACGTGCGCGCGAGCGCGACGAAATCTTCGCTCGTAAGCGCGTAAGCTGATTGCGAGTCGGCCGGGATGGCGAACGTCTTTAGGAAGTTGTCACCCGTAAGATGCGGCGCGAGACCGCGATCTTCACCGACGCCGATATTGACCGCGGGTTCCCGGAAATACAGCGGCATGAGCTGCGCGTGAATGTCGGTAAAATGTAGTAGCGTGAGGCCGCCCAGCGGTTCGAACTGCAAGAGTTCGCGCTGCGTGATCGACTGCGTTGCCGCCGCCCGCGCGACGCTCGGGCCGATGCCGGCTAACGTCGCGACGGCCGCCGTCGCTTGGACGAAATCCCGTCGCGTAATCGCTTGCGCACCGACGGGCTCTCCACGGGAAGACCTTGTCCGCGCGAGGCGACGTACAGTTCCAACGAGTTATATTCATCGGACCCGAACGCCAGCGGCTCCGCGCGTATCTGCGTATTGCATTCACGGAAACGCCGTTGCGTCGAACCAATTCCTTGCCACGAAAGACGATACGTCGGAAAGCCGTTGATCTGGCCTTGGCTCAACGTTTACGTCCGTAATTTGCGTTCGTTATTCTGTCCGTGACACTGTTGGCACGACATATCGAGCTGACCGCGCCGTGTCTCGTAGAATTTTTTGCCCGCTAACCAAAATGGATGCGCGGCACCGGTCGTAGCGACTTTTCACCGGAGTTCCACGGGATTGCAATTTGACGTACGCCGTCATCGCGAGGAGCTCGTCGGACTCCCACGCGAATGCCGGGGCTCCCATGCGCGCGCGCTCCAGATTGATCCGCTCCTCGATATCGACCAATTTTCCACTCTTATCGACGTTGGGATACGTAGCGCCGACGCCTTTCATGGATACTTCCGCAGCGTTATGACACGACGCACACGACTTGCCTTCGGTACCGGCGACTTGGTTCCAAAGCGTCTTGCCTTTGTCGATCCAAAGAAAGCCGGGATTATTGAAATCGTCGGTTTGCATCGTTCGGGTCTGTGGCGTCGCATAGAGAAAACCCGACTTCTCCTCGCCCACGGTATACGGCGCCAGTGCCGGGTCGGTTTGCGAAATCGCAAGCCGCGCGAATCCGAAGACGAGCGCGGCGAGCGACAATACGCCGAAGTACGTGGCAGGGCGATGAAGACGCATCAAAACTCCTACGCTCGCAATGGCGAACGACTAGCTGACCGTAATCGGAGCCGAATCTTTATACGTTTTCCCGTTATCGTCGACCCAGGTAAAATCGAACGTTCCACTTTGATCGACTTTCACGTTAAAAGCGATGAAGGATTCGACGAGATAGCGGGCTGCAAATCCATCTTAAGAATCTGCTTTCCATTGTAAGAACATGTAAACGTATTGATTATTTCACGTGGGATCACTTTACCTGAGGCGTCTTTAGCGAACCCGGAATCCATCGGGTGAGAGATGAGCGTCTTGATGACGATCACGTCACCTTTTTTAGCGGTTGCGGGAACGAGAAGGCGGGCGTGCGGCGTATCAAACGGCATCGTTGTTGCTCCGAAATGGCGAGCGGGGCTTAACCACCGCAGCCGCCGATGGTGACTTTGATCGGTTTAGTTGCCATGAACGTCGTTCCGTCGCTCATCTGGGCGACCGCAACCACGTTTTGGGTCTGCGCGAGGCGAATACGGAGTTCGACTTGAGCTTGCCCCATCGCGGGCGTTAGGTCGAACGACGCAATCTCGGCCTGCGGATTGCCATCGCCGAACATCGTAATTTTCTTAACGTAGCTCGCATCGGTCATCGGGCTATCGATCGTCACGGCGACGGGAACGGTATTGCCATTCTCGGCGATATCCGGCGCAGTGATCGTCACCTTGCCGGCTGCCGGCGGCGTCGCTCCGAAAGCGGCAAGCGCTTTTTGCACGTCGGCCGGTGTAGCGCGCGCCTGTTTCGGCACGCCGGCGAAGACCAACCCGACGAGCCCTGCCGCCGTCGTTGTCAGCAACCGACCGCGCGAAAGCGCAGCGACGGACTTTTCGAAACGTTCCATGAAAGAATATCCTTTATTTTAACGTCTTGAGGTACGCGACTAGATCCTCGATCTGCTGGGCCGTAAGGATCGATTTGCCGACAAATTCTTTCTCGACGCCATTGAGACCGTCGACGCGGTAGTATGCCGGCATAATCGTTTGCGGATCGATAACCTTCATGTTGACGACGCGCAGCCGTAGCTGCCCGGCACTGAGCGATTTGCCGACTCCGCTGAGATTGGGCCCAACGTTCCCTTGATCCGCAGCGTTCGGTATGGGGATATTGTGACAGCTCAGACAGTTACCGAGCTTGCGGTCCAAAATGACGGCTTGGCCGCGAGCGGGATCGCCGGAGGCGCCGGTAAGCGATCGTGCGATCGATCCGTCGACGATCGTATACGGCTGCAAATCGGCATCCCGAACGGCGCGCGGCTGAGCCGCTTGCACCGGAGCCACCGGTAAAAAAATAAGCGCACCGAGCGCCGCAATGATGCGCGTTTTTATACCTTGCATTCGTCCTCCCAGACGGTGCCCAGCTCCCGCAAACTTACCGGACGGGGAAAACTCGTTCCTAGTCACGGGCTATATCGAATCGAGATGGAATGCGTCAGCTTTTGCTATAACGGCGTTCCTGACACCGGCGACGAAGATTTACGTTTCCCGTCGTCTTCGGCTCACCGTTCCACGGGACGATGCGGCAGATTCCAGACCCTCGATCGACGCGCGGCCCCGACCGTCGGCCCGGCCCGGTCTGTGGCGGCCTAGACGGTGCTACCGGTCGTCGCCACGATGAAGCCAACGCATCGTCCAGTGTTCGGGCAGCGGGCGGCAAGAAAAACGTGGTAGCGTCCGCGCGACGCACTGGGCATACTCTTTTGACGGCCGCGGTTTTACGAGCGTGCCGGATTCCGACGTTGTGACGCCTTCGGCCAATACGCCTCGATGGCGCCTCAAGCGATCGCGACCAGCGTCTTCTTCGAAAAGCGGCTCACCGCGGGAGATTTACCGCAATAAAATCGGCCGGAAGCCGCAGGACGCCATCGTCTCGCACCTCCGGTGTTGCGATTCTCCTAAGACGCAGGTAACGCGACAGGGACGAGGCCCGGTTCGCGAATCGTCGCAAGCGTCGCATCGTCGACGTCCGTAAGGAAGTCGCATGAAAGCGGTTCACGACGCTGTTCTGACCGACGACGAGGCAGATATCGATAATCTGCTCGTGTCGGAGCGGTCATCTTGCCATAACGCAATGTTCGCTAAAAACCGTGGGATACGCGTCAGCACTATGCAGCACCGAACGGGAGCCTCGTATGCTTGTGATTAGCCGCGAACGCCGCGACACATCACGAGAGTGCGCCGGTCACCTGCGGCGGACCGGTGCGCGCCGGCGATCCGCCGGCGGGCTCGACGGTGATGCCGATCGTGCGCGCACCGGCCAACGCATCGCCGGGAACGACGAGCACTTCGAGGCCGGTGCTCGTGCGATGCAACATGCCCGGAGAGCTCACGCGGGAGCCCCGAACCCACACCTGGTAGCCCCGACCCGCCGCGGGTACCGGAAGACCGTCTACGATGAACGCGGTACGCCGGCCACCGGCGCCGACGATCGCCGAGCCATGTGCGGCCGGCCCTGCGAGCGCGACTTCGTGCGGACGGTCTGCGACCATCTGTGCGATCGCCGCAAGATCCGCATCGGTACCGCCGCCGTCGTTTCGTTGTACGACCGCCACGCCGACTATGGCGGCTGCCGCCACCGCCGCGATGAACGCCATGCGCGGGCGCCGTAGGCGCGGTGCCGGCGACGGCGGGGGCGCGGAGACCGGAAGCGTGCGCAAAGCACGCACGACAACGCTATAGGACGCAACGCCTTCACGACAATCGGGACACGCGACGAGATGGCTCTCGAAAGCGGCCGCCTCGCCTAGGTCGAGTGCGCCGAGGACGTAGGCTTCCAGATCGGCGTGCGAGTTCACGCCAAGTCCTCGGCCGCAGGTTCGAGAGCCCGTCGAAGATGGCGCATTGCGAGGCGTACCCGGCTTTTTACGGTGCCGAGCGGCACGCCGGTCTCGACCGCAATCTCCGTCTGCGTAAGCCCGCCAAAAACGCAAGTTCGACGACGGCTCGTTGCTGCGGATCGAGTGCCTCGAGCGCATGATGGATATCGCGTTGAACGTCACGCTGCACGATTATTTCCTCGGGTCCTAGTTCCGTCGCCGCGATGCGTTCGTGAATTTCATCGGTCGCGACGACCGGGCGTCGTCGCCGCACACGGTCCAGTGCGGCGTTGCGCCCGACGGTGACGAGCCACGGCCGAAGAGACCCGCCGCGCGCGTCGATCGACCCGGCACGATCCCATAAGCGCATGAACGCCGCTTGGGTCGCGTCGTCGGCGTCCGCCCGATCGGCAACGACCCGTGAAGCCACGGCCGCTACCGCCCACGCATGCCGTCGGTAAAGCTCGTCGAATGCATCGGCGTCTCGAACTCCGACGAGACGCAATAGCGCCTCGTCGGAGAGCGCCGTTTACTTCTTGGCGGCCAGATCGCCGCAAGCGACGTAGGTCGGGATATCGCTCGTCGATTTATGCACGTTTACCGCGAACGTACCGGCCGTGAGTTGCGCCATCGGCACGTCCACGATCGACGTCGACGTACCGTCGACGACATTCGCGAGCGGATACTTCGGTTTAGGGTTGAGCTTCGCACACGGGCCGTCGTGGATGTGCGCCGGTTGCGGCACGTCCGTCGGCGCGTTCGCCAGCGCGACGTCGACGCGCGTCTTATCGCCTTGGGCGGTAAGGGTCACGGTACCCAGTTCTGCCGACCCGTTCTGCGCCGTTAGGGCATAAACGCGGTGCGGCCCGTCGGCGGCGAACACGGGCGTGGCGAGAGCGAGCGCGGCGACGGCTCCGATGGCAACGAGCGAACGGTTGAGAATCACGAGAACCTCCAAAAAGTGTATGTCGCTGCCATAACGTCGCTGGACCTCCGCGCGGATCACTACCCGCCGCTATCGGCTCGCGAACGAGCGCGATTCGTCCCAAAGCGACGTGGCGGCCGGAGCGTTGCGAGCCCTCACCCAAGGCACATGCCGTCATTAGAAGGCTCGACTTGGCCAAACATAACTCCGACGCCGCAACGCCGTAACACATGGAGAGTCGCCGAACACCGCTCCCTGCTACGATGAGCGAAGCGGAGCCGCGAGCACCGCTACGGCCCGAAGTTTGGAGACCATATTGGCTGTCGCTATGAATGGGACGCGCGTCGTCAGAGGCGCTTGCCCACAAGATTGCCCCGACACCTGCGCCTTTCTCTATCATGTAAGAGACGATAAGTTATTGGAGGTTACGGGCGATCCCGATCACCCGATGACGCGCGGCGGGCTGTGCGTAAAGCTCAACGATTTCGCAGCGCATCATTATAATCCAGATCGCCTGCTCTATCCGATGAGGCGCGTCGGTCCGAAAGGAAGTGCTACATTCCGCCGCATTTCTTGGGATGAAGCGCTCGCAGAGATAAAGGAGCGCTGGTCGAACATCATCGCGACGAACGGCTCGCAGGCCATCATGCCGCACGCGTATCTCGGCCATCAAGGCACGCTCAACGGGCTCACCAGCGGCGACGCCTTCTTCAACCGCCTCGGGTCGACGGTTGCGGAAAAGACGTACTGCGAGTCCGGATCTTCGACGGCATGGCTGATGACCGTCGGCCCGACCGGCGGCCTAGATCTCGAGAGTCTGGCGTACGCGAAGTTCATCATCGTGTGGGGCATGAACATGGTGAGCACCAACCTCCACGCATGGCCGTTCATTGTCGAAGCACAGAAGAACGGCGCCAAGGTCGTCGTCATCGATCCCGTAAGCACGCGCACGGCGAAACAGGCGGACTGGCACCTCCGCATTCGGCCGGGAACCGATGGTGCGCTCGCGCTCGGCATGATGAACGTCATCATCGCTGAAAATCTCGTGGACCACGACTACGTGGACAAATACACGCTCGGCTTCGACGAGCTGAGCGCTCGTGCGCTGGATTTCACTCCGGAGAAAGTCGCGGAAATCACGGGCGTTTCCGCGAGCGACGTTCGCACGTTAGCTCGCGAATATGCAACGACCCAGCCGTCGGCGATTCGCGAAGGCGTCGCACTCGAACGCAGCCGTGGCGGAGGGCAGGCGATTCGAGCGATTACATGCCTACCCGCACTGGTCGGGGCGTGGCGTCACGTCGGCGGGGGCGCGGTCGAGATGCCGATTTGGGAATTTCCAACCAGTTCGATAAAATCTGTCGCCCAGAATGGATTCCGGCCGGGACGCGAGTCGTCAACGAACTCGATCTCGGCGCCGCGCTTACGGGTGAACTAGAGCTCGACCCGCCGATCATGTCGCTCTTCGTCTATAATTCGAATCCCGTATCGCAAGCGCCGGCTCAGTCGAAGATCGTGAACGGATTGTTGCGCGAAGACCTCTTTACGGTCGTTAGCGAGCTTTTCATAACCGACACCGCACGGTATGCCGATCTCCTGCTCCCGGCAACGATGCAGGCCGAACAGTATGACATCATGGTCACGTGGGGCCATCTGTACTTGATGCTGAATCAGCCTGCCATTCCTAGGCCAGGCGAGTGCATACCGAACGTCGATTTATTTCGCCGGCTTGCGAAAACGATGCAGTTCGACGATCCGTATTGGGCGCTTTCCGACGACGAAATGCTGACCGAATTTTACGACTGGAATGCGCCGGCTCTCGCGGGCATTACGCTCGACAAGCTCAAGGAAGCGGGCTACATGCGGCTCAACGTGGGTGCGCCGCACGAGCGGGCGCCGCACGCCGCGGGTCATTTCAAAACGCCTTCTGGAAAATGCGAATTTAAGGCAAGCACAGCCGAAGGCGGTAATTTCGTCGTGCCCGTGTGGCGCTCCATATATGCGGCCATGCAGCCCGGCGGGGCGGTCGACCCGCTACCGGATTATCTGGCCCCGTACGAATCGCCCACTTCGAGCCCGGAGCTGGCGAAGCGCTTCCCATTACACATCATCTCGCCGAAACCGCATGCCTTCCTAAATACGCAGTATGCGAATGAAGACGTCAAGCAACGCCGGCAAGGGGAGCAGGCTCTGATCATCCACCCCGACGACGCTCTCGCGCGGAACATTGTGACGGGGAGCTACGTGCGTATCTACAACGAGCGCGGCTCCTTCGAGGGCTTGGCGAAAGTGAGCGAAGACGTCATGCCGGGGCTCGTCATGGCAAACGTCGGGCATTGGCCGAGCCTCAATCGGAACGGTACGTCGGTCAACGCGATTACCGCCGATCGCCATTCGACGTTGGGGCAAGCCGGAGCATACAGCGATAATCTCGTCGAAGTGGAACTCGTGCCGGTCGAAAGCCAAAGCTGGCTGTCGGATACGCGCGAGGTAACGGCGCCTTTATGATTCGCGAGCAACCATAACAATCGACGGGCGTCGCCGCGCGCGTCGGACCAGCTTCGACGCCGGCGCCGGCGGAGCGCCATGGGTAAACCAAGCTGAATGGGCAACAGGCTCGTTGAATCGGTAAACGCGCGTGCCGATACTAACCACGTGAAGCCTTGGGCCCGTGTTCTTCCGTTCGCGCGGGCCGTTTTGGCCGATGTCATGATCGCTTGCGCGGCGCCTGCGGTGGCGCCGGCGAAACCCCCGGTGCGGGCCGGACCGTTGCCGCAAAGTCCGCCGACGTACGCCGTACTCGCGAACGACAGCATCGTCGCGATGCTTCGCGAATACTATGCTGGCCGCGGCCTATGGCGCGACTGCCCGGAAGCCCGCTGCTGGGTCCATAACAGCGATTGGGGCTCGGACGCGTTGACAAACACGTTGTACCTGCGCTGGGCGTCCACGGGAGATAAACGCCTCGCGCCGATCCTTGCCGCACTCGCAACCAGCGCGCGCCGCTACAAAGCGCCGTGCGGCGGCGGGCGACGCTGTTTGTTGTGGAGCGATGTGCCGATGTGGGATTCGGTCGCGGCGTCGCGCGAACACCACGCCTTGCCGAGCGACCGCGTTGCCCTTGAGAAAGCCGTCGCCGCGTTTTGGGCGGTCGAAGGGTCGCCCGTTTATGCCGTCGGCGCCTGCCCCGAGATCCGTTATCAGCGTCCCTTCGGCCGCGGCGACCGGCTTAAGACGCTAGAAACGGATTCCAACGGCATCAAAGCCGCGCTGCTGCTGTACGAAGCGACGCACGAGCCGGGGTATCTCGCGATCGCCCGGACGCGCTACGAGGCGGTTCGCCGCTACTTCCTGGACCCACACGTGCCGCTCTACACGGTCTACGTCTTCGACGACGGCGCGCACTGCCGGCAAAGCCCTCACCGCTATTTCGCATCGGTGAACGGCAACATGATTTGGAACGGCTTGCGGCTCGCGCGGGCGACCGGCGATGCGCGTTACCGCGCGCAAGCGGTCGCGTCGGCGCAGGCCGTCGTCCGGTTCCTCTCGGATCCGAGCGGCATCTTTAGCGATCTCCAAGCGGAGAACGATCTCGAGGAGCCACTCGTCGAGGCGATGCTCGACCTGGCGACCGGTGAGCAACAGACGTTCGCGCGGCGTTGGCTGCTCGAGAACGCGTCGGCCGCATACTCCGCTCGCCGCAGCGACGGCACGTACGGGAGGTTTTTCGACGGACCGCCGCCCGTTTCCAACGTGACCGTCTGGCAGACCAACGGCGGTTTCGCCGTGCAGATCGCGGCCGCATCGCTCGCACCAGGCACGACGGTCCGGGCGGCGGCGTGGGACGACGCACGATTCGTCGAGCGCGAGATCACGCGAATGCCCGCGACGATCCGCTTTCGCGGTAGCGGGATCGCGCTGATCGGCACGATCGGCGAAGTGTGCTGCCAACCGGGCCACGCGCGCATCGCGGTCGATGGCGTCGAAACGACGAACCAGATCGGTACCTGGCAGAACAAGTCAAGTTCCGGGCGCCAGTTCCCCAATTCCGTGCTGTTCGCGTGGCGCTGGCCAACCTTCGGGGATCACGAAATCACGCTGCGTCCCGGCGTGTACGATGCCAAGGAGGGCGGGTCGTTCCTGCACGCCCGCGGGTATGCCGTCTTGGGCGGCCTGAGCCGCATGGGCCATAATACCCTTTAGCCTTCCATCCAACTCGAAGATACTTAAACCTGGGCTCGTGCGCCCCACCGCGCACCTGATATGAGGGAGACACGATGCATTGTTTGTTATCACGAGCGGCTTTCACGCGCCGCGGCGTTACCGCGGCGTTCCTCGCCGGACTCATGGCGCTGACGCTCGTTTCTCGGGCGGACGCCATCGTGTACGACGGCACCCCGGACCTCGCGCTCACCTCGGCGATGGTGGCGGCCGGCGGTGGTCCCGAACATTTTTCATCGTCCACGCTTTTCAACGTTGTCACCGGCTCGCAAAGCGGAAGTGAGGCGACGAAACTGACGAACCAATTTGGCGCTGCCGACGTAAAGAACACGTTTGCCATCTTCGATTTCGCGGTCAACGACGTCATCCGCATCGTGACTGCCAAACACATAGCGCTCCCCCCGCCTTCTCCCTCGCCGACGGATGCGAAGGCTCTCGCGGTCGCACTCTACCAAGCCGGCATGACCCCGAAGGGTGTGTGGGACGTCGGGTACATGCTCGAGCATCTGGTCACGCATCCGATCCACCACGTGATGATGCACGACATCGACGCGAAGTTCAGCGCGGACAAGAACGCGAGATTCCACATCGTACTCGCGCAAATGATGGACGATCTCGCGATGGCCTACCGCACGTCATCGCGTTGAGTGCAGAAGGCAGCGACACCGTGCCTTCGCGCATGATGCATCGCGTCCGCGACTGCACGTACCGCATTCTTCTGCTGACCCTTTGGATGTAGGTCGATGCGCGGCAAGCGCTAACCCAAAGCAACATTTGTCGGTAAGCGCCCGATCCGGAGATGCGTGACAAGATGAACGGCAACGAGCGAAAGGTCGAGACGAACGCTGCATTCGCGCGAACCGGCGCGATCGCGGCTCTCATTGCCACCCTTGGCGCCGGGCCGGCCGGCTTCGGCGATACCGCGCAGAGCCCGCTTGCCATTGCCTACAAAGGCGGAGCCACGACGCTCGACCCGATCGCCCGCAGCGAAAACACGTCGTACGCCTGGCAACGCCACATTTTCGATACGTTAACCATCCAAGACCGCAGCGGACGCGCGCAGCCACGCATCGTCACCGCCTGGAAAATCAGCGGCCAAAATCGTTGGCGGCTCAGCCTGCACAAAGGCGTGAAGTTTCAGAACGGCCGCACGATGACGTCCGCCGACGTCGCCGCGTCCATCATGGACGCCGCGACGAACCCAAAATCGCAGGTCCGTAACTTTGTCGTTAACGTGAGCAAAGCCGAGCCAGCCGGCGCCGACGCGGTCGAGGTGACGACGAGCCGTCCGGACCCCCTTCTGCCGCTGGAGCTTACGCAGATTCCCGTCATGCCCGAGCAAGAAGTAAAGCGCGACGGCCGCGCATTCTTCGACCAACACCCAATCGGCACGGGACCGTACAAATTCGTCGGCTGGCTCGCGCAAGATAATCTCGTCCTCGAATCGTGGGACGGTTACTGGGATCGTAAACCGGCCTTCCGCTACGTCAAACTCACCAGCATCCCCAATGACGCGACGCGACTCGCGGCGCTCGTCTCGGGCCAAGTCCAAGTCGCCGAAAAAGTCGACCCGCAAGACTTCGACCGAGTGCGGCGCAGCGGCACGACGTATCTCTCGACGGTCGGCGGCGAACGCGTCATCTATCTTTCGCTCGACGATTGGCGCAAGACGGGTTCGCCCGGCATTTCCGGTGAGAGCAAAAACCCGTTCATCGATCCGCGGGTGCGACGAGCGGTCTTCCAAGCAGTCGACGTCAACGCGTTACGCCAGAAAATCTTTGCAGGCGAAGCGATCGCCGCGACCCAGTTCATCGCGCCCGCCGTCGAATCGTACGACGCGAGTAAAAAACGTCTTCCCTACGGCCCCGCAGCTGCGAAGAAGTTGCTCGCTGAAGCCGGTTATCCCAACGGCTTGACGGTCCGTCTCGACGCCACGAACGACCGCTATCTCGATGATTCGCTCGTAGCTCAGGCACTGGCCGGAATGCTCGCGCAAGCCGGCATCACGGTACAGGTTAACGCGATCCCGAAAGCCGTCTTCTTTCCTCAAATGGACAAGGGCGAGTTCAGCATGTTTCTGGCCGGCTGGGGAACGACCGATCCCGTCAGCGCATGGAACACGCTCTACCACTGCCGCGACCAGGCACAAGGGTACGGCACCATCAATCGCGAGCACTATTGCAATCCGAAAGCCGATGCAATGATGGCCCGCGCCGCGAGCATCTTCGACCCGGCGTTTCGGGCTCGCGCGGAACGTCAGGCGTACGAGCTTGCCGACGGTGGAGACTTCGCGTATCTGCCGCTCTATTGGGAAGAAGTGATCGCGGGCGTGAACGCGCACGTCGGCTGGCAATCGCGTCCCGACGAGCTGATCTTGGCGTGGCAGATGACGCGGAAGTAAGCGGCGGAGTCTCGGGAAGCCAGGGCGAGCGATGCCGCGTTACATCGTAAGTCGCGTCGTACAAGCGCTGCTCGCTATGTGGGCCGTCGTGACGGTGGTGTTCGCGCTCATGCATCTCGCGGGCGATCCGATCGCGGTTCTCGCACCTGAAACGATGGGCCCACAGCAACGTGCGGCACTCGCACGCGAACTCGGTTTCGATCGACCGCTCGGCGCGCAATACGTGCACTTCCTCGGCGACATCCTGCACGGCAAGCTCGGCGTCTCGTACTACACGAATCAGCCGGCGATGCAGCTCGTGCTCGAACGGCTCGGCGTAACGATCGAACTCGTCGTCGTTGCGATGGCGATCGCAGTCGTCGTCGGCGTACCGTTCGGCATCGTCTCGGCGTTGAAGCCGGACGGGACCGCGGATCGCGTGCTGCGTTTCGTTTCCGTCATGGGCTCTTCGGTACCGACCTTCTTCCTCGGCATTCTCTTGATCTTGTTCTTTAGCGTCGAATTTACGTTCTTGCCATCGTCAGGCCTCGGGGATTGGCGAAATCTCGTCTTACCTGCGCTCACGCTCGCGTTTTACCGCATCGCCCTCTTCACGCGCTTGATTCGTGCGATGCTCATCGGCGAACTCTCACAAGACTACGTTCGCACCGCCCGCGCGAAGGGACTTACCAATGCAGTCGTGACGGTAAAGCACGCGTTGCGCAACGCGCTCTTGCCGTTCATCACGGCGTTCGGCTTACAATTCGGGCAATTGCTCGGCGGCGCCGTCATCACGGAGACGATCTTCGCGCTACCCGGTATGAACCGCCTCGCACTCGAAGCAATGACGCGGCTGGACTATCCGATCATCATCGCCTACGTAATCGTCATCGCGGCCCTTTTCAACATCATCAATCTCGCCGTCGACCTCGCCTACGGCGTCGCGGATCCGCGCGTGACGTATGGCTAAGCTTTCCGGCCTGCCGATCGTTCCCGCATTCGTGCTGCTCGCGCTCGTCGTCGCGGCGGCGTTCGCGCCGCTCGTGGCACCCCATGACCCGCAGCACCAAGATTTACTCGCGCGGCTAGCCCCGCCATTCGTCGGCGTCTCGTATCTCTTCGGGACGGACGAACTCGGCCGCGACATCTTCGCAAACGTGCTCTACGGCCTACGCGTCAGTTTACTCGTCGGCTTCGTCGCAGTGGCGATCAGCGTGCTGATCGGAACGCCGATCGGGCTGCTCGCGGGCTACCGTTCCGGCAGCTGGTTCGAAAATATAACGATGCGCCTGGCGGACGTTCAACTCTCCCTGCCGACCATCTTGATCGCCCTCGCGGTCCTGGCGGCGTTCGGACGCGGGCTCGAGAAAGTCATCCTCGTGGTCGGCGTGGTCGGCTGGGCGCAGTACGCGCGGCTCGTACGCGCGAGCGTGCTCTCGGAGCGCACCAAAGACTACGTCGCCGCAGCGAACGGCATCGGCGCATCGACGAACCGCGTCCTGGCGCGCCACATCTTGCCGAATATTCTCGGCCCGGTGCTGGTGCAAATCGCGGTGGATATCCCGCGGGCGATCGAACTCGAAGCGACGCTCTCGTTCCTGGGCCTCGGCGTCGCCATCACCACACCGTCGCTGGGAATTCGCATCGCGCAGGGCTACCAGTACTTGTTCAGCGGTGCATGGTGGCTCGCCGTGATGCCCGGCGTTGCGCTCGTCGTGCTCGTGCTTTCGATCAATCTCATCGGCGATTGGCTGCGCGACGCGCTCGATCCAATAACGCAAAGCGCGATCCGTGCACGCGGCGGCGCGCCGAGGTTTGCCCGCATCGCGCGCACTCTGGGCATCGCGCGTACTTCTCCGAGACCCGTCGAATAGGAGCACCATGAACGTTACCGAAGCCGTCCCCGTCGCCGACGATCTCGCGCGTCGCGTCATCGAAACGCGGCGCGATTTGCACCGCTTCCCGGAACTCGGGCTAACGGAATTCCGTACCGCCGGCACTATCGCCGCGCGGCTGCAAGACCTCGGTATCGACGTACGCGCCGGACGCGACGTCATGGAGGAGCGCAGCATCGTCGGCCGGCCGAGCGAAGCGGAAATGCAAACGGCCTACGACCGCGCGCGCGACGGCAGTTCGCTCGCGCCGTGGCTCGAGAAATTTAAGGGCGGCCTCACCGGCGTCGTCGGAACGTTGCGCGGCTTGCTCCCCGGGCCCGTCGTCGCGCTGCGTTGCGATACCGACGCGCTGCCCATCCTCGAGTGCGCGGAGTCGGATCACTATCCCGCCCAACACGGCTTCGAGTCGGCGTATCGCGGCGTGATGCACGCCTGCGGACACGACGCACACGTCGCGATCGGGCTCGCCGTCGCGGAAGTCCTTAGCGCGATGCGCGAGCGCATTCACGGCACGATCAAGTTCGTCTTTCAGCCCGCCGAAGAAGGCGGGCGGGGCGCGGTCCCGATGAAAGACGCGGGCGTGGTCGACGACGTGGACTATCTGATCGCGATCCACATCGGAACGAACTCGGAGAGCGGCGTCTTCTATCCGGTCGTGCACGGCCATCTCGCGAGCGTCAAACTCGACGTAACGTTCGAAGGCCGCGCGTCGCACGCCGGCGGCCGTCCGGAGGAAGGGCGCAACGCGCTGCTGGGCGCGGCTCAGGCCGTGATGGGCCTCTATGCGATCTCCCGGCATCACGCCGGCCGTTCCCGCGTCAACGTCGGCGTGATGCGCGCGGGCTCGGGTCGCAACGTCATCCCCGGGGACGCCTTCTTCGCGATGGAGGTGCGCGGCGAAACGGAAGATATCTGCGACTATATGGCGCAACGCGCCGAGCAAGTCATCCGGGGCGCGGCCCAAGCGCACGATCTCCAAGCGACGATTGAGACCGTCGGCCGCACGACGACTGCGTCGTGCGATCGGCCGCTCGCGGAAGCGGGCGCACGTGCTGCCGCAACCGTACCCGGACTTCGCGTGACGCTCGACCCGCACGTAAGCGGCGGCAGCGAGGATGCGACGTACTTGATGCGCCGCGTGCAAGAGTGCGGCGGCCAAGCGATCTACGCGTGCGTCGGGTCGAAGACGACGAGCGGCCACCACACGCCGCGCTTCGATATCGAAGAGTCTGACATCGTGCCGGCGGTTCGCGCCCTCGCGACCGCGATTCTCGCCGTCGGTGAAGCGCCACCGCAACGAGCCTAGCGCGACGGTAACGGTCGGCGGCGTGCTCGAAGATTGCGGCGCAACGTCGAGGACGAGACGATTAGCGACGCCGCACCTTCGCGCGCATGACGTGCCGGTTGGCGACGGAGTAGTACAGATCGATCGCGTTGCCATCCCCGATCGCCGAGGCTGCAAACGCAATATCGGTTTCCTCAAGCGAAACGTCGTTCCCCCGGCAGCACGATCGGATGTTCGCAGCGGGCGACCACTCGTGTGAACCTGCGATCGAACGCCACTCAGCCGATACGCCACTCGGCGGCGCGAGTCGCGCGGTTATAAACATGACCGGTACATCTCCGCAAGTGCGCTCGTGCACGCGTTGGAGACATCGTCGCTTTCTTCGAGAATGAAGTCGTGCGTCAGGCCCGTCGGCCCGGACGGGGCGCTAGAGGACGATGCCACTGCGTCGAGCACCGGTCGTGCGCGGCAGCCACGACCGTGAACACTTGATCGAGCCCCGTGACGCGCAAGGTGTCGAGGATGCTTTTGCGACTGGCGCGTAGCGCGACATACGTTCGGCGTTCGCGCGCTTTGCGGAGGATCGCGAGCAACGCAGAGATGGCCGAGGAGTCGAGCACTCCGACATCGTCGACGTCGATTTCGATGTTCGAGTGGCCGGCGTCCACCGCGGCGCAGACGACGCGACGAAACGCTTGAAGCATTTCCGGCGATGCGGCCTTCGACATAGCGAATGGAAGGACGGCCTTAAGAGGCTCCATTATTCGCTCTGGGCTTGGAAATCGACACGAACTGCCATACCGGAATCATAACCGGTGCGAAAGCTGCAAACGTGTAAGGGCGCTGACAACCGGTGAAAGCAGCGGCGGAAATTGCGCGGAACGGGAACGTATGCGCGTAAGCGCGTTCGGATGAATGGCCTCGTCGGAGACCAGGGGACGCCGGACCCGCGACGTTGTCGGACACCGACGGCCACGCCGTTACCCCGTTACGGCGTTCCTACTCAACTGCAACGGTATCTTCCCGACGAGCGCGTTGATGAACGCGAAAACATTGCCGTCGGTTTAAGATGCCGGATCGGGATAACTTCATTCTGGTGATCCGCGCCCCGACTTTCATTGACGACTTTTCTCGGTCAGACACGGGCGATCGGCAAACGTTAGCCCGGACCTTGCCGGCCCTGCAAACGTCATAAATTTGTTATGTGATTTTTTAGGCGACATAAGGAGGTGTGATACGGTGCATTTGCGTACCGCGGTAATTAGGCTCAACTATTTTAGGCTTTAATAATTGATTGGATCCGCGCCGAACCTGCTCGCCCTTCACTGAGGAGTCGCGCAACCGCAAAAAGGCATTGGCTGGAACTTTGCATAGTTTTCGAGCGATACTCGAACTGGCTTGTCTTGCTGCAGTTGCCGGCTACAGTCAGGGATTGACCGGATTCGGATTCGCGTTAGTCTTTACGCCGCTCGCCTCGCTACTGTACCCGGCTCGCGACGTCGTGCTGGCGGCGGCCATGATCGGCGGTTTGTTGGGGCTCCTTATCGTGCTCGAAACGTGGCGTTCGCTTCCGTGGCGACGGGCGAGACCCATGCTGTTAAGCGCGGTTGTCGGCGCCCCGCTCGGCGTAGCATTGCTCGCTTTTCTCGAGGTCAATACTTTTCGCGTACTACTTTCGGTAATAGCGCTAGCCTCCGCCGTGGCGTTCCTCGTCTGGCGCCCCGGCCCGGTGCGCCGTGAAGGCGTCGCGCTCGCAGCAGTTGGCATTCTTGGAGGTTTTCTCAATGGCTGCACGAGCATGGGCGCACCGCCGGCCGCGCTATTCGTCGCTAACCAGCGTTGGGGAGTTGCGGAGAGCCGCTCCTCACTTGCGCTGTTCAATCTGCTTAGTTTGGCCGTAAGCCTCGGCGTTGCAAGCAAGCTAGGAGTACTTCACGAGGGCTCGTGGCTCACGGCCAGCATTTCAGTGCCGGCCGCCGTTGGCGGAACCGTTGCCGGAGCCTTCAGCGCTCGCAAATTATCACCCAACGTTTTCCGTAAAGTGCTCGTTGGCATCGTCGCGATCGCGGCGACAATGACGCTATTGTTCGATCTCTTTCTAAAGTAACGCGGTAACGAAGTGACTGCATAAGTGTAGCGCTAGATCGGCTCGTTCAGCGTTACCGCCAGAGAACAATTCATGTAGCCGCGTCCGGTTCGCGTAATGAAGAGACCGCCCGATGAAGGCGATTCATTGGGCGGCCTCGGCTACGCGTGAACAATAGCAATAAAGTCAAGCTATATCCTAATGAAGATTTTAACTTTTACCGGCACTGACAGAGTTTTATACTGAGCGCACATTCTTTGGATAATAGCCTGGGCTGACGCCATCCGACATTCATGACGGTCACGCTCAGGAGCGCTACGCAGCGCGGCAGGTCGTTCTCGATGCCGCCTATGCAGCACACCCCGAGCGATTTGTCCACGGCGACCGCGACCGCTCGAATTAGCGCCAGCGGCATACATTAACAGACTTGGCCGCATCGACCTGGAAATTCGCGACCAACGACGGCGGCGGCGCGCCGGACGTCGTCCTGGCATGCGCCGGCGACGTCCCGACCATTGAGATCTGCGCGACCTCCTGGCTCTTACAGAAGTATGTGCCGGGCATCAAGGTGCGAGTGGTGAACGTCGTGGATTTAATGGCGTTGATGCGCCCGGACGGGTCTGAGCCCAAATGTTAGGCCACCGATAACTGTGGAGTAGGTTCGCTTGGGAGGGCGTTGACGAACTGCTGCGGCGTCAGGTAGCCCAGAGAGCTGTGCGGTCGTTCTTCGTTGTAATCGCCGA
>JAABUJ010000360.1_pt1 | contig 93283 bp, 75 predicted proteins | sample 5559131 | NCBI WGS metagenome assembly JAABUJ01 (sample SAMN10711875, study PRJNA513366) | rock metagenome | isolation source: Antarctica rocks | place: Antarctica: Victoria Land, Mt New Zealand nord | collected 2016-01-07
TGACTACAACCGCTCTCGACCGCACCGATCGCTCGGGCAGTTGACCCCGAACGAGTTTGCTACCGCCCAACTCCATTCGCTACTCACTCTCTGCTTATGAATGGGGTACCGCTCGGGGCAACGTCACCTTGTACCTGCGCTGCACGGTGGAATGGAAGCGCACTCGACTTTCTTTTCCGGAGTGCCTTTCATCGTAGAAGCGTAGGATCTGCGACCAAGGATACCGGACTCTTGCCATACGAACGCGTGTTCGCCAAGCTGAGAAATCTCCTGGTATATTGAGCGGACGCTGCTACAGCCAGCGGCATTGCATCGGCCGTGCCAATAGCGCAGCTAGGGCAAAGGCAACGCAGCGCGTCCGGGCTTCGTGCGCGGAAGGCGCCGTCGCGCATGGGCGGGGAAAGCAGAATCGACCGATCCCGGCAACTCGGCCGCGGACGACCACAATGCGGAGGCGTCCTTGCAAGCAGTCATCCTCGTCGGCGGCGAGGGCACTCGGCTCCGGCCGCTCACGTACCGCACGCCCAAACCGATGGTGCCGCTCTTCGGCGTGCCGTTTCTCGAACGCACGCTTGGGCGACTGTGGGATGCCGGAGTCGACGAGGTCATCCTCGCAGCGGGATACCTGCCGCAGGCAATCGTCGACCACATCGGCGACGGGTCCAAGATAGGGCTGCGCGTGCAGTACGTGGTCGAGGAGGCGCCGCTCGGCACCGCTGGGGCCCTACGGAATGTAGCAGAGCGCCTGACCGGCCCCTTCTTCGTGCTCAACGGTGACGTGCTCACTAGCCTCGACCTACGCGCCATGCGGATTTACCACGAGGGCAAAGGCGGCGAGGGCGTGATCCACGCGATCCGCGTCGACGACCCCTCAGCCTTCGGCTGCCTCGTTCACGACGCGAACGGCAAAATATCGCGATTCGTCGAAAAGCCGCCTCGCGATGAGGCACCCACCGACGAAATCAATGCTGGCACCTACCTCCTCGAACGAAGCGTCCTAGACCGGATTCCAAGCGGACGCGCGGTGTCCATCGAACGGGAAACGTTCCCCGAACTACTGGCCGCCGGCGGCTTGCTCTATGCCTATACGACCGACGACTATTGGCTCGACGTCGGTCGCCCAGAGCAGTACGTTCAAGCCCATGGCGACGTCCTGGACGGCAAGCTTACGTTGCCGCCTCTGCGCGATGGCTGCGGCGGCACGATGTTCGTGGCCGCTACGCAGCAAATGCCGCCGAATGTGCGGCCTCCGGTTTTCGTCGGCGAAGGCGTGGACATCGATCCGAGCGCGATCGTCGGGCCCTACGCCGTCGTCGGCGACGGCTCTCGCATCGGCGCCCAAGCGCACGTGCGCAACTCGATCTTATGGGATGGGGTTGCTGTTGAAGCGGGGGCCAGAGTTACCGACGCGATCCTCGCAAGCAACGTCCGCGTCGGAAACGGCGCGATCGTGAGCGCAGGAGCCGTCATCGGACACGATGCGGCGATCGCTGCGGGACGCGTGCTGGACCCCGGCGCACGCGTCACGGTCGACGACTAGGGGCGAAACGGCGCCGAAGCCGCCCGTCCGATCTCGAGGCGCCCCGGAGTTTGCCGAACCCCCCAATCGGGTAGGTTCTTAATCTGAAAGCAGAGGGTTGATCGCTTGCCGTACCCGACCGTCGCGTTTCTTCCGGCCCCCCCGCGGGCGTTGTTTCTGGGCTCGTTCCCGCCCCGAGAGTGCGGCATCGCGACGTTCACGAATGATGTTGTGGAAAGCTTCGACCGGGTGTTCGGAACGCACAGCGACGTGGTCGCCATCGACGAGCCCGGGGCCGAGGGACGTGTCTACCCGCCAAACGTGATCGCACGCCTTCGGCAAGAGGACCCAAGCTCTTATCGCCGGGTAGCACGAGCGATCAACTCGCATCCGTCCGACCTGCTCGAAGTCCAGCACGAGTATGGACTGTTCGGCGGCCCCGACGGAAGTTGGTTCCTCGATCTTCTAGATGCGGTCACGAAGCCCGTCGTCGTTTCGCTGCATACGGTTCTCCCCCAGCCCGACGACGCACACCGAGCGATGGCGCGCCGTATTTGCGCGTGCGCCGATGCCGTCATCGTCCTCTCGGAGACGGGGCGGTGCATCCTCATCGACGCCTACGGCGTAGCGCCCGAAAAACTCCACGTCGTACATCACGGCGTTCCGGACGTGCCTTTCGGCTTGACCAGCGGCGCCAAAGCACGTTTTGCCCTCGAAGGGCGGCAGGTAGTCTCAACTTTCGGGCTCATCAGCCGCGGCAAGGGTCTCGAATACGGCATCGATGCCATGCGCAGTATCGTCGAACGCCATCCCGAGGCGCTCTACCTCATCTTGGGACAAACCCATCCGGCCGTGCGGCGCCGCGAAGGCGAAACGTACCGCCAGGAACTGACCGAGCGCATTGCCGCCCACGGTTTGCAAAAGAACGTCAAGCTCGTCGACAAGTACCTCGAGTTCGAAGAGTTACTGGCGTATCTCGAAGCGACCGACATCTATTTGACGCCGTATCTGAATCCGGTGCAGGTCGTCAGCGGGACGCTGGCCTACGCGGTCGGACTCGGGAAAGCGATTGTTTCGACCCCATACCTCTACGCCGAAGAGCTGCTCGCCGACGCGCGCGGGTTGCTCGCGCCCTTCCGCGATTCGCGCGCGATTGCCAATGCTCTGGGCACGCTGCTGGACGACCCGTGGTTACGGCGAACGATCGAGCGCCGCGCGTATCAGTTCGGGCGGCAGATGACGTGGCCGCATGTCGCGCGGGCGCATGCCCACGTGTTCGAATCCCTGACGACGCACTCCGAGCGTTCCGAAGACGCCGAACTGGTGTTGCCTGCCTAAGAGGGCGCCCTGACACGTAAAAGCGCCACGCTCTGGCAGCCCCCTTCGCTCGATCATCTGCAGACGCTCAGCGACGATGTCGGTATCATCCAGCACGCCGTCTATGACGTTCCAAATCGGCCGACCGGCTATTGCACCGACGACGTAGCGCGTGCGCTCGTGGTCGCGATTGCGGCGAGCGAACACGCCGCTTCACGAGAAACGGCGCTGGTTTTCGGGCGTCGCTATTTGGCGTTTCTCTTCGACGCGCAACTGCCCGATGGGCGCTTCCATAATTTCATGAGCTACGGGCGGGCGTGGCTCGATGACTGCGGCACGGGCGACAGCATCGGGCGCGCAATTTGGGCGCTCGGCTACACTCTTCGCTTTGCGCCTCTGGCGGGCTGGTCCGCAGTCTCGCGGCGCATGCTTTTCGCCGCGCTGCCGAATGTGGCGTCGCTTGACTTCGTGCGTTCGCGCGCGTATGCCGCGCTTGGGCTTTCCCACGCCCGCGCGGCGCTCGGCGGCGATGAGTCGGCGGTGCTCGATGCGGCGTTGCGTACGATTGGTGACGACCTCGTCGCCCGGCATGCCGCCTGCGCCGCCGCGGGCTGGGATTGGTTCGAGGAGGAGATGACGTACGACAACGCGCGCCTTCCTGAAGTGCTGTTGCGAATCGGTACGGTGCTCGACGATTCGGCATATGTCGCGCTCGGCTTACGAACGCTCGCGTTTTACGAGTCCGTCGTGATGGAGGACGGCATCTTCGTTCCGATCGGCAATGCCGGTTGGTACCGTCGCGGCGGAACGCGGGCGCGCTTCGACCAGCAGCCGCTCGAGGCCGTGTCGCTGATCGATGCCGCGCTTGCCGCGGAGGCAGCGACCGGCGATGCCCGTTATCGAGAACTGGCCGAAGCCGGCCTGCAGTGGTTTTTCGGACGGAACTGCGTCAACGCCGTACTCGTGCACGGCGGCGGCTGTTGCGACGGGCTCGAAGAGACCGGCCCCAATCGGAATATGGGCGCCGAGTCTACCCTTGCGTACCTCGGCGCCGCATTTGCGCTGGCCCCGGCGGACGTCGTCGCGTTACGGATTGCGCGAAAGGTCGCCGCGCGATCCTTTAGTGCCGAACTCGGCTGACGTATAATCCGCTCCGAGGCGCGGCGGGCCCCGACGGCGAATATCAATAGCGATGATTGTCCAATCCGACGCACTTAGTAACGTACAGCGTGATGCTGTCACGCAGACCGATGGGCCCGTCCTCATCTTTGCCGGCGCCGGAAGCGGCAAGACGCGCGTCCTCACACATCGTATCGCTTACCTCCTCAACGAAAAGAACGTTTTCCCCGACCGCATCTTAGCCGTAACCTTCACGAACAAGGCCGCCGCCGAAATGAAGACGCGGCTGGAACGCATGGTGGGTGCGGCGGCGCGCGATCTGTGGGTCGGAACGTTTCATTCGACGTGCGTGCGCATCTTGCGCCGCGACGGTAAGAAGATCGGGATCGCAGGCAACTTCGCGATTATGGACGATACCGATCAGCGTTCGATCATCCGCGACGTGTTGCACGACCTCAACTTTGACGAGAGGCAGATGACACCGGGCGCGGCGCTCGACGAAATAAGCAAAGCGAAGAATGCGCTACTCGGCCCCGACGCCTACGAAAGCAAGAATACGTCCTTCATGGGCGAGAAGGTCGGGCAGGTCTACCGCGAGTACGATCGCCGGTTGCGGGAATCCAACGGTCTGGATTTCGACGACTTGATCGCCAAAACGATCGAGTTGCTCGAGAACGACCGCGACGTTCGGACACGCTACCAGAACAAATTCCGCTACATTCTCGTGGACGAGTATCAGGACGTCAATTACGCGCAGTACAAGCTGTGCGCCATCCTCGCCGACGAGCACAAGAACCTTACCGTCGTCGGCGACGACGACCAATCGATCTATTCGTGGCGCGGCAGTGACTACAAGAACATCTTGCGCTTCGAGAACGACTTCCCGGGCGCCAAGGTTTTCAAGCTCGAAGAGAACTACCGCTCGACGCAGACGATTCTGAACATCGCAAACGAGATCGTCCTCAACAACAAGTCGCGCGCCGAAAAGGTCATCTTTACGAAGCGCGCACCGGGCGACTCCGTGACGGTGTACGGCGCTGAGACCGAACGCGCCGAAGCCCGCTACGTCATCGAGAAGATCAAAGAGCTCGTGCGCGAGGGCGCGGCCTATCGCGACTTCGTCGTTCTCTACCGCACCAACGCCCAATCGCGCGTCTTCGAAGAAGGCTTTCTCGGCGAGGGCATTCCGTACCGGGTCGTCGGCGGCGTCGGCTTCTACGCACGCACCGAAGTCAAAGACATGATGGCGTACCTGCGCTACATCGTCAATCCGTCGGACGCGGTCGCCTTCCGGCGCATCGTCAACGTGCCGCGCCGTTCGATCGGACAGCAGACCCTGGCGAGCCTCGTCGACGCCGCTACCGCAGCCAACGTGTCGGTCGGGCAAACGGTGTTCGATAAGGATATCTTGCGCCGGGCCGTGCCCAAGAAACAGCGCGAACTCGAGCGCTTCGCCGATTTGATCACGAGCTTAAGCGAACGGGTTTCGTCACTTTCCATCAGCGAGCTGCTGGTTGCCGTGATGGAAGAGTCGGGCTACATCCGCGAGTTGCAAAACGAGGATACCTCCGACTCGCGCTCGCGTCTGGAGAACCTGCAAGAACTCGTCGGCGTCGGCAGAGAATTCGAAAGCCAAGAGAACGCCGGAACCCTCGACGACTTTCTCGCCAATATCGCGCTGATCAGCGATCTCGACACGCTCGATCCGGAGACCTCGTTCGTCACGTTGATGACGTTGCATTCGGCCAAGGGTCTCGAGTTCCCAAACGTGTTCCTAACGGGCCTCGAGGACGGCGTGTTTCCGCACAACCGGGCGCTGACCGACCTCACGGAACTCGAAGAGGAGCGACGCCTCGCCTACGTCGGTGTAACGCGGGCGATGGATCGCCTATATCTGTCGTACGCAATGCGCCGCACGCTCTATGGAAATACTTTCGCTCATCCGAAATCACGCTTTTTGGAAGAGATGCCGAGCGTAGAAGTAATCGGCAGCATCGTGCAGATGCCGCGCCCGGCGGGCGGCCGCTGGCGCGAGGTCTCGATTCATGAGACGGCCGGTGCCGGTGTGAAGTTGGGCTTGGAGGTCGGCGACCGCGTCCGTCATCCCAAGTGGGGCGAAGGGCTCGTGGCCGGCGTCGACGGCGCCGGCGGGGACGGACTCTTGACCATCAACTTTCCCAACGTCGGGCAAAAGATGGTCATGCTCAAGTACGCGCCTTTGGAGAAGGTGCTTTAGCGCTTCCGCTTCGCTACAGCGCGAAGGAGAGTCGAAGTTTGTTTCGCCTTCGCTGCGCTACGGCCAGACGTCACTCAGGTGTCGCGGCGTGGAACGCGCATTGGTTGCATAGCTCCCGCCGCGCGATTGTTTCGAATGCTCGCCGCGTCCGTTTCGGGCGCACAAAGCGCACCTAGTGAGGGTCGCGGTAGCGGGGGCGCTGGGGCGGATGGGACGCGAGGCTTGCGCCGCGCTCGCTGCGAGCGACGATTGCGAACTCGTGGGTGGGTTTGCGCGCACCGCGGCAGCGTCGCTTGGCGATGCGGCCGGCATTTCAGGGCTTGCGGGGCGCGTTTACGATGATGTTGCCGAGCTGTACGACGATGCGCGGCCCGATATCGTGGTTGATTTTACGACGTATCCGGTGACGTTGGATGTGGCGCGGGAAGCAGTTGATCGGCGAATTTCACCGGTCGTCGGGGCGACGGGTTGGACCGATGAGGACGAGGTCAGCTTCGCCGACCTATGCGATGAACACGGCGTGGGCGCGGCGATCGTTCCCAATTTCGCGATCGGTGCGTCGCTCGCGCTGCGCTTCGCTTCCGAAGCAGCACGTTGGTTTCCGACGGCCGAGATCGTCGAACTGCATCACGACGGCAAACGTGACGCCCCCAGCGGAACGGCAAAACTGACCGCCAAGCGCATTGCCGAGGTCTGCGGTCGCGAGACGGTCCCTATCCACAGCGTCCGTTTACGCGGCCTGTTGGCACATCAGGAGAATTTGTTCGGCGGAGAGGGCGAATTGCTGACGATCCGGCACGATGCGCTTTCTCGCGCCTCGTTCATGCCGGGGATGCTGCTCGCCGTGCGCGGCGTCCGGGCGCAAAAAAAACTCGTGATCGGACTCGAGGCGTTCTTGCTGGCCGGCGCACCGTGAGGCTGGCGATCGTCGGTATTACGGGATTGGTCGGTGCGACTATCCTTCGCGTGCTCGACGAACGCGCCATACCGGTGGGCGAATTCGGTGCGTTTGCCTCACGCGACCGGTCCGAACCACTCCTGTTCTACGGCACGCCATGGCCGGTCCGAGCGGCGAGCGCGAACGCGTTACGGGAAGGCCGCTTCGATGCCGTGTTCTTCGCATCGAGCGAAGATGCCGGCGCAGAACTCGCCCAGACCTGCGTCGATAGCGGCGCCGTCGTCATCGACAACAGCGCGGCGTTTCGTATGCGCCCGGACGTACCGCTCATCGTCCCGGAGGTGAACGCCACAGCCATACGCGCGGGACAACGTATCTTTCCGGTCGCCAACTGCACCGCAATTTTGCTCTGCGTCGCACTGGCACCGGTCGCACGAGCGGCGGGCTTGCGCAGCGTCCGCGTCGCGACGTATCAGGCCGTCAGTGGCGCAGGGCGAGCAGGCTTCGAGGCCCTCGCGCGCGAGGAACGCACGCCGCCCGATGCGGTTCGCGATGGGTCTACCGGATCACGGCGTGGCGAGGCGCAGCCGCCCTTCCCTGCGCCGATATTCCATAACGTCATACCGCAAATCGGCGGCTTCGATGACGCCGGAGACTCCACTGAGGAACGCAAAGTCTCAGCCGAAACGCGCAAGATACTTTCGCTCCCCCACTTACACGTCGCGGCGACGACGGTGCGCGTACCGGTGCTAAGATCTCATGCCGAAGCGGTCTTCTTCGAAACCGAGCGCGATACGTCGGCGGCGGAACTCGCCCGCGAGCTTGCGGACGCCGAAGGTGTCGTCTTCCATCGCAACGGCATCGTAACGCCGCGCGACGCCGAAGGCGACGATCGCGTGCACGTTGCGCGCCTTCGCGCCGAAGACGGGTCGCAACGCCACTTTCAGCTTTGGCTCGTCGGCGATCAGTTACGCAAGGGGGCGGCGACGAACGCGGTTCAAATCCTCGAATTGTTGATTCGCGAGCGCTTGCTCTCGCGCGAAAACGCGTTCGCGCCGTGAAGACGATCGTGCAGAAGTTCGGCGGTTCGTCGCTTGCGACGGCCGAATTGCGTGACCTCGCGGCAACGCGGGTTCTCCAAGCCCGCAGCCGCGGGATCGCGCCCGTCGTCGTCTGTTCAGCGATGGGGCGGTCGCCTGATCCGTACGCTACCGATGTACTACTCACATTGCTCGGGCCTGATGCCGCGGCGCAAAATCGCGATCTGCTTCTCGCGTGCGGAGAAACGATTGCGTGCGCGGTCTTCGCGCAACGCTTAATCGCCCGTGGGGCCGATGCGCTGGCGTTGACGGGCGCGCAGGCGGGAATCGTGACCGATGCCGAGTTCGGAAACGCGGCGATCCTGCGCGTGGAACCGGCCGCCGTGCATGCGGTACTCGCGCGGGGAGCGATTCCGGTAATTGCCGGCTTTCAAGGAGCGACCGAGGACGGCACCGTCACGACGCTCGGTCGCGGCGGAAGTGATTTGAGCGCGATTGCTCTCGGCGCTGCACTCAAGGCCGACGTGGTCGAGGTCTTCACCGATGTGAACGGCGTCATGAGCGGCGATCCGCGCCGCATCGCCGATGCGCATCCGCTCGACCGCGTGCACTACGCTGAGATGGTTGAACTGGCGGCGGACGGGGCGAAGGTGATGCACACGAAAGCGGCCGAGTTGGCCCGCGTGACCTGCACTCCGTATGTCGTCAAAGGGTTGCAAGGGAACTTCGGAACGATGATCGACGAAAGCACATCGACGTTTGGTGAAGCGCCGGTAGCCGGCATAGCGTCGGTCGTCGGCCTCGCCTTGTTTTGCGTGGCCGCGGGCGGCGATGCACGTAGGCCGCCGAATGTTGAACGCGCGGTCTTTGGGCGGCTTGCCGAGCGCGGCGTTTCCGTCGACATGGTCAATCTCAATGCAGCCGGCATGTTCTTCGTCGTCGCCGCTGAAAGCGTGCCGGCGGCTCGAAAAGAGCTCGACGCACTCGGTATTCGGTGTGGCGTGCGCGAAGATTGCGCGAAGCTTTCCATCGTCGGCGCCGGCATGCGCGGTGCACCGGGCGTCGTGTCGTTGATCATCGACGTGCTCGCCGATGCGGGCATCGAGATCCTGCATACGACCGACTCGAGCATCACGATCTCGGTGCTGGTTGCTGCCGGCGACGTAGCGCGCGCGGAAGCGGCGGTGCATGACGCCTTCGCGCTCGGCCGAAAGGACGCGCGCGTGCCGGCGGCGGCCGGTCAAAGGCAATAATGGTCTCGTCTACTCCACGTTCGCGGCTCGGGGCGTTGATGACCGCGATGATCACGCCGTTCGATGACGACGATCGACTCGACGTCGCCGAAGTAGAACGCCTCGCGACGTATCTGGTCGATGAGGGCAATGAAGCGCTGATCGTCTCCGGGACGACGGGAGAGTCCCCCGCGCTCGACGACCGCGAAAAGATCGCGCTCCTGAAAGCGACGAAGGCAGCCGTCGGCGAACGCGCGGCCGTCGTTGCCGGGACGGGCGGCAACAACACGCGTCATTCGGTCGAACTGACCAAACGCGCAGCGGACGCGGGAGCCGACGCGATCCTCGCCGTCGTGCCGTATTACAATAAGCCGACGCAAGACGGCATGCTGCTGCATTTCGGCGCGCTCGCCGACGCGACGTCGTTACCGCTCATCGTGTACAACATCCCTGGCCGCACGGCCGTCAATATGCTGCCCGCGACGCTGCTCGAACTCACCCGCCGTCACGCGACGATCGCGGGCGTCAAGGAATCGAGCGGCGACCTTTCGCAATTTGCGGCCGTCCTACGCGATCGTCCGGCGGGCTTTCGCTTTTGGTGCGGCGATGATCACCTGTTCTTGCCCTCGCTCGCGCTCGGCGGCGACGGCTTGATCAGCGTGGCTGCTCATCTGTGCGCGCGCGAGTACCGAACTCTGCTCGAAGCCCAGGGCCGCGGCGACAATGCGAGCGCCGCGCGCATCCACCTCGAACTCGCCGAACTCGTTGCGACGTTGTTCGCGACGACGAGTCCGATCCCGGTGAAATGGGCGATGCGCGAGCTCGGCTTTGCGGTCGGCGCGTGCCGCTCGCCGCTCGGGGCGATGCCGCCGTCGCTTGCCGACCGCATGCGGCCGCTGCTCGAACCGTACCGGGCACGCTGCGGTGCGGCGGTCGCGCCCGCCGTATCGCGGTGAGACAGGCCTTCGTTCTCGGCTGTCGCGTCGACGCCATCGACGGAGGGGAAGCGGTCCAGGCGATCCGTCGACTGGTGCTCCACCACCGAGCATCGCTCGTCGTTACGCTCGGGACGGAGATGATCGTCCGGGCGCAAGGCGATGCGCGGTTCCGCGCAGTCGTCAATGCAAGTGTGCTGTCTTTGTGCGACACGGTCGGTGTCATGTTCGCCGCGCGTTTTGCGGGCGTGCGCGTTCGCCAACGCGTGACGGGCATCGATCTGATCGAGTCACTGTGCAGCGCGTTTGCAGGTGACGGCACGTCGATTTTCATCCTGGGATCGAAAGGGGACACGGCGCAGCGTGCCGGTCGCGCTCTCGCTGCATTGCACCCGGGACTGATGATTGCCGGCGTGCGCGACGGCTACTTCGCAGCGAGCGAAGATGCTGCGGTCGCCGCGGAGGTCGCGCGCTGCGGCGCACAAGTGTTGTTCGCGGGCCTCGGTTCGCCCCGTCAAGAGCTGTGGTTGAGCGATCATCTGAAGGAGACGGGGTGTGCGGTCGGAATCGGCATCGGCGGTTCGCTCGACGTTCTCGCGGGAAACGTGCAGCGCGCGCCGGTCTTTTGGCAGCGCGCGCATGCCGAATGGCTCTACCGCCTCCTGCGCGAGCCGCAGCGATGGCGCCGCCAACTCGCCCTTCCGCATTTCGTTTGGCTCGTAATGCGCGACCGAGCGAAGCATGCACTCCCACGGAGATCTTGATGCCCTGCGATCGAACCGGCGCGATGCGCCCGTGAAAGCAATGATTCTAGCGGGCGGACTGAGCACGCGTCTCTATCCGCTCACCAAACAAGTTCCCAAACCGTTGGTGCCGATTGCCGGCGAACCAAATAGCGGCCATGTGATGCGCTATCTGCACTCGTTCGGAATCGAAGATGTTGCGATCAACGTGCACTATCTGGCCGACAAGATCGTCTCGGCTTTCGGCGACGGTTCGCGCTACGGCGTGAAGTTGCACTATCTGCACGAGGAAGTGCTCCTGGGCAGCGCAGGCGGCGTGAAGCAAATGGAAGCGTTCTTAGGTGACGACACGTTCGTCGTGGTGGGATGCGACGGCTTGACCGACTTACGCCTGGATGCGCTCATTGCGTTTCACAAGAAGAAGAAGTCGCTTGCCTCGATCGCTCTCGTTGAAGAAGACGACGTCTCACACTACGGCGTCGTGGTCACGGACGACGACGGCCGCATCATCGAATTTCAAGAGAAGCCACCCAAGGGAACGGAACGCTCGAACCTCGTCAACACGGGGGTCTACGTCTTCGAACCAGGCATCTTCGCGCGCATTCCCCCCGGCGAATTTTGGGATTTCGGGAAGAACGTGTTTCCCCAATTGCAGCGTGATGCCGCGCCGTTCTATGCCTTGGAAATGCGCGGCGCGTATTGGGCCGATATCGGCACGCCCGACGAATACCGGCAGGCGACGCGTGACGTTCTCGAAGGTAAGGTGCGCTTACTCGGCAACGCGCGCGCCCGCGGCTTTCCGCCCGATGCGAAGCTGGGCCACGATGTGCGGCTTGAGGGCGACGTGCGCATCGGGTCGCAGACCGTGCTGGGCGAGGATGTGCGGGTGATCGGCCCCTCGGTGATCGGGGATCGCGTGACGGTCGGAGCGCGCGCTCGGGTCGACTCGTCGATCGTCTGGGACGGCGCAACGATCGGAGAGGATGCGCGGATCACCGACAGTATTGTCGGCATCGACTACCGGGTCGAGGGCCAAGCAACGCTCGAAGGCGCGATCGTCGCGAACCAGTAGCGACGGGCACTAGCCTCGGCGGTGGACCGACTTGCGCGCCGCATCGCCGTTCTTCTGAGCGAAAACGCCCTTAGCGCAGTGTCCGCGGCCCTCGGACTCACGCTCCTGATTGCTGCGGCCAACCGGTTGACCGCCCCGGTCGGCTTGCCGCATCCCGCTGCGAACCCCGGCGTGGTAGCTATTTCGGCCGTCGCCTCTGCGTCGCCGGCCGGCGGGCAAGTTACAACGCTGCCCACTGCTCGGCACGTTACGACGGTGCCGAGCACTCCGCCAAAGGGCGTAACGCTGGGGCGTGCGGGAGCGAGCACTCCGCCGCTTTGGATCGCGGCGCCGAGAAGCACCGCGCATCCGATTGCACAGTCAGTCATCGCGCAGCCCGCCTCTCACGGACATGATCGCGAGCGGCACCCTGCCGCACCGTTGCGCGTCGCCCGTGACGAACGTCAACCACACGAGGCGCCGATTCCGGGACGACGGAGCGCCAGCGTGATCGCGGTGCTCGTGCCGCGGCGTCCACCGGCAGTCGAGCGGCCGTCGTCATCGGCGTACCGAGTGACGACGTTGCCGAGCCGCCGCAAGGGTTCGGTTGCGGCCGCAATGTTTGATTCGCGCCGCTTGGCGCGTTCCACCGTGTCGAATGCGGCGCGCCCGCAACGCATTCAACCGCCATACATCGACGAACCGTAGCGCTCGTTTCGCACCAAGCCTCGGCTTCCGTGAGGCGTTCGCATCTGCGGCATCGCGTCGGCATATTTGAGCCGCCGGTGAACTACGATGCGCGCCCGCTGCTTTTGACGGTGAGTCCTGAGCCGCTCGAAGCGGCCGCCGCGCTAACGCTCACGGTGCGCTCAAGCCGACGCCACCACTAAAGCGAAGCCACGAGGTGTTGCCGCGCCGAGGGTTCGTCGCAATATCCACCGTGTGCTATTTGCGGCTGCGCTGGACGTCCTGTTTCCATCGATCTGTGCCGGTTGTGGAGCCGGCGGCTCGGCCTTTTGCGAAATTTGCCGAAGCTTCAGTACGAGGGCCGAAGTACGGTACGTGGCAGGTTTGCGGTTGGTGGCGGGGGGGCCTACGCAGGGACGTTGCGGCGCACGATACTCGCGTATAAGCGCGGACGCCGCGATGTCGGCGAGGCGCTGGCTGCGTGGCTTGCAGAGCGATGCGGTCCCTTCGACCCGAGCGCGGTGCCCGTTCCCGTGCCGACCACAGGGCCACGTCGCGCGGAGCGCGGCTTCGATCAGAGCGTCCGCTTAGCACGGCGGCTCGCCGCGCTTCGCGAACGCCCCGTTTTGCTCGCGCTATGGCATCGTGCAGGCGATTCGCAGCGCGGCCGGACGCGCACGGCACGACTCGCGGCGCGCAACCGGTTCGCATGCGCTGCGGATCACGTTTTCCGTGGCGTTCGCATTGTGCTGGTCGACGATGTCGTGACGCCCGGCGCAACGCTGGCCGATAGTGCGCAAACGTTGCGCGCCCGCGGTGCCGTCGTCGAGGATGCCGTCGTCCTCGCTTCCGCCGGGCACACCGTCCCGCGCCGGGAGACCGCCCGAAGGTGAGGGAGCAGCGGCGCGCGCAAGGAGCATACATGGCAAAGGCAACGTGGAACGGCGTGACGATCGCCGAAAGCTCGAAGACCGAAGTCGTCGAAGGCAATCAATACTTCCCGCCCGACAGCGTGCAGCGCGAGTATCTCCAAGAGAGTGCAAACCACTCGGTCTGTCCGTGGAAAGGCACGGCGAGCTATTACTCCCTCGTCGTCGACGGCAAAGAGAATCGCGATGCCGCGTGGTTTTATCCGCAGCCCAAAGACGCTGCAAAACAGATGAAGGACTACGTCGCGTTTTGGAAAGGCGTCGAGGTCACGCCGTAAGAGGGTGAAGGGATCCCTCGCCGCCCTCGATCGCGTCTATCTCGCGCGCGCATGCGAACTGGCGGCGCGCGGGCGTTCTAGCGTATCGCCGAATCCGCCGGTTGGGGCCGTCATCGCGCGCGCGGCATCGACGCTCGGCGAAGGCTTTCATCGCTTGCGCGGTGCGCCGCACGCGGAAGTTGAGGCGCTGCGCGATGCGGCCGAGCGCGGTGCGGACGTTCGAGGCGCGACGCTCTATGTAACCCTTGAACCGTGCGATCATACGGGGCTGACTCCGCCGTGCTCGCGGACCGTCATCGATGCCGGCATCGCCCGCGTCGTAATCGGCACGCGTGACCCGAATCCCCGAACGGCACGCCAAGGTATCGTTCGCTTGCGAGACGGGGGTGTCGTCGTCGATGTGCTTGACGACGAATGGTCGCGCCGGCTCGTCGCCGAGTTCGTCGTTTCGAGTTCGCGGACGCGGCCGTATCTGCGCTTGAAGATGGCATCGTCGCTCGACGGCTGCGTTGCGCCGCGTCCCGGCGAGCCATACTGGCTGACCGGGCACGAAGCCCGCGCGTACGTGCGCGAGTTGCGAGCGTGCCACGATGCCGTGCTGGTCGGCGCCGGCACCGTGCGCGCCGACGATCCGCAGCTCACCGTGCGTCCGCCCTTCGCGCGGCGAAAACCGTATCGTCGGGTAGTCGCCTGTGAGGATGCCGCGCTTCCGGCCAGGCGCGCCGTGTTCACGGACGTTGAAGGCTATGCATGCACGATCGTGCTTGCCCCGGCCGGCTTACGCGCGCATTTTAGGGAACTCGAAGCGGTCGCCGAGGTGGTGTACGTCGGGGACGAGGACGTCGTGCGCCTCAATCTCGCAGAAGCGCTGGAAGCGCTACGTGCACGCGACATCGCCACGATTCTGTGCGAGGGCGGCCCGACGCTGGCGGGAACGCTCTTCGCGCAGGGACTCGTCGATCGGTTCGATTGGCTGCTCGCGCCGGCATTTTTCGGCAGCGGCTGCGCGGTGCCCGTGCTCGCCGGGGGGGGCCTTGAGGCGCAACTTCGCTACGACCGAATCGAGGCTTTGGGACCCGACGTGTTGATTTCGGGTATTCCGCTTGCGGAGCCGTCATGTTCGGCGGCTTAATCGGGCATCGCGGAACCGTCGTGGCGCTGAACGCTGACCCGCGGGGAGGAGTGCAGTTGCGCATCGCGGCGCCGGAGGTCGCGGGCGAAACCGCTCCTGGCCTGCTCGCTAGCGGTGCCGATGAGGTGGCGCCGAAAGATTCGGTCGCGATCGACGGCGTCTGTCTGACGGTTGTCGCCAACGATGCCGGCACGCTTACGTTCGACGTCGTCCCGGAAACGCTCCAACGCTCGACTATCGGTACGCTCGTGAACGGTTCTCGCGTCAACGTCGAACTTTCGCTGCGTCTCGGCGAGCGAATTGGCGGCCATCTTGTATACGGACACGTCGATGCAACCACGCGCATCGTTGCAAAAGTACACGAAGGCCAGGGTCAGCGCTTACGGCTGGCAATGCCGCCTCAACTGCGCCGGTTCATCGTCGAGAAAGGCTATGTTGCAGTCGACGGTATCAGCCTGACGGTTGCTGCCGCCGGAGATGGCGACTTCGAAATCGCGTTGATCCCGGAAACCGCAACGCGCACGACTCTGGGCGAAAAACGAGTCGGTGACATCGTCAACCTCGAAGTCGATCCGGTTGCCCGCTACGCGTCGGCCGCAACAGCGTACCAACGCGAACCGGCGGCCGGCACGTGTCGATCGGATGCGATGTCCTAAGCGCGGTGCGCGCTTTCTTCTGGGCAGTCGATGTCCGTCCGGGCGGTCGTATCCGTCCGAGCAGTCAATATCCGTCGCCTCATCGATTCAAGGCACTCCATGTCATGAGCGCAAGCAAAAAGATCGCAAAGCCAAGCCAGAATGGTCGTAAGGCCAAACAGTTCCTCGGCCGCCGTGCCGCTGCAATGATGAGGTGCTCGACGAACGCGACAAAGCAGAGTGCGACGGCGAGGACTCCCGTCGCTTCCGCATTCATCACGGCGGCATCGAGCATTGCGGCCGCCAACAAGACGATAAGCGTTCCGAACACCGCGATAAAAAGACCGCGCGATCCCCACCGGCCGGGCCGCCCCTTGATGTCAAAGTGCAGCGGTACCGAAGCCGGCAAGCGGGGGTAAGCGAGCAGCAGCTCGATGATAGCCAAAATGGCGCCGGCCAGGCCCGTGCCTAACGCAACAAACACCATAGCGCTCACTACTTACTCCCAGTGGATCGGTTGCACCGATGGACTTGACGCTTGTCAAGGTTATATACCTTGGCGCACCAAGTGCCATGGTGCTGGCACACGCGAGGTATACGATAGGGTCATGCAAAGCCCGCGTACGTTTTTGGAGGCCGTCACATACTTCGCGGACGCGGACCGCGCGCACGATTATGCCGTGAAGCTGCGGTGACCGAATGGCGTCGCTTGCCCGCGCCACGGCTGCGCGTCGCTGCGGCGCGCTTTGTATTTCAAGCGGACGACGGCGAGATCGAAGGGTTCGAACTACGGCAGAGCGCCCGCGGCGCTCCAACGGTCGTGCTTTACGAGACCGTCAACGGCGGTGCTACCTTCGGCGCGCTGCAAGCGATCTTCCAAGGCTCGCTGCGCGAGCGCTTGCGATCCTCGGCCATGAGCCGCCCTGCATCACCGTTTGTTATCCGTGTTTGTTGAGGTATTACAATTAACGCGATCACGACTGTCTCGACAAGCGCGGCATCGAACCGTTGCTCCGCTCCCTGGCGGGACAGCCGACGCCGCTTGCCGTGTTGACCGCCCTCGCTCCTGACTCAGCTGGTTGCTCAAACGGCCACAGGCCGCCGTCGATTGCAGCAGAGTAGCCGCTCGAGATTCTCCTTGACGCGATGATGCGCCGACTTCCGGCGTACGAATTGCAAGGCGAAATTCACGACCCCCACTCCGGCGGCTTGGTCACACGCCCGACATGCTTTTCCCGGATAAGCGGCTTGCCGTGTACGCAGACGGTGCCGACTATCATTCGCGGCCCGAACGGATGGCGCACGACGAACGCGTTCGTACGCGGGCACAAGAACTCGGTTACCGCATCCTCGCGTTCGCCGGCACCAGGATCCACCATGACGTTGACGGCTGCGTCGACGACATTGTTTACGCGCTCTAGCACTAAACTAATAGAGCGGCACGATGCCGTGCTCCATCGTACTGCCATACGCCGCGAAGCTGATGGAACATGGCGATGCAAGGCGTCAAGAAATGCATCATCAACAAAGAGGTCATCGAGAGAAGGAGCAGCCGGCGCTTATCTACGCTGACCGACCAAAAGACCTACCGGCGTAGCGGTGCTTGCTTCGGCGAAGTTTTGCGCTCTAGCGCGGCTTCGGTCGCAAGATATATTGCGATCCGTTGCGCGCGCGGTTAAACGAAAAGTGCCCAAATTTGCTCGCTCGTGGCCGCGGACTACGCATGCCATGGAGTAAATGGCTTGCTATCATACCTACCGTGAGAACGCGAACGCTCTCCGGCCCTCGGCTTTTTGAGGTAACGCTATGCGTGTTTCTACTGTGATCGGTTGTGCGCTGGGTGCATTCTCTGCACTCGCTCTGCTCGCCGGGCGCTCCGAGGGCAGTTCGCAGATGCGACCGCCGCTGCTCGGTCAGGCTCCTCGTACCGGGTTGCAAATCGTCCAGCGGCAAGCCGTGCAGAGTGGCCCCGTGTATAATTACAGCGTTTTGGCCCCCCACGCAGCGCATCCCAACGTCCACCCTGCGAGAACACCGAGCTTTTTCCGCATGGACGCACTGGGCAAGCCGCTCATCTTCATTACCGACGGAGACAGCATGGCCGTCGACATCTTTCTGCAAGGCGGCTCGAGCCAATATGTCGGGCAGATAACCGGCTTTATGTACCCGGCTGGCCTCGCCACCGACAGCAGCGGCAATCTCTACGTTGCAAACGAAACCGGCCGCGGCATTCCTGTCTTTGCACCCCCTTATACGAAGGGGCCCAAACAGCGCAGGCACCCCGAGGAGGTCAGCGGCAGCAGCACGCCGATCGGCCGGACCGCTCTACGGCCCCGACCGCGGTTATGGGCCCCGTGCAACCGCGGAGGGCTACGATCTTCCGGTGCAGCACGGCGATAACGGCTCGGGCCGCGCCGCGGGCGTCGTCATCTGGGCGGACTATCTCCCGAGCGACCTCACCGCCTACGCGCACGAATTCGGTATCAAACGCACCGGCACGACATTCAAGGTCGCCGTCGACGGCGGCGGGACCTTCGATGGGAACATCAACGACCCCGGCAATGTCGAGGCGGAACTCGACATCGAAACGATCCTGGGCAACTCCCCGGGTGCAAACATCATCGTCTACGAGTTTCCGCAGCCCAGCGACCGGGACATCGAAGACGCGTACAACGCGGCGGTTTCCGCGAACGCCGTCGTCGTCGTCAACTCAAGCTTCGGCGGTTGTGAAGCGGCCGACACCAGCTTCGATACGGCAACGAACCAAATCGCCACACAGGCTGCTGCCAAGGGCATGACGTTCTCGGCTTCTTCGGGCGATTCGGGTTCGGATGAATGCAACGGTTCCCTGGGCGTCTCCGCCCCGGCCGGCGACCCGGACTTCGTTTCGGTCGGCGGAACGTCGCTGCGAGTCAACTCGGCGGGCGCCTGGACGGGCGAAGTCGTGTGGAATTCCTACGGGGGCGCCGGCGGGGGCGGCGTGTCGACGGTCTTCGCGCTACCTTCTTATCAGCACGGCATCGGTGGTGTGATCACGAGTGGCCGCAACCAACCCGACATCGCGCTGTCGTCGGATCCGGGCTACGGTACGTCATTTTACTTCAACGGCGCATGGGACGGTCCGATCGGCGGTACGTCTTGGGCGTCCCCGATCTTTACCGCCTACCTGACGCAGGTCGCGCAGCTACGCGGCACGCGTGCCGGCCTTGTGAACCCCTCGCTGTACGGCACGCTTAAGACCTCGGGCTACACGTACTACCACGACATCACCTTGGGCGACAACTTCGGCTACGCAGCGAAGAAAGGGTACGATCAAGCGTCGGGCATCGGCTCGATCCGCACCGGAAACGGCTTACCTCGAAGCTCCGCTAAATAGGCCCTCTACGCAACCGTGAGATGCGACCGCTGCTACGGCGCTCCTTTGCGAACTCAAACCCTTTGAGGCCAACCTGTCTCATGGAAAACAACGTTTTCGGCCGCGCGTCACTACAACGAGCCACCGGTGCGCTCTTTTCCCTTGGACTATCGTGCGGCCTAATGTTGAGTGCCTGTGGTCAGAGTAGTTCGGGAGTCGGCGCCAGCGCATTGCCGGGCACCGGCGCGGGGTCGACAGACGGCGGCACCAGAGCGCCGACCTCTGCCTTGCAAGGTACGTCCGTTGCCAAAAATCCCGTCTTTGGTCCGTTGATTCCATTGCAATCGTTCGCGCCGCATGGCAAAACGAACGTGTCCTTGCCCAAACACGTACAAGACTGGATCGGCTACAACGCGTACAGCGGTGGTGTGAACCAGAGCGTTTCGCCGTCTTGGTTTAACGCAAACGCGACATACGTTGAAGGAGGATGTGACTACCGCGAATGCGCCTATTTTCAAAACAATTACAAAGCGATTACGACCCAACTTGCGATCTACGTCGATCCGACCTACGTCTATTTCTGCCCAAGTAACGGCGCCCGCGGCACGGAGTGTGAAAATGGTGTCGACTGGAGCGATACTCTTCCAGAATCGTCTTACATCCATCCCTGGGACAACCCGAACGGTGCCCGGTTACTAAAGCCGAACGTGTATCAGGGCAAGAGCGCGCCGGGCGAAGTCCTGAACGCAGGAGACCCATCGCTAGTTTCCGCGATGGTGGCCTTCGAGCGAGGGCAGATATCGAGCGTGCCCAACACCACCATGTTTTTCAGCGACGACTCCGGTAGTTCGTTTGCCTATGATGATGAAAACTGTAATAACGGCTTAGGCCCTTGCGCATGGAACCATCCAATTGCGCCACCATACACCAAGGCTACCGACCCCGCGTGTCTCGGCTTGGACGGTGGTGATGTCGATCCCAACCCAAATGCTTCGCCGAATCCAACGTGCCCGGGCAGTGTGAACGGCTATCCGTATGCATACGGCGCGGAGATCCAAACTGATTCGCAATGGCAATCTGCCGAGGATAACCTCTTACAGAATCACGTGAAGCCGACGATCGTCAATGGCAGCGATATATACACGTTTTTGCCGGCTTACGGCGGCGCGTTCTTACACGGCAACGTCGTCGGCCAAAATCTGGAGGGCTGCTTTTCGCAAAGCCCGTTCGGCAATTATCAGCTGGACGACAAGTACGGAGTATGGCTGCTCGAGGCGCGCGCTCTGTTCGCTACGACGCACCTATTCCACAAGAGGGAGATGTGCATGGCGGAAAACGGTACGGCGACGGATCAAGCCGCGCCTTCGGCGCGCATCTACCAATATGCATCGTGGCTGATCACGTACGACCCAACGTATTCCGTGATGGCCCCGGAGACGACCAATTTCAAGAACTATACCGGCTGGCCGGAATATCAACTGGTTCCCTATGCGAGCGCACCCGCCGAACCGTCAACGTACTCAAAGGACGGCATGCTCTTCGAGCGGGATTTCTCGCAATGCGACTACCAAGGGCACAACATTGGCAGCTGTAGCGCCTTTGTGAATACGGATTCGACGCACAATGAAACGCTGCCGTCGAACCTCCTCTACGAACTCACGCTGCCCGACAAAGACGAGTCGTGGCCGCAAGGTGCCGGCGTTGCTTTCAGACAGGTGCTCAACCCGCCCGTGGTGCTGGCGCCGCGGACTGCCGCGATCATGGCGCAGAAATAAGACACCACGCCGCGTGCTACTTCGGGTACTATCCGAGCACGAGCCATGGCCCCTATCCAAGCCGAATGGAGGGTTTCCAGTGAAGCGGAACCGACTGACCGCGACCATCGCAGCGCTTGTCGCCGCCTGCGTATTCCTGAGTCTTCCGCTGTCGGCGGCGGCCGACGGCCCGCTGCTACCGTTCAACTTTTCCAGGGCGGGAGCGACCCGGCACCTCTATGTGATCGACTTCGGGTCCGTCGTCGCCGTACTCGCGTTTCCGATCCGCAACGGCATTCCGGCCAGCTCTCCGGACCGCGAAATCACCGGCCTTAATGGACCAATCGCGTTGAGCGTTGACGCGGCCGGCACCGTCTATGTCCTCGATCAGCAACAGCTCAAGGTTTTTGCTCCGGGCGCGTCGGGGCACGCGAATCCCGTTCGCGTCATCGACCTACCGTTCGCCGCCAAGTCGAATATCGATACGCTGGCCGTCGACCAACACGGCTACACGTACGTCGGAGAGTCGCAGTACATTTTCGCTTACGCTCCCACCGCGCACGGCCCGGCGCAACCGGTCGCTTCAATGCTGCCGCGCGGCTACCCGGCCGGGCTCGCGGTTGATGCGTCGGGCGACCTATACGTCCTCGGGAACACCGAAGAGCAAGATCCCAATCTCGCGTATCAAAGCTGGGTCACCGTGTATGCGACGCCCTCATCGCATCCGGTGAAGATTCGCCAGTTCTGTACGCATGAGTTTACCGACAAAGGACTCGACTACGGCCTCGCCTTCGATGGAGCAGGACATGTGTTGGCGACGCATCCCTATTTCATCGGGCAAACGCCGCGCGGTGCCGTCCACGTCTTCAACGCCGACACGAACGCATGTCCCATCGATCCCGTTCAAACGATCGTCTCGCAAAATCCCAGCATGCTCAGCCCCGTGTATCTCGCTATTGCCGGTAATTTGTACGTGTACGACTTTCAATTCGACGGAATCAACGGCGGCGCGATCTTTACCCTGCAGTCCAGCGGCACGCCGCAAACGCCGCTGTCGGTCTTAGATGGGCCGAAGGCGATGCTCCACAATCCGCAGGGCATCGCCGTCGGACCCTAGGGCATTCCGTCCGTCTCACCAGCACCTCGAAGGTAAGCGCTGCGTTGAAAGCTTTCGCGTCTGCCTTCGAACGAAGCTGCTTAGCGAACGGACGCCGAAGCGGGCACGTCGATCTCCCATCTCCGTTCGATGCTCAATCGCTGCAGGATCGACCGAACGTGCTGGTCGACGGTCCTTATGCTGAGCCCCAGACGTGTCGCTATCTCCCGGTTGGTCTTACCGATGCGAACGAGGTCCGCAATCGTCTGCTGCCGCTGCGTCAAGACGGACGCGATGTCGTCCACGGGTTCCGGACTTCGCGAAACGTCCTCGTCTGCGACCACGTCAACGAAGTCGTCCTTACCCATGAAGGCCGGCGCGATCAACCGCCAAAGGTCGCCGAGATCATCACGGTAGCGCTTGCGTCTGGTTAGTTGGAAGGCATGTTGGTACGCGCGCACGAGCTGGAAGGGCGTCGGATACCGCGATAAAAGTTCAAGTCCGAGACCCAGGTCGTTTCTCGCCCCCCGAACGTCCCTCAAGCGCGCGGCGATACGGCTTTTGAGTAGCAGCGCCATTGCAACGGCTTGCTCCATGCTCGCGGCCGAGGCTTGTACGATGACGTTCTGCAATATATTGTGCGCTACGTCGAGGCGTCCGATTCCGCACAACACGCGTGCACGAAGTAGATCGACGACCATGTCCCCAACTGAGCCGGCGGTCGCCGGCGTCTGCATGGCGTTAAGGCGCTCGAGCGCTCGGTCGTAGCGGCCGAAGAGATAATCTGCCCCCGCCAACGCGAAGTTTGCGCGGGTAAGGCAGTCCCTGTCGCCGCTCAATCGCCCTTGCTTCAGTAGTACCTGGCCGCACCGCGCTGCGCAATCTGCTTTACGGGCAATGAGCGCGGCGCTGGTACACTGGTACAGAGCCTGCCTGGCAAGTCGCAAAAGACCGCGCTCATGTGCGGCACGGTACGCTTCCACAGCTTCACGCAATGCCTGCGCGAAGTGTTCGGGTTGATCCACGTGCACGCCGACGGTGACAATCGACGCCTGAATCTGCATTGCGGCCGGAAGCTCGAGCATCCGCGCAGCTAACGCCTCTGCCTCGCGCAGAGATTCTTCCGCACCTCGGCTGTCTCCAACATCAACGCGATTCATCGCGTGGTCGAGAAAGGCAGCCGTCAGCGTTCGGGTCGCGCTTTGGTCGCCGGACAGCACTGCGGGCCTGATTCTACGGCAAATGTCAACGAATGTGCGCGTGTAACCGGCGCGGTCATCTTGGTGTTGCGTGCGGCAAAGTTCCGCTAACAGGAGGCGACCCTCGACGCCCGTGCGGGCAACGACATCGACGGCGCCGAGGCTGCGGCGCGCCGCGGCGGCGACATGGTTGGCCTCGGCCGTACGTCCCACGCGCGCCAGCGGTGCAATCATGCGGATCAAGATTTCAAGGCGTCCGAGCGGCGCATTGACCGTCGACAGCAGCGCACGGAGTGCCGATACCGCACGTTCCGGTTCGCCGGCATCGTCGTACGCGTCAGCTTCGGCGAGCGCTGCGTCCAAGGGTTGACGCGTCGCAATTCTCATGCGGTTTTGCAAATCGCTCTCTGCAATGAGCGTAGCCAAGCGCACAAGGGCGCGGGAGCGTTCCTTATAGAATTGCCGCGGTGAGATTCCGAGGTCTCTCGCAATGGCCGTGCGGCTCTCGCGAGTGCGATCATAGCGCGCCAGGATTGAAAATTGCCGCATGAGCTTTTGTGCCCTGACTCCGGAGGGCGAGAGCGGCCGCAGGCTGGCGATGGCGCGATCGAGCCATTTGAGCGCCTCAGCGGAGGTGCCGCACAGCGCCAGCAATCTCCGGCCCGTTTCATTGGCGCCTAACCTCTGGTCGTCGCATCCTGAGCGCAACAGGCGCGCAACCTCGCGGGCTACGCGACGCTCGGAGGGCCGTTGTTCTCCGAAGGCGGTCTCGGTCACGGGCAGTTCTTCTTCGTCTTCCATCTGCGCCCCGCGCGGTTAACCCTCTGTGTCAACATAAGGCGAGGCCATCTGAACGGACTCAATCACTGAGGGCGTGGATAGGATTACGCAATGGCAACGACTTCATCCATCCCCGAGATCCCCGATCCGGAGGTCCTTGCGAAAGCAACGCGCAGGCGCTTCACCGCAGCCGAGAAGGCGCGGATACTCGATGCGTACGAGGCCTCATCCGATATCGAAAAAGCGGCGATCTGCCGTCGCGAACGCGTCTACTCCTCGCTGCTCTCCAACTGGCGCAAGCAACGTGCAGTGGGAAATCCGTTAGCAGCGCGACGTGGGCCGAAGCCCGACCCTGACGCTGTCGAGAATACGCGCTTACAGAAACGCACTGTTCTTCTCGAGCAGAAACTCGCGAAGGCTGAACGGGTGATTGACATCCAGGGAAAGCCTATGCACTCTTGCGCGCATGTGCCGGCGAGAGTGCGGACCATCTGGATCTGCCGCCGTGGAACAAGCGGTCCTCGACGTAAGTGCCGTCGTTGGCGAGCGGCAAGCCTGCACGCGATTCGCCTTTCCGCGTGGCACGTTTCGGCGGAGGCGGGCGATAAAGATGATGGCGACCCTACCTGATAACGATGTAGAGGCGCCCGGTGATGCACGCGGAGCGCTGCCGTCGCGGCAAGTGCGAGACCATCTCGTTCGGCAAGCAGAGAAAGTTCGTCGAATTTCTGCACGGGCGTTGAGCTCCGCACAACGCCAGGAACTGCTCGACGCTGTCCACCAACCGCGGTTCGTCGACCGCAGCGTCCCGTACATTTATGCGACCTTACTCGCGGAAAACCACTACTATGGCTCGATTTCCACCATTTATCGCATTCTGCGCAGCGTCGGCGAGGTGGGCGAACGCCGCGATCAAGCTACGCGTCCGCCGCACGTAAAACCCGAACTGTGCGCCACGGGGCCGGTCTACGCGTGGGATATTGCAAAATTGGGCTCTTCAGGCCTTCGAGTGGGTGGGTGCAGGTCAAGGCCAGTGCGCCAAGTATATCACCTTGACGCTTGTCAACGTCGATACCAAAACTTGACATGCGTTAACAATGAGCGTTTACTAGGCGGGTGACTGCTTTTTCTGACGCCTTGAGCGATTCAATGGAGCGTGCCGGCCTGAGCGCCGCGGAGCTGGCTGAGCGCGCGGGCTTGACGGAGAGCGCGATCAGCCTGTTGCGCGCGGGGCGTCGCACGCCGTCGTTTCGGTCGATTCAGGCGCTACGCCGCGCACTTCCCGAACTTACCGCGTGCCTCGACGGCGACCTATCCCCATTCGATTCGATCGACGACGCCGTGGCGGACATTCGTGCCGGCAGGATGGTGATCGTGCTCGATGACGAGGATCGCGAGAACGAAGGCGATCTCGTTATGGCGGCCCAGATGGTGACGCCCGAAGCGATCAACTTCATGCGCAAAGAAGCGGGAGGCCTCATTTGCGTGCCGATCATCGGCAAGCGGCTCGACGAACTGCAACTTCCGCAGATGGTTTCCGAGAATACGGCCGTTCACGAGACGGCCTTCACCGTTTCGGTCGAGGCGCGCACGCGCACGACGACGGGCATCTCTGCGCAGGACCGCGCGGCAACGATTGCAGCCTTGCTCGATCCGGGCGCAAAACCGAGTGATTTTTTACGTCCGGGGCACACGTTTCCGCTGCGCGCCCGCGAGGGCGGCGTGCTGGTCCGTGCCGGGCAAACGGAAGCGTCGGTCGATCTCGCCCGTCTCGCGGGCTTTTACCCCGCCGCCGTTATCGTCGAGATCATGGCTGACGACGGCACGATGATGCGCCTCGGCGGCTTGCGCGAATTCGCCAAGAAACACGGCCTGCGGCTCATCACCGTCAAAGACTTGATCGCCTACCGCATGCGTACCGAGAAGCTGGTACACCGCATCGCGGAGTTCGATTTGCCGACGGTGCACGGCCGCTTTACCGGCGTCGCCTACGAAACTTCAATCGACGATATCGCCCACGTCGCAATGGTCATGGGCGACATCGGCGACGGCAAGAACCTGCTCGTGCGGGTGCACTCTGAATGTTTGACGGGCGATGCGCTGCATTCGCTGCGCTGCGACTGTGCGGCGCAGCGCGATGCGGCGCTCCAAATGATCGCGCGCGAGGGTCGCGGCGTGCTCTTGTACCTCCATCAGGAAGGCCGCGGCATCGGGCTTGCCAACAAGCTGCGCGCGTACGAACTGCAAGATCGCGGTGCGGACACAGTCGAGGCCAATCTCGCCCTCGGTTTGCCCGCGGATAAGCGCGATTACGGTCTGGGCTCGCAAATGCTCGTCGACCTCGGCGTCCGCGAGATGCGCCTCATAACGAACAATCCGAAGAAGATCGCCGGACTCGAAGGCTACGGGCTAGCGATCGTCGACCGGGTACCGTTGCACGTCGATCAGACGCCCCACAGCGCGCGATACCTCGAAACCAAGCGCGACAAGATGGGCCATCTCTTCGAGACGGCTGGGAGCCGTGCATCGTCGCAGTGAAAACGGACGCCCGTGACGCCGTCCCCTTGCTCGACGCTCGCGGGCGCCGCATCGCGGTCGTCAGCGCCGACTTTTACCCGGCGCTCGCCGAGTGGCTCGAAGATGGTGCACGGCGGGCGCTCGATGATTGCAGCGTGGGCGCCGACATGCGCGCGTTCTTTCGCGTCGCGGGCTGTTTCGAATTACCGCTCGCCGCGGCCCGGCTCATCGATACCGGCCGCTTCGAAGCCCTCGTCGCGCTCGGCGTCGTCATCAGGGGCGAGACCCCCCACTTCGACTTCGTCGCTGGCGAGTGCGCGCGCGGCATCATGGAGGTGCAACTTGCAACACGCGTGCCGATCGGCTTCGGCGTCCTGACGACCGAGACACTCGCTCAAGCGGAGGAGCGCGCCGACCCGAGCCGCGGCGACAAGGGTTATTCCGCAACCGTTGCGGCCTTACGCGTCCTTGGGCTCGCTTGCTTTTAATCTCATCTTCACCTATACTCGCGCTACCGTGGCGCTGCGTGTAGTAGCGGCGCCGCTTCGTTGCTTTTTCTCAAAGGGGCTCGCGCGTGCAAGACAAGTCGCTCATCTGTAAGGACTGCGGAACGGAATTTCCCTTCACGGTTCGCGACCAACAATTTTATGCGGAGAAGGGGTTCGAAAACGAGCCTCAGCGCTGCCGGGACTGTCGTACGAACCGCAAGACCTCGCGTTCGGGCGCTCAGCGCGAAATGTTCGATGCCGTCTGCGCACAGTGCGGCGTGGCAACGACGGTGCCGTTCAAGCCGCGCGGCGACAAGCCCGTATACTGCCGTGCCTGCTATGCATCCGTAACGCCGGCCGTCGCCGGGAGGGTCTGATTTAGCGCGTGGACGTCTCCACGCACTAAATCCGAGAGACTCACGGGGGCGTAGGGGCGTGTTGGCGTTTGCGAGCGAAGCGCTGGCGTGATGTTCGAGCCTGTGTGGTGGGAAGATGAGGGCGGCCCTGCCGTCGGACATCTCGATCAGCGTGCGTTACCGCGCGAGATCTTACGTGCGCGGGCGCGCACCGTCGATGACGTGATTGCTGCGATCGCGACGTTAGCAGTGCGTGGCGCACCCGCCATCGGCGTGTTCGGCGCGTACGGCTCTGCACTAGCGCGCGTGCTCGAGGACGACGACGCGCGGTTCGAAGCCTCACTTGGGCGGATACGCGCGGCACGGCCGACGGCCGTCAATCTCGCGTGGGCCGTTGACCGCGTGCGCGCGGCCGGCGGCGCTCTCGCCGAGGCCCGCGCGATTCACGACGAGCAGCGCGCGGTCGATCGAGCGATCGCGCGTCACGGCGCCGAACTCTTGCCGGCCCGCGGTGCCGTACTGACGCACTGCAACACGGGCCCCTTGGCGACGGCCGGCTTCGGAACGGCGCTCGGCGTAATCATCGAGGCCCACGCCGGCGGTAAGCGGCTGCACGTCTACGTCGATGAAACGCGGCCGCTCCTCCAAGGGGCGCGCCTGACGACCGTCGAGCTTGCGCAGGCGGGCGTGCCCACGACGTTGATCGTCGATGCCGCCGCCGCGGCAACGATGTTGCGTAAAGACGTGCGTGCAGTCATCGTCGGCGCCGACCGCATTGCGTGCAACGGCGACACCGCAAACAAGATCGGCACATTCGGTCTCGCGCTCGCGGCCGCACAGCTCGGCATCCCGTTCTACGTCGCCGCCCCACGCTCGACGATCGATTTCGCGCTGCGCGACGGTGGGGGCATTGCACTGGAGGAACGCGCGCCCGACGAAGTGCGCAGTGCCGCCGGCGCCGTCACTGCGCCGGCGGAAGTGAACGTGTTCAATCCTGCCTTCGATGTTACGCCGGGGCGCCTCGTTACGGGCATCATCACGGAGTACGGCGTGTCGCGGCCACCCTACGACGAATCGATTCCCGAGTTGGCAACGCGTCCGAATTTCGCAACGCTGGCGACGTCGGCGCGGTGAAGTTTTACGACTTCGTCGACAAACCGCCGAAAATCGGCAGACTCGTCGTCGTCGAGGGCGTCGAGCGGGTATTCGCCGAACGCGCGATGACCCTGATCGTCGAGCGGTTGTTGCCCCAGTCCGAACGTGATCTCAACGTCGACCGTTTTATGGCGGCCGATCTCGACTCGCTCCGTAGCGTCGATGCAGCGGTTTCTGCGCTGCCGTTTCTCGGCGCGGCGCGCATCGTCATCGTCCGCGGCGCCGCGGAATTACGTGTCGAGCCCCGTCGAGAGCTGCTTGCCGTCGCCGAGCGCGTTCCCGAGGGGAACGTGCTGGTCATCGAAGATCTGCTCTCGCCCGCGAGCAAACGTCCCGAGCCGCTCGGGAAGCAGCTCGGACGCGCCGCCCTGCGCATCGATACGACGCCCTCGCCCGATGCGCGCGAACGCTTCGTGCGTGAGACGCTCGGCGCGCTCGGGATCGGCGCGGAACGGGCCGCCATCGCGGCGCTGGTGCAGGCTGAAGCAGACCTCGCGGGCCTACGAACCGATCTCGAAAAGCTTGCCATCGGCGGCAAGACGATCACGCTCGACGACGTTTTGCGTGAAGCGCTTACAAATGAGGACGTCCGCGCCTATCAGTTCGCGGCCGCCGCCGTCGCGGGCCGGGCGGCCGATGCGCTCGCGCTCGCGCACGAGATGTTTGCCACCGACCCGCGGGGCGCTGCCGTCCCGCTGCTCGCAGCGCTGGCGGCCGAGTACGGTCTCGTGTGGGAAGCGGCGCGCACCGGTGGCGAGCTGCCGGTTCGCGCACGTTGGCGCGAACGCGAACTACGTATGTCGGCGCGGGCGCTCGGCGAACGCCGCGCCCGTGTCGGTTTCGAGCGCGCGGTGCGTGGCTTCGAAGCCGTCGTGACCGGCCGCGCGGACGATCCGCGCGTCGTCGTCGACATCGCGACGGCCGCAGCCGCACGCGAGCGCTGAGGTGGTGGACGACCGGACGTATGCTTCGCCATTTTCGTGGCGATACGGCCGTCCCGCGTTGCGCCGTCTGTTCTCCGAACGCGAGCGACGGCGCCTGTGGCGCGCAGTCTGGGTCGCGCTTGCGCGTTCGCAGGCGAAGAGCGGGCTCGTCACACATGCCGAGCTCGCCGATCTCGAAGCGCACCAGAGCGATATCGATCTTGAGGCCGCGCTTGCGGTCGAGCGCGAGATCGGGCACGATCTCATGGCCGAGATTCGCGTTTTCGCCGCGCAGGCGCCGCTCGGAGGGAAGAAGCTGCACCTCGGCGCGACCTCGATGGACGTTGAAGATACGGTCGAGACGTATCGCATGCGGCGCGCACTCGGCCTCATCGGCGAAAGCCTGAGAGCTTTACTAGCAGGCTTCGCCGAGCTCGTCGAGCGGCACGCCGGACTCACTGCCATGGGCTACACGCACTTGCAATTCGCCGAACCTACGACCGTCGGTTACCGGCTTGCAATCTACGCGCAAGATCTGCTGATCGACGATGCTGCGCTTCGCGCTGCCTTCGAGGCGCTCACGGCCAAAGGTATCCGCGGCGCCGTCGGAACGTCGGCATCGTACGAGCGATTGCTGCGCGGCACCGGCCGCCGCCCCCGCGACCAAGAAGCCGAAGTGCTTGCGGTATTCGACCTCACGGCGCGCGATGTCGCGACGCAGACCTATCCGCGCAAGCTGGATTATCTCGTCCTCTCGTCGCTCGCGGGGCTTGGTGCGTCGCTTTCGAAGTTCGCAGCCGACGTGCGCCTGCTGTCGTCGCCCGGTTTCGCTGAAATGTTCGAACCCTTCGGAGCAAAGCAGATCGGCAGTTCCGCGATGCCGTTCAAACGGAACCCCGTGCTTTCAGAACGGATCGATTCGCTCGCGCGATTGCTTGTGGGATATGCGGACACGGCGTGGCAAAACGCAGCGACCAACTACCTCGAACGCACCCTCGACGACAGCGCCAACCGGCGTACGATTTTGCCCGAAGCTTTTCTGTGCAGCGACGAAATCGTATCGCTCGCGCGCACGATCGTCGCGGGGTTGCGCGTCGACGAAGGTCGCATCGCGCGCAATCTGCGCGCGTATGGGCCGTTCTCGGGCAGCGAGGCCGTCTTGATGGAGGCGGTGAAAGCGGGCGGTGATCGCCAAGCTTTGCACGAGTCGATTCGGCGCGCCGCGATGCGCGCGTACGATCTCGCTGCGGAGGGCGGCGACAATTCGCTTGCGGAACTGCTCGTCGAAGACGAGTCGCTCGTAAGCCTGCTCGATCCCGCGGAGATCCGTTCGTTGCTCGACCCCACCGATCACATCGGCGATGCGCCCGAACGCGCGCGCGCGCTCGCTGCGCGCGTCAAAGCGTTGCCGCCCTTTCCGCAGGCTCCCGCGTTCGATGAGGAACCCAAATGAACAAAGGGCTCCAAGTCGCGCGCGGCAAGACGAAGGTACTGTACGAGAAGCCGGGCCAGCCCGACGTCCTTATCGTGCAGGCGCTCGACGCCATAACATCGGGCGACGGTGCGCGCCGCGACGAGATTGCGGGCAAAGGACGCCTCGCCGCCAAGACGACGGCACGCGTCTTCCGGCTGCTGAACTTATGCGGATTGCCGACGCACTATCTCTCCGGCGGCGAAGACGACGACGACAACGAAATGCTCGTGCGCCGCTGTACGATGGTGCCCCTCGAAGTGGTCGTGCGTGGCGTTGCGGCCGGTTCACTCGTGAGCCGTAAGCCGGGGATCGCGCGAGGTTCGATCATCGTTCCGCGCATGGTTGAGTTCTTCCTAAAGGACGATGCTAACCACGACCCGCTCATCGATCCCGATGACATCATTCATCGCGGGCTCGCATCGCCGCCCGAGATAGGCGCGATGAGCGAGATTGCACGCATCACCTTCGAGATACTTGCGCACGCGTGGCGCCGGCGCGAAGCCCTGCTCGTCGACCTCAAACTCGAGTTCGGCCGCATTCAGAGCGGTGAAGGCCGTGGGGCGCTGGTCATCGCCGACGTGATTGACAACGATTCGTGGCGCGTGTGGCCGCAGGGCCGCGAGGACTTGATGCTCGACAAGCAGATGTACCGGAATATCGAGACCGTGACGCCTGCAGATCTCGAACGCGTGCGACAGAATTACGAACTGGTTTCGGAACTTGTCGGGCAGTTTCCGAGTGCGCGGCCCGCGATGGTAGCGCTCGCCGCTGACGGCGCCGACTCGCTCGGTATCTTGGACCCTGTCGTCGGTGCGCTGCAAGTCTTCGGCTTGCAGACCCTGCGCCGCGTCGTGTCGACGCATCTGGTGCCGGGGTACGTGCTGCAGGCGACGCAGCAGCTCGATGCCAGCTTCGCACGATTGATCTACGTCGCATCGGGTCCACAACTTGCCGCGATGCTGGCGGCGGCGACGCCCACGCCCGTCTTCGATGCGACCGAATTCGAATCGGACGAACTCGCGCAGATCGTCGCCAAGACGCTCGCCCTCGACGATACGATCATGTTCGGCCGCGTTCTGCTCGTGCAGGCTAATGCGCGGTCGGCGGTGCTTCACGCCGATGCACAGATCAATGCACCGCCGCCGCCGGCGCCGCTTGGCTGAAGTGGCGGCGGCACGGCCCGCGATGGTGCGGGTGTGTGAGGTCGAGGATGCGGCGCTTGAACGAAGCCTGCGGGAGAAGGGTCTGGCGCTCACGCTGGGCGAGGTTCGCCGGATTGCGGCGGCGCTCGGCCGTGACCCGTCGATCGTCGAAGCGCACGCGTTCGATGCGCAGTGGAGCGAGCATTGCAGCTACAAAAGTTCGCGTCAGTATCTCGCGCGTTTGCCGACGACCGGTCCAACCGTCATGCAAGGCCCGCAGGAAGACGCCGGCATCGTGCACCTCGGCGAGTGGCAGGGAAAACGCTACGGCATCGTCATCGCGCACGAGTCGCACAATCATCCTTCGCAGGTCGTCCCGTTCGAGGGTGCGGCGACCGGCATCGGCGGAATCGTACGCGACGTGCTGTGTATGGGCGCGCGCGTGATCGCGCTTGCCGACCCGCTGCGCTTCGGGCCGCTCGACGACCCGCACTGCCGGTACGTCGCGCAAGGCATCGTCGACGGGGTCGCCGCGTACGGCAACGCCATCGGCGTGCCGACTATCGCGGGCGACGTGTACGTGCACGAAGGCTTTCGCGACAACTGTCTCGTCAACGTCGTCGCGCTCGGCCTTATTGAAGAGCGCGGCATCATCCATTCGGCCGCGCCGCCCGGCTCGGTCGGCTGGGATATCGTTCTGGTCGGAAAGGCGACGGATCGCAGCGGTTTCGGCGGGGCGGCCTTTTCGTCGGTCGTGCTCGACGAAGACGACTCTCAGCAAAATCGGGGCGCCGTCCAAGTGCCCGACCCGTTCCTGGCCAACGTGATCATGCGCGCTTCGTATCGCGCTTTCGATATCGTACGCGACCGCGGGCTTACGGTCGGCTTCAAAGACCTCGGTGCCGGCGGCATCATGGGATGCAGCGCGGAATTGGCGGCCGCCGGCGGCTTCGGCGCGCGCATCGACCTCGATCGCTGTCCGACATCGCAGCCGAACCTCCCCGCTGCGGTCGTCGCGGTCGGCGAAACGCAGGAGCGTCTGGCGTGGATCGTGCCGCCCGATTTCACGCCCGCCTTGCTTGCGCTTTACAACGATGAGTTCTCGCTGCCTTCGATCGCGCAACACGCGCAAGCAGCGGTCATCGGCACAATAACGGCAGAGACGTCATACGTCTTGACGTCGCGCGATGAAATCGTGATGGACGTACCGATCGACGTCCTGACAGCCGGCGTACGCTACGATCGGCCATACCGGCTCCCCGAGCCGGCGTCGCGCCAGACGGAGGCGGCGCTAGCTGCCGAGCGCGAACCGGTTCCGGCGCCGGCCGGGAACGCTGCACTGGGGCGCCCCGACGACACCTTGCTCCGCGTGCTCGCGCATCGCGACGTGTGTTCGCGCCGGAGCATTTACGAACGCTTCGATTCCGTCGTACGCGGCACGACGTCGATCCCGTGCGGCTACGCCGACGCCGGCCTGATCGTGCCGCTGCCCGGAGCGCCGTTCGGCTGTGCGCTTGCGGTTGACGGCAATCCGCGGTATGCGGTGCTCGACCCCGAACGCGCGGCCGAACACGCCGTCGTCGAATCGGTTCGCAACGTGGTCGCGGTCGGTGCAACTCCGGCGGGTTTGACGGATTGCCTCAACTACGGCAACCCCGAGTTGCCGCGCCACATGGGCGACTTCGTCGCAGGTGTCGACGGCCTCGCCAGGGCCGCGCGCGAACTCCGCGTGCCTTTCGTGTCGGGTAACGTCAGCTTGTACAATCAGTCGGCCGCCGGCCACGCGATTCCGGCTTCGCCGATCGTCGCTTGCGTCGGCACGCTTGCCGACGTGTCGCGTTCGGCGACCCCGGCATTGAAGGGCTTCGGTTCGGTGCTGTACCGTTTAGGTAGCGTGCCGCGCAGTTTGGGCGGCAGCGTCGTTGCGGAAGTGCTCGGCAGCCGGGACGGACGCGAGGCAGCGAACGCCGGTGCCCCGACCGATGCCGAAGTCCCGAAGCTCGATTACGATGCGACGCGGCGCGAGATCGCAGCGCTGCTCGAAGCCCACCGCGACGGGCTCGTGCTCGCCGCGCACGACGTCTCCGACGGCGGCTTGCTCGTTGCGCTTTGCGAAATGGCCTTTGCAGCGCACGACCGCATTGGCATATCCATCGAAGCGGACCTCGACGTATGCGGCGCATTCGCGGAAAGCGGCGCCTTCGTTGTCGAGACCGATCGACCGGCCGCGTTCGAGGCGCTGTGCGCCCGGTACGGCGCCGAGCTCACGCGGCTCGGGACGACCATTGCGCAGCCGGTATTGCGCGAAACAGGTGACCTCGACGTTGCGCTTGCCGTGTTGCGCGCGGCATGGAGTGCGCCACTGCGCGATTTCTATGCCGACGTGCTGCCGGATGCTGCGCACGCATGAGCGGGCGCGTCGGCATCATCGTCTTCCCTGGGACCAACTCCGAAGAAGAGACCCTGCGTGCGTGTCTGGCCGTCGGGTTAGATGCTGCGCTCGTGCACTGGAATGCCGAGCCCGACGACCTGCGCAGTCTCGCTGGGTTCATCCTCCCGGGCGGTTTTGCATACGAAGATCGCGTGCGGGCCGGGGCCATCGCCGCGCATGACCGGCTGATGAGCGCCGTTCGAGCGGCGGCGGCCGCGGGCAAACCGGTGCTCGGCATCTGCAACGGCGCGCAGATTCTGGTCGAGAGCGGTCTTGTGCCCGCACTCGACGACGTCGAGCGTCCGCAAGCCGGGTTTACGCGCAATGCGCCCGTGGGCAAGTATCGTTCGACGCACGTGCACGTCAAGCTCGCGATCGCGCCCGGGCGGTGTACGATCACGGCGAGCCTGCCGCCCGCTGCCGTGTTGCCTGCATGGGCATCGCACGGTGAAGGTCGCCTCGCGGCCGAGCCGGAGGTGCTCGCCCGCTTGAAACGGGAGGACCGAATCGCGTTCGTCTATTGTGATGCGCGCGGCGACGTGACCGCCGAGTCCGTTCCAAACGGTTCGGCGCTCGGCGCCGCCGCGCTCGTGAACGCGCGCGGCAACGTGCTCGCCTTGATGCCGCATCCCGAACGCGACGCCTGGACCTACATGCGCCACGACAGCGAACGGGAACGCGCGCGGGGTGATGCCGCCGCGATGCTTGCGCCCTCGGGCGGCATCGCGCTGTTCGCCGGGCTCGCGCAGGCGGTCACCCCGTGACGCTCGTGCGCTGCGTCGAGGTCGCCTTGACGATCCCCGACAACGAGGCCGGCACCGCGCTTGCCACCTTGCAGCGTCTAGGGGTGCCGGTCGTCGCGCTCGAACGCGCCGATGTGTATCGCTGTGAAGTGCAGGAGCTCGAAGCCGACCGTTTGGGTGCGACGTTTCGCAGCGTGGAGACGCTCTTCAATCCGAACAAGCACACGTTGCATGTTCGCCCCGGCGAGCGACCCGAAGCAGGCGAGATCTGGATCGGTGAGCGTGCCGTCGGTGACTCGCGCGAGACGGCGGCCGGAGTGCGGATCGCGGGGCGGGTCTTGCCGGGCGTCTTGGCTCTGGAGCGCTTCACGAGTTGGCGGCTGACCGCCTCAGCCGGAGCACCGGCGGACGCGAGCCTCGTACGTGCGGCACAAGAAACTCTGCTGTGTAATCCCGCGTTTCAGAAAGCGACGACTGCATGATTGCACCGGAACTGCTGCGCACCCCGGCTCAGGCAAAGACGAGCGACTTTTACACGATCGCGACGCTCGGCTCTCATTCGGCATTGCAGATTCTCAAAGGCGCGCACGATGAGGGGTTTCGGACGCTCGCGATCGCCAACCGCGAAACGGAGCGGCTCTACCGGGCCTACTCGTTCGTCGACGAAGTGATTCCGATCGACCACTACGGGCAGTTCATGCACCTCGTGCCCGAACTCGAATCGCGCAAGCTGATCATCGTGCCGCACGGGTCATTCGTGGCCTATCTTTCACTCGACGAACACAAGCGGATGTCGATCCCGTACTTCGGTAACAAGGCCGTTCTCGATTGGGAAGCAAGCCGCGAGTTGCAGCGCGAGTGGCTGGTGCGCGCCGGTCTGACGGTACCGCGCCAGTTCCACACGGGCGCCGAGATCGATCGTCCCGTCATCGTCAAACTGTACGGCGCACAGGGCGGTAAGGGTTATCTCTTCCTGCGGGACGCGCACGATTTCGAACTCCGCGCGGGGCAACTGGCGCGACAGAACTATATCCTCCAAGAGTACGTGATCGGCGTTCCCGCCTACATCCATTACTTTTACTCGCCGCTGACCGGCAAGCTCGAGATCATGAGCATGGATCGGCGTTATGAAACCAACGTCGACTCGCTTGGCCGCATCCCGGCCGCGGCCCAGGAGAATATGGACATCGAGCCGAGCTACGTCGTCGTCGGAAACTCGCCCCTGGTGTTACGGGAATCGATGTTGGCCGAAACATATCGCATGGGCGAAGACGTCGTCCGCGTCAGTCAAGAGCTTTGCGGACCGAAAGGGCTCTTCGGGGCCTTCTGCATCGAAACGATCATCACGCCCGAGGCCAAGTTTTTCGTGATGGAGATCTCGGCTCGCATCGTTGCGGGCACGAACCCCTTCATCGACGGCTCTCCGTACTCGTACCTCAACTACAGCGAACCGATGTCGACCGGTCGCCGCATCGCTCGCGAGATCAAGAATGCCCTTCTTTCCAACAATCTTCACGCGGTACTCGATGATTCTGGACTTACCTATCAGCGTTAAACGATCCGTTGCCGGCTTGCTGCTTGCGGCCCTGTGCGTCGCTTGGGTGGCGCCCTTGGGAGCGGCGATCGAAACCGATCCGATCGCGCTTTACGGGACGATGCGCAAGGCCTTCGATGAGGGTTCTGCCAAGAATTGGCCGTTCGCAAGCGAGGTATATTATCAGTCGACGGTCTTCGATGCGGGCCGCGCCTACTCGCTCTTTCGCCCGGCGGATCCCAATTACGCCCAGGTCGCAGATCTTGCGATCGACGTAGCGACCCAACTGCATTACAACCCGCTCACCAACAACGATGGTGCACGCTGGTACCTGCGTGAGGCTGCCGACTATGCCGTCAAAAGCAGCGACGACGCGCACAAAGCCGAAGCGACGGCGCTGCTCGGCCGGCTCGACGCCGGCGACGCCGACGCCGCGGCGCTCGCGAGTCAGGCGGAAGATGCAGCCGTACAAGACCTCCACACCTTCCACCGCGATCCCGACGCCTTCGTGCAGCTTCTAGTCGCCGATGTGCGCGCGTACAACCTCACCAAAGATACGCAGTATCGCAGTTTGCTGTTGCAGCATGCTGCCGATCCCGGGGCTCCGCTGACGCGCGTCCCGGACCCCGAATACGGTCAGCTCTTCGCGATCGCGGCGGCCGCGGTCGGCGATCCGGGTTATACCGATGCCGATCGCACGGCGGCGCGCGCGATCGCGTACCGCCGCGCGCATACGCCGGAACTGCAGCTCATCGCTCGGGTGCGGGCCGTTCCGCACGAACTTCGGCTGACGCGCACCGCCCCAGCCGATGAGTATTTCGGTAACTTGAAGTACTCGCCGATCGGCGTGCACAACGAAATTGTTCGCGTCAACAAGTATCTCGACCGGGGTTGGGGCGAGCGGATGGAGGGCGACGCCTTGCAAGTTGATTCAGCCGTCGAGGACTGGCAGAAGCAGTACCCTCACGATACGACGTTGCCCGCGAATCTGCTCGATGCGTATCGCTTGCTCGAACGAGTCGACACCGAAAGAACCATAGCTATCGCCGATCACGTGAAGAACCTACTCGTCGTCGAATATGCGAGCAGCCGCCAAGCGCAGGAATTAGCATCGAGCTGAATCCTCCGGCTCGCGCGCTCGCACGTTACGATGCCGCGGCCCTAACGATGTGTTCGATCGGCAGCCATTCCGCGCTCGACGTCGCCTTCGGAGCGCGCGCGCAGGGCTTACGCAATCTCGTCGTTACGGCACGCGGCCGCGAGCGGACCTACGCTCGTTATTTCGCTCGTGCCGGTGAGGAGCGTGGGGGATTTCCCGCGCGCGGGTGCGTCGACGAGACGCTGGAACTCGAAGCGTTCGCCGATATTCTGAGCCCGGGCGTGCAGGAGCAGTTGCTGGCTCGCAACGTGCTGTTCGTGCCGAACCGGTCGTTCGAGGTGTATCTGCGTGAGCGGTACTCGTACGATCGGATCGAACGCGATATGTTGGTGCCGTTCTTTGGAAACCGGTACCTGCTGCGTGCCGAAGAGCGCGATGAAACTGATAACCAGTACGCGTTGCTGGCCCGCGCCGGCATTCGTCATCCGCGGCAATTCGAGTCGCCGCGCGCAATCGACACGCTGGCGATGGTCAAGGCGCCTCACGCCGCGGTTGCCTTCGAACGAGCATTTTTCTTGTGCTCAAACGAGACGGAATATCAGTCGCAATGCGCCGACTTGCTGGCTGCCGGAATGGTGACGGCGAGCGGGTTGGCTGTGGCGCGGATTGAGGAGTACGCTCTGGGCCCGAGCGTCAATCTCAACTTCTTTTGGTCGCCCGTGCTCGGCGAACTCGAGCTTCTCGGAACCGACACGCGCCGCCAGACGAATCTGGACGGCCTCCGCGCCCTCCCGCCGTCGCAGCTCGCCGCTGCCGGCGCCATTGTGGTGCGGATGGAAGAAGCCGGGCACATCGCGACCACGCTGACGGAATCGATGTTGGAGAAGGCCTTCGACCTCGGCGAACGCTTCGTCGCGGCGGCGCGCGAAGCGAACCCCCCGGGGGTTATCGGTCCGTTTGCCCTGCAGTGCATCATCACCGCGGGGCCGCCGAAGGATTTCGTCGTGTACGACGTGTCGTTACGCATCCCAGGCTCACCAGGCACCCGCTATACGCCCTACAGCGCGTACCGCTGGGGCCGCGACGTGTCGGTCGGCGAGCGCATTGCCATGGAAGTCGTTGTTGCGCGCGACGCCGCCCGCTTAGGGGCCGTGCTCACGTAGCGTGCACCCCGCCGTAACGCTCGACCGTGCGATCGTTACCGCCAACGTGCGAGCGTGGCGTGCGTTCGCAGGCGTTCCCGTGCGGGCGGTGATCAAAGGCGACGGTTATGCTTGGGGTTACCGAGCGCTGGTCAATGCGCTCGAGGGCGAAGTTGACGCCTTCTGCGTCGCCGATGCGGACGAGCTGCGCGACCTGCGCCGTCATACTGCGACGCCCGCGATCGTTTTAGGTGACGTGCCACTCGCGCGACTAGCCGGCGTCATGGCGGATGCGGCGCTTGCGAACATCGACACGCCGGCAGCGCTGACGATCGCGCAGCATCATGCGACGAGCCATGCCGTGCCGTTGCGTGTGCGTGTCGCCGTGAGGCCGGCGGCGGCATGGAGCGGCGTGTCGCTCGACGAGATTCGCAGCTTCGCACCGCTGCTCGCCCAAGCTCGGGCGCAGGTGGAAGTTTGGTCGCACATCACCGATCGGCAGAACCGAGATGCGCAGCGTGCCTTGTTTTCCGAAGCGGTGCGCGTGCTGCGCGCCGCGCAGGTAGATGTGGTCGACACCGAAATTGCGAGCACGCTTTCGCTTGCTGCGGACGGAGCGCTCGGAAGCCGTGTCCGTATCGGCATCGGACTGTTCGGCGCTGCAGCTGTATCCGGCGTGCGCTGTGCACTGCGGGTCGTCGCACCCATCACGCGGGTCGAGCGCGTCCGCGAAGATACGCGCGTGGGCTATGGCAGCCGAACCGTCGATGCCGGAACCAGCATTGCAACCGCACGCTGCGGTTACGCCGACGGTCTGCCGGCAACGCTCTCCGGCTACGACGGCATCGTTTCGGTCGGAATGCAGTACGTGACCGTCCGCGAACCGCGGATTGAGCCCGGGCGTTCGCACGTCGTGTTGCTCGATGAAACGACGAACCTCGACGGGTTGGCCGCGCAGGCCGGACGCTCCGCGCACGAGATCGTTACGGCGTTCGGAAACGCTGCATCCGCGCGCGCAGTTCGTCACCAACTCGCGTAGCGTCGCGGGGAAGAAGCGGGCGGGGATCCTCTGCCAGGCGCGCGATATCCCAGCGTTCGTTGGGACCAGTGCCGAAATAGCCATCATGCAAGGCTGCCTCGGCATGCGACATCACGTGTGCGGCGTCGAGCGGCACGCGATAAATGCTCGCGAGCGTCGCCGTCACCCGGCAGAGTGCGTCGACCAGCTGCTCCGTCAGCGGGAAGCGGCCGAAGTCTGCGGGCGTTGCCTCGTGCATTGCCATCGCCGACACGCCGAGCGCATACGCGTTGCGTCCGCGGGTATGTGCGGCATAGGGCCGTTCCGGCCCCTCGGCGACGTCGCGCATGTTGTCCCGCACATCGTGCGTGTTGACGACGACGATCTGGTCACCCTCGGCACGTGTAATGCAAAAATGGTAAGCGGGGAAAACCGATCGATAGTCGTGGGCCGACCAGTGCACGTACAATCGGTCGATGCGTCCCGCGGGTAACGCGGGCTCCCACTGCTCGAGACTCCAATGCGGATACGCGTCGATGTCGTTTTCGTGTGACGGCTCGTTCATGGGAACCTCATATCGGTGACGCGAACGCTGACGCCACTGTGACGAAGATGCGCCGTACGCTAACGCGAGCACTGCTGTGCGGACTGATCGGTGTCCTATCGTCGCTCGCGGTATCGGCCGCCGACATGTCGTCGGTTGCGACGGTGCGCAAACCGGCTCCGGGCGGCTCGGTTTGGTCCGGCGCGCAGCTGGCGGCCTTGCGGCGCTCCATCGACGCTATCTTAGGGGCACCGACGTTGGGCGGGGCGAACGTCGGCCTGCTCGCCGTCGATACGGTGCGCGGTACACTGCTCTACTCGCAAGCCGCCGACCGGGCTTTCATGCCGGCCTCCAACTTCAAATTGCTGGTCGGGTCTGCGGCCCTGCGGCGCTTGACGCCCTCGTTCGCGTACGTCACGACGGTCGATGGCGCCGCGCCCCAGAACGGGGTCATCGCGGGTGACCTGTATTTGCGCGGCGGCGGTGATGCACTCTTAGGAGCCGACGATTTGCGTGCGGCGGCTGCGGCGCTTGCCAAGCGCGGCATCGTGCGCGTCGACGGCTCGCTCGTCACCGATGCTTCGTATTTCGACGCACAGCGCTACGGATTCGGCTGGTCATGGGACGATCTGCCGTACTATTATGCGCCGGTCGTAACGGCGCTCGAACTCGAGGACGGGATTGCGCACGCGTTCATGAGTCCCGGCTCTGCCGTCGGTGCCCCTGTCACGCTGCGCGTCGAGCCGCAGAGCACCACCTTCACGATCGACAACCGCTTGACGACGGGACCCAAAGGTTCCAAAGATACCTCCGACATCGCGCGACCTTGGAACGCGCCGCAAACGATCGAGTTGACGGGCAGTTACCCGGCCGGCGCTAAGGAGTCGGGCGATCTCACTCCGAGCGTTCCGGACCCCGAAAGCTACGCCGGGGATGTGTTTTCGCAAGCGTTGGCCGCGCAGAGTATCATCGTCGCCGGAGGCGTGCACGACGGCAAAATGCCGACAGACACGCCGGTTCTCTGGTCGCATAAATCGGAGGCGATGCCGCAACTGCTCGCCGACTTCTGGTATCCGAGCGACAACTTGATGGGCGAACTATTGTTAAAGGAACTCGGCGTCGCGCAGTCGGGCGAGCCCGGCACCGACGCGAACGGGCAGATCGTCGAAACGCAGTTCTTGCGTTCGATCGGCATCGATCCGAAGACCGTCACGATCGGCGACGGTTCGGGCCTCTCGCAATACGATCGCATAACGCCGCGAGCGTTCGTCGCAATCCTGCAGGCGGATTGGAATGGCCCATATCGCGACATCGTGCTTAACGCGTTGCCGGTCGCCGGCGTTCGCGGTACGCTGAAGAGCTCGTACCGCGGGACGCCGGCGGAGCGCAACGTGTTTGCGAAAACGGGCAGCATCAGCCACGTGCGGACGATTTCCGGTTTCGTGCAGACACGAACCCATGGTCCGCTCACTTTTTCGTTCCTGATCAACGATTGGATGGACGAAGACGCACCGGGCGGCGCGGCGGCGCTAGCGCGGCTGCGCGCTGCGCTCTTCTCGCTCTTAGCGGTTCAGTAGTGCTCGGCGTCAACTTCGAACGCGAGATTCGCGAACAGCCCGACGTTTGGCGCCGCATCGCCGAATCAGACAAGGCACAGACGCTTGCGCGCGCGATTCGCGGGCGTGATGTCGTGCTGCTCGGAAGCGGCAGTTCGCTCTTCATGGCGCAACTCGGGGCGCTTGCTTTGCGGCGGCGCGGACTTCGTGCGCACGCCTTGGCCGCGAGCGAAGCGCCGCTCGACAATGCGGCGTATCGCGATGCGATCGTCATCGCTTGTTCGCAAAGCGGCCGCTCGGCCGACATACTCGAGGCGGTCGAACTTTTACGCCCGAAGGAGTTGATCGCGCTGACGAACACCGCGGACTCGCCGCTCGGCGCGCGAGCGCAAGCCGTCATCGACGTGGGGGCGGGTACCGAGCTAGCAGTTCCCGCGAGCAAGAGCGTGACGGCTACGGCGGCGATCCTACTCTGGGCCGCGGGTCTGATTGCCGACTCACACTCGCGCAACGCCGCGACGCTGATTGAAACGGCCGAAGACGTGCGGGGCTGGCTCGACGGCGACGGCGTGGAAGCAATCGCGGACGCCGCGCAACGCATCGGCCGGCGCCGGAGCGTCGTCGTCGTGGCCGCCGGCTATGGTGTGCCGGTCGCCGAAGAGTGCGCGCTCAAACTCAAGGAAGCGAGTTACATCCATGCCGAGGGTTTCTCGGCCGGCGAATTCCGCCACGGCAGCGCAGCGATGCTCGACGCGACCTGCGCGATCATCGGCATCGTCGACGACCACTCTCGCGAGATCGTCAATCGGCCGATGCGCGAAGCTCTACAGGCCGAGAGCTTGCGCTACGTCTTCGGTGGCCGGCTCGGTGATATACCCGTGCTCGGTCCGGTCGTGGGCATCGCCTTCAATACGCTCGCGTGGCTGGTCGCGGCGCAGATGCTTGCTTTGCAGAGCGGCCGCGCACGCTACGTCGAAAGCGACGCGCCCCGCGGCCTCACCAAAACGATGCTATAGCCTGTCTTTCATCTGACTAATCATATCGGAGGCCGGTTTCCTGCCACGGCGATGCGCCGGCGCCGAACGAATCTGCAGAAGTAAAGCCGTACGGAGCAGGAGTTCGTCGCTTTAGACCACATTTGTCGGGTCAGCGAACGCGCGTGTGATCACGTCGTTTGCTTTTCGTTTTCTAGAGCCGTCGCAGCGCGATGCCACCGAGCAGCGTTGCCGCCGGACATGAAGTGGAGCTGAATCGATGCAACGTAATCTGTTCCAATGGCGCCCGCTGCCGGTTCTGATCGCGGCGGTCGTCATTGCATTCATGGGAGTGCCGCACTCGGCATTCGCCGCCACGGGTACGACCGCAACAATCCAGGGCACGGTCATCGATGCGCAGACCGGCGCGCCGATCGCGGGGGTGAAAATCAACGCCGTCTCGCCGAGCCAGACGAGCACGGCAACGACGGACAGCCATGGGTTCTACGTCTTCAACGGGCTCGATGCCGACACGTACACGTTGTCCTTTCAGCTTGAAGGTTACCAGGGCGCTTCAGAGCCCGGCATTACGGCCTCGCAGGCGCAAACGGTCACTCACAACGTGGCGCTCGGCAAAGCCCTCAGAACGATCGCTCGTGTCGAGTCACGGAATTCGAGCAACCTCGTGAACCCGAACAACGGCACTGACGTCTACAACGTAAGCGGTGCACAAGCCGCTGCGGCCACTGGTGCAAATTACAATTCACAGACGCTGAACACGTATTTGGGTACGGTACCTGGCGTAACGATCTCGGGCGGTGTCGGCCTTCCGCGCATTCGGGGAGGCGATTCGCATGATGTCGGTTATGAGTTCGACGGCATTCCGATTCGCGAACGCCTCTTCGGACTCTTCACGAGCAACATCAGCGACGTCGGCATCGGAAATACCGAAGTCTTCACTGGCGGTTTACCGGCGAACGCGGCCGGCAGCGGTTCCGGAGTCATCAATACCGTCGCGAAGACGGGAACCTATCCCGCCTTCGGCGACATCACCGTCGGGGCAGCGACACCGGACTACAATCACTACCTTACGGTCGAATACGGCGGCCAAACACAGAACCGGCGCCTATCATATTACGTGGGTTACGGCGGCGTGCGTTCGAAGAACGTCTACGGTTATGGGAACTACTCGTATCCGAACGACATCGGCAACGACATCTCGGGTCCCGTGATCGAGCGCGACATCGTTGCAAACTTCCACTACCGCCCAAGCCAGAAAGACGACTTCCAGTTCTTGCTCCAAAACGGCCTCGGCGACTTCGTCTTCGATTACGGCTTGCCGGGCAAAGGACAACCGGGTTCGCTCAGCATGACGCCCTGCCCCGGCTACACAACAACAACGAAGGCCGCGCAAGCTTCGTACTTCGGCGCAGTGGGCGGTACAGCACCCAACGGTCAGCCGTGCCCGCTCGGGTTTGCCTGGTCGTCGATTCCCGGCCCGGCGAATGTCTGGCACCACTACTCGGGAATCGGAAAGATCCAGTGGAATCATAACATCAACGCAAACTCGTTCTTCGACCTCCGTGTCGCTGAAAATTTCAATCAGTACATTTTCGACCAGCCGCTAGCCGACCCAAACTTGCCGGGTCTGGAGAATCCGGGCGGCTACCTCGACTTGTCCCACAAGTACGGGCTTGCGACCAATCCCTCTTCGTGTCCACAGTACCCATATGCGGCCGGTCAGCCGCTACAGGGTTTCGCGAATGGACCCTACGGCCCGGCGGCGGCGGACAATCTTTGCGGGTATGATGACCAGAGCTTCTACGGCGACCGTAAGTCGCATATGTACTTCCTGTCCGCTGACTACACGAATTCGATCAGTCCCAATCTCACGTTCCGAGCCGGAGCCGGGCAAGAGTACGATCTGAATCTCCTCGCATACGTCGCGCGAGACTCCTTCAACATGAACGGCACATATCCGAACCAGAACTATGCATACTCAGACGTTCCGACTCATGTCCCCCAAGCGTATGCCTCGGCCGACGTTCGCGTGCACAAACTCCTGTTGACGCCGGGCATCTTCTGGTCGCGGATCTATTACGGTATACCTGCGCTCCTCGGCGGCACGCGGTCGGCGGGCATCTGGAATCCGACTTTCAACGGGACCTACAGCTTTAGCCCCAACGACGCGTTGCGGTTTTCGTACGGAAACTCGTCGTCATTCATCGGTTCAGCGTATGTTGCGCGTACCGATCCGGTCGGACCTAACGGCGTGCCTATCCCAAATACCGCTTACGATCCGGCCACTAATGGCGCGAGCATCAATCCGGAGCTGGTACAGAGCGGCGATTTGATGCTTGAGCACAGCTTCGGCAACAATACATCGATGCGGATCGGTCCCTACTACAACAACGATGTGGGATATTACGAATCGTACCGCCCGGTTAAAGATTTCCTAAACGGAGCGCCTCACTACGGGCAGGCCGTCAACTCCAGTAGCGGACGGCACCACACACTCGGGGCGGAGTTCGCCTTAAACCATGTCGACAACCGGCCGCGAGGCCTATCGTATTGGTTGACGGCGACATACGATAATTACTGGTCGACTTCGGTTTCCGATCTCAATGGCGCGAGCCCGGTCTTTGCACCGTTACCTTCCTACTTCACCAGCCGCGGCATCCTCGACCGTAACCCGTCCAATCCGCTTTTCACGTCGACCTTGGTCGCGGATTATCACTCGGCGGGATTCCACTGGTATCCGGAAGTTTTCTACAACCTCGATACCTTTTACAACGTCGGGTATTCGCAGCTCTACGTCCACGGTTCGCCGGTCGGCGCTCCGGCTTTGACGAAGAACGCAATCGCCGGTGCGTGGTACCTCGTCAATATGACCTTCTCCAAGGATATCACGCGAAATTTCACAGTCGGAGTCACTGCAAGGAACATCACCGATCAAGGTAACGGCCCCACCCCGTGCTTCGTCGTCGATTCTACCGGCTGTGCGGGTGTCAACGGCCCCTACTCGGGATATCACAATCTGACGCCCGGTACGTACACCAACCAATCCATCCCGAACTACTTCTCGCCCTACCCTCAGACGTTCGAACTCTTCGCGACCATGAAAATGTGATTCGCGTCCTCCGGTAAAGAAAAGCGGGGCGGTGCGAAAGCATCGCCCCTTGCGTTCTCACTGAGAACCGAACACGCATTCCGGTTACCATAATTCTTCCCCGGCCGTGGTGGACTCGCCGGAAGCGACGTTGCGGGCTGCCGAAGGGATTCTCTCGCCTCACGCGCCCAGCGCAGGTGTCCGGAGCAGCTCGCTCGCCGGAACGCGTGCTCGTCAGCAGGAGATTCAGCCGCCTACGCATGATTGCCACCCCAGGTGAACGAGCGTGTGATCACGCCGTTTGCCTTTCTTTTTCATTGAGGCCAAGGCGCGATGCACGCGAGCAGCGTTGTGGCTCGTCGGGAGTGGAGTTATATCGATGAGACATTCCATCGTCTTCTGCAGTCGCTTGTGTGGTTTTCTCGCCGTCCTATTCATGTCGATGGTCGCTCCGTCGATCGCGGGCACGACCGGCACCCTCACGGGAACTGTGCTCGACGCGGCTACGGGTCAGGCATTGGCCGGCGTAAAGGTAACGGCAACCGCGCCGACCGGTTCCAGCACGACAACGACGGATGCGCGGGGATTCTACTCGCTCCAAGCGTTGACTCCCGACACCTACACTGTTTCATTCGAGCAAAGCGGGTTCGAGCCACTTAGCGTTCCAGGCATCACGATTCAGCAAGACATCGTTTCGCGGGTCGACCAAAAGCTTCAGAAGACGCTGCGAAAAATTGCGCAGGTCGGAGCGCGTAATCCGGGCAGTCTTTTCAAGCCCTACACGGGTACCGACGTTTACAACGTCAGCGGCGCGCAACTCAATGCGGCCACCGGTGGCGACAATCTGCACCGCACCGTCTATCAATATCTCGACACGGTCCCAGGTGTGACGCCGATCGGCGGCGGTTATCCGGCCGAACCATCGATCCGGGGAGGCTACGACGTCGACAACGGCTATGAACTCGACGGCATCCCGATCACCGAGCGCATCACGGGATTTTTCACGACCAATCTGACCGACCTCGGCATATCGAACGTCGAAGTCTATACGGGCGGCTTGTCAGCGCAAAACGCGGGGAACGGCCTGGGTATCATCAATTCGGTCATAAAGACGGGGAGTTTTCCCGGCTTCGGGAACGTCTCGGTCGGAAGTACCGCGCCGTCTTTTAACTTCTTTTCGCGCGCCGAATACGGCGGTGCGTCGCAGAATAAGCGCCTTTCGTGGTACTTCGGTTACGACATGGCGGCCTCCGACAACCAGTTTTGGGCCGGCAACTACACCGCCACCTTCCCGCTCAGTGAGATCGGCGTGAGTTCAGGCAGCCCTGGATTCATAAACACGACCGATGTCGTCGGAAACCTCCACTACCATCCGACCAACAAGGACGACATTCAATTCCTGTACCAAAACGGCGTGTTCGACGACAATGTTTCCTACGGCGAAACCGCCACGACCGGTCCGCTTCTAGCCTTGGCGCCGTGCCCGGGTTCCACCGGCGGCCAAGCCACGTCGACCAACGGCAGTGGTGGCAAGGCGCCCGACGGCCGGCCATGCCCGCTCGGATTGTATTTCACGCCGCTCGCCAACGGGCAGGGTAACTACCTGGGCCACTACTCGGGGATCGGCAAGATTCAGTGGAACCACGTGATCAACGATAAGTCGAGCTTGGCGCTGCGCTTCGCCGAAAATTTCAACGAGTACATCTTCAATCAGACGCTGACCGACGTCAACTCCGCGAGCAACAACGTCGCGGCGGGAGGTACCGTTGTCGACTCGGGCTGTCCATCGTACCCCTACGCGTCAGGCTCTCCGCTACCGGTTGCCTCGGCGAGCGGCGGCGCCTGCACGCAAGACCTGGGCGACTACTATCAAGACCGCCGCGGCAACAATTACTTCGGCGCGCTCGACTACACCCTGACCCCGAACCCGAATCTTATCGTGCGTGCCGGGCTCGGTCAGGAGTTTGACTCACAGTTGCGCGATGTGCGCTATCTCAACAAGTTCAACTATCCAGGCAAGAACGTCGGCTTTTGCAACGGACACGACGCAAGCTACGCGTGCATCAACTCCTACACGGACATCCCGACGCACGTTCCATATGCCTATGTTTCCGCGTCTGCAAACTTCGGGCGCCTGACGCTCGAGCCAGGGCTCCGCTACTCGCGGATTTATTACGGTGTTCCGGCGTACGCCGGCGGAACGGTCTCGGCGGGATACTTCGCCCCGTCGATTCTCGGAACATATCGCCTCACGTCGCGAGACGCGCTGAGGTACTCGTTTGCGGATTCACTGCAGTTTATCGGAACAGAGTTCGTGTACCGGCTTAATTCGTCCACGTATAATCCACGAAATAGTGGCGCTCTGGCCTATCAGCCGGTCCGGAACAACGTGACGGACTTCCAGTACGAACGCGAATTCGATGCTAACACGACGTTGAAGGTAGGCCCCTATTACCGCGAGTCCGATGACTACCTGTCTTCGTACACACCGTTTATCGGGTTCAAACCGGGGACGAATGTTCCGAACTACGGCAACCCGACTCTTTCGAATAACACAAAAATCCGCTCGTTCGGCTTCGAGCTTGGTTTGAGTCACCTCGATAACCGTCCGGTCGGAATCTCGGCCTGGTTGTCGGGTTCCTACAACAACTACTGGACCCAAGTGTCCGCGATCTCCGGCGGTCAGGTATCGTTCATTGGCTTTCCGCTGCTGGATCAGTTCTTGCAGAAGGGGACCTTTGTACGCGGCTACCTGACACCGCTGTTCGGCGGTACTTTGACGCTCGATGCGCACAGTCACGGTTGGCACATTTTACCGGTCGCCTACTATGCGTATGACTCGTTTTATAACTCAGGTGGCTGCGTCCCAGAAGACAAGAAGGGAAACCTTCTCCCCTACAACCAGTATAGCCAGCCCGCTTTCTGCAGTACGAGTGATCCGCATCCAGTGCTGGCGCCGGAATCCATCGGGTCCGGATACTGGTCCCTCAATACGACCATCTTGCGCGAGATCAACAAGAACGTGACGATCGGCTTGAACATCCAAAACGTCTCGAACAACCAGCACGGCACGACGCCGTGCTTCAACCCGCAGGATACCGCCCTTTCCACCGGACTCGGCTCCGGATGCTCGGGCCAGAACGGCCCCCAGTCTGGAACCATAGCGCCGGTCGGCTATCTCTACCAGAACATCACACAGTCGCCGCGCACCTTCGAAGGGTTCATGAGCCTCAAGTTCTGACGGACGCCGGCGCAATGAACCCGTAACCCCAACCGACTGGCGGTGCGAAAGCATCGCCCCTTCACCGTAGAGAAAACGTTCTATGCTCACGCCGTACCTTGTCGGCATCTCGCTCTGGCTCGCCTCGGCCACGCCACCGCCTCCAACGCCGGCGCCGACCCCGACGGGGCCGGTCTATTTCGGCAAGCCTGCCGTGCGCGTTGGGCTCGATGCCCGGTCGCTCGGCTTCGATCCCGACGGGAATGCGCGCTGGCTCGTGGTTACGAAGTTCTTTGATGCCGGCGGCAGGCCGACGCGTATCATGGCGAACAGCGACGTCGACTATCTCTCGCGAGACGGCTACGTGCAATGGCAGACGCGCCTGCGCTACGGTCAGCCCGGCGCGATTCTAAAGACGCGTCGCGACGGGCCGCTCGCGATGACGATCCGGGTGAACGCGCCGCGGCTCGCCAAAGTCAGTGCGCACACCGATACGCGCACGTGGGCGGGACCGCGCGTCGTCGCGCAAGCGCTTGGACCGCACGCGATCCAAATCGGCTGGTTTCCGCGAGAAACGACGATGGTGCGCATCGTGCGCGTCGACGGTCGCGGCCAACATCGTACCCTCCAAATTATCGCCGGACTCAGCTCCACGTATCTCGATACGAGCGTGCTGCCGGGGAAGCACTATCGTTACATTCTCTACCGGTCCGATCACGCACCCGTGAGACTGGGCCCCATCGCAACACTTGCACTGCCGCCGGTGACGAGCGTGTCCAATGCAGCCGGCAAAGCGATGTGGCTTTTCTTTACGACCAATCCCATCGATAAAATCTACTACAAGCATCTCGACCCGAACGCGATCGTCGCGCAAGCCGTACGTGCCGGGTTACATTACGTAGAACTGCGCACGGCGTACGGCGCCTACTGGGAGGTCACCCCGGAAGCCAAGCCGACGATCGATGCGATCGTCGACGGTCTCGCCGCGCACGGCATCGGTACGATCGGCTGGACGGTGCCGCGCGACATGGCCTTTGAAGATCTGCAGCAGAGCGTGCGCACCGCTTACTATCGCACGGCACGCGGTACGCCGCTTACCGGCCTTGCAATCGACGTCGAGCGCGGCGACGAATTCATGGGAGCGGCCCCCCAAGGTCCAAGTGCGCTGTGGCAGTACATGCGTGGGCTGCGTGCGGCACTCGGGCGGTCGTACCTCCTGGTCGCAACGGTCGAAGATCCATACCTCGAACACTTGACGCAGCGGCAGTATCCATACGATCAAATCGCACGCTACAGCAGCGTCCTGCAACCGATGGCATACTGGCGCATGATGCGCCGCCGACCCACGAACCCGGCGCAAGTCAACGCCTTGCTACGGGCGTCATACGTAAAACTCGCGTACGTCGCTCGCCGGCCGATACCAATCAGCATAGGCGGCCAAACCACCGCCGAAGGACGCAACGGCTATCCGCCCGCAGACGAGATCACGGCATCGCTGACGACGAGCAAAGCAGTCGGAGCGCTCGGTGAGTGTTTCTTCGCCTGGGACGGCACGCAATCGTACCAGTGGGATGCGCTGTCGGCGTACCGTTGGTAGCGCGTCGTGCATGATGGTAGTCTTGTGACGTAGCTCTTCAACCTGCTACACTCATGGCCTACCAAAATGACGGCGGACCAGCTGCGCCGCATCCGAGAGCAGATCATCATGAGGATGCGAGTAACGCCTCTGTGAGGCACTTGAGCTGAGCGCATTCATTGTTCGCCGCGTGTTGCTGGCGATTCCAACCGTACTCGGCGTGACGATCCTTACGTTCGGCTTGCTGCATCTCGCGCCCGGCGGACCGGTTTTAGCGCTGGCGGGCGAGAAAGCCACGCCCGCGCAGATAACGCAAATCACGCACGAGCTGGGGTTCGACAAGCCATGGCCGCAGCAGTACGGCGCGTGGCTCGCCGCGCTCGCTCACGGTGACCTTGGGTATTCGTATATTCGTCAACGCCCCGTGCTCACGTTGATCGGAGAGCGGCTGCCCCAGACGGTACTCCTGATGGGCTGCGCGCTGATCGTCTCGATCGCCTGTGCGGTTCCGCTCGGCGTCTATCAAGCGTATCGGCGCAATCAAGGTTTCGATCGCGCCGCGAGCGTTTTCGTTTTTATCGCGTGGTCGATGCCGACGTTTTGGTTCGGCACGCTGTTGATCGCGCTCTTCGCGGTCAACCTGAAGTGGCTTCCCGTCGGCGGGCTACAAACGATCGACACGCTCGCCTTCGACTGGCCCTCGCGGATCGCACATTTGATCTTACCGGCCGCGACGCTCGCCATCGTTTCACTCGCTGCCTGGAGCCGCTACATTCGTGGCAGCATGGTCGAACAATTGCGCGAAGACTACACGCGCACTGCGATCGCCAAGGGCTTGCCGACGCGAACGGTTCTCTTTCGTCACAACTTGCGTAACGCGCTGATACCGTTCATTACCCTGCTCGGCGGAACGGTTCCCGCACTCTTCGGGGGCGCGGTCATCACCGAGCAAATCTTCGCCTACCCCGGTATGGGTCAGCTCTTCTGGCAATCGGCAGTCGATCGCGACTACGCGACGCTGCTCGGCATGACGGTCATCACCGCGATCCTCGTCATCGCCGGAAATCTGCTCGCCGACGTGCTGTACGCGGTCGTTGATCCTCGGGTGCAGGTCGCGTGAGCCAAGCGACGCTGACGCTTCCCGTGGCCGACGCGTTCGAGCCGACCACGCCGCGTCGCCTGCCGGACGGCGTCACGGCCGTGAGCTGCTTGTGGCTGATCGTCGCCGTGGCGGCGTGCGTGCTCGTTCCGTTGGTGCTGCAAGTGAACGCGGACACGACCAACGTCGCGCAGTCTTACGCGCCCCCGAGCGGCGCGCATTGGCTCGGAACCGACGGCTTGGGTCGCGACGAACTCGCTCGTCTCCTGGTCGGCGGACGCATCACCCTCGCCGTCGGCGCCGTCGCGGCGATCGTCGCCATGCTGATCGGCACCATGTACGGCGCTCTCGCGGGATATTATGGCGGCTGGCTCGATACGGCGCTGATGCGCGTCGTCGACGTTTTGCTCAGTGTTCCCACGCTGTTTCTACTCCTATTTCTCGCGGCGATGTTCCACGGAAACGTACTGGCGCTCATGCTCGTCATCGGCGCGACCTCGTGGCTGCAACCGGCGCGTTTGGTGCGCGGCGAGATGCTGACGTTGAAGGAACGCGTGTATGTCGAAGCAGCCCGCGCGGTCGGCGCCGGCGATCGGCGCATCATTTTTGCGCACCTCGTACCCAACGCTGCGGGCACGGTCATTACGACGACGACCTTCATGATCGCAAGCGCCATGCTCGCCGAGACCGCGCTGTCCTATCTTGGCATCGGAGTCCGCGCCCCGACGCCGTCGTGGGGCAATCTGCTTTCGAGTGCGCAGAGCGATCTCTTCGCACAGGCCTACTGGCTGATTCTTCCGCCGGGTTTGGCGATTCTCGCGACGGTCTGCGCCCTCAACTTCCTGGGCGACGCGCTACGCGATCGTGGGGAAGGTGCCGGTGCGCTTCGATGAGACCACCCGAAGAACTTCGTTGGCTGGTCGGATCCCCGCGTAGTCGTGACAGAGCTCAACGACTTCACTCAGAACCCCGAAGTCGACGCCTTTGAGCCATTACTCGTCGTTCAGGACGGCAACGGCCATACTGCTAGGCTGCGTGCTGGTAGGGTGTGGGGCGCGCAACGCAGAGACGCGTGACCCGAACGTGGTGGTTTGTGCGTGGATCGGGGGGCCGGACGGTTTCGATCCGCTGGTCACCGTTAGTTCTTCGGCGGTGATGATCGACAATTTGATCTACACGCCGCTTGTCGACATGGAAACCACGCCGAACATGTTGCCGCATTGGCCGACGAGCCTCGCATACCGCGTCGACATCGGCGACGCAGGCACTCGCTACCTGTTGCGCTTGCGCCGCGGTGTCCGTTGGTCGGACGGCACTGCGCTCACCGCGAAGGACGTGGTGTTCGCCGTCAAGCTCGGTCGCAACCGGCTGCTGCCGAGAAGCTTCGCGGGCGATTTCACGTTGATGCGTTCGGTGCGCGCGGTGGATGCCGACACGGTGGAGATTCGCCTTTCGGAACCATCTCCGCCGTTTCTAGAGAATGCGTTGGGCGAAACGTCCGCATTGCCCGAACACGTCTTAGGGCGCTATCCACCGGAATCGGAACAAGAAGCGAAGTTCGTCATCGGGGATACGGCGTTTTCGCAGCACCCTACCACCAGTGGTCCGTGGCGCATTCTTCGCAACGTGCTCGAGTCGTCGCTAGTGATCGGGCCAAACCCGCTCTACTGGGGCCCGAAACCGAAGCTCGACGCGATTGCGTTTCGCGTCTACCCCGAGCAAGATTCCCTTTACGCCGCAGTGGACGCAGGCGAAATTGACGTGACCGGCATTCCGCCGAACCTGTGGCGCGTTCACGGGCGATTACGCGGCGACCATCGTTTCGTCACCTGGCCATGGAACGTCGCCTTTGCGCTGGTGCCGAACTATCGCGATCCGGCGGCTTCATGGATTGCGAATCCCGCGCTTAAGCGTGCGATGATGTACGCGCTCGATCGGCGTTTCATTACAGGCGGCATCATGAGTGGCCAAGCCGACATCCTCAACGGCCCCCTGCCGACATTTTCGCCTTATTATAATCAGCGCCTGAGAACCTACGCATACGATCCTGCGAAGGCCCGCCGCCTGCTCGATGCCGCCGGCTGGAGAGTCCGCGGGGGCGTGCGCATGAAAGACGGCCGCGCTTTACGCATCACGCTGAAAACCGAGGGAGCAACCGACGCCGTCGGCAGCGACGTGGCGGAACTCGTTCAAGCAAATTTGCGCGCCGTCGGCATCGACTGCGTTCTCGAGAATGAGGAACTCCAAACCTTTTTTAGTGACGAACTCGCCAGCAACTTCCAATTATCATTGCGCGGGGTGATTTTGTCGCCGTATCCCGACGACTACAAATACTTCCATTCGACGCAGATTCGTGCGAACGGCGGTTTTAACGAAGGCTTTTACGGTAACCCACAGATCGACCGTGCCCTTGAAAACGCCCGAACCGCCGCTTCGCCCCGCATCGCTCGTGCGGCGCTCGATCGTTATCAGCGACTCGCAAGTGAAAATCTCCCGGAACTCTACCTGTATTCAGTGCGCCTCGGCGCCGTCGTGCCGAAAAACTTAAGCGGGCTATCACTCACGCCGCTCGCCCCCGCGGCATTGCCGATGGGCCTCCAGTTTTGGCAACGCTGACGCACGGTAGTCTTGTCAATCCACATCGTATCGCAGAAGCGGGAGATACCGGCCGCTGTCCGGGGAGACGCGTTCGCCGATGCGGCGCGCTCCCATGCGAATGTAAAACGCCTCGGCGTTCGGGTCGCTTTCAATGAGAAAATGTGCATAGTCATGCGCGCGAGCTACGCCGTTCGCGTGATGCCACAGCGTGCGCCCGATTCCGGTGCCGATGAACGGCGGGTCCACCCAGAAGTCGTACAAGAACGGCTCTTTATCGAGAATGAGAAATCCGTAAAAACCGCCGAGTCGTCCGTCATTGCTTGCGAGATAAACCGGGCACTGAACCACATACTCGATTGCCACCGTTAGTGCCGGTCGCAGTTCTTCTAAGAACGCCGCATCGTAAACCCAGTAGCTCTTCGAACGAAACGCCAGATCGCTAAGTGCAAGAGCGTCGGCCGGTATCGCGCGCTGACCGCTAGATCCCGGATGTGGTTCACGGCCGACGCCCTAACATTCTGGTCGACTTATTTCAACTCTCACTTCGCGTAGGTGATGTCGCTCGAATAGTAGAGGGTCTGCGCAGTTCGCGGATCGCTGATGACACCCAGGCCGAGCATGTCGAGCGCGACCGTGACGAAGATGAACGACATGGCGGCGTTACGCCGAGCGAACACGCGATTCACGCGCTGTGCCGTTACGTTTGGAGCGCGGTGGCCTGCAGGAACAGACCGTACCAGTTGTGCTTCTGCAGCAATTCGTCGTGCGCGACGCTCGTCGTTAGGATAAACGTCGGTGCGCGGGTTTGCAGCTGGGCAAGCGTCATCGTATCGGCCAAGCGTACGTAGACATTGGGTTGCGGTGCTTGCACCATGCCCATCACGGCGGTGTTGCCGGTACTGGTGTCGTCGGTGAAGAGGCTCAGCAGGTGGTGCTGCGGCGCGGCCTTCACCCAGTCGGCGAATGCATCGTAATACCCGTAGGCCGAATCGAAGAGCAGCACATCAGTGATCGCGTCGCTCATGCCGCCGCGCTGCAGCACGCCGCCCGCACCTCCGTATCCGCCGCTGTGTGCGGAAAGCACGATGCGCCCGATGCGGGCGGTTGGGACGTTGGCGTCGGTACGCACCCACGCCGCGACATCGTTCATGAAGCGCAAGAACCCGCCCGGGTCGAGTTCTAACTTTCCGTCGTTGGAATCGTTCGCGTCCTTCGGTCCCTGAGGGACCAGCAAGACCGCATTCCGCCCGCTGGCGACAAGCTGCTCGCGCAAGCGGTAGCGCGCGAACACGGTGGGCACGTCGTTGTTCCAACCGTGAAAGTGCACGATGAAATCGGTCGCGCCGTCAACTGGGTGAAGGGTATCCGGTACGAAGATGCCGACCGTACCGTCATCGTAATGACCCACAACGTCGTAATGCTTGCCCTGATAGTCGTGACCCGCACTGCGGCTGCGATGTGGGAACGGCGCGCTGCTGAACGACTGAAAAAACGTGCGGCCGCCCGGTATCTGTGTCGCTCCGGCTAGGGCGGCGGCTGAGTAGCTGTCAAGAGAGCCGGCAGCGGCCGATGAGGCAGTCAGCGCTAAAAAGTCAGCTCGATTCATGACACCGTCCGTTCGCTACGTAGGAGTGTCTGGCTTTCCGCAATGCCGCGTTACAACTCGGCAGGCCGACGCGGCTGCGGCTCGACGGGATTACGGCGCAGGATGGGGGCAACTCACAATACGTCCTCCACATCGTTGCGCAGCACGTCGGCGTCGGATTCTCGGCGAGCCGCCAGACGGTGCGTTCCGCGCTCGATGAAGACGACCGCCGGCCGAGGGAAACGATTGTAGTTGCTCGCCATGCTGTACGTGTACGCGCCGGTCGTCGACATCGCAAGGAGGTCGCCCGGTCGTAGGTCGAGCGGCAACGGCGCGATCGCGAGCTCATCGTTTTCGCACGAGCGGCCGCAGAGCGTCGCCTCTTCGCACTCGGCGGCGGACGTGCGACCGACGAGTGAAGGTTCGTGAAATGCTCCGTAAAGTGCGGGCCGCGGGTTGTCGGCGATGCCTCCGTCGACGATGACGAACCGTCGGCCGCCGCGAGATTTGACGACCGCGACGCGATAGAGCGACGTACCGGCCTCCGCGATGATGGCGCGGCCCGGCTCGATTCCAAGTCGCGGCCGCGTGATGCCGCGTTCACGCGCCCCACGCGAACACTGCTCGACGAGTTCGCGAAGGATCGCGGCAACATCGCTGCGTGTGCCGTCGTGCCGGGGGTCGACCCCGAAGCCGCCGCCGACGACCAGCGCCGGCACGTCGGCAATCGTTGCGGCGGCCGCGCACAGATCGAGCAGCACCGACAGGCTCGCACCGTAGGGCTCGGCCTCGAAAATCTGCGAGCCCAAGTGGCTGTGCAGGCCCGCGAACCGCAATGCCGGTGCGGCGCATACCCTTGCGATCGCAGCCGGAATGTCGTCGGGCAGCAAACCGAACTTTGAGTCCTCGCCTCCCGTTCGCACGTAGGCGTGCGTCCGCGCTTGGATGCCCGTGTTCACACGTAGCATGACCCATACCGGCCGCTCGGAACGGGCGAAGGCGCTGAGCTTTTCGATCTCGGCGTGGTTATCGACGACGATCCTGCCGACGTGCCCGGCCGCCGCGGCCAGCAACTCATCGTCGCTTTTCGCACACCCGTGCATCACCAGGCGCGCGGCCGGAAACGCCGCGCGTTCCGCCGTCAGGAGTTCGCCGAGCGAGCACACGTCGAGTCCTAGCGTGGTGCTCGCCAGCCGCCGCGCCAATGCGATGAGAACGAACGCTTTGGCCGCATACGAAACGTCGATATCGAACTCACGTGCAAGCGTTGCAAACACCGACACATTACGATCGAAAACGTCGAGATCGATCGCCATGAGCGGCGTGCCGTACGTGGTCGCGAGTTCCAGGGCATCGACGCCGCCGATTTTTCGTGGCGCGTCGCTGGTTTGCGTCATCGGTGTCTTTGCGGCGACAACGGTCTAGTTTGAAATTGCGAGGTCAACGATGGGCCCGGGTGAGTCTGCCGCGGGGGGCAGCGCGGCGACCGCGACGTGGAGCGGATCGAGCGACGGTACGTCCAGAGTGTCGTCGGTTACGCCGGAGCGTCGAACGGCGCGTAAAGCATCGAGCGCCTGTGGCAGGGCGAATTGTTCGCCGATGAAGCTTCCGACGAAGCGGCCGCCGCGAATCTCACCTTGTGCCTCTAGACGCCGAAAGACGCGAAGCAGTTCGCGCCAGGGTGGTGCCAAGGGTTCGCGTTTGACGATATCTCGCAATACAACGCCGTAGCGCGCCAGCAGCCTACGTGCGAAGGCATCGACGTCGACCTGTTCGCGTTCGGCGACGAGCGTCGTCCAGCGTCCGCTCGACGAGCGCGGACGGCTTGAACGCGCCTTCTCGCCGAGGCGGCGTTTGGGATCGGCGAGGGCCCGCAACGCATCGAAGCCGTCGGCGGACACGAGGCCGGCCGCCACGAGTTCCCACAATGCTTCCTCGATCTCGGCCGGCAGCCGGCGCGTATCGCGTACGAGTTCCGTGAAGAACGGTGCGCCCCGCCGCCGAATGGCCGCGAGCACGTCGCTTGCGGCATGCGAAAGCGCGCTCTCATCGACGCTCTCGCGGGCGACGAGCGTCTCCGCGCCGTCCCGCGCAAAGAGCGAGATCGGTACGAGCTTCGTGGGCCGCACCTTACGCCTGGACCTGTTGGCGATATGGCCGGAAACGGGTCCAGGATGAATATCGGCGGAAACAAGCGCCGGGTGCGGCGAAAGGCGACCCCACATAATCTCACCCGATTGGCAAAGCTTGTCGAGATATTCGGGCTTGTAGCCTGCGACGCGACGCGGCAGCACTTGCGTTTCCCAAGCGGCGGCCGGCACTTCCAGTCCTTCGAGTTGGCGAATTACGTGCAGGGTGCCGTCGACGCCGTGCAACCGCGTCCGCGGCGTCGCATGCTGCCAATGGAAAAGGTATTGCACGAACTCTGCGGTGGTAACCGGCTCGATCTCGCGGCGCAACGTGCCGAGCGTGCGCCGATGGATGCGCGACAGCACGCGCCGATTGCACCATTCTTCTTCGCGCGAGTGAAAGTGGCCGCGCAGCACTTGGCCTTCGGTTTCCAGTTGCAAGAGCGCGGATTGAACCGTAGCTGCGTCGCAGCCGAACCTTGTCGCTAAGCCAGCGACCGTTTCGGGTCCGGTCGATTCGAGCCACCCGCGTACGACCTCGGCGAGTGCCGCCTCCCGGGTCGCCGGTAATGGCTGCATGGGCGCGACGGCGCCGATCTGCGGCTCCGCCTGGCCCTCCGCGTGCACGAGTGCGAAGAGCGACAGGCGCTCGGCCGACACCCAAAACGTGGCCGCGCCGACGCGCACGGCGGTCGCACGCCGCTGTTCGCGCAGCGCTTCGAAATACGCCTGCCACGGCTCGACGGGCGGCAGCGCGGCGAGCGTCAAGAGCGCGTCGTGCAGTTCGTCGGCATCGCGCACCGTCGGCCAGGATTCAGCCGCGACCTCTGCGATCGCCGTCGCATCGAGCAGCCCAATGCCGTCGGAGGCATGGCTGCCGACGACCGAACGCAACTGCACGGCGCGTGCACGCCGTTCTTCGAGCGGCGCATCGTCGAGGTATGCGTACGGGTTCGCGTTGAGAATTTCGTGGGAGAACGGCGACGGCGTCGGCGTTTCGACGGCGACCGTGCGCAGTTCGCCGCGCTCGAGTTTGCCGAGCACCGTTTTGAAGCCGTCGAGATCCATCGCTTCGTGCAAGCAGTTCTCGATCGTCTCGCGCACGAGCACGTGATCGGGGATGCGTACCGGTCCCGACAGGTTCTCGGGGCACGCTGCCTGATCGGGGAAAACCGCGGCCAGCAAGTCGTCCGAGCGCATGCGGATCAGCTGCGGTGCAACCTTGCGGCCCGCGCGCATGCGCAGCACGGCCAGCGCGCGCGTGACGTTCCAGCGCCAACGCGCCCCGAACATCGGCGCCGGCAGCAACGCCTGCGTGAGCACGTCGTCGACGCTTGCGCTCTTCACGAAAGCGAACACGGCATCGAGCGGAAAGGCGTGCTGCTCGGAGAGCGAGATCACGATGCCGTTGTCGGTGGCCGCGGCTTGCAGTTCCAAATTGAACGAACGGCAGAAGCGTTTACGCAACGCTAGTCCCCACGCACGATTGATGCGCGCGCCGAACGGTGCATGAACGACGAGCTGCATCCCGCCGCCCTCGTCGAAAAACCGCTCCGCCACGATCGTCGTATCGCTCGGCACGACGCCGAGCGCGGCCTTCCCGGCACGGACGTAGGCAAGAGCCTGTTCTGCGCCGCCGCGGTCGAGTCCGCAATCGCGTTCGAGCAGCGCGTAGGCCCCTTCATCATCGAGTTCGTCCAGTTCGACGCGCAAGCGCGCTACTTCGATCGACAGTTCGATCGTTCGTCCCAGGCCCTCGCCGTTCCAGAACGGGACCGTCGGCGGCGCTCCGTGCGCGTTCTCGACGCGAACCACCCCGGTCTCGACGCGTCGAATCTTCCACGAGGTCTGACCCAGAAGAAAGATGTCCCCGGCCATGCTTTCGATCGCGAAATCTTCGTCGAGCGTGCCGACCTGTTGATTGTCGGGCTCCGCAACGACCGCGTAGTCGGCGCGATCGGGTATCGCCCCGCCCGACATGATCGCGGCCATGCGCGCGCCGCGGCGAGCCCGCACGCGGCTGTTGACGCGGTCGCGGTGTAAGAAGGTTCCGCTACGTCCTCGCGATGTCGCGATGCCGTCGGCGAGCATCGTCAGCACGGCGTCGAAATCCGCGCGCGCGAGGTCGGCGTACGGATAGGTGGAGCGCACGAGCGCGAAGAGTTCGTCCTCGCGCCACTCCTCGGCCGATGCGCAGGCGGCAACGAGTTGCTGCGCGAGAATGTCGAACGGCGACGCCGGAATGCAGAGGCGGTCCATATTGCCGGAGCGGATTGCACGTACGAGTGCCGCGCACTCGATCAATTCATCGCGCGTCGTCGCGAACAGCACGCCCTCGGGCTTGGCGCCGATCCAGTGCCCTGAGCGTCCGATGCGTTGCAACGCGACGCCGATGGAGCGCGGTGAGCCGATCTGCACGACGAGGTCGACTGAGCCGATGTCGATTCCCAGCTCCAAGGACGCCGTCGCGACGACCGCGCGTAAAGCGCCTTCTTTGAGGCGTGTCTCGGTATCTTGCCGCGTCGCCCGAGCGAGACTGCCGTGATGCGGCACGACGATGCCTTCACCGAGCCGTTGCGTGAGCGCAAAAGCGACTCTTTCGGAAAGGCGGCGCGTGCCTACGAAAACGAGCGTCGTACGGTGTGCCCCGATCAGTTCTGCGATGCGGTCGTAGACGTCGCCCCAGAGTTCATTGGAGGCAACGTGCGCCAGCTCGTCGCCTGGCAGCGCGATCGAAAGCGTCATCTCGCGCCGGTGCCCGACATCGACGATGGTTGCCGTCGGACTCAAAAAGGCTGCGACCTCTTCGATCGGCTTGACGGTTGCTGAAAGACCGACGCGTTGCGGCTTCGGGCCGCCGTTCGAGGTGACGAGGTGATCAAGCCGGGCCAGGCTAAGCGCAAGGTGCGCGCCGCGCTTGTCACCGGCGACCGCGTGGATTTCATCCACGATAATGGTCCGCACCGCTTTGAGCGCTTCGCGCGAACGGCCGGCGGTCAACAGGATGAACAGCGATTCGGGCGTCGTGACCAGAACATGTGCCGGTGCGCGCAGCATGCGCGCTCGCTCAGCCGCCGGCGTGTCGCCCGTGCGCACGGCCGTGCGAATCGATCCGAGGTCGATGCCGCTCTCCGCCGCGAGTTCGCGAATCTCCGCAAGCGGCGTCTCGAGGTTCTTGCGAACGTCGTTGGTCAGTGCTTTGAGCGGCGATACGTAGACGACCAGCGTCTCGTTGCCGAGTTCTCCCGCGGCCGCCCGGCGCACGATCTCGTCGAGCGAGAACAAGAATGCGGCTAGCGTCTTGCCGGAACCGGTGGGTGCGGCGATCAGCACGTCACGACCGGCCCGGATTTCGGGCCAGCCTTGAATTTGCGGTTCGGTCGGCGCGTTGAAATGCCGCTCGAACCAGTTCTCGATCAACGGGTGAAAAGCCGATCCCATGCTCCTATTCTACGACGTGCGTCGAGCAGGAATGGTGCCAAGTTCCAGTGGGCAGCCCGCCAGGCGCCTGGACGCGGCGGGTGAAGCCGGGAGTTGTGCAACGGGACGGAGATCTCGCCGGCAAGACGATCCTCGTCACCGGCGCGAGCAGCGGTATCGGCTTGGAAGTCGGGCGCATGTTGGTGGAGCGTGGCGCTCACGTAGTCGGCGGCGTGCGCAACGCGCAGCGCGGCGCCGCTGCGCTTGCGCCCTTGGGCAATGACGTGGACGTTCTGCAGCTCGACGTGTCGTCGCTTGCATCGATACGGACGGCGGCGGAGGTCTTTCGTGAGAGGTATCCGCGGCTCGACGTGCTCGTGAACAACGCCGGCGTGGTGGTATCGGGACCGCGACGCTGCAGCATCGACGGTCACGAGATCACGTGGGCGACGAACGTTCTGGGGCCGTTCGCGCTGACTCAAGCGCTCTTGCCGGCGTTGCTTGCCGCCGATGCATCGCGCGTCGTGAACGTCGGGTCGACCGCATATTGCTACGGGAAAATCGTGTGGGACGATCTGGAGTTCGCACACCGGCGGTTCCGCGGCGGTCGCGCCTACGCGAATTCGAAGCTCGCTCTGCTGCTCTTCACACGCGAACTCGCGCGCCGGGAGCCGGGCATCGTGGCGAACTGCGTTCATCCCGGGGGGATCGCGACCGGCATCTGGCGCGAACTGCCCGCGCTCCCGCGGGCGATCCTTATGCGCATCTTACCTCCACCGCCACGCGGCGCGCTGCCGGTCGTACACGTCGCGACCGCGGCCGAACCGGCGCTTGTGTCGGGCCGGTACTTTCACGGCATGCGCGAGCGTGAATCTTCCGCTGCGGCTTCAAGCGATGCGGATGCCGCGCGACTGTGGGAGGTTCTTTCAGCCGAGGCTGCTTCTCTTGCGACGTGAACGCACGAAAACACCGTTGCCCGCACGGAGTAACGGAGGGCCGCACCGCCACCGAGAAGCGCCGATTATGCTCGGTCGCACGCAGCTGACCTCACGGCCTCGCGTGGCGACGGTCGTGATCCTCGACTTCGGCGCGCAGTATAGTCAGTTGATCGCGCGCCGCGTGCGCGAAGCGGAAGTCTATTCGGAGATTTTGCCGCACGATTCGCCGTGGAGCGTTATCGCCGCCCGCGATCCGGCCGCGATTATCCTGACCGGCGGCCCCGAAAGTACGCTTGCGGCGGACGCGCTCGGCGTCGATCCGCAGGTTTTCGAGTCGGGCGTTCCGCTGCTCGGCATCTGCTACGGCATGCAGCTGATCGCGCGCGATCTCGGAGGCGAACTCGTCGGCTCGACGCACAGCGAGTTCGGCGCTGCGACGCTCGAACTGGCAACGTCATCGCCGCTTTTTGCGGGCGTCCCGCACACGACTCGGGCCTGGATGTCGCACGGCGACACGGTGCTTGCCGCGCCGCCGGGATTTACAACATTGGCGCACACGGCGACCTGCGCGCTCGCGGCTTTCGGCGACGACGCACGCCGCATTTACGGCGTGCAGTTCCACCCGGAGGTCGCGCACACGGCGGCAGGTAAGCGCGTCATCGGAAACTTTCTCCGCGCGATCGCGGGTATCGAGCCGGCCTGGAAGATGCAGTCGTTCGTCGAGCGCGCAATCGAAGAAATCCGCGCGCAGGTCGGCGCCGGCAAAGTGATCTGCGCGCTTTCCGGCGGGGTCGATTCTGCGGTTGCAGCCACGCTCGTCGCGCGCGCCATCGGCTCGCAGCTCACCTGCGTCTTCGTCGACACCGGACTGTTGCGCGCGAACGAAGGCGATGCGGTCGTCGCGGCCTTCCGTGATGTGCTGCACCTCAGTGTGATCCGCGTCGATGCGCGCGAGCGCTTCATGAACGGACTGGCCGGCGTCGTCGATCCCGAGGCCAAGCGCATTCGTATCGGGCATGAGTTCATCACGATCTTCGAAGAGCAATCGCGCCGGCTCGGCGACGCGGACTTCCTCGTGCAGGGCACGCTCTATCCCGACGTGATCGAATCCAAGACGCCCGGTTCGAAGGCCGGGCACAAGATCAAGTCGCACCACAACGTCGGCGGTCTGCCCGAGACGATGCGCCTCTCGCTCGTCGAACCGCTGCGGGCGCTTTTCAAAGATGAAGTGCGAGAAGTCGGACGCGTGCTCGGGCTCCCGCCCGCGATCGTCGACCGTCAGCCGTTTCCAGGCCCCGGGCTCGCCGTGCGCATTCTCGGTGCCGTGACGCCGGAACGGCTCGAGACGGTGCGTGCGGCCGACAAGATCGTCACGGACGAGATCGAAGCGGCGACGCTCGATGCGCGACCTTGGCAATACTTCGCCGTATTGACGCCTTTACAGAGCGTCGGCGTCATGGGCGACGGCCGCACGTACGCGGACCTTGTCGCGGTTCGCGCCATCGCAAGCGAGGACGGCATGACGGCCGACTGGGCGCGCCTTCCCTTCGAGCTCCTCGAGCGCATCAGCACGCGCATCGTCAACGAAGTGAACGGTGTAAATCGCGTTGCCTATGACATCACGTCCAAGCCGCCCGCCACGGTGGAATGGGAGTGAGGATACTCATCGTAGGAAACGGAGCGCGCGAAGACGCGCTCTCGTGGCGGCTCGCGCAGTCGCCGTCGTGCAGCGCGCTGTTCGCGGCGCCAGGCAATGCCGGGACCGGCGAGCGCGGCACGAATTGGCCGATCGCGGCAACCGACGGAAAAGCGCTCGTTGCCCGGGCGCTCGAAGAAAAAATCGACCTCGTGGTGATTGGTCCCGAAACGGCAATCGCCGCGGGCGTCGGCGACCGCTTTCGCGACGCGCGCATACCGACGTTCGGCCCCAACCGTTCGGCCGGGCGGCTCGAGTCGAGCAAAGTTTTCGCCAAGCGGTTCATGGAGCGTCACGGCATTCCGACCGCAAGCGCCAAAGTGGTGCACTCGCTCGCGAGCGCGCGTAAGGCGCTCGCCGATTGGCGCGGGTCGTGCGTCGTCAAAGCCGACGGATTGGCAGCCGGCAAAGGCGTCGTCGTGACGCCCGATGCGGGCGACGCGCTCGCGGTTTTGCAAGAATGGTACGGCTCGGGCCATATCCCGGGCGGCGGCAGCGACGTGCTGCTGGAGGAACGCCTGGAGGGTCGTGAGCTTAGCGTATTCGCGCTCGCCGACGGCAAAGTTTTCGTGCCGGTGGTTGCAGCCTGCGATTACAAGCGGGCGGGCGACGGCGACACGGGTCCCAATACCGGCGGAATGGGCGCGTACTCGCCGCCGATGGGCTTTCCGGATGATATGCTGCGAACCGTCGACGAACGCATCATCGGGCCGCTCGCGCGCGGCCTTGCGGCCGATGGCGAGCGCTATGTCGGCGTCTTGTATTGCGGCTTGATGTGGACGGCTCGCGGTCCCTGTGTCATCGAGTTCAACGTGCGCTTCGGCGATCCCGAAACGCAAGTGATCATGCCGCGCGTGCGCGGAGATCTCGCGCAACTGCTCGCCAGCGTGGCGCGAGGAGCGCTCGACGCGCGAGCGGCAACCTTTGACGGTGACGCCTGCGTCGGCGTCGTCCTCGCAACGGCCGACTATCCGCGGGCGAGCACGCCGCTGCAAGGGCTGAGCGCCGATGTTGCGCTCGGCGACGAGCGCGTCGCATTCTGGGGCGCTTCCACGTTGCGTGACGGGAGCGTTGCCGCGAGCGGCGGACGCGTTTTGACGGTCACCGCGCTCGGCGCCGACGTTGCCTGCGCGCGTGAGCGTGCGTACGGTGCCGTCGCTGAGTTATCACAGCGCATCGGTACAGGTTTACCACTGACCTATCGCAGCGACATCGCAGCCATGCCGCCGATCGTCTCAGGTTTCGCACGGGACCGCACGGGTTAGAATAGGGTCATGCAGCTTTTACGTTTCACTCGTGTCGCTACCGTCGGGGCGGGTCTCGTCCTAGGTATGGCGTGCGCCGCAGGCGCCGCAGGAGGCACGATGTCGAACGGCGACGTCCTCTCGGCGTTGCACGTCATCCAGCGCGATGCCGATGCGATCGCCGCAGGTAAGTACAAGGGCAAGTCGTTGCAAGCACCCGCGCACGAGATCGGCGTAAAATGGTATAACGTCGAACCGTCCCTGGCGAAGAACGGGGCGGTCATCGTCGAGACGCGCATGGCGAATGCGACGATTACGGCCTTCGATCAGACGTGGCGGCGCAACGGCAAGGCACGGGATGCCGCCAAGGACGTAAGCAGCAGCGTGGGCAGCCTCATTGCGGCCGCGGCGCACAATGCCCAACCGGCACCTTCGACGACGGCGTCGCCGGAAGTTTCACCGTCGGCCGCTCCGGCGAGCCCCGCGGCGTCGGCTCGCCCGACCGCTTCAGCCGCTCCCGCGGCTTCGGAGAAGCCCTAACAGCTAGCGCTTCTCCCCTGCAGTCCGTCCAAAACGCTTCCCTGCGGTTCCCGACGAGCGAAACTCGTGCGGGACTCCGCGGGTAGTGGGGAGTGCATGTACCAGTACCAGCAGCGCCCGCTTATCGCGGGGCCAGCCGCCATCCCGACGGCGTCGCTCCTCGGGCAGGTGCTCGGGATAACCGGCGCGGGGTTCTTGGTAACGGCGGTCACCGGATATCTTGCTCAAGGCTTACCGTACGGCGCGTCGCTCGTCGCGATGCTGGTCGGCTTCGGCTTCTTGATTGCGATCTCGGCGACGCGTCGGAATCCGGCCGTTTCAATGCTTATGTTCTATGCCTTCACGGCTTGCGAAGGCATCGGCATCGGTCCGGTCGTTGCGAGTTACGCGCGAATCGACGGCTCCGCCGTCGTCGTCAACGCAGCGTCGACGACGGGCCTGGGAATGCTCGTTCTTGGGGGCTTGGTGTACCTGACGAGTTTCGACTACCGTCGGCTCTCGGGCATCGCGTTCGGCGCGTTGATAGCGCTCGTGATCGTGGGGTTGATCTCCGCATTCACGCACTTTCTCCATCCGGCCGTCTATTCGTGGCTGACGCTTGCCGTCTTCACGTTGCTCGTGCTGGTCGACTTCGCGCGCATCCGCGCGGGCGGCGCCGGCGCTACCGCGATCCAACTGGCGACATCCATCTACCTCGATGCGATCAATATCTTCCTCGCGCTGCTGCAGATCTTCGGGGCGCGCAGCCGAGATGACTGATCGCCGGAGCATGGAATAGCGCTGTAATGGCACGGGCCTACGATGCCCAGGCTCAATCCCCCGCAGGCGACTCGATGCACGAAGCGTGCGGCGTCGTCGGCATCTACGCACCCGGTCATAGCGTCGCACGCCAAGCGTATTTCGCGCTCTATGCGTTGCAGCACCGCGGTCAAGAGTCGGCGGGTATTGCCGTCTCCGACGGAGCCACGATTGCGTGCCACCGCGAGATGGGTCTGATCTCGAGCATCTTCGATGAAGAGATTCTCGGGAAGCTGAGCGGCTATATCGCGGTCGGGCACACGCGTTATTCGACGACGGGCTCGTCGGCGGTCGTCAACGCGCAGCCGTTGCTTGAACGTGCGCCCTTCGGCGACGTCACCTTGGCACACAACGGCAACCTGACGAACATCGATGCCTTGCGCGGCGACCTTTCCGCCGCAACGGTTTTACAGGCCAGCTCGGATTCCGAAGTGTTGGCGAAGACTATCGTGCAGGCTCCAGGCGACGATCTGGTTGCACGCATTCGCTTCGTCATGGGCGTCGCGGAAGGTGCGTACTCGGTCGTGATGTCGACCGAAAAAGCGCTTTACGCGTTTCGCGACCCGTGGGGCGTGCGGCCGTTGTGCTACGGACGCTTCCCGGGCGGCGGATACATCTTCGCCTCGGAGTCGTGCGCGCTCGCCACCGTAGGCGCGCAGTATTTGCGCGAACTCGATCCCGGCGAAGTCATGTGGGTCGATGCACAGGGGCTCCATGTCGACAAGGCCGCGCAGCCGAAGCCGCAGGCACTCTGCATGTTCGAGTATATCTATTTCGCGCGGCCGGACTCGGTGCTCAAAGGTTCATCGATCTACATGGCGCGTCTGGAGATGGGACGTCAGCTTGCGCGCGAGCATCCGGCTATCGCCGATGTCGTTATGGCTGTGCCCGATAGCGCCATTCCCGGCGGCATCGGCTACTCGCAAGAATCGGGTTTACCGTACGTCGAGGGGCTCATCAAGAACCGTTACATCGGGCGCACGTTCATCAGTCCCGATCAGGGCATGCGCGCGCGCGGCGTTGCGTTGAAGTTCAATCCGATCGTCGAACTGCTCGAGGGCAAGCGCGTCGTCGTCGTCGACGATTCGATCGTGCGCGGCACGACGACGCCCCGCATCGTGAAACTCTTGCGCGACGCGGGCGCCCGCGAAGTCCACGTGCGCATCACCTCGCCCCCGATCATTCATCCGTGTTACTTGGGCGTCGACATGGCGACGCACGAAGAGTTGATCGCGGCGAACTATTCCGTCGATGAGATCCGCGGGAAGATCGGCGCCGATTCACTCGGCTACCTCAGCCGCGACGGCCTCTTGGCAGCCGTCGCCCGCAAACGCGGCGAGATGTGCCTGGGTTGCCTGACCGGTGAATACCCCGAAACCTATAGCGGCCCGTCGGTTATCGAACGAGAGAAGCCGGTCCTGGCGGCCTCGTAAATCTACGCGTCGGAACCGTCACTGGTTCTCACGCCGCTCGCCGTGTTCGTCTTGGGGGACGTTGGAATCTGCTTTCGGCGGTCGTGCGGCGAGGTCGATTGACGAGACGCCGGCGGCCGCAAGCGCAGTTTGGAGCGGGCGGACGCGGTCGCGCATAAAAGCCTCGTGCGCGGCGAGCGCGCGGTCGATCTCGCGCTCAAGTACGCCGCTTTCGCGCGTCTGCTCGGCGGTGGGCGAGAGCGCCGAGGCGATTCCAAGCAGCGATTGCACGCGCTCGCGGAGGAGATCGCGCAGGAAGTCGTTGTCTTGCCCGTTTTCCGGATGCGAACTGAGCGTGTACGCATCGCGATTCGCTTCCGCAAGCGCGGCGCGCGCCTGCGCGAGCGTTGCGCTTGCGGTGGGCCGCTTTTCCAGCAGTCCGATTCGCATGGGCAGTTGCAATTGGACGTTGTCGAGGGTATTGAGCGCGATGTCGATGCGCGACAAACGATCGACGAGGCCACGTACGTAGGCGACGTGTGCCGTCTGCTCTGCGATGGTTCGCTGCGCGCGGAGATCGGGCGCGACGATGAGCGGCTGACGGTATTGGCGACCGTCGACGGACAAGCGCACGGTATAGATAGCGGGCATCAAGTCGGCACCGCTCTCGGGCCCGCGGTTCCATTTCGGAGCGCGGTACCACGGCACCGGCGGCTGGGATGTCAGGTCCCAAATGACTCGGTTAAACCCCGCGACGTTGGTGGCTGCCGCTCCCGCGCCGTTGTTCGAAGTTCCGGCGTCGGCGCGCGAGTCCAAGCGCCGTACGAGTGCGCCGTGCCGGTCGAGCACGTCGAGGCTTGGCGACGACCGCGCCGGGTGCTCGAGGTAATACGTGAAGATCGCGGGGCCGGGCGGTCCTTCGCCGCTCGCTCGCACGTTGACGGTCGGCGTGTATTGCTCCCAGTTACGCGTGACTCGCGGCGCGAACAACGCGACGTGCAGCGCTTTGGCACGCGCGGCATCCTCGAGCGGCGTGATATCGTCGAGGACCCAAATGCCCCGGCCGTGCGTGCCCGCCAAGAGGTCTCCGGCGTCGGTCTGCACGCGCAGATCGCGCACCGACGAAGGCGGAAGGTTTTGCTGCAGGCTGCGCCACGTCGTGCCGGCATCGTCGCTCCACCACACACTATTCTCGAGCCCGGCAAAGAGGAGGTTTGAGTCGCGCGGATCTTCGCAGATGGTTCGAGCGAATTGATCCTTTGCTAACCCGGCGACGATCGGCCGCCATGTGCGGCCGTAATCGCGCGTGACTTCGATGTACGGCGTGCGGTCGCCGGTGAAATGCCGATCGATCACGGCGTACGCCGTGCCCGGATCGCGATACGAAGCTGCGATGGTCGGAACGCGGGCATCGGGTCCGACGCCTGGCATCGTCACGTCGCGCCAGCGGCGGCCGCCGTCGCGTGTGAGCTGCACGCGGCCATCGTCGGTCGAGACCCAAATCTCGTTTGCGACCGCATTCGAGGGTGCAATGTCGAGGATCGTATCGTAGGTCTCCGCGCCGGTGACGTCGAGCCGCAGCGGTGTTCCGGAAAGGACCTGACGTGACTTGATATTGCGCGTCAGATCCGGCGAGATAACGCTCCAATGAAGGCCGCGATCGCTCGTGCGGAAGAGCACGTTGCCCCCGTAATAGGCGACACGACCGTCCTGCGGCGAGAACGCGAGGGGTGCTTCCCAATTGAAACGGTAGCGCAGCGTGTTCGGCGGCACGACGTTTTGGTTGCGCAGGTACGGCGAGACGTCGAGCGAGAGGCGCGTGCGCAGGTTGTAGCGTACGAGCGATCCGCCGTTATCACCGCCGCCCGACGAGCCCCAAATCCAATCTGGATCGGTCGGATCCGGAAGCGTCCAAGTGCCGTCGCCGCCCCCGACGCGCGACCAGTCGCGGGGAAGAAGACCCTCGTCGCTGTGGTCGTCGCTGGGCCCGCACCATGAACCGTTGTCCTGCAAACCTGCGCACACGCCGTATGTCACGCGCTGGTCGGTCGCGACCCGGTACACCTGCTCGATCGGAACGTTGTTACGCCACTCCCAGGTGGAGCCGTTGTCGCGCGATATGCCGACGCCCCCGTCGTTGCCTTCAAGCACGACGTTACCGTCGCTCGAAAACCAAATATCGTGGTGGTCGCCGTGCAGGTGTTTGCCGCTCAACTGCCAGGTGGCGCCGCCGTCCTTGCTTTCAGCTAAACGTACCGACGTTGTGAAGAGATGATTCTCATCGTGCGGATCGACGAAAATACGCGTGTAGTAGAAGGGCCGCTCGTCGATCAGCGTGTTCTGCGAGAGGAGTTTCCAATGCGTCCCGCCGTCTTCGGAGCGCCACAGCAGGCCTTGCGGCGATTCGACGAGCGCGTACACGCGGCGCGTATCGCTTGGAGCGATCGCGACGCCGATTCGGCCGGTGATGCCGCTCGGGAATCCGTTGCCCGTGATGCGTGACCACGTCGCGCCGCCGTCGCTCGAACGGTAGAGGCCGTCGGCCGGCCCGCCGCTATCCAAATGCCACGTCGACCGGTGAAACTGCCACATCGACGCGAATAACACATTGGGATTTTGCGTGCCGCGCGTGAGATCTGCAGCGCCGCTCTGCGGTCCCAGATACAGCGTTTTCGTCCATGTCTTTCCGCCATCGAGGGTGCGAAAGATGCCGCGATCGGCGGAATCGGCGAAGGGACTGCCGAGTGCTGCGACGACAGCCGTACGTAAATTGCGCGGATCGAGCGCGATTTTGGAGATGGCGTACGTCGCGTCGAGACCGAGATGCGTCCATGATTTGCCGCCATCGGTCGAACGGTACATGCCGTCGCCGTATGAGACGTCGTTACGCGGATTCGATTCTCCGCTGCCCACCCACACGTCGCTTGGATCGTTCGGAGAAAGTGCTACCGAACCAATCGAACCAACGTCCTGCGCATCGAAAACCGGCGTCCAACTCGTCGTGCCGTCTGTGCTTTTCCAAACGCCGCCGCCGGCCGAGCCGATGTAGACGAGCGCGGGATCCCGATTCGAACCGGCGATCGCGGCGAGGCGGCCGCCTGCGACTGCAGGGCCGAGATTGCGCCATTGCAGTGCAGCCATCGGTCCGGGCGTCGGGCTGGCCGAAGCGCCGGGCGTCTGGCTCGGGGAGGCACCGGGCGTCCTCGGGGAGCCGCTGGCTGCCGGCGCGGGGCGTTCGCGAACTGCCGGCTGCGCGGGCGCGGCGCCGATTCCGTCGTGCGCGCCGAGCAACGCACCGAGCGTCACGATCGTAAGGAACGCGAGACGAATCATCGGGTCGCGTGTTCGCGCCGAGCATACGAGGCTCCGTTCCGTGCGCGCAGTCATTACGCGGGTACGAAAGCAGCATGAACCCCGAAACGTCGTCCTCCGACCGGCTCGTCGACCGCCTGGGGCGCAATCCCGTGCTCGATCCATTCGCAGATGCGATACAGCCTGGGTTGCGTGCGGCTTTGGACGCAACGGGGCCACTCGCGCCCCTCAAAGACATGCTGCACGGTACACCACTAAATCATCCGTTGCATCCTGCACTCACCGATATTCCGGTGGGCGCATGGTCCCTGGCGGCAATTTTCGACTGTCTGGAACTCTTGGGCCGTCGGGAGTATCAGGCGGCTGCCGATCTCTCAATCGGCATTGGCCTCGCTGGAGCAGCGGCGGCGGTCGCGACGGGACTCGCCGAATGGTCCGACACCGCCGGTGAGCCGAAACGCCTCGGAATGTGGCACGCGCTGCTCAACACGCTTGGCGCGAGCGCCTACGTCACATCCCTTGCACTGCGCGCGAAGGGCGGCCGCGGCATCGGCATCGCCACGGCGTTCGCCGGGTATGCCGTCGTCGGGATGGCCGGCTACCTCGGCGGTGAACTCGCGTTCGGTCTGCACATCGGAGCGAAGCACTCGGCGGCGCCGATTTTCCCACCGCGCGAATTCACAAACGTTCTCGCCGACGCCGAACTGCCGCTAGGGTCACACAAGCGCGTCGACCTCGCCGGCATCCCCGTCTTACTCTCGCGCGGTGCCGCCGGCGCGGTACACGCGGTTGCGGCCGTCTGCACGCATCGTGGTGGACCGCTCGATGAAGGTGAAGTTGCGGACGGCTGCGTGCGCTGCCCCTGGCACGGCGGCCGCTTCTCGCTCGCTGACGGCAGCGTGGTCGAAGGGCCGCCGGTATTTCCGCTCGCGCGCTTCGAGACGCGCGTACGCGACGGTCAGATCGAACTGCGAGCTCAAGCCTAACCACACACGCCGAGCGCCTTATCACCGTCACGAGCCCGCGATCGTATCAGATTGGTGCGCTGTGGCCGCCGGTCAGCGCCAATAGCGCGTGGTCGGAACGTACGCCGCAGCAGCCGGCCGTAGGTAACGATCGAACCACGCGATCGTGCGTTTTTCGGCGTCGGCGCGATGCGCCGGGCCGCGTAGGCCGTGACCTTCGCCCGCGTAGACGACGAAATCGGTCGGGACGTTGAACGTCTGCAGCGCGTGCCAGAACTCTTGGGTTTGCGGCATCGGGCATTCGACGTCGTTCTGGCCGACGTACTCGAACGTCGGTGTCTTGACGTTCTTGATGAACGTGATCGGCGAGGACTTTGCGTACACGGCGGGGTCGTTATAGACCGACGCGCCGAAGAACGGGATCATCCACTGGTCGATGCCGTTTTCGCCGTAATACGAAAGCCAGTCGCTCACGCCCGCGCCCGCAACTGCCGCCTTGAAGCGGTTGGTCTGCGTGACCGTCCACATCGTCATGTAACCGCCGTAGCTGTAGCCGGTCAAGCCTAAGCGGTTCTCGTCGATCGGCGCTTGCTTTTCGACGGCGTCGATGCCGCTCAACACATCGCGCAGGTCGCCGTATCCAAAATCCTTGACGTTCGCAAGCGTAAATGCTTCCCCCTGACCGAAGCTGCCGCGCGGGTTCGGTAAGAAGACGTAATAGCCGCGTCGGAGGAACGCGCGTGTCGTGCCGCGCCCGACGAAAGCCGGCCTGTACGCAGCCGATGGACCCCCGTGCACGATCGTAATCATCGCATGTTTCGCGGCGGTGTCGGTGGTCAGCGGCGCGAGCAGCCAGCCGTCGACATCGTACGCGTCGTTTTTCCAGGAGACGCTCGTCGCATGCGTTGCCGCCGTAATGCCGGCGTTGGCGTGCGTGATCGCGCGCCAACCGCCGAGCGGTCCGACTGCGATTTCGGGCGGATGTTCAAAATCCTGCATGACGACCGCGCTGCGGTCGCTTCCGCACGCGACTGAAAAGTCCGCATCGCCGCCGGATGTCGTTGCTTGCGCGCTCCAGCGCGCGTGCAACGCACCGGATGGCTGCCCGACGTCGATCGTTTCAATTCCGTTTTTTGGTCCGCGTACATCCGAGAGAAGAAGCGTGTCGCTACGGCAGTTCCAAAGAAGCGATGTCGCCGATGCCGGGAAGTTCGGGGTCACGTCGGATGCGTTGCCGCCGGTTCCGCCGAGCGGCAGCAGGTACACGTCGCCGCCGGTCGAGCCGAAGTCGCTCATGATGCCGCCGATGAAGGCGACGTATTTCCCATCGGGTGACACTCGCGGATCGGCGAGCTGTTGCTGCGGCGAAGCGGGCGTGTAGATCAGCTGCGCATCGCTTGCGCGCGGCGGGGCGGAACCGAACGCGTAGAGTTTCGCAATCCACCAGTTGTTGTCGCCGTCACCGTGCGCCGCCGTTCCGACGAATCCGCTACCGTCGGGTCGCCAGTCGTATTCGTAGACGAAGAGATCGGCCGGCGAAACAAAGTTAAGTTTTCCGCCGTCGACCACGGCGATGCGCTGTTCGTCAGGATGTGCTCCGATCTCGCCCACGATGGCGGCCCCGGCTTGCGTGGCTCCGATCTCTTGTGGGCACCTGCGGTCGCGAGGACGGCCAGGCGTCCGCCAGGCGAAAAGCGCGGCGCATTGAGCACGCCGTCGAAATCGAGCAGCTCGCGCGCGCGCATATCAGCGACGGCGACGGTGTAGAGCGCGCGAGTTTTCGCTTTCGGCGAGCGCAGAATGAACACGATTTGCTTGCCGTCGGGCGACCAGACGGGGCCGCTCGGCACGCAATCGGGACTCGGCGCACACGGCAGCGCGATGGTCGTCACTCCCGTGCCGTCGGCCCGGCGCACGACGAGCATCTCGCGACGCTTGTCGCCGTCGATGACGGGATCGTTGCTTTCGACGGATACGACATGCGCGCCGTCGGGCGAAATGGAGACGGAGCCGAAGTTGTGCAGCAGGCGCTCCGCGCTCGCCGGCGCGCAAAGTACGAACGCCGCCGCAAATGCGACGGCGCTCGAGAAGAGGGGCTTGATCGCGCCGCGCATCAGCGCACGTTCGCTCCGGCGGCCGCGCCGTCCGTCGGCTTTGCCGCAGCATCAGCCGACGCGCCGTTGCGGGTTGCGCCATTGGTGCGCGCCGCAGCTTCGGCCAGCGCGACAAACGCACGCACGGGATAGCCGGTCGGCCCTTTTGCCAAGTATGGCGTCTCGGCGTCGGTGTACGCCGTGCCCGCGATGTCGAGATGGATCCAGGGAACGTCGCCGACGAACGCCTTGAGGAACGCTGCTGCCGTCAAACTGCTCGCGGCGCGTCCGGCCGAATTGCGTAAGTCGGCAATTTCGCTCTTGACCGTCGTGGAAAACTCATCGTAGAGCGGGAGAGGCCAGTATTTTTCAGTCGTCTCCTTTGCGACGTCGATAAAGTGGTCGCGGAAGGCGTCGTTGTTGGAGATCGTGCCCGTCGCCGAATGCCCGAGCGCAATGACCATCGCACCCGTAAGCGTTGCCGCATCGACGATCTTCGTCGCACCGAGTTCGCGCGCGTAGCACAGCGCATCGGCCAGGATGAGCCGTCCTTCGGCATCGGTATTGATGACCTCGATCGTCTTGCCGTTCATCGCGCGCAAGATGTCGCCCGGCTTCACCGCGCGCGGTCCGGGGAGGTTTTCGCTCGAGGGCACGATGCCGATGATGTTCGCCTTCGGTTTGAACTGCGCGATCACCGACATCGCGGCGATCACGCCCGCGGCGCCGCTCATGTCGTACTTCATCTCGTGCATGTTCTCGGCCGGCTTGATCGAGATTCCGCCGGAATCGAAGGTGATTCCCTTACCCACGAGCGCAAGTTTCTCTTTCGAAGTAGCGTCGCCCGCGTATTCCAGAACGATCATTTGCGCGGGCTGATCGCTGCCGCTCGAGACTCCCAGAATCGCGCCCATCTTCTTGTCGCGCATCTGCGCTTCGTCGAGCACGTGATACGTCAAACCATATTTGCGCGAAACGTCTTCGGCGGCCTTTGCAAGGTGCGTGGGCGTCATGTCGTTGGCCGGCGTGAGTGCGAGCATGCGCGCATAGTTGACGGCCTCGCCGAGAATCCGCCCGCGTTCGGCTCCCGCTTCAAGCTTTGCCTTGTCGAACTCGCGATCGTCTGCCGCTACGAGCAGGGTGATCTCTTCGAGCGCAATCGGCTTATCGGGCTCCGTGCGGTAGGTCGTGGCGTCGATCGTCCCGGCCAGCGCGCCTTCGATGAGAAAAGCGGCGGCCTGTTCGGCATCGCGCTGCGCTTCGAGCGGAAGTGCGAAGGCGAATGCGTGCACGTTGCGCTTGCCGAGATGCCGAACAGCCGCTCCCGCGTATCTCGCAAGCGACGGCAGCTCGAATTTGTCGCGCTCGCCAAGCCCGACGACGAGCACTCGCTTGGGTGATTTCGTCGAATGCAAGAGCGCCGTTTCATTTGCGGCGCCCTTGATCTCACCCGAACTCACTACGTCGGCGATCGCGCCTCCGAGTTCGGCGTCGGCAGCCTTGGCAGCGCCGTCGAGCCGGCCGTCGGCGAAGATCGGGACGATCAGAGCTTGCGAACCGAGCGAGCCCAAGGCGCCCGCCGTGACATGAATCTGCATGGCAAACCCTTCAGCATGGGCTCCCATGCGCCTTTTAGGGGGGGCGCGTTGCACGGCGTGCAACGCACTAGACCCGCAAGACGTCACGTCGGCGCAACGAACCGTCAATCCCGAGGTGCGATGCTCGCATGAGTGACATGGCCGTACGATACGAACGCCGCCCCATCAGCGTTGATGATTATCACCGCATGGCCGATGCCGGTATTTTCGCATCGGATGAGCGCGTCGAGCTGGTCGACGGCAAGCTGATCGCCGTGCCTCCGATGGGCTTCCCGCACGGCGGTGCAATGGGTGCCATGACCCGACTACTTTCCTCGCGTTTCTCGGATCGCGCCGAGATCCGCGTCGGGTTACCGGTCATCATCCCGCCGCGTTCGGAGCCTGAACCGGATTTTACCCTGGTGACGTTGGACCCGAACGAATGGCGCGACCGGCACCCGACACCATCCGACGTCATGCTTCTGATCGAAGTTTCGGACAGCAGCCGCGCGTTCGATCTCCGGGATAAGGCGCTCGTCTATGCGCGCGCCGGCATCCGAGATTTTTGGGTCGTGGACGTCGTCGACCGCCGCCTAATCGTTCACCGCGATCCGAGCGCCGAGCGCTACGCACTCACGCGCGTGCTGCATCCGCTTGACACGATCGCTCCACTCGCATTTCCATCCGACGAACTCAGCGTCGGCGCGATGACCGGTCGTTGATCTGATATCGCGCTGACGCTGCAGGCATGACGCGCGTCGCCCGGGGTGGAAAGTCAACCGAGCATGAGTGGTTCGAACGACGCCTACGCTCGCGCCGGCGTCGATGTCTCCGCGGGCACGGCGACCGTCGCTCGTTACCGAGACGTCACCGCGGGTTGGCGTCATCCCGATCAGATCGGAAGTATCGGCGGTTTCAGCGGCCTCTTTCGGTTGCCCGGAGACAACGGACGGCTACTTGTCGGTTCGACCGACGGTGTCGGAACGAAGCTCCTCATCGCCTCACAAGCGCGACGCTACGGAGGCGTCGGCCGCGATCTCGTCAATCACTGCGTCAACGATATTCTCGTCGTCAACGCGAAGCCGCTGTTCTTCCTGGATTATCTCGCCGTCGGGAAACTCGATCCCGACGTAGCGGCCGCAATCGTCGGCGGCGTGCAGCGTGCTTGCGCGGCTCACGAGTGCGCCTTGCTCGGCGGCGAAACCGCCGAGATGCCGGGATTGTATGCACCAGAGCATTTCGATCTGGCGGGGACGATCGTCGGGATCGTCGATGCCGCGGCGATACCCGACGGCTCGCTCGTCAAACCCGGTGATGCGATCGTCGGATTGCCGGCGGTCGGCTTGCACACCAACGGATATTCGCTCGCACGCGCGCTAATTGGTGAAGGAGAATGGAACCAGCCGTTGCCGGGCGGGCGCGACGGCATCACCTATCTCGACGCACTGCTTGCCGAACACCCATCCTACGAACGTGCTGTGCGCGCGATCGAAGCGGTAGCGCAGGTGAAGGCAATGGCGCATATCACGGGCGGTGGACTGCTCGATAACGTGGCTCGCACGCTGCCTGAGGGCTGCAAAGCCGTCTTCGAACAGGCGCGCTGGCCCGTGCCCCGGGTTATGGCGGAACTCGTTGCGCGCGGTGATCTCGGCATCGAAGAACGGTATCGTACGCTCAACATGGGAATCGGATTTACGCTTGTCGTTCCGCTGGCCGCCGCGGAGAAGGCGAAGAGCGCCGTTGCCGATGCAGCGGTCGTCGGATGGATTGAAAGTCGCAGACCCGACGAGCGCGCAGTCGTCGTTCACCCGGCCCGCACCTAAGGCGAAGCGCTGCCGTTCGTCAACCTCCTGGCAGATCTCGACGACGCACGCTTCTCGGCAAGTGCGATTCACCATGAGCTCGTGGCGCTTGACGGTCGCGGTATCCGGCCGCTGCGCGAGCATCATACGCCGGAGCGCATTCTGAGTTGGATCGACGCAACGTTCGGCGGTACGTGGTCGAGCGAAGCGGCTGCAGGCGGCGTCTGGATCGCGCAAGACGCCGGCGGCGCGCTTGGATTCGCGGCATACGGCGCTTCGGGCTTAGCGTATCACTGGTTGCGCGCGTGGGAGCAGCAGGAAGGCATCGGCATTTTTGGACCGCTCGGCGTCGCCCCGCGCGGGCAGCGAGCGGGTCTCGGAAGCGTTTTACTGCGAGCGGCGCTGTTCGCGCTGCGCGAGCGCGGCTACCGGCAGGCGTTGATTCCGGTCGTCGGCGAGCCGGGGCTCGTTGCCTTTTACGAGCGGCACGCCGGGGCGCGCGTCGTGGAGGAGGTCGATCTCGGTCGCGGCGGCCGCCGTTATCGGACGACCGTGCTTGCTTCGGGTAACGGCACGAATTTCCAAGGCGTCATCGACGGAGCGCAAAGCGGAAGACTGCCGCTCGACGTGACGGCGCTGGTCGCGAACCGAGCATCAGCTTTTGCGCTCGAACGTGCCGCCCGGGCCGACGTCGCCGGAGCGGCGCTCGTATGGGATCGCGCAAACGAATCGCGCGACGCATACGATGCGCGCATTCTGGCGACCGTCGCGGCGAGCGAGCCGGACCTCGTGCTCTTACTCGGCTGGATGCACGTCTTGGCCCCGTCGTTCATCACGCGCTTTCCGCAGATACTCAATCTGCATCCCGCCTATCTACCGCTCGATCCCGCGCAGGACATTGCGACGATGCCCGACGGCACGCCGCTCGTGGCACTTCGCGGCGCGCACGCCGTCGACGACGCGCTTTCGGCCGGTTCCCATTGGGCCGGTGCAACGCTGCACCGCGTGGGCATCGCGGTCGACCGCGGTGCCGTGCTCTCGCGCGCTCCGCTGCCTTTACAGCAGGGCGAGCCGCGCGAAGCGCTCGACGAACGGTTGCACGCGCTCGAACGTCGCGTAGTCGCAACCGGCATACGCCGCTGGAGTTGGGAACGGCCGTAGGCAGGTCCCTGAAGATTTAAAAGTCGTCGTCGGGGTTTACCTCGTCGTTCCGGACGTCGTTGAATGAGACCGGTCCGCTTTGCGGGATCGGTGTGAAGGCCGTCGGCTCGTCTTCGAAGTTGAAGCAGTCCCACAGCGCGTCCGAGCGGTCGTCGGTGGTATCGAGCGACGGCAGGTCGCCCACGTTTTCGACGAACTTGATGATGCTGCCGAACTCGTGACGCACGTGCGAGACGTAGTGTTTGCGCGCATAGGGCGAGATCACGATGAACGGCACGCGAAAACCGAGTCCCATTCGATCGAGCTGCGGCGGCGCGACGTGATCGTACCAACCGCCCCAATCATCCCACACGACGAAGATGGCCGTGTCGTGCCAATTGGGCCCCTGGCCGATCGCGTTGACCACGCCGGCGACCCACTGCGGTCCGTGCTGTCCGACCAAGGCGATGTCGTAGTTGCTCTTGCGCAACGGAAACGGATGGTCGGAATTCGAGGCTTTGGGAACGACCCATGTTACCGTCGGTAACGCGCCGACACTGGCATCGCCGAGGACCCGCGTCTCGGGGGAGACGACGTTGTTCCAAGCAGGCCCGTAACGGATGTGCCGGATGGCATCGTACGCCGACCAGATGCTGCCTTTATGATCGAGTGCCGGTGCGTAGTACCGCCATGAAACGCCTTTCGCATCGAGCGTATCGGCCAGCGTCCGGAAATCGTAGCATGGAAAACCGCCGGGCTCTTCCTCGCCGCTCGACGCGATCACCGAGACGGTCGCGTTGGGCGGCGAGTCGCAGCCCCACGCGAAGCGGCTCGTTTCGATGTGGTTCGGGTTGTTTGCAGCGAAGTCGGATTCGCCGGCGATCAAATACAGGTGCGCCGGAAAACTCGGCCCCGTATTGGATTGGAACATCCGATCCGAAAACGTGTACTGCAGCGCCATCTGCCAATACGGCTCGATCTGTCTGCGCGGAACGAAAGCGTACGGAAAATCGGGATACGGGCTTGCGGGCTGGGTCGCCACGCGGTCCCAGCCGTCCATGCGGCCGTTGTCGTATTCGGTAAGGAATGCGCGGTGCTGGTGATCGACGTCGACGGGATAGGCAAGGTTGACCGCGTGTAACCCGACGGCGCCCTCGTGCGTCGAACCGTAGGCGACGGTATCGGCGCCCGGAAACCCTTGAAAGAGGTTGTCGACCGAACGATTTTCCTGAACGATGATGACGACGTGTTTGATGTGTTCGCGCTCGATGCGGCGATGTAACGCTGCCAGCGCCACGCGTTGCTGCACGGTCGAGGCGGTTTCGCCGGGGATCGTTCCCTCTTGCGAGTGCGGCGGGTACACCTGAGAACCGCCGCGCAACGGCAACGCGAGCGAGGCGGCACACAGGAAAAGCGCAGCCCCATACGCGAGGCGCCTACGGACGCAACGATCAACCATCAAATCTTTACTCTAAACGTCTTTGGCTTTAGCAATTTCGGCAAGGGGCAACATCACGACGATGCCTTCGATGCTGCCGATCAAGAGCGAGCCGCCGACCGCGACGGGTGAACCAACATTGAAACGGACCCCCGTTCGTAACGCACCCTGCAGGCGTCCCGTCTTCGCGTCGAGTGCCCACAGATACCCGTGCAGATCGCCGAAATACGCGGTGCCGCGCACGATGATCGGCGCACCCTTGACGGGGCCCTTCACTTCGCGCCGCCAAAGAAGGCGGCCGGTTCTCGCATCGAGCGCGTGCATGTACGGTGCGACCGCACTTCCGTCGTAGACGATGCCGCCCGACACGACGGGAATCGCCGCCTCGTTGCGCGATGGAGTGTCACCTTTCTCAAGCGCACGGTCCCAGACGAGTGCCCCGTCGCTCGCGCGTAGCGCATAGATGTGATGGGTGGCGGGATCGCCAGGATCGACCGGCTTGTTGACGGGGCCGAGATAGGTGCCGAACAGATACGTGCCGTCGAAGGCAAGCGGGCAGTCCCCCAGGCCCGAAGCCGAACCTGAAAAGTTTTTGGTCCATACGGTCGACCCGTCGGATGCATTGAACGCGATGACTTCATTGGGAAAGATGCCCGCGGTCACGAGCCGACCGCTTGCAATCGGCAACACCGCCGACATCGACGACACGGAACGAACATCGCGGCGCCAACGCAGGGCGCCGGTCGTCGCATCGAGGGCCACGATGTCGCCGTATCCGTCGTGATGAATGAGTTTGCCGTCAATGAGCGCGGAGGTCGGCATGCCGGTGCCGCGTAGCGCGAAACGCCAGCGCAAACGACCGCTCTTTGCGTCGACCGCGATCAGCGCGTTATCGCGCAGACCGACCTGTACGCGACTGCGCGCAACGTAGGTCGTCGAGTCCTCGTTGCCTTCGCCTGCGTAGACCAGACCGTTGGCGATGAGCGGCGCACTCATGAGCGAGTTGTCGAATCTGACGTGCCACAGCGGCTTGCCGGTCTCGACGTCGAGCGCGTTAAGGTTGCCGCTGTTATCGGCAAGATAGCTGACGCCCCCGACGACCGTGGGGCTCGACGAGTACGAGCCGCCGCTCGAGAACGTCCAGTGCGGCGTTCGCCCATCGGCGACGCCCGCATTGAGTGACGGCACGAGTCGCATCGTCTCCCAGGCGGCCGGCATCGTAGGCGGAAGCGTCGCCGCAACCGCGGCAACCGCTAAAACCGCCGTCAAAAAGAAGCCTAGAGCCGTCCGCACAGATCCTCCGCCGGAAACGATATCGTCCTCGTCGTACCCGCACAGCAGGCGGCGTTCCTTTGGAAAGGGGCATTCACGTGGCTTCGACCCTCGATCGTTCCGCGGCACAATCGCGCGTCAACGTCTGGAAGATGGCCCAGGAGCAGCTCGATGACGTGGCTCGCTTGATCCGCCTGGACGACGCCGTTCACGCGTATCTGCGCGAGGCCAAGCGCGTGCTGCAGGTGTCCGTGCCCGTACGCATGGACGAAGGCCGTTTGCAAATGTTCGAAGGTTTCCGTGTGCAGCACAACATGTCGCGCGGGCCGGGCAAGGGCGGCATCCGGTTTCATCCCGACGTCACGCTCGACGAAGTCAAGGCACTTGCCATGTGGATGACGTGGAAGTGCGCGCTCGTGAACATCCCTTTCGGGGGAGCCAAAGGCGGCGTCGTCTGCGATCCCAAAGCGATGACGGAGCGAGAACTCGAACGCTTGACGCGTCGCTTCACGAGTGAAATTTCAATCATCATCGGACCGGAGAAAGACATTCCCGCCCCGGACGTCTATACGACCCCGCAGATCATGGCGTGGATCATGGACACGTTCTCGATGCAGCACGGCTACTCGATCCCCGGCGTCGTAACGGGCAAACCGGTTTCGATCGGCGGCTCGCTCGGGCGCGACAAGGCGACGGCGCGCGGTTGTTTGTACGTCATCGACGAAGCGATGCGCGAGATCGGCAAAAAGAAGAGCGGCGCACGCGTCGCCATCCAAGGCTTCGGCAATGCCGGTTTGCACGCCGCCGATTTAATGCACGCTGCGGGCTATCGGATCGTCGCCGTATCGGATTCCCGCGGCGGCGTCGCGAACGACGCTGGTCTCGATACGCAACGGCTGATTGCCTACAAGGCGCGTACCAGTTCCGTCGTCGGGTTCGAAGGCGGCGAAGCGCTCGACAACAAGGCCGTTTTGGAATACGACTGCGACGTGCTTGTGCCGGCGGCCCTCGAGAAAGTGATCACATCTGAGAATGCGCCGCGCATCGCGGCCAAGATCGTGGCGGAAGCCGCGAACGGTCCGACCTTACCCGATGCCGATGATATCCTCTACGACCGCGGCATCATGGTCTTGCCGGACATTCTCGCGAACGCGGGCGGCGTGACGGTCTCATATTTCGAATGGGTGCAAGACCTTCAGAACAACTTTTGGGAAGAAGACGATATCAACGAGCGCCTGCGGCGCAAGATGGTACGGGCCTTCGCCGACACGCTCGAAGCGGCAAAGCGTCATCGGGTGAACATGCGCCGCGGCGCGTACGCCGTTGCAATCAACCGCGTCGCGGAGGCGACGATGAGCCGCGGGTTATATCCGTAAGCCCGTCGGCGAAAGCGAATCGTCTTCGCGAAGTCCTGTAGCCGTTACGCTGCTCCGCCGAGATACGCGGCCTGTACGGCGCTACTCGCCATGAGATTGGCGCTGGTGTCCGCGAAGACGATGCGGCCGAGCTCCAGCACATAACCCCGGGTCGCGACACGCAACGCTTGGCGCGCGTTCTGCTCGACGAGTAAGACCGTCGTGCCACGCGCGTTGATTTCCCGGATCACGCCGAAAATCGTTTGCACGAGGATCGGCGAGAGGCCGAGCGACGGTTCGTCCAGCAGCAGTAAGCGCGGACGAGACATCAGCGCGCGGCCGATCGCGAGCATCTGTTGCTCGCCGCCGGAGAGCGTTCCGGCCTTCTGCGCGAGTCGCTCGCCGAGGCGAGGAAAAGTCGCGAGCACGCGCTCGAGGTCGTCCTCGTTCTGTAAACGTGATGCCCGCGTGTAGGCTCCGAGCTCGAGATTTTCACGGACGCTCATGCGTGCGAAGACGCGACGTCCTTCCGGGGCGTGGCCGATTCCGCGCCGCACGATCTCGGACGGCGAGCAGCGCGCGAGGTCGTTGCCGCAAAAGCGGATCGTGCCGCGCGTCGGGCGCACGAGGCCACTGACGGCGCGCAGCGTCGTCGTTTTGCCCGCGCCGTTGGCGCCGATCAGCGTAATGATCTCGCCCTCGTCGACGCGCAGCGAAACGTCGCTGAGCGCGCGAATCCGGCCGTACGCAGCATCGATGCCGTCGAGCTCGAGAAGTGCCACGGCGGCGCTCTACGCCGCGCCGTCAGCCCGGCCGAGGTACGCTTCGATCACGCGTTCGTCGGAGCGGATTGCATCCGGCAATCCCTCCGCGATTCTCTCTCCGTGGTCGAGCACGGTAATGCGCTCGCTGACGTTCATCACCAGCATCATATCGTGCTCGATCAAAAATACCGTCACGCCGGTATCGCGAATGCGGCGAATCAGGCGCATCAGCTGCTCTTTTTCGCGCGGATTCATCCCCGCCGCCGGCTCGTCGAGAAGCAACAACCGCGGGCGGCTCGCGAGCGCACGAGCGATCTCGAGGCGTCGCTGGCTACCGTACGGGAGATTGTGCGCATAGCTATCCCGCTGATCGTCGAGAGCGACGAATCGGAGTAGCTCGCGGGCCCGCTCTTGCGCGGCGCGCTCCTCTTTGCGCTGACGCGGCGTGTGCAACAATGAATCCACAAGCGACGCTCGCATCCGAGCATGCTCGCCCGCCATCACGTTATCGAGCGCGGACATGAACGTGAAGAGGCGGATGTTCTGAAAGGTGCGAGCGATCCCGAGCCGAGCGATCTCATCGGTCCTGCGTCCGCCCAGCGGCGTGCCGTCGAGCTGGATCGATCCACTGCTTGGCGGATAGATGCCGGTGATGAGATTGAACACCGTCGACTTTCCGGCGCCGTTGGGCCCGATCATTGCGACGATGCTGCCCTCGTCGAGCGAAAACGACAGAGCACCGACTGCGACGAGACCGCCGAACCGTTTGGTGACGGCGCGCATCTCGAAGAAACTCATGAGGCCGGCGACCGCGGTGGGGTCGCGCGGTTGTACTCTTCCTGCTCTTGCGCCGCGACGTTTGGGTCGCGGAGCGCCTCGCGCAACTCGGCTCGGCGCTGGCGGCTCGGAATGAGCCCTTCCGGGCGCAGCAGCATTGCGAGCACCAAGATGACGCCGTAGAGCATGAAGCGGTATTGCGTGAAGTCGATGTTGAGATGGATGCCGGTTGCCAGATTCGTCGCCTGCGGCAAGATGAAATTGTTGATGAGTGAGAGCAAAAAGCTTCCGACGATGACGCCCGGGATATTGCCCATCCCGCCGAGTACGATCATCGAGAGCACGAGGACGCTTACGCTGAACTGGAACTGATCGGGCGACACCAGTTGCAATTTCGATGCGTACGCCACCCCGGCGAGTCCGCTGAACGATGCGCCGAGAGCGAAGGCGGAGAGTTTGGCCGTCGTCGTATTGATCCCCATGTGCCGCGCCGCGAGCTCGTCTTCGCGGATCGCCATCCAGGAGCGGCCGAGCCGGCTATTCTGCAAGTTGCCCGCGAACACGATCGCGAGCACGATCAGCCCCAGCATTACGTAAAAGTACGGGACGGGATTGAAGCCGAACGCGTGCCCGAAGAAGCTCGGCTGATCGAGACCGTTAATGCCGTCGGGACCGTTCGTCCAGCGCGAGAGGTTGAGAAACATCTGCGGCACGATCTCGCCGAAGCCGAGGGTCACGATCGCGAGATAGTCGCCGCGTAACCGCAAGGTCGGCGCGCCCAAAAGTATCCCGAAGATCGCGGCCAAGCCGGCTGCGACGAACAGCATGACCCAGAACGGGATGTGAATGCCGAACTGCGGGCTAGCGAGCATCGCATAGCTGTACGAACCGATCGCAAAGAACGCCGCATAGCCGAGATCGAGCAACCCGGCGAAGCCGACGACGATGTTGAGGCCGAGCGCGAGCAGCATGAAGGCGCCGGCGTCGGCGAGGAAATTGATGTGCGAGCCGTTGTGGTCGAAGAGCGGCATCAGCGGGATCAGCAGCACCCACGAAAAGCGCACGGCGCGCCGAAGGGCCGGCACTAAACTTTCTCGGGGAGCGATTCGCCGAGAATGCCGCTCGGCCGCAACAATAGCACGAGCACGAGCACCGAGAAGACCACGATGTTGCTCCACTGGTCGGAGATGAACTGGGTCGTAAACGCTTCGGTGATGCCGATCAGGAAGCCGCCGAGCATCGCGCCGGCAAGGTTTCCGATTCCTCCGAGCACGGCCGCGGTAAACGCTTTGAGGCCCGCTGAGAATCCGTTGAAGAACCAGGTCGTACCGTAATAGACGCCGCTGACAAAGCCCGCCGCCCCTGCCAGGGCGCTGCCGATGAGGAACGTCACCGCGATCGTCGTGTTGATGTCGATCCCCATGAGCTGCGCGGCCTCGCGGTCTTGCGCCGTCGCCCGCATCGCCTTGCCCATCCGCGTTTTGTAGACGAACGCCTGCAGCGCTACCATCATGACCATGGCGAGCGCCACGACCATGATTTGTTTCGCCGAGATCGAGACGCCGCCCGCCACGAGCGACGGGTTCGGAATGACTGCGGGGAACGGAACCGGCGATGGGCCACGCCAAAGTTGCATGACGTTCTCGAGAATAAACGACATCCCGATCGCCGTGATGAGCGGCGCGAGGCGTGGCGCGTTGCGCAGTCGCCGGTAGGCAAGGCGTTCGATCAGGACGCCGGTGATGCCGCACAGCAGCATCGCTGCGAGGACCGTAAACGCGACGATGCCGATCAGCGCCCAGCCGGCGACTGTGCCCGATACGCCGAGCCCCGTGAGAATCGCAAGCGAGAAGAACGTCCCGAGCGTATACACGTCGCCGTGCGCGAAGTTGATCAGCTCGATGATGCCGTACACCATCGTGTAGCCAAGCGCGATGAGCGCATAGATGCCGCCAAGCGCAATCCCGTTGACGAGCTGCTGAAGGAAGACGTGCAAGTCGTCTCTACGGTGCGTTCAGCGCGATTTGGTTGACGAACTGTGCCTTGCCGTTCTTGATCTCGTACAGGCTCAGAATCGGATCGAGCGTGTCGCCGTTCTTATCGAACCCGATCTTGCCGATCGGAGTCGGAAACTCGCGCGTCGTGGCGACGTTCCTGCGGACCGCGAGGCGCGTCGGCATCCGATCGCCGTTGGAGCGGATTGCCTTTTCCGCTGCGGCGACCGCGACTTGAACGGCCGCATACGCATTAGCGCTGTACGGCCCGACCGCCGTACCCCAACGCTTGTGATAATCGGCGACGAAGGCTCGGGCCGAAGGAAGTTTCGTCGCGTCGGGCGCCGCGACGGTGTAGTACGTTCCGTTCGCCATGGTACCGGCGACCGTAATGAACTGCGCATCGCTGATGCCGTCGCCGCCCATGAACGCGACGTTCGCCAGACCGACGTCGCCCATCTGTTTGCGCACGAGGCCGCCTCCCGTGACCGTCGTACCGCCGTAATACACGATGTCGGGATGCAGGCTCGCGGCCTTGGTCAAGAGCGCCGTGAAATCTTGTTGGTTACGCGTGAGATGCTCGTGGCCGAGCACCGTCCCGCCCGCCTTAGCGAAATCGGCCGCGAAGAGGTCGGCGAGTCCTTTGCCGTACGATTCATTGTCGTCGATGACGTAGGCGTGCGAAAAGTGCAGCGTGCGTGCAAATCGGGCGGCGGCGGTGGCTTGCTGCGTGCTCGTCGTGCAGACGCGGAAGAAGTTGTTGGTATTCGGTTGCGCCGTTCGCAGCCTGGCCGCGGCTTCGCCCTGCGTAAGCCCCGGAGCGACGGTAGCGGGGCTGATTTGGACGAGCCCGGTCGCGTTCGTAATCGGTATCTCGGCTTCGGCGACATTGGAATTGAACGGGCCGATCATCGCAAGCACGCTTGAATCCGACACGAAGGTCCGCGCGTTCTGGGCTCCCTGGGCCGGATCATGCGTGCCCTGCACCGCATCGTCGAGATCATCGGCTGCGAATCGAAATCCGCCGGGTACGGTTTTTTGATTGGCTTGTTCGATCGCCAGCACCGCGCCGTTACGCGTCGGGATGCCGTCGGAAGCATCGCCGCCGCTGGTCGGCAGATCGATCCCGATTGCGACCGTACCGCCCGTGCCGGAAGCCGTCGACGTCGTTGCAGAATGTGGCCCGCACCCTGCAGGCAGCATCGCAATCAGCAGGGCGGCACACAATTGTCGAGCGGATCTTGTCAACCGCATGTTTCGCGCAACGTTGCGTGCTCGCGGAAGAGTCCCTTTCTCTTAGTGCATCCGTACCTGTTCTCGGTACGATCTGCCGTTCAAGATAAACGGCAAATTAGGATCGGCGCTGACGGTGCGCGGATCGACCGCAAGCGCCGAGCCTTGGTGAGCGGCAGCGGCGGCGATCATCGCCGCGTTGTCGGTGCACAGGCGTGGGCGAGGTACGAACGCCGGCATGCCGGCGCGTTCGCTCCAATTGTGAAACGCGGCCTGTAAGGCCGAGTTCGCCGCGACGCCGCCCGAGAGCACGACGGCGCGATACGGGGCGCGGCGAGCCGCGCGGTCGAGCCGGTCGATCAGCACGTCGACGATCGCGGCTTGGAACGATGCCGCCACGTCGGCGCGGGCAGCGCCGCGCCCGCGCGGGCTTTCCAAGAAATAACGGACGGCGGTTTTTACGCCCGAGAACGACATGTCGAGCGACTCTCCGTCCGCACGATGGCGCGGAAAAACGAAAGCGGCCGGGTCGCCGTCGCCTGCGATCCGGTCGATTTCCGGACCGCCGGGAAACGGTAATCCGAGCAGACGCGCCGTCTTGTCGAACGCTTCGCCCGCGGCATCGTCGCGCGTGCGCGCCACGACGTGCATGTCGAGCGGTCCGTCGACGTGCACGAGTTGGGAGTGGCCGCCTGAGACGAGCAGCGCGAGAAACGGGTATTCCGGGCCGGCAGCGCGTTCGAGAAACGCCGCGAAGATGTGTCCGTGCAGGTGATTGACGCCGTAGAGCGGTTTGCCGCTCGCAAAGGCGAGTGCTTTCGCACTCGCGACCCCGATCACGAGGCTGCCGATCAAGCCTGGTCCCGTCGTGACCGCGATGCCATCGAGATCGGCCAGGCGCAGCGCCGCCCGTCCGAGCGCATCGTCGACGGCCGCGCTCAGGAGCGCGAGATGGCGGCGGCTCGCGATTTCGGGAACGATGCCCCCGAACTTGGCATGAAACGCATCCTGATTGGTCGACACGTCGGCGACCACGTCACGTCCGTCGCGCACGACGGCGGTCGCGGTGTCGTCGCACGAAGTCTCGATGCCGAGTAGCAGCATATCGCAATGTTCGAGAGGGATCGGCAACGCCTTTCCGGGATTCGCCGCGATGCTTCGTCGCCGAAATATCCTTTGGCTTGTTTTTGCCGCGGCTGCCGTCGTCGGCACCCGGAACACCGGCTGGGCGCAGAGCGAGGAAAAGCCGCCGATCAACGCGGCGGCAAGCCCGCGCCCAAGTCCGGCTGCCTCACCGCAGGCGTCCGCCGAACCGTCCCCGACGCCACCCCCGCCCCCGTACAACCGGCTGACGTGGCGCTCGGTTGGCCCCGCGATCTCCGGCGGCCGCGTGGCGGCGGTCGTCGGCTCGGCGCGTAATCCGAAGCTATACTATCTCGGTGCCGGCGGCGGCGGCGTTTGGAAAAGTGAGAACGGCGGCGCGACCTGGACGTCCGTCTTCGAGAAGACGCGCATCGCCTCGATCGGTTCAATCGCGATCGATCCGAACAACGACGATGTGGTGTGGGTGGGCACGGGCGAGACGAATCCGCGCAACGACGTTCTCGCAGGCGCCGGCATCTATAAGTCGAGTGACGCCGGGAAGACGTGGACGTACATGGGGCTGCGCGAGACGCAGCAAATCTCCTCGATCGCAATCGACCCGCGCGATTCCAATCGCATCGTCGTCGGGACGCTCGGCGACATCTTTCGCGACAGCGCCGACCGCGGCGTCTACCGCACGACCGACGGCGGCAAGACGTGGCAGAAGACGTTGTACCTGACCCCGGCCAGCGGCGTCAGCGACCTCAAAGTCGATCCCAAGAACTTTTCGGTCATGTATGCCGGAATGTGGCACTTCCGGCGGCTGCCGTGGACCTTTACGAGCGGCGGCCCCGACGACGGCCTCTTCAAATCGACCGACGCCGGGGCAACGTGGACACGCCTGACCGGCCACGGTCTGCCGACGGGACTGACGGGTCGCATCGGCCTCGCTGTCGCTCCGAGCGATCCGCGGCGCGTGTATGCGTTGATCGAATCGAAGGACGGTATCTTATGGCGCTCCGACGACGCAGGCAGCAATTGGACGCTCGCTTCCAAGAACACGCTCGTCGATCAGCGGCCGTTCTACTTTTCGCACGTCGACGTCGATCCGTCCGACGCCGATCACGTCTACGGCATTTCCGAGATGCTCTCCGAAAGTAAGGACGGCGGCAAAACGTTCCGGGAGATCGCGGACGGCGTGCACGTCGACTACCATGCGATGTGGATTGCGCCGAACGATCCCAAACGCGCGATCGTCGGCGAAGACGGCGGTTACGCGCTCACGCTCGACGGCGGCGACAATTGGTCGTTCTCCGAAAATCTTGCTATCGGTCAGGTCTATCATGTCGGCTACGATGATCAGACGCCGTATCGCGTCTGTGCTGCGCTGCAGGACAACAACGCCTTCTGCGGGCCTTCGAACGCGCTCAACCCGAACGGCATTCCCAATCGCGACTGGGAGAGCGTCGTCGGCGGCGACGGCGAATGGGCGCTGCCCGATCCGACCGATCCGAACCTCGTCTGGGCCGATTCGGAAGACGGCTTTCTCTCGCTCTACAACCGGCGCGCCCGTCAAGAGCGCAACGTCTCACCGTGGCTGAGCTCGTCGGCGGCGTCGTTCAATATCAGCCGCGCGCGCTATCGCTTCAATTGGGACGCGCCGATCGGGTTCTCACCGTGGAGTCCGGGAACCGTCTGGTACGGCGGCGATGCCGTCTTTCAGACGGTCGACCGCGGTCAATCGTGGCGGCCGATCAGCCCCGATCTCACCCTGAATGACAAGGCGCATCAGCAGCCGTCGGGGGGGCCGCTCGCCTTCGACGTATCGGGTGCCGAGTACACCGATACGATCCTCGACATCGAAGGCTCGCAGCTCCATCGCGGTGAGATTTGGGTCGGTACCGACGACGGCCTCGTGCAGCTCACGCGTGACGGCGGACTGCACTGGCGGAACGTCACGCCGCCGCACTTGCAGCCGTACGGCCGCTTCGAGATCGTGGCGCCCTCCACGCTCGTGGGCGGAACCGCGTATGCCGTGCTCGATCGTCATTACCTCGGCGACCGGACGCCGTACGCCTTTGTTACGCACGACTTCGGTGCGCATTGGACCTCGATCGCGCAGGGTCTACCTGCGGATCAACCGCTGCGCTCGATCCGCCCCGATACGCGCGATGTCCGCATCGTCTATCTCGGCTCCGAGCAACGCGTCTCCATTTCATACGACGGCGGCGCTACGTGGCGTGCCTTTTCACTGGGCATGCCGGCTGCGCCGATCTTCGACCTGCGTATCCAACCACGCTACAACGATCTGTTGGCCGCGACCCACGGCCGCTCGCTTTACATTTTCGACGATCTGACGCCGGTGCAAGATTTCGGGCGGGCAACGGCCGCGCGCGCGATGCTGTTCGCGCCCCGGCCCGCGTACGAGTTCTCACTACACGCGGACGAAGACAGCACCTACACGAAATATTACGCGAAAAATCCGCCGCGTGGCGCGATGCTCTCGTTCTATCAGGCGACGCCGGGCGCGTCGCCGCCGCCGGTCCGCGTGTTTGATGCGCAGCACCGCTTACTGCGCACCGTCGCGGGCGACCGCTGCGTGGACAAGAAGCCGCAGCCTTTCGTCACCAACGACACGGGGCTCAACCGCACGACGTGGGACCTGCGTGAGAACGGGCCCGTGCGCTGGAACGGCGCGGCGCGTGAAGCGTATAAGGGTCCGCGCACGGGTGCGTATGTCTTACCCGGGCGCTATACGGTCGAGATGACGCTCGACGGACGCAACTTCTCCCAATCGATACCGGTACGATCCGATCCCCGAGCGAGCTACACGGCTGCGCAACGCGCCGAGCGCCACGCGTATTCGGAAGCCGCGCTCGCGAAGTTCTCGGCCGTCGACGCGGCGCTCAACCGGCTCGATGCGGTGATCGCCTCGGCGCAGAAAGCAGCGACGGGCGCTGCTTCGAACGCGACGCTTGGCGCGGCTCTGGACCGAACGGTTGCGCGCGCGCGCGAGGTGCGCGGCGAACTGACCGCCGACTACCACAACGACGAAGATTCGATCCAGATTCCCGGCAAACTGCGCGAGGATATCCAAGGTCTCGACCTGAGCGGAACGGGTGGTCCGCCGACGCAAGCCGAGCGCAGTTTGGCGTCACGCGTCGATGCCGAATATGCCGGCGCGATGCGCGACGTCGGCGCGTTCTTCTTAAACGACGTCGCCGCGGCGAACCGCGCACTCGCCGCTGCACACGGCGCGCCGCTATCCGACTCCCAACCCGCGCCGAAACTCGACTGCACGACCGATGAGGCTAGTTGATGTTCCCGGTCTTGGCCGCCGTCGTTCCCGCCGCCTCACCGTTCGCGCAAGCCTTTACCGGCTCGTGGAACTGTTCGCAGCACATCGCGGCGGCATCAGGCCGGCCGGCCCACATCATGCACTCGGATTGGATCATCGCGCCTGCGGCCGGCAGCCGTAATTGGACGATCGTACGCTGGGGTCCGCACGGCGAACAAGGGGGCACCGCGTACGTCGGCTACGTCCCGCGGCTGCGCACATGGTTGTACGACGACTTCCACGGTGACGGCAGCTATGCGCGCTCGACGTCGAGAGGTCCGCACGGAGGCACGTGGGCGTGGTACGGCACGTACTACACCTCCGATGCGCAGCTTTCGTACGGGCCGATCCTATGGAGCGTGAAGAACAACCGCCTCGAACGCAAGTACGAACAGACCGTCGCCGGCCACACCCGTCAACTCGGCGCCGACTCGTGCGCTAAAGAATGAAACGAGTCGCCGCCGCGAAGCGGCGGCGAAACGCTTCAAACAATACCCTCGCGCCGTGGCGAGTTCAACCGGTCAGCGCAACAGCTCGCTTAGCGTAGCAGCTGGCGTATGATATGACAAGGTCTTTCTCGGACGCCTGTTGAGCTTCAGTGCTATACGATCGAGACCGCGCTGTGAGAACTGCGAGAGCTCGGTCCCGTCTGGGAAGTATTGCCGGAGCAGTCGATTCGTGTTCTCGTTGCTTCCGCGTTGCCAGGGGCTCTTTGGATCGCAGAAATAGACCGGCACTTTGGTCAC